>PVBE012232534.1_pt1 | contig 98659 bp, 90 predicted proteins | sample 1631181 | NCBI WGS metagenome assembly PVBE01 (sample SAMN08397723, study PRJNA350692) | Marine metagenome, whole genome shotgun sequencing project. | isolation source: water | place: Pacific Ocean | collected 2012-04
ACCTGCAAGACTGGCAACGAAGCGCCAGCGAGGCGCGGAGCTGCCGGAGGGGTATGCCGCCCGCAGGGTGGCGTAGGGGGGGACCTGCAAGACTGGCAACGAAGCGCCAGCGAGGCGCGGAGCTGCCGGAGGGGTATGCCGCCCGCAGGGTGGCGTAGGGGGACCTGCAAGACTGGCAACGAAGCGCCAGCGAGGCGCGAAGCTGCCGGAGGGGTATGCCGCCCGCAGGGTGGCGTAGGGGGACCTGCAAGACTGGCAACGAAGCGCCAGCGAGGCGCAGAGCCGCCGGGGGGGGGTAAGCCGCCCGAAGGGTGGCGTAGGGGGACCTGCAGGGGTCCCCCTATAGAGATGTCAGTGGACTGGAGTGTCGCCAGCCCCCGTCTTGTCCGCGAGGTGCGCGAAGAAGCGGGCGAGGTACATCGACAGCTCATCCAGGTTCGACTTGTCAGAGGACTTCAAGAGCGCCATCCGCCCCCGCTTGAGGGCCTGCTCGATCTCGAAGACGTCCTTCTTCTGCAAGAAGCCACGGTTGTCCCGGAGGAATCCCTCCAGGGAGACGAGCTGCTTCTCGATCTGGTGGCGGAGGAGCTTGATGTCCTCTGTCTCCTCGCCGCGTGACTCGTAGGCGGCGTGCTCCTGGCGCAGGTCGTCGATCTCCATCTGGGTCAGGCCCGTCGGGGCGTCGATGGTCACAGCGTTGCTGATGCCGGACCGTCCGTCCTTGGCCGACACCTGCACGATCCCGTTTGCGTCGATGGCGAACTTCACCTGGATGCGCGGAACGCCGCGCGGGGCGGGCTCGACACCGTGGAGTTCGAACTCGCCCAGCGAGACGTTCTCGCGGGCAAGCGGGCTCTCCCCCTGCAGGACGTGGACCTTCACCGTGCGCTGGTTGTCCACGACCGTGGAGACGAGCTGGGTCTTCTGGGCGGGAATCGTCGTGTTCTTCGGGATGAGCTTCGCGGCGCGACGACCCTCGACTTCGATGCCGAGGGAGTAGTTCGTCACGTCGAGCAGCGTGACCGCCTTGACGTCACCCTCGAGGATGCCCGCCTGGATCGCGGCACCGATGGCGACGACCTCGTCCGGGTTGAAGGTCTTGTTCAGCGGCCGCTCGAACAGCCCCTTCACGAGCTCCTGGACCTTCGGGATGCGCGACGAGCCGCCGACGAGGATCACCTCGTCGATGTCGTCGGGCGTCAGCCGGCAGTCGTCGAGGGCGCGCTGGCACTCCTCGATGGTCTCGTCGAACAGTGCCTGTGCGAGGGACTCGAAGGTGTACCGCGAGAGGCTGCACTGGAGGTGCTTCGGACCAGACGCGTCGGCCAGCAAGAAGGGCAGGTGGATGTCCGTGTCCATCGCCGAGGACAGCTCGAACTTGGCGCGCTCGGCGGCGTCGCGCAGGCGCTGCAGGACGACCTTGTCGTCGCTCACGTCGATGCCATGTTCCTTGTGGAACTGCTCGAGCAGCCAGTCGACTACCTTGCGGTCGATGTCGGCGCCGCCCAGCTGGCTGTGGCCGCGTGTACTCCGGACCTCTGCAAGGTCACGGTCGACCTCGAGAATGGAGATGTCGAAGGTGCCGCCGCCAAAGTCGTAGACCGCGATCGTCGAGGACTTCCGGCGGTTGTGCACGTAGGCAAGCGCGGCGGAGGTTGGCTCGTTGATGATGCGGAGCACATCGAGGCCGGCGATGGTGCCGGCGTCCTTCGTGGCCTGCCGCTGGCGATCCGTGAAGTAGGCGGGGACGGTGATGACCGCTTCCGTGACCTGCTCACCCAGGAAGTCCTCTGCGGACTTTCGGAGCTTCTGCAGGATCATCGCCGCGATCTCCTGGGGCAGGTAGCGGCGATCGCCGATCTCGACCGCGCAGTCGCCGTTCTTCGTCTCGACGACCTTGTACTGGACGAGGTCGACATCCTTCAGGGCCTCCTTGTAGCGGCGGCCCAGGAAGCACTTGATGGAGTGGATCGTCGCTTCCGGATTGATGAGCAGCTGGCGCTTGGCGACGTCGCCGACGAAGCGCTCGCCGTTCTTCGAGATGCCGACGACCGATGGCGTGATGCGGCCACCCTCGGCGTTGATGATCACAACTGGATCCCGGCGGTCCATGTAGGCGCAGACCGAGTTGGTCGTGCCGAGGTCGATGCCGATGACCTTGCCCATTCAGCCTCTCAACGCTTCACTGCAACTGGGCACTCCGGCCCCCGGGAGTTCGTCTTGCCGGTGGATGGTAGGTCTGGGGTGTACTGGGTGTCAACGCGGTGGGGGTGCCCGGGGCGGGACTCGAACCCGCACGCCGCAGTGCGGCAGGGGCTTTTAAGGCCCCGGTGTCTACCGGTTCCACCACCCGGGCGGACCCCGAGCCTGACACAAGGCGCCGGCAGGGAAGGCGCGCTAGACTCACCATGTGTTCGTCCTCCTGCTTTCCTGCTGGCTTCGCGGAGGCGAGGTTCGCGACCCTGTCGAGACCGGACTGGGGCGCGCGGACGCGGTCTACGCCGAACGCGAGGACCTGGCGAGACTCGATCTGGCCATCGAGATGTACCGCGGTCTCCTCGCTGAGCATCCCGGTGAACCGCGCATCCTCGAGGCCCTCGCCGAGGCCTGGGCGGCGCGTGCATGGGGGCATGTCACGGACCAGCGGGCGGCCGAATACGAGCGCGCACGGGCCTATGGCCTCCAGTGCCTCGAGCTCAACCCGGGCTTCCAGAGCCGCGTGGAGTTTGGGAGCGGCCGCGTCACGGGGGGCGCGATCCGCCAGCTCACGGAAGAGGATCATGGGTGCCTCGACGCCACCCTCGTCGCCTGGATCCGTTGGGTCGAGCTGCGTGGTCCGGCGGCTGCGATCGACCTGGAGGTGATCCGCTTGATGGCGCGCCAGTCCCGACTCTTGAGCGAGGGATGGGTGGGTCCATGGGGCGAGGCGATGTCGATGGTGCTGGTCGAGGGGCCCCTCGATCGCGAGCTGCCCCGCTCCCGAGCCCTGTTCCAGAACGCCGTCGAGTCCGAGCCGCGGCTTGCGGTGGCGCACCTGGACTTCGCCCGGCACCAGCTCGTGCTCGAGGGGGAGCGCTCCGTCTTCGAGCGCGAGCTTCGGAACTTCGACGAGAGCTACCCAGCGGGGGCGGACGGGCCCTGGGCGCTGGAGAACAAAGCCGCCCGTGAGAGGGCGGCCAAGCTCTATGAAGACACGAGCAGCGTCTGGGCTGCTCGGTGGTAGGCGCTACCTGCGACGCTTCTGGGCGCGGCGAGCGGCCTTGCGGCGACGCTTCTCCGCCAGCCGCTGCTTGAGCCGCCGGCGCTCCCCAGGCTTGAGGTAGACCTTGTTCTTCTTGATGTCCTTGCGGATGCCCTCGCGCTCGACCTTTCGGCGGAAGCGGCGTAGGGCCTTCTCGAAGGGCTCGTTTTCACGGACGGTGACGCTGACCAACGCGCTGGCTCCGACAGTAGGGGTTCAGACCACCCGCGCTTAATGCAGCCTCCTGGGGACCGCAAGCCCTCAGAACACGATGCCGAGCGCTCCGCCGCCGTAGAGCAGGTTGTGCAGTCCACCCTCGAGCCGGATGCTCGCGCGGTCGTTGATGTGGAACTTGACGCCGGCGTTGATGTCCACGACCGGGACCACGCTGGGGATGCGGTAGACGTCGTCCGGAGGGGCGTCTGGGTCGTCCTGGTGGACCTTGTAGGCCGCCTCGCCGCCCTTTGAGTCCCACTGCTCCAGGTCACCGATGACGTAGGCACCACCGAGACCGGCCCCGACCACGATCGAGAACCACTTCGCGAGGCGCATGTCGTAGTAGTAGTTGATGCCGAAGTTCACGACGCCGAAGTTCTCCGACGGCTCCATCCAGTCGCCATCCAGGTAGTCCTCGGGATCCTCGACGTCGTCCCAGTAGCCTCCTTCGATGAGGTTCCCCCAGTAGTCGAAGTAGAACGCACCCATCTGCGTGTCGTTCCGGACGCAGAACTCGAGCCCTGTCGCGTAGGCACGGATCGAGGGGCGCTCCAGGTGGGCGCCGTTGTCGTCCGAGCCGTTGAAGTACCAGATGTCCAGGATGGAGTCGGGGACGACCATGTACCGCCCGCGCAGGTTGACCTCCATGAGGAAGTCCCGGGCGCGTTCGGGCTGCCCCGCGCTCGGGTCTCCCGCGGGTGGCGCCTCGTCCACGTCCTGGACGAGCAGGTAGTGAGGCAGCGTCTCGGCCGCAGAGAAGTCCGACGCGGACGCGAGGGTGGACCAGATGAGCAGCATTTCTAATCTCCGCAGGCTGGTGCAGGATCTTGCGCGGCACCCTATTGAGTGTCAACCGGAGTGAGCGTGAGCATCGATGGCCTGCTGACGGGGAAGCCCCTGCCGCTCTATGTCGTGCTCGGCGACGAGGCGCTCCTGGTGGAGGAGGGTGCAGCCCGGCTCTCGGAGTTCGCGCTGTCCGGCGTCCAGCGTGCCTTCGACTACACGGTCTTCCGCGCTGGCGAGGAGCGAGCGCTTGATCTGTTCGGCATGACGCGGACCATGCCGATGCTCTCCCCCCACCGGGTCCTGGAGCTGCGGGACATCGCCGAGGCTTCGGCAGAGGTGCTGGAAGCGCTCCACGCCTTTGCGCTGGACCCGGGCCGGGGCGCGGTCGTCATCGTCTCCGGGCGAGCCTGGCCCAAGGCGGGGCCCGGCAGGAAGATAGAGGCGAGGGCCAAGAAGATCGGCGCCGTCGTCCGCTTCAAGTCCAGAGACCAGGACCCCGTCCGGTTCGCGATGCACGCCGCGAAGGAGGCGGGCTGCTCGCTGGGATCCCGCGAGGCCAAACAGCTGATCGAGAGCGTCGGCGCGGACCTGGGGCGCGTCCGCATGGAGGTCGGCAAGGCCGCGCTCTACGTCGGCGGCTCCGGGCCCATCTCGAGCGAGGTGATCGACGAGGTCTGCTCGCTGCTGGCCGAGGCCGTGATCTGGGATCTCACGGATGCCATCGCCAGCGCCGACCCCGACAGGGCGCTGGCGACCGCGCACCGGCTCCTGGACCACGGCGCGCGCAAACAAGCGCATCGTCTCATCGCGATGGTCAGCTGGCAGCTGCGGCGCCTGCTCCAGCTACAGGACGCCATGGAGCACGGTGGTGACGTGGCCTACAAGCTGCCCGGCTGGAAGCGCAAGAAGATCGAGGCCGCCCTGCGGGCCAACCCCCTGGACGAGAGCATGGTCCTGTCCCGTGTCGCTCGAGCGAACCAGGACATGAACTCCCACCGCGCCGGTGACAGGCGGATCTTCGAGGGGCTCCTGCTCGACCTCGTGGCGCGGTGAGGCCTACTTGCGACCGACTCCGGAGTAGCTGAAGCCGGCTGCGCGTACGTCGTCTGGCTCGTAGAGGTTCCGGCCGTCGTAGATCTCCCGGCCGCGCATGAGCTTCGCGAGTTCGCCCCAGTTCGGGTTCCGGAACTCGTTCCACTCGGTCACCAGCACGAGCGCGTCGGCGTTCTGGGCACACTCCTTCGCCGAGTCCGCGTACTCGATGCGGTCGCCGAGGTCGTGGTGCGCCTCGGACATCGCCTCCGGGTCATATGCGACCACCTTGGCGCCAGCGGCCAGCAACAGGTCGATGATCACGAGGCTCGGTGCCTCTCGCATGTCGTCGGTGTTGGGCTTGAAGGACAGACCCCAGACGGCGACGCGCTTTCCGCTCAGATCTCCGTCGTGTCGGGCCAGGATCTTCTCCGCCATCCAGCGCTTCTGTCGGTGGTTGACGTCCTCGACGGCCTCGAGGATGGTCAGCGGCGAGCCGACTCCGGCGCCCATGTGCATCAGCGCCTTCACGTCCTTCGGGAAGCAGGAGCCGCCGTAGCCGACCCCCGGGAAGAAGAAGCGCAGGCCGATGCGGGAGTCGGTGCCTGCGCCGCGCCGGACGGCGTCGACATCCGCGCCGACGGTCTCGCAGAGGCGGGAGAGCTCGTTGATGAAGCTGATCTTCGTCGCCAGGAAGGCGTTCGAGGCGTACTTCGAGAGCTCTGCTGAGCGGTTGTCCATGAACAGAATGGGCTTCCCCGTTCGCAACAGCGGCTTGTAGATCTCCTCGACGACTGCTCGCGTCTTGTCGTCGCGGCAGCCGACCACGATGCGGTCCGGCTTCATGAAGTCGCCGATAGCGGCGCCCTCCTTGAGGAACTCCGGGTTGCTCACGACGTCGAAGGAGTGGTCACAGTACTGGCCCATGATCTCGCGGACCCGGTCCGCGGTCCCGACGGGCACGGTCGACTTGACGATGGCGGTGATGGGCCCCGTCGCGCTCCGACCGATGAGCTCGGCGACGGCGAAGACGCCGCTGAGGTCTGCGCTGCCGTCCGCTGCCGAGGGCGTCCCGACGGCGATGTAGGCCACCTTCGCGGCACCGATCGTGCCAGGGCCGTCCGTCGTGAAGGACAGCCGCCCTTCTCGGGTGTTGCGGGCGATGAGCTGGTCGAGACCCGGCTCGTAGATGGGGACGCCGCCGGAGTTCAGGGTCGCCACCTTGTCGACGTCCTTGTCGACGCAGATGACGCTGTGGCCCATGTCGGCCAGGCAAGTGCCGGCGACGAGGCCGACGTAGCCTGTGCCCACAACGCAGATCTTCATGTGAGCTCCTATGAGTCGGGGGCAGGGACACTACCCGTGGCCACAGTGGGCGGCAACGTCACCGTGGTTGCACGAGACCACCGAGCCTTGACATCGAAGCGCACCATGCTAATTGCCGGGGCCTTCACAGAACCTCCGAGGAAGCCGAAGTGGCTCACCACGCCGACGCACTCAAGCGCATCCGCCAGAACGCCAAGCGCCGTACGCGTAACCGTCACTATCGCGCCACGATGCGGACCGAGATCAAGCGCGTTCGCGCCGCCGTCGACGCCGGCGACCATGCCGCTGCCGAGGCTGCTCTTCCCACTGCCGTCGGCATCATCCAGCGCCTGGCGAGCAAGAACATCATCCACAAGCGGAACGCCTCCCGCCGCGTCGCGCGCCTCTACGCAGCCGTGAACAAGATCAAGGCGACCTAGACCTGCCAACGGTCATCGAGCGCATTCGCAACTTCGCGATCATCGCGCACATCGACCACGGCAAATCGACCCTGGCAGATCGCCTCATCGAGCACACCGGGCTGTTGTCCGAGCGCGAGATGAAGGACCAGTACCTCGACAAGATGGAGCTGGAGCGAGAGCGCGGGATCACGATCAAGGCTCAGACCTGCGTGCTCGCGTACACCGGGGCGGATGGTCACGACTACTCGCTGAACCTGATCGACACGCCTGGCCACGTAGACTTCGGCTACGAGGTGAGCCGCTCCCTCGCCGCCTGCGAGGGGGTGCTGCTGGTCGTCGATGCAGCCCAGGGCGTCGAGGCACAGACCCTCGCGAACGTCTACCTCGCCATCGACCACGACCTCGCGATCATCCCCGTCATCAACAAGATCGACCTGCCCGGCGCCGACCCCGACGCCGTGCTCGAGCAGCTCCACGACGGCGTAGGTCTGGACATCGACGACGCGGTCCTCTGCTCGGCGAAGACCGGGCTCGGCGTGGTCGACGTCCTCGAGGCGGTCGTGAAGCTCGTGCCAGCGCCCGTCGAGGACCGGGAGGCTCCGCTCCAGTGTCTCGTCGTGGACTCCTGGTTCGACACCTACGTCGGCGTGGTCGCGCTCGTCCGCGTCAAGGCCGGGAGGCTACGGACGCGAGAGAAGATCAAGCTCATGGCGACAGGCGCCACCCACGAGGTCACCCAGCTCGGGGCCTTCGCACCAGAGGCGGTCCAACGCGACGAGCTCTCGGCGGGAGAGGTCGGCTTTGTCATCGCGAGCATCAAGAAGCTCGAGGACTGTCGGGTCGGCGACACCATCACCCACGCGAAGGGTGGCGCCGAGGAGCCCCTCCCGGGCTTCGCGGAGTCCAAGCCGATGGTCTTCGCCGGGATCTACCCCGTGGAGTCCGGCGACTACTCCGACCTCCGCGACGCCCTCGAGAAGCTCTCGCTCAACGACTGTTCGTTCACCTGGGAGCCCGAGACGTCGGATGCGCTCGGCTTCGGCTTCCGCGTCGGCTTCCTCGGGCTGCTCCACATGGAGATCATCCAGGAGCGGCTGGAGCGGGAGTACGACCTGGCCCTGATCACGACCGCCCCCAGCGTCGTCTACAGGGTCTCGATCAAGGACGGCGAGGACGTGGAGATCCACTCTCCCTCGCGCCTGCCTCCGCTGAGCCGGCTGGTCGCCATCCACGAGCCCATCGCCAAGGTGACGATCCACGTGCCCGACGGCCACGTCGGCGCCGTGTTCAAGCTCTGCCAGGACAGGCGAGGGGCACAGTGCAGCTTCGAGGTCCCGACCGCCGGCCGCAACGTCATCGTCTACGAGATTCCCTACGCGGAGGTCGTCTACGATTTCTTCGACAAGTTGAAGTCGGTGACGAGGGGCTACGCGTCCATGGACTACGAGATCGACCGCTGGGAGACCGCGGATCTCGTCAAGCTCGACATCCTCCTCAACGGCGAGGTCGTCGACGCGCTCTCGACCATCTGCCACCGCAGCAGGTCCTTCCGCAACGGGCAGTTGCTCGCGCGGAAGCTCAAGGAGTTCATCCCGCGGCAGATGTACGAGGTCGCCATCCAGGCGGCGATCGGGACGAAGGTCATCGCTCGCACCACCGTGAAGGCGCTCCGGAAGGACGTGACCGCGAAGTGCTACGGCGGCGACATCAGCCGCAAGCGCAAGCTCCTGGAGAAGCAGAAGAAGGGCAAGAAGCGCATGAAGGCGGTGGGCTCCGTCGAGGTCCCACAGGAGGCCTTCCTCAGCGTGCTCTCGATTGGGGATGACTGAGCGACGCGGGCTGGGGCGCAGAGGTCTCGTCGGGGCGGTCGTCCTCCTCGTCGTCGCGGTCCTGCTCCGCCAGCTGGTCTTCGACGTCGTCCGAGTCCGCACCGGGTCCATGGAGCCCAACATCCGGGAGGGAGCGATCGTCCTCAGCGCGAGGCTCGCCACTGCAGAGGTCGGCGACGTCGTGGTCCTGGACCTCGGCGACGGCCTCCTCCACGTGAAGCGGCTCGTGGCGCGCGGCCCCGGAGAGGTGGAGCTCGCGGACGGGCGGCTCTACGTCGACGGGGAGGCTGCCTTCGTCGACGAGGCGCCGCTGCTCTGGGTGGACGGCCAGTGCCGCGAGCGCGCGGAGGCCGGGACCATCGAGGCTGGCTACGCGGTGGTGCGTGGCGGAGACCACGAGCGCACGGAGCTCGGACCCGGCGAGCTCTGGGTCCTCGGCGACTCCCGACCGCGTTCCCACGACAGTCGACAGTGGGGAGCGATCGAAGAGGACACCATCGTAGGCGTCGTCTCGGGCGTTGCGTGGCCAGGGCCGTCGTGTGAGAGTCCAGGCAAGAGGTGAGCATGAACTCCTGGAGACGCCAGGGACGCATCGACATCGTGAAGATGCTGATGTTCCTGGCCTTCATCGCCGGGGCGTACTCGATCTGGGCCTTCGTTCCGCCCTATTGGACGTCGCGCAAGATGGACGAGGTCGTCACGGTGTCCATCCTCGAGTGGCGCGACCGCAACCAGGTCAAGGGCGAGAGCATGCTCGCCCATGAGCTGGATAAGCGCGAGATCCCCATGTACATCATTCCGGAGGACTGCGAGTTCTGGGAGGAAGGCAAGGAGAAGCACGTCAGCTGCTATTGGGCAGTCGACGTGAAGTACCCGCTGGTCGACACGCGCACGACGCTCGAGTTCGAGGTCCACAAGTACCTCGACGCGAGCGGCGACCTCTACGACTGGTAGATGCGCCAGGTCCTCTCGAGCGTCGATCTGTCCCGCTCGATTCGCCGGCTCGCGACCGAGATCCTCGAGTCCACCCAGGGCCTCGAGGACCTTCGGCTCGTCGGCATCCGCACTGGAGGCGTCTACCTCGCGCAGCGCCTGAGCCGGACCATCGGAGAGCTCGAAGGAGCCTGCCCCGTCCTCGGCGAGATGGACATCACCCTGTATCGGGACGACCTCTACACGGGCCTGGAGAAACCCACGCTGGGGGACACGCGCATCCCCTTCGCCGTCGACGGCGCGCGGGTGGTCCTCGTCGATGACGTGTTGTTCACCGGCCGCACCGTCCGCGCTGCCCTAGGACTGCTGATGGACTACGGGCGGCCCGATTGGATCAAGCTGGCGGTGCTGGTCGATCGCGGCGGGCGGGAGCTGCCGATTCATGCAGACTTCGTCGGCAGGCGGATTGAGACGGACAAGGGCGATCGTGTGACGGTTTCTTTCGTCGAAGACGGCAGCGAAGCCGACGGAATATTCGTCGGCTGATGCACCGAAAGGACCTCCTGGGGCTTCGAGATGTCAGGGCCGAGGAGATCACGGAGATCCTCGATACGGCGGCCCGTTTCCGAGAGGTAAGCAAGCGCCGGATCAAGAAAGTGCCGACCCTGCGTGGACGCACTGTCGTCTCGCTCTTCTTCGAGAACAGCACCAGGACCCGCGTCAGCTTCGACCTCGCCGCCAAGCGCCTGTCGGCGGACGGGGTCAACATCTCTGCGTCGACCTCCTCTGCAAGGAAGGGCGAGACCCTGATGGACACCGCCCGCAACATCGACGCGATGGCCCCGGACCTCGTCGTGATGCGCCACAGCTGCGGCGGCGCACCGCACATGCTCGCCCGGGCCTTCGAGTTCTCGGTCATCAATGCCGGAGACGGCATCAACGAGCACCCGACCCAGGGTCTGCTCGACCTCCTGACGATCCGGGATCATCTCGGCACGCTCGAGGGCAAGACGGTGGCGATCGTCGGCGACGTCTACCACTCACGGGTCGCTCGCTCGAATATCTATGGCCTCCGGACGATGGGCGCCCGGGTGCTGCTGGCGGGTCCGGGGACCATGTGTCGCCAGGAGATGAGCCGCGACGGCGTCGAAGTCCGCCACCGGATCGATGACGTGCTCGAGGAGGCGGACGTGCTCATGATGCTCCGCATCCAGCGCGAGCGCTTGCCGGAGGCGATGGTCGCCTCGAGTCGTGAATACGCCCACCTCTACGGTCTGGACACGCAGAAGCTGGCGCGCGCCTCCGACAGGGTCCTGGTGATGCACCCCGGTCCCATCAACCGTGGTGTCGAGATGAGCCCGGAGGTCGCGGACGGAGCCAACAGCGTCATCATGGAACAGGTCGCCAACGGCGTCGCGGTCCGGATGGCGCTCCTGTTCCTCCTGCTCGGGGGGGACGAGTCTTGAGGACCCTCCTCCGTGGCGGCCGCGTCCTCTGCCCGGTCACCGGACTGGAGGAACACGCCGACGTGCTCATCGAAGACGGCTTCATCGTCCGGGTCGAGCTCGGCGCCTCTGCCGACGATGCCGAACTCGTCGACTGCAGCGGCCTCGTCGTCGCGCCAGCCCTGGTAGATCTCGACGCGGAGCTCTGCGACCCGGGCCTGACCTGGCGAGAGGACCTCGTGACGGCCTCTGCGGCGGCGGCCCGCGGCGGCTTCACGGCCGTGCTGGCGTCACCCGCGACGAACCCGGTCGCCGACGACGCCGCGGTGATTCGCGAGCTCCTGACCAGGGCTCGAGACGAGTCCTCTGTCGAGGTGCTGGCGGCCGGCGCGCTGACCCGAGGCTTGGCGGGAGAGCACCTGGCTGAGCTCGGTCTGATGGCCGAAGCTGGCGCCGTCGCGTTCAGCAACGGCACGCATCTGGTCCCCAACACCCTCGTGCTGCGCAATGCCCTCTTGTATGCCCGTCCTTTCGGGCTCCCGGTCCTGTTGCGGGCTGGCGAAGGGACCCTGGAGTCGGGTGGGGTGATGCACGAGGGCTACAGCTCCAACCTCGCGGGATTGCGCGGACTCCCTGCGGCGGCGGAGGAGATGGCCGTCGCTCGACTGGCGGCGCTCGCGCGCTACACCGGCGCTCACGTGCACATCACGGGCGTCTCGACGCGGCTGGCGCTGGAGATCCTCGCCATCGCCAAGGACGACGACGTCGCCATCACCGCCTCCACGACGGCGCTGAGCACGCTCTTGACCGATGATGCCGTCCTCCAGAGCAGCTACGACAGCAGCACTCGGCTGCTGCCTCCGCTGCGCACCGAGGACGACCGAAACGCGATCATCGACGCCCTCGACGCCGGACTCCTGACCGGTGCGGCTTCGGCCCACCGACCTCGGACGCGTGTGGACAAGGAGCTCGAGTTCGCGCTGGCCGAGCCGGGAGCCTCGACGCTGGAGACCGCCCTGTCATGCGTCGTCGCCGGGACTGGCTCGCTCGAGGTGGCGCTCCGCGCCCTCAGCGCTGGACCGGCGTCGATCCTCGGCCTCGACCGGAGAGTCGCCGCGGGGGCTCCAGCAGACCTCGTGGTGCTCGACGCCAGCGCCACCTGGACGGTGGATCCAGAGGCCTCTGCGAGCCGTTCGCGCAACACGCCGCTGGGCGGGCGGGAGCTTCCAGTGGTCGTCCGCCGCACGCTGCGGGCGGGCGTCACTGTCTGGGCTGGCTGAGACGCGGCTGCGTGATACGCTGATCGACCACGCGGCCAGGCCGGCCCGCCCCGCTGGCGACCGCCCGCAGGCCACGAGACACCCCAGGGATCTCATGCAGCGCAACCCCATCACGCCCGAGGGCCATCGGCGGCTGACGGAGGAGCTTCGACACTGCAAGTCGGTGCTTCGTCCGCAGGTGGTCAAGGACATCGAAGAGGCCCGAGCGCACGGCGATTTGTCAGAGAACGCCGAGTACGACACCGCAAAGGACCGGCAAGGCCTGCTCGAGGCTCGCATCAACGACTTGGAGAATCGCGTGGCGACCGCAGAGGTCATCGACATCTCCAAGCTCCCACCCACGGACAAGGTCATCTTCGGCGCGAAGGTCCAGCTCCTGGATCTCGACACCGAGAACGAGGTCGAGTACCGGCTGGTCAGCGACTACGAGGCCGATGTCAAGAGTGGGCTCATCTTCTATGGGTCGCCCATCGGGCGCTCGCTCATCGGCAAGGAAGCCGGTGACGAGGTGAAGGTCAAGACGCCGAAAGGCAGCCGGGCCTTCGAGATCCTGGACGTCATCTCCGGGTAGGTCACATGTCCGATCCCCAGATCGATCTGGGCGGGTCGGACGGCGCCGCGGTTCCCTCGGTCCCCGAGGTCGAGCAGACCGGGCGCCTCCGAGGCCTGCACCAGGTGAAGCGAACCCTCCTGTACGCCGTCGCTGACGACGGCGCGCGACTGTGGGATCTGCGGTGGCTCGAGCGCTGCTGCCGGCCGATCCTGCTGCGAGCACACGATGTCTCGGGAAGCCCCGGGCTCCTCGAGGCCGCCGAGGCCCTCGTCGGCGTCGACTCGACCCCCTGGACCGATCGGCTCGAGCCCGTCCAGCGTGCTCTCTCCGCGCTCGACGGCGCAATGGAGCCGAGCGAGGAGGGGGACCCGCTCGATCCGGTCGGCGTCCTCCTGCAGCTCCCCGAGACCCCGGAGGTCACCGAACGGGCAACCAGGCCATCCCGACGCGGCCGCGGACGCGGCTCGGACACGGGGGCCAAGGCGAAGGCCGAGCCCCCGCCGCCGCCACCACCACGCCTCCCGCTCGGGGCTCCCAAGGGGACCGGTCAGCCGGTCAGCTCGCTGCCGAGTGCGACCCCGGCGCTGGTGGAGAGCCTGGCCGCGGCTGGGATAGTCACCCTCGTCGACCTGCTGATGCTCGTCCCACGCAGCCACGAACTCCTCGAGCCTCTCGACCCCGCGGCGGACCTGCCCGAGGACGACCAGGAAGTGGCAGTCACCGGAACGGTGGCGGCCCGCTGGCTCCGCTTCGGTCCCGCTGGCCGCGTCGCCGAGGCCGATCTCGTCGTCGGCGAGCGCACCCTGCGCTGTCGCTGGGTCATGCCCCCCGAGGAGCTGCCGGAGGGCGAGGTCACCTTCGTCGGCCGACTGGAGCGCATCGGCGAGGAGCCCGTGCTCTATGAACCACAGCGGTGGTGGATGGGAAGCCGGGGAGCCATTCGCCGTCCCGTCTACGCCCTCGAAGGCATCGCCGACGCAGATCTGCAGCGCCTGCTGCGCGAGGCCCTGTCCGAGCACGCACGACGGATCCAGGACCCGCTGCCACGCCCGCTGACGAAGGACGCCCGAGTCCTCGGCATCACCGAGGCGCTCTGGGAGCTCCACGTGCCGAGCACTGGCCTGTCCCGGGGCCGCGAGCGCTGGGCCTTCGAAGAGCTCCTGTTCTACCAGCTCGCCGTCGCCAGCCGCCAGCAGGTCCGCCACCGGGGCATGGGCCACAAGGTCAGCCACGGTCTCGTCGCGCGGCTGCAGCAGGAACAGGGCCTCATCCAGAACGACAGCCAGGAGCTGGTCTTCGACGAGATCCGGCGGGACCTGCGCAAGCCTACGGCGATGACGCGCCTGCTGCAGGGGGACGTCGGCTCTGGCAAGGCCATCGTCGCTCTGCTGAGCGGTGTCCTCGTCGCCGAGGGCAAGTCCCAGGTGTGCTTCCTGGCTCCCGATGAGGTCTCCGCGGCCCACCGCTACCTCTTCGCGGAGTCGACACTCCGCGGTCTGGGAGTGGTGCCGCAGCTGGTCTCCGGCGAGCCGACCGCGGCCCAGCTCGACGCCATCCGTCGGGGCGAGGCCAGCTGTGTCTTCGCGACCCACGACCTCGCCAAGGGTGGGCTCCCAGAGTTCAAGAAGCTCGGCCTGGTCATCGTCGAGGAGCGCAGCCACTTCGGCGTGCTCGACCGAAAGGACCTCGCCCAGAAGGGCATCCACCCTGATCTACTGGTCGTCACGTCAGTGCCGATACCCGCGAGCCTGGCGTTCACGATCTTCAGCGACCACGACATCAGCGTGCTGCACGACTCCGACCGTCAGATCGTGCAGGCTCGCGTGCGGACTCCGGACGACCGCGAAGAGGCCTACGCCGAGATCCGTGAGCGACTGGCCGCCGGAAGGCAGGCCTATGTCTGCTTTCCTCTGTTGGCTGGCCGCGATCTGCTCCCGCTGGATCGTGCGAGCCAGCTCGTCGGAGCGCTCTCGGCGGAGGCCTTCCCCGGGTACCGTCTGGCGCTCTACCACGGGGGCATGACCAGGGAGGAGCGCCACCGCGTCTTCGAGGACTTCCGACACCGGCGCCTGGACGTCCTCGTCGCGACGACAACCATCGAGGACGCCCCCGAGGTCGCCAACGCCACCGGCATGCACGTCGAGAACGCCGACCGCTACGATCTCGTCCGCCTGCACCGTCTGCGTGGGCACGTCGCCCGCGGGCGCGAGCCAGGGATCTGCAACTTCGTGTTCAGCTCGAAGCCCACGGAAGAAGGACGCCGCCTGGTCGAGCTCCTGGCTCGAGAGCAGGACGGCTTTGCGGTCGCCGAGCAGGACCGGCTTGCCCGTGGGGACGACGCCTTGCTCGGGCATCGCAAGGCAGACCTCCCGAGCTTCCAGATCGCCGAGACCGCCCGGGACCGCGTGCTGCTGCTGCGGGCCCGTCGCGCGGCGCTGTCGGTCCTCGTCCAGGATCCGGAGCTCCGCCAGCGGGTCCACCGCTCGCTGGCGCGTCGCCTTCGGGAGCTCCACCCGGACCTCCTCGGCCCCGCGCCCGTGGAAGAGAAGGAGAAGAAGGGGCGCCGCCGCCGCCGCCGCCGGAAGCGCCCGTGAGGGCCACGCGCGATGTGGTCGTAGGGGTCGAGCCAGAGGAGCTCATGGCGGTCATCACGGCTTTTTCGGACTACCCCGAGTTCCTGCCGCACATGAAGAGCGCGCGGGTCCTCGCCGAGTCCAAGGACGCCTGGGAGGTCGCCTTCACGCTCGAGATCGTCCGGCGCCTCGACTACACCCTCCGCTTGAGACGGAGCACGATGCCCGACGGGCGCTTGAGGCTCGACTGGAGCCTGGTGCAGGGGGTCTTCCGTAGCAACGAAGGCAGCTGGACGCTGGAGGCCTGCGCCGAGGGCACGAGAGCGACCTACGACATCGCGATCGTCCTCGGCATGTTCGTCCCGCGGAGCATCCAGAACACCCTCTCGCGTAGCGGTCTGCCGACAACGCTGGAGGCCTTCAAGCAGCGGGCCGAGTCCAGCGCACCTTCTGGCTGAGGAAGCGCTCGACCCGGTGGTTGATGGTCTGAGGCTGCTCCATCAGCGCCGCGTGAGAGCCATCCGCGAGGACCAGCAGCTCGGCGTCAGGCAGATCTCGGACCATCTTCTCTGACAACCACAGCGGCGTGAAGCCGTCGTTCTCTGCGGCCACGATCAGCGCCGGGGCCTCGATGTGAGCCAGCGCGGGGAAGGCGTCGTGCTCCTGGGCGCCCGCCACCATGCGGAGGAAGAGCCGCGCGTCGATGTCCGCCAGGTGGTCGAGGTAGGGCGAGAAGTCATCGCGGGTCATGTAGTAGGGGTCGACGAGCTTCGCGCGACGGGCGATCTCCCAGGCCAGCGGTGTCTTCATCAGTGGACGCACGAGCGCGTTGACCCGGTCGCCGATGAACTCCGAGGTCGCGTACATGAGCTTGAAGACGACGACGCTGCGGGGATTGTCGTAGAAGGTCTCCAACACCCGTCCGGCGCTCCCCAGCATCGGCACGAGACCGACCACCCGGTCCGGAGCCTGGATCGCCCTCTCCAGGATGACCTGGCAGCCCATGGAGTGCCCGAGCAGGACCGCGGCCTCGCTGCCGACGGCGTCTTGGACGCGGCCGAGATCCCTGGCGCAGGCGACGATGGACAGGTCGGCGGCGTCCGGGTGCAAGGGAGAGTCAGACCGTCCGTGGCCCCGGTAGTCCCACACCACGACCTGGAAGCGATCCGCGAAGTGCTCCACGACGTACTTCCAGAAAAAGGTCGAGACACCCACGCCATTGCAGCAGATCATCGTCGGTCCGCTGCCGGTCGCACGCCAGTAGAGACGCAGCCCACCCTCGGTCCGAACGAAGCCGGTGCGGATGGGGGGCTCAGCCGACACGCGATCCTCCGAGCCGCCGACTCTAACGTGATCGTCGTGTCTCTCCGATCTCCATGTGTGACATCGAGACAACCGAGAGGAAGACATGGCCGCTGTCGCCCACAAGCACCACTTCACACCCGCCAACGCCTCCGAAGCGCGCGAGATGCAGCACGCCGTCGAGGCTGAGAAGGAAGAACAGGACCGGCGCTGGGCCGAAGCGCGTGCAACCAAGCGCTGCACGCTCCAGGTGCGCGTCAGCGGAGTCTGCGAGAACAACTTCTTCATGGGCTTCTCGGAGAACATCTCGGAAGGTGGCGTCTTCATCGCGACGATGTGCCCGCCAGTGGTCGGAGAGGTCATCGACCTGTCGGTCGCCGTGAGCTTCGACCAGGCTCTCCTGGTGAAGGGCGAGGTTCGCTGGCACCGCACCGACGAGCACGGCGCTCCGACCGGCTGCGGCGTGAAGTTCTTCCCCCTGAGCCCGGAACAGGAGGCACTCATCACCGACGCGATGAAGGCCGTCGGCAAGGCCCCGCTGTTCTACGACGTCTAGACCGGGTGAGGACCCGCGCCTGAGCACGGGCGGGTCATCGCCACAGCGGCGATGGAGTATGTTCTGGCGGTGCTGAGGCGCCGCACGCTGCTGGTCGCGGGACTCCTGGTTGCCGCCGGTGCCTGGCGAGCACTGCTGAGCACTCGCTACTTCGGTTGGGAGGAGAGCGACTACGGCAACCTGGCGATGGTGCGCGGAGTCCTCGAGTCGGGCTTCACGCACTTCGACATGAACCACCTGCCCATGTACTACGGGCTGTCGGCCCTGGTGATGGCGGTGGTCGGCGATGCGGTCCAGGCAACCCTGGCCGTCTCCATGCTCGCCGGGATGTTGACGGTGGCCTTGACCGTCGTCCTCGGAGACCGGCTTGCGGGGCGCGGCGTAGCCTGGACGGCCGGCGCGATCGCCATCGTGCAGCCGGAGCTCGCGCTCTACGCCGCCTCCTCGCTCCGAGAGCCCGTCTACGCCGCCGCTGTCATCGGCTGTCTCGTCGCGCTCACGCGTGAGCGGCTCGCGTGGGCTTCGGTGCTCGCCGGCGTCGCTTTCCTCACACGCATGGACGGCTTGCTCACGCTGGGGCCTGCTTTGCTCATCCATGCGCTCGGGCGGCCGCACCGCCTCGCCCGTGTCGGCGCTGCGCTTGGCCCTCTCGCCCTTCTGGTCTTCGCCTGGGCGGCCTATTGCTCGGTGGTACATGGGACCTGGGAGTTCTGGGGTCACTCGGTCGCGGTGAACATCGAGACCGGAGGTACCGAGCTCGCGCCTGACCAGGAGGGCTGGGCGATGGATGGGCTGGCGGTCAGCTGGGCGCTGCTCACTGATGTCCTCCCCGGGCGCATCGGGTGGGCGCTCTCCGTCGGGGCGGTCGTCGGGATCGTCGGCATTCCATGGCACCGCCACGATCCGCGCAGGACTGTCGGGATCACCGCGCTGTGCCTGCTGGGTTTCTGGCTGGCCATCGGCTTCGTGGCCCAGCACGAGCCCGGTCACAACCTCTACTGGAAGTGGCTGCACGGGGTGCTCCCGCCACTCATCGTGCTCGCCACGATCGGTGTGTGGCGCGTCGCCGAGCAGCTCTCCGCGCTGGTCGGGCGCGTTCCGGTCTACCTGCTGGCAGTCGCGGCGGTTGCCCAGACAGCCCGCGCGTTCGCCTTGGAGACCAAGCGGCAGCTCGACGTCTCGGCCGAGCTGTACAAGCCCCAGCTGGAGCTGGCGCAGTGGATCGAGTCCGAGGTCCCAGAGGCGACGCCGCTGTTGGTCGACAACATCCCCGGGTGCTGGATCGATCGCAGGGAGCACGGGCGGACACTGCACACCTGGTTCGACGTGCCGGTCGAGCACGACAACCGGGTGGCCTTCGGGGAGTGGATCGAGGCCGAGCACATCGGCTACGTGCTCTGGTTCCAGGAGGACTGGACCCAGGCACCAGCCATTGCCCCCTGGTTGGAACAGGCGACCGCACATCATCTGGGAGACGTGATCCTCGTCCCGCTGCGCGAGGAGCCAGGCTACGGCTGGGTCTTCTACCGCGTAGAGCTCGTCGGCGGTTGACCCGCACAGAGCGAACCCGCCGCGCCAGCCACGCTGAGGTGACTGGGCGGGGGTGTCGATGGTGGAGGAGAGGGGACTCGAACCCCCGACCCCAGCGTTGCGAACGCTGTGCTCTCCCGGCTGAGCTACTCCCCCGGGCGGCACTCAGCTAACCCCAGCCTCCGAGCGAGTCAATCGTCAGTCCAGTCCCCGCTTCTCGAGGTCGTCCTCGTCGAGCCCGAGGAAGTGGCCGACCTCGTGGAAGATGGTGACGCGGAGCTCCTCTACGAGCTCCTCGCGGTCGCGGGCGTAGCGAGAGAGGTTCCGGCGGAACAGCACGATGGCGCCTGGGAGGTTCGACCAGGGGTTCTCCAACGAACGCTCCTGGAGCGAGGTCCCGGAGAAGTACCCGAGGATGTGCGTCGGTGGAGCTGGCGGGTCGTACTGCTCCAGGAGCTCCTCGCTCGGCACTTCCTCGAGGATGATCGCTACGTTGGCGAGGAACTCCCGCAGGGACGGGTGAAACAGCTCGAGGCACTCGACCACGATGTCGTCGACGGTCTCGTCGTCCAGCGGAACCGGCAGGGGGAAGCCGCCGGGGTCGGAGCGCCAGGCCCGGAGGTAGTCGCGGGTCGCGCCGGAGTAGTCGGCCCGTCGCTCTCGCAGGACCGCACGAACCCAGGCGCCCTCGGCGCTGTTCGGGTTCTCCCTCAGGGCACGGTTCGCAGCCTTCTTGGCCTCGTCCCATCGGAGCTGGTCGAGCAGGACCGCAGCGAGGGCGGCCCATGCCTCAGCGCTGAGCGCCTTGATCCGGGGCTCGGCTTCCTCCTCCGTGTTCAAGACGACGAAGCGGTAGGCGCCTCCGGCCTCATCGAGGCGTCCGAGGTCGCGCATCGTCTCGCCGAGCAGGAAGTGTGCCTCGAGGTCGCGCGGGGCGACTGCCAGGGCCCCCCGAAGGGCGTCCTCGGCGTCGGAGTACCTTCCCTCTGCCAGCGCCAGCTCCGCCTGGTCGAGGAGGGCGTCGAGGTCGCTCATCCCTCTGGAATGTAGACGCGGAAGGTGTAGTCCTCCACGACGCCGTAGTCTCCGCCCAACAGGGGGAACTGGGTGGCCCGGAGCTGCCGGCGCACGCAGGTCTCGACCTCCTCCGAGCCGAAGTTGGCGCTGGTCTTGTCGAAGCGCATGAGCTTTCCCTTGCCGCTCACCGTCAGGTCGGCGGTGAGCTCCGCTTCCTTCCCGCCCATGTGCGGCAGGCCGTCGAGGAAGCAGGCCTCGATGTTCTCCTCCCGCGTCTTGAGCTGATGGCGGAAGGCCTCGAGATCGACCTTGACCTTGGTCATCGAGGGGTCGGGCGCGGTCGAGAGACTGTCCTCGAGCGTGAGGTGGATGATGATCACCTCCTCCGCGTCCTTCTTGACCGTGACGCTGCGCTCGTCGGTGGTGAAGCCGTCCAGCTGCGTGGTCAGCCGGAACGGGCGCCCGACCGGGAAGTCGGAGGTGAGCACGATGCGTTCGCCGGAGCCCATCGCCTCGCCGTTGACGAGCACGCTCTCCGCTGTCGGGTCGACACGGATCTCCAGGCTCGCGCTGGCACTTGGCACGTCCCCGGTGTCCCCCGAGCCGTCGAAGACGCCCAGCGCCCAGGCCGCTGCCGCCATGGCTCCGAGCACTACCAGCGCGCCGACGACGATGAGCCCGGCGGGGGTGGAGCGGCGCTCGACATTGACGGTGATGGCGCGGCGTTCCCCGTGGTCGGTGACGACCGTGACCAGGGCCGTCCCACGGTTGCGACGCATCTGGCGCGGGTGGACGACGATGTTGAGCTCCTGCTGGGCGGCGTCGGGGTCCAGGCGAGAGCGGCTGATCTCGAGCCAGTCACGGTCCGAGGTGATCCGTCCGGGCATCTTTCCAGTGCCCGTGTTCTTCACGACGATCGTATGGGTGACCGACGCGCTGCCGACGCGCAACGCCACCACCTCGGGGCTCGCGATGGCCAGCCGGGGCGCTGAGCGGCGGCTGTGCCGGGCACCGCCAAGGCCAATCGTTCGCCCCTTCACCGCCTCTGGGGGCTTCGGCGGTTCACGCCGCTGGGGGCCCGGCTGCGTGGCGCCTCCCCCGATCTTCAAATCAGTCGTGCGGACCGGTGGGGGCGTGGGTGTAGGTGGCTTGCGCGTGGGAAATGTGGGCGGAACCGGCCTTATCGGTGGTGGCGGCTTTGGCGGCCGCGTGCGATCGCTCGGCGGGTTCGTACCGGGTGAGGGGAGCCAACCGATGGCCTCTTCGCCAGCGCGGGGCACGGGTCCGCCGGCGTGGTGGGCGGCGTGTCCCTTGTCGTACTCCGTCCGGCGCTGAGGGTCCTTGAGCACTCGCCAGGCCTCGTCCAGATCCGCGTAGAGGTCCGTGACGCGCGCCTTGTCCTTCAGTGACCGAGCCCATCGGTACTTGGCCCGGTGCGCTGCCTCGATCTCGTCGATCGTGGCGGTCGGTGGGATGTCCAACAGAGCGTAGAAGTCCCGGAACGGCGCCGAGGTGTTCGTCGGGGCGTCAGCGACCTCCTCGGTGCGCTGCCGACGCGCACCGGTCTTTTCGAGGAGGTGCTCGATTCGCTCCTGGATCGACTCGTTCGCGAGCCCCATCGTGCGGCCCTGCTTGACAATGGCCTGCTCGGCGTCGGGCGTCAGCATGCCGCCCGCCAAGGTCCCCTTGATGAACAAGCTCAGGACCTCCAGGTTCCGGGACAGGCTCCGGTCCGAGATCTCGGCCAGGTAGGCGGACTTGTCCTCGACCATGGTCCGACGGATCAGCGAGTTGTTCTTGATCAGCCAGAGCGCTTCGTTCCGGTACTTCGGATTGGCTTGCTGGCCCTGCGCCCATCCCCGACGCTTCTTGATAGCCGTCTCCACCTCGGAGCTACCGCCGGTCGATGAGAGTCCGTAGTAGTCGAACAGCGACGCCTTTCCGACCATACCGAGGAAGGTGTCGATCTGCTCCAGATCGCGGCGGTCCATTTCGCTCCGGCATTCCGCCGGAATGTTCTACCCTCAGCGCCTCAACCGGTCAATCAAGCGACTACAGGGCGAACACCCCCCATCAGTTGATGATGGCCTGCGACAAGGCGTCGCGGGCCTGCTCCAGGCGTTGCGAGTCCAGGCTCCCCTTGAGATTCAGGCGCGCCTGGCGGAGCGCGCGGGTCTCCACATCGATGACATGGACCTCGAGGATCTGGTTCTCGGTGTAGCGGTAGATCACGTCGATCGGCGTCCCACGCACTCGCGGCGGCAGCTTCTCGAGGATGACCTCGCCGATCACGGTGACCTCGCCCCTGGCCACGCCGGTGCCCTCCGTGACCTCGACCCGGACGGCGGTCATGTTGTCGTAGGCGTAGGCGAAGCGGCCCCTCTTCTCCACCGGCAGCGGGGAGCTCTCGGGGATCAGGTTGACGACGCGCTCGTTGTGGCGCGCATCCAGCACCACGATGCCCATGGCGTGGCTGGACGCGTCCTGGACCGTCAGCTTCTGGAGTCCGGCGGGTTTGGGCGCCGAGACCGGCTTCAGCCTCGCCGTCCGCTTGGGGACCGGGGGGAGCGTCTTGGAGGTGCCGCGACGCGCCCGGGTGATGGATGCTCGGTGGGCCTTCAGCGCCGTGTGGTTCGGTTGGTGGCGGAACACACCCGCGAGGGCCGCACCGAGGGCGACGCCTTCATCCGGGTTGATGCCCTTGCTGACCGGCTTCCCTCCCGACAGCGCGACGAGGTTGTCACGGATCATCGGCATCCGCGTGGAGCCGCCGACCAGAACGATCTCGTCCACCGCGTCCCAGGTGATCTTCGACTTGTCCATGACGATCTTGCTGGTGTCGATGCACTGCTCGAAGAGGTCGCTGCACATCTCCTCGAACTCGGCCCGGGTGACCTGGACGACCATGCGGTGTCCGCGGAAGTTCACCGGGATCACGGCTCGTGGCTTGGTCGACAACGAGATCTTGGCGTGGAGACAGCGCTCGTAGAGCTCCTGGTAGGGCAGCGGGTCGTCCCGCGGGTCCAGTCCGAACTTGTCACGGAACTGCTCGGCGACGTGGCTGAGCAGCCGATCGTCCCAGTCCTTGCCGCCAAGCTCCGCGTTGCCGTCGCTGGCCAGCGTCCGCAGCGTGGTCCCTCGGATCTCCATCACCGTCACGTCGAAGGTGCCACCGCCGAGGTCGAAGACCAGCATCCGGCGGTTCTTTCCGAGGTGAGCGAGGCCGAGGGCGATGGCCGCGGCGGTCGGCTCGTTGATGATGGACAGCACGTTGAAGCCGGCGATCTTCCCAGCTTCGGCGGTCGCCCCACGCTGGGAGCTGTTGAAGTAGGCCGGCACCGTGATCACGCAGTGATCGACTGGCTTTCCGAGTGCCTCCTCGGCGTCGTTCTTCAGCTTCTTGAGGATGAACGCCGAGAGCTCCTGGGGCGTGTAGCTGACGCCGAAGAAGTCCAGGACGAAGTCCGTGTCGCCCATGGAGCGCTTGATGAACCGCACGACGTTGGTCGGATCGACCACGACCATCTTCACCGCCTCCTCTCCGACGACGCAGGCGTTGCGGTCGTAGAAGTGGATGACGGAAGCCGTCGTGGAGTGGCCATCGCCGTTGGGGATGATGTTCGGCTTGCCGAAGCGATCGACATAGGCCATCGCCGAGAACGTCGTCCCAAGATCGATGCCCAGGATGATCTGACCCTCAGCGACCATCCAGTCAGTCCCGGCCCGTCTTTGCCGTGTCCCGGTAGATGACGACCTCTTCCGACCGCAGGACGCGCTCCGCGCGGTTGAAGCCGCGCTTGAGGACCTGGGCGACGATCTGGTCCTTGCCAGCTTCGTCGGGGGCAACGACCTTCACGACCTTCTGGCTCTTCGGATCGAACTTCTGCTGGCTCTCCATCGGCAGCACGTCCCGCCGGTAGAGGACCTCGAGGAACTCGTCGATCAAGTACTGGAAGCTGTCGGAGATGACGTCCATCGACATCTCCTTCTTGACCAGGGACTCCTGGAACCAGTTCAGGGAGTCGTAGAAGAGCAGCAGGTCCAATAGCAGCGGCTTCTCAGCCTGGAAGATGAAGTCGTCCTTGTACTGCCGGAGCTCTTCGTACAGCGAGTCGAAGGCCTTCTGCTGGGTGATCTCGCCCTCGTTCCGCGCCGTCAGGATCTCTCGGAGCTCGCGGACTTCCTGCCGCAGGGCCTCGACTTCGGCCTCGGTACTCATGTGCAGTCCTTCAGGTCGCGCCGAGCTCGGTCGCAAGGTTGATGAACGTCCCCTCGAGCTCAACCGACTCACTGCAGAAGTGGTAGTCGTTGGGGCTGGAGGCAAGGCCCTTCAGGAACTCCTGCCGGACCTGGGGACCGACGCCGATCGCCACCACTCGGCCGCCCGTGCTGCGAATGCGGTGAATCTCGGCGCTGACGGCGTCCGGGCCATCCGGGTGACCGTCGGTCATGACCACGAACACGCGCTGGACGCCCGCCCGTGGGCGGAGGAGGTCACGCCCGTGGCGGAGCCCGTCCGCCATGGGAGTGGAACCGATCGGCGTGAGCTGGTCGATGGCGCCCGTGAGCCGACGGATGTCGGAGGTGGGGGGAGCCAGCACCCCACCGGGGAAGGCGACGATCGCGAGCTGACGACCCGGCTGGAGGCTGCGCTCCACGAATGACCTGGCTGCCGTCTTGGCGTCGTCGATCGACTGGCCGTACATGGAGCCGGAGCAGTCCATGATCAGCGCCATCTGCATCGGGATCCGGTTCCGGGCCAGATCCTCGAGGGTGATGTGGCCAGCCGCGAGGCGGTGCGCCAGGGTCTGTCCGCTCCGAAGGTCCATCGCCTCCACCTCCACGATGCCGTTGGCGTTGTAGCGGTAGGTGACCGCGAGACGAGACTCGCCGGCCGGGCGTGGTGGGATGCCGTAGAACTCGAAGTGACCGAGGACGTTGCACTCCAGCGGATCCTCGTTCTCTCCCTGGACCAGCCAAAGGTCCATCGTCGTCTGCCCATCGTGGGTCGTGACGTAGTTGTCCCTGGTCTGCTCGCAGGGGATTCGAGTGTTCTTCGAGATGATGCGGGAGTTGTGGAGCTGGCTCTCCCGGAAGACGACCATGCCCAGGCTGTGGGAGGTGACATCGTGCGTGCGGATGTCGATGTCGGGCTTCTCTCCAGAGAGCCTCGCCGCCTCGAGCGCTGCCGTGAGCGCGGCCCCGAGGGCGACGCACTCATCGGGGTTGATGTCCGTCGCCGGTGCCCGGGCGAACATCTTCTTCAACATCGCCCGGACCATGGGCATGCGGGTCGAGCCGCCGGCGAGGAGCACGGTGTCGATGGCGTTTCGGTCCAAGCTGGCGTCGAGCAGGACGTCGTCGGTCAGGAGCTCCGCCCGTCGCATCAGGCCGCTGGTGAGGTCCTCGAACTTCGAGCGCGTGACCTCCAGCCGCATGATCTTGCCCTTGTAGTCGTAGAAGAGGTTGACCTTGGGGCGGCGGGTGAGGCTGATCTTCGCCGAGACGCACTTCTGGCGGAGGTCGTGGTAGGCGGCGAGGTCCTCTAGCGGATCCATGCCGTGCTTCTCCTCGAAGCACTCCGCGGCATAGCGGATGAGCGCGTCGTCCCAGTCCTTCCCGCCGAGCTGGTGGTCGCCGTTGGTCGCGTTGACGTTGATGTCACGGCCGTCGATCTGGCAGATCGTGACGTCGAAGGTACCGCCGCCGAGGTCGAAGACCAGGACACGCTTGTTGCTGTCGGCGTTGTTCAGGCCGTAGGCGAAGGCCGCGGCGGTGGGCTCGTTGATGAGCTTCAGCACCCGCAAGCCAGCGAGCTCACCCGCCTTCAGGGTCGCCTGACGCTGGTGGTCGTTGAAGTAGGCCGGGACCGTGACCACGGCCTGGTCGATGCGGTGGCCGAGGCGCAGCTCTGCGTCGTGCTTGAGCTTCGCGAGGATGAAGCTGGAGATGCGCTCGGGCGAGTAGTTCTCGTTGCGATACTCGAAGTAGAAGTCGGCATCCCCGATGTGGCGCTTGATGAACTCGACCACCTGCTCCGGGTACACGACCGCGCTCTGTTTGGCGTAGTTGCCGACAATGACTTCGTCGCCATCGAACAGGACGACCGAGGGGGTGATGCGATCACCTTCGGCGTTGTGAAGGATCTCGGGGACGCCGTGTCGGTTCACGTGCGCGATCGCCGAAAAGGTAGTCCCCAGGTCGATGCCGACGGCGCGGCTTGAACTCATTCCTCAGGGCCTCACGATCGCAGTTGACGCCCCGTGTCACGGGACTCGCAGAACGGGCGCAGGTTACTCTATCGACCCACCGAATGCACGGGGCGAGCCCCGCGTCGGAGCCCCTCGATGCCGCTTGTCCTCGCGTCCACGAGCCCCTGGAGACGGGCTCTGTTGGAGCGCGCCGGAGTGCCCAGCGAAGGCGTCGCGCCTAGCGTCGACGAGCGCGCATGCGGGGTCACAGAGCCGGTCGAGCTCGCGGAGACGCTGGCCCTCTGGAAGGCTCGCTCCGTGGCAGAGCAACGTCCGGGCGCCCTCGTCCTCGGCGCCGACTGCGTGGTCCACCTCGACGGACGCATCTTCCACAAACCCCGGGACGCCGCGGAGCACCGCGCGACGCTCGGCGAGCTCGCTGGACGGACCCACGACCTGGTGACCGGAGTGGCGCTGGTGGGGGAGGGGGTCGAGCGTGTCTTTCACGAGACCACCCGTCTCCGCTTTCGGGGCGATCTCAGCGACGAGGAGCTCGCCTCCTACGTCGCCAGCGGCGAGGGACGCGCTTGCGCGGGGGGCTACGAGATCGAAGGACGAGGGGCGTGGCTCTGCGAGTCGATCGATGGCAGCTGGTTCAACGTCGTCGGCCTGCCGGTGCTGCGAGTGATCTCCGAGCTTCGCGCGCTCGGCTGGAGACTCCCTGATGAGTGACCCACGCCAGGAACTTGCGGACCTCGTGGCGGACGTTCACGAGAGGCTCCGTGCGGACAGGGCGATGGGCGCGACACATCGGACGGCCTCCAGCCAGGAGCCGAAGCGCCAGGCCCCGCCGACCGGGGCGACCGAGCCGGAGCGCCAGGCCCCGCCGACCGGGGCGACCGAGCCGGAGCGCCAGGCCCCGCCCAAGGAGTCGTGGGACGACCAGCTCGAAGAGAGACCGCCGGTCTACGGGCTCGATCATGCTGTCGGCGCTTGGGGTTTCAGCCAGGACGACCTGCCCCCGCTCCCGGAGGGCTCGGCCGCACGGGCGGCTGCGGAGAGACTCGTCGCCATCCGCGCGGAGCTCGGGGAGTGCGCCCGCTGTCGCCTCTGCGAGCAGCGACAGAAGGTGGCCTTCGGCATGGGACATCCGAACGCGGACCTCGTGGTGCTCGGCGAGGGTCCCGGCGCCAACGAGGACCGCCTCGGCCTGCCCTTCGTCGGAGCGGCAGGGGAGATGCTCGACAAGATGCTCGAGCGCGTGCTGGGCCTCTCACGGGCCAAGGTCTACATCCTCAACGTCGTCAAGTGCCGTCCGCCGAAGAACCGGAGCCCGCAGCCCGACGAGATAGCATCCTGCTTGCCCTTCCTCGAGAAGCAGCTCGAGGCCATCGGACCGAAGGTGATCCTGACTCTCGGGAGTCCAGCGGTGAAGACGCTCCTGAAGACGAACCGCGGCATCACCACCATGCGAGGCAGCTGGCACCTCTGGCGAAACGTGCCCGTGATGCCGACATTCCATCCCGCCTACCTGCTGAGACAGCCCCAGGACAAGCGCTACACCTTCGACGACCTCAAGGCCGTCAAGTCGCGCTACGACGAGCTGGGGGGGCTTCGATGATGCACTTGCTGTTGGCGCAGGCGCTTGCCCAGGACACCGTGTCCATCCGGGGTGACGTGCGCTACTCCGGTGTCGGCCCTGTCGTCGTCGAGGTGCTGCTCATCGAGAGTTCCGGCCCGCCGTTGCTCGCCGGCAGTGCGGTCGTAGAGAGCGGAAACGGCCCCTTCGAGGTGCAGGTCAGGGCGCGCATCGGAACCGTGAGCGTGCGCGCTGCCCACGACCCGGACCGCGACGGCGTCAGCGAGACCGACGCCCAGACCATCTGGCCCGAGCCCCTCGCCGTCAACTCAGCCGACATCGAGGGTCTCCAGCTGCACCTGGAGCAAAGCCTCGAGCCCAGGCCCGGAACTCCAGCAAGTCCCTAGCTCTTCCTGGTCTTCGCCCGAGCGAAGGCCTCCGCCATGCTCCCGAGGCTCACGGCCGGGCCATCGCCCACCGGGCGCTCACCGCGCAGCGCCAGGGTGACGCGCTCGCGCGCCTGGTCGACGCGCACGACGCGCACCTCGACCTCCTCGCCGGCGGGAGGCGTCTCCTCTCCCAGCTCGCCGCGCGGCACGAGGCCCCGTACGCCCCCGAGGTCCACGAACAGGCCGAAGTCGTGGAGACTCTCCACGACGCCGTTGCGCCGTTGACCTGGTGCCAGCTCGCGCCAGAGGGCGAGCGCCTGCTCCTTCTCTTCCTCCTCCGCGATGGCGCGCCGGTCGAGCACGACGTCTCTTCCGTCGAGCTCGACCACGCGGAAGTCGAGGGTTCGGCCCAACCAGGCGTCGAGATCGTCGCCCGGGCGCACAGCGATGCGTGACACGGGGCAGAACGCGCGCAGGCTCCCGATCGCCACCACGAAGCCCCCCTTGTTCCTCTCTACGACGCGCCCCTCCACTGGGACGCCGGAGGCCATCGCGGCTTCGAGGTGCAAGAGCGCATCGCCGCCGCGGAGTCGCTTGCCGATTCGAACCCCTCGCGACGTGATCTCCAGGACCGTCGCTGTCACGGAGTCGCCGAGGGCAGCATCACCGATGTCCTCGCGAGCGATGCTGGCCTCTGACTTGGCGCCGATGTCGATGAAGGCGTCAGTGTCCGAGAAACCGACGATGTGGCCCTCGACCTCGTCACCGGGCGCGAGCTGACGACGGGAAGGTGGGGGCGCCAGTCCAGCCATGGCGCGGGCGAAGGCGTCGTCATCCATGGCGGCCAGCTGCTCCAGCGCGCCAGCGTCGATCGTGGGTTCCCTTACAGGGTCCTGACCCGGGAGCGGCGCCGCTGGAACCTCTTCGACCTCGGACACGTCGTCGGCAACGGGCTCTTCGGCCTTCTTTCGTGCTCTCCGCACCACCCGTGTTGGCTTCATACCCTCTCCAGCTTGGAGAATTTTGACTGTCTAATGCGGGCTACCCCATATTCCGATGTAATGTGCAGTTGGCCCAGCCTGCGAACAGGGAGATCCGAATGCTCGTTCTCACACAGAAAGAAGGCGAGATCCTGCAGGTCGGAGACGACGTTCGCATCTACATCAAGCGCATCAAGGGCAACTGGGTGCGACTCTGCATCGACGCGCCGCAGTCCGTCGAGCTTCGCCGGATCCCCGCGCCCCCACGCCAGGCCGACCGCGACTCGGAGAAGGACACCCAGTTCGTGCGGATGCGTCGCCGCCGCTGACGCTGTCGCGCTACCAGTGAGCAGTGGGCCCCGCCGGGGCCCTTCGTCGTCTCTGGTGCAGGCTCGTGCTCACCGATCTTCCCAACTACGAACTGCCCCCGGGGCTCGTCGCCACGCATCCGCCCGAGCGACGCGATGGCGGCCGACTGCTTGTCCTCGACGAGGGGCTTCGCCACCGCACCGTTTGCGACCTGGCTGCGCTGCTCGGACCGGGAGATCTCCTCGTCGTGAACGACACCAGGGTCGACCACGCGCGGTTGTTGGCGCGCCGGGCGACCGGCGGCCGCGTCGAGGTCTTCCTGCTCGGCGAGCACAGGGCGATGTGCCGGCCTGCCCGAAAGCTCCGAAGAGGAGAGGTCCTCCGCGTCGGCGAGCGAGGGGTCATCGAGCTGATCGGGCGAGACGAGGAGTTCTTCGAGGTGCGCTGTGAACCCTCCGCGGAGGTGCTCATGGCCGAACACGGAGAGGTCCCACTGCCGCCCTATCTGGGCAGGCCCGCCGAGCCCGCCGACCGCGAGCGCTACCAGACCGTCTTCGCCGAGCATCCGGGCGCGGTGGCGGCCCCGACCGCCGGACTGCACCTCAGCGAGGACGTCCTCGCCCAGCTCGCGGACCGCCAGGTCGATCTCGCTCGCGTCACCCTGCACGTCGGAGCCGGCACCTTCCGGAACCTGCGCCCAGAGGACCTCGAGCGGGGCGAGCTCCATCCCGAGCGCTTCGTGGTCCCAGAGGAGACGGCGGACAAGGTCAACAGCTGTCGCGGTCGTGTCGTGGCTGTCGGAACCACCGTGACGCGCACCCTGGAGAGCGCCTGTGTCGACGGCGTGCTCCGGGCGACCTCCGGCGTTACCCGCCTGTTGATTCGACCCGGACACAGCTTCCGCCTCGTCGATGCGCTGCTGACCAACTTCCACCTCCCGCGCTCCAGCCTCTTGTTGCTGGTCTGCGCGTTCGGGGGCCGGGAGCGCGTCCTTCGGGCATATGCCGAGGCCATCCGCCATGCCTACCGCTTCTACAGCTACGGCGACGCGATGCTCCTCCTTCCGCGTGGAGGCCGTGGCCGCCAGCGCTCGCCGGGGGGTGCTGAGCCTCCCCCACGGTGAGGTCCGGACCCCCGCCTTCATGCCGGTAGGCACCGCCGGGTTCGTGAGGGGCATCACCCCTGACGAGCTGCGCGGCGAGATCGGCGCGGAGATGGTGCTCGCGAACACCTTCCACCTGTGGGTCCGTCCCGGGCACGAGCGCGTGGCTCGCCTGGGCGGCCTGCACCGCATGATGGGCTGGGACGGGCCCATCCTCACTGACAGCGGCGGCTTCCAGGCCTTCAGCTTCAAGGACAAGGCGAAGGCAAAGGAAGACGGGGTCCGGTTCCTGAGCTCCTATGACCGCCAGTGGCGCTTCATGACGCCGGAGGTGTGCGTCGAGATCCAGGAGAGCCTCGGCGTCGACGTCGCGATGGCGCTGGACGAGTGCATCGAGTACCCGGCAAAGCGCCGCAGGGTCGAGCGCTCGACGGCACGGACCACCCGGTGGCTGAAGCGATGCCTGGCAGCCCGCAAACAGCCCGAGCGCACGGCGCTCTTCGGCATCGTGCAGGGGGGCTTCCACGAGGACCTCCGCCGAGATCACGCTCGAGAGCTCGTCGAGCTCGACCTGGACGGCTACGCGATCGGCGGACTCTCGGTCGGCGAGCCGAGGGAGCGCCTCCTCGAGATGGTGGACGTGACCACCTCGGAGCTGCCCTCGGACCGGGTCCGGTACCTCATGGGTGTGGGCTACCCGGTTGACATCGTCGACGCGGTGATGAGTGGAGTGGACCTCTTCGACTGCGTGCTGCCCAGCCGGACCGCCCGCTTCGGCTACCTCTTCACGGACCACGGACGCATGGCCATCAAGCACGCGCGATTCAAGGAAGATCCGCGCCCCGTCGACGTGGACCCGTGTTACACGCTCCGGCATTTCTCACGGGCCTACCTGAGGCACCTGCATCGGTCGAAGGACATGCTGGCGCCGAGGCTCTTCACTCTTCACAACCTGGCCTTCTACCAGCGACTGATGCGCCGAATCAGAGACGCCATCGATGCCGGTCCCGCAGCGCTCGTGGCGCTCCGGGCTGACGCAGAGCGCTGGTCCGGCCCGTACCGGGAGACCGACGGATGATGTGGTTGTTCACCCAAGCCTGGGCCCAGGACGCAGCGGCAGCAGGCAGCTCTGGCGGGGGCTGCGACTACAGCAGCATCGGCCTGCTCGCCCTCATCGTCGGCGTCTTCTACCTCCTCGTCATCCGCCCACAGACCAAGGCGCGCAAGGAGCACGAGCAGCTCCTCGCCACCATGAAGAAGGGGGATGACGTCGTCAGCGAGGGCGGCATCTGCGGCGTCGTCCACGAGGTCCGCGAGTCGGAGGTCGTGGTGCAGGTCTCGGAGAGGACCCGCATCCGGTTCAAGAAGGAGTCGATCCAGGCGGTGGACCGCTCGGACGAGGACGAGGCTTCGAGCAAGGGAGGGAAGTGATGGGCGGTTCCTGGTGGATTCGCATGGGAGTGATCATCCTTGCCCTGCTCGGGTCGATCTACAGCCTGCTGCCGACCTTCCTGCAGGACGCGGACCAAGCCGCCGCCGACGCGGCGCAGAGCTTCGACGAGGGGACCTCCGAGGAGGTCGAGGAGACCGGATGGCGGGCGCTGTTGCCCGACACGGTCCTGGTCCTCGGCCTCGATCTCCAAGGCGGCATCGACCTGACCCTCGATGTCGACGTCGACGAGGCCATCCTCGCCACCGTCAGCCGCGACGTGCAGTCGGTCTGGGACGTCGCCGAGCGCGAAGGCCTCGAGATCGAGGACGTTCGGCGCGTCCGCGGCGAGCCCGAGCTGGAGGTCATGGTCAGCGAGGAGAACCTGGCCACCCTCCAGGACTTGATGTCCACGCGCTTCCGCACGACGCGAGGGCTGCCCCAGTACAAGTACAGCGTCTCCCAGGAGACCGGCGCCCACACCTTCCGGCTCACGGACGAGCGGGCGGACGAGATCAAGAACCAAGCGCTCGAGCAGGCCCTCGAGACGCTCCGCAACCGGGTGAACGAGACCGGCGTGAAGGAGCCGAGCATCGTCCGCAAGGGCGACCGGCGGATCAACGTGCAGCTTCCCGGAGTCGCCGACCTCGACATGGCCAAGCAGGCCATCGGGACGACCGCGAAGCTCGAGTTCTTCATGGTCGACGAAGACTTCGAGCAGGCCGCTCTGGAGGACGCCGTCCTCGACGCGCAGGACGCGATGACCGAAGAGGACTTTCTCGACGACGAGCTGTTGAACGAGTGGCTGTCGGTTTCTGGACGGATCGGAAGGAACAACCGAGTCCTCTGGGAGTACGAGGAGGACCAGGAGGGCAACCTCGTGCGCTCCCGGCCCTTGGTGCTGCTGGACCGGGTCGAGCTGGAAGGCGACGACGTCAACGACGCCCAGACCGGCTGGGACCAGTTCAACCGCCCGGTCGTGCTGTTGCAGTTCAAGCCTGCCGGCGCGCAGCGCTTCGGCGACCTCACCGGCGACAACGTCGGCAAGCGCTTCGCCATCGTGCTCGACCGCAAGGTCCGCTCGGCGCCCACCATCAACGAGCGCATCGGTGGCGGCAGGGCCCAGATCTCGATGGGGGCCTCCGGTGGCTCCGCTCAGGACGATGCCCGAGTGCTGGCCATGGTCTTGCGGACGGGGGCTCTGCCAGCCCCGGTCAGCATGGGCGATGTACGTCTCGTCGGACCGCAGCTGGGTCAGGACAGCATCGAGGCTGGCCGGAACGCCACGCTCATCGGCGGCCTGTTGGTCATCTTCGCGATGCTCTTCTACTACCGAAAGCCCGGCATCGTCGCGAACATGGCGCTCATCCTGAACGTCTTCTTCGTCATGGCCATGCTCGCGGCCTTCGGCGCGACGCTGACCCTGCCTGGCATCGCCGGCATCGTGCTGACGGTCGGTATGGCCGTCGACGCGAACATCATCATCTACGAGCGCATCCGGGAGGAGCTGGCGGTCGGCAAGAACGCGCGCTCTGCCGTCGACGCCGGCTACCAGCACGCGCTCTCCGCCGTCCTCGACGCCAACATCACCACCGGCATCGCCGGGGTGGTGCTCTACAGCTACGGCACGGGACCCATCAAGGGCTTCGCGGTCACGCTGCTCATCGGCATCCTGACGACCCTCTTCACCGCGATCTTCGTCTCTCGGACCTTCATGGACTTCGTCGTCCGGAAGTCCACGGCGAAGCTGGCGTTCTAGGAAAGCGCGATGAACTTCCTGAAGCCCAAGAGCGACGTCGACTTCCTAGGCAAGCGCTACATCTTCGGCGCTCTCTCGCTGTTGCTCGTCTCGCTCTCCGTCGTCACATTCATCTTCATGGAGCCGAACTGGGGCATCGACTTCACCGGCGGAATGGAGATCGTCGTCGACTTCGAGGAGCCGACCGACATCGCAGAGGTTCGCTCGGCCGTTGGCAAGCTCGGCCTCTCCGACGACTCGGTGCAGCAGATCAACGCCGAAGAGGACTACACCTACAGCATCCGCGTCCGCGACGCGACCTTCGGTACAGAGGAGCTCAAGAGCGAGGTCGAGCACGTCATCGGCGAGCGCTACGGTGGGGACTTCATCCAGGCATCGCGCATGGACGCCCAGGTCGGGGCCCGAGTGATCGTCGAACACACGCCAGGTGTGGAGGTCGACCTCACGGCGCTCAACGCGGCCCTCGCCGGCGTCGTAGACGGCGCCGAGGCGACCACCTTCGCAGAGGACAACACCTTCCAGGTGAAGCTCACGAACCTGTCCTCTCAGGTGAAGGAGAGCATCGCCAGCGAGTTCGTTGGCAAGACCTTCACCGTGCCCAAGGTCGACGCCGTCGGTCCCAAGGTCGGTGGGGACCTGCGCACCCAGGGTCTCCTCGCGATGGGCGCCACCATCGCCTTCATCCTCCTCTACATCGCCTTCCGCTTCGACCTGGTCTTCGCGCCGGGTGCGGTGCTCGCCCTGGTCCACGACGTGGCCATCACGGTCGGCATCTTCACCTTGATCGGGGAGGAGTTGAACCTGTCGATGATCGGCGCGCTGTTGACCATCATCGGGTACTCGCTCAACGACACCATCGTCATCTACGACAGGGTGCGCGAGAACATGAAGCGCTACCGAAAGTCGGAGACGGTGAAGTTGATCAACGACTCGATCAACGAGACCCTCGGCCGCACGCTCGCCACCTCGATCACCACGGGCCTGGCCATCCTCCCGCTGCTCTTCCTGGGCGGGCCCGTGATCAGGACCTTCGCGCTGGCGCTCCTCATCGGCGTTTTCGTCGGTACCTACAGCACCATCTTCATCGCCACACCGAGCATCCTCGTGATGGAGAGGGTGAAGCCGGTGCTCTTCCGCTGGCTCGCGCCAAGTGTCGGGCCAGAGGACGGGGCCCCCGTCGAGGGCGCTGCCGACAGCGGCTGATTGATATTTGGTGTAGGATTCCAAGTACATCCAGCCGCCCAGAAGGGAACATGACCAAGTCTGAGTTGATCGACAGGGTGGCCGCCACCCGGAGCCTCCCGCGCCGCACGGCCGAAGAGGTCGTGAATCTGATTTTCGACGGGATGCGCGACGCCCTCTGCAACGGCGAGCGCATCGAGATCCGTGGCTTCGGCACCTTCAAGACGCGCCACTACGGCGGCTACACGGGACGAAACCCCAAGACGAGCGCGTCGATCGAGGTGCGCCCGAAGATCCTCCCGGTCTTCAAGGTCGGGAAGGAGCTGCGTCTCCGCGTCAACGGTGAGACGTAGTCCCTGATGCTGCTCCTCGCGGCATCGCTGGCTTCTGCCGGCAACGTCTACATCAACGGAGTCCAGGCCAATGGCCTGACCAACTTCGAGCTGTCGAGCGTGGACGTCAGGATCGACGGAAACGGGGACGTGTACATCGACGCGCCCCGCTACAGCATCGAGATCATCTCCACGGAGCCAGCGGCATCCCGGCCGGCAGCGCCTGAGCCACCGGCCCCCGAGCCTGTCGAGCCTGTCGAGCCTGTCGAGCCTGTCGAGCCTGTCGAGCCCGAGTCGCCCGTCAGCGCGCCGGTCGCCGAGCTCACCCCGGAGATCGCACCGGTCGTGGCTCCACCGCAGCAGGCGATCCCGCCGGAGAGCTGGTGGCTGGTCAGCCAGGACAACGGCTCCACCGGACAGGCAGTGGACGTGTTCATCGGCGGTCAGCCAGTGGCGACCGTCGTCTCCGGTGATGCCCAGCTGATGCTCGACATCAGCGCCTTCCTCCTGCCTGGCGACAACGTCGTCAACTTCAACGCTCGTCCGGGAGAACCTGGCGGCGGTCTGCTGGAGCTCTACATTGGAGCGGGCAACAACGTCGCCGGTACCCTGGAGCTAGCCCCCCCTTCCATCACCTTCAGCCGTCGCGCCAGCGACGATCCCGCCGGGACCGCCCAGCAGTTCACGCTGAGCGTGCCCTGAACCCCCCTCACCGCCGTCCCCCGGCGGTCTCCTCGTCCCGAGGAACCCAGAGGCCCATCCCGTGGTCGACTCACTCGCCAAGCCGGACGGCCAACGCCGTCTCTTCGTCCTGGACACCAACGTCCTGCTGTACGACCCGAACTCCCTGTTCGTCTTCAAGGAGCACGACGTCGCGATCCCCATCACGGTCATCGAAGAGGTCGATGGCTTCAAGAAGGAGCTCTCGGAGACCGGGAGGAACGCGCGCCACGTGTCGCGCCACCTGGACTCGCTGCGCGCGAAGGGTTCGCTGTCAGAGGGCATCGATCTGACCGACGCAGGCGGCACGCTCCGCATCTGCCTCGCGCCGGAGGAGGGCGTCCTGCCTCCCGGTTTCGGGCGTCGGAGCAACGACAACACCATCCTCTCGACCGTCAAGAGCCTCCACGCCCAGAGCGACTGCGAGGTCGTGTTCGTCACTCGCGACACGAACATGCGCATCAAGGCGGACGCCCTCGGAATCCGGGCAGAGGACTACGAGAACGCCCACATCGACTTCGACGGCGAGCAGTACCGCGGCGTCACCGAGCGCAAGGTCCCCGGCGAGCTCATCGACGCCCTCTACAACAAGGGCTGGATCGCGTGGGAGGACGACCCGGGCCTCCACGCCAACCAGTTCGTCATCCTCCTCGCCGAGGACCAGCCGAACCAGAGCGCGATGGCACGCTTCGACGGACGCAACGGTCGGCTGAAGCTGGTCGGCCGCTACAAGGAAGGCATCTGGGGCATCTTCGCGCGGAACAAGGAGCAGCTCTTCGCGTTGGAGCTCCTGCTCGACGACAGCGTCAACCTCGTCACCCTCGACGGCGTGGCGGGCACCGGCAAGACCCTGCTCGCCATCGCCTGCGGGCTCCGCAAGACCGCGGACGAGCGCACCTTCCGCCGCCTGGTCGTGAGCCGCCCCATCTTCCCCCTCGGGCGCGACCTCGGCTACCTCCCAGGTGATCTCAACGAGAAGCTGAACCCCTGGATGAAGCCCATCTTCGACAACCTCGAGCTCTTGCTCGGGAGCCAGGACGAGGGCGCCTCCCGCGGCGGACGCGTGCCCAGCTACCAGCCGCTGTTGGACCAGGGGATCATCGAGATCGAGCCGCTCACCTACATCCGCGGGCGCTCCATGCCGCGCCAGTACTTCATCGTCGATGAAGCCCAGAACCTCACGCCCCACGAGGTCAAGACCGTCATCACCCGGGCCGGCGAGGGCACCAAGGTGGTCCTGACCGGAGACCCCAACCAGATCGACAACCCCTACGTGGACGCGACCTCGAACGGCCTGACCTACGTCGTCGAGCGCTTCAAGGGGACGCCCATCGCTGGACACATCACCCTGCGAAAGGGAGAGCGCTCAGAGCTCGCCGAGCGCGCTGCAGAGCTGCTCTGATACACCCGGAGCCCAATGGACCAGCTGGAAGGTAGGAACCCGGTCTTCGAGGCGCTCGCGCGTCGGCGACGGCGTGTCGCCAGGATCCTCCTCGACGAGCGCGCGCGGCCTGGCGGCAAGATCGACACCATCCTCGAGCTGGCTCGCGAGCAAGGGGTCCCCGTCGAGCGCGTGCCGCGGCGCAAGCTGGACCGCTTGGCCCGCGGTGACGTACACAACGGGGTTGTCGCGCAGGCCGAGCCCCTGCCCAGGCACTCGGTGAACAGCCTGCTCGCCGAGATCCGGGGGCGCGGGGAGGACCCCTTCCTCCTGCTGGCAGACGAGGTCTCCTACGAGCACAACCTCGGCGCGATCTTGCGCTCGGCGCTGGGCGCCGGGGTGCATGGGGTCGTCGTGCCGGTGCGCCGGGGAAAGGGGCTCACGCCGGTGGTCCAGCGAGTGGCGATGGGTGCTGCAGAGGAGGTGGCGCTCGTGCGCGAGGGCATCCCCGCCGCGCAGAAGAGGTGCCGCAAGGAGGGCCTGCTCGTCGTGGGAGCGGACATGGACGGTCAGCCTTGCTGGGACGTCGATCTCACCGGGCCGCTCGCCCTCGTCCTTGGGGGCGAGTCCAAGGGGGTTTCGGAGACCCTGCGCAAGCGCTGCGACCACATCGTGAGCGTTCCGCTCCAAGGAGGGCTCGAGTCCCTCAACGTCTCGGTCACCGCCGCGGTCCTGATGTTCGAGCGAGAGCGCCAGCTCAGAAGAGACCGAAGAGCTTCTTCCTGACTTTGTCGGCGGTGCTGACCGACTCGTCGAAGAGTGGGATCAGGTTCCGGAGGTCCATGGTGATCTCCGCCTCCGGCGCGAGCTCGGGCAAGAGCTTGCCTGCCTCGATGCAGGCGCTGGAGTTCGCGTAGTCGTTCCGCACCGTGCCGTTGACGGCGTGGCCGATGTAGGACTCGATCTGACCTCGACCATAGGGGGACTGGTCGTTCCAGCGGTTCACCACGATGCGCGTGCGGCTCCGGCCGCCCTCCAGCTGGGTCAGGAGACCAACCCGGCGCCTGGTCGAGACGAGGGACGGGAGCTCCTGCGTGCAGACCACCAGGGTCTGGTCTGCCGCGTGGACGCCGCTGAGGCCGACATCGGAGAGCTGGGCGCCGGCGTCCAGGATGATGTGCGTGAAGTGGCGCTTGAGGACCACCAGTGACTGGACGACATCCTGGACCGACATGGCGTCGACGTCATCGACCTGCTCAGGCTGGGAGAGCACGAAGAACCCGGACCGGTGCCGCGGGATGTTCGCGTCGATCCAGGTGTCGTCGATCCGATGCAGATCCCGGACCAGCTCCCCGAGCGCATAGGGGGTGCGCATGTCGAGGTAGACCGCCACCTCACCGATGAACAGGGCAAGGTCGATGAGGACGACGCGCCGCGTGGGGTCCTCGGCAAGGATGCCCGCCAGGTTGATGGCGAGGGATGTCGTCCCCATGCCACCCTTCGCGCCGAGCAGGGCCACGACGATGCCGTCGTCCGAAGTGCGGTGCTCCTCGCCGGACATCTGCTGGAAGACTCCGGCGAGATCCTGCTCGTCCTCGCCAGCACCGCGAGTGCCCGACAGCCCAGGCGCATGGCCTCACGGGTGACGGTGACGTCGTCATCGCCGCACAACAGGACCAGGCTCGAGTCGGGCAGGTCATGCCGGATGCGGCGCGCGATCTGGAGGGAGAGGTTCGGGTCGTGGTCCACCCACAACACCACGCACTGGGGCTGAAGTGCGATCAGCTGTGGGATTCCCTCGCGGGCGTCGCGACGGTCGATCACCGCCTCGAGCAGGGGGCCGATGAGCCGCCGGAGGCCGTCAGCGACGTCCAGTGGGAGGCCGAGCAGTGCTGTTCGAACTGGGCGGGAACCCGGCATCATCCATCCCGAAAAATTTTCAACTCAGTTTTGGGCCTTCATCATACACGACTCAGTAGAGGACGCGCTCGAGACACCGTTCTGGGGACCCGCACTCCGAGAAGGTGCGTCGAACCGCCACTGCCGGGCTCTCACCGTGGCAGCGAAGGGCGATCAGCGCGTCCCTCGTCAATCGCATCCTGCGGGTCCCTCCTGCGAGCGGTGTGAGGGGGAGATACCCTCAGCGCATCGTGGTTTCTCTGGTCCTTGCTTGTGTCCCCCACCTCTACAGCGACGCTGAGGTCTGGATTGCGCCAGCGAACGGCTGGCCGGCCGGCGAGGTGCCCGTGGAGACAGTCGGGGAGGGCTTTGGAGTCGGAGAGATCATCCCCGAGCTGGTCGGCCCCGACCAATACGGCGACGACGTCAGCCTCTGGCAGTTCTACGGGCTCGTCACGGTCGTCGACATCTCGACGATCTGGTGTGGGCCGTGCCAGGAGCTCGCTCGAACCACGCAAGAGACCTACGAGGTCTACGCCGATGACGACGTGATGTACGTCACGGTGCTGGCCCAGGACCTGGACGGCCAGCCTCCCGAGGTAGACGACCTCCAGTTCTGGGCGGACGAGTTCGGCATCTCGGCGCCCGTGATCGGCGACCAGGTGGAGTGGTGGCTGGGTGCCAGCCCTGACCAGTCATTTCCCCAGATCATGGTCCTGTACCCGGACCTCCGGGTCTGCACACGGGACATCGAGGCCAAGGACGCGGCTCTACGCGACGCCATCGACGGCTGCCTCTGAGCCAGCAGGCCCTCAGTCGTCCCGCCGGGAGAGTTCCGCGTCGACGAGGTGCTGGGCCTCGGCTTTGGCGCGAGGGAGGGGATAGTGCCTCGCGAAGCCATCGGTGAGGATTCGCAGTGCCGCGGCCTCGTTCCCCGGCTCGGCCATGAGGATCTCGGCCTGGCGGGTCAGCGCGTGACCGAGACAGTGACGCTCGAAGGAGCGCGCCATCCGGCAGGTCGCGAAGGCCTCTTCGCCCACCAGGTCCAGTGTGTCGGACACGAGGAACCAGCACTCGTCCTCCCAGATCCCCTCGAGGGTGCCGCAGAGCGCCTTGGCCTCTTGCCTCGACCCGGCCTTGGCGAGCTCGCGAGCCTCGAAGAGCACGCACTCCTCCGGCAGGCAGAGCGCCGGGGCAGAGGTCGTACAGGCGAGCGTGAGGATCACTCGTAGCGAAGGATGACGTGGTAGCCGTGGCGGGTCTCGAAGACCTCGCTGAGCTCGCCCGGCTCCAGCTCGTCGACCGCCTCGTCGAACTCGACGCCCAGCTGGCCGCCGAGGAACTCGCCGAGGTCCCCACCCCGTGGCCCGTAGGTTCCATCCGAGAGATCCTTGGCGACCTCTTCGAAGTCCTCGCCACCATGGACACGCTCTCGCGCCTGGTTCGCCAACGCGCGGGCGTCCCCCCGAGTCCGTGCGCTGACCTCTGCGTCGCTTGAACCGGGGGAGCCCCCATGGCGGATGACGATGTGCTTGAGCGCCACGGGATCGCGCGGCTCCCTCCGGATGATGTGGAAGCCGAAGGGCGTCTCGACCACCGCGCTCAGCTCGCCGACCTCGAGCGCGAAGGCGACGTCGGAGAACTCGGGGACCCAGGTGGAGTAGTCCCCGACGCCGATCCAGCCCCCCCGGACGGAGCTGCTGTCGTTGCTGACCTCCGAGGCGACCACCCTGAAGTCCTCGCCAGCGACAATCCGCGCGCGGGCCTCCTCGATCATCTCCAAGGCTTGCCCACGGGAGCGGGTGATGCCGACGGACCCAGAGGCGCCCTCGTACTTGACGAGGATGTGCGATGCAGCGATCTCCTCGAGAGGCTCGCCCCCGTCCGGGACGACGGCGGGCTCGAGCGGGTCCTCGTTCGGGAGGCTGGTGACGGGCTCGTCGAGCTCGCCGGTGCATGCCCACAACAGCCAGATCATTGGAGATCCTCGGCGGAGCGCGGGAGGATGCGGCGCTGTGAGTAGGAGTAGGTCATCGGCCCGGTGATCCTCTCGAAGGTGGTCCCGACAGACGGGTGCCTGTCGTAGTCATCGAACAGCGAGTCCGTGACCCAGAGGCAGTCGTTCACAACGAAGGCGCCGTAGTCCTCTTCGTCCGGGTTGTCGTCGGTGACGGTGAGATCTGCGACCGTGACCAGCATCGCCTCGTACTTCTCGCTGTCAGCTCCGTCGGTTCCCAGCTCGCAGGGGTCCATCTCGAGCGGCTCGATGGTGCCGCTCCCGGTCGTGGTCGTGGTCGGAGAGCTGATCTCCACGAGCCCGTAGTACTCCTGGTAGGTCCCGGTGACATCGACCATCTCGCCGACGGCGACCGTCGCGCTGCCACCATCGTAGACATAGACACCCGCGTACTCGCTCAGGTCCGGATCCTGGGCGAAGTAGCCGCCGCCTTCATTGACGCCGGTGACCACCAGGCCACTGAGCGCAACGAGGTCGTACTCGTCCGGGTGCTCCGGGTGGCCCTCGTCGGCGATGACATCGACGCTGACCGGGCAGGCGCCGTCCTGGTTCGCCGACTCAGGGCAGCTGTCGCAGGCGTCGCCGACACCGTCTTCGTCGGTGTCCTCCTGTGCCGGGTTGTAGTGGACCGGGCAGTTGTCGTCATCGGCCATCGCGTTGTCGTCATCGATGTCCTCTGGGGCGTGTCTGCAGTCCTCGCTCTCGGGCACCAGCGGGCACACGTCGCAGGTATCACCAATGCCGTCGCCGTCGAAGTCCTCCTGCTCCGGGTCATAGACATCGCGGCAGAGGTCGCTTTCGTCCGCGATGCCATCGCCGTCGGCGTCTCCCTCCACCACGACGGCGAGGTCGCAAGCGTCTCGCAGATCCTCGCAGGAGGTGAGGGGCAAGAGCTCCTTCGCGTAGTCCAGCTCCTGCTCGGGCATCTGCACGACCGACAGCGCTGCCTCGAGTGCGGCCTGCACCTCTGCGAGGCCGTCGTCGGCCTCGTCCCGCTTCAGGCACACCGAGCGACTCTGGCCGCAGACGTCGAGCTCCTCGCACCAGTCCGCCACAGAGGACAGCGGCTCGACGTAGTCTCGGAGTCCAAAGAGCGCGTCCCCGTCGACCAGGACCAGCCTGATGTCGTCCTCTGGCGCATCGAGCACGGCCCGGTACGGGGTCTCCGACCAGGCGACGACGAAGAGATCGGCGCGGTAACCGGGCTCGAGTCGACCCAGGCGCCCCTGGAGACCCAGGACCTCCGAGGCCTCCGAGGTGGCCCAGCTCCAGACGACGTGGTCTGGCACGGGAGCGCCGGTCGAGCTCAGCCAGGTGTCGACGCATGCCAGCTCGGCCCGAGGCGTCATCGAGCCGCTCGGGGTCCAGTCCGGCCCGACGGCGATGGGCACGCCGAGGGTCCTGGCGACCGTCGCGCGCGAGGTCGCCCCGTAGAGCGCCAGGTTCGACCGCGGCGACCAGATCATCGCCGTGCCGCTCTGGGCCATCTGGGCCAACAGGGCGGTGTCGGCGTCGGTGGAGTGGACCCAACCGAAGCCCTCTCCGGCTGCTCCGATCGCGAGCATGTGCTCGGCTTCTGCCCGGACGCTGCCACCCACACCCTCGCTGACGTGGTCCAGCGCGCACTCGAGATCTCCGCTGGCGAGCTCGCTGGCGAGGTAGGCGCCGTCGTCATCGTCGAGATCGGTGACCGTGCGAGCCGAGTAGGACATCGCCCAGCCATCGAGCCCGTGGGCCTCCTCCTCCTCGTCGAGGTTCCGGATACCGCCGTGGATGCAGTCGTTGCCATAGCTGCCGACGACAGCCGTTGTCCCGGCGATGAGATTTCGCGTCTCCGAGAAGCGCATGATCTCGCAGGAGTAGCTGCCGTTGATGGCGTCGTATGCCGTCCGGTAGTCCCAGTAGTCGCCGTCGCTCCGCCACTCGTAGCGGTCCTCGAAGCGGGCCTCGACCTGCCACGGGGGCAGGCTGTTGTACTGCATGTGGTCGTGGGCGTTGATCAGCCCGGGACTGATCACCCCTTCGGTGCAGACGACCGAGGCGGCGTCGACGTCGCAGTCGCCGGCGCAGAGGATCTCGCCGTCGGCGTAGACAACGTGCCCCGCGACGGGGCCCGTCGGGGTGAGCACGACACCGGAGAGCGCAACGCGGCCACCGTCCACGGTTGTGGGGCTGCAGTCAGGGAGCTGCGGTCCATGGGTGATGAGCTCGTCGCCAAGCGGCGTCGATGTGTCGTCGCTGGCGCTGTCGTCCAGAACCGGGGTGTCGGTGTCCGGGCCATTGCAGGCCAGGGACAAGAGCAGGGTCATGGCGCCTCCAGGTCACCACCGATACCCTGTCCGCCATGCTGGAGCAGGCCCTCGCGAGCGTCGTGTTCCTCACGACCGGTCCTGGAATCTGTGCGGGGGTCCTCGTCGACGACCAGGGCACGGTCGCCACGGCCTACCACTGCGTCGCGAGCGGACGTCGGCCAGAGGTCCGAACCCACGACGGCTTCGTCGCTGTCGGCCGCACAGTGGCCTCCGACCCGAAGAACGACCTGGCGTTGATCCGCGTCCCGGAGCTCGCCGGTCGACCGTGGCTCGAGGTTCGGGCCACCGAAGCGGTCACCGGCGAGGACATCTGGGCCATCGGCCATCCCTTCGCCACGGCGGGGGAGGGCAAGGCATACGAGGGCACGCTCGAGTGGTCCGTCAGCAAGGGCATCGTGTCCGCCGTGGGGCCGCGCCTCGTGCAGGTCGATGCAGCGCTGAACCCGGGAAACAGCGGCGGTCCGATCGTGGACGAGCAGGGCAGGGTGGTGGGCATCGCCTCACGCAAGCTCCGCGCCGACAACATCGGCTTCGTCGTGCCGAGCGCGCTGTTGGCCGCGCTCGTCGACGAGCCCGAGCGCCGCACCGCCGGTGGTCAGTACGGACTGGGTCTGGAGCTGCAGCTACCGACCTCGCTCGCCACGGCGACCTCGGTCGGGATCTACGGCAACCTGGGCCTGAGGGACTCGCTGGTCCTCAGTGCCGGAGTGGACATCCCCGTCGGCCAGCGCTGGCAGGCGGTCTCCCGAGGAGAGAGCCGGTACGTCATGAGCAGCGCCTTCCTCTCCGGGCGGGTCCGCGTCGGCCGCGGCAAGTGGTCGACCAGCCTCGACGTCGGGGGTGGAGCTGTCGTCACCGGGCTGCTCGCCGGGAGCGTGGAGACCGATGCCATTCGCCTGGTGCCTGGCCTTCCACAGGTCGCGCCGGCAGCCCAGGCGCGCCTCGAGTTCGGGGGCAGCGCGCTGCGGTGGCTGGTCACCTACGAGGCGCCAGGGGAGATCGGTCTCGGACTCGCGGTCGATCTCGCCTGGCCCGGGGTCATCGGGGCCTGGTAGCGGCTCTCAGAACGGCCTCGGAGTTGAGTCCTCTCCGCTTTCCGCCTGGGGGTTGATGGGGGCCTGGCCTTGGACCTGGAGGTGCTCACCCGGCGCAGTGCGGGGCTTCAGCTCTGACTGTGAAACAGGGACGGTCCCTGGCCGAGTTGTGCCAGCTGGCTCCGCAATTCGCGGCCTAGCTTGCGCTTGCTGCGCTGGAGCAGCACTCGCGCCTCTCCGGACCCGATTCCCAGCACCGCCTCGATGCGGTCCAGGGGAAGCTCCAGGACGTAGCGCATGTGAACAGCCTCCTGTTCCCCTGGATCGAGTGACGCCTCGGAGGCGACCCGGAGAAGGCGCTGTCGTTCCTCCCTCCGCAGCAGGCGCAGGGCGTCCGCAGCGGGTTCCTCCGTCTCGAGCACCCCGTCTTCTGAAAGGACCTCTTGTCGCTTTCGGATGGCGTTGAGGCCCAGGTTGCGGGCGATGCCATAGATCCAGGTGCTGAACCGCGCTGCCCCGTGAAACTCCGGGAGCTTGGTGTAGGCGACCACCAGTGTTTCCTGAACGAGTTCCTCGGCCCGCTCCGAACTGCCCGTGAGCCGCATGCAGAGGCGCTGGACCTGGGATCGATTGCTCTCGAAGAGCCGATCGAGATCCTGGACAAGGCTGGGGCTGCGTGGTCGCTCCTCTTCACGAGCGGCCCGTTCCCGTGCGGCGATGCCCATTTCTGTGGCAGCCCCTGGGCGTCCTTTTTGGTCGGAGGACATCTCGCTCAGTCTACCGATCACAAGAAAAATTGGGGTCGCCTGTGATCTTTGGTGGCGACAACACAAGCAAGGGTTGAGAGGCGAACTCATCGCCCCTTGGAGAGCCACCCGGCGGTGCCTGTCCCAGATCCTTCCACACACACACGGAGAATCAGATGTTCACGATCATTGCAATGGCCGGCCCTTTCGGTGGCCTGTCCACGATTCTGGGAATCACCGCGCTCATCCTGCAGGGGTACGCACTTCTCCGGTCCGGCAAGAGCCGTACGACAGGATTGGCCATTGGCCTGGCGGTGGCGGCCGTCCTGGTCGGTGTGGTGGGAGAGGGGCAGGGCATGTACATGGCCATGAATGCCATCGAGCAGGCTGAACAGTCCGCCCGCGCAGGCCTCTGGATTCGTGGCACCACCATCGCGCGAACCGCCACGACCACCGGGGCGTTCTGGGGCGCACTGAACGCCATTCTCTGGGGTGTCCTCCAGGTCCGTTCCAGCGACTGAACCTCTCGGTGTGGTTGTGCCGCGGCTGTCCTTGTCGGGATGGCCGCGGCATAATCGCGTCGAAATGTCCCTACCATCCGGCGCCCTCCTGGGGGGTCGTTACCGAATCGAGACCCTCATTGGCCAGGGGGGCATGGCGACCGTGTACCGGGCCCGGCACACGGAATTGGGGACCGTGCATGCCATCAAGGTGGTCAACTCAGCCTCGTCGGACCTTCGACAGCGGCTCTTGCTGGAAGGTCGCAGTCAGGGCTCATTGCAGCACCCCAACGTCCTGACCGTCACCGACCTGGTGGATGTGGACGGCTCCCCCGGGCTGGTCCTCGAATTCGTCGATGGCCCCACCCTGGCCGAGCACCTGGCCAGCCGTCGCCTGGACATCGAGGAGGTCGATCAACTGGCCCGACAGATCCTGGCAGGCATGCGGGCTGCTCATGGGCATGGACTCGTTCACCGGGATCTGAAGCCGTCCAATGTGTTGCTCTCGATGGCCGGAGATTTTCCGATGGCCAAGGTCGCGGACTTTGGGCTGGTCAAGGCCCTGCATGGGGAAAGCAGCATGCCTTCCCGGACCCGGACGGGCCTGACCATGGGAACCCCTGGCTACATGGCTCCCGAGCAGATCGTCGATGCATCGACGGTGGATGCGCGAACGGATGTCTTTGCCCTGGGCGCCATGCTCTACGAGATGCTGACGGGCCAGTGCGCGTTTCAGGGAGAGGACCTGGTCGAGGTCCTCCAGGCCACCAAGGAAGGGCGGTACGGGGTTGACGACCTGGCGTCATGCCAGGCCCCGGAACGGATGATCCTGGCCATCAAGGGGTCGCTGAACCCGGCCCGGGAGGAGCGATTCGAGGACTGCTCGGCACTGGAGGTTGTCTGGACAGGCCAGTCTTCATCCTCCCGATCCTGGTCCCCGGCCTCGCCGCAGGAGACCCCGTCCCCCGTGCAGACCTGGCAAGGGCACGAGGAGGTCTCGACCCTGGCTCCCAGCCTTTTGGAGCCGGAGCATCACCCCTCGCTGGAGACCCTGTTGGAGGGTCGAGGAGAGGCCACCATCGAGGCTCACCTGGCGGGCTGTGCGCCCTGCCGGGTCGAACTGAAGCTCTACGAAGACGCTTTCGAGTCGACGGCCGATCCTGTCAGGCCGGGCGGGCTGCGCTGGGCCGGACCCATCGCCTGTCTGGCATCGACGCCACTGGTGGTGGGCGTGATGGTCTGGATGGCCGGTGGGGTCAGGAGCTTCCAGATGCTGGGGCCGTTTGCTTTCCTGATCCTCCTGTTTTCCATCCTGGCGGTCGGTTCGGTGGTGCGTGTGACCCTTCGGCAGCGGGAGGGGAGGGCCAGGGGACCCGCCTTCTGGCTTCTCTTTCCATGCCTCGTGGTCGTCGCTGGACTCGTGGGTTCGGCTGCGGGCTTCGTGAATGTCCAGGAGGGGGTGGATGGGGCTGCGCCAGAGATCAAGGGAATGCTGACGGCCGTCGGGATCTGGGTGGCACTCTCGGCGGAGGGTGCGGGCTACGGCATGGGGACACTGCTTCTGCTGTTCGCGGCGGCTGCAGCGACCCTGGTGCATCGCTCCCGCTGCCCGGGTCCGCCCGATCGCATCGGGCCGCTTGCGGCAATTTCGCTGGGGGCTGGAACCTTGTTGTGGGCCACGGATGGCGTGCTGCGCGAGGATGCGCCTGCACCCTTCCTTGTGTTGTTGGTGCTGGTGTTCATGGCGGGGTGCTATTCCCTGATCTCCGTGCCTTCGCCAGCAGACGACCGGTCCGCGGTGAGTGCCAAGGCCACGATCTGGGTCGCCGGCATCGGTGCGACCACCTGTGCGGCGTTGGGCGTTCATGTGGCCCATCAGCGGAGGATCTTCAACATCCTGCAAGACCAGATGCCCTCTGATGCGTTGTTGGCGGCTCTTCGTGCCTCGGAGTTGTTGTCCACGGACGTCGTGGGAATGGTGGCGGGCTGGGTACTGGCCGCCTGTGCGCTGGTCTGGATCTCCTCGGCAGGCGGCCGAGGGATCTCGGGTGGCAAGGGCCTGGGCCCCCGGAAATGGCTGGCCCTCGTGGGTCTCTTGATTTTCATGGGGGGGGTCTACGCCTTTGCGCGACAGCAACAGGACGCCACCGCGAAACGGATTGTGCCCGCGTACCTGGCTCAGTCCGTCGCCTGGACGTTGCCCGATGTGGTGCTGGAGGTGACGGGGACGGAGATCGCCCCTGTGGTCCTGGAAGCTCCCGAGCCGTTGCTTGCGGGAGACCGGATCATCGCGGTGGGCGATCGCCCGGTGGAGGACCTGGGCGACTTGCTCTCAGGCCTGCACAGCTGCCTGTGTGAGGGCGCCCCCCAGGACGCGAAGTGCCTGCTGGTGGACGGCTGTCTGAGCGCCAACACCGAGTTGGCGTTGCGCGTGGTCCGGGAGCTGCCGGGCAAGGGGTCACGGCACGTCGAGGTCATCTCCCGTTTTGGGGGGGCGCCCCTGTCCGAGGCTCAAGGCAGTACCGGCCCCCCCCGCAATTCGTCGACCAGTTCGGGGCAGTAGCGCTCGTTGGCAAAGGCCTCGCAGCCGCCGAGGCGGTCCGCTCGGTAGACCCATGCCTGGCTGGTGAATTCCGCCTGCCAGACGATGTCGCCGCTGGGCATGTCCACCTCGGCCAGCCTCAGAGCTCGCCCTCCTGGGCAGGCCGTTCCATGAGCATGGTGAGAGCGTCATGTGCTCCGAGCTTGCCGTGGGCGATGGCGTGGATCGCCGCGGTCAGCGGGAGCTCAACGCCGTTTGCCCTGGCCACCGCCAGCGCGGTCGCGGCCGCTCGAATGGGCTCGGACTTCTTTCGGTCCTGTCCATCGAGGATGGCGCGGCCGTCGAGGTAGGCCGGGTGCTTGGGGTGGGAGGTGGCAGCGAAGAGTTCGCCCAAGCCAGCGAGGCCCATCAGCCCCCCGGGATCGACGGCAAGGGCACCCGCGAGCCGACTCGCCTCGGCCAGTCCACGCGCGACGACTATTCCGCGCGTCCCAACTCCCAGGCCCATGCCGTCGGAGATCCCGACCGCGACTGCCAGGACGGCGACCATGGTCGCGGCGAGCTCGACCGCGTAGGGATCGAGAGAGGTGTAGACGCGGCAGCGCGGACTGTGGAGGCCGTCCTGCGTCATGCGACCGACGTCGCGGTACTCGCTCGCGGCGACGACCGCCGTGGGGATGCCCTTGAAGACCTCTGCGGCGACGAGCGGACCGGCCATCACGCCGACGCGGACACAGGGGCTGAGCTTGGGCACGATGTGGGTGAGCCAGCGGCCGGTCTCGCTGTCGAGGCCCCGGGTGAAGAGCACGCAGCGGTGGCGAGGCTCCAGTCGCAGCAGCTCCAGTGTCCGCCGGATCTCCCAGGCGGGCAGGGCGATCAGGACGAGATCCGAGAAGGCGCCGATCTCCGCAACGTCATCGCAGAGCGGCAGCCTCCGGCGCACGCGCTTGCCGGCGAGGAGCGCATCGTTGCCTGCCTCGAGGGCAAGCGCAGTGAGCGCCTGGGCGATGGGTCCGCCGCCGACGACACCGACCTTCACGGCTGGGCGCCCTCGAGACCGTAGCCGTGCAGCCGGTTCCGGTAGAACAGCAACAGCTCGGGGTCGATCGTGATTCGGGGGCCCGTCGCCGCGAGGGCCTTGCGTGTGTGGTAGCTGGCGAAGCGCTGGATCGCGAGGTCCAACAGCGAGTCTGCGTCGCGGGGCAGCGCGCTGCGGATGCGCCGGCGCTGCCTGAGCGTGGCCACCTCGTTGCTCACCTCTTCGATCTCCCGGACCAGCGTTGTCCGCTCCAGCTGGCGGCCGGAGCGCGCGATACGCACCAGCTGGAAGGTGCCGAGCTCGGGGTTGGCCCGCTGCAGCAGGCGCCACGCCGCGAGGGCGGCCACATGGGTCGGCAGGGCGACGCTGTCCCTGTGGTAGGCCTTGACGAGCGCACGCGACAGCCGCTCGGTATAGACGCGGTCTCGTTGCGCATCCCACTCGACCCGACCGTCGGCGTCGACCACGAAGCGAGACCGCTCGATCACCTCGCCCGAGGGTCCCAGGCTCCTGCCCTCGCGGTCGACAGGGTTGCCGACCGGGTCGAGCACCGTCCCGAAGGTGACGTGGACGGACTCGTCGAGGTTGGCGACCCGGGAGAGGTAGCTGGCGACGCGCCCAGGCTGACTGAACTCGTCGTCCGCGATGATGAAGCGCTGCTTGCCCTCGCGACAGAGGCTGTCGCGCACGAGGGTCTCCGCCTCCAGCACGAGCGACGTGGAGAGCGTCAACGGCACGACGAAGACATCCCTCCCGGCGCCGGCGGCGATGCTCTCCTGCCAGGCCAGGAGTCCGGTGCCGAGCAGCCCCTTCTTGAGCTTGGACTCGATGCGCCCGCTGCGAGACCGGGTGCCGCCTGGAAAGAACAGGCTGTGACAGCCCCGGCCGAGGATCTCGACCGAGTAGTCCTTGAGCGTCTGCTTGTAGATCCGCCCCCGCTTCCGTCGGTCCACCGTGTAGGCGCCGAGCCTGCTCATCCAGAAGGCCATCATCGGGTTGTTGAACAGGTTCAGCCCCGCACCGTAGGCGAAGGGGGGCAGACCGGAGCGGAACAGGACGTACCCGATGAGCGGTGAGTCCAGGTTCGACAGGTGGGTCGGGGCCAGGATCAGCGTCCCCTTCTCGGCGAGCGCCTTCACGGCTTCGACGTCTCCGCCGATGGCGATGCGAGAGCCCGGATCGGTCTGTCTGAGCAGCAAGCGCCGGGGGTCGCCAGCGGTCACCAGGTTGGTCAGGGCTGTCGGCAGGACCCGGGTGACGAGCCCATAGGCCCGACTCGAGAAGGGATGGTGGATCTCCTCTGCATAGGCCCGCACGAGCCGCCGAAGAGAGGTCGTCAGCGCCCCGCGACTGCCCTGGGCCACGGCCCGCGCCGCCGCGTCGATATCTGCGACCTCCTCCTCGTGTCCCACCTCCTCCTCGAAGCGCAGCCGCTCGAGGTAGACGGTGTCCGCCAGGAGCTCGGCGAGCGCCACCACGTCCATGTCCTCGGCTCTCATCTCCCAGCGCCCGACGAGCGCGTCCGCGACCGCCGGGATCGATGGTGAGCGGAAGATGGCGGGGTAGTCGGTCACGGCTTCGGTGGCCGAAGACTACAGCGAACCGAGGTCGCTGGCTCAGTCGTCGCAGATGCCGTCGGGCTCGCGATCGTAGCAGCCGTCGCCGATGAGCCGCCGGGTGACGGTGACCTCCTCGAGGTTGCCAGCCGTCACGACGGTGATGTCGGCCGAGTACGAGCCCTGGGCATCTGGGAGGAAGTAGATGCGCGCGGGGAACTCGAAGCCCGGCTCCAGCATGATCGGGAGCGGGAGGTCGGGGAGCTCGAAGTTCTCCGAGTCGAGGCCATCGATGAAGATGCCGTGAACCGCGAGCGGCATGTCGCCGGCGCTGTAGATGACGATCTCGGATTCGCCCCCATAGTTGCTGTAGGCGGAGGTCGGCGGGAACTGCACCGACTCCTGTGGCGTCAGCTCGGCGAGGGCGCCCGCGACGCCTGCGTCAGCCTCGTACTGGTCGAGGCCGAAGCCAGCGCACGCAATGAGGGCGAGGATAAAGGTCACCGTATCTCGCACATTAGCAAGAGCCGGGCCAAGCCGAGAGACCAGATTTCAAGTGTTTGAACGCCCGACGTGGGGTGCCCGCGTCGCGGCACTGGGATCTCCAGGTCGCACCCGCTCGCCGTGATCTGCTCAGTGGAGCTCGGTTCCGGCGAAGAAGTACGCGATCTCGGTGGCCGCGGTCTCTGGAGCGTCCGAGCCGTGCACTGCGTTCTCGCCGATGCTGGATGCGTAGAGCCGGCGGAGGGTGCCCGGCGCAGCGTCCGCGGGGTTGGTCGCGCCCATGATGGTGCGGTTTCGCTGGATGGCGTCGTCACCTTCGAGGACCATCACCACGCAGGGGCCGCTGGACATGAAGTCGGTCAGCTCACCGTAGAAGGGGCGTCCCCGGTGGACGGCGTAGAAGCCCTCGGCCACCCGCTTGCTCATGTGGATCTTCTTCATCGCGCACACGCGGAGGCCCTCCTCCTCGAAGCGAGCGATGATGGGGCCGATCACACCCTTGGCGGTAGCGTCCGGCTTGATGATGCTGAGAGTTCGCTGCATGGCGTGCCCCTGAGGATTACGGTGGCGGCGCCACTAGCACGCGGATCGAGGCAGGGCCATGAGACATCGCCGTAGACACCTGTTGTACGTCGCCTGCGTCGGCGCCGCCGTCCTCGCCTGTGGGGGAGGGCGCACACCCGCCGACAGCGGCGTGACAGAGCGGCCCGGTGGAGGCGGGGGCGAGAGCGACGACAGCACCTGGAGCGATGACAGCGAACAAGGGGGAGGGTGGGGCTCGCCTTGCCCGAAGTACAGCGGCATGAAGGAGGGGGCGAGCTGGAGCTGGCAATACACGGACGAGTACGTCGCCGAGGTCGGCCAGGACGCCGCCTGGTGGTCCGAGGTCAGGAGCATCAACGGCTCCAACGTCGTCGTCGAATACGAGGGAGAGATCGAAAACGGCAGCTTCGACTACTACACCTATGGGGGCACCTCGACCTACCGCTGCGACGGCGGGATGTACCTGGTGGGTTCCGAGACCCGCGCTGACTACTCCATCTCCGGGACCGTCTACTGGTCCGAGTCCGTCACCACCTACGCCGGTGGCGGGTGGATGGTGCTGCCCGAGGATCCCGCCGCGGGCGACACCTGGTCCAACACGGTCAGCGGCACCACCGCCACTTCCAGCTCCTCCGGACCCGACCAACAGCAGGACTACACCTGGTCGCTGAGCTACGAGATCGCAGAGGGTGGCGACGTGGACACCCCCGCGGGGACCTTCACCGACACCCTGGAGATCATCTCCGACAACGACGGCTCGGTCTCGAGCAGCCTCGCCGACAAGCACGCCGGCACTGTCTACATCGGCGAGTCTGCAGAGCTGTTGAGCTGGTCCGATTGAGGCAACGCCGACACCCCGCTGTACTATTCAGAGCCCAGGTGGAGGCGGCATGACGCAGCGGCAGATCGGCGAGAGCTACGACTTCTCGATGTCCATCGGGAACAGCCTCTTCACGAAGCTCCTCGGCGAGGCGCTGCCGATGGAGGTCAAGAAGGGGCCCTTCAACCTCACCGAGAACCTGCGCGACGCTGCCCGGCAGCTCCAAGTGAAGGAGAAGGTCGCCGGGCTGCTGGAGGGCCCGCAGAACGAGGCCCTCGTCCGTGTGAAGGACCGGGCGCGCGATGCCTGGGGAAACCGCCGTGAGCAGGTCTACGACACCCTCGATCGCCTCGTCCGCGTCGAAGGGGACTGGGAGATCCACATCGACGACAAGGGCAGCGAGTTCAAGTTCGCCCACCAGAAGCTGGCGCTGGAAGCCCACGCCGTGCTCGTCGCCCACGGCACCGCGACGCTGCTGGACCAGAACATCGAGGTCCCCTTCCGCATCGAGAAGCGCGTCGGCGCGGAGGTGGGGCTCGGAGACATCCACTACGACCCGCAACAGGAGGCCATCGTCGGCAACGTCAAGGACGTCGGCATCGATCTCGGCGAGAACATCCTGCTGCGCATCGCCAACGACATCATCGGCAAGGTCATCGAGGCCAAGGGACTGCCGCAGGTGAACCCCCTCACCGTGCTGCCGAAGAAGCAGGTGGACGAGGCCATCGGTGGCGCCACATCGGCGCTGAAGCTCCAGATGCGCGTGACGGACATCATCCTGGACATCAACGAGGAGTACGTCACGCTCAAGGTGAAGTTTGGTTTCTCGCAGCTCCAGATCGAGGACCACGAGCAGGCCGCGCGCTCCTAGCGAGACGCCCAGGCGCCTGGGTCAGTCGTACTCGTCGTACTTCTCCATGCGGCCACGCACCTTGTCAGCCGGGTACTTCTCCGCGTTCCGCGCGAGCTTGGCCACCACCGCTTCGCCGAGGTCGACGCCCGTGGCCTCCGCGAGGCCGAGGAGACAGATGAGCACGTCCGCCATCTCTGATGCGACCCGAGCCTTGCGTCCCTCGACGGCGGGCTGGGGGCCCTCGTCCGTGGACCACAGGTAGAGCTCGAGTAGCTCGTTGGATTCGACGGAGACCGCCATCGCGAGGTTGCGGGGGCAGTGGTACCTGGCCCAGTCGCGTTCCTCGGAGAAGGCTCGCACCTTGGCCTGCAGGTCATGGAGATCGTTCATGATCAGCGTCCGAGAGTCAGGATGTGTTCGCGGCGGATAACACCGGGCCCGTCATCGACGCGGCCGCCGGAGGCTCGGGCCAACAGGTGAAGTCCCGCAGCTCGCGCGGCCTCTTCCAGTGGGAGCCTGGCGTCGATCACCTTGCCCTTGGCGAAGCCGTCGCCGATGACGACGCTCAGCGTTCCACCGGCGCCGAGCTGGCCAGGCACACGGTCCATCCAGGTCTGGAGATCCTGCCGCCAGCGGTGCCAGGCCTTCTTCGGGTCCGCGGCGAAGGCCCTCCGGGAGCCCATCTCGGCCGCGAGGCGTGGCTCCATCGCCAGCCAGGCGCAGCGCAGACGCTGCAGCGGAAGGTAGTCGTAGACGGCCGGGTAGGGGGGCGAGGTGATGAGCGCGCCCACCGGCTCCGCGGGCCCGTGGTCTTTCGCATCGGCGCAGTCGATGACGGCAGCCCGGGTCCCCTCGGGCACCGCCGAGGCGAGCCCTTCGAGGCGCCGCCCCAGCTCACGCACCTTCTTGTGGAAGAGGATGGCGGTCGTCCCGGGGGCGCGATGGCGCGGGTCCCGCTTGCTGCTCGTGTCACTCCGCCGGTGGCTGACCTTCACGAGGATGGACGACAGCGACAGTCGCAGGAGATCGCGCACCTCGGCCGGGGCGTGGCGGATGCCCTGGCGGATGCCCTCCAGCTCCATCGCCACGTGCCGCTCGTACCAGGTCGAGTGCGCTCTGGTGGCAGAGTCACGCGGCAGCGTCTGCCAGCGCTTGGCGTCCTCGCAGATGCGGCGGCCGGCTCCGCGAAAGCGACGGATGCGCTCCGGTGAGCACAGGGCCGTCCGGCCCGCCGCGACCATCACCGCCACGGGGCTCAGATCCGCACCGCTGGTCCTGCGTCCGGCGGCCAGGGCCTCGACCAGGGTGGTCCCTCCGCCGCAGAAGGGGTCGTGCACCGGACCCTGCGAGAGCTCCACCAGGATCCGCGCGCACTGGGGGTGCATGCCGGCCGGGTAGGTGTGGAAGCCATGAGTGAGGCGGTCCCAGCTGCCCGCTTGCGACAGCGCCTCCGCGAGCGCCTCCGCGAGCGCCGGGTCGCCCTGGACCTCGATGTCCGAGACCGGCAGCCAGCCGGAGGTCTTCAACCCTGGTCGTCCAGGAAGCGCCCCAGGCTGGAGTTCACGCGCTCCAGGTTGGGCGTGATGAGGCTGACGATGAACTGCTCGACCTTCGGCCCCACGCGGCCGGCGACGAGGCGCGGCACGCCTGGGATCTTCTTCACGTCGATCTGGAGGTCGCCCTCGAGCAGGACCCTGGTCCGGTTGGGACCCAGCTCCGAGAAGGTGTTGGTGCCGGAGCACCTGACGCTGTCCGGGAAGGCGCGGATCCTCAGCCGCCAGCTGCACTTCTTCGTGGTCTCGTGCCAGGTGGCGAAGTCGTCCCAGCGCAGCATGTCGGGTCGGATGAACGCCCTCGCGTAGGCCGGGACCTCGCGCTCTGCGATCCAGACGTTGTGGAGCTCGACCTTGTCCGGGTGATCGGATCGGCTCTCGACGACGATCTGCCCGATGTCGGGGATGTATGGAGCGATCTCTGTCAAGCGGTCTCGATAGGCCTCGAAGACGGCATCGCGGGAGTGGTTGATTATCGACTCGCTGTGGATGCGCATGGCGCCCTCTGGCAAGGCCGCCTGCTATCACGAGCCCGCGCGGACCGCCTGCAGCGCGGAGCCATCGTCGAGCTCTTCGAGCAAGCCGAGATCGAGCAGGGGCTCGGCCCAGTCGATGATGGTGTGCTCGCTCACGCCGAGCATCCTGGCCAGCTCGGCCACGCCGACCTTTCCGCTGGCCGTGGCCTCCAGCAGCCCCCGCTGCTCTTCCGACAGCCCGCTGATCCCCTCGGCGGGAGGCTGGGCGTAGCCGAGCACTGCACCTGGCAGCCCACGCGTCCGTCGGCGGATCTCGACAGCCCGACCCGGGTCGAGACCGAAGGCCTCCAGGATCAAGGCGACCTGCGCGGGGGTGAGGGTCGAGGGCGACAGGTGGCGCGCCCCCAGGGCGCTCAGGGTCATCAGCGGCCGGTCCGCCCGAACGAGCAGCAGGGCGGGCAGTCGCTCTCCGAGGATGCGCGCGGCGACATCGGTGGTGGCGCGTCCCTCTGACCTGGTCGCGACGAGAGTCGGTCGGCTGGCGTGTCGGAGGTGATCGAGCAGCCCACGCGGGTCGGGGATGCCCTCTATGACTCCGGCCCCCTCGCGGCGTCCCGCGGAGAGGGCCTCTCGGATGAGGGTGTGACGACCGCTCCCCGTGGGGCCGTGAATGACGACGAGGCCGGGCTTGCCGTCGACAGCCGCGGCGACCGTCTTGCGAAGCACCTCGCGCTCCCGGGTCATGCCGACGAGCGGGGGAGCCGGGGCGCTTCGCAGGGCGGCGCGCAGGCGTCCGGGGAGTGCGTCCGCGGGGATCGGACGGCGCTCGGGCAGACGCGCCATCATCTGGAGGATGAGGTTGTCGAGGTCGGCGGGCATCCGGGGGACGGCGGCGCTCGGGGGCTCGGGGAGCGATGACAGGGGCAGGTAGGCGAGCGCTGCCGGGTCTGCGCTGCGGAAGGGCGCGGACCCGGTCAACAGGCGGTAGAGCAGGGCGCCCAGCGAGTAGATGTCCGCGGCGGGCCCGGCGATCTCGGCCTTGAGCAGCTCTGGCGCCGCGTAGCCGAGGGTCCCGTGAAAGCCCCGCGGGACGCGCACGTCGGCGAGCAACCGCGCCGTTCCGAGGTCGATGATCCGGGGGCATCCGTACTCGTCGACCATCACGTTCGAGGGCTTCAGATCACCGTGGAGGATGCCCCGGTTGTGGAGGTGGGCGACGGCCTCGCAGAGCCTCGCGCCGAGCTCCACCATCGTCGCGATCGGCTGCCCGCGACCCCAGGCGTCCAGGGTGGGTCCGTCGATGTACTCCAGCGCGAGCCAACGCCCGTCGAGGTCGGAGTCCACCAACTGGACGACGTACTTGTGATCGAGCCGCGAGAGGATGCCGGCCTCGCGCCGCAGCCAGCTGCGTCCCTCCTCCGTTCGCGCCGTCTTCAGCGCCACGGGTCCGGCGGGGCTCATCGCCAGCCACACATGCCCTGCAGCGCCCCCACCGAGGGAGCGCAGCCCTTTGTAGGGGCCGATGACGGGCCGGTCGCTCATGTTGAGGTCATTATTCCAACCTGGAGGACTCGTGACCGTATTGCTGCTCTCGGGCATCGCCCTGGCTGGCCCCCTCGACAAGCCGCGTGAACCCATCGCGGGGCGCGTGCAGTACCAGCCCTACATCGACCCGGTCGCGAACCTCAGCGTCTTCCGGGTCAACGGCACTCCCGTCCTCGGCTTCAACATCGGCCTCGAGGCTGGCGTGACCTACGCGGATCTGCAGACCATCCTCGCCGGGAAGAGCCGGACGCGGGGCACGCTGCTCCTTGGCGGCGGCTACGACGTGCGGGCCGGCACCTTCGTGGGCCCCGTGACCGAGTACTGGTCGGTGCTCGGCGGCGGCGACGTCTTCTACAACGAGTACCGGTTCGTCGGCCTGCCCGCCTCGCCGGGCATCGACTTCCCGATCGTTGCGACCGTCGGCCCCCAGGAGATCTATGCGCTGGGCGGCATCACGACGACCTGGCTGGCCAACCCTGCTCGTCGTGTGGACTGGGACCGCAACCAGTACTTCGGCGTCGGCCACGAGTTCGAGTACCGCCTCGGCATGATGGTCACGGCCGGCCGCTTCCACTTCGGCCTGTCCTGGTCCCGTCGGATCATGGCCACCGGTCCCAACGACGGCTTCGGCCTGACGCTGGGCTTCTGAGTCAGCCCAGCGAGAGCATCATCTCCAGCGGCTTCAAGGCGCGCTGGCGGAGGTCCTCCGACATCTCGATCCGGGGCTCCAGATCTCGCAGCGCCAGGTAGATCTTCTCGAGGGTGTTCAGGCGCATGTAGGGGCACTCGTTGCAGGCGCAGGTCTCGCCCTTCGGCGGGAGCGGGATGTAGACACCTTCGGGGTTGGCCTTCTCCATCTGGTGGAGGATCCCGGGCTCGGTCGCGACGATGAAGGTCTGGCCCGGCTTGCCGTGGGTGTACTTCAGCAGGCTCGAGGTCGACCCGATGTGGTCGGCGTGCTGGAGGACCTCTGGCTCGCACTCCGGATGGGCGAGCACCTGGGCCTCTGGGTGCTGGCTCTTCAGCTCGACCAGCTTCCGCTCCGAGAAGGTCTCGTGCACGATGCAGGTCCCTTGCCACAGCTTCATGTCGCGGTTGGTCTCGCGCACCAGCCAGCTGCCGAGGTTCCTGTCCGGGGCGAACAGGATGGGGCGATCGGCGGGGATCGCCTCGATGACCCGACGGGCATTGCTGGAGGTGCAGATCCAGTCGCTCTCCGCCTTCGTCTGCGCCGTGCAGTTGATGTACGAGACGACGACGTGCTCCGGGTGCAGCGACTTCCAGGCCCGGAGCTTGTCGGCAGGGCAGGACTCGGCCAGGGAGCATCCCGCCCTGAGATCCGGCAGCACGACGACCTTGTCCGGGTTCACGATCTTCGCTGTCTCCGCCATGAAGTGGACACCGCAGAAGAGGATGACGTCCGCCTCCGTGTCCCGCGCAGCCTGGGCCAGCTGCAAGGAATCACCGATGAAGTCGGCGAGGTCCTGGATCTCGCCCTCCTGGTAGTAGTGGGCGAGGATCACCGCGTTCCGCTCACGGCGGAGCCGCTCGATCTCCTCCAGCATCTCCAGTTCGGGGTCGATCGCTTCGACCTTGGCGTCCAACGCTTCCATCACTCCTCCATTGCCCGCCTTATGCGAGCGATGAGCTCGGGAATGTCACTCTTGGAGATGCTGCAGAAGGCCAGGCGCAGGGCGCGGACCTCTGGGAGTGCGATGACTCCGGCGGACTGCTCGAACAGGATCTTGCGACGGAGGGCGTGTACGTCCACCCCCTCGGGCGCCTGCAGCAGCGCGAAGAAGCCGGAGTTGAAGGGCAGGGGACTCAGGCCGGTGCCTTCCAGCCCCACCAGGGACTCCTTCAAGACCTGGTAGCGACCCCGCACCCGCTCGAAGACCTCGGCGAGCTGCGCGTCGACGAAGGGGCTCGCCAGGGCCTCCGCCGCCATCACCTGGGAGGGCCCCGGTGGGCAGTTCACCGTGCCGCGGGTCAGCGTCATCGCCTTGTCCACCAGCGGGACGCTCGCCAACTCGCTGGTCCCGAAGGTCAAGAACCCGACGCGCCCACCGAAGAAGAGCAGCTCCTTGGTGCAACCGTCGACCTTCACGGGCAGCACGTGGTCCGAGGAGCAGCGCTGGGCGGCCTCCCAGAACAGCGAGCGCCTGACGACGCCGTCCTCGAACACGAAGCCGTGGTACGCGTCGTCGAAGATCACGACGATCGGAGCGCCCCGATGCGAGGCGAGGGCGTCGAGGATCTCCTCGGCCTCGGCCTGGCTCGGCGAGTAGCCCGTGGGGTTGCCGGGGAAGTTCAAGAGCACGACGCCCTTGTCACGGACACCCTGCAGGGCCGCGCGGAAGGCTCCGGTGTTCAAGCCACCGGAGGGCGAGTAGAAGTCCCAGCCCTTCAGCCGCGCCTGGCGCCGGAGGCCGAAGATCAGGCGGTAGTTCCCCCAACAAGGCCTGGGAAACAGGACGTCGGTGCCAGGGTCGGAGAACAGGTCGGCGCAGAGACTCAACCCATGGGTGAGCCCCAGGGTGACCATCGGCAGGGAGCACTCCGTCGCGCCCCCTTCCCGGGCGAGGCGGCGCCGCCAGAGCTCGCGCAGTCGCGGGTGACCGGCGACGGGGGAGTAGAGGTAGGCCGTGCTCCCGTCGCCGCGGGCCAGGCTCTCCAGCGAGTCGGGCACGATGGCCCGACCGCGGCCATCCGTGAGCTGGCCGATGGTGGCTTGGAGCTCCGCGCCGCGTGCCTCTCCAGCCTGCGCCGGGATCCCGGTCGGGAAGCGTGCGGCCCGCCCGAGCGGGGACAGGCAGGCGTGCGCGGCGCCGTGTGCGCTAGCGAGCGTGGCGTTGAGTTCCTCGGCTTCCGGCACACATCCTCCAGCGGTGGGCCTAACCGGGTAGAACTTTGCAATGCGCATCATCACGCCCCCGGCGAGCGACTTCGAGCAGGACGAGGCGCCCTGGTACCTCCCAGTCGATGACGAGGTCCAGGTCTTCGAGACCGCCTACGACGCCCAGCTTCCCGTCATCCTCAAGGGGCCGACCGGATGCGGAAAGACACGCTTCGTCGCGCACATGGCACACAGGCTCGGCCGCCCGCTCGTGACGGTCGCCTGCAACGAGGACCTCACGGCTGCAGACCTCGTCGGCCGCTTCCTGATCCTCGGAGACGAGACCGTCTGGTGCGATGGCCCGCTCACCACAGCGGTGCGTCACGGCGGCATCGTCTACCTCGACGAGGTCGTCGAGGCGCGGAACGACACCCTGGTCGTCATCCATCCCCTCACGGACGACAGGCGGCTTCTGCCCATCGACAAGCTCGGCGCGATGCTCTCGGCACCTCCCGGCTTCATGCTCGTGGTCAGCTACAACCCCGGCTACCAGTCGGTGCTCAAGGAGCTCAAGCAGTCGACCCGCCAGCGCTTCATCAGCCTGGACTTCAGCTACCCGGCTTCAGAGGTCGAGCTCGAGGTCGTCCGCCGCGAGTCCGGCATCGACCAGGACAACGCGAGGAGCCTCGTCGCGGTCGCCGCCAAGGTGCGCAACCTCACCGATCGCGGGTTGGAAGAGGGCGTGAGCACCCGCCTCCTCATCCACGCCGGCAAGCTCATGAAGCGGGGCGTCGAGTCCCGCCGCGCATGCGAGGTCGCCTTCGCTCGCACCCTGACCGACGATCCCGACCTCCAGCGCTCGGTCTTCGAGGTCGTGAAGGACTTCTTCTAGTGAGCTGGCGTCGCCGGCTGATGGCGCGGGTGGGAGTCCTGGGCGCTCGCGCTCGAGGCGCCGCCGAGATCGGCGCGGCCGACCGGTCGACGCTGCGCTCCTGGATGCGGCACGTCGGTCCGGTCGAGCTCGCCCTGGGGCCGGAGATCAGCACGCTGTACACCGAGCTCGTCCTGGCGGCGGCGCGGGCGGAGGGGCGCCTTGGCCGGGTCCTCGCCGGGAACATGCCCGACGACCTGGCGCGGGTGCCAGAGGAGCATCGGGCCGAGTACCTGCGACTGCTGGGCATCGTCGTGAGGCAGCGCCCGCAGGCCGCGACCATGGTCGCCCGAACCCTGCCCGAGCTGATGGAGAACCTCAGCGGTCCGGCGCTGGCGCGTTTCCTGGGCAGCGGCCTCGATCTGCATGGGGACAGCGAAGCCACGGCGGAGTCCTTCCTTCGCCGGGAGTCGCGACAGGGCCAGGCGGAGCTCTCCCGTCTCGTGCTCGGCTTGCCGCTGAAGGACATCGCCCGCACCCTGTCGCTCTATGCACGGGCCCACTGCGGCGAGGATGTCCAGGTTCGCTCCATCCCCGCCGGCCAGAAGGTGAGCGCGTTCTCGGAGGGGCGTCACCTGCACCTGCCGGAGCGCGTCGATCGCTACGGAGACGAGCGTGACTTCGTCGTCTACAGGGTCCTCACCGCGCGGACGGCCGCCACCCTGGAGTTCGGCACCTTCGACCTCGACCTCCGCAAGGTAGGAGGGTCCTGGCCCGAGCACCGCGACGGCGAGTCCGACATCGAGCGCCTGTTGCGTGCCTTCCAGAACCGTTCCCTCGCCCGAGATCTCTTCCACGTCGCCGAGGCTGCTCGTGTCGAGCGGAGGATGGTCGCGACCTACCCAGGCCTCGCTCGGGACGTCGCGACCCTGCGCCCCGACGAGCTCCTGGAGCGGCCCGCCATCGAGGAACTCGCCCCGGTAGAGGCCCTGGTAGAGGCCCTGCTACAGACCAGCTGGGGCCACAGGCCACAGCTCCCACCCGAGCTCGTCGACCCCCACGACAGGGTCTGGAAGCTGATGAGCGAGGTCCTCGACGCTGAGGTCGAGGACGTGGCCGCGATGCTCCCCCGGGTCTACCCGGTGGCCGATGCGCTGTTGAGGAAGGTGGGATCAGAGGACCTCGGCAAGCCCGGCGAGCGCCAGGGTCGCGACGCGATGCCCCAGCTCGGCGAGGGCCCCGACTGGGCCTCGCAGGACGACTACCGGACCCTCGAGGAGTCGTCGATGGGAGCCAGCATCCGTCCAGAGGCGCGCGGCGCGGGCGAGCGGGAGGAGGACGACAGGGCCCGCGAGCTGCGGGAGGCGATGGAAGAGGAGGGGTTGGAGGCCAGCATCTCCGAGATCCGCAAGGCCCTTCGCCAGCACCAGCAGGGACGGACCGAGGACCGGTCCTACGACGACATGATCGCTTTCTTGGAGCGCATGCCGGCGCCGGAGGGAGCCATCGTCGACGAGGAGGAGGAACAGACCGAGCACGTGCCACTGCGCGCCCAGTTCTCAGGCCCGCTGGAGCTCGAGGAGGACCCGGACGCCCTCGTCTTCCACTACCCGGAGTGGGACGTCGGAATCGAGGACCACAAGCCCGCCTGGGTCCGCGTCAAGGAGCACACCCTGGCCCCAGGGGAGCGCGGCTTCGTCAACGACGTGCTCGACGAGTACGGCGCCGAGATCCGCTGGCTACGGCGCCGCTTCCAGGCCCTCAGACCAGAGGAGCTCAGGCGCATGCGACGGCAGCTGCACGGCGACGAGCTCGACATCGAGCGGGTCGTCGAGGCGCGGGTGGCGCGCCGGGCCGGTGTCACTCCTCCGGAGCGCATCTACGAGCGTCACCTGCGCAACCGGCGCGACGTCGCCGTCGCCTTCCTGCTGGACATGAGCAGCTCGACGAACGAGTCCCACGCTGGCATGGGGGGCAAGCGCATCATCCAGGTGGAGAAGGAGGCCCTCGTGATGATCGCAGAGGCCGTCGACGCCATCGGGGACGCCTGCGCGATCTGGGGCTTCTCCGGCTACGGCCGCGAGCACGTCGCCTTCTACGTGGCCAAGGACTTCGACGACTCCTACGACGACCGGGTGCGCGAGCGCATCGGGCGCATCACGTGGAAGATGGAGAACCGCGACGGGGCCGCGATCCGCCACGCCACCGCCCGCCTCAGGGAGCACCCCGCGAGGACGAAGCTCCTGATCCTGCTCTCCGACGGACGCCCGCTCGACTGCGGCTGCGACCACTACTACGACCGCTACGCCAACGAGGACACGCGCGTCGCGCTGCGCGAGGCCCGAAAGGGGGGCATCCACCCCTTCTGCATCACAGTGGACCCGCGGGCGCGGAAGTACCTCGAAGAGCTCTACGGAGAGGTCGGTTACATCGTCATCGACGAGGTCGAGTCCCTGCCGAGGCGCCTCCCTACGATCTACCGCCGGCTGACGAGGTGATGATGTCCCCACTGCTCGCCCTCCTCGCCTGCGCGGGCGACGAGACCGTCCCCGAGCCAGATCTCCAGCCAACGGTCGAGCCCCTGCCCGAACCGTCGACGGAGGCCGGGGGAATGCGAATCCGCGGCAGGGTCGACGTGGTCACGATGAAGAACGGGAGCGTCGCGGTGCCGGGCAGCTTCTCGGCCCTCGCCGGCAAGTGGGACGTCCCGGTGGACGGCACGCTCACCGGGCTCAGGGGACGAGTCGACGTGGACATGGAGAGCTGGGACAGCGAGGACCCCGAGCGCGACGAGCGCATCGAGCGGATCTTCTTCGAGGTGGCCGACAACAGGACGTCGAGCTTCGTGATCACCGACCTCGAGGGTTGGCCGGAGGATGGCCTCGAGGTCGGAGCCTCATCCGACTCCACGGTCTTCGTGGGCGAGATGTTGCTGTCCGGAGCCACCGTCGAGGCCCGGTTCCCGGTGCGCACCACCCGTCACGACAGCGGCTGGCACTTCGTCAGCTCTGAGAGCGCGGAGCTCTCCATCGAGGCCTTCGGGCTCGGCGAGCAGCTCGCGGCCCTGGTCGCCGAGTGCCAGCACGAGTCGATCTCCGATGCGGTCCAGGTCAGGGTGGACATCCAGCTGGGCGAGGTCGGCGCCGCCGGAGGCCAGTGATACCCAGGTCCCGGGATCCCTCCTGGGACGAGGACGACCAGGGCTGGGACCGAGCAGCCGACGCCGACCCCGATCCCCGCTGGCCTGGAGCGGACTCCTGGGTCGTGCTCAAGTTCGGCGGCACCAGCGTCACCGGCCTCCAGAGCTGGGAGACCATCCGCCGCATCCTGCGCACGCGCCTGGACGAGGGGCTTCGGCCCGTGGTCGTCTGCTCGGCCCTGTCAGGGGCCAGCGACCGCCTGAGAGGACTGGCGGAGGTGGCCGCCGCCGGTGGCGACATCGACGCCGAGCTGGGAGCGATTCGCGCGCTGCATGTCGAGCAGGCCGAGGCGATGGGTCTGGACGACGAGGAGCACCTAGGCGAGCTGTTCGAGGATCTGTCCCGCCTTGCCCGCGGTGGCCGTGACATCGGCGAGGTGAGCCCGCGCCTGCGCGCTCGCATCCTCTCGGCGGGGGAGCTGATGTCGACGCGCCTCGGGGCGGCCTGGCTCTCCAGAGCGGAAGTGGCGACATCCTGGCAGGACGCGCGCGAGCTGCTGTCGTCACTGCCGGAGTCCGAGCTGGAGCGCCGCTTCGGGAGCGCTCGGTGCAGCTACGAGCCGGATCCGCAGCTGATGGACTCCTTCGACGCCCTCGACGGCGAGGTCGTGCTCACGCAGGGCTTCATCGCCGCCGACTCAGAGGGCCACACCGTGCTGCTGGGCCGTGGTGGATCGGACACCTCGGCGGCCTACCTGGCCGCTCGCCTTCAGGCCCGGCGCCTGGAGATCTGGACCGACGTGCCGGGCATGTTCACGGCCGATCCACACCGGATCCCCTCCGCTCGGCTGTTGCGTCGTCTGGACTACGACGAAGCCCGGGAGCTCGCGACCATGGGCGCCAAGGTGCTCCATCCCCGCTGCCTGCGACCGGTGAAGGAGCAGGGCATCCCGCTTCACATCTGCTGCACGAAGGCGCCGGAGATGGAGGGCACGGTCGTCACCGCGCGGGCCTCGAGCGGGAGGGCGCAGGTCAAGGCGCTGTCGACACGGAAGGGCATCGCGCTGGTGTCGATGGACACCGTCGGCATGTGGCAGCAAGTGGGCTTCCTGGCAGAGGCCTTCGCCATCTTCGCGAGGCACGGGCTGTCCATCGATCTCGTCGCCACCAGCGAGACCAACGTCACGGTCTCCCTCGACCCGGCCGCGAACACGCTGGCCAAGCCCACCCTGGACGGCCTGCTCGAGGATCTCGCGGCCGTGTGCCGCCCGAAGCTCATCGCCCCCGCGGCCAGCGTCTCCGTGGTTGGTCGGAGGATCCGGGCGACCCTCCACCGCCTCGGCGGCGCCTTCGAGCGCTTCGCCGACCGTGAGATCCACCTCATGAGCCAGGCGGCCAGCGACCTGAACCTGAGCTTCGTGGTCGACGAGGCCGACGCCGACCCCCTGATGCGCGACCTGCACGCCCAGCTCTTCTCCGACACCTCTGACCCGGTCTTCGGCCCCTCCTGGGAAGAGGTCTTCCAGCCTCGCGCTGCGCCGGCCATCTTCTCGGGATGGTGGACCGCGCGTCGCGCCGAGCTCCTCGCAGAGGCCGACAGGGGGACGCCGGTGTACGTCTACTCCGCCTCGGAGTTGGACCGGGCCGCCGACGAGCTCCTGGGGCTGGAGAGCGTCGACCGGATCTTCTACGCCGTGAAGGCCAACACCAACGCAGAGGTGGTTCGCCGCCTCCACGACCGCGGGCTGGGCATGGAGTGCGTGAGCCCCGGCGAGATCCGGCGCGTCAGGGAGATCTGCCCCTCGGCCGACATCCTGTTCACCCCCAACTTCGCGCCTCCCGGGGACTACCAGGCAGGCTTCGAGGCCGGCTGTCGCGTCACCCTGGACTCGACCTACCCCCTCCAGCGGTGGCCGGCGCTGTTTCGGGGACGCGAGATCCTCGTCCGGCTCGATCCAGGCCGTGGCGGAGGCCACCACCGCTACGTCGTGACAGCCGGTGATCGTTCGAAGTTCGGGGTCCCGCCAGAGGAGATCGAGCACCTCATCGAGCTCTCCCGACGCCACGACGTGCGGGTCGTCGGGCTCCACGCCCACGCTGGCAGCGGGATGAAGGCCGTGACCCGCTGGCGAGACATCGCCGAGTTCCTCGTCGAGGTCGCCGGAGAGCTCCCAGAGGTCCAGGCGCTGGATCTCGGCGGTGGTCTGCCCGTCCAGTCGGGACCGGGTCAAGGACCCTTGGACATGGCCGAGGTCGACGCCTCGCTCGCGGAGATCCGTCGAGGAAGTCCCTATGAGCTCTGGCTCGAGCCGGGTCGCTACCTGGTCTCGCTCGCCGGGGTGCTGCTCGCGCGGGTGAGCCAGGTGAAGTCCAAGGGCGACCGCCGCTACGTCGGCGTTGACGCCGGCATGCACAGCCTCATCCGACCTGCGCTGTATGGAGCCCGCCACGAGGTGCTGAACCTCACGCGGCTTGGCGAGCCGGGAGCGATCGTCGCCGACATCGTGGGCCCGATCTGCGAGACGGGGGACATCCTCGGCCGGGGCCGTCGGCTGCCGGAGACCCACGAGTCCGACGTGCTGCTGGTGTGCAACGCCGGGGCCTACGGCTTCACGATGTCGAGCGACTACAACCTCCGCGGACGACCGCGCGAGGTGATGTTCACGGAGCCTTGACGAACCTCCAGGGCCGCCTGCGGTCCCAGTTGACGTGACGCGAGGGGCGTCCACAAGACCCTAGATTCCCGGAGGAACTCATGGAGATCCGTCTCAAGGGCGAGCTGCGCCCGAACCTGCTCAGTACTCAGGACCCGATGGCCGTCATCACGACCAGCGGCGCCGGCCGAGGCGACCTCGGCCTCGACACCCAGGCCCCGTTGGTCCTGGAGGTGGCGACAGCCTGGGGAGACACCCTGCTCGACGTGCGGCACCTCGACGGCTCCTCGGGCACCGTGATGCTCGGCACCGCCGAGTTCCCCATGCCCGAGGAGCTGCTCCCCGACAGCGAGCCCTTCGAGCTCTTCTCCGTCGAGGATGGACGGCTCGTCGCGAACCTCGAGAAGGCCTGGCCGAGCAGCGAGCACCTCTCGGACTCCGGCGACGAGGGCATCACCGGCATTCGCCGCGTCACCCTCGCCTGCGAGGAGCAGGTCGCGATCCGGGTCGGTCCGATCACCTACGTCGCCCGGCTGACCGCGCCCGGCTCCAAGATCCCCAAGGGCAAGGCCGATCTCGACCTGCCGCTCGTCGGCACGGTCACCTTCTCGCTCTTCGCGGCGGCCATGCTTGCGGTCGTCGCGCTGACCAGCCCCGTAGCGATGTCGAGTGATCTCAACGAGGTCCCCGATCGCTTCACCCAGGTGCTGATCCAGGCTCCAGAGGTCCCGAAGCCCGCCGCTGTCACCAAGGCCAAGGAAGTGACTCGCGAGGGTGAGCGGCACATCCGCAAGGCAGGCAAGCGCGGAGACGAGCGGGGCAAGATGCTGCGGGCCCGCGGCGGAGGTTCGACGCAGGATCGCGAGATCGCACGGGATGCCGGGCTCATGGGGGCCTGGTCCGAGATCGGGGCGACCGCCGGTCTGGACTCCACGGGGCTGAGCGCTGGCATCATGGACGGCGTCGGCGGCCTGATCGGAGCCAAGGGGGTCATGATGGGCTCCGGCGGCTTCAGCTCCCGTGGCTCCGGCCTCGGCGGCGGCGGCAAGGCCTACTCCGGAGGCGGGCTCGGCCTCGAAGGCATCGGGCAGGACGCCCGTGACTTCGGCGAGGGCGCGCTCGGCGAGCGCACGGAGGGCACCATCAAGGGCATCGAGGGCGGCCTCATCGTGGGTGGCCTGGACAAGGCGCAGGTCGACAAGGTCATCAAGCGCAACCTGAACCGCTTCCGCTACTGCTACCAGCGCGAGCTCACGAAGGACCCGACCATCGGCGGCAAGGTCTCCGTGAAGTTCACCATCACCCGCGAGGGCGAGGTCAGCGCGGCCCAGACGAAGTCCTCGTCGGTCGGAAACCGGGCAGTCGAGAGCTGCCTGAACTCCACCATGATGAAGCTCACCTTCCCCGAGCCCAGGGGCGGCGGCATCGTCATCGTGAGCTACCCCTTCCTCTTCGCGCCGAGCTGATCTTCAGCTCAGCGTGTTCCTGAAGAGCTCCGGCAGTCTCTGCGGGAGCTCTTCCACGCTCTGGAGCTGCAGGTAGCCCTTGGCCCCGAAGATCGTGGGCAGGTAGCTCCCGTCGCGGGTGTCGAGGCTGATGCAGCGCAGCAACAGGCCAGCGCTGGAGGCCTGCTGGACGGCGACCGCGCTGTCCTGGACTCCGTAGTCACCGCGATATCCCGAACGGTCTTCGGGCTTTCCGTCAGACAGCAGGAGCAACACGCGACGTGGCTCCGGGCGCTGGTCGAGCATCCACGTCGCGTGCCGGATGACCGCCCCGAGGCGCGTGGAGCCAGCCGCGCGGAGGTTGCCCAGGCGCTTCCTGGCTGGAGCGTCGAGGGTCTCGTCGAAGCCCTTGAGGCGCCAGAGCGAGATGTCCTGTGCGTGCTGCCCGTTGAAGCCGTGGAAGGCGTGGGGCACTCCGAGCACGTGGAGGCCCTCTGCGAAGAGCACGACCGCCTCTTGCTGGGCATGCAGGACGCGGCCCTGGGTCGAGCCGCTCAGGTCGACCAGCGTGAGCACGCAGATCGGCTGGCGGCGCCGCACCCAGCGCTTGTGGAAGTCCTGCTTGGGTTGGGTTCCAGCCAGCAGATCACAGTGGGCGATGATCAGCCGGTCGAGGTCGATCTCTGGTCCGTCCGGCAAGCCCGTGTGCCAGCGCTCGACATGGCGGAGGGCCTCGAAGCGACGCCGGATCCGTCGGACCTGGGCGGCGTTGGCCTCCAACACCTGCTCGTAGGCGGACAGCGATCCGGCTGGCGCCACCGGGCTCGAGACCCTCGTCTCCGCCAGCTTCCAGCTCTGGGAAGTCTGGTCCCACTCGTCGTACTCCCGGACGTCTTGTCTAACGATCTCCGGAACATGTATGGGCTCCTCTCGACTGGAGCGTGATGCCTGCTGGGCCTCGTCCCGGAGGACTCCGTAGGCCGGGGTCTTGGCGAGGTCCTGGTCCTCGCCGGCACCGAAGCGGGCCTTGAGGCGGGCCCTGAGCCCCCGGCGCTTCGACTGCTCGACCTCCGGGACGTCGACCTTGCCCGCTCGCGCCATGGCAGCGAGCAGCTGCCGAAGGGGCTTGTTGCCCTTTTGCCACTCCTCGCTCTCGTCGGGCTCCAGGTCCGCGAGGATCCACTCGGGGCGCACGATGCCGAGGTACCAGGGCAGGGGAGGTGGACCCAGCCGCTGGCTCCTGAAGTGCTCCCTCAGCTTGCGCGCCTGGCCGAGCACGACGAGGCGCAGACCGTCGGGCGGTGCCCCGTCGACGGCCTCGACCGCCTCCTTGGCCGGGGCGCCGCCGGTCCGGAGCGCGAAGCTCGTGCTCAGCTGCGAGTACAGCGGGACGAAGGCCTCCGGCAGGCCCTCCCGCGGTACCTCCGTGAGGTTCACGCGCATGCGCGTCGCCTTCTCCATCGCGCTGACAGCGGCGAGGTCACGGGCGATGCCAGGGTAGGCCTCGCCGAAGTGGCGCGCGACCGCCCGAGCGGCCAACAGGTGCCAGGTCGATCGAAGGACCCAGTCGCGGTGGAGCTCGACCAGCAGGGCCCGCTGGTCGAGGAAGCCAAGCGCCAGCAGGCCGGCCTGCAGCAGCGCCATCACCCTGAAGAGCACCTCGTCCTGCGCCGGTTCCGCGGGGGCCGGCGCGTGGCGGGGGAGCAGCAGGTGGACGCCGTCGGTGGAGGCAGGGTCCGCGTGTCCGAGCCTCAGGTGCTGGCCCGTCACCATCGTCAGCCACGCCAGGACGCGCCGCTGGAGATGGCCGACAGGCGTCCCCGCTACGCTCCCGTCCTTGGCCAGCAGCACCGGGTCGCCGAAGAGGAAGGGCGCCAGCAGCGCTCGCTCGACCTCCTCGTCGGTGGCTTCGTGATCGGGCTCCCAGGTGGGGCCGCCCATTTCAGCCGAGCACCGAGCGCACCAGCTCGTTCAAGGCGCGCGTCATCTCCGCGTCGTCCGTCAAAGAGCCGACGAGGGTGGCCCGAGCCGCCTCCTCGAGACCCACGCCGGCCACGACGAGCTTGCCGGCGTAGACCAACAGGCGCGTCGAGGCCCCCTCGGCGAGCCCGTGGGCGCGGAGCTTGCGAGAGCCCGTCCCCAGCTTCACGAGCTCCTCGGCGACGTCGCGTTCGCAGCCCGACTCCTGCTGCACGATCTCGATCTCGATGTCTTCGCTCGGGTAGTCGAAGGCGATCGAGACGAAGCGCTGGCGGGTGCTCTCCTTGAGCTCCTTGGTCACCGACTGGTAGCCGGGGTTGTAGGAGATCACGACCTGGAAGCCGGGGGCTGCCTCCAACTGCTCGCCCAGCCTCTCGAGCGGGAGCATGCGCCGGTCGTCGGTCAGCGGATGGAGCACGGTGAGCACGTCGCTGCGCGCCTCCACGACCTCGTCGAGGTAGCAGATCGCGCCTCGGCGCAGGGCGGTGGTGAGCGGCCCGTCACGCCACACGGTGGAGCCCCCCTCCAGCATGAAGCGGCCCGTGAGGTCGGCAGCGGCGAGGTCCTCCTGGCAAGCGACCGTGACCAGCGGTCGCCCCAGGCGCTCGGCCATGAACCGGACGAAGCGGGTCTTGCCGCAGCCCGTCGGCCCCTTGAGGAGCACCGGGAGCTGGTTTTCGTGCGCTGTCTGGAACAGCGAGACCTCGTCTCCGGTCGGCCTGTAGTAGATCACGGCGCCACCCTACCCGGCGCGCAACAGGGCCGCGAGCGTGGTCACCAGGCGCTCGATGTCGCCAGGCAGCGTGTAGATGTGCGTGCTGATGCGCAGGGCATCGCCCACCGCGCGCACCCGCACTCGCGCCTCCTTCCAGAGGGCCTCCTGCAACTCCCGGTGGTCTCGGTCCGGGACCGCGATGGTGGTGATCGCGCACTGCAGGTCCGGGTGCTCGGCGCTTTGGAGCTCGACGTCGAGGTCGGCCAGGCCGGCACGCAGGAGCCGCGCCATGTGCTGGGCCCGGTCGGCCCCCCGCTGCAAGCCCAGCTGGAGCCACCAGTCGATGCAGGCCTCGTAGGCATGGATCATCGAGCGGTTGCCGGTGCCGATCTGCTGGAGGCGGAAGAGCCCGTCGTCGTGGTTGTCCCACTGGGCGCTGGCGATGGTGGACCAGACCTGGTCCTGGGCTTCGGGCCGGATGAAGAGGAGGCCGCTGCCCTTCGGCGCCAGGAGCCACTTGTGGGGAGAGCTGAAGTAGGCGTCGCAGCCGATCTCCGAGAGGTCCACGGCGAGCTGCCCGGGAGCCTGTGCCCCGTCGATCACCGAGAAGATGCCTCGCTCGCGAGCCAGGGCCGAGAGCCTCCGCACCGGCAGCCGCAGGCCCAGCTTGGAGCTCACGTGGGGAACGGCCAGGACTCGGGTGCGCTCGCTCATCGCGGCTTCGAAGGCAGCGAGGACGTCGGCGGCGGAGCCCCTTGGGTCGACACCCACCTCTGTGACCAGGATGCCATCGCGGCTGGCCCGGAGATCCCAGCCGGAGCGCCCTCCGGGATGCTCCTGGTCGGTGATGAGGATCTCGTCACCCTCGGAGAGCTCCAGGCCCAGGGCCACGAAGTTGTGCCCCATCGTCGCGTTTCGCGTCAGCGCGAGGTCACTGCCCTCGCAGCCGAGGAGCTCGCCGAGCTTGGCGCGCACCGCGTCTTCGGGGTCGTAGCCGGCCAGGGGAGGTCGCTGCCCTTCGCTGGGGTAGGCCCAGTCGGCGAGGTGGACCTCGACGTCGACGAGGCTGTCCGTGAGCGCCCCCAGCACGGAGGCGGGCATGGCGCCGAGGGTCCCGGTGTTGAAGAAGCCCTGGTCTGGCGGGATCAGGAAGTGACGGCGCAGCTCCTGCCAGAAGCCCTCGCCGTCGCTCGTGGCGAAGGCGACAGGAAAGCGCAGCGCCAACAGCGCCGGAGTGGCGGTGAGCGCCGCGAAGAGCTGCCTGCGAGTGAGCACGCCGAGACTCTACAGGGCCGGGAGCCTCACCTCAGGCTCCACACCTCTGGCGGCACGGCCTTGACGAGGTCGGGATCGCTCGAGAGCGCGACCGTGGCCGGCCCGGTGGAGAGCTCGCCCCTGAGCGTCGGCACGCCCTGGTACTCCACGGTCACGAAGCCGTCGTGGCCCGCCTCCACGCGCACCGTGACGCCGCCGTCGTCGACGGAGATGACGGTGCCGCCGGTGATGCTCTCTTCGTCGACGACGAAGCCCACCGGGGGCGCGTGGCGAAGCACGACGGCCTCGCCCTTCGGGACCGCCACGATGAGGGCCACGTTGGTGCTCTTGCCGAAGGCGAGCTCGCCATGCTCGACCTCGATGTCCAACCCCTCGGGTCCTGCCTCACCGTCCCAGGGGACGAAGAGATCGACGTCGAGGTGCCAGGCGAGACCAGGCCAGACACCGTCTGCCTCGATGGCGTAGCGATGCTCGCCAGAGAGCGGGGCCGGGGCCCTGAGGACAGCGGTCTCGCCGAGCGCGGACTTCTTCAGGACGTGACGCTCGACGACCTCGTCGTCGATCAGCAGCCGGACCTCCAGCTCCTCGGGGACCTCGGCCTCTCCGAGCTTCTCGAGCGCCTCCAGGGCCAGCAGGCTCGTCAGGCCGTCACCAAAGCCGCGTCCGGGCGCGTAGGCCGCGATGACCGCGGCGGACAGCACCCGGGCCTCGTCATCATCGAGCACGACAGCGGCGGCGGCCAGGGCGTCGGTCTGGGTCGCGAGGTCGCCGTCCGGGCGGAGGACGCCCGCTGGGAGCTCGACTCCGGGGAGTCCGTCGCCTCGCTCCGTGAGGGAGGCGCTGACGAGCGCCGTCAGCTGGTCGCGGAGGTCGTCGCTGCCTGCGCCACTGCGAAGGACCATCGCGGCCGTGTAGGCGTCCGCCGTCTTGTCGTCGAGGAGGTGCTGGGCGTTGCGTTCGAAGACCGCGCCACAGCGCACGGTCGTTCCGGGGTCGTCCACGGCTTCGCAGATCCACGCGGTGCGGACGAGGAACTCCTGGAGCGTCGTACCCGAGGGGGTCGTCCAGCTCCCGTCCCCGAGCTGCTCGGTGCGAAGACGCTGTCGTGACCGGCTGCTGAGCCTCTCGGCGATGGCGTCGTCGACGCCGTGGTCGGCCGCGTGGAGGATCGTCGCGCGCTCGACCGGGCCGAGGAAGGAAGAGGCGATGACCAGCCGTTGCTGCGCCCTGAGGCGTGTCGTCCTCAGCGCGTCGAGGCGGTCCGCGTCCGGCTGGGCGCCGAGTCCTGCGAGGAGCTCCCCGCCACGAGCGCCCAGGGTGAAGGCGTAGGCTTCGTCGAAGAGCCTGCCACCACCGGCACCGTCCAGCTCGCGGCGGAGCACTCCCAGCGGGCCGGGGAACAGGGTGAGAGAGGCCTCCGCGTACTCGGCACCGCCGGGCATCAGGACCTCTACGTAGTCTTCGGTACCCAGCACGCCGCTGAAGGAGCGGCTCAGCGGTCTCCCGGTCGGCTCGACACGCACGGCCTTGACGATGGCGTCGGCCCCTTCGAGCCCCGCCTCCAGCGAGGCCGGGCCTGGCTGGGTCGCCCGCAGGGAGACGGTCTCGACGATGCTGCCGCCGGCCGGAACTCGAACGACTCCGGTGGCGGAGCCCTCCAGGCCCGAGCCGCGCACGTGCAGCTTGGAGACGACCTCTGCGTCGGTGGTGTTGACGACCCGCACCGGCACCTCGACGCGATCCCCGCGGCGCAAGTTCTCCGGGACGCGGGGGTCGACGTAGACCGGCAGCGTGGAGGTGAAGGTGTGCACGTCGCCGGCCTGTGCGCCCTGTCGCGAGGCGGCCAGGCCGAGCACCCGCCAGGTCGTGAGCGTGTCGGGCACGGTCACGGCGAGGGTGGCGCTCCCGCTCTCATCGGTGAGCACCGAGGGGGCCCAGACGAAGGTCTCCGGGAACCAGGAGCGCGTCTCGACGGCTGCCTCGCGGTCGTCACTGTCGGTTTCTCCGTCGAGCGGCTCCGGAGAGGGAGCGCTCTTCTTCGACGAGCTGGGCTCCTTCGCCTCCCGTCGCACTTCCTCCTCCGCCTTCTCCCGCAGCTCCGCCCCGCCCCAGTCCTCGGAGGCAGCGCCTCCGCTGCCCGGAGCCATCACCGGCGCGGGCATGTCCATCATCGGCTGTTCCTCGGCCGTGGACTGAGCGTCCTGGTTGTCGGGGGCCTCGGCCCCATAGCAGCTGAGAAACCAGATCAACCTCATCGCTCCATCTCCTCTCGAACCCAGGGGATCCAGGGATCGACGTCCTCTGGGACGCGGGTCGCGTCCAGGACCAGGACGCGGGGTTCGCACAGGGACAACAGGGTGTCAGGGAGGCGCCAGAGCTCCAGCGGCCGATCCCACGCGTCTACGGTGGTGACTCCTCGGTCGTCGCGCTCGGCGAGGACCTCCGCATGGATCTCGGCCAGGCGCTCGTTGGTGAGGAGCTCGTCCTCCGGGCTCGTGGCCTCCCACTCGCGCACAGCAGCCGAGAGATCGCCGAGCAGCTCCCAGAAGGCGGACTGGAGCTCCTCTTCCGGGTTGAAGACGGTCTCGCCAGAGGCGCTCCGGTAGGGGGGCTCGCGATCCTCCTGGGTCAGCGCGTCGACCCGCAGGACCGCCGCCATCGCGGCGTTGTCGCCCCTGACGGCGCCGCTGGTGAGGGCGAGGGCGTCCATGAACTGCCACGCCGGCTGGGAGGAGCTCGCCCCGACGGCGAGCTCGGACAGTCCATCCGGTCCGGGGAGGGGCGCGAGCTGCCCGAGGCTCTGGTCCACACCGAGCAGGCTGACGACGGCCTGCTGAGAGGCCTGGATGTCCAGGGTCGCCTCGCTGCCCGGGGCATAGCTGGTCGCTGCGGTCGTGATCTCGAGGTCCAGGGTCGCCGAAGGGCGTACGTAGACGATCGCCTGGGCGCCGTTGGACTCGGTCCTCATGAAGCCCTCGCGTCCGGAGGGGATCGCGAAGACCACCGCGTTGTCGTCTTCGGGCTTCGGACAGTCCCGGTGGTAGTAGTCGTCGTAGGGCTCGTCCTTGAGGGCCTTCGGCGTGCGGGGGCACTGCATGATGTGGCCGTCGGAGTCGAAGAGCGTCAGGGCGTCGGGCACGCTGCCGCTGAAGGAGGGGCCCCGGAGCATCTGCACGCGGAGCTCCTCGCCGCCTTCGAGCAGCACCTTGTCCGGGCGAAGGCGGAAGTGGGGCACGCTGCCCGGAGCCGAGCGCCAGGTCGTAGCGCCGATGTCCTCGACAGAGACCTCGAACTCGAAGCCCTGCATGGTGGTCGAGGCCGGGATGGTGGTCACCGGCTCGTAGGGTGGGGTCGCTCGGAAGCGCAGCGTGCCCGTCGAGGCCTCCTCGGCCTCGGAGGCGCGGAGACCGGAGTAGGCGCCCTCGATGCAGCGTCGCGCAGTCCACGGCACGGGCTGGTTCTCCCAGTCGAGCCAGCGAAGGGACACGGAGCCATCCTCGTCCGCGAACCAGATGGCCATGAAGGAGGAGTCACCCTCCAGCGTCTCGCCGACCACGCAGCTGGAGGCGACGCGAGCGCGGTCACGAAGGTTCGCGCCGAAGCCCTCTGGCTCGCTGCCTCCGACCGTCACCAGCAGGGCCTCCAGCCGGGTCACGTCCTTCGGTGGCTCCAGGTTCAGCCCGAGGTCGTAGAGACCGTCCTCGGTCCCGAGGACGGCGCCCTCCAGGCGGTCCTCAGCGCAGCTGGCCAGGGCCCCGTCGAAGCCGAGAACGCGGCTGACGAGGCCTCTTCGAGTCTCCAGGACGACCTCGTCGTAGGAGGTGGACGAGATGAGGTGGGAGCAGGGCGCCAGCTCCTCGACGAGGCGCTGGGCGTCGCGGCGCTCGGCGATGCTCGGCGCGGTGTTCGCCCGGTGGGAGGGGCGGAGCGCGCTGAGCACGAAGGGCTCGACCAGGGCCTCCAGCGCAGGGCGAATGGGCTGGGCCGGGACCACGACGTTGACCGGCTGACCGGGGTCGAGCTGCAACGCGGCCACCCCGTCCTCGTCTGTGGAGACGACCTTGCCGGCGTCGCGAGGATCCCAGAGGTTTCGCACGCCGAGGTCGGTGTTGGACAAGGCGCGGCCGTCCGGGGTCGTGACCCGGAGGTAGACGCGGTTGTTGAAGTCGCTCATCAGGCCATCGCCGAGCTCGGTGACCGCTTCGGCCAACAGCGGGTCCGGCGAGAGCTTCAGGGAGGTGAAGCCAGCGGTCGTGTCCCCGTCGGTGTCGGTGACGCCGACGTAGACGCTCACGTCCGTGGGCTCCACGAGGTCGGAGGGGATCGTCTCGAGCTGGAGGCGGAAGCGACCGTAGCGGTCCGTCTGGAGCTCCTCGAGGTCCAGCCAGGCGTTCGGGAGGGGCCACGACCCGCCGCTGGAGAGGCTCACCTTCACAGAGGCCTCGGCGACCGGCGCGCCGGAGTTGTAGAGCACGGTGCCGCTGAGCTCGGGGGCCTCACCTGGTGCGTTCCAGGGGTCCTCTGCGTGGGTCTCGACGGTGAAGCGCGGCAGCGTGAAGGGCTCGACCCGAACCCGCGTCTCCGCGACGTCGTCTCCGCTGGAGAAGCCCACGACCCAGTCGCCGACCAGGGCGTCGTCAGCCAGCGGAAACGAGGACGCGCTGATGCCCCACGGGCCGCCATCGGTCCGCTCTTCCAGCAGCACGTTGCCGCGAGGATCCGTGACGGTCCAGGTCCCCGGACGGGTGTCGAGGGGCTCGAGGCTGCCCTTGCGGAGCGACAGCGCGCGGAACTGCAACGTGTCACCGGGCTCGTACAGCGGTCGGTCGGAGAGGACGTGGATGTGCGCGGGGCGGTAGAGGGGGAGCTCGACGTCGACCTCCACGTCCTCGAGCGGCGTGTCGATGGCGGCGCGGAGAAGGTAGTCGCCGTCAGGCAGCTCCAGGTCCAGGCGCACGCTGCAGCTCAGCTGCCCGCGGTTGTCGTCCCAGGGGTGCCCGCACTCCAGCTCCGTCAGCGCCTCACCGTCCACGAGGTAGAGCGTGGCGTCGAAGTCGCCGAGCGGATCCTGTCGCGCGCGCTCGTCGTCGTCGACGACCCACGAGGCGGCGACGTAGATGTCCACGTTGCCGGGTCGATTCCGCTCCAGCCCGTAGGTATGTACGTTCGCGACCACGCGTGGGTCGCCGTCGGGGCACTCGTCGAGCACCATCCCGTACTGCGTCCAGGCGCTGATGCAGGGGATTCCCACGCACCAGCCGATGAGCACGACATTCAGCACCAGGGCTGCTGCTGCAGCCGGCCATCCCTTTTTCCGCATTCTCACGTCTCGGCGAGGTCCGACCGAGCTTACCGACGATCACCCGGCAGGCGTTTCATCCAGTCCTCGGAGAGCTCGTAGTGCTGGTACTCGGCGACAGGAGGAAAGGCTGGGTGGGTCCTGACGACCGCGAGCCAGCCGATCACGAGGAGCGGGTAGAGCCAGCCGGGCAGGGGACGATCCACGGCGCGCGCGGCCAGGCCGAGCAGGCAGAGGTAGGTGCCCTCGAAGAAGACCTCGGGCTTTGCCACCCGCCAGAAGCCGGGCACGACCGCGTGCAGGGCCATGTAGAGGGGATTCCAAAGGTCCTCTGTGAGCTTCGGGCCAAGAGCGATGACAAAGAAGACGGCGCCCATCAGCCCGAGCGCCGCGACGTAGCGATGCCCTCGACGGAAGAAGGTGAAGAGCGCCAGCCCCACGATGGGTACGTTGATGGCGCGCCAGGCCTCCAGCCGGTTCCAGGTCGGCGGGTAGAGGGTGAAGGAGTCCAGCATCGCCCGCTCGTAGAGGTAGACCTCCGGATCGCCGAGGGTCTCATCACCGCTGAGAAGGGCGAGCTGCCAGCAGACCAGCGGCAGACTCAGGACCGTGCAGAGCACGCAGGCCCGGAGCACGCCCTTGTTTCGCGTCATGACCAGCAGCATGGCCCCGCCCACGGCCCCGACCAGTCCCAGGTACCAGTTGACCCAGGCCATGCCGAGGAAGGTCAGGGCAGCGGCCCAGCACCACCGTCCTCCCTCCTTGTGACACTTGATCATCGTCCAGGCGAAGATCGCCAGCAGCCCCACCGCCATCTTCTCGACCGTGTACCAGTTGAGGTCCCGGAAGACATGGAGGCCCATTCCGAAGGGAAAGCCGAGGATGAGCGCGTCGCGCCAGCCGGTGCCGACCTCCTTCACGAAGAGCGCGGCGCCGTACCAGCCGATGATGATCCAGAGCATCGCCTGGAGGTTGTAGGCGGCGAAGGGCTCGACGAAGAGGTCGAAGAACTCGACCAGCCACAGGTGGCCCACGTGGACACCGATCAGCCGCGCGGCCGGATCCGAGAGTGACTCCACCGGCGCGGAGAGCATCCGATGATGGACGCCGTCGGTGTAGAAGAGCAGGGAGCCAGTCTTGTCGACGGTCGGCCACGAGCCGAGCACGTGGGTTCGAAGCAGCGCGGCGAAGGGGCTGGTCAGCGCGACGACCTGGCCCACGACGAAGGTCAGAGCCCGCAGCCAGTGGGGCAGGCGCTTGTAGAGCGCGATGGCCGTGATCCCGAGACCGATCGCCACGCAGACCAGCCACGACCAGCTCAGCGATGACAGGTCGAGGAGCTGCTCCGACGCATCTGGCGGCGGTCCATACACACGCCAAGCCTATGCCAAGGGTTCAGGGCTCCAGCGGGTCCAGCACCGAGCCGAGCCACCTGGCAGCAGCTTCGACCTCCTCGCCGTCGAGCGACTCGACGATGATGATGACGTGCCTGGGGCCCTCGTCATGGCGCGGGTACGAGCCGATCTCGATCGACGGCCACCTCTCCAGCGCTGTCTCGAGGCGGGGGGCGATGGCGCTCTCCCGCTCCCGCGTCACGACGCGAGCGGTGGCCAGGGTGGTCTCCGAGCGGAAGCGATCGGCGACGGCCTCGAACTTCAGCCTCAGGATCGAAGGGACTCCCGGCAGGATGTGCACGTTGCCTTTCACGACGAGGGGGAAGGCCAGCTCGCCATCCCACCAGAGCTCGGCGCCCTTCGGCACCCGCGCCATGCGGAGCACTGCGTCGCTCAACGGAGCCCGGAGCTTCTTCCGCATGGTCTCCACCAGCTCCTCGCGCACCTCGCACCCGGTCTCGAAGGCCACGGCGATCGACTCCATCGTGATGTCGTCGTGTGTCGGTCCGACGCCGCCGGTCGTGAACACGAGTTCGAAGGTGGCCGAGCATCGCCGGACCTCGTCGGCGATGGCCTCGACCACATCTGGCACGACCGCGACACGGCGGACCGAGACCCCGAGCTCTCGCAGGCGTCGAAGGAGGTATGGGCTGTTCTCGTCGGCGAACTTGGCTGTCAGGATCTCGTTGCCGATGATGATCAGGGCTGCGGTCTTCACCTCGGCAAAGTACCTTGCGCAGCGTGCAGCTCCTCCTCCTGTCACTCGCACAAGCCACCTCGCTCCGGGCCCTGGTCGAGGTCGGCGACGAGGGGCTCCTGCTGCGCGACGCGGTGATCGTCGAGGACAGCCCGCGTGTCGTTCCACAGGGTCAGCAGCTCGCGACTCTGGAGATCCGGGACGCTGAGTCCGGCATACTCGCCGAGGTCGCCTTCTCGGATCCCCGGCACCGGGCGGTCATCGGTGTCGGCGACGCTGTGGTCCTCGAGCGCGCGTTTGCGTTGGTCTGGGCGCCATGGCCCGATGAGGCCCGCACCGTGACCCTGGGCGGCTCCGAGCGCGTCCCGCGGGTCGCTCCGCCATCCAGCGCGATCGCCGTCCAGGAGTCCGGGCCGGATGACGAGCGCCTCGACCTCGTCTACCTCGGCGACGGCTACACCGAAGACGAGCTCGACACCTTCGCGGCGGACGTCGACCGCATCAGCGGCTACCTGCTCTCCATCGAGCCCTACGGCGCCTACACCGGGCTGTTCAACATCTGGCGCATCGCCGAGGCCAGCAACGACAGCGGGGTCTCCCACTACGACGACGGGCAGGACGCCTACCGCGACACCGCCTATGGCTGCTTCTACGGCTGCAGCGGGATCGACCGCCTGCTCTGCTGCGACGACGAGCTCGTGCTGGACGCCGTCCTGGAGAACGTCCCTGGCGCAGACGGCGTCATGGTGCTGGTCAACGACCCGACCTACGGCGGAGCTGGAGGATTCGAGTACGCCACCAGCTACACGGCGGATCCGACGGGCTCCCTCGTCGCAGCCCACGAGATCGGACACAGCCTCGTCGGGCTCTGGGACGAGTACGGCTACGGCGTGAGCTGGCGTGGACCGGACGGACCGAACTGTGGCCTGGATGTGGACGACCTGCCGTGGGACCACTGGCTCGACAGGAGCGCGGTGGACGCCTTTTCGCCTTGCTCGTACGTCGACTACTACCGGCCGACATCACGTGCCTGCATGATGAACACCCTGCAGGACGACTACTGCCCCGTCTGTCGGGAGGCTGCCGTCCTCGCCATCTACGGGCGGCTGCCGGGCATGCTGGTCCAGGTCGAGCCTCCCGAGGGCGCCGTCGAGCTCGTCGGCGAGTCGGTCACCTTCTCCACGTCCGTGCTCGGCCCAGACGATGGAGCCAGCTACACGTGGACCCTCAGCGGCGAGGTGGTGGGGGAGGACGCAACGCTCACCCTGGAGGGTTGCGGCGGCGATGAGACCCTTGTCCTCGAGGTGCGAGACCCGACACCGTGGGTCCGAGCGGACCCGGACGACATGCTCGTCGACGGCGCGAGCTGGGAGCTGGCCTGCACCGGCGACGGTCGCATCCAGGATCGGGTGCCCCTGCTGGACCCGGAGCCGAACTGTGGCTGCGCGAGCAGCCCTGGCACGACGTGGATCGGCCTTTTCGCTGCATTGCTCGTGGTCGTCCCCCTTCGGCGGCGCCTACAATAGGCTCAGGGCCGGAACCTTTGGGCCGACCCATACTCTGAGCCTTTAGTGAGACAACCTCGACGCTTCGCGCTGCACCTCCTCGTGCGCTTCCATGGCGCGGTGGTCGAGGACCGCGTGCTGCGCTGGACCAACGGAGCGATCAAGCTCTCCGGCGAGGACGGCGTCCTCGCGATCCCGCTGTCCAGCTCGGGCGAGGATCTGGGCCACCTCGAGTGGCTCGACAAGCACCGGCTGCGCATTGCTTCTGGAGCGATGCTCCTGCCGGGCCAGGTCGCGCGAGTCGTCCAGGACGACATCGAGGTCGAGCTCCGCCTCGTCCCTCAGCACCGCCTGCCGAGGCAGATCCTGGCCGGAGGGGACTGGTTCATCGTCGGCGCCATGGCGGCGATGACGCTGGTCGCCATCTTCTTCCAGCAGATCCTGATGTTCCTCATGCCGGCTGGGGGCGCTCCACCCTCCGTCGAGCCCAGCGCGGAGCTCATCGCCCGACTGCTCGACGAGGACTACGACGGCGCGGACGACGGCTACCTCTACGAGGAGCAGGCCCGCCCGGTGACCCAGCTCACCGTCGAGTCCTTCTACCTGCCAGCGGGTGACGACGGGAGCACGGACAACCTGGGGGGCGCAGAGGTCGTCGCCGAGCGCAACCTCGACGAGAGTCGGGAGGCGGACAAGCAGCACCAGCCGCTCCCGCCCAGCCCACAAGCCCTCGCGGAGGCCGATCGCGCCTCCGAGGAGGCGGCCATCGAGGGCGTCACCGCGCCACAGCAGTTCGGCGAGGAGCTCCTCGGCCAGCAAGAGGCCGTCCCAGAGGACCAGCAGGTCTCCGCGGATCGGGAGGGCTGGGGCTTCCGGGACCACGACGGCGCCATGGACGCCCGCACGGACGTGCTCGAGATCAAGACCGAGATCGCGAGGTCGCGGGCGGCCCTGAGGATCGACCCGAGCGACCCGTGGGCGCTACAGAACCTGGCCTACTACCAGTACCTGGGCGAGCAGTTCGGCGACGCCAGGCGCACACACGAGCGCTACGTCGAGCTCTACCCGGACAGCGCCGCTGGCTACAACAACCTCGCCCTCGTGTTCAAGCGGACCGGCGAATACACCAAGGAGGAGGGCTACTACCGCCTCGCGCTGGCCATCTCCCCAGAGGACGCCCACGCGCTGAACAACCTGGCGGTGAACCTCGCCCACCAGGACCGCTTCGACGAGGCACTGGAGATCATGGACCGGGTGGCCCAGCTGGAGCCCGGGGAGCCATATGCCGACCTCCATCGCGCCAAGATCCACGCCGCGATGGGCCACTCCGAGACCGCTTACGACTACCTGGAAAAGGCCCTCAGCGGCATGGCAGCCCTTGATACACTGCACCTGATCGAGTTTCGCCAGGACATCCGCGTCGACCCCAGCTTCGACGAGCTTCGCCAGGAGGCGCGCTTCGCCGACATCCTCACCCGCTACTACGGACCCGAGCACGGCATGAGCATCGTCGGTGGACATGGCTGACCTGCACGTCACGGTTCGTTTCAACGACTACATCGTGGAAGACCGCGTCCTCCCGGTGAAGGATGTCGTGCGTATCGGCGAGAGCGCCGACGCCCGCGTCCACTTCCCCGGCGCCTCCGTCGCGGTCTGTCGAGTGGGAGAGAGCCTGGACATCCGCGGGCGTCGGCTCGCGGAGGGGCAGAAGACCGGCTTCTCCCTCGGGCCGGTCCACGTCGATCTCGAGCACCTCGCGCCGCTGGAGGTCGCTCGCATGGGACCGCTCGCCATCGACGCGCGCTTCCTGCTGGTCGCGCTGGCGGTGACGACGGGCGGCATGTGGGTCGACACGCTCTCTACGATCGCCGAGGACCCACCAGAGGGCAGGGTCGCCGCCTGGGTGGACGCGGCCGAGGCCGTCGTTCCCTTCGACCACCGAGGCGACGACGCCTTCCGAGCCGGCGTGCAACCCAACGGAGAGCTCGCCCACCTGCCAAAGGTGGTCATCCGAGGCGAGGGTCGGGAGGCCACCAACGACGACCGTCAGACGGGGTACCAGTACTACCGCTGGTACCGCCTCGAGGTCCCCAGCACACTGCGCGCCGAGCTGGCGCGCCTGCGCATCGAAGAGGGCCGGACAGAGGACTACGCGCTCATCGCTCGGGGTGCCTACGACAACGACAACTGGCGCGAGGCGCTGGTCCACTACCAGGCCCTGGCCGACGCCGAGCCCGACGATGTCCGCTGGCTCTACGGCGTCGCTCAGTGCCAGAAGCGTCTCGGGCTGCACCGGATGGAGCTGGAGTCCTACGAACGCATCCTCGAGCGACAGCCCGATCACAGGGACTCCATCGGCAACGGCGCGGTCGCGCTGGCCCGACTCGGCGACTACGAGGCGTCGGCGGAGTGGCTCCTCCGCATGCACCGCGCACCCGGCCAGGACGCTCCCTACCTCAACGTCTACTCCGGCCTGATCGCCTCCATCGAGGGACGGGAATCCGACGCCATCCGCCAGCTGGAGCTCGCGGTCAGCGGACGCAGCGCGATGACGGACGGCGAGCGCGTGGAGCTGCGCAGGGACCTCGCGATGGACCCCGCGCTGCACAGCCTGCGCAAGGACCGGGCGCTGCGCTCGATGCTCTGGCGCCACTACGGGGCAGCGGCGCCGCGCAAGAGCCGCTAGGGCTCGAGCAGGATCACGACCTCATCGTCCTCCACGGTGAGCGCGACCCAGCCCAGCGGCGTCTCGGGGAGGGTGTGGAGCGTGCGGGGCAGGTACATCATGACGAGGTCGCGGTTTCGGTCGCTCGCCGCTTCCAGCTGGGGGACCTTGGCGGCGAAGCTCTCCAGCACCCGCAGGCGAGCGGCCTCGGACAGCGCCCGGCCGGCGGCGTCGGGATCGTCGGGGAACAAGGCGGCGCCTTCTTCTTCGAGCCACTGGGTGCCGATCGTGGGGGGCCGGTGGAAGCGAGCCTGCACGGTGGCCCGGATCGCTGCGGCGTTGAGCTTTGGGGTCTCGACCTCGACGCGCTTGATCTCGACCGGCCAGGCCGAGCGGTAGATGCCGTCGACGAAGATGGGGAGGTCGTAGTACTGGCCCGTGACGGTGAGGTCCAGCTCTACGGGGGCCAGGACGCCCTGGACCGGCAGCGTCCGCCACATCAGGTCGTTCAGGATCAGCTCGGCGCCCTGCGCTTGGAGTCCGGCGAGCGCCGCGACCTGCACCCGGTACTCGGGCCAGAGGGCTGCGCTGAGGCTCTGGTCGGTCAGGGCCATCTCCGCGGCGAGGACCTCCGCCGCGTGGTCCAGGTCGCTCCCCGCCAGTCGGAGCGCCGCCTCCTCTGATGGCGGACCGGTCTCATAGAGCGCGACCAGCGGCACAGACACCGCGGCGGCCACGATGACCTGGATGACGAGCAACCGGGTCAGTGCCCGCTTGCCCTCACTGGGCGTAGTCGTAGTCGTACTCCGGCTGCGCCCGCTTGTTCTCCAGCACTGCGAGGATCTCCTCGAGCAGCATGCGCTCCTTCGACGTCGAGGACGGCACGTCGATCCACTTGTAGATCGAGCCGGTGAACTCCAGGTTGGCGCTGATGAGGTCCTTCTCCACCTGTTCCTGGTTGACCATCTCGACCTCTGTCCGCCCGCTCACCCGGACCACGCCGACGTTCATGCGCCAGCGGATCGGCTCCGGGACCCTGGTCCCGCCGTAGGTCTTGTAGATGTAGTCGGAGCTGTCGAAGACCCAGCCGGTGAGGATGCGGCCGGTGTTGCGCTCGATCTTGTCGAGGTCGGCGTGATCTCCCATGACGGCCAGCGTGGCGTCCCAGACGGTGTCGAAGTCTGCGTTGAAGGTGCCGGTGACCGGGCGCTCCTCCCAGGACGGCAGCGTGTCCTCGGGAAAGGGCTTGGGCGCGCACCCGATACTCAGGGCGAGCGCGCTCGCGGCGATGATGACGAGCCCTTCAGGGCGAACCCAGCGCTTCACGGGGCCTCCAGGACAAGCAGTATAGGCCGCTCGGCGACGCAAGGTACGCTGCTGGTCGTGGGCACGACCATCCTGGTTCCGCTTGACGAGTCACCGTGGGCCGACGCCGCGTTGACGACCGCCCTGCGCCTCGCTCGAGCGGCGGTGGCTGACACGCTCCTGGTGGGGCTCCACGTCGTGGGCGTCACGCACCTCTCCGGTCATCTGCTCCGCGACCTCGCCGGCCTGCTGGGCTTCGAGCCCGTGCTGGTCCCCGAGCACGTCGAGCTCGTCTACAGGCGGCAGGGGCGCAAGCTGCTGGATCGCTTCGAGGAGCGCTGCCGAGACGAGGGCGTACGCTGCCGAAGCCTCTTGGACACCGGCGCCGTGCTGGCTCGCCTGGTCCACCGCGCTTCGACCGCCGACCTGGTCGTCATGGGGGCCTTCGGAGAGCGGGAGCTCACGAACCCCGGCAGCGGTGGCATGCTCGCCGAGCGCTTCGTGCGCGCTTCGCCCGTGAGTGTCCTGTGCGTCGGACGAGAGCCGCTGGAGTTCCGCGGGATCACCGTGGGCTACGACGGCTCGGACGGGGCCAGCTGCGCACTGCGCGTGGTTCGACACCTCCTGGAGCGTGTGGACGCGACATGCCGGGTCGTCTACGTGGAGGACGCCCGCCATCGCCCCGACTTCGACCCCTTGCCAGAGGCGGTCAGGAGCCTCGAGTCCCACGACATCACCGTGGAGACCGGGCGGCTCGTAGGGGAGCCACACGAAGCGCTCGCCGCCGACGTCGAGGAGACGGGCCACGATCTGCTCGTCCTGGGCTTCCGGGGCCGCTCCGTGCTGAAGGACCTGCTGCTCGGACGCGTGACGGAGCGCGTCATGCGCGTGGCCGACATCGCGCTCCTGATCGCGAGGTAGGGCTCAGAAGTCCGGAAAGTCCAACTGAATCGGGCCTCCTCGGGGGTCGTCCCGCCCCAGCTCGCGGAGGTCGCGGAGCGTGGGCAGGTCGCTCAGGTCGCGCAAGCCGAAGAGCTCGAGGAACTCCGGCGTCGTCCCGTAGATGAGCGGTCGGCCGAGTACGTCCTTCCTCCCCGTGACCACGAGGAGCTGCTTCTCCAGCAGCGAGCGCAGGATGCCCCCGGCGTCGACTCCTCGGACGTCCTCGACCTCGGCCCGGGTGACCGGCTGGCGGTAGGCGACGATGGAGAGGGTCTCGACGGCGGCCTTTGACAGGCGGAAGGGCCGAGCGCCTTGGGCCGCTGCGACCCAGGGACGTGCCTGGGCGGCGGTGCGCAGCTGGTAGCCGCCAGCGACCTCGTGGAGGCGAATGCCGGCCCCTCGACGGAGGTAGCCGTCCCGTAGGGTGCTCAGGGCCGCGCGGAGCACCTCGGGCTGGACGCCACCGAGGAGCTGGCGCAAGGCCTCGAAGGGGAGGGGAGACTCCACCGCAAAGAGCACGGCCTCGACCGCGGCGCCGAGGAACTCCGCCCTGGGCGCCCGCGGCGTCTCGACGACCTCTGCAGAGTCCTTCGCCGCCGGTGTGCCGGGTGCTTCGGCCTTGGATGCACCCGGAAAGGTGATCACTTCGCTCATGCGTTCTCCCAGTGCTCCGGAAGCCCCGACAGATCGGCCTCCGCGCGGCTGCTGGAGGCAAGGACCTCGATGACGCCGAGGTGATCGACCTGGCGTACGTCCAGCAGACCGAGGCGAGCCATCTCCAGCACCGCGAGGAAGGTGAGGATGCGTTGGGGCCTGCCCTGGACGCCGCGGAAGAGGCCTCGAAGAGTGGTGATGCCCTCGTCGAGGCGGTCCAGGACCCAGCCGACACGGTCCGCGAAGCTGTGCGTCTCGAGCTGCACCTGGTGCACGGGCTCGTCGGCCTCCCGCGCCTCCACCGCAGCGTAGAAGGCCTCCAGCAGCCCAAAGACGTCGACGGTCGGATCGACGCCGCGGCTGGTCGCGGAGAGCTGGGCGGCCGGGCGCTTGAAGGTGTCCCTGCCCAGGATGTTGCGTTGGAGGAGCTTCTCGCTGGCTTCCTTGAAGCGCTCGTACTCCATGAGGCGACGCGCCAGCTGCTCCCGGGGGTCGAACTCGTCCTCCTCGTCGGTCGCCTCGAGCTCACGCGGGAGGAGCTGGTGCGACTTGAGCTGGCAGAGCGTCGCGGCCATGACGAGGAAGTCTCCGGCGACCCCGAGGTCCATCTGCTGCATGCGCTCGAGATAGAGGAGGTACTCGTCCGTGACGTGGGCGATGGGGATGTCGGCGACATCGATCCCGTCGCGCTTGATGAGGTACAGCAACAGCTCGAGCGGACCGTCGTAGAGCTCCGTGTGGACGGAGTATTCCTCGGGACGGAAGGCGAGCACGGCAGCCAGCGGAAAGAGCGTGGAAGAGCGGATCGACAGGTCGCGATCGGAGCTGTCGGGGGGGTCTCCAGAGTAGCGGACCAGCCCAATCCCGACAAGCAAGGATCCGCTGCGATCCTTGACCTTTGTGGGCTCCCGGTTAGCTCGGCGGGCTGTGAGACTCGCCCGCCTCATCTCGACCCGCGGCCTGGCTTCCCGAAGAGAGGCCGAGGAGTGGATCCGCGCGGGTCGGGTCAAGGTCGACGGCGAGATCGTCACCAACGTCGCCACGACCGTCAGCGATGGTGAAGAGGTCAGGGTGGACGACACGCCGCTGCCACCGGCACCACGGCTGGTCTACTACCTCCTCTACAAGCCGAAGGGGACCATCACGTCGCGCAGCGACCCCAAGGGCCGGACCAGCGTCTTCGACCTGCTCACGGATCTGAAGGGGCCGCGGGTAGAAGCGGTCGGGCGGCTCGACTACGACACCGAGGGTGCGCTCCTGCTCACCAACGACGGGGAGCTCGCTCACAAGCTGACCCATCCCTCGTCCAAGGTGCCGAAGCGCTACCTCGCGAAGATCTGGCGCACGCCGACCGACCAGACCCTGGCACGCCTGCGCAAGGGAGTGAGGCTCGATGACGGCATGACCTTGCCCTGCAAGGCCCGCGTCGCGGAGGGCACCGACGGCGGCAACGCCTGGATCGAGATCACCGTCATCGAGGGCCGGAACCGGCTGATTCGCCGCATGCTCGAGGCCCTGAACCACCCTGTCAGCAAGCTGCGGCGCGAGTCCTTCGCGACGGTGTCAATCCGCGGAATGGAGCGCGGCGACGTGCGCCCGCTCTCGCGCGAGGAGCTCGAGCGGTTGAGGGACCTGGTGGCAGGCAAGTCCCCGGGAAGAGCCGGCAAATCGACCCGCTACAAGAAGGGCCACGCCCGCCCGAAGCCCAAGACGCGGCGCCGCGGGAGGAAAAAGTGAGGCGCAGGGGGATGACATCTGTAGCCCGCTGGTTAGATGTCGTCAGTCGCTGCGGGGTGGAGCAGTCCGGTAGCTCGTCGGGCTCATAACCCGAAGGTCGTCAGTTCAAATCTGGCCCCCGCATCCATCGAAAGCCGTCCCAACCGGGGCGGCTTTCTCGCTCTGGAACGACGGCGCTGACACCGATGGCGAAGCTCACTGGGACTACCATGGGCGCGAACGCTTAGGAGGGTCACCATGCACACCATCTCTTTTCTGCTCCTGCCGCTGTCCAGCCCCTCCTACGCCGCCCCGCCCTCATCCAGCTGGTGGTCGGAGGCGCGCCTGACGATCAAGGCCGAACGCCGGAGCTTCCACGAGCACGGCGAGGAGTTCACCGTCCGCTCCGGTGGCTTCGACGGGACCCTGGACGCACACGGCCTCGAGGCATCCTCGGGCGAGGACGTGGTCCGGCTCCGGCTGGCGAGCTGGGGACGGGAGGGCTTCAGCGACGCTGTCGCGCCGGTCACGCCGCTGTGGGGTGACTGCGGGACGGCGACCCTCCCCGACGGCACCTGCCAGCGGCGCGTGGAGCTGCCAGGCCCCGGCCTGACCGAGTACTGGCAGCCAACGGAGCTCGGACTGGAGCAGGCCTGGGAGATCGAGGAGCGCCTCGACGGGGACGAGCTGCTGGTCCTCGAACTCGCAATCGAGGTGGGCATCGACTGGACCGTCGACCCCGACGGCCTTGGCGCCGAGCTGATCGGCTCCGATGGCGGCCTCTGGAGGTACGAGGGCCTGGAGGCCTGGGACGCCGAGGGCGAGCCGCTGTCCGCGTGGATGGAGGCCACGGCCCTGGGCCTGGCGCTGATCGTCGATGACACCGACGCGGCCTACCCGATCACGGTCGACCCCACACTCGTCCAGGCCGACAAGCTGATGGCCCAGGAGCCCGGGGAGGGCGACAAGCTCGGGTACTCGGTCGCCGGCGCGGGCGACATCAACGGCGACGGCTTCGACGACATCCTGGTGGGCGCCATCGTCGGCCCCGGCAACCAAGCCGGTTCCGGCGCTGTCTACGTCTACACGGGCAGCGCGGAGGGCGTGGACACCACGGTGGACGTGCGCATCTTCTCGGCGGAGCCCGGCGGCGCCGAGCGCTTCGGGCACGCCGTGGCCGGGGCTGGAGACATCAACGGAGACGGCTACGACGACGTGGTCATCGGTGCCGTGTACTACGACACGGTGACCGGCGTCGCCTACACCTACTTCGGCAGCGCCAACGGCCTGGATGTTGGCTCGGAGCAGCGCTTCGACGGGGCCGCCGCGGGGGATCGCTTCGGTGACTGGGTGGACGGGGCCGGGGACGTGGACGGCGACGGCTACGCCGACGTGATCATCGGCGCCACCGGGAGAGAGAAGGCCTACGTCTACTACGGCAGCGAGGAAGGCATCGGCGACCGCACGACGCTGAGCCCCGACCGGGAGACCGACAACGGCACCTCGACCCGCTTCGGACAGGCCGTGGCTGCGGCCGGGGACGTCGACGGTGACGGGTACGCGGACGTCATCGTCGGGTCCTACGGGCTCAACGCCGCATACGTCTACTATGGCGGCTCTCGCGGAATCTCGGCGGACGACCCGGACGAGCTCGTCCCATCCGACGTCGTCTTCGGCGACAAGTTCGGCCACACTGCGTCCGGCGCCGGGGACGTGAACGGCGACGGCTACGCCGACGTCGTGGTCGGCTCACCAGCTGACGGGGATCTGGGCGCGGACAGCGGCTCCATCACCGTCTGGCTGGGCAGCGAAGACGGCATCGACATGGACTCCGAGCACTCCATCCTGCCCTCGGACGGCGAGGAGGGCTGGGAGTTCGGCGAGGCCGTCGCTAGCGCGGGAGACATCGACGGAGACGGCTACGACGACGTCATCGTGGGGGCGGCAGGCCACGCTGTCGGTGCCCTGAACTCCGGCTCGGCCTACGTCTACGCCGGCAGCCGAAACGGCCTGGATCCCACCACCGAGAACAAGCTCTTCGGCGACGGCGCCGACGCGGGCGATCGGGTTGGTGAGGCGGTGGCGGGCGCTGGTGATGTCAACGGCGATGGCTACGCCGACGTGCTGCTCGGCGCCTGGACCGACGACATCGACGGCGTCACCGACGCAGGCTCCGCCTACCTCTTCTACGGCTGCCCGGACGACAGCTGCCTGGACCCGGACGGCGCAGGCACCAACAGTGGCGGCAGTAGCCCCTGGGCAGGCGAAGACGAGTGCGGCTGTGCCTCGACCGGCGCAGGTGGAGTCGGCGGCTACGCGCTGCTGGCGCTCGGCGCGTTGGTCGTTTTGCGGCGCAGGAGGCTACTCGGGTTCGGGCGGGTCCTCGGATGACCAGATCGCGCTGAAGGTCATGTCGACCTCGCAGCCGTCCGTGCCGCCGGGAGCGCCGTCGCACTCGGTGCCTTCCGAGACCATGATGTCGTGACGGCCCCATCGGGTGAGGGTCTCCGAGTCCGCCACCTCGCCGCTGGCGCTGGTGGTCACGGTCGTGAGGCAGTCGACCTCCTTGTTGCCCATCGTCTGCTCCCCGCTGCCGACGATGTCACTGCCCTCGTAGGTGATGACGATGCCGTCGATGCTGGTATCGCCATCGTCCGTGGTCTCCACGAACATGCCGAGGACGTCGCCAGTCTCTCCAGCGAAGTCGCAGGTGTTGGCATCGACCGAGACGATGGTCGAGTTCCAGAAGCCGTCGCGTAGCGTCGGGTCCGTGTCGGCGTCCGTGTCGGTGTCCGTGTCGGCGTCGGTGTCCGTGTCGGTGTCCGTGTCGGCGTCGGTGTCCGTGTCGGTGTCGGCCTCGCCGCTGTCAGGGGTTGCAGGGTCCTTGTCGCCACAGGCGAGCATGGTGAGGAGCAGGATCATCGAGACCTCCATGGGGATGACATTGTAGACTTCGCGCGACCGAAAGGACCGGATTGCCCCAAACCAGTGGCCACATAGACCTTCCAGCCCGACTCGGACGCTATCGATTGGTGCGGTGCATCAGCACCGGTGGCATGGCTCGTGTGTACGAGGCGCGCCGCGAGAGCCTGGCTGGCGTGGCCCCGAAGGTGGCGATCAAGGTGATCCTACCGGAGCACGCTGGCGACGCGACCTTCCAGCAGCTCTTCGTCAACGAGGCGCGCATCGGCTCACAGCTGCAGCACCAGAACCTGGTCCAGATCCAGGATTTCGATCGCGACGGGCACTGCTTCTACCTGGTCATGGAGTACGTCGAGGGCACGACGCTGCGGCGGGCCGCCTCGCTGTGTCGCCGCAACGGCATTCCCATCCCCCTGTCGGTCATCGCCGAGATCGGGCGGCAGGTCTGCGAGGGTCTCCACTACGCCCACACGGCCCGGGGCGAGGACGGCCACCCGCTGAAGCTGGTGCACCGGGACATCAAGCCGAGCAACCTCATCCTCAATCCCCAGGGCGTCGTCAAGGTCCTCGACTTCGGCATCTCGAAGGCGCTGATCGCGTCCGAGCGCCGAGGCACCGTGAAGGGCACCTGGGGCTACATGTCGCCCGAACAAGCCGCCGGGGTCGACGTCAACGCGGCCGCGGACCAGTTCGGCATGGCCGCGGTCCTCTACGAGCTGGCCATGCTCCAGCCGCTGTTCCCAGAGAAGGAGCCGCGCGTCATCCGCAAGGCGATGAGCGAGGACGAAGGGGCCCGGCGGGCCAACGTCATTCGCGGGCCCCACGGCCAGCTGGCGCCGGTCTTGCTTCGGGCGCTCCAGCGCGACCCCGCGGCCCGTTTCCAGGACACGATGGCGATGGCCGCGGCGCTCCGGCGACTCGTGCCAGACCCGGTCTCCGCACGAGAGCAACTCCTCCACTTCCAGGACACCGCAGCCCGCCTGGCCCAGGGACAGGCCCCGGAGCCCCGCCGCTCGCACTCGACCATGTCGCGGCACGGGAGTCAGGGCACCCAGGGCTCGGCCCACACCGGGCTCCCCGTCGCGGTCGGCGACGCCCACGCCCCCCGCGAGGTCGAGATCGGCGCTCCTCCGCCGAAGCTCACCGGCCGCAGCCCCTGGACAATGGGAGCGGTCTTCATGGCGGGGCTGTCGATCCTGGTGCTCGGCTTCGCTGGCGTCGCCCTCGTCGCCCACGAGTTGGACGGACCGCGCACCGAGGCCGGCGACGCCGTGATCACCGAGCCCGCCGACATCGAGCTCCCCGAAGCCGAGCTGCCCGAGGCGATACCGTCGGTGGCCGAACCGCCCGAGGCGATACCGCCGGTGGCCGAGCCGCCCGAGGCCGAGGCGCCAGAGCCGGTGGAGGCCGTCAGCGAGCCCCCGGAGCCGCGCGTGGTCCGGCCGGAACCCGCGGTGGTCGTGAGACCCAGGCTTCAGCCTGTCGACGAACCCGTGGCCTCCGGGGAGCTCGTCGGAGAGCCCGTCGAGGAGGTCGTGGAAGAGGCAAAGGTCGAGGCGCCCGCGGCGCCAAGGAGCGCGGCGACCACGGGGCTGCTCACCGTGAGCTCCCTCCCTCGGAGCAAGGTCATCGTCGACGGCCAGTTCGTCCGCTTCACACCGCTCTACGAACACGAGCTGCCGGCCGGCCCACACACCGTGCGCCTCGAGACTGACGACGGGCGCTACACACGCTTCCGTGTCGACGTGCCCGCGGGTGGGGAGATCCGCCGAATCTGGCACTTCGAGCAGGGGGCCTGGGTGGAGAACTGATGTTCTTCGTCCTGCTCAGTGCTGCCCTCGCCAGCGAGCGCGCCGTCGTGCTGCTGGCCGGCCCATCGTCAGGGGACATGGACGCCCGAGAGCGAGTCGTGGCGGCCCTGTCCGGAACCGGCGTCTCCGAGGTCGCCTGGCGCACCGCGGGTTCGCTGTCCGCCGAGATCGACCTCATCGCGGTCGAGGACCGGGAGGAGGACATCCTCTGTGGTGGCGTCGTCGCCTCGCGGGAGTGGGAGGTGTCGCTCGGTCGCGCGGAGACCAGCATCCAGCTGCTCGATGTGCAAGGAGCCCTCGCGGCGCTGTCCCTGGCGGAGCTCGAGGCGGGTTGCTTGGACGGGCCCCTCGACCGAATGTCGCTGCAGCGCCTCCACCTGGGGATCGCCAGGGCCAACCTGCTCGCGGCGATGGGTGCTGACGGCTCGACGGCGGACTTCCACGAGGAGCAGGCGCGCAAGGCCGTCGGAGCCATGCTCGCCCTCGGCGATGACCTCCTGCTCCCGCAGGGGCTCGAGCCAGAGATCCAGGCCCTGATCGAGCTGCGTCCCTATGTCGAGCCGGTGCCCCTGGTGGGTGGTGGGAAGCTCGGCGCGGTCCTTCTCGACGGCAGTCCGGTCGGTCGCCTGCCGAAGCCGGTCGCGCCAGGTGCTCACGTCGTCCAGGTCGTCTCGAGCGGAGAGGTGGTCGCCGCGGCGCGTATCGACCTCGGCGCCCGCCCCACGCTCCTCTGGGCAGGACCTGCCGATCCGAGCGACCTCGTCGTGGAGCTCGAGGGCGTGGCTGCCGGGCTGCCCGGGAGCGACCTCCTCGTCAGGGCAACGAGCTTGCTGGGGGAGCAGGTCGTCATCGCCAGCGTGCGCCCGGACGAGGTGCTGCTGTTTCGGCCCGACGGCACCCCCATCGACGTGGAGGCACCCATCGAGACGCCGGTCGTCGAAGGGCCCGAGCCGATCGTATCGACCTCGACACCGCTCGAGGGTCCCTGGCTGCTCGGTCTAGGGCCCTCCCTGGCCTGGACGGCCCTGGGCGAGGACCACGACCTCGTCGGCCTCACCGGTGGAGGCTCGATCTGGCTGCGCTACGCGATCCGCGAGGACGTTCGCGTGGCCCTGACCCTCGGCGGGAGGGGCCGCCGGTACCCGCTCCCCACGGGCTACGACGAGAACTTCGTGTACCGAGCGACGATCCCCCTGCGCCTCGGAGCTCGCCTGGCCCGAGAGCACCCCTCCATCGGTCTGGAGCTTGGGGCCGACGCGCTCCTGGACATCTCCGGCGTGTACCCGGATGGGCCGGGACTGCGCCTGGGTGCACTCTTTGTGGTCTCCGTTGCCCGGCCGCTGCCAGAGGACTTCCGCCTGAAGCTGGACGCCCGGGGCGGTGGAGGACTCCGCTATCTTTCGGGCGGCGTCACGCTCGGCGTCGAGAGGAGCTTCTGAGTGGGCGCGGACCGCGACGGCTACGAGTCCCCAGAGGACTGCGACGACAACGATCCCGACATCAACCCCGATGCCTTCGACGTGCCCTACAACGGGATCGACGAGGACTGCGACGGTGAGGACGTCGAGGACGTCGACCTCGACGGCTACCTCGCGGCAGAGGTCGGAGGCGACGACTGCGCCGACGGAAACCCCGAGATCCATCCGGACGCGGAGGAGCTCTGTTCGGGTGCCGACGAAGACTGCGATGGTGAGGTCGACGAGGGCTGCGTAGAGGCCGTCGACCCCGCTGATCCGGGCGGCATCTCGTGGACTTGCGGCCTGGCGACTCCTCTCAGCTCGCTGTTGGTCCTGCTCGGTCTTCTCGCAGCCACCGCCCGGCGATGGACGCGAGCTCCAGGCGCCACGTCGAGGGGCGCCGGCAGCAGCGGGATCACCCGAGCTGGTCCACGAAGGCCATCGTGCAGCGCTGGATGTCGTCCCGGCACCGACGGAACCGTCCGCGCCAGCCGCCCAGGGGGTCCGTGATCTCGACCAGGCCGCCGAAGGTCGGCAACAGCAGGATCTTGTCGTCGGCCTCGGGGTAGCGCTCGCGGAGGGTGGCGCTGTGATTGATCTCCATCCCGAGGATGTAGTCGGCCCAGGCGACGATCTCTGGGGTGACCGGCTGGGAACGGTGGGCGCTGATGTCGATCTCCAGCTCCAGCATGACCTTTATCGCGTGTTTGTGTGCCGGCTTGTCGACCAGTCCGAGGACCGAAGCCGAGCGGACCTCGACGTTGCGCATCCGGCGAAAGCCGTAGTCCTGTGCGATTCCAGCAGCCATCGGCGAGCGACAGATGTTGCCCGTACAGACCATGAGGAGGCGGGCGGCCACGGCCCCACTGTATCCAGCTCAGGGTTGGGCGGGCAGCTGGCGCCCCATCTCCCTGTCGATCCGTCGCCGTGTCTCCACCCGGCGGGCGTGTATAGCGCGCAAGAGCACGTACTCCTGTTCGGAGAGCCCGGGGTCGGGGATGTCGAAGACCTCGACGCGCGGCGAGCTCAGGCTAGGCTCGCCGAGGAGCTCGCGGAGCGCCGCCGAGAGACCCTCGGGGAGATTCTGCCGTGGACCGATGCCTAGGACGAGGAAGTACCTGAGGCCGGCGTCGTAGAGGATGGCGAGGTCCTCCGCGAACACGGCCTCGACGCCCTTGAGATCCAGGTGCACGTTCTCCTGGTAGGTCTTCTGGAGGGCGTTCATCAGGGGCGTCGCCATCACGAAGACGTGACCGTCCCGGGCGAAGTACTCGATGCGCTCCAAGGGCACGCCCGGCACGTTTTGTCCGTGGATCATCTGCGCGGAGAGGCTAGCCCTGCGAGTCCTCGTGTCTGGCCTGAAAGTCACCGCCAGGTCGATCAGCGGGCCGTCGGCCAGCTCGGCGAGCTCCGGGTATGGATCGGGCTCGAAGGTCGCCAGGGGGGGGCCGTTGAGGCGGTTGTAGGCGACGTCGCCCGTGACCAGGATGGTCGCAGCCCAGACCAGCCAGCGGTGTCGGGACAGTCGACCTGCGAGGACAGCTGCCGCCGCGCTGAGGGCCAACACCGTCATCGAGAGGAACCGGATCGGGAAGTTGATCGGCTCCCCGACATAGCCGAGGAGGCGGTTCAGGTGGAAGAAGGGCAAGCGGATCCGCTGCCCGCTCTCCAGCGCGACGTTGTGGCCGTCGAGCGCGAACAGGCTGCCCCCGGCGAAGGTGACGCCGACGAGCGCCACAAGGAGCCAGGGGGTGACCTTCCTGGGAGCAAGGACCAAGGCGGCGAGCAGGATCAACAGCGCGACAGGGCCCAGGTAGCGTCCGCCGCCGTAGCCAACGACCTGCTCCGCCGCTCCTTCACGGGCCGCGCGCCTGGGCACCACGAGCTCCTGGGGCTCGAGTCGGGCCCTCGGCGGATCCGTGATCGGCTGGCCGTGTTCACCCAGGACCCACTCGGTCAGGCTCACCGTAGGAGGGTCCCCAGCCTTGTAGGAGTCGGCGAAGGTCCTGGTGATCGGCAGGATCAGCGCCAGCGCCAGCGCCGCGGCCAGGGCGTACGTGCCCAGGAGCTTCGGGGTATGGCGCGACGCGTCGATGGTCGTGAGGCTCATCACCGAGACGGTCAGCGCGAGGAAGAAGCCCAGGTAGAAGCACGACAAGGTCGCGGCCGCCAAGGTCAGGCCGAGGATCACGGCGTCCCGCCATCGGAAACTCCGGCGGAGGCGCAGCCACATCCACATCCCGAGCGGCAGGAACCACAGGTGCTGGAGCTCACCCACGCCCACGTGGATGGTGAAGGCGGCGAAGGCGCTGCCCTGGAACATCGTGCCAGCGGCCATCCCTCCCCAACGAGTCCCGGACAGGGCGCGTCCGAAGAGCGCGCCGACGAAGCCCGTGAGGGTCAGGTTCAGGAGCGCAGCGAGGTTCGCCGCCGTCACGATGTCGACCCATCCGATCAAGGTGACGAACAAGCCGTTGAGGGGCTCGATCGGGTACAGGTCCATCCCGACCGGGTAGTTCAGGAGCTTGGTGTACATCGGCATGGAGTGCTCCTGGAGGAGCTCCGTTCGGATCCACCAGAGCGTCCACACGTGCTTCATGCCGTCGCCGTACTCGCTGCCGAGGATGACCTCGCTCATGTGCAGCGGCGCCGGCCACACCAACACGAGCGTCAGCGCCAGCGACCAGATGCCCGCCCACACGGCGAAGGGCACCCTCCGCAGCGCCGCGCGCAGCTCGCTCAGGCCGGGCACGTCACCAGTTCGCCGTCACGGGGTAGGTGAAGCGCATGCCGTCCGGGAGGTCGTGCGCTGGGAAGTCCGCGTACTCGAGGACATCGACGACACAGGCGAGGTAGCTCTCGCTGGCCATGTCACCGTCGAGCACGTCGACATCGTCCACGAGACCGTCGCATCCCACCAGGATCTCGAAGTTCATCGACAACGAGCTGACCCCATCGTCTGGTTCGCAGCCCAGGGCGTGGGGGAGGATGACGTCCAGCGCGCCCTTCACCTGCTCGTGGTCCAAGCCCGCGGAGGCGACCATGCCCTGCTCTCCGATCGCGGTGTCGAGCTTCACGCAGGTCTCCGGGCCGGGCATCGACAGCCCGTGATCTCGTTTGGGCGTCCCCTCCGACGAGGTGGACCGCCTGCGTCTGCTCGCCGCTGGTGTGGCGACCTCGGCCAGCTGCTCGGGGGGCTCGATGTTGACCCGCAACACCTGGTCGACCTGGATGAGATCGCCCTCGATGCCGTTCCACTCGCGGAGTTCCGCCACCGTCACGTCGTATCGCTTCGCGAGCTTGGACAGGGTGTCTCCGGCGACGACGGTGTGCTCCACGTAGGGCTTGGCGCGCCGGGGTCCAAACCACCAGGCCGAGACGGCGAGGAGTGCCAAGACCACCACCGCGGCCAGCGCCCGCTTCACAGGGTGGACTGGATCACGTCTATGACCGGCTCTGTGAGGCTTCCCCAGACGGCCGCATTCTCCTTCGTGACCGTGACGAAGTCGTTCACCGCGAAGACCGAGACGACGCCCTCGAGGGCGAGCAGGGCCTTTCCGAGCGGGTCATCGGTCTGACCGCTGAAGCTGGTAGGCGCGGCGAAGACTGTCTCGCTGAGCGTGAACTTCAGCGCGTTTGGGTTGGGCGTGCCCTCGAAGGCGACCCCGAGCTTCCTGGCGGACGTCTTCGCCGCAGGCTTCTTCTTCGGTGGTGCCTTCTTGGCCGCAGGCTTCTTCTTCGATGGTGCCTTCTTCGCCGCAGGCTTCTTCTTCGGTGGTGCCTTCTTCGCCGCAGGCTTCTTCTTCGGTGCCTTCTTCGCCGCGGGTTTCTTCGCCGCAGGCTTCTTCGCCGCGGGCTTCTTCTTCGCCGCGGGCTTCTTCTTCGCCGCAGGCTTCTTCTTCGGTGCCTTCTTCGCCGCAGGCTTCTTCTTCGGTGCCTTCTTCGCCGCAGGCTTCTTCGCCGCGGGCTTCTTCTTCGCCGCCGGCTTGGGCGCGGCCGGCTTCGGCGCGGCCGGCTTCGGCGCGGCCGGCTTCGGCGCGGCCGGCTTCGGCGCGGCCGGCTTCG
>PVBE010470841.1_pt1 | contig 98540 bp, 95 predicted proteins | sample 1631181 | NCBI WGS metagenome assembly PVBE01 (sample SAMN08397723, study PRJNA350692) | Marine metagenome, whole genome shotgun sequencing project. | isolation source: water | place: Pacific Ocean | collected 2012-04
CACTCGCCCATCTCCGCCCAGGCCTTCTCGGGATCGGCGGCGGGCCAGCCCCCGGCGAAGGCGGCAAGATTGACGGGGCCCAACTTGCCTTCATCGGCGAGAGCGTTGGTGTAGGTCTCGTAGAGTTCCGGCGTGCCGACAGCTATCAATCCGTCGCCGTACTTGGCGGCTCGACGGATCGGCTTCGCGGCGCGGCCGGCGACCCAGATCGGGAGGTCGGTGCCTTGGACGGGCTTGGGGGTGACGTTGACATCGCTGAAATCGTAGTGCTTGCCGTGGAAAGAGAAGGGGCCGTCGGCCCAGGCACCCTTCAGGATCTGGAGCCCCTCGTCCATCATCGAGCCGCGCTGGGTGCGGTCGACTTGGAAAGCGTCGAACTCCTCCAGCTTGTAGCCCAAACCCGCGCCGAGGCGGAGCCGGCCGCCGGAGATGATGTCGACGACGGCCGCATCTTCCGCGACGTGAAGGGGGTGCGCGAGGGGGAGGAGGAGCACGTTGGTGCCGATGGTGACGGTCGATGTGCGCTCAGCAACGGCGGCGGCGGCGGTCAGCACCGAGGGCAGGTAGGCATCCTCGATGAAATGGTGCTCGGTCAGCCAGATGAGGGGGAAGCCCATACTCTCGGCGGCTTGAATATGGTCCATCGTCTCGGCGTAGAGGTCAGCGGAGGGGACGCCCCACTGGGGTGGATTACGGAAGTCGTAGAGCAGACCTATCTCGAGAGTCATGGCTGGGTCTCCTGGCTGCGCGGTAGCGAGCGTCCGGGCGGCTGCTGCGAACCGGGCCGGAGCAGTCTAGAACAGGGGTTCCCGCGAGACGACCGGCTACTCCGTGCGAGGGAGGCAGCGCGCCACTCAGACGCCGCGCTAGGATGAACGCGCAGTGCTCGACGGCGACCGGGCTGACCTTGCGTCCGTCGCCGTGGGGAAGGAGCCCTTTCCATGCCCAGCCCTGATGGCCCCGCCCTGGACGGCATGCGAATCCTGGACATGACGCAGTACGAGGCCGGGACATCCTGCACGCAGGCGCTGGCTTGGTTCGGCGCGGACGTCGTGAAGGTGGAACAGCCCGGCACGGGCGATCCGGGGCGAGGGGTGGCGCGGGGCACGGATAACTCGCCCTACTTCTGCAACTGGAACAGCAACAAGCGCAGCGTGGCGCTGAATCTGGCGGACCCGAACGGTCGCGAGCTCTTCTTGGAGATGGTGCCGCACTACGACGTATTCGTGGAGAACTACGGTCCCGGCGTGATCGAGAAGCTGGGCCTGAACTACGAGGACTTGAAGGCGGTCCACCCGGGGATCATCTATGCGCGGTTGAAGGGGTTCGGGACCAGCGGGCCGTACTCGGGATACAAGTCGTACGACAGCGTGGCGCAGGCCGCGGCCGGAGCCTTCTCCGTCACCGGCGAACCGGGAGGCCCGCCTATGCGTCCCGGGCCCACGGTGGGAGACTCCGGCACCGGCGTTCAGCTGGGGATGGCGATCCTGGCGGCCTACGTGCAAAAGCTGCGCACCGGTCAAGGACAGGTCATCGAAATCTCTATGCAGGAGGCGATGACGTATTACATGCGCACGGTCGTGGCGATCGGGGCGGAGTGGGGGTTGGCCGAGAGCCCGCGGACCGGAAATGCCCTGGGGGCTCCCACCAACCTCTACCCCTGCAAACCCTTTGGGCCGAACGACTACCTGTTCATCATGGTGGTGACGACGCGGATGTGGGACACGCTTTGCGCGGCCATCGACCGGCCCGAGTTGACCGTCGATCCGCGGTTCGCCGACGGGCCCGCGCGTCTTGAGAACGCCGCAGCCCTGACGGAAGAGGTATCGAAGTGGACCCGCGAGCGAACCAAGTCCGAGGCCATGCGTGAGCTGGGGGCATTGGGCGTTCCCTGCTCCGCCAACCTCAGTACGGCCGACCTCTTCACCGATCCACATCTGGTGGAGCGCGGCTTCATCCACGAGGTGGAGCACGATTCCCTGGGGCCAATCAAGCTGCTGGGCTGGGCGCCGCGCATGTCGGAGAGCGACGTGCCAATGAAGGCCGCGCCGCTGTTGGGGCAACACACGGACGATGTGTTGAAATCAGACCTGGACCTGCCGGATGCGAGACTCGCCTCCTTGCGGGAATCCGGTGTCCTTGGCTAGGCGGCGGACACCCAAGACCCGGACCGGATCCGGTCGCTCCCCGGGGCGGAAGCCGAACCAGGCGCGCCGGGCGAACCCTCGCGCGGAGAGGCGAACGGGCGGACCCGGGCATATTGGGAGCAGCGGCGCGCCGCACACCGGTCTGCCGCCTTTGTTGCCGGACGGCCCGATTCGCGCGCTCATTCTGGGCTCCTTCCCCAGCGTAGAATCGATGCGGCGACGTCAGTACTACGGCAATCCGAGGAATTGGTTTTGGCGCGTCCTGGAAGCTTGCGGCGTGATCCCAGACGCGATGGGCCGCTACGAGGACCGGGTTGCAGCGATGCTCGATCATGGCATCGCGGTCTGGGACCTGTATCTCAATGTCGAGCGGGAGGGTTCGGGGGACTCGGAGATCGTGAGCCGGGTTCCGAATGACCTCCGGATGCTGTGGGAGCGCCGTGGCCCATTCCCGATTTTGCTGAATGGCTATCGGATTCCGGAATGGCGCCGGTACTTCAAGACGCTGCCGGTGCGCCCGACGCCGCTGCCCTCGACGAGTCCACGACCGACGCACTGGAATACGGCGGAGTCACGTGGGGAAGCGATCGGAGCGTGGCAGCGCGCCTTCGCGGACCTGGCTCCCCAGGTGGGCAAGCAGGACCAGCAGAGCGGGTCCTAGTCCAGGTTGTTGCGATTGAGGCTGTTGCTGTTCAGGCCTTGCGATTCAAGCGGCGCAGCAGGGCCGTGAGCAAGGCGATGTGGGGTGTGTCGACGCCGAGGACTTGAGCCCGGCGCAGGGGTTCGCCGAACATCTCTTCGACCTCCATGGGTTGGCCGTCGACGAAGTCGATCATCGTGCTGGGCCGGTAGACGCCCATCGCGTCCGTCAGCGTGAACATGCGGTCAATCATCGCCTCGGCGTCGATGCGGCAAGCCTCGCCGTGCGCCGCGAGATCGGCGTTGCCGGCGTCGGCGACCTCTTGCATAGAGCGACGGGCGGCGGCGCGCAGGTCAGGGTCACCGACGACGAGGTCAGTCGTGATGCCGCCGCCGGCGACGCAGAGACCGTTGAAGGGGATATTCCAGCCCAGCTTCTCCCAACGGGACCGCAGCAGTGAGTCGGTGCCGCTGAACTCCACCGTGGCGCCCTTCCAGAGGTCCAGGGCGCCCTGCACTTCGCTGGGATCGTTGAGGAAGTGGCCGACGGTGACGGCACCGTAGCGGAGATGGTTCACACAGCCGGGTTCGCCACGGTTGATGCACGTGAAGGCGAGGCCGGCGAAGATCCGTTCGGCCCCGAACCACTCGGCGAAGCGCTCCTCCACGCCGAGGCCGTTCATGAGACAAAGGATGCGGGTGTTGGGACCGACGCAGGGACTGACAAGCGCCGGGACGTCGTCCAGGGAGGTTGTCTTGAGGCCGCAGATGACCCAATCGACGGGGCCGATCTCCACGCTGGACCGCGCCGCCGCCGCGTCCAATGTGAAGTCGCCGTCCGGGCTGGTGATGGACAGTCCGTTTGCGCGGACGGCTTCGTAGTCGCGCCGCATGAGGAAGCGGGTGTCGTGCCCGGCTTGGGCCAAGCGAGCACCGTAGTAGGCGCCAACGGCCCCCGCCCCGATCACCGCGACCGTCTCTCCCATCGGCTCGATCTCCTAGGCGGGCGTGTGCTGCTTGAGGAAGGCGCGGACCGTCTCGATCGTGCTGCTGAGCTTCGCGTCAGAGCGACAGTTGACATCGAGGCAGGTGGCCTGCTTCGTCTCACGACAGATGCGTTCGGCGATGCCGGTGGGGTGGAAGTGATCGCTGCCGGGCAGGATCATCAGCGGAGTGTCGCAGGTCGACATCCATTCCTCGGTGACCGTGAAATAGGGCGGTGCGTCCGGCCACATGCCGGCCGCGAACGCTTCGACATGGGCGACGTACTGGTCGGCACTGAGCGCTTCGATCTGCGCGCGAAAGTCGGGGTCCGCTTTGATGCGATGCGCGTACGGGCCCGCGTCGTTGTTGAGGATGAAGATGGGATTGACCAGCGCGCGCTGCACAACGGCCGCGGTGCCTTCACTGCGTGCCAGGTCGATGGTGGGTTGGAACATGGCCATGAAGACATCGAGGGAGTTCGTCTCGTTGAGACCGACAGGGTCTTGCCCAACTCCCGCTGAGATGCGCTGCGGGGCATCGTGGATGATGCGGGTGACGTAGGCGACGCCGATGCAGCCGCCCCAAACGTGGGCGCGCTCAATACCGAGGTCATCAATGACAGCGAGCTGATCGGCCACGACATCGCCGTACGAAAAACTCAGTGGTGCGGTGTGGGAGGCGCCGGCGTGTCGCTGATCCATGCCAATCACCATGAAGTCGTCGGCGAAAGACTTGAGCGGGTTGATGGCGCTGTGCTCCCAAAAACCGATCTCGCTGTTGACCGCGCCGGGGGCGAACAGCAGCAGCGGGTAACCGCGGCCCACTGTCTCGTAGTGGATAACGGCGCCATCGGGGCGCTCAATATCGGGCATCTTTCGGGTTCCTTCCTCGAACGGTTGACAGTGTATGACGCTTGGGAGTGGCGTTCGCTAGGACTCGGCGGGCAGAAGCCGCGACAAGCCGAAGAGGCCGAGGTCGAATGTGGATTGCCCGTCCACCACCATATCGGCGAGCACTTCGCCGACGGCGGAGGCGAATTTAAAGCCGTGTCCCGAACAGGGGTTGGCGAGGATGACTTGGGGGTGGCGGTGATGGAAGTCGAGGAGAAAGTGGCCGTCCGGAGTGCTGGTGTAGATGCAGACCTCCGCCTTGCGGAAGGTTCCCGCGGCGTCGGGGAGATACGTGGCGAACCGCTCACGCATCGCCTCGATCTCGGACGGTGCGACAGCGCGGTCGATGGAATCGGGATCGGTCTCCTCGATGGCGTCGTGCACGCCGGCTTTGACGCCAGCGCCGAGGTTGGGGAGGCCATAGATCGTCGTGTCCCCCGGGAGGTGCCAGACGAAAACTGGGAATCGATCAGGGTCGAAATGGTCGGCATTGCGCACCGGATCGAACCAGTAGACGACGTGCCGGGTGACACGAAGCGGCAGAGCTAACTTTTGATTGAAGTCAGACGTCCAGGCGCCCGCGCTCAGGATCAGGCGGTCGGCGCGGTACTCCCCTTGATCGGTAATGATGGAGACGCCGGCGCCATCGGGCGTCCAGCGGTCGACACGCTCGTCGAAGCGCAGCGTCGCACCATGCTGCTCGGCAAGCCGGAGGTGGGTGGCGATGCAACGTTCGGGATCGAGCGCGCCGGCGCGCGGCTCCCAGACCGCGACGTGGTGCTCGGGCAGGGCGAAGCCCGGCGCGAGCTCCCGGACGCCGGCGCGGTCAAGGAGTTCGTGAGCGAGCCCATGCTGCCGGGCGCTGGCCAGGGCGCCGGTAATCACCTCGTCTTCGGGGGCACCGATCATCATGCCGCCGGTGCGTGTGAGCAGGTCCTCGCCGGACTCACGCTCCAGGTCGAGCCAGAGTTCGTAGGCATGTTGGACCAGGGGCACGTAGCTGGGGTCCTCCATGTACGCCTCGCGGATGATTCGCGTGGCGCCATGCGAGGATCCGAGGCGGTGCGGCGGGTGGAAGCGATCGATGCCGAGAACGCGACGTCCGCGCTTGGCGAGGTGATAGGCGGCGGCGCTGCCCATCGCGCCGAGTCCCACGATGATGACGTCGAACGCTTCGCTCACGGATCCTCCTGGCGTGGGCCCTATGCCGCCGCCACTCTGCAACCGTCCGGCAGACTAGACTACTGCCCACTTCGCCTGGATTGAACCACCAGCATTGGGGGGCAACGGGCGGCGCGACACAAAGTATGCAAGCGCGGAACGCGCGATGCCCAACCGGGAGGCCCGCATGGTCTGGGAGTCGGAGATCGAAGAGCTGGCACGGCGACGGGCACTCTCCGCGAAGGGCGGGACACCCGATCGTATCGAGCGCCGGCACAATCAGGGGCGGCTGGTCGTACGGGAGCGCATGGAGCAGCTCGCCGATCCGGGCTCGATGCAAGAGATCGGCGCGTTGGCGGGAGAGGGCACGTACGACGGGGCGGAGCTTACGGGCTTCATGCCAGCGTCGTATGTGATGGGACTCGGCAAGATCGATGGTCGACGAGTGGCGATCGGGGGGGAGGACTTCACGATTCAGGGCGGTTCGTCGGTGGCTCCGATGCAGCGCAGCAAGGGTGGGCTGGGCGGCTTCGTAGAAGATCTGGCGCTGGAGTATCGGATCCCGCTGGTGCTTCTGATCGACGGGGCGGGGGCAAACATCAAGTCGGTCGCGAAGATGGGCCACACGTACCTGCCGTCATCAACGTCGTTCGCGAGGCCGGTCGAGGTGATGCAGCAGGTCCCCGTGGTGGCGGCGGTGTTGGGATCGGTGGCGGGGGGTCCAGCAGGGCGGGCGATGCTGGCGCACTGGAACGTGATGACGCGGGGCATGTCGGATCTGTTCGCGGCTGGGCCACCGGTCGTGCAGCGGGCGCTGGGGCACGACGTGACAAAGTCACAGCTCGGTGGGTCACAGATTCACGTGCATCAATCCGGCGCGATCGACAATGAGGCGGATGACGAGACTGATGCCTTCCACCAGATCCGGCAGTTCCTCTCCTACATGCCTTCCAATGTCTGGGAGCTTCCACCGGTTCGCGCGACCGAGGACCCCGTAGAGCGCAGCGAAGAGGCGCTGCTCTCAATCGTGCCACGCAATCGCAAGCGTCCCTACAACATGCGCACGCTGCTGAAGCTGGTGGTCGACGAGGGGGAGTTGTTCGAGATCAAGCCGGCTTTCGGAACCAGCGTGATCACCTCGTTCGCGCGGTTGGGCGGCCGGCCGGTCGGGCTAGTCGCCAACAACCCCATGCAGTACGGGGGCGCACTCGATGCCGATGGAGCGGACAAGCAAGGCCATTTCCTGGAGCTGTGCGACTACTTCCGGATCCCAATCATCTACTTCGCCGACATCCCCGGCTTCATGGTGGGGGAGCAGGCGGAGCAGCACGGCACGCTGCGAAGCGGCATGCGTGCGATCTGGACGGCGATGAACGCCACCGTCCCCTCGATGACGGTGGTGATTCGCAAGGTCTACGGGATGGGCGGCATGGCGACCGGCAACGCGAAACGGCTCAACTACCGGATCGCCTGGCCGAGCGGCGAGTGGGGGTCGATCCCGATCGAGGGCGGCGTGGAGGCGGCCTACCGGCGCGAGATCGCGGAAGCGGACGACCCAGCTCAGCGTCGCGAGGAAATTGAGGCGGAGCTGCGATCGATGCGGAGCGTATTCCGGACGGCGGAGTCGTTCGGGGTGGAGGAGATCATCGACCCGCGCGAGACGCGCCGCTACCTCTGTCAGTTCGCGGAGCTGGCCTATGGGTCGTTGAACCATGACCTGGGGCCCAAGCCGATGACCGGCGTGCGTCCCTAGGTCGGACGTTCCAGGAACACGCTTCGCGGGAGCAAGGGTTACTCCTCCAGCGTGATCGCGGCGCGGGGACACATCTGCGCGGCCCGCCGCACGCGGTCGTACTGGTCTGCGGGGATGTCAGCAAGCTTGAGCGTCGATTGATCGTCGTCGCTGACCTCAAAGACGTCCGGGGCCGACTCCTCGCACTTGGCGTGGCCCTCACAGAGATCCAGGTCGATCACTACCTTCACGATGTGGTCCCTCCCCAGGAAACGACCACCGGTGGCGGGCGCGGTCCCATTCTAGCGCCGCGCGGCCGGTGGTGACGCCTACGATGCGTCGAGGCCGGTCACGGATGGCCGGTGAGACAGGAGAGGCACCCATGTTGCATGTTCAGGAGTTCGACCACATCGTGCTGAACGTGGCGGACGTGGGGCGGTCGTTGGGGTGGTACATGGAGAGGTTGGGGCTGGATGGTGTCCGCGTGGAGGAATGGCGAGCCGGCGAGGCGCCGTTTCCGTCGGTGCGGGTGACGGCCGACACGATCATCGATCTGATCGAGGGAGAGCGCGGCGGGGAGAATCTCAATCACTTCTGCCTCGTGGTGGACGCGGCGGATCTGGATGAGGTGCGCGCGTCGGGGGAGTTCGATGTCGTGCGGGACAACCCGGATCAGCGGCTCTACGGGGCGCGGGGGCTGGCGACGGGGATCTACATCCGAGACCCGGATGGAAACATGATCGAGCTTCGCTCGTACTAGGGAGACTTGGGCCGCATTCCGACGGTCGTCGCGTGTTAGTTTGCGTCCATCCCACCCCACCCCACACCTTGCAAGGAGTGTCCGATGGCCGACAACGACGTGTCGAAGAGACTCGAGTCCGGACTCCCGAGCAAGGGGCACCGCGCCGACGATCCATCCCTGGGATCGCACGCCCTCGGCAGCGGCGACTGGCAGTACCAGGGCTCGGGCGAGAACTGGGGCACGCTGCCGGAGGGCTGGGTCTACAAAGAGGCCACCGCCGTGGCGGTGGACGCGAACGATCGCGTCTACGTCTTCAACCGCGGCACGGCGGCGATGCTGGTGTTCGACACGGGCGGGAACCTCGTCGACTCCTGGGGGGACGGGATCTTCACGAACCCCCACGGCACCTCCGTCTCGCCCGACGGCAATCTCTGGTGCGTCGATAACGGGGACAGCACGGTGCGCAAGATGTCGCCCAGCGGCGAGGTGCTGATGACGCTTGGCGAGCCGCACAAGCCCAGCCCGAAGATGAGCGGCATCCCGTTCAGCGTGCCGGCGCATGTCGCCGACGATCCGTCGTCGGGGGAGTTCTACGTGGCGGACGGCTACTCCAATGCGTCCGTGCATAAGTTCGCGGCGGACGGGCAGCTGCTGATGAGCTGGGGCGAGTCGGGGACGGATCCGGGTCAGTTCAACATCGTGCACAACGTGGCGGTCGATCGGGAGGGCTGGGTCTACATCGCCGACCGCGAGAACCACCGGATCCAGAAGTTCAGCCCCGAGGGCGAGTTCCAAGAGCAATGGACGAATATGTCGCGAACGGCGGCGCTCTACATCGATGTGCGCGGCGCTGAGGACATCGTCTACGTGGGGGAGTATTTCTCTGGGATCGCGAGCAACGATGTGGGCACTGGCCTGGGGCCGCGTGTGACGGTCATGAACACCAGCGGGGAAGTTCTGGCGCGGGTGGGTACGGAGGCCTACGGGTCGCAGGTGGGGCGGTTCTTCTCGCCGCACGGGATCGCCGTCGACTCGCTCGGCGACATCTACGTCGCCGAGGTGTCGCACAGCGACTACGGGCGCGGCTGGCACGTGGACCCGGAGCTGCGGTCGATGCAGAAGCTGGTGAAGCAGTAGCCAGGCGGAATCCCTGGTGGCTCGCCGCGGCGCTAGTTGACGCGGCGGTCTTTGTCGGTCCAGAACTCGTCGCGAAGTTCGAACTTCTTCAGTTTGCCGGTGGCGGTACGGGGCAAGGTTTGGACGAATTCGACCTTGCTGGGGGCTTTGAAGTGGGCCATGTTCTCGCGGCAGTGGGCGATGATGGCGTCCTGCGTGGGTGACGCCCCGTCGCGCGGCACGATGATGGCCAGCGGCGTCTCGCCCCACTTCTCCGAGGGGACACCGATGACGGCGGCCTCTAGGACGTCGGCGTGCTTGTAGAGAACATCTTCGATCTCGAGGGAGGAGATGTTCTCGCCGCCAGAGATGATGACGTCCTTGGCGCGGTCGACGATATTGATGTAGCCATCCTTGTTCACGGTCGCCAGATCCCCGGTGTAGAAGTAGCCGTCGCGGATGACCTTGGCGGTCTCCTCCGGCTGCTCCCAGTAGCCCTTGAGGACGACGTTGGAGCGCGCCGCCACTTCGCCGACGGACTCGTCGTCCCAAGGGATGGGCTCGCCGTTAGCGCCGAAGACGGCGATGTCGGTGCCGATGACGTCGTGGCCGGCGCGGGCCTTGATGCGGTAGTAGTCGTCGCCGTCGATGTTGAGGTGAGTCTTGATCTCGTTGATGGTGAGGATGGGCGAGGTCTCGGTGAGGCCGTAGATCTGGTTGAACTCCCAACCCAGCTCCTCCTCCAAGCGCTTGACGAAGGCCTGAGGCGGCGGCGCCCCGGCAATCAGAAAGCGAGGCCGGGTCGTGATCGTGTGTTGGTCTTTGTCGGGGTACTCCAAGATCGTGGCGAGGACTGCCGGGGCCATGCAAGCGAAGGTCACCTTCTCGTTTTCGATCAGGTCGAAGATGCCCTTGCCGGAGACGGCCCGCAGGACGACGTGCGTCGCGCCCGTGGCGGTGATCGCGAAGGGACCGCCCCAGCCATTGGCGTGGAACATGGGCAGGGTCCACATCTCGCGATCGTCCTGGGTGATCTGGAGATGAACAATGAAATTGTAGGTGTTGATGTAGACGTTGCGGTGCGTGATCATCACGCCCTTGGGGCGCGCCGTGGTCCCGGAGGTGTAGTTGATGGAGAGGAGATCGTTCTCCCCAAGTTCAGGCGCGGGGGGACGGGAGACGGGTTGATCCGAAATGAGCGCTTCGAAATCGGTCCAGCCGTCGGGGGTGGCGGCGCCTTCGTAGGGGACGACCAGGTAGTGCTCGACAGTGGGACATTGGTCGCGAATGCTGTCGACGGTGTCCGTGTAGTCGGAGTCGACGATGCAGACCTTGGCGCCGGAGTGGTTGTTGATGTACTCGAAGTCGGCGGCGATGAGACGGTAATTGACCGGCACGATGACCGCCCCAAGTACGGCGGTGGCGTAGTAGCTCTCCAGGAACTGGTGGCTGTTGGGGCTGATGATGGAGACCCGGTCACCCTTACCGACCCCGAGACCAACTAGCGCGTGGGCGAGCTGATTCACGCGCGCGTCGAACTCCGCGTAGGTAAAACGCGCGGCGCCGTCGACGATCGCTTCCTTGGAAGGGAACAGCTTCGCGGCGCGGTTGAGAAAGTCGGTGGCGAGCAGCGGGACTTCCATATAGTTCTCCTCCTTGGGCCTGCCGCGATAGCTCCGGGCCCCCGTCTCGATCGGTCTGGGCTAGGCGTGCGCGGCCTGCCAGTCAGGCCGATCGCCGACACGGGTCACGGGGCGCACGGCGTTGAGATCGCGCATCTCAGCGATCGTATAGACCTTGCCCGTGTAGTCGAGTGGCTGCTCTGAGAACCAGAGGGCAGCGTCGGACATGATGACGGGGTCTTCGAAGTCCGCGGTATCAACGCCGGGCAAGGTGAACTCGTAGCCCTCCGAGTAGACAGAGAGCTCGAGCTTGATGCAGTTGACCGCGACGGTCGGGGCCAGCTCAAAGGCCAGACTCTCGGTCATGGCCTCCAGGGCGCGCTTGGTCGTGGTGTAGCTAACGCGGCCAAATTCAGGGGAACTGGAAGCGCCGGAGGAGATATTGATGACGCGACCTTCACCCGCTTCCACCATGCGGGGACAAACCTGATGCATGAGATAGAAGGGGGCGTTGACGTTGATGTCGACGGCCAGACGCCAGCGCCGCGTGGGCGCCTCCAGGCTCTTGCCGGGGGGCGCGATAGCCGCGTTGTTGACGAGGATGTCGACGCGGCCGAACTCGGCGTAGGCGCGTTCCACGGAGTCGTTGATCTGTTCTTCGGACTGGAGATCGACGCCGAGGGCGAGGCATTGCTGCCCTTCGGCGCGGACGAGCTCCGCCGTTTCGTCGACGGTGCCGGGCAACTTGGTGGGGGAGTCCGCGGTCGAACGAGCGAGAGCGACGATGTCGTAGCCCTTCTTCGCGTAGTCCACAGCAAGCTGTTTACCGATTCCCCGGCTGGCGCCGGTAATCAAGACAACGGGGCTGGCCATCGCGGCCTCCAATCCTGCTGCGGGCTTGCGGGCGCCCCGGCCGGCGTGTGGCTCCGTCCGCAAAGGGAACCAGGGCGCTGTGCGATCAGCACGGAAAATGAGTCTGCCACTCGGGTTCACGGTCGGCAAGCGAATCACGCATCAGTTGTCACCGGGAGCGAGGGCTCCCGCCGGCCAGTCCGGGCCGCTATCCTGCGCGCCGTCCCCGGTCGTGGCTGGGCACGTTGTCAAACGCCGGGGAATACAGGGGGATTTCACATGCCCAAGAAGGTGGCAAAGACCGCGCTAGGACACCTCCGTATCTGTGACTTCACGGGACAGCTGGCGGGTGCAGGCGCGACAAAGTTCATGGCGGCGTTCGGGGCGCAGGTCATCCGGATTGAGGATCCGACCCGGAAGGGGAAGTGGGACATCTTGCGCGGGATCCCACCGTTTCCGGATCAGCGTCACGGTAACGAGTTGGGCGGCGCCTTCAACAACCACAACGTGGAGAAGTTGGGCATCACACTCAACCTCAAGCACGAGCGCGGCAAAGAACTCTTGCGAGAGCTCGTCAAGATCTCGGACGTGGTGAGCGAGAACTTCGCGGCCGGGGTGCTGGCCCGCCTGGGCTTCGACTACGTGGAGCTCCGGGGGATCCGCGACGACATCATCTACGTCTCGAACTGCGGCTTTGGGCACACCGGCCCCTACTCGAGGTACAAGACGTGGGGCCCGATCGTGCAGGCGACATCGGGGCTGACGTTCAGCAACGGGCTGCCCGGACGCGAGCCAGCAGGCTACGGCTACTCCTACATGGACCACACCGGCGCCTATTACATGGCGATGGCGATCATGCTGGCCATCCATCACCGCAACAAGACGGGCGAGGGGCAGTGGGTGGACGTGGCGGCGACGGAGGCAGCCGGAGTCCTCAATGGACCCGCGCTGCTCGACTACACAGTGAACAACCGCCCCTTGCGCCGGGACGGATTCCCGGACGCCAATCACTCGCAATTCCCTGCCATGGCGCCGCACAACATCTACCGCGCCGCGGGCGACGACAACTGGGTGGCGATCGCGTGCCGGAACGAGACGGACTGGGACGCGATCCAAGGCGTGGTCGACGAGGATTGGGTACGCGAGGAACGGTTCGCGGGGCTGGCGGGACGGCTGGGCGCGGAGACGGACTTGGATGCGCACATGACCGCCTGGACCTCGACACGGGACAAATTCGCCATCGCGGGATCGATGCAAAGGGCAGGCGTGGCGGCGGCGGCGGTGCAAAAGCCGCAGGAGCGCGTGGACCAAGACGCCAACACCGAGGCCTGGGCCCTCTGGCCGGAGATCCGGCACCGCGACATGGGACGGGTACGGGTCGACGGCGTGGCGGCACATCTCTCAGAGACCGACTGGTCGATGGCGAACGGGGCGCCGACGCTGGGCGAGCACAATCGCTATGTGCTGCAGGGGCTGTTGGGCGTCGCCGATGACGAGTTCGAGGAGCTGCAGGCAGAGGGCGTGATATGACAACCGGGGATTCGACGCAGGAGACCGCGGCTCAAGCGGTTGGCGCGCTGGACGGTCTGCGGATCATCGAGCTGACCGACGAGAAAGGAGCCTGGGCCGGGAAGCTCCTGGCCGATATGGGCGCCGATGTCGTCAAGATCGAGCCGATTGGGGGCGACGCCACGCGCGAGTATCCGCCCTTCCATCACGACGAGCCCAACCCGGAGCGGTCCCTCTATTTCTGGCACTACAACACCAGCAAGCAGGGAATCACCCTCGACATCAAGACCGACCGCGGCAAGGAGATCTTCAAGTCACTCGTGGCCGGCGCGGACGCGGTGGTGGAGAGTCAGGTCCCCGGAAAGCTGGCCAGACTCGGGATCGACTATGCGGATCTCCGCGAATCGAACCCCGGGATGATCTGGGTCTCGATCACGCCGTTTGGGCGCGAGGGTCCGCGTTCCCAGGATCAAGCCACCGACCTGACGCTGCTGGCGGGCGGCGGCATCGCCTGGATGAATGGCTACGACGACCATTCCCTGCCGCCGGTGCGCGGGGCGGGGAACCAGGGCTATCACACGGGGTGCCACTACGGGGTGATGTCATTCCTGGTGGCGCTGTTGCATCGGGACATGACCGGCGAAGGGCAGTTCATCGATGTGAACACGCACGCCTCATGCAACGTCACTACGGAGGCCGGCTCCTACTCCTGGATGGTGGCCGAGGCCACGGTGGAGCGGCAGACGGGGCGACACGCCTCCGCCCAGCCGTCGCTGCCGAGCCAGGTGCGGTGCTCGGATGGTCGCTACGTGAATACTGGTCTGCCGCCGCGGCGTCCGCGCGAATTCGGCTTGATGCGGGAGTGGATGGCGGACTTGGGCGTGCTCGACTCATTCGAGCAAGCTGAGATTCTCAAACTAGCCGCGGAGGGACCGCCCTTCGCCCTGGCCGACATCGCCGAGGATGACATGGTCGCGGCGAAGTTCGCCGCCGGTCGCGAGGCGGTGACCTACATCGCCAGCCTGGTTCCCGCCGCCGAGTTCTTCAGCGGCGGGCAGAGTCGTGGATTCCAGGTGGGGATCATTCACTCGCCGGAAGAGATGCTGGAGGACCCGCACTTCAAGGCGCGCGGCTTCCCGGTGGAAGTGGCACATCCGGAACTCGATGGACCGATCACCTACCCGGGCGCACCCTACAAGCTCCCGGCGAGCCCCTGGCGGATCAGACGCCGAGCGCCGCAGCTCGGGGAGGACAATGCGTCGGTCTACGGGGAGTTGGGGATTGATGCGGCGGAGCTGAAAAGCTTGAGGTCCGACGGAGTGATCTAGCACCGCGTTGGCGGATCGTCGTAGCTAGGCACCAATCGAGCGCAGCCACTGGACCACTGCCTGTTGCACCTCCGGCAAGACGAGGAGGCCATGACCTCCCCCCCCAACGCGCTGAAAGTCCGCCTGGGGAATGAGCTGCCCGAGGACCTGTCCGTACTCGAACGGGACGACGGTGTCGTGGTCGCCGTGGAGGACGAGAGTCGGCGTCGCGACGGACAACAGGGTCGGCGTGAGATCGATGTCGATCATGGCGCGCATGTTGAGAACCGCGCCCGCGGCGAGCCGCGCGATCTCGGCATCCGATGTTGAGGCCAGGGAGGCTTCCAAGGCGGTGCGATGGTCAGCGAAGGCGCCATCGAGATCGCGCGGCGGGGGATGGCGCCACTCCTCCCAGCAGGAGGCGACCGCGACTTCCATACCGTCGCTCTCGAGGAGAGCGAGAATCTCAGCGCGTTCCCGCACGGTGGCGAGTCGGTCGCGGACGAAGGGCGACGGCGGTCCAGGCACGGCCCGTGGGTCTGTGTGCATGATGGCGGCGCCGGTGTTGACCAGAACAAGGGCCGCCACGCGCTCGGGATGGGAGAGGGCCAATTCCAGCGCGACCATCCCGCCGGCGGATGAGGCGACGATCACAGCTCGTGCGATGTTGAGCGCGTCGAGCAGGCCGATGGCATCGTTGGCGACATCGCGAAGGCTGAACGGCTGGTCGATGTAGGCGGATTGTCCGGCGCAGCGCCGGTCGTAGGCGATCGTGCGGAAGCCCGGGAGGGGGCCATGCCAGGGGAAGCGGGGGCCCAACCAGAGCGTGGAAGAGGGTCCCCCATAGCCACCATGAATGAAGAGCAGCGGCATCCCCTGCCCCTGCTCCTCGTAGACAAGATCGACCCCGTTCACGCGCACGCGCACGCCGGGCGCGCGCATTGTGGGAGTGCCAGTCACGAGAATCCCCTCATCACCCTGCCTCGGGCTCACCTGCTTAGGGGTTCGCCCCCTGCATGATGAAGACGTTGCGCTCGAGGGGCCGGAAGGTGACGCCCGCGGCCTCTGGGTCAATTCCGAAGGCACCGAGAGAGTAGGGCTCTAGATAGTCGATCGCGTCTCCGTCCAGGCGGAAGGGACGATCGTGGCCGGGGTAAATCAGGTCCGAGGCGGCGACCACTTTGCTGATGCTGTCATCGGCTTCCGTGGGGCTCCAGAACACGACATCCGCCTGACGCAGTTTCGCATTCTCCGCCGTACCCACGGCATCGCCCACGACAGCGGCAATGCCCGCCTCCGTCTCCACCATGAGGCCCATCGTGCCAGCGGAGTGCCCCGGCAGTTCGATGACCCGCACGCCCGCCGCCAGTTCGTCTCCTTCGCTCACCTCTTGAATTGTCGCGGTTTCGATGGCGGCGCTGGTCCAGCGGGGAGTCCCGAAGTCATTGGGGTGGGGGTTCTTGACGTAGGCGCGCTCAGCGGGATGCACCAGCATCTCGGCCTCGCCAAACATGTCGAAGTTCTGGACGTGATCCCAGTGCACGTGGGTCATGAAGACCAGGTCGATGCCCTCTGGCGTGAGACCGCGCTTGCGCAGCGCCGCTTGCAGATGCCCACGCCGTCCGGCGTGACCGGTGTCGACGACGATCCGGCGTCCTTCGGATTCAACCAAGACGATGGCGCAGAAGGCCGCGCCGCCGGAATCGAAGCCGAACTTATAGCCCGGAAGCAGGGGATCAATGGTGGGTTTAGTCGTCATTGTCAGTCCTTGGCTCCGGGCATGATCCAGATTGAGGGCTCCGGCGTGGTGAAGGACAGACCTTCGCGGTCCGGAGACAGATTCGAGAGCGTGAGGGTGAAGGGCTCCAGATAGTCGGCCTCACCGTCCTTCATGCGGAACGGTCGGTCGTGCCCTGGAAATAAGACATCGGAGGCCGACATGATCTTGCCGATGCTCTCATTCGCCTGCGATGACGAGTAGAAGACGAGCGGGCTCTTGCCGGTCAGCCCCACGTTGGCGGTGTGCATGGCATCGCCGGTGAGGCCACTGATTCCGTGCTCCGTCTCCACCAGCAGGCCCATGCTTCCGGGGGAATGCCCAGGCAGATCGATGACCGCCACTCCGACGGCGAGCTCATCGCCCTCGGAGACCTCTTGGATGCGATGCGTCTCCACCGCGGCGCCGGTCCACTGCGGCGTGGCCCAGTCGTTGACGTGGGGCTTGGCGGCGTACTTGCGTTCGGCGGGATGGAGGAGCAGGGGAGCGTCCGGGAACAGGTCGAAGTTCTGCACGTGATCCCAGTGGGCATGCGTCATGAAGACGAGATCGATATCGCCCTCGGTCAGGCCGCGCGCTTGCAGCGCCGTCTGGAGCGACGTGCGCCTGCCGACGTGAGCGGTGTCGACGAGGATCCGGCGGCCCTCCGACTCCACGAGCAGGACGGCGCAAAAGGCGGGCGTGCCGCTGTCGGTGCCAAAGGAATAACCGGGCAACAGGATGTCGACGGTTGCCATCTAGGCGCCGCCCGCGGCCGCGGCCGCGGTCGCGACCGTGGCCGGAGCACTGTGCTCCAGGGAGACCGGAGCATCGACATCAAAGGGGCTGTTGAGTTCCAGCTCGTCAGCGATTTCGCGCACGGCGGGGAGGACCTCTTTGCCAAGAAGCTCAATGCAGCGCTTCGAGTCTTCGTGGCTGACGGAGCCATCGTTGCCCCAGAACGCGAAGATGCCGGGTCGGGTGCCCTCCATGACGACTCGCAGTTTTTCGACGACCTGATCGGGCGTGCCGGCGATGATCTGCATCGTCTCGATCTGTTTGTCGAGGGGGGGCGCGGCACCACCGCGCGGGCTGGGGCGCCGGTTGTTGGCGATCTCGACGAGCGCGCGGCGGTGCTGCGGCGAAGCGTAGCCAGCGGGGCTACTCCACACCGGATGCGCGAGCCCGGTGAACTCGCCCATCATCCAGTTGAACTCGGCTGCGCCCTCCATCGCTTTCTCTTCTGTGTCCTGCACGTGGACGCGGAGGAGGTAGCCACGATTTTCCGGGCCGGGCTCGTAGCCCACCTCGTTCGCGGCCTCATCGTAGACCTCCCAGATCTTCTGGGTCGCTTCCAGCGTCGTGTTGAGACAGATGTACGGGTAGCGATGACTGGCCGCCCACTCCGTCGTCTCGCGACTGGCGACGCCCGGAACCCAGATGCGCGGGTGGGGCTTCTGCAGCGGCGTGGTCCAGGGGTTCACGATCCGATTCTGGTAGTGCTTGCCTTCCCAGCGGAAGGGACCGGGCTGCGTCCACGTCTTGACGATGAGGTCATGGGCTTCGATGAAGCGCTCACGGTTGTAGGCGGGGTTCACACCCGCCGCGAGTTGCTCTGTCCCGCCACCACGCACGATGCCGGAGACGAGACGTCCGCCGGAGATCATATCGATCATGGCGAGCTCTTCAGCGATCCGGACGGGGTTCTCGGACAGCGGGAGGGGATTGCCGAGGGGGACGATCTTCACGCGATCCGTCATCCCGGCCAGGATCGAAGCGAAGACGTTGGTCTTGGCCTGCATGCAGAACGGCGCGTTGTGATGCTCGTTGAGCATGATGCCGTCGAAGCCCACCTCCTCGCAGAGCACGTATTCGCGGAGACGCTCGTTGTAGAGACGGCTACCATCGACGGGATCGAAGTGCTCGTTGGAGATCATCAGGGCCGTGTTGCCGGCATCGTGCCCCGCCTCGCGGGGGTACGTCGACATCGGCTGTTCGGTGAAGTACATGAGATGCATGGGAACCTCTTCTGTCTTGGTCTGGTCGGTCCGCGCGCTGGCGTCCCGAGCGATCATCCGTGTGAATGGCGTCTAGCGGGCGCAGAAGTCCGAGATGGCTTGAGCGAGAGCCGCGGGCTGCTCGATTTCGACGAAGTGCCCCGCGTCCTCGAGGCGAGCGAGGGTCGCGTTGGGCATGGCGTCCGCATACTGTTGGCCGCAGCTTGCGGGAACGATTTGGTCGTCAGACGAGACGAGGACGCGCGTTGGTGTGCGGACCTCACTGAGGAGCTGAGCGAGGGTCTGGCTGAACATGTACGGCTTCCAGGCGATCCGCGCCGTCATTTCGCGGTTTTCGTCCTGCTCCACGAGGTCATCGATACTGGGCTGGCCCTCGCTGTAGTTCGCGGCCATGCGATCAAGATCGTGATAGCCGGCCTGGAGGTAGGCTTCATGGCCCAACAAGAACTGGTCCATGATCTCGCCGTCGTTCGGCTGCAGCCCCATGGGATTGACCAAGATCAAGTGCGCGATGCGGCCTTGGTTCATCGTCGCCATCTCGGCGGCGATCCAGGCGCCGAAGCCCAAGCCGACGAGATTGACCGAGTCCACGTCCCGCTTGTCGAGCGTGAGATTGAGCAGGGCCGCCATGTCGCGGACGGATCCCATCCACTCGTGGCGCGGTGTTCCGTCCCATCCCGGGAGAGTGGGCGTGACCACGCGATGATTCGCCGCGAGCTTCCGCTGGAGTTCCGTCGCGCCCATTCTGCCGGTTTCGTGAGGCAGCACCAGTAACGGCTTGCCGTCGCCGCTCGATTCGTAGCCGAGCGGCACTCCAGCCACATCGATGGTCGACGGGCTGGGACCGGCGTTCGCAGTCGTCATTGAGAGGCCTTCCCACTCTGAGCGCAACTAGGGGGACGATGGGGTGTCGCTCAAGTGTGGGGCAGTCTAGTACTGACGACGGCGGAATGCCTTGGTCGCTCATGGTCACCGCGACTCTGGGGCGCTTCTGGGAGCTATCCGCTGACCGCCAAGACCTGTCCACCGGTGATGCGCTGCAATTCGGTGGGGGAGACGGGAAAGACGCTGTTCGGCGTTCCGGCAGCGGCCCAGATCTCCGCATGGCGGAGCAGCGCCTCGTCGATGAAGGTGGGCAGCGTGGCGGCATGACCGATGGGAGGCACCCCACCAACCGGGAACCCCGTCCCCTCGCGCACGGACTTGGGGTCCGCCATCGCCACCGCCTCACCCAGGGCGGTCGCAACGACCGTCTCGCTGACGCGGTTCGGGCCGCTGGCAATGACGAGTAGAAGTTTCCCGGACTCCTCGCCCTGGAACACCAACGACTTGGCGATCTGATCCACGGCGCAGCCAATCGCGTCCGCGGCGTCTTGAGCTGTATGCGTGCTGTTCGGCATCTCCACGACGCGCGCCTCAACTCCCGCCTTGAAGAGCGCGTCTTGAACTCGTGCGACCCGCTTGCTCATCGGCATAAGCTGCTCAATCGCATGGTCTACCTCTCGTCGATCAACGGTTGGAGCTTGTCGCGGCGCTGTAAGGCGACGCCCATGTGGCGCATGCGCTCTTGGACCATGGGATCTTGGGGGTCTTCGGACGCGGCCTGGCGGGCGTCGCGCAAGCCGCCGTCCATGAGCAGGTAGACGCCGGTCATGAACTCGGCATCGGGCCCGGTGAGGAAGCTGATCAGACCTCCGATATCAGAGGGACGCCCAGCGCGTCCGAGCAGTGTGCGCTCCTCCAGGGCGGATCGAATGGGGCCGCCCTCGTCGCCCGCGAGGCCATGAGCCAGCGGCGTGTCGATGACGCCGGGGCCGATGGCGTTCACCGTGATGCCATGCTTGCCAAGGTCCTGCGCCCAGCCACGCACCATCATTTTGACGCCGACCTTGGTGGCGGAGTAGGCCCACATCATGTCGCCGGTGTTGAGAGCGGCGAGGCTGGAGATGCAGACGATGCGGCCGCCGTTCCCCGCGTCGATCATGCGTTGGGCGGTGGCTTGGACCGTGAGAAAGACGCCCGTGAGATTGATATCGATCTGGTCCTGCCAGTCCTTGAGCTCCATCTCCAGAACCGAGGCGGCCCGGCCGACCCCAGCGTTGGCGACGGCGATGTCGAGCCGCCCAAGGTCCTCGACGCACTGTTCGGCGGCGGCCTGGACCTGCGGTTTGGGGGCCACATTGCATTGGACGACGCTGGCATCACGGCCAAATTCGCGCACGATCGATGCGGTCTCCTCGGCGCCGTCCATATCGATATCCGCGATGCAGACGTTGGCGCCTTGGCGGGCGAGCCGCTCGGCGGTACCCCGCCCGATCCCTGATCCGGCGCCGGTGATGAAGGCGACCTGTCCGTCGTGCGTGCCCATGTCGTGCTCCTTGTGCCTGCCTGCTCCCCGTCGCTGAGGTGCTTGTTGTTCGTGACTAACCGCCGGGGCGAACCGGTCCTTGTCCGCCCTCGGCCCAGATGGTCTGACCGGTCACGAAGGACGAGAGGTCGCTCACGAGAAAGAGGCTGATGTTGGCGATCTCTTGCGGCTGACCGATCCGGCCCAACGGGATCGTCCGTTTGACCGCGGCCAGGCGCTCGGGATCCTCCCACTGGCGCCGCGTCATGTCCGTCTGGATGAAGCCGGGACCGATGCAATTGACGCGAATCCCAAACTCGCCCCACTCGCAGGCCATCGCTTCCGAGGCACGCATCAACGCCGCCTTGGCGCCGCCATAGGGGGCGTTGCCCGTCACGCCCATCCAAGCCGATTGCGAGAGGATCTGAACGATGGCTCCGCCGCGCCCTTGCTCGATCATCCGCTGGCCGCACAGTTGGCTGAGGAGGTAAGGGCCGCGCCAATTCACGGCGAAGACCTTGTCAACGCCGTCCAGGCGCGCTTCATGCGTGGGGACGATAAAGGGGTTCCGCCCGGCGTTGTTGACCAGCACGTCGATGCCACCGAAGGCCGTCTGGGCTTGCTCGACAAGAGCGTGAACCTGCTCGTCGACGGTGACGTCGGTGGGAACGGCGATCGCCTCGCCGCCGGCGGCGACGATCTCCCGATGGACGGCCTCCACCTGCTCAGCGGTCCGCGCCGCCAGCACGATCTTGGCGCCCGCTTCCGCAAAGCGCATGGCGATAGCACGGCCGATGCCGCGCCCCGCACCGGTAACAATCGCGCTCTGACCTTCCAACGAGATCGCACCCACCACTGCGTTGGCGATCGCCATGCCTGTGCCCCCCAATCTTCGGCATCTCTAGAGGCCCCGCGCCTGCGGAGAAATTCGTGGGGATGCTAGCGGAGATCGCGGCTGTTTGGTGGACAAAAGACCGCCGCGCAGGATGACCGCGATGGCGGCCGAGGCCGGTGACCAGATCGCGGCGGTGTCGTACGCTTTGTGCCGAGAATGAACGAATCCGACTGCTGAAGCGGTGCGCGCCCGATGCGCGACAAGGAGCGAAGCCATGGCCACCCCGGACGAAGTACGTGCCGCGATCAAGGTGGGCCGGGAGGCGTTAGTCGACGCGATCACCGGCGCCGCCGACAACTGGGAGAAGGCACCCCAGGAAGGCGACGGCGAAGATGCGTGGTCGGCCCGGCAGGTCGCCGAGCATGTGATTCCCGCCGAGGTCTTCTTCGCCGGCGCGGTTTGTAAGGCCTGTGGCTACGCCGGTCCGGAAAGCCCGATCAGCGGCAAGCCGCAATTCGCCACGGCCGCCGAAGCGCAAGCCGCGCTGGAGCAGGTCGTCGCCGCGGCGGACTCCAAGATCAAGTACGTCTCGGAGGAGGATCTAAGCCACACCCATGAGACGATGGGCAGCGTGGAGAGTCTCATGCGTATGACCGCGTGGCATCTGTTGGATCACGCCATGCAGATGCAGACGGCGGCATCGTCTTAAGACGGCGGCATCAGTCTTAAGGACCTGTCGGCTCAGAGATCGAATCTACACACGGGTCATCGAACCCGCCCGGGAGGCTCCCCATGCACCGCACTTGTGTTTCGTTCCTCGACCGATCGGCGCGGGTCCTCGGACCGCTGGCGCTCGCGGCCGGCGTCGTTCTACTCGCGACCCTCGTTCCGGGACTTGGGCCAGGGATCGCGGAAGCGTCCGGCGGCGATGTCGCGGCCGGCGACAAGGGGCTGGCGACCGGCGCAATCATCGGGATCGCCGTCTCCTTCATCTTGGCAGCCGTCCTATTGATGGTCGCGTTGCCCTTCATCTTGCCGAAGCCTCCGGGGAAGTAGGGACCACGACCGTCGTGCACGGGCGCGAGCATCCAATCCATTCGGGCACTCAGCGGAGGGGCACATGGCACTGGCCCTGATCAACGGCATCACGATGGAATATGAGGAGCGGGGCGCCGGACCGCCGTTGGTTCTGATCTATGGATACGGTGGCTCCCGTCGACAGTGGAGCGAGGATTTCCTCGACTACCTCGCTCGCGACTTCCGTGTCATCACCTTCGACAATCGAGGGACAGGCGGCTCCTCCAAACCCGATGCGCCTTGGACCATGGCTGACTTCGCGGCGGACAGCGTGGGACTCTTCGATCAGCTTGGCCTGGAGACCACGTTCCTGCTGGGTCTTTCGATGGGCGGGATGATCGCCATCGAGACCGCGCTGCAAGCCCCCCGTCGCATCGAAAAATTGATCCTCTCGGACACGCACTGCGGAGCGAAGACGGCTGTCGCGTCGCCGCCTTGGGTGGCGGAGGCCTTTGCGATCGATTCGGAGCTATCGGCGGAGCAGCAAGCCCGGAAGATGCGGCCCACGGTCTACAGCCAACGCTTCATTGAGGAGCATGAGGCGTGGCTGGACTCGGAGTTCCAGCGCCTCCTGCCGTATCGCAGCCCGCTCGCCACATTCGCCCGACACGGCGAGGCTGGCGCTGGCTGGGACGCCTTCGATCGGCTCGCGACGATCGCTCAGCCGACGCTCGTCATCCACGGCGGTGAGGACGTTCTGGTACTGCCAGAGAACGGCAAGGTCCTCGCCGACCAGATTCCCAACGCGGAGCTGGCGATCGTGGAAGGGAGCGGGCATATCCCGCAGACGGAGCAGCCGGAGTACACCGCTGGACTCGTTCGCGCTTTCCTCTTGGGCGGAGACGAGTGACCCAGCCGCTGGACGGGGTGCGCGTTGTAGAGCTCGGAGTCTTCGTCGCAGCGCCGGCGGTGGGCATGCTGCTTGCCGACTGGGGCGCGGACGTCATCAAGATCGAGGCACCGGAGGGCGATCCATGGCGCTACAGCGTGCTGGGCAAGGCGGCTGCGGGCCTGGAAGCGCCCGTCTTCGAACTCGACAACCGGGGCAAGCGCAGCGTCGTCGTTGATCTGAAGGATGCCGAGCAGCGGCCCAAGGCGCTGGCATTGATCGGCTCGGCGAACATTTTCATCACGAACGTGCGGCCGCCAGCCCTGGAGCGACTGGGGCTCGATCCCACAACGCTGCTGGAAGCGACACCAGGACTCGTGATTCTGCAGGTCACGGGCTACGGACTCGATGGGCCGGAGACCGCGTTGCCGGGCTTCGACATCTCCGCGTTCTGGGCCAAGAGCGGCGTGGGGACCCTACTGGGCGAGCCAGGACAGCCACCGGTGGTCCCACGCGGCGCCAGCGGCGATCATGCGACGGCTCTGGCCGGCGCCGGCGCGGCGTTGGCGGCGATGCATCGCAGCCGGACGACTGGCGAGGGCGACATCGTGCAGGTGTCGTTGGCATCGGTGGGTGCGTACATCCAGGCACTCGACAGCGTGGGCGAACTCCAGGGTGGACGCGTCGCCCGACGCGAGAGTCGTGAGACGCCGGTCAATCCATTGCAGAACTCGTACCAAGTCGCCCCTGACGAGCCAGGCGATGAGGCGCGCTGGATCATGCTGGCTTGCCTCCAGGGGGACCGGCACTGGCCTGGCCTCTGCCAGGCGCTTGATCGCGTGGATCTGCTCGCCGATGAACGGTTCCTGGACAACCGCACCCGCTTCAAGAACAACCGCGCGCTCGTCGAGCTCCTGGATACCGAGCTGATCAAACGCACAGTGACGGAGTGGGCGCCCGTCTTCGAGCAGTACGGCGTGATCTGGGGCCCATTCCAAACCTCGACTGACACCCACTCCGACCCACAGTTCGAGGCGCTGGGCACCTTCCCGAGCTATCACGATGCGCGAGTTGGCGGAGCGGTGCGAACAGTCGACAGTCCGGCGCAGTTCACGTCCTCACCGCGCACGATCTCGATGGGTGCTCCGCGATTGGGACAGCACACGGATGAGGTCTTCGCCGAACTGAACCTGCTGGACTGAGCCGCTAGGCTGGCCGAGATGCCGAGACGCTGCAGATGAACGATCTCGTGACCGCGAGCGCGCGCAACGACTTGGGGCGACACGACACCGCCCTGGCGGCGCTTGACCTGCGCACCGAATCGACGGACGGGGTCTGGCGATGTCTGGAGGATGGGGGCGGCATCTTCCTCTCGGCAATGACGCTCCGTCCGAGCGTCGATAGCGCCACCGTGGGTGCAGTAGTCCAGGATCTGGCCACGCACCGCTCGCCGCCGATCGTGGTCCGGGACTCGTTCTCTGATCTCGATCTTTCCGCTTACGGCATGGAGATGGCCCAACCGGAACCGTGGTACGCCCGAACCGCTGGCCCCCCGCCCGACGATCCGCTCCCTGACGGCTTCGAGATCCGGACCGTCGTTTCGGAGGCCGCACTCGACATTTGGCACGGAGTGGAGCGGGCTGGGTTCGAGTCACCGCCCAGCTCGGAACCGATCTACGCGGCCGGCCTGCTCAATGAGGCACGCTTCTATTACTTCTTGGGCCTCTTCGAGGATCAGCCCGCGGCCGTCGCCACGGCATTCATTGATCGGGATGTCGTCGGGGTCTATGACGTGGCGACGGTCCCTGCAATGCGGCGACGCGGGTTCGCCGCCGCCCTGATGCGGCAGGCACTCTCCCTGGCGCCGTATCAGCCCACCGTGCTCCAGCCCTCCGCGATGGCGGAGGCGATGTACCGTCGTCTGGGCTTCAGCGAGATCGGCCGGTTCCGCCTCTGGATCAGCGCCGGGCACCGCATTGGGAACAAGTCATGACCGTCCGCTACACCCGTCTCCAGACCGAACTCGGGCCGATGCTGATCGGCTATCGCGACGGCAAGATCATTGAGACATCGCTGGAACCCGACGCGGCACGATTCGTCCGAGATCTGACGGAACAGCACGACGAGCCACCCGAATTCGAGTCCGCCCCACCTCCTGCTGTTCCGCGGACGGTCGCGGCATCAGTCGCGGGACGGCACGATTTGACGGAGGTGGATCTCTCGAGTCTCAGCGCGTTTCGGCGCCGCGTGCTGGAAGCGACCGCCGCGATCCCGATTGGCGAGGTGCGCACCTACGGGGAGGTCTTGGCCTCGATCGGCTCACCCGGCGCGGCGCGCGCCGTGGGCACCGCGCTGGCGACGAACCCGCTGCCAATCGTCGTGCCGTGCCATCGTGTCGTACGGGCGAATGGCGATCTGGGGAACTACAGCGGTCCGGGGGGGGCCGGGGTCGAAGGAGCGCTTGCTCAGGTTCGAGGGAGCCATCTAGCCGTCCGAATGCCTACCCGGCCAGCCACGACGAAAAGCGGCGAAGCGGGCTCCGTCGATCCAGGGTCGCTCCGGATATGCGCTAACGGAAAGCGGGCATGACCTTCTCGGCGAAGAGCTGCGCGGGCTCGACGGTGTCGCGACCGAAGAACTCGATGATGAACATCGTGCAACCCAGGTCCACGTGTTTCTCGATCCGCTCTTTGATCTGATCCGGTGTCCCCGACAGCGCCAAGACACCCGCCGGGTTGCCCATGTGCCCACCGAAGATCTTCTGCGCGGTCTCGATCATGGGACCAACCTCATCGTCGCTCTCGGCAATCGTAACCAAGCACTGCTGTGAGACGGTCACTTCCGACGGATCGCGGCCCACGGTGGCGCAATGGTTGTGCAGCACCTCCACCTTGTGTTTGAGATCATCCTGCTGCCCGGCCGCGTTATTCCAGATGTCGGCGTGCTTCGCCGCAAGCTTCATCGTCACCTTCTCGCCGGAGCCACCGATCAGCAGCGGCGGCTTCCGGGGGGGCTTGGGCTGGGTGACCAGGTTCTCCGTGTGGAAGTACGTACCGTCGTGGGTGACGCTTTCGATGTCCGGATCCCACATCTGCGTCAGGACCTCCACTGCCTCGGCGAGTTGGCCCAGACGATCCTTCGTGTTCGGGAAGGAGACATCAAAATCGGTATATTCGCGAGGCATCCAGCCGGCGCCGAGTCCCGGAATGACGCGGCCGCCCGCGATGTTGTCGACGGTGGCGATCGTCTTGCCAAGGTGGGCCAGGTTCCGCATCCCCACCGGCGTCACGAGAGTCCCCAGCTCCACCCGTTCCGTCACCGCGGCCAGCGCCGCGATCATCGACCAGGCTTCAAGCATGGGGATGTTGGGGGAGGTGGGGCCGTAGAGGTGGTCATTGACCCAGAGCGAGTCGAAGCCCATCTCCTCGAATGCTTCCGCGGCGCGCTTCGACTGGTCCCACGTCCGCTTGATCTGGGGGATTGTGGCTCCAAAATGGACCTGGCTCATGGCTGCCTCCTCTGGACTCCGTTGGGTGCGCGACAGCTTCGCCGTTGCGCGCGGCCCACAGCATACCGCCCTCCCTATACTTTCTGACACGGTGCGCCGACACGGTGGGCGGGGGCGAACGGAGAAGAGATGAGCGCACATGCTGAAGCGGCGATGAACTAGGAATGGGGACCGGCGTGCAAGATCTCAAGGGCCGAACGGCCATCGTGACGGGGGCCTCGCGGGGGCTCGGGGCAGAGCTGGCTCGGGCGCTGTGCCAGGAAGAGATGAACGTGGCGTTAGTTGCCCGATCGGCGGCCTCGCTGGAGCAACTGGCATCGGAGCTTGGATCGACCGGGCAGCGCGCCATCGCGGTGCCCGCGGACCTGAACGACCCTGAGTCGCTCGATCGCATCATCGAGACGACGACCAACGCGTTCGGACAGGTCGACGTGTTGGTGAACAACGCGGGGATCAACGCGCTGAGTCGGTTCACAACGCAGAGCGACGAGGACATCTCCAGACTGATCGACGTGAACCTCACGTCGGGCATCCTGCTCACACGGCGGGTTCTGCCGGGGATGATCGAGCGGGGTGCCGGGCATATCGTGATGATGGCCTCGTTGGCGGGGAGAGTCGCTCCGCCGCACGAATCGGTGTATTCGGCCACGAAGGCGGGCCAGATCGCCTTTATCCAGTCCTTGCGGGCGGAGTTGCATGGCAGCGCGGTGAGCGCCTCCGCCGTGTGCCCAGGCATCGTCCAAAGCGTGGGCATGTGGGAAGACGCCGCCGGGCCGGCCGGAGTGAAGCCGCCGCGATTGGCGGGCTCATGCAGCTCTGAAGCGGTCGTTCGGGCCACGCTGCAGGCGATCAAACGGGACCATGGGGTCACCTACGTGAACCGTCCTCCAATCCGTCCCCTGATCGCGCTTGGCGAACTCAGCCCCCGGTTCGCTGCCTGGATGATGCGCCGGATCGGGCTCAACCGCGCGTTCGAACGTGTCCTCGAGCATCATGAGAAGAGTCAGTCATCGTCATAGGGGTGCGCGCTCCGCGTGGCGTCGACCCCTGGAGAGGCATTCAAGCCTCATGCGATCGTCCGTCTCACAACGAATTGGCGCGATCTCCGCTCCCAGCTACGGTGAGACCGCCCGTCATCTTTGAACCTGACACGAAGACGACCGGAGAATCCTGCGCATGACCGATACGATTCTGGTCCCCACGGACGGTTCCACGGAATCCGAGCGGGCCCTTGACATTGCGATCCCGTTAGCCAAGGCGCTCAACCTCTCGATCACCCTGTTCTGGTGCTGGGAGGGGTTGCCGGATCTCGACGAGGCGTTCGCCGAGGGGTTCGTAGACGAAATCATCAATCGCGAGACGACGGACCGCGCTGCCGCCGCCGACCAGTTGGCGCATTCGCGCATCAAGCCACATGGCATCGATCATCAGATCGAATCCAGCGTTGGGCACCCGGCGGAGCAATTGCTGGATCTCATTGACAGCACCAAGCCACGATTCGTCGCGATCAGTACTCACGGGCGTTCCGGCTTCAAGCGCTGGCGCCTGGGCTCGGTCGCGGACCGTGTCGTGCGGAATGCGGAAGCCGACACGATCATCGTCTCGCCAGATGAGACGACGCAGCTCGCGCCCGAGATCGGGAAGATCGTCGTGCCGCTCGATGGGTCGGATCGCGCGGAGAAAGCCTTGGCCGATGCCGTCCAGATCGCTCGGGCCACGGGCGCCTCGTTGATCTTGGTCCGCGCCTTCATCACGGTGCTGGCCACCACCCCCATGGGGCTTGACGTGGCCTATACGCAAGCCAACGAAGCCGCGATGTCATCGGCCCACCGCTACTTGGACGAGATCGCGGCGCAGATCGATGATGTGCCCGTGCAGAAGGAGGTCTTCAGCGGTGAGGCGAGCCAGGCGATCATCGAAGCGGGCGCCGATGCCGACCTGATCGTGATGGCGTCGCACGGGCGGGGCGGACTGGCGCGCATGGCGCTGGGCTCCGTGACGGACGCCGTGATCCGGGGCTCCCACAAGCCGGTCCTCGTGGATCGCGTGGATTGAGCGACGATCGGGTCAGGGCAGCAAGACCGCTGCGCCGGACACCCGGCCGTCTTTCAAACGTTGCAGGGCGAGGTTGGCATCCTTGAGGGGAAACTCCTCCGTGCTGGTGCGGATCGGAATCTTGGCGGCCAGATCGAGGAATTCCCGGGCATCGCGCCGCGTGAAGTTCGCGACGCTGCGAATCTGACGCTCCCACCAGAGGTCGTCGTAGGGAAATTCGGGGATCCGATCGAGGTGGATGGCATTGATGGCGACGATGCCACCGCGATCGATCGCCTTCAGCGCGGAGACCACGACTTCGCCGGACGGCGCGAACGTGATGGCGGCGGCGAGCGGAGCGGGAGGGGGCTGATCACCAGGTCCTGCCCAGGCGGCGCCCAGAGCGCGCGCGCGTTCTTGGTCCCGCGGCGAGCGGGTGACCACAAAGACCTCACATCCCCAGTACGTCGCTACCTGGATCGCCAGGGAGGCGGAGGCGCCGAAGCCGTACAAGCCCAACCGCTCTCCGGGCTGCACCCCTGAGATGAGCAGGGATCGGTAGCCAATGACCCCGCCGCAAAGCAGTGGCGCCGCCGCGAGATCGCTAAAGTCCGGCGGAAGGCGGAAGGCGTAGTCGGCCCGAACCACGATCTGCTCCGCGTAGCCACCATCGCGGTCCCAGCCAGTGAACTCCGCCGCCTCGCAGAGATTCTCTCGACCGTTGAGGCAGTGTCGGCACTCCCCGCAGGCGCCGGCGAACCACGCCACGCCGGCCCGGTCGCCGATCCGCCAGTCGCGCACGTCGTCACCAACGGCCGTGACTCGCCCCACGACCTGATGTCCCGGCACGACCGGCAGCTTCCGGGGCGCCAAGTCCCCTTCCACGAGCTGGAGATCCGTTCGGCAGACACCACATGCGAAGACCTCCAGGAGCAAATCAGCGGGACCGGGAGTTGGGGCAGGGGAATCCTCAGACCGCAGTGGCCCGGATGTGATAGAGGCGGGGGAGTGAAGGACTTGGGCACGCATCGAACGTCCTCTTCCGCGGGCGCACGCCCGCTGCTGACGCTGAGACGCTAGCAAAGATCGGGTCCGGGCTTGAGGCTCTTCCGCGACCCGTGGACGTAGCTTTGACGAGTTGGACATGTTGGGCCCGAGGGTCACCGCGACGATCAACGATACGGAGCGGGGCCGGTCAACGCGTCCAAGGTCGGGCGGCACGCGGCTCCCTCCCCCAGGCTGTCCCGCCGCCGCGACCAGGCCGTCGTGGGCGTCTCGCTCGCGACGGCCTGTTTCTATCTGGCGGCGTTGGGGAGGCGGTTCTCCAGCAGCAAGCGCTTTCGGAATGACTAGCGAACAGCCAGCCAGCGCATCAGCGACGACGGCGACTGAAGTCCGCAATCGGCCACGTCCAGGTAGAACCGCGTATCCACGTTCTCACAGAGATGCCAAGTGGTGGCCAGGGCACTCACACTCTCCGGCATCTTCCAAAGGCTGAGGGTCATGCGCGCAAGGTCGCAGCGCGTCACACCGTAGAGCTCGCGCTCTAGATTATGCAGGTCTTCGTAGTCCGTGGTCTCCCCCACCCGGTTCGAGTAGCGATCAAAGAGATCCGCGTCGGCGGTCATCGCCAGGACCCCGGCGTTCTGCAGGACGCCGGCCAGCGCACCATCCTCATCATGTTCGCGCCAGCGCTTCGCCACCGCCAAACCGTGGTACCTGACGTCGTCAAGATCTAAGTAGCGGGGCAGCGTGCGAACCATGGACAACATCGCCACGCCCATGGCCAAGCGTCGCGTTTCATCGAAGCCGATCGCCATTACCGCTTCGCGAACTGTTTTGGCGGGATTTCGCTGTGCGAGAGCGGCACTGTTGGCAAAGCGCAGCACCTTCATCGACATACGGGGGTCGGCCGTGATGGCGGCGGCGCCGAGGGCGTACGCGAGCATCGTCAGACCTTCTTCGTCACGCTGGATGTCGAGCTGCATCTTGCGGTCCTGCAGCTTCACGATGGTGTTCAGAGCGAGGTTCTTCATTTCAGTAGCCTTTCCTTCAGTCATGTGTTGTGGCCCGTGGGCCGGAACGCCCCTTGAGCTCTCGACTTGCTTCGACCCCTCGAGCCGAGAAACTCTCCTGTCCGCATCCGTGCGGCCCCGCGTAACGCGGGGCGCGCATGGCACGGCACTCCCAAGAGTGCGGACGTAGGGATCTACGCTGCCTTCAGCGGCAATCGCCACCTCCTCTACGAGGAAGGCCACCAGACAGTCCGGGGTGAAGCAGGAACTCCATGACCGGCGGAATGGCACCTTCGGTAGCCCGGCGACCCTTACCCCTCAGTGGAGTAGTAGGCCCGTGGCTTTGCGCCCCCCGGCCTCCCGGGGTTTGCCTTTATCGACGTACCGGGCGAGAAATCCCGGTATCGGGGTTCTGCCCATCACCCCGTAGGACGAACTACCCCTCCATCGCGTTACGCAGTGAGAGCAAATCTTGGAGAACTGTGATGGAGCGGACGCTCAGGGGTCCGCGAGGCGGTAACTCCTCTGGGGCAGGGCGGTAGTTCACGCAGGACGGAAGCTCCCGAGCGACTCGGGAACTCCCAGGAGGGATAGGGACTATGCGCCGGGGACCGAGCACGCTGAGCGGCCGCGCGGAGGCGGCCACCCAACTCCTGCATCCCCCGTGAGAGCGTGGCCTTGGCATGCGGACGCCCGATCAGACCGCCGGCGAGTCCGCTGCTCGCAGACGCGTGCGGCCGGCGCATTGAGCCGGGTCCCTTGCCCGACTCCGCCACACGATGTCCCGCTCCGGATTCCAGACAGAGATCAAAGCTGAGGCTCCCGCGGCGCCGGCACGATGCGGGCGGAGCGAACCCGGTCCCTGCCGGGAACAAACCTGACCGGCGTGCGGGGTCTGATACGGTGCATGCATTGTTCGGTTGAGGAGAACGATGGATCGCACAGAGGTCGCCGGTCGCAGGCGCAGCCAACTCATTGAGGCCACCATCGAGGTGATGGCGCGCAAGGGCTGGCAGCATACGTCGATCTCAGAGGTAACCAAGGAGGCGGGGGTCAGTCGCGGCCTTGCTTCGTATCATTTCAAGGACAAGGCGGACTTGCTCTCCGCTGTGCTGAGGGAGTGCCGCACCCAATTCACGGAAGCCATCCTCGCCGCCACAGCCGACGGCTCACCATCCGATTATCTCCGCAACATCATCCGGCTCGGCGTCCGGCAGATCCGCGAGGCCCCGGGGGTCTTCCAAGTCTTCCTCCACTTCGCCGCATCCGCTCCCTCCGTGCCGGAGCTGGGGGATGAGGTCCGCGCACTGTGGCGAGATTTCCGTGGGGGCGCCGCACAGGGCATCCGTACGGGGCAAGCGGAGGGGGCGTACCGCTCTGACGTCGATGCTGACGCGGCGGCGGCGCAGCTCATCGGGAGCTTGATTGGTCTGGCCTGGCAGTGGCTCCTCGATCCGGGAGGGTTCGACCTCGACACCGCTGGTCGCCTTCTGGAGGAACAGTTCGTCACGGACCTGACGCGAACAACCGCGGCATCCGAGGGCTAGGCTGCGCTCGACTTCAGCGCCTCAGCAACCCGGGCTGACCCGGGACTCCGCCTACCGGGGCGCCGGCCGCCCCACCCGCACGATCGCTCCCGCCGCCTCAAGCCGGTGTTGCACACGACTGACACTGATCTCCTTCACGCTACCCCCAGATTCGAGCGCAAGACTGGCGGCGACGCCGGCGGCCTCACCCGTTGCCATGCAGGCGGGGATCTCCTTCGTCGCGTGGTGCACTCGATGATCGACGGAGATACAGCGTCCCGCGACGAGCAGGTTCGACAGCTCACGCGGCAAGAGCGATGTGTACGGGATGTGATAGAGCGAGTCATACTTCGTCCAATGACCGGTCACGGCGATGACGTCGTCGCAGGGCTGGTCCATCTCCTCCCGGGTGAGGAGGTGCTCTCCCAGCAGACGCCGGCTCTCGGTGACGTCGAGCTGATCGGCGATGTGACACAGATGGGCCTCGGCGAAGCCGGGCACCTCGCGACGGAGTCTGTCGACCTCCTCCATCACCAGTTCACGGCACTCCACAGCGGCGAACGTGATGTCGTCAGTTTTCGTGGCATCGATCCGTCGCGAGATTCGGTCGGCTGCTCCCCGGGGCATGAGGACGTGCCCCGCGCCCAGGGTCTTCACACAGCGGGCGCCCGCCGCCTGGGCGGCGTCGACATCGTGAACGCCGCCCATGGTGAACCACAGCCACGGCGCCACCTCCTCCACCTCATGCGCGCAACCGGCTCCCGCGAAGACATCTCCGTCGCCGCTGGTATCGATGACCACCTCAGCCCGCACGGCGAAACGGCCTTCCTTGCCCTGAAAAACGATGCCACGCAGTCGATCTCCGTCCCGGATCGGATCGGTCGCGAGTACGGAGTACAGGAGACGCACGCCCGCGTCGCGACACATCTGCTCGAACGCGAACTTCATCTCCTCGGCGTCGTAGGCAACGGAATAGCGAACCGTATGCGGGCCATGTCCGTTGACTAGCCCCCAGCCCCGGTAGTGTTCAATCAGCGAGTCTTCGGTGCTTCCCCAGTGATCCCGCGGCGGGGCATAGGCGGCTCCGCGCGCGGCCATGCGATCGACTGTCTCTTGGCACAACCCAGCAATGACTTGCTGCCCCCGTCCGTCGTCCATCGTCAGCAGCATGATGATCAGACCGCCGGTCGCGAGACCACCGAGATAGGTGGGCCGCTCCGCCAACACCACCCGAGCCCCTTCTCTCGCCGCCGCGACGGCCGCCGAGACCCCCGCCACCCCGCCTCCGACCACGAGGACGTCTGTCTCCGCCAAGACCGGCGTTTCACGAGCGGGTTCCCGAATCACGTTATCGTCAGAGGCGATCATGACCATCTCCTAATACGAGGCTCAGAGTGCACAGGCGCAGCCTACGGATTGATCGCGGGCAACCCAAGGATGCCCGGGGCTGCGCCGCGCCGGTCAGTCACGAGAACCGCGACCTCGGCCCGCCCGCTCAGGGGCAGGCGCTCCACGGAGGACTCCCACCTCTCGCGGCGAGGGCATCCTGAGTGCCAAATCCCCCGCGCCGGCGCTTCACCGTTAGCTCCGGAACCGAGACACTGGAACAGACGGGGGAAGGGTAGTTCCGATTCCACGCACTTCTCGATTCGCGCTCGGACTCGCCGCCATCATCGCGACGATGGTCGTCAGTGCCTGCACGAGTGGCGGCAACACCGCCGACGACGCCGCGAGCACGCCGCCGGTGACCGAGTCATCCGCGAGTCCGGCCAGCACGGAACAGGCGGAGACGGATACGCCCCCGGCCAACGCCATGGTTGACGATGACACCTCAGTGCAAGCCGGCGACGACGCCGCCGAGGATCCAACGATCTACGCGGATCCCAAGACCGAGGGGCAAGGCGAGGGCGATCCGTCGGCGGTGAAAGGGCTGAGCGAGAGCCAGCCGGACGAGGAAAACATCGCCGAGGCCGACGAGATCCCGGACCCGCCCGATCCCACCGTCGTCAGTGAACGGCTCGAGGCGACTGAGTTCAAGATTACTCCGGGCGATGCGGAGTCGAACGACGAATTCGCCTGGTCACTGGATATCGACGCCGATGCCCTCGTCAGTGGAGCACCGCTCGCGGACGATAGCGGCGGCAATTCCGGCATCGCCTACGTCTTCCGCTGGAGCGGCACGGCGTGGGAGGAAGAGTCCAAGCTGCTACCAGAGGACGGTCGGGAGGGCGACTGGTTCGGGAAGTCTTCCGGCATCTCGGGAGACACCGCTGTCGTCGGTGCCAACCGGGATGACGGTCCCCTGCGCGGCGAGTTCTTCGACGATGACACGGGATCCGCCTACGTCTTCATACGCGAGGAGGGTGAAGACGGTCCGGTGTGGGTGCAGCAAGCGAAATTGCGTGCCGACACGCAAATAGAGTTCGCGGAGTTCGGTTTCGACGTGGAGATCGAGGGTGACCTCATTGCGGTCTCGGCCTGGCATGACCCCAGCGTGGAATTCAACACGGGCGCGGTCTACGTCTTCCGTCGTCAAGGCACAGAATGGACTCAGGAAGCCAAGCTGGTACCCAGCGGGGGACAAGCCGCAGACGAATTCGGCTTCGACATCGCGATTAGCGGAGACACGATCTTGGTCGGCACAAGCCGCGATGACGGGAATGGGAATGACGCGGGGGCCGGCTACGTCTACCGCCGCGTTGCCGGGCGTTGGTTCGAGGAAACGATCCTTCGGGCTCCCGACGGGGTTGCCTTCGACCAGCTCGGTTGGTCCGTGGCCCTGGACGGCGATACCGCCGTGCTAGGCGCCCCGTTCCACGATAGCTTCGCTCTGGAAGGAGGCGCCGCGTACGTCTTCGAGCGCGAAGGCACGATCTGGTCACCGAAATGGAAGCTCGCGCCAAGCGATCCGTTTCAGGGCGCCTGGTTTGGGCGGGCGGTAGGTGTCGCGGGCAACTACGCGCTAGTCGGCGCCCCACGCTACGACCGCGTCACGATCGATGGGATCGCCAACGAAATCTTCAATCTCGGCGTCAGCTATATGTTCCAGCGCACGACCGAGGGCTGGCTGCAGGTCGCGCAACTCCGCGCCGACGATCCGGCCGACGGCGATGATTTCGGATGGACAGTGGCGCTCAGCCGTGAAATCGCCATAGTCGGCGCCTGGCTGGACGACACCGAGGCGGGCGTCGACGCTGGCTCGGCCTACTCTTATCTGCTGGCTCAGGACTTTAGCGACGACGGCTAGCGCCAGGGCCGCAGCGCCGTCCCGGTGCGTCTAACTCTTGCTGCGCAGCGACTTCAGCAACCGGTCGGTGACGGCCGCGACCTCGGCAACGGCCGCATCGAAGATCTCAGCGTTGGCCTGCGATGGCTGGCGATAGCCACTGACCTTGCGGACGAATTGCAGGGCGGCTGCTTCCATCTCGTCCGCCATCGCCGGGGGACCTTCCGGATTACGCAGACGCTTGATACCGCGGCACATGGCGGCACGGTAGCAGAGGAGCTAATCGCTGTACCCTGCAGTCGCACCTGAAGGGAGGCGACGATGAGATCTCTGCCCCGACCCGATCCCCGTATCGACTGGTTTGTCCCAATCGACGGCGATGGCGCGCACATTGGGACATCGAGGGCCGAACGCCCGCCGGACTTCCCCTACCTTCGCGAAGTGGTCCAGACCGCGGAGGCGCTCGGCTACTGCGCGCTCCTGGTGCCGACTCGCTTTGCCAACGGCTTGTTTGAGTCGGCGGCGCCGCTGGCCGAAACCTGGACCACGGCGAGCGCGCTGGCCGCCGTCACGGACACCATCAACCTGCTCGTCGCCGTGCGGCCGGGTTTCGTCGCGCCGGGTCTGTTCGCTCAGATGGCGGCCAGCCTGGACAACCTCAGCGGGGGACGCGTGCACTTCAACGCCGTGCCGGGCGGGATCCAGGGCGACTTCGAGCGTCTCGGCGTCACCACGAGCCATCAGGAGCGGTACGCCTACGCCGATGAGTTCATTGAAGCCTGCCGACAACTTTGGGCATCCAGCGAGCCGGTCTCCTTCCATGGGGACGCGATCGACCTGGAGGGGGCGCTGGTCTCGCCCAGCCCCGTCGGGAATCCGCAGTGGTACTTGGGCGGCGCCTCGGACGAAGCACTTCGTCTGGCCGCCCGACAAGCGGACGCGCTCCTGATGTGGATTCAGCCGCTGGATGCAATCGCCAATCTGATGAACCGGGCGCACGCCCAGTTTGCCCCCACCAATCGCCATCCGCGCTTCGGGCTGCGCACACATGTCATCGTCCGCGACAGTGAATCCGCGGCCTGGGCGGCGGCGGACGATCTGTTGTCGCAGGCTACCGTCGCCGTGCGTGCGGAGCGCCAGGCGGTGGCGGCGGGGACGAGTGCGATCGGGGTCCAAGCTCAGGTCGCCGAATACGAAAACTTCCGGGTTGGCCCCCATCTCTGGAACGGGATCTCCACCGTTCGCGTCAACTGCGGCACCGCCATCGTCGGGACGCCGCGACAGGTGGCCGACGAGTTACTCGGCTATTGGCGCCTCGGCGTCGACGAGTTTATCCTCTCCGGCTTTCCCCACTTGGAGGAATGTCAGCGGGTCGCTGAACAGGTCATCCCCATCGTGCGCGACGAGATCACTCGGCAAAACCCGGGCGGCTAGCGTGCGCGCCAGACGGGCTGCCCGGGGTGTCGGAGCGGGCTAGCATGGTCATGTTTCCAAATGGAGGTGCCCGGATCGAGCCCAGCCCGGGATCGATCCCGGCTAGCGAAAGGAGTCAGGATGGCGATCGAACGATTCCCAGTGGAGGCGGGGCACATCATGCTCTTCGCCCGCTCCGTGGGTGACAGCAACCAGATCTACTACGACGAGGACTACGCGAAGTCCACGGAGCCCGGCGCCGTCATCGCGCCGCCGACCTTCGTCCAGGCCAGTGCGCAGTTCGACCCGGAGTACTTCCTGCGGCCCAAGATCGGAGAGGATTGGTTCGGCTCCGGCGCGGAACCCACTGGCGTTCGCCGGGACGAAGGCAGCAGCGGCGGCGGGGGAGGCACGGGATTGCATGCTGAACAGCACTACGAGTACCACCGTCCCCTCAAAGCCGGTGATGTCCTGCACGCGACGACGCGCCCGGGAAACTCGTGGGAACGCGAGGGCCGCCGCGCCGGCAAGCTCACCTTCTCGGAGACCATCACGGAATACTTCGACGAGAACGATGAGCTCGTCGTCACGGCCCGCTCGGTCGGCGTCCGCACCGAGCGCGTGGTCGAGCAGGACTAGGAGCAGAAGCGATGGCACTGAAAGCAAGCGAACTCCAGGTGGGCGACAGCCACGAAGAGCAGCTCGTGGAGAATCTCAGCCGGACGCAGATCGTCCAATACGCAGGCGCGTCGGGGGACTACAACCCGCTCCACACGGACGAAATTTTTACCACCAAGGTGGGAGGCTACCCAACAGTATTCGCGCACGGAATGCTCAGCATGGGCATGACCGGAAAGATGCTGACGAACTACGTCGGCGACGGTCGACTCACCAAGTACGGGGTGCGCTTTGTGAGCCAGGTCTGGCCCGGTGACAGCCTCACCGCGACGGCGACCGTGGAAGCGATCCGCGAGGAGAACGGGGAACACCTCGTCGACCTCACAATTGCCACGAGGAACCAAGCCGGAAAGGACGTGGTCCAGGGGTCGGCAACGGCCCGGATCGACCCCTAAGCTCGCGCCGACGACGAGATTCTCGTCCAGAGGCCCGGCTTGAAGCCGGGCCTCTGGCTACTCCCCCCCGACCGCACTCCTCCGCGCGGCGTCCCTATACGCCGCACAGGTCCCGGTGTCGACGATCAGAGAGCCGCAGAGTCTGACGGACCATGAAGCGCGGCTGGGATTCTCATGAGTGACGAAGCCAACCAGGTAGACGAAGCCGCGGACGGCGAGGCAAAGGACCAGACGGGCGACCAGCCGAGCGTCTCCGAAGCGAATGCGCCTGCTGACGCCACCACGCCACCGCCCTCCGAAATCGATGGCGAAGCGGTCGAAATCGAAGGCAACCTTCCACCGGCAGATGACGCAACCGAGGCAGACGCGGACGGCGAAGCAAGCGCCGATACGGATTCGCCCGGTCTGTCTGGTCGTTTCCCGTCGATTCGAAAGCCGCAGGGCCCGCTCCTGGAGAACCCCCGAGCCCGACTCGCCGCGGCGGCATTGGCGGGGGCCGTGATCGTGGGGCGTTGGGCATGGGCACTTCCATCTTCGGTGGCTCTGAACCCGTGGATGCGACGGTAGTTACCGAAGCGAGCACAGAGCTGGAAGCATCCGCTGACGTCGGCGTGATCGAAGCGCTTGATGATCACGAGAGCCCCGCCAGCGAATCGGAGTCCGAAGGGCTCGATGTTCAGGAGGCCTTCGCGGACTTCCCGACATCGATCGCCGAAGAGGCTACCCACTCCGACGAGCCCGCCGTCGCGGAAGCTGCCCACGCGGAATCTGAGGAAACCGCGGAGGCAGCCGTCTCCGAGAGCGCTGAGTCCGACGAAGACATTTCGGGCCTGCCCGTCACAACCTTCGTCCTAGAGGATCCGGAGCAAGCGGCCTACCGACAGGGCTACTTCGACGGCCAAGACTGCGCGGTCATCGACAGCGCCACCGGCGCCTGCGTCAGTCGCATGGACCTGATCACGCTGATCGAACAGCGCTACGCCGAAGGCTGGAATGACGCGCTCGAACTGGCTACTGCCGACGTCATCAGCGCGCAGCTCCCCAAATCGGCGGAGCAGCTCTTGGCATCGCTGCAAATTCCGGAATAGCTCCACGTTCGGGAATAGGCATCCGCGAGACGACTAGCTCCGAATCGCGCCGGATAGATCACGCCGCCCCCGCAGATCACCACGTGGGATTCCGATTGCGCCATCTGATCGCTCCTCACCCACCAACAATCGTGCTGGCGGATTGTCGCGGCGCGGGGAAGGCGTGGCGAGGCTGAGCGGGCGCAGGGCGTCGGGTATGCTCGGTGCCGCTTTGCCTGAGGCTGGCTCAGGATCTTCAGCGCGGCGGGGCGGGACAAACGGGACAACAACAGAGGAGCTGGACATGAGCGAGTCGGAGACGCGCCTGGTGATCAGGGACGCGAAGAGCGTCGACGAACGGGTGGCGCGCGGCGACCTAATGGTCCGCATGGTGATGCACGAAGACAACGTGCCGTTCGAGAGCTCGCTCCATTTTGTGCTGTACAACCGGCTGCCGGCGGGCACGGCCAACGAGAAGCACATCCATGACGATGTGGAAAAGGTCTACTACTTCCTCAAGGGCAGTGGTGAAGTCGACTGCGGACCCGAGACGAAGAAGGTCAAGGCGGGGGAATTCCTCTTCTTCCCGGCTGCCATCGAACATGAGATTCGGGCCGATGCCGGTGAAGACTTGGAATTCGTCGTCTGCGCCGCGAAGACGGTGGCGGAGCCGAAGGGGCTGGGCGGCTAGCGCTCCGTTCAGTCGGCGGCGAGACGTTGGGCGCGTTGCCAGTAGCCAGGAGCTTCCAGCCGCGCGCAGGTCTTTTCGAAAGCGGGGGTGGGACCCAACCAGAGCAGGTCTTCCAGCCAGTCAAAGACGGGTGTGCCGTCGCGCAGCGTCGCGAGGTCGCGGAAGAGGAATGCGTCGTCCCGTTGTTGGACGAGCGTCTCCGCCCGCTTCGCCGCGCCCCGGACCTTGATGTCCCAGTCGCCCGCGTCTTCGGGAATCGCCTCCAGATGCATGTAGCGAGCGAGCACCGCGGCTGCCGTCTTCGCGCCCCAACCCGGCAATCCCGGGAAGCCATCGGCGCTGTCACCGACCAAGGCGAGGTAGTCCGGGATCGACTCCGGCTCGACGCCAAACTTCTTGACGATGCCCTCCGCGTCGCGGACCTCGCCTTGGCGACGGTCGAACTGGACGACCCGATCCGCCACGACGCTCTGGGCCATGTCCTTGTCCGGCGAGCAAATCAAGACCCGCTCTACTTCGTCGTAGGCGGCGGCACTGCGCGCCGCCGCCGCGAGGGCGTCGTCGGCCTCCAGATCGGTCATGGGCCAGAGGCGGATGCCCAGCGCGACGATCGCGTCCTCCAGAATCGAGAACTGGCTGAGGATGTCGGCGGGCATGTCTGAGCCATCCTTGTACCCGGCCCACATCTCGTTGCGGAACGAGGTGACGACGTGGTCGGTCGCCACCCCCAGGTACTCCGCGCCCTCCTCAAGCATCGTCAGCAGGGAGCCGATGACGCCACGCGTCGCGGCGATCTCTTGGCCGCCGTGCTCCCGCTTGGGCAGCGCGAAGTAGTGTCGAAAGAGTTCGTACGTCCCGTCGACGAGGAAGACTTCCATGCCGACTCCAGCTTCTCAACCGCGATGTCGGTTTCGACGAAAGAGGCCGGGCTACGCAGCCCGGCCTCTGTTCACATACCTACTTCAAACAACCCCGTCAAGGCAGCACCAACTGATGGGGCGTCGGAACTAGAACTTCAACACGGTCCGGGCGACCTCGCCGGCCTTCATCGCGCGGAACGCCTCGTTGACGTCCTCCAGCGTGCCGGTGCGGGTGATCATCTCGTCCAGCTTGAGGCGGCCCTGCTTGTAGAAGTCGATGTACTTCGGCATGTCCACGCGGAAGCGGTTAGAGCCCATGCTGCTGCCCTGGATCTTCTTCTCTTGCAGGAACGAAGGCCCATCCAGCTCCACCTTCTGCCCCTGGGGGATCATGCCGATGATCGTCGCTGTCCCACCGCGGCGGATCGCCTCGAAACACTGCTCCGCCGCGATCTTGAGGCCGATGGCCTCGAACGTGTAGTCCGCACCGCCACCGGTCAGGTCCTTGATCGCCTGCACGGGGTCACCGGAAGAGGCGTCGACGGAGTGCGTGGCGCCGAGCTCTCGCGCCGTGGCCAGCTTCGACTCCACCGTGTCAACGGCGATGATTTGGCGAGCGCCTGCAATCCGCGCACCCTGGATGGCGGAGAGACCAACGCCGCCGCAGCCAAAGACCGCAACGGTCGAGCCCGGCTCCACCTTGGCGGTGTTGAGCGCGGCGCCGACACCGGTCGTAACGCCACAGCCGATCAGCGCCGCCGCGTCGAGGGGCATGTCGTCGCCGATCGTGACGAGCGCGTTCTCGTAGACCAGCATCTTTTCGGCGTAGGAGGAGAGGTTGGCGAACTGCGCCACTTCATTCCCCTGCCAGGTGTACTTGGGGGGCTCGCCTTTGCCGCGCTTTACTGCTGGGCTCTGGCATAGGTGCGTCTGGCCCGTGAGGCAGAAGTCGCAGTTTCCGCAGAAGACGGAGAGGCAGGCGATGACGTGGTCGCCGAGCGCGAAGTCGGTGACGTCGGGGCCCACGGCTTCAACGATGCCAGCCGCTTCGTGGCCAAGGATGGCTGGGGCCGGGAAGGCGTAGAGGCCATCAACGAAATGGAGGTCGCTGTGGCAGACGCCGGAGTATGCGGTCTTGACCAGCACCTCGCGGCCACGCGGTTCGTCGACCTCAATATCCTCAATCGTCAGTTCCTGTTGCGGACCGTGGAAAATCGCAGCCTTCACGTGGTTTCCTTCCTTCCCGGCGAACGCTTCGTTCCGCCAGGGTGTCTTGCGGGCCGTTTCAACTGAGGGAGTCTAAGGCACCGCAGACGATTCGGGCACCTCAACCGGAGATTTCCGTCGTCCCGGGCGCCCCGCTGCCACCTTCGCGGTCTGGTGCTCTAGCATCCGTCGCAATCACGGCGCCGCGTGGGGCAAGCGCGCGCGTTCGTCAATCCTCTGAGCGAGCAAGCCCCGGCAGAGATCAAGGACGATGTATGTGCTTCCGCTATGACGCCGATCCGGCCATTCCGCCCATCGCGGGCGCGGCGATCGATACTGAGGACTTGACCTTGGAGGCGAGTGACGGGACGAAGCTGGCGGCGTTCATCGCGCGGGCGGAGAATCCCCTGGGCCCGGCGGTGCTGGTGCTCCCCGATGTGCGAGGCCTGTTCCGCTTCTACGAGGAGCTGGCGATGCGGTTCGCCGAGATCGGCTACGACAGTGTGGCGATCGACTACTTCGGCCGCACGGCGGGGGTCGCCAAGCGAGACGCCGAGTTCCCCTTCCGCGAGCACGTCGCCCAATCCACCTTCGACGGAGTCAAAGCGGATGCGGCGGCGGGCGTCGCTTTCCTGCGCCAGTCCGACCCCGACCGCAAAGTCTTCACGATCGGATTCTGTTTCGGCGGCAGCAACTCCTGGCACCAAGCCGCGAACGGGCTGGGGCTCTCCGGTGCGATCGGGTTCTACGGACACCCCAACCGCGAATTCCCCAGCGGCGCAACGCCGATGGTCGAGCGTGTTGGCGACATCGAGTGCCCCATTCTCGGCCTGATGGGCGGCGCGGACCCCGGCATCCCCCAGGACGAGGTCGATGGGTATGACAAGGCGCTCACGGCAGCCGGTGTGTCGCACGAATTGGTTTCGTACGAGGGCGCGCCACACTCGTTCTTCGACCGCGCCTACGAGGAATTCGCCAAGGAGTCGGCCGATGCTTGGGAACGAGTCCAGACCTTCATCAAGGCCAACTCCTAGCGGCGAGTAACGCATCGGCCCAGGCCCAACCCAGGAGGTGGCCATAGTTATGTCGCGTACAGACAACACCCCCGGTCGGCGCTGTGGCTGACGCCGTCTCCCTGGTGGGTCCTGTCTCACTTGCAGAAACGGTCGACCAACTACGGGCCGGCACCCACGATCTCCGGACGTGGGTGAGCACGCAATGCGACCGCGTCGAGGCCGTCGAGCCGAGGGTCCGGGCGTTCGTCCCGGAACCCGGTCGACGGGCCCGCCTCCTTGATGAGGCAACGGCGCTGGACGCTCGCTACCCGGACCCGGAATCGCGCCCAGCCCTGTACGGGGCGCTGGTCGGCGTCAAGGACATCATCAACGTAGAGGGGATGCCGACGCGGGCCGGCTCAGCGGTGCCCGCCGACTCGTTCGCGGGCGAGGAAGCCTCCATTGTGACGCGGCTGCGCGAGGCCGGTGCCCTCATCCTGGGCAAGACGATCACGACGGAGTTCGCCTACTTCGCGCCTGGCGCCACGGCCAACCCCCACGACACGAGACACACCCCGGGCGGCTCCAGCTCCGGCAGCGCCGCGGCGCTCGCCGCCGGCGAGGCGACGCTCGCCCTGGGGTCGCAGACCGTCGGATCGGTCATTCGGCCCGCCGCGTTCTGCGGGGTCGTTGGCTTTAAGGCGACGTACGATCGCATCCCCACGGACGGGGTCTTGTACTACTCCCCGTCCGTCGATCACGTGGGGCTGTTCACTCGGGATGTTGCCGACATGGAGCTGGCGGCTTCCATCGCCTGTGACGGCTGGACGGGCAGGCAGGAAGTCGCTTCTCCAGTCCTCGGCGTTCCAGACGGGGCGTATCTGGCCCAGACCGACTCGGACGCCTTGGCGATCTTCGAGCGGCAGCTCGCACGTCTCGCCGATCTCGGACTCAATATCCAGCGAGTTCCTGCACTCGACGACATTGAGGGGATCGCAAGACGGCACCGAGCGCTCACCACAGCGGAGTTCACGGTCGTGCACCGCGAGCGCTTTCAGGCCTACGGCGCCTTGTTTCGGGCACGAACCACCATGCTCTACGAAGCCGGCCTGCAGATCCCGCCGGCGGAGGTCGAAGAGGGGCGCCGGGGGCGGGCGGCGCTGCGTACGGATCTCGACTCGCAGCTGGACCAACATGGCGTCGACGCCTGGGTCTGCCCCGCAGCGCCGGGCCCGGCGCCAGACGGCCTGAGCACGACGGGAAATCCGGCGATGAACCTCCCCTGGACGCACGCCGGCGTGCCCACGATCACACTGCCAGGAGCGGTTGCGAATGGCGGTCTGCCCTTGGGGCTGCAGCTCGCGGGTCGCTACGGACAAGACGAACGGCTGCTCGGCGTCGCCCGCAGGGTCGCAGACCTGCTCAGTGGCGTAGGCTAGCTTCCTCAAGGGACCGATCCGGATGGAGCAAGGGGGTCCGCGCATGGCGCCCACCGTGAAGTACGAACTGCCCGACCCAGACTATGAGCAGTACACCTGGGCTTGGGAGAACGAGCACACTCCAGGCTCACAGCCGCCGCTCACGCGTGAGATGTTCAAGGGCATGCTCCCGCCTCCCAGCGAGGGCCCGCCGCTTCAGATTGCCGTGCACGGCTATCGCTACTTTCGCGCGGACGCCACGTCGGGGCGCCCGATGCCTCCCGCGCCAGACGACGGCCTGAGTGCCCTCCAGCGCTGGGAAGAGGAATGGCTACCCCGTGTCAACGACCTTGAGCTGGAACTGCGCGAGTTCAACCCTTCGAGCGTGCCGCCGGGCGAGTGGGAATCGACGCTAGAGGCACAGAGCGAGAAGTTCGGGAAAGTCTTTGCGGGGGTGCATCTGCAGACCGTGATGCCGTCCGGCCAGCTCGCCGAGGAGTTCGTCGAGAAATACGTGGGGATATTCGGAGAGGCGCGCCGCCAAGATGCGCTGGCCCTCCTCTCCGGATTCGATAATCAGACATTTGATCGCGCCACGCAGATGTGGCAGCTCAGCCGCCTGATCGAAGATGCGCCGAGTCTCCGCGAGTTCTTGGATCGCCCCGGCGTCCTAGACGGCCCCGAGATCGATGTCGAGTCCATCTTCGACGCGGGGCTGTTCGGCGAGGGCTTTCGGGACTTCCTGGAGGAGTGGGGCTCGACCATGGATATGTTCGTCCAGGACTTTCCATCGTGGCGGGAGAACCCCGCTACGGCTCTGGCCCTGATCCGCCACGAGGCGGACCAGCCGGAAGATGAGTCGCCACTCGCGGCCGAGCAGGCACGGCGGAAACGTCGTCAGGAACTCGAGCACGAACTTGAGGCGGCCGCGGCGAATTCAGCCGATGCGGCGGCCGTCCTCGACGCCCTACGCGATGCGCAAGAGCTCCTGCCGGTGCGCGAAAACCACAACTTTCTCTGCGACCAGCGGCTCAGCGCGGCATCCCGCTATCGCTGGCTGCATATCGGCGAGCACCTCGTCGATGCCGGAAAGCTCTCGCGCACGGACGACGTGTTCTACCTGCAGCACTCGGAACTCGTCGCCGCGCTAGAGACCACCACAACGCCCGAAGCCGCCACGATCCAAGAGCGCCGCGACCTGCAAGCCGCGATTCGTGCGACGCCGCCGCCGGTCACCCTGGGCAAGACACTCGAAGACGCAAGCGCGGCGGCCGGAGGAGAGCGCGACCAGATCCAGATCAGCGGTGTCGCTGCCTCGCCCGGGCAGTTCCGCGGGCGAGCGCGTGTGGCGCGTTCGATCGACGAAGCTGCTACGCTCACGGAAGAGGGCATTCTTGTCTGCGTCGTGACCGCCCCGGCGTGGACCCCAGTCTTCGGCGTCGTGGGGGCGGTGGTGACCGACGCCGGCGGCGCCCTGTCGCACCCCGCGATCGTGGCACGTGAGTACGGCATCCCCGCCGTGGTGGGCACGCGCACTGCGACTTCGCGAATTCCAAATGGCGTGATGATTACGGTCGACGGGACAAGCGGGACTGTCACCGTCGAACCGGGCTAGCCAGACGATGAGCGGGTCCGCCGGAAGCCGCTACGCCGCCGCCACCGCCCTGGTCGTCGTGGACGTACAGAATGACTTCGCCGACCCGGCTGGAGGACTCAGCGTGATTGGAGGCGCTGAGATCGTGGCGGCAATCAACACGGAGATTGCCCAGGCGCGCCGAGACGGGTCGTTCGTCGTCTACACCCAGGACTGGCATCCCGTCGACACGCCGCACTTTGAAAAAGATGGGGGACTCTGGCCGGTCCATTGCGTCGCGGAAACGTGGGGAGCGGCCTTCCACCCGGCGTTGATCATTGAGGGACCGGCGGTCCGCAAGGGTCGCGACGGCGAAAACGGTTACTCCGGATTCACGATGCGCGACCCACGCAGCGGCGACGAGCATGCGACCGGACTCGCCGGATTGCTCGCCGAACATGAGATTCGACGACTCGTCGTCGTCGGGCTCGCCACGGACTACTGCGTGAAGGAGACCGTGTTGGACGCGATCCAGCTAGGGTTCGACACCACCGTCTTGGCGGACGCGATTCACCCCGTGAACCGCGCCGCGGATGACGGCCAACGAGCACTCGACGCGATGCGTTCCGCAGGAGCGACGATCGCATGACCCCCGACGAGCTCAGCCTCTACACCGACCTGTATCAGTTGACGATGCTGGAGTCGTACCTAGCCGAAGGGCTCACCGACGAAGCGATCTTTGATCTCTCGGTCCGCCGGCTTCCGCTCCAGCGAAACTTCCTCCTGATGGCCGGTGTGGCAACCGTGGCGGACTATCTTCAGAACCTCCGCTTCGGCGCGAAGCAGCTCGCCTATCTCGAGTCCACGGCGCTCTTCAGCCAGACGCTTCTCGACTATCTCCGCGGCTTCCGCTTCACGGGCGACCTGCTCGCGGTGCCGGAAGGCACGGTCGTCTTCGCGGGGGAGCCGCTCCTCCAGGTAATCGCCCCGTTGCCCCAAGCCCAGCTCGTCGAGACCTACCTCCTCAACCAGGTCACTCTCCAAACGACGCTGGCCTCTAAAGGGGCGCGTGTGGTTCGCGCCGCGCAGGGCCGCGCCGTCGTCGACTTCGGAGCGCGGCGCACGCAAGGGACCGATGCGGGGCTGCAGGCAGCCCGATCGCTGTATCTCGCGGGCTTCGAGGCGACATCGAACGTGCAAGCGGGCCAGCGCTACGGCATTCCGATCAGCGGCACGATGGCACATGCATATGTTCAGGCACATGACACCGAACTGGATGCCTTCCGTGCATTCGCGCGCAGATACCCCGAAGGCACACTGCTGGTCGACACGTACGACACGAACCACGGCGTCGCAAATGTCGTGGCGCTCAGCCGCGAACTTGGATCGGAGTTCCATGTCAGCGGGATTCGGCTGGACTCCGGGGATCTCTCCACGCTGGCCACGGAGGCGCGCTCCATCCTCAACGAAGCCGGTCTCGCAGAGGTCCGCATCTTCGCCAGCGGCGGTCTCGACGAATACGCGATTGCAGACCTCGTGAACTCGGGGACGCCCATCGATGGATTCGGCGTCGGCACGAACGTCGGAACGTCCGTCGATGCGCCAACGCTGGAGTCGGTCTACAAGCTCGTCTCCTACGCCGGGGTCGGCCGGCTGAAGACATCCACGGGCAAGGCGACGCTGCCCTGGCGCAAGCAGATCTTTCGGCAGAACGGAGCGGACGGAGCCCCGAGCGGCGACACCGTGGGCCTCTCCGACGAGATGCTCCCCGGCGAGGCGCTGCTCCAGCCCGTGATCCTGGCCGGTGACCGGTGCGACGACGACTTGTCGCTCGCGGCGGCGAGAGCGAGGGCCGCGACAACACTCGCTCTCGTTCCCCACGCGTTGCATAGCCTGCAACCCACCTCGCCCTACCCGGTCACCATCAGCGACGCTCTGCACAGCGCCGCGGATCGATCCCGCGCCGCGCAAGCAGGCTCCGAACCGTCGGAAGCTCCCGACATGACCATCGAACCATCCTCACCTCAGCCAGACCAGCCGCTCCACCTGGCGTCAGAAGAGGAAAAGCAGGCATATCGGGAATCCGTGCGAAAGAAGACGCGCCGCAAGGGACTCGTCATCGTTCACACGGGCGATGGGAAGGGAAAGACCACCGCGGCATTCGGGCTCGCGTTTCGCGCCGCGGGTCGCGGAATGCGAGTATCCATCATCCAGTTCATTAAGCCGGACGCGGCGAACTACGGCGAACTGCGCGCCGCGCGGCAGTTGGGGATCGAGATCGAAGGGACCGGCGACGGCTGGACCTGGAACAGCACCGACCTGGACGAAACCGCCCGGCTGGCCGTTCGCGGCTGGCAACTCGCGCAAGAGCGGATCGAATCTGGCGACTACGACGTAGTCGTCCTCGATGAGTTCACCTATCCGATGGCCTACGGATGGCTCGACCCAGCCGCCGTCGTCACCTGGCTGCGCCATCACAAGCCGCCGATGGCCCACGTGGTGATCACCGGGCGCGACGCTCCGGTAGAGCTCCTGGACTTCGCAGATCTGGTTACCGAGATGCGGGAGATCAAACACCCATTCGCGGACCAGGGGATCCGCGCTCAGCCCGGCATCGAGTTCTAAAGGGCCGTCTCAGCACGCGGCGAATGGGCGGAGGTCTCACTTCACCCGTGGGTGAAGTGCCTGAAGATCCGCGGCTACCCGTCGATGCTCAAGAGTCAGGGGATCGCGGGCCCTCACCCCCTCCAGGGTGAGGGCCCCAACTCGGACCTGCCCAGCTCAGCGCCTTCCGGCCCGATGGGCACGACGACTCCCAGCCTCACTCGAAGCATGGGCAATCGACCTATCGACGCCCCTCACCTGGCGCGGAGTGATCGAGCGGGCTGACCGGCCCATTCGGGTACAATCCCGCCTCACACGCAGACTGAAGACGGCTCCAATCCCCCAATGCGCCTTGGTTCGTCACCCGTATCTACCCGTCCGATCACAACCACCTCACACCTGAGTCACATGTGCAGGGACCGCGTTGACGGCCCCACGGGGCCGAGAGGTACCATCGATTCCGACCTGAAGTAGGGGGGTTCCTTAGAGCCTTTTGGGATGGCGCCTCACATGCACCACGGGCTTCGCGCCAGACGCTCCGCCGCCGCCGGCCGCGGATTGCAAGGGGCGAAGCACGAATCCGCGTCGGTCCGTGAGGATGTCTGAGTTTCCGAGTAGATGAGCGAGATATTCCGCGTCGCCAGGAGCACAATCCCTCTCGACGCCGACTATCGCGATTCCACTCCGAGGCATCGATTCCGAACTGGCTCTGTCAAGGGACCACCCTTCATACGGCAGCTTGCCGATAAGGGATGTGCGCGATGGTGACTGTTGACCTGGCCCCGACGAGTCTGGCTCCCCGCACACTGCGGGCAGTCCCCAAAGCTCAGGAACCCAACCTTGCTGACCCAGCGGCGGAGGTGGCCGCCAGCAATCCAGCGAGCGGCTCAGAGCTTGCGGGGCTCGCGCGGCGACTTCAGCACTGGCTGGACGCCTCACCGGATCCCATGTTCATCATCGATGGGCGGTTCAAGTGCGTGTACGGCAACGGGGCGGCGGCCGGACTGTTGCACCGCGCACCCAAGGAGATCCCGGGAAGCCGCTTCACCGACTACTTCCACCCCGAAGATGTCGCTGGCCTCAGCGCCGCCCTCAACGCGCTGGAGAGCTCCGGCCAGACCAAGGTCAGTGCCCGCACCTACGACGATCTCGATGGCGTCCGAGAGTTGGAAATCCATCTCAGCGACCTCGGCGATCGCACAATCCAGGCGGTCGCGCATGATGTGACACCGTGGGTCGCACAAGAGCGCGCCCTCCGCGCCAACAGCGATCGCCACCGCCAGTGGCTGACGCTCGCCGCGGAACCCTTGATGGTCGTCTCGATGGACCTGCAGGTCTCTTACGCCAACGAAGCCCTCGGCGGTCTTGTCGGCCTGGGGCGAGACGAGATCATGTCTCTTGCGCTCATCGACCTCGTCCATCCTGACGATCGCGAGGCGATCGCGGCGCGACTCATCCGACCGCCGGGTGGCGACCAAGTCTTGGCCACCGTCCGTCTCATCCACAAGGATGGCCGCCCGATCCCTCTCTGGGCCCGGATCTCCAGCTTCGATGGATCTGAGGCGATCCTGCGCTTCCATCCCGCCGGCGGGGCAAGCGCCGAGGAGAGTCTCAGCACCGTCCTGGAATATCGCGACCTCCAGGTGGACTTTATTCGCCGCCGCGTCATCCGCGGCGACTCCTCCGTCTCCCTGACACCAACCGAATTTGACGTCCTCGCGGAGGTCGCCCGCAACCGCGGCACGGTGTTGTCGCCGGTCGATCTCCTGACGAGCATCTGGGGCCCAGAGTGCACCGATGATCTGCATCTGCTTCACACCGCGATCTGGCGGCTGCGTCGCAAACTCGAGCGGGACTCGCGCGCACCACAATACGTCGTCACGGTGGCTGGAGGCGGCTACACCTTTGGGATGGAAGACTAAGCCACTCTCGCAGTGGCCGGGCGCTGGGGCGAACCCAGACAAGGACGCGCGATCGGCGCGTCCTTGTCTTTTCACGGCTTCAACAGCCTCTCTGGTCCCAGATGGTGGCGCGCGGACACGGATCCAGATCTCGCCGCCACGAACGAGCAGAGCGTCATCGTCCAGCCGTTCGGGCAAGAGCGGGAGGTGGGCCCGGAATCGCTGCCCGGCGAAGTCCCACGCCCGGGCACCCCGCAGAGCGTCGCCAGGCGCCTCGACCACCGCACGCAGGCTGATTCCATCCGGCCCGACCCACGCCACCAACCGATCGTGATCGTCGAGGATGGAACCGGACTCGCTCTGTGCGGGACATCACACGATCGAGATCTGACTCACGGCCGCCCATCCCCCCCGAGCCGGGATCGGGCCGATCGCTCGACGTCAGTATGCGACCGGCCTTCTCGGATCGCCAGAGGTGTCCGTCGGTGTTGTACGGAGCATCACTCGGATCCGTACATCCGCACGCGGCGCGTGTCCCTCTTCGACCCAGGTCTCCAGCCCCGATCTGGGTTCCAAGAACACCCCGTCTTCATCGCACCGCTGGGACGGGATCACCACAACTGATCAGCCACATCACTTCTCGCGAAACGGCGCTCCAGAACTAGAGGCCAGGGCGCCGCACCCTGGCACAATCGGGTCAGGTGAACGAGAACCTGGCGAAGGCCGGGATGAGAGATTGAGGCAACATGGCCGCGCCGAGAAGCAACACTGAGCAACCGATTCGCCTGCTGTACGCAGACGATCACCCCGCCGTCCGCACGGCACTGCGGACGCTCTTGGACCGGATCGAGGATATCGAGTTGGTCGGCGAAGCGGAGGACGGAGACATGGCCTTGGCTCTGGCTCGGGTTCTACGACCCGACCTCGTGATGCTGGACATCGACATGCCGCGCATGTCGGGCCCAGAGGCCGCCGCCGCGATCAAAGCCCAACTCCCCGAGACACGAATCCTCTACTTCACCGGGGATCGACGCCTGACGGCTGATGCCAGCGGCAGTTGCGATGGGATCGTCTACAAGACCGATCCGGTTTCCGAGTTGCTCGCCTGGATTCGTCAGGTGGGACGTGTTGCTCAGGAGCCGCTCGCCTTTGCCAACAACGCGCGAGAAGCACTTCCAGCGGGAGTCTCCGCCGAAGACCGCGAGCTCACGCGCGCAGCAGGAGGGGAGCGTACCCCGATTCGATTCCGCGCCAGCTTCCCGAACGGGGATCGACGGCCGTCCGAACCCCGAGCCCACGCCGAGCGCCGCTCGCCGAGCGTCGCAACACGCGCCTACGATACGGACTCCGACGAATGGATGGAGAGCGATACCCACAGTCGCGAACTCTCGCGTGCCCGCGCTGACAGCACCTCCTCCCAGAGCAATCACCCGAATCGACGCATCAGCGACCCTCAGGGCGAAAGCCGGCTCCAGGCCGTCCCTCTGGCCGACGGGGGCCTCGCCATCCGCGATGGCTCCCGACTCACGCCGCGCCAAGTGGGTGTGCTCAAACACGTGGCGGCCGGCTACACCAACCGCCGCACGGCCGAAGAGCTGGGTATCTAGCCAGACACCGTCAAGAAGCACGTTCACGCGCTGCTACGGATCACGGGCAGCGCCAATCGCGCTGCACTCGCGTCCTGGTGGACAAAGGTCAAATTCAACACCGGCCAAACGGACAGCCTCTAGTCCTCCCGCCGGTCTCTTTCGTGGAGTCCATCGAGCCGCGCACACTTCGCCACTTTCCTTCACAATTGGATCACTGCTGATCCGGTGACCGCGACGGTGCGCCAGGCTCCGGAGGTCGGATCGCAGAACGTGGCCGCAGCGGCCGCGGTACAGCCAAGGCGAAGGGGAGGAGGAGGCGCCAACCAATGAAGCCTGAGTTCGATCTCATCGGATTCAACCGCGATGTGCGGGATCTGGAGAACATCCCCTTCGCGGTGTGCCTCCTCAATCTCGATGGGACCTACGCCTATGCCAACCCGGCGTATCTGGACCTCGTCGGCGTCGCGGAGGCTGGCTTCGGCGTTCTGGCGGGCAGCCCCTTCGATTGCGGCCTGGCCGATCCCACTGAAAACGAAGAGATGCGCCGTGCCTTGGTGGAGGCCTTGCATCGCGGCGAGGAGTACGCGGGAGTCGCGCGGGTGCGCGGCGGAGACACCGATTCGCGCAAAGATGAGGTCTTCCACCGTATTAGTGCCCGCCGCCTCGACGAAGGGCGGCTGCTGGTCCTCACCCGGCCTGTTCTCTCCGAACACGACATCCTGCTGGCCGAGCGCGACCAAGAGATTGAGCGGCTCGCGCGCTGGCGAAGCGAGTTTCTTCAGAACAGCCCAAGCTTGGTCATCGTGCACGATCTCGACGGGATCATCAGCTTCGCGAACGCGGCAGCGGAAGAGGCGCTGGGCGAGGGTCCGGGCGAGCTGGTCGGGCGCGATCTCGGCGCGTTCGTCACCCCGGCCCACCTGGCACGCTATCTAGAATATCTTGAGCAACTCGAGCGGCGCCCATCCACGCGTGGGCTCCTGGAGGTCCGCGGCGCTTACGGAACGACCCGCTCATGGCGCTACCAATCGTCGGTCTCCATTGACGGGGAAGATCCACCGGCGGCAACGGCGCAGATCGTCGACGTCACAAACGAGGTTCAGCTCCTGCAAGCGTTGCAAGAGTCTGAGCTCCGGCTGCATCGTCTCGTCGCGGCGGATCCCCGACCGATCTGGATCACGGATCAGACCGGTCTCTGTGTGTTCGCGAACGATGCCGCGATCGAAATAACCAGCCCGGCTTGGACGGATCCGGCGGGGGTATCAATCGACCTCCTCTTGCCCGGTTGCGTCACGACCGAACTGCTCGCGACGGGCACAACGCACATTGTGGACCCCCGCACATCGGATATGCGGATCCTGGTTCTCAATGCCCTCGATTTGGGCGACAACATGATCCGCATCGCCGTCGTGGAGGGGGATGAGAACCAGGGGACATCCGCGACGAGAGCCAGGGCCGCGCAAGCGGCGGGACCGCGCGCCTCCGTGACCGCAACGCTCGAGGAGATGCGCGATCTGCTGCCGGAACCACCCGATGCGGTTCCGCTCGCTCATTTCCATGAACAGATCGAATACGTTGCCCGACAGCTGCTGCCTGACCGCGCCGAGGCCGACGAGAGTGCCCAGGGGGCTCTCGTCCCCGTGGCCGCCGCCCTGCTCCGGTATTGGGGGATCGTCGATCCGCCCGACATCGAGGCGATCTGGCAACGTGTCGAATCCGGCCTAGACCACGCCGGCCTGGACAAACATGCCTTGGAACCATCTCAGATCTTACGTCCCGTGTGGCCCGGTGCAACGAGCAACACTCCGGCCGCCAAGCCCCCGGGAGCGACGGCGGCGGCGATTATCGTTGCGGCGTCGATCGTCTCTTCGGCGCTCGCGTCGGGCGATGGGACCTTCCAGTTCGACGCATCTGAACCTCAGGCTCGGCGCACGGGCGAACCGGCAGCGGTATCCGCGCCAGCCGTGCCCGTTGGCAAAGAGCCTCCCGATCCGCACACGGATCGAGCCGACGTGGATCTCTCGGATCACGGCCAGAACCCAGATGCGGAAGACTCAAGCCCGCCAGGTGATGAGACCGACGGCGTCAAGATTCCGCTGGGCCGGACCCAACGGGCAAGTGACCGCGAGCACCTGGGCAAGAATATCTGGGAGATCGCGGGGATCGATCCAGAAACACCTGACCCCGGGGTGTTCGTAGGTGCTCCCGACGGCGGGACGCGTGACTCCGAGGGGAAGCCTCCACCAGAGGTGTGAACTGTGACGGGCGGCTTCTAACGAATGGCCGTGTCTTCGGTGAGCGCTGCAAGAGTGGCCAGGTCATCCGCCACCTCCACCGCCGAATCCATTCTCGCGCCGCTCCCCAAGTCGACCTCAATGAGCCTCTCCGGCAAACCGAGCCACGTGAGCTGTCGCTGCAGAATCCGCATCACCACGTCACCGGTGCGCGGGGAGACCATGTGTCCCAATCCCAGCGCGACCCACCGCTCGGGCGCGCGCTCCTGCCCCGGATAGCGAATCAATCCGGTCAGCACGGCTCGCTCCATCGCCGAAAGCGGGAGGGCGACGCCATTCCAATGCCACATACCGTTGCGGTGCCGAAACATCGTGCTCCTGCCAGATGCAGAGTCGGGAATCAGTTCGCTGCATCCACGGTAGATGGGGCATCGCCCCACTGCACTGGCTCATGCGGGCGATTGGCGATGCCATTGGGTCGGTCGTCCTACCTCTTTGGGGTGCGAAGCCGTCCACTGGTCCGGGGGCGATCACTCAGCGATCGGCGACCGTGGACGCTCAGACGGTAGATCCGAGCGGGCGGATCAGCGCCTAGGTCGAGACGCATTCGCACGAGATTCGCGCGCATCAGCCGCCGCATCGTCGCCGCAATACTGCCTGGGGGACGATTCAACGCGAGGGCGAGAGCCTGCAGGCTCAAAGGCTTACCTCGCAAGGCCGCGAGGATGGCGCTCTCGCGCGGACTCGGGCTCTGTTCGGGGGAGGTGCCTGACCGGGTCACACCGTGGATTCCTTCCGCTGATCGAAGTCTCTCGCGGAAGGCTAGGCCTTGACCCCGATCCCTTCCACGTGAATGAACATGAAGAACGCGTCCGGATGGCGTGCCCACTCACCCCAGGCCGTGGCAATCTCCTCAAGTTCTGGCCGCGTCGCCAGATCGTACTCGATCGCCTGGGCGGCCAGGGCGGACTTCACCGTGCGTTCGGCCCAGGAGTTGCCCCAGTTCGCCGCCCCCTCCGCGTCATCAAATGTCCAGACAGACGTGGAGATCTCAATCTGCTCGAATCCAGCTTCCCTCAGCCAGGCCGGGATCCGGCGTCCGGCGTCGGCGTCGACATCGTTGCGTTCGGCCACGGCATGGTAGATCTCCTGGAATCGATCGAGGCGCCGATCCTTGGGCCAGTGGACCATCGTGCCATAGTCCGCATCGCGCACCGCAACCATCCCGCCCGGCTTGAGGGCGCGCTGCATCTCGCGGAGCGCGTCGACGGGGCGCGAAAGATGCTGAAGCACCTGGTGCGCGTAGGCGACATCGAAGGACGCCTGGGTGAGGGGGAGGGCGTACACACTAGCGTTACCCAGATCCGTATTGTGGACGCGCCGTTCGGCCAGGAGGTCGCGCGCGGACCGGAGGACGTCGCCTTCAACGTCGATCGCGAAGACCGATCCACCGGCGGTCGCTTGCGCCAACCCCGCCGTGATGCTGCCGGGGCCACAACCGACATCGAGCAGACGGGCGCCCGCCGGGATGCGCGGCAACAGAAATGCCGCCGCCTCTTCCGCCGTGCGCCGCTGATGCTGCGCCACGACGGACGCGTCATGTCCGTGGATGTAGACATCTGAGTGAGAGGATGGGCTGGTCACATTCGTAGGATACGCGCCCGTGTCCGCTCGCAGAACCGCCAGACGCTGCGAACGAGAGCGGTACCATACGGTGAGAAGGAGGACGACTTGGCTGAGTCACGATCAGATCGACTCACGACTCGATCCGCGGGTGAGCGCTCGCTCTGGCTGAACGCGGACGGCGCGTCGATCAGCGTCATCGACCAGACGCGGCTACCGCATGAGGTCCGGATCGCGACGCTGCGGACGGCGCCGGAGGTGGCCAACGCCATCAGCACGATGGTCGTCCGCGGCGCCCCTCTGATCGGAGCAGCCGCCGCGTACGGACTCTGCTTCGCCGTCGCCCAGGATGCTTCCGACGCTTCGATCGCGACTGCCGTCCGCCTGTTGCAAGCCACCCGTCCCACCGCCATCAATCTCCACCACGCCCTTCGTGAGATGGCGGAAGCATTGGCCATTGTCCCACTCGATGAGCGACGCGAGGCCGCCTTCGCGCACGCGGAGTCGATCTGTCAGCACGATATCGAGATCAATGAAGCGATCGGGCGTCACGGATTCTCCTTGCTCAACGCCGCAGCCCCGGAATCGAGACCCGTGGAGGTGCTCACGCACTGCAATGCCGGTCGCCTCGCCACGGTGGCGTGGGGCACGGCGCTCGCGCCTGTCTACGTCGCGCAGGGAGCAGGGCGGGCGGTGCACGTCTGGGTCTCGGAAACGCGACCGCGGAATCAGGGAGCGGCACTCACTGCCTGGGAGCTGCGCGACCGCGGCATTCCCTACACCCTGATCGCCGACAACGCCGCCGGCCATTTGCTTCAGCGCGGGATGGTGGACCTGTGCATCGTGGGGACCGACCGCACTCTCCCCACGGGCGATGTCTGCAACAAGATCGGAACGTATCTCAAAGCCCTCGCCGCCAAGGCGCATGACGTCCCCTTCTACGTGGCCGCGCCGTCTCCCTCGATTGATTGGTCCCTGGAGGACGCCATGTCAATCCCCATTGAGGAACGTTCCCGTGACGAGGTCACGTTCAGCGAAGGTGCCAACACCGATGGCGAGCCCACGCGCGTCCGGATCGCGCCGGAAGGCAGCGACGCCGCGAACTTCGCATTCGATGTCACCCCCGCGCACTTGGTCACCGGGTTGATCACGGAACGCGGGGTCTGCGACGCGTCGCCCGTGGGACTGCGGCACCTCTTCCCAGAACGCTTCACGCATGACTGACGGGGCGCTTCCCGAGCGCGAGCGGGTCGTTCGAGCCGCGCGAGAGATGAGCCGCCGGGGTCTCTCTCCCGGGACGAGCGGCAACGTCAGCCTGCGCGCAACGGACGGGTTCTTGATCACCCCCTCGGCGCTGCCCTACGACGATACCGAGCCGGAGGATGTCGTCCTCGTGACGATGACCGGCGAAGCGAGGGGACCGCGACGACCTTCCAGCGAATGGCGAATTCACCTAGACATCTACGCGGCTCGACCGGACGTCGGCGCCGTCGTCCATGCGCATCCTCCCTTCTCCACGACCCTCGCCTGTCTGGAGCGAGAGATCCCGCCCTTCCACTACATGGTGGCCGCCGCGGGGGGCACATCGATCCGCTGCGCCGGGTACGCGACGTTCGGCACGCAAGCGCTCTCGGACCTCGCCGTGACGGCGCTCGAAGACCGGCGGGCCTGCCTCCTCGCGCATCACGGCATGCTCGCCGTGGGGAACGGTTTGGATGCTGCGCTGCAACTGGCGGTCGAGGTCGAATCGCTCGCCCAGCAGTACTGGCAGGCACTCGCCATCGCAGAGCCTCCACTACTGAATGATGCCCAAATGCAGGATGCCCTCAACCAATTCGTGGGCTACCGACCTGAGTAGGGATCCGCTCCCTCAGCTCGTCATGCCCCCATCGACGATGAATTCGGCGCCGCTGCAATAGGAGCTCTCGTCGGAAGCCAGAAAGAGCGCCAGCTTGGCCACTTCCTCCGCCTCGGCGATACGACCGAGGGGAATGCGACGGAGATACGTCTCCGCGTCGCCAGAGTCGATGCCCGGGACTTGTTGGAGCATGGCGGTATCGATCAGGCCGGGGTGGATCGAGTTGACGCGAATTCCGTACTCACCCAGCTCCCGCGCGGCGACCTTCGTCATCCCGCGCACGGCCCATTTGCTCGCACCGTAGGCCACCGACCCCCGCCCGCCACGCATCCCCGCGATGGATGAGATGTTGACGATGGCCGGAGAGCCGCCCGCCTCAGATGTCTCGACCATGGCAGGGCCCGCGTGCTTCATCCCGAGGAAGACGCCCACCTGATTCACGTCGATGAGCCGCCGGTAGTCGTCCAGATCCATCTCCATGAGCGGACTCGAGATGAAGATGCCCGCGTTGTTGATCAGGATGTCGAGCCGACCGTGCTGCTCACGCACCTCCGCCACGACACGGCGCCAGGCCTCTTCGTCCGTCACGTCGTGGTGAAGATAGGATCCCCCAATCGCCGTCGCCGTCTCCGCTCCATCGGCGTCCAAGACATCGGTCAAGACGACCTTTGCGCCCTCGTCGGCGAAGAGCTTGCCTTCCGCCGCTCCCTGCCCGCGCGCGCCCCCCGTGATCAATGCCACCCGATTGTCGAGACGACCCATACGACTCTCCCTCTCGTCTGTGCTTCGCTTCCTACGCTTCCGCTCGGCGTGGAGACTAGCCGATCGGCGAGAGGAGAGAAGCCCCGCGAGTGCGTGTTGCGTTCAGGGCCCGGCCACGGGCCGTTCGTCGCTGAGAGCGATAGCACACCGGGCGCAGAGACCAAGGATCTGGAGGTGGTGTGCGCGGGGCCTGAAGCCATCCGAGCGAGGAATGTTCGCCAGAGCCCGGCCCATGGCCCGCTCCAACGTTGGCGGGGGCAGATAGTCCGTGACAATCCCGCAGCCTTCGCAGATCAAATGGTCGTGATGTTGCGACAACTCCTCGGCCAGCTCGTAGCGCGCGTTCTCTTCGTGCGTCACCAGGCGCCGGACCACCCCAACTTGCTCCAATACAGCGAGATTTCTATACACGGAACTCACCGAGAGCGCCGGATTGATCGTCACGAGCTCCGGCGCTGTCACGGGCCTCCCTGACCCAGCCAGCGCCTCCACAATCGCCCGCCGGCCGGGCGAGTAGCGCTGCGCAGCACCGCGCAGGCTGGTGGCAACCGTGGCATGCAAGTCGTCTGGGAGCGCCGCCACGCTACGTCGCTTACTCTGCCGCCTCGCTCTTGCCATGGACTGCTCCGACCGCTTGACGCGGCTGATAGATGCCTTGACATGAAAATGGGAATCAGTATCATTCCCATTACTAGGCGATCAGCGTAGCAAGATTCATAGGGCAAGACAATGCGTCTCAACCGTTTCATCCCGGGCGAAACGTCGTTCGGTCTCGCGGCCACCGTTATCGTCGTGCTCACGGGCCTTGTGGCGAGCGCGTGCGTTGGAGGTTCCAGTTCCGCTCGCGACGCCAGGGGCGATCAGGCGGACGGAGCCCCGATGACGCTGCGGGTGGTCGTCTCCACGACGGTCATAGAGGACTGGGTCGCGCACGTGGGCGGCGACGCAGTGAAGGTAATCTCGTTGGTCCCCCGGGGGGCGGATGCGCACACGCTGCAATTGACCCCACATGACATCATCGATCTCGTAGATGCGGACCTGATCGTCCTCAACGGCGCGGGGTTGGAAGCCGGCTTCCGGGAAGTCGTCGAGGAAAACACGGAGGCACCCCTGCTCGACCTGGCTGCCGAGCTCGAACTGGACGCAGGAGCTGGCGACGGTCAGGACAGCAGCGCGGGCGTCGATCCGCACTACTGGCTGGACGCCGGACACGCGATCACGGCTCTCGATCTCATCGCAGCGATGTTAGGCAGACGCGCTCCATCGCTCGCGATCGACTTCAGCAAGAACGCGGCCGCCTATGCCGATCTCATCGCCATCGCAGACGAGGAAATAGCGCTGAGCCTTCGCGGACTCCCCGAAGCCCAGCGGACACTGGTGACCTTTCACGATGCGTTTGGCTACTTTGCGCGGCGCTATGACCTGGAGATCATAGGTTTCGTCGTCGAAGGACCTGAAGAAGAGCCCAGCGCCGACGACATCGCCGATCTCGTAGCCTCGATGCGTCAACGCGAGGTCCAGGTAATCTTCACCGAACCACAGTTCAGCGCCCGTGTCGTGGAGCAAGTGGCCGACGAGACGGATTCCGCCATTGGCATCCTGCACTCGCAGTTGTCGGAAGACGCGCCCACGTACCTGGCGCTTCTCCGTGCCAACGCCGCCGCGCTGACTGATCCACTGACCGATCCCGCGGACCGGGAGTAGGTCACGGACATGGACTTCCTCACTGACCCTTGGGACTTCGAATTCATGCGCCGTGCGCTCCTGGCCGGCGTGATCGTGACGCTCGCCGCGTCCGTGGTCGGCACCTTCGTCGTGCTCAAGGGGCTGGCGTTCTTGGGTGACGCGGTAGCGCACACGCAGCTCGCGGGTGCCTCTATCGTGTTCATCGCCGGCGGAGGCACCGTCTTGATCACACTGGGTGCCGCCGCGGCGGCGGTGGTGACGGCGCTGGGCGTGGCCGCGCTGACGCGGAGCGGCCAGATCCGGCAAGACACGGCGATCGGCATTTTCTTCGCGGGCTTCTTCGCGCTGGGTATTCTCTTGATCAGCCGGGAGCGGAACTTCGCGTTGGACTTGAACTCGTTCCTCGTCGGAAACATCCTCGGCGTTGTCACGGCCGACATCATCGTGATGGGTGTGCTCACCGCAGTGGTCCTGCTCCTCACCGCGTTCTTCTACACGGAACTACGCTTCGTCGCTTACGACCCGGAGATGGCAGCGGCCAGCGGGGTGCCCGTGAGGCTCGTGCAAACCGGCTTGCTGGTCTTGGTAGCGCTGGCGGCGGTCGTCGCCTTCCGGCTGGTGGGTGTCGTCCTGGCCCTGGCGATGCTCGTCGCGCCCGCGGCGGCGGCCAGCCTGATGGCGCGGAATATCCCGCGCATCATGCTGGGCAGCGTGGCGTTCGGCATCGTCGCCACCGTGGTCGGTCTCCACGCCTCGTTCCACGCGGATGTGGCCGCGGGGCCGGCGATCGTGTTGAGTGCGGTGGGCCTCTTCACGCTGGCGTACCTGCTGTCGCCGCTGGGCCTGCGACGCGGCTCGAGTCGCAGCCTCCTCCCACGCTGGCGCCGTCGAGGACCAGTTCGCTAGCACCTGCTCGCGAACCGAGACGATCGGCGCCCGGAGATCACTCCGCGGAGACAGAACAGCTCCCGACCAAGCCCTCACCGTCGGGCCAGCAATAGTTGGCAAACACCCAGTTCAGCAACACTGCTGCATCGCCGTCGCGGTTGGAGTCGTCCAGCAAGGCCACGAAGACGCGGTGCCCGTTTCGTTCCGCGGAAGCCACCAGCGATGCTCGTGCGGCGCGGGTGAACCCTGTCTTGACACCGTCGGCGCCGGGGTACCCGGTGAGAAACTTGTTGGTGTTCGAGAGCTCGATCTCACGCGAACCACTTGCCGTCCAGGAACGAGCAGAAACGATCTCACGGAACGCGGGCATCGTCATCGCGTAGCGAGCCAGCATCGCCAGGTCGTGCGCGGAGGCGCGGTGCCCCGCTTCGTCCAAGCCATGCGGGTTGGTCAAACGGGAATCATTCAACCCCACGCGCGCAAGCAGCGCATTGAGCTCCGCAACGAAAATGCCGTCGTCGCCGGAGATGGCGCGACCGACGGCGATCGCCGCGTCATTACCCGAGGGCAGCATCAGCCCGTACAAGAGGTCGCGCAACGAGAACCGATCGCCGGGGCGGAGGCCCATCAGCGTACTGCCGATCATTTTCCCGCTGTCGACCGTCACGTCGTGAATCGCGGCCAGATCCCCACGCTCGATCGCTAAGACCGCCGTCGCGATTTTGGTCAGGCTGGCGGGTGCGAGTGGTCGATTCCCATCGCGTGCGAAGAGCACGCTTCCAGAGACCCCATCCACCACAACCGCCGAAACGGCCGTGATCGGAGGCGCAGAGGCCGGTCCCATCCGCAATGGAGGCGGCGCCGTGGGGATCGGCAGCGGGCCGTCATACCCCGTCTCGGAACGCGGGAAGAACCGCTGCGCGAAATCGACCCGCCAAGTGTCGTCCACCCGCAAGCTATCCACGACCAGCGTTCCCGCCGCGCCACCCTCCTCCGAGACGAGGGTGACCAGTGTCCGTGCTCGATCGCCTTCGCTGAGTGTGACCGTGGACCTCGGGAAGCCGGTCACGCCGATCGCCCGCAGCGTCGTGATGTCTCGCGCCGTGTCCGTCGCGGAATCCCATCCCCACAGCGCCAAGGCTTCCGGTCCCGCCAGGCGGAAGACCTCGCTCGCGTTCTGGTCACGCAAGGCCGACCAATACGCGATCGCGGCGCGGTCAGCAGGATGGTCGCGTGACGTCTCGAAGTCGAGAAGTCCCGGCGCTGTCGGCGCATCGAGCACTTCGCTGGCGGGGGGCCTCTCCACGACCGTAAGGGAATACGCTCCGATCTTCGCATTTACCGGAGTGACCTCAACGCGGTAGGTACCAGCCGTCGCAAGATGCAACGTGAGCGCTGCGTCCAGGCCGTGGCCGGAATCATCATCGAACCCGACGAAGCTCCCGTCCGGCCCAAAGACCTCGATATATGTGTCGACCCCTGTCGCGCCGTCCAGGATGAACCCGATGTCCGCGGCGGACTCCAGCTCCAGGATGACGATGTCCCGATCGCCCGGCTCGCCGAAGGCCCCCGCGACGGTCTCCCCAAGCGCCACACTGCGGGGCCCCTCATCCGGCTCATCGTCGAGCTGCTCCAGCGAGACCTCGAACTCGCCGGCGCTCGCCGCATCGAACGGCGACACTCCGAGCACGTAGGCCCCGCTTTGCGGGAGCCGGACGATGATCAACGAGTCGCGGTTGACGGAGCTCTCGTCGTCGTTCTCGGCGAGCAGATCACCACCCGGCCCCGACAGGCTGGCCACGGGGTCCATCCCGGCCTTGCCGTCGACTTGGATACGGATGAGCGTCCCCGCTTCGCCCTGGAACGCGAACTCCAGGGGCTCCGAATTGGAACCAACAACTCTGATCAGGGGCTGTTCGTACTCAAGCCGATCGAGGTCGCTGAGGGCGGGAGGATCCGCCAGGACGGGCGGGGGCTCCGCCGAATCCGACGCGATATCGGCGTCTTCAGAGGACCTCGCTCCCAGCGCAGTCGGTTCACTTGATAGAGCCGCTTCTTCGGGAAGCGCGGCGACTGTCCCCGCGCCGGCCGCGTCCGCGGCGCTCGAGGCACGGCCGCGATCCGTCTGCTGGATACCCAGCACGATCGCGACGGCCACCACGATGAGCGCGGCGAGAGAGAACCATCGTGTGGTTAGCATGGCCTGCTCGGCGAAATCACCCTTGGAGTCAGTATCGCAGAACGGCGGCGCGGAGGCGTCCGTCCAAACCCTCGGGCATCGTGGCGACGTCGATCGGCCCTTGGGGCCAAGCCGCCATCTTCAAGACAACGGGGGCGCTAGGCCGCTTTCCGGTCGTCGCGATCCTGCTCCTGCATGGTCTGCGATCGACTGCCAAAACGCGGCTTGAGCAGACGCGGCCGGCGATACTGGAGCTGATCCAAGCGACGCCGAATCGCGGCGTCCTCAGCGCGACTTCGGAACCGACCAAGCGGATTGAGGCTTCTCATGGTTGCCCTCCCGGCACTTCATGCTCCCCATCATCCCGCCTGGGGGGGACGCACCTCGTCAGGAATCACCCAACCGTCGGCCTCGGACTCCCTACGTTTTCCGTCGTCAGTGCCGCGGCCCTGCCCCATCGTCCCGGGCCCAAAAAAAACAAGGCCCGCTTGCGGGCCTTGTTTGCGCCTCACACGAATTTTGACAAATTATTGTGAGAATAGCCGCGGGGCGCATTGAGATTGTCGGCATGCACGGACCGTTCCGCAGGGGCCGCGTTCCTTTTGCGATCTCAACGACTACTGTGCATTCCTGTATGACGATCGTGCGCGGCGGAACCGCCGGGATTAGGCCGGCCGCCTGGGCTCCGAGCTACTCGGCATCCGCGCGCTCCGCGTACTTGGACCCCTCCACGTAGTAGCGGCGATGCCAGATGCCCATGGCCGATTCCCCCTCTTCGGGCATACGCCAAGTCTTCACGGTGGATCCGGCCAGAGTCACGGCCAACAACGCGCGCGGCTGATCGATGGTGTTCTGGATGTACACTTCGGCGCCTTCCGGCGGCACGTAGCGCAGCGCGATGCGCCGGTATCGGTCCCGCCAGGCCACATCCTCGCCGAGGTCATGGACGACCTTGGCATCCCCCTCGACGACGACCTTGCGATACGGCCCCGCCTCCTCGTCGATGGCGAGCGCCACACGCGGGTGTGTCCGGATGTGTTCCAGCCACAACGACTCTTTACGCGGCGTGAACCAGATGCGCCCTTCCTCATGGATGAACCAGATCGGCGTCACATGCGGATCTCCCTCGGCATCAACCGTCGCGATCCGCATGAGCACTCCCGGCGCCGCCAGGAACGCGTCTTGTTCCGTGGAATTCAGTGGGGGCATCGGACTCCTCCTCTTCGGTACGTTGGCAGGCGGGCAGGATACGTCCTTTCGAGACAGGGGAACGCCCCACCCGAGCGTCGCGGCTGGCTAGAACTCAAAGTCGCCGCGCAGCAGTTGCCGGGCGATGGTGCGGCGGAGAATCTCCTGCGTGCCGTCGGCGATGCGAATCGTTCGAGCGGTGTGGAGACCATCGACCAATCGCATTTCGTTGGTGACTCCCATGCCACCAAACACCTGGATCGCCCGGTCGTAGACGCGGAAGCAAGACTCGGTGCTGAAGGCCTTCATCATGCTCAATTCCTTGATCGCCCGCCCCCCCTGGTCCACTTTCCAAGCCGCGTGCAGTCCCGCGGCCCGCGCCGCGTAGATCTCGATCGCCGAATCGGCCAGGAGGATCTGCACGGCTTGATGTTCCGCGATGGGTTGGCCGAAGGTCTCGCGGTTCTTGGCATACTCTGTCGCGCGCTCCAACGCCCACCGCGCCAGCCCAACGGACCGCGCACCGTTGTAGAGCCGGCCAAAGTTGACGCCCTCCAGGGCCAGCGGAAAGCCCTCATTGATGGGGCCAAGACGATTCGCGTCGGGAACTTCTAGCCCATCGAAGGAGAGAATCCCTTCATCGCCCCCGGGATGACCAAACAGGCGGATCACGCTATCCACATGGAATCCCGCCTGGCCGGTATCGAAGACGAAGGCGGAGACGCCGCCCGTGCGCGCCTCGGCCCGCTCTGGGTCGGTGACGGCGAAGACGATGCCGCAGTCCGCGTACGGGGAATTCGTGATCCACTGCTTGGTCCCGCTAATCCGCCACACGTCGCCGTCGCGGACGGCCCGGGTACGGATGTTCCAGACATCGGACCCTGCGTCGGGCTCTGAGAGGGCGAAACAGGACGACTTCCGCCCGCTCAGCAAGGGCTCGAGGAAGTCGGTCTGCACACTCGGATCGAGGTGTCGATGGAGAGAATTAGGCCCCGTCGCCCAGTGCGCCAAGGCCCACGTCGGCAGGACGCGGCCCGGGCCGGTGTGGTGGTAGAGGGCCTCCCAAGCGTCGTAGTAGGTGCGGAAATCCTGCCCGCCCCCGCCGACCGACGCCGGCACAAACATGCTGTAGTACCCCGCGTTGGCCGACGCCTCTCGCACTTCCCGCATCGCGTTGACGACCTCCGGATGGTAGCGACCGTCCGCGCCATAGAGCCGATGCGGGTCGTCGAGGATGTCGCTGAGCTTCTCCTCGCGCGTACGGACTTCAGCGTCCAGGAAGGCCCGGATGCCATCGAGAATGAGTGTCGTCTCGTCGGAAACGTTGAAATCCGCCACGTAGCCCTCCTGGCGTCTCAAGCGCCGCGGCGGAGTCTAGCATCGCGGTCGAACAAGGCGATCACCGGGCTGGAAGCGAAACCCCAGCGACGGGGAGCGTGCCCACGGCGTTTGGCGTCCTGATAGCCCGCGCCCACCTCTGGCGGTCGCGGATCAGGCCGTCCTCGACGCGGGCGAGTCAGTCCGCGCCGTCCGCTCCGGCGCGGCCGCCAACTCATGGACGGCGGCTCCGCCAAGACGCGCCATCCGTGACGGCCGGCAGACGATGCGATCCTCCGTACATCACCAAGCCGCGGCCGAGTTCTCGATGCGCCGCCCGTCCCGCATCCGTAGGGAATTCCCCGAGTTTCCCGAGGTTGCTCCATCCTCGCTGATTCACGTGTAATCCTCTTCCGTCCGGCTAACGATCGCATCCGCCGTGTCGACGATCAGAAGAGGTGCAGCGAAGCACTTCGTGCCTGAATGGGAATGACACTGTGACGACGCTCATGAGTGGTGGAGAGTGGACTCAAGCGGGCCTGCCGTTTGATTGCTTGGATGATCCCGCCACCTACGACCGCTTCGATCCCACCGGCATGTTGCACGACATCGCCCAAGCGGCCATCCCGATTCAGGAAGGACCGCTGCGGCGCGCCGGGGTCGAGCCGATTCGAGCCAGCCGCGTCATCGTGGCGGGCATGGGCGCATCCGGCATCATTGGCGACATCCTCCAGAGCCTGGCGCATGACGAGGGGGCGATTCCGGTCGTCTCCCTCCATCGCTCCACACTCCCCCGCTGGCACGATCACCAGGATCTGCTGCTGGCGGTCTCCTACAGTGGGGAGACCCCTGAAGTACTCTCCGTTGCGGCCGAGGCCGAGGCCCGGGGCGGTCCGGTCATCGCGATTTCGTCGGGCGGAAAGCTGAGCGACTGGGCACGGCCTCGCGGTATCAATCTCCTTCCCGTGAAGGCAGGCTTTGAGCCGAGGGCGGCCCTCTCGGGCCTCCTGACTCCCGCGCTCGCAGCCTGCGTTCAAGCCAAGGTCTTCGAGGACATCGGGTTCGAAGATCTGGCCACGGCTCTCGAAGCTGATCTCCACTCCCTCCAACCCGGATCCCCACGCCACTCGAACCCCGCGAAACGGATCGCCCACCGTCTCCACGGGAGAACGCCCATCTTCACCGCCGCGGGGCATCTCAGCCCAGTCGCCACGCGCTGGTCCGCCCAGTGGGCGGAGAATGCGAAACTGACATCCGTGGCTTGGAATACACCCGAGGTCCTGCACAACGCGGTGGAGGCGCTGGACGACGTCGCGGCGAGTCTCACGCCTTGCGTGGTGATTCTCCGCGACACCCACCTCTGCCAGGTGGACACGATGTCGCTCGATCTGCTGGCGTCAACCTGTGGAGAGCGCGGCGTGGACTGTCTCGTCCTTAAAGGGCGGGGGAGGTCACGGCTCTCGAGTTTGCTACGTCTCGTGCAGTGGGGCGACTTCGCCAGCGCATACCTCGGCATCTTGCGAGGGGAGCGGATCGCCGAGCTCTCGATCATTCCAGGGCTCCGATCGGTCCTCCGGCAGGCCGGCACCCTTGCGCGGGCAAGCTGATGCGCGAACGTTCGGGTCTCCGGGAGGATCGGACCGCCATGTCGTCCTGCAAGATGGACGACGGGCGGATCGCCGCGCCGCTTCTCAGCTCCGCCTGCCCAGCCCGCAAGCAATGCGATTCGGAAGGACTTGAGACCAATCCACCGTCCCACGACCCACGCAGCCGGGGGGGCGACGGATGAGCCGGGGCGACACGCGCCCGCGAAAGGCGCCGCACGAACTCAATGGACCGCTGCGACGCTTTCTGGCTCTCTTGCCGGTGCCCGTCGTCGGCGCCTACCTGATCTGGCGTGCCGGATGGACCCTCAATGGCGACGCCTTGTGGCTGTCCCTGCCACTCCTGATCGCGGAGACGCACGGTTATCTCACCTACCTGATGAACCTCATGATGACGTGGGACCTACGCGGGATCCCCATCCGTCCCCCGGGGTTCGCGGCGCCCGGTCTCCGGGTCGACGTGCTGATCGCGACTTACAATGAACCGTCTTGGATCCTCGCTCCCACGATCGCCGGGGCCGTCGGGATCCGCTATCCGCATGAAACGTACGTCCTGGACGACGGAGAACGCGATTGGGTTCGCCAACTCTGTCAGGAGATGGGCGCCCGCTACCTCGCACGCCCCACGCATGAGCAGGCGAAGGCCGGGAACATCAACCACGCCCTCCAAATCGTCGAGGGAGACTTCTTCTGTGTCCTCGATGCCGACTTCGTCCCCGCGGCGAACTTCATCGACGAGCTGGCCCCGTACTTCGAAGATCCCAGCGTCGCCGTGGTGCAAGGGCCGCAGGAGTTCTACAACCTCGACAGCTTCCAGCATGCGGGCCCTCCCGGGCAGTGGCACGATCAAGCGTCGTTCTACCGTGTCATTCAGGTTGGCAAGAACCGCACCAACTCCGCCTTCTGGTGTGGCACGCCCTCCATGCTGCGGCGCCAAGCGATCCTGGAGATTGGCGGAGTGGTCGCGGAAACACTGACCGAGGATCTGCACACGTCGCTGCGGCTGCACAAGCGCGGCTGGCGCACCATCTTCCATCCCCGCCCAATCGCGCGCGGCGTGGCGCCGGAAGACTACGACGGATTCATCCTGCAACGGCTCCGCTGGGCGCGCGGTGCAATGCAGGTCGTGCGGCGGGAGTGGCGCGGGAGTGGCCTCTCCCCGGCGCAGCGATTGAGCTATATCGCCAGCACCATGACTTACCTGGATTCCTATCGAAAGCTTGCATTTCTCGTGGTGATCCCGATCATCCTGCTCAGCGACACGCTGCCGATAGACGCGAACGCTACAACCTTCATCGCCGTCTGGGGCGTGCAGATGGCCATCTCCGTCGTCGCGCTCATGGCGCTCGGCCGTAGTGCGCACCGCTACTTCGCCACCGAGATGTTCGACCTGCTCAAGATGTTCGCCTTCATCCTCGCGAGCTTGGAGATCATGTTCGCGCGGCCGCTGCGCTTCCTCGTGACACCCAAGGGTGACGGTGGCGAGCGGCACATCAATGGCTTCCTGTGGCCCACGCTCGTCCTGATTGGCGTCTATGTGGGGGCGCTGCTTCTTGGCGGCATGCGCGTGGCCGGCGCCGGTACGACGACCAGCAACGAGACGGCGATCGTCGCCACGCTGCTCTGGGGCACAGGGATCCTGGGCTTGCTCATCTTCACGACGTGGCGGGGCTACGAGCACGTCACGCGGCGCCGTGCGCACCGGATCCGCGTGAAGCTCAACGCGGAACTCAGCACCGAAACGATCAGCATGCCCATCATAATCACCGACATGACACTGTTGGGGGCCGCCGCGACGGCGCCTCGTGAGTTGCCCGCGAACACTCCCGTCCGCCTCGCCATTCCAGGAGTGGATCGGCGCATCAACGGGATCATCCGCAGCACGGCGCGGATCGATGCGCACGTCCAGCTGCGTATTGAGTTCGAAGCCGATCCTCGGAGCACGGCGGACCTCGCCCGGGCCATCGCGCCCTACCTAGCCAGCAAGGACCCCATCATCTCCCCCGAGCCGGCGTTCCCGGTGGGCAAAGCCGCCTAGCGACCCTCACCCATCAGCTCCTCGCATAACGCACGTCTCACGACTGCGCTATCTCATAGCCAAATATCTCATCCCACGCCACACTGGGTGAAGCGTTGAAGCTCTCCACCTATAGGTATTCGGCATCAGCGCGCTTCCGGCGCGATGTCAAATCCCTCGAGGTGGCGGGCACCACCTTCGGGGAGGCTGGTGATGGTACCTGAGACGACCGTGTCGTACGCCTTTCAGGATTCCGGACAGACCTTGATTCTCGAAGTACGAGATGGCGTGAATGCGGATGACTTCATCGAAGTCCTCAACGCCGCGAAGCGCGATGCCCAATACCGCTCTGACACGACGATCATCGTCGATGCGAGCCAGGCGACCGAGTCCGCCATTGATGGCGATGCAGTACGTCGGCTCGCCCGGTTCAGCCGGGCGGACGACACCCGCCTTGGCCAGCGCGTTGGTTTAGTCCCACGCCCCGTACCCGCCTCATACGGCCTGAGTCGGATGTACCAGATGTTGAGCGACTCGCAGCGCCAGATCGAGATCTTTGAAACGCTTGACGAGGCGCTGGAATGGGCAAGAAGTCCGAGCTCTCTTGAGGCCCTTCCCTCGCCGGGAGAACTTCGGGCCTAGTCGCTCGGCGGCGCTAGCGATCGAGACCGAACACCTCCACCGCGTTGTCGTGCAAGAAGCGCGGCCAGACGTGTTCGCGAAGCTCCACCTCGGTCTCAATCTCCCGAGCGATCCGTCTCAGATCCAAGCCTGGCCAATACCCGGCGTACAACACCTGGTTCGCTCCGCGCGTGTTTGCGAAGTGGATGATGTCCTTCGGGTAGTGTTTCGGCGCAAAGGCTGAAGTGGAGTAGTAGAGGTTTGGCCACTTCAACATCAGCTTCACGCACTCGAACTCCCACGGTTCGCCGCCGTGCCGCATCACCACCTTGAGCTCCGGGAAGAACCACAGCACCTCATCGAGGTGCATGGGGTTCTGGACATCGCCCGGGACGCGCGGGCCGGGAAGCCCCACGTAGCAGACGACGGGCAAGTTCAGGTCACAGCATTTCGCGTACAGCGGCCAGTAGATCTTATCGTTGTAGGGACGCTGCACGCGGAAGCCCGTCACGCAGCACGACTTGATCAGCGGGTAGTCCCGAACCACGGACTCCAGGTTGCGCAGCTCCGGCATGCCCAGGAAGGGATTGACATTCACGTTGGCGAAGAAGCGATCGGGATACTGTCCGATTAGGTCCAACACCGGCCCCGGGTTATCGAGATCGCAATCGACAAGCGCCCGCTCGATCCCAACTTCGTCCAGAAGCGCCACCAGCTCGTCGATCGTCTGGCCCTTGCCAATCAGATCGGGAGCGTCTCTGAAGAAGTGCTGCGCCGGGTGCGCATACTCCTTGCTCTCCGCGTCCCGGATCCATCCCTCCGCGATCATGTGCGGCATCGATGCGGTCCGGCTCGCTTGCGCCTGACTCAGCTCCCCGCGTAGACTTGGAATGTTAAGGCCGAGCATGCAATCGATCGTCTGGATGCCGCGCATGACGCACTCCTCTCCTGCGGAGCGAGTCTAGCGTCCCATCCTCCGAATCGATGCAACGGGAAGCGCGCACGGCGCGCACATGACGGGGACTCGACGGGCGTTAGGCGTCCGCGCGCACCTGGAACGTCGCCATCAGCGCGGCGTAGTCCGACTCTCTGCTCTGGAGACCGATGTCGGCCCCGGCCGGACTTGGCGGCGCCTCGCCCGGCGCGTCGCTGCGCTCGCGCTGGAAAATGAGCCCACTCGGCATCTTGCCCGCAGCCGTCTGCTCCTCGACCATCCGCCCTGCCGCGAATGGATCCGCCGGATCGTAGATGGAGTCGTCGTCGACGTTGACGATCCGCGATGGCCACTCCGTGTACCGATCGTTGTAGGCGACGCAGGGCGAGAGAATCTCCAGAAACGCGAAGCCGCGCCCGTCGGCCGCGTGGGTAATCGCCGCGCTCGTCAGCGCCGCGAGCTGGTCCGGCGCGCCGCTGTAGCCGCGCGCGAGAAAACTCGAATTGGGGAACGCGAGGCCGAGTTTGATCGGATCGACGGGCTCATCTCGCGCTCCGCTGTAGTCCGCTTGGCTCGTCGGTGAAGGCTGCCCTTTGGTCAGCCCGTACGTGCCGTTATTCATGAGCAGGTAGACGACGCTCGGATTCGTGCGAAAAGCGTGCACCAAATGACCCACGCCGATCGCCAGACCATCGCCGTCACCACCCGCCCCCACCACACACAGATCCGGGTTGGCGAGCTTCGCCCCGGCGGCCGTGGGCAAGACGCGGCCGTGCAGCGCGTGATAGCCATTGGCTTCCACGTAGTTTTGGAGGGTGCCGGAACATCCGATTCCCGCCACGACCAGCACGTCCTCGCGCGCGACGCCGCACCGCGCCAAGGCCGCTTCCAGCCCGGCGACGACGGCGAAGTGCCCACAGCCAGCACACCAAATCGGATCGGAGAGGGGAAATGATTCAGTCATTGTGCACACCCCCCACGCATCACCGTATCCACAATCGTTCCCGCGCGCATTGGACGGCCATCGAACTGCAAGATGCTCTCCATCCGGGCCGCGTCCGCACCCTCTGAAACCAGGATCTTGCGGAGCTGCCCGGTGGCGTTCTGCTCCACGACGTAGACCCGTTCGTGCTGTCGGATGAATTCGAGGGTTTCGGTAAGGACGGGCCAGAGGGTCCGCGGCTGGAGCAGCGCGGCTGCCACTCCCTGAGCGCCAAGGCGCTCCGTCGCCTCGAGCGCCGGTCCAAACACGGCACCCACGCCGATCAACCCGACTTGCGCGTCCGGTTCGCCGAGTATTCGTCCCGCCGGGAGCTGCTCGTGCGCGACGGCTTCATCCAGCTTGCGCTGCCGTTTTCCCACCATCTGCATGCGATTTCCGGCATCCGTGCTGACCCGGCCGAACTCGTCGTGCTCGTTCCCCGTGACCAGGGAGACCGCGCCACTGGTCGCCGGCACCGTGTAGGGAGACACGCCATCATCGGTCATTGCGTAGCGTTGATAGACATCAAGCAGCGCAACGTTTGTCGCGTCCAGACGCTTGCCGCGATCGATCTCGATACCGGACAAGTCGAAGGGGGGTACGGTCGCCATGTTCTGGCCGGTGGGTTGGTCGAGCGCAAGGATGACCGGACACTGGAACCGCTCAGCGAGATTGCATGCGCCGACGGCCAGGGTGAAGCAATCACTGGGGTCGCCGGGCGTCAGGACGATCCGCGGATACTCCCCGTTCCCCCCGTAGACGATCATCTCGAGATCGCTCTGCTCCGGTTTGGTCGGCAGCCCAGTACTGGGGCCGCCGCGCTGCACGTTCACCACGACGAGCGGAATCTCCGCCGACCCCGCTTGCGTAATCCCCTCTTGCATCAGAGCGAAGCCAGGGCTGGAGGTCGCGGTCATAGACCGGACGCCGGCGAGCGCGGCTCCGATCGCCATGTTGACAGCCGCCAACTCGTCCTCTACTTGCCGGACGATGCCGCCGAAGCGCGGGAGCTGCTTATCCAGCCAAACCATGATGTCGGTGGCCGGCGTAATCGGATAGCCGGCGAAGAACCGGCCGCCCGCGGCGAGGAACCCGAAGGCCAGCGCATCGTTGCCACTGATCTCAAGTCGGCCATCCGACACCACTGCTCCGGCCTCCAGTGAGTACGACGCGCAGGCGTTGCGATCCCGCGCCAGCTCAAAGCCCATGTCCACGGCGCGCAAGTTCGCGTCCCGCAACGTGGGGCCGAGCCGCTCGAAGCGCCGCGAAATCGCGGCGCGTGTGGCCGCCTCGGACAGGCCCAAGGCATGGGCTGTGAATCCGATGGCAATACTGCTCTTGAAGATCGGCCGGCTCAGCTCACCGACCGCCATGCGCGCGAAGGGCGCTGAGGCGACATCGACGGAGTCCGCTAGAACTCCACGGGGCACCGGGCCATCCGAGTCGTCGTACACAACCAGCGCGCCGGGACTCAAGTGCTCCGCTGCATTGTGAATCCCGCTCGCGTCGAAGACGACGAGAAGCTGGACATCATCGCCCAGGCCATAGCGCTCAGCCTGGCTGGCGCGCAGCGCCGCCGCCGCCGCACCTCCCTTAATCCGCGACAACACGTCCCGCTCCGTGTAGATGTTGAAGTGCATCTCCCTGAGAAGATCCGCAATGACGTTGGCGACAGTCAGCGAGCCATCACCGCCCTGCCCGGCGACGATCACGTTGAGATCGGTAATAGCGGCTCCGGTGGTGGTCGTCATTGGGCGGATCCTCCTGCTCCTTCTGGAGCCAACTCCGCCCCAGCGGACTCTGGCGGGACCCGCCCGGCCTGTTGAGCGGGAAGGGCACGGGAGTGCTTGGCCGCGGCCAACTTCTGGAGCAGCGGTCTACTACGCGGCGCGTCACTCACGTCGCGAACCTCAATCTCTCCGGCATCGATCGCAGCTTGGAAGGCGTCATGACCGGCATCGGTTCGGACGACCGTGTACGTCCAACCATCCAGACCAATGCCTCCCAGTGCGATGTCGGATCGCTCGGCAGCATAGTCTGTGCAGAAGTCGCAGGCCGGACGCGCGTACGTCCGGAACTCCTTCAGTGAGAGATTTTCGGTGCGCCCATCACTCAGGCGTACAACGATTTTGCCCTTGATGTTGATGTTCTCGACGTCCGTACGCTTCACGTCGAAACGTTCTGCAATCGCGCTGATCGACTCATGCGTAAAGCTCTCCGAGCAGAAAAGCCCGATCACCAGGGTCACGTTGCGCTGCAACCAGCGATTGATCTGCAGCGGCACGCCCGAGGCCTGCTGATGCCGCAGCCCCTCCACCTGGCAGGGCACGCCCACCACCGCGATCGGATGCACGTCCCGAGCCACCGCCTCCTGAAGGGCTAGCGTGTTCGGCGAATACGTGTAGCGAGACCCTCGACATCTCAGAACCTCCTCGGCGGTCGTCGCAAGCCGCTGCTCACCCACCTGCGGGTCCGATTCCTTCACATCGCCCAGCACGACACCTCGAATGACCTCGGTTTCGAGGGCTCGAAGCAACAACGCGCTCGCGGTGCCCCCGTCTTGCGCCCGATCGCGGATTTCCGGCGCGGTCGCCCGGCTCAGCACCTCGTAGCTGTACGGTCCAAAGCCATCTTCGAGCGCCGGACTACGAAACGACATCGTCCCGAGTTCTGGCGCCCGCAGGATGGGGCAGACATCGGCACAAAGAATGCATTGGACACAGGCATCTGGGCGAAGATCGACGGGCCGCTCATCTTGGTACTCGAAGACATCGGCGGAGCATATCGTCACGCAAGAGGCACAGCCCACGCACTTCCCCTGCGAGACGACCTCGTCCATGAGGAAGTCCACCGTCCGGAAGCCTCCGCGATTCAGCTCCGCCCGCCACGCGTACGACCACTCGGAGGGGGGAGCCCCACCCTCGACGAGTGCCCGGTATCTATGTTGCACCACTTTCGCAACGGTCTCTGAGGGCACGGGGCCTCCGCTTCTGCAGGTCCACGGGCCGCAAAGCCACCCGCAGTCGACACTGCTGTCATCGTCTTTCGCTTCGCGACCGCTGGAACTGACTCAGATCATGCCGGGGTTAGATCAGAGCCAAGCGATCACCGTCAGCCACCCCGGCGACATCATTCTTGGGTCTCCGGGACCGGAGCGATCGTAAAGCTGCCTCCAATAGAGATCCAGTCCAAATACTCGGCCCCATGCACCTCAGTAATGTTGCGAACCAAGCAGCCACTCGCTGGCCCCGGCACCAGTCCGCCGAAGGAGAGCCCGTCCGCCCAGGTTGATCGTCTCCTGATCGCCCCGCTGGGCACGGTACCCAGGTGGCCGTGCCCACTGGTCCGAGCCCAGGGATGAGCGGATGTATCGATCCGAGCACCATCCGGGATCGGGGGCAGCCTCGGAGAGCACATCGGCTTTCAGGCCCAATTTGGAACCGTCCAAGTCGAGAGACGCGACGGACGCACGAGAGCCACCGAGGCGGCGGGGGCCATCCCACAGTTGCCGTGGCGCCGCTGGGCTATCGTGAGCGGGACGCGAGACTCAGGAACAGAGACCAGACACGGATGCACGCCGCGGCTGCCGGCGACGCCCTTCCGGCGTACCGGCACAACGTTCGCCGATACAGGGCGTTCTACTTCTTCTACGACCTGCAGTGGTGGATGCCGATCTGGGTGGCCTTTCTCATCGACGACCAGGATTTCTCCTTCACGCAGATCACACGGATCGGCGTGCCGTTCTGGATCATCGTGGCCTTTGGGCAAGTGCCCGCGGGCGCGCTCTCCGATCGCTGGGGGCGGGTCTGGTCGCTCCGCGCGGGAGCCGTGCTGTACGCCGCCTCCATGCTTTCTTTCGGTCTGGCGGAGCCCTTCGCCCCAATCATGCTGTCGTGGATTCTCTGGGCGTTCGCTTTCGCGATCGTCACGGGCGCGGACAGTGCCTTCCTCCACGACTCGTTGAAAGCGGACGGGCGAGAGTCCCAGTTCGAGAAGATCGCCGGCCGCACATTCGCCGTGCGGTCCGTCGCCGTGGTCGTGGCGACGCTTTTGGGGGCCCCATCGCCGGCGCCACGGACATCCGCGTCCCCATCTTTCTCGGCACCGCCGCGTCCCTCACCGCACTCGCCATCGCCATGACTCTGGGAGAGCCACCGCGTAGCGTCTACGCCGCCGGGCTGTCCTACCGCCAGACGTTCGCAGCCGCGTTCAAGACAGTGCGGGCGATCCCATCCGTCGCTCTGCTTCTGCCCTTCGTCGCCGTGCTGCTCGCCGGCACAATGACCGCAGAGTACTTGCTCCAGCCGTTCCTCCGTTCGCATGACGTTGGGGTGGGGTTCGCGTTCTCGGCGCTGCAGGTCCCCGTACGCGTGATGGCCGTCGTTGGGGCGATGGGCGCCTTCTGGTAAGTCACGCGGTTCGGCGAAGCGCGCTCGCTGCTGGCGCTCCCGGTCTTCGGCGTCGTGGCCTATGCGGGCGTCGCCCTGCTCGACAGTGTCGGCGCTATCGGCTTCTTCATGTTTGTGGGCCTGGTCCGCGCGGTCTCGTTCCCGGTGGTGGAGGGGTACATCAACCGCCGCGTGCCGGCCGACCAACGCGCCACGATCCTCTCCCTCAACCCTATGGGCTTCGCGCTCTTGGTGATCCCGATCCTGCCATTGATCGGTTTCACCGCGGATGAGGTCAGCTTAGAAACCACCTTCGGCGTGGCGGGGATCGGGATCGGGGTCCTCACCTCGATCACCGGACTCCTCTGGTTCCGCGCCCACCGCAGGGCCGGCGCGCCCTCGCCCCAGGCCGCGATTGAAGTGCCCCAACCAGCCGCGTCAGTCCCCGAGGCGGGAGCGGACGTGTCGTAGCCCTCCATGTCAGGGTCTATCAAGGGCGGTCCCTAGGTCTGAATGGTCTGAACCCTGGTTCGGATTCCCACGAAGGTCGTCGATCATGCCTGAGGAGGATCCTCGCGCCGACATGACCCACTCCGTACTGATCATCGACGACGAACCGGGCATCGTCGCCCTCTGCGAAACCGCGCTGGGCGCGGCGGGCTACGAGACGGGCAGCGCGAGCGACGGCGCCGAAGCGTTGGGGATCATCACCTCGACGCAATTCGACCTTCTCATCATCGATGCGGTGATGCCCGAGATGGACGGCCTCGAACTGATCCGGCACGTCCGCCGGGACTGGCCGGCCCTGCCCGTCATCGTCATGTCCGGCGCGGGAGACTTCTCAACCTACCTCCGGGCGGGCGAGTTGCTCGGAGCCACCTGGACGTTAGTCAAACCCTTCCCCATGGCCGACCTCATCAGCGCAGTCGATCGCGCGCTTCGGAAAAAGAGCGCCTAGCCCCTCCTGACTCCCGTCACGCATCGGGAGATCCCCTAGGAGTCTGACTGACGCGGATCCCCGTTCGGTGGAATGCCTCCACGCTCCCTTTCTCTGACTGTCCCGCCTTCGAGCCCTATCTACGATCATTGTGATTCATTCATGCAGGATCCATCCCTGACAGCGTCTTCACGTACCGGCCCGCGCGTGCAGCAGGAAAGCCAGCTTCCCATGGCGATCGACTCACTTCCGGATCGCGAGGCGCTTCAGCGCCGAATCGCCGACCTTGAGCGTGAGACCGCCAGGCTCAGGGCGGCGGCGACCGGCCCGGCCCGGCCGGACCCGACGCCGCGCATCCACGAACTCAGCCAGATCCTGCAGGCCGCATCCGACGCCATCATCGTCATCAACCCCGATCACCGGATCCGCAGCTTCAACGAAGGGGCCGAGCGCACCTTCGGCTACCAAGCCTCCGAGGTACTCGGCGAGCCGGTCGGGCTACTGCTCCCCGACGATGCCCGCTCTGAGCACGAGGATCATCTCCTGGGCTTCGAGAACAGCGTCGACCGGGGCCGGGACAAAGACAGCCGCTCTGAAATCCGTGGCCAGCACAAAGACGGCACTGTATTTCCCGCGGACACATCGATCGGCAAGGTGGACACCGCGCAAGGCCCTCTCCTGATGGTGATCCTGCGAGACGCGCGCGAGCGCCACGGTCTGCATGAAGCACTCGCGCGGTCCGAGCGTCAATACCGCGCGCTCGTGGATGGCGCCACGGACTTCATCTACGAAGTCGATCTCGCCGGCCGAATTCTCTTCATGAACCGAGCGGCGCTCACCACCCTGGGGTACCGCACTGCCGATCTGGCGGATCTGAACTTCCTTGATCTCCTGATCGATGGCGAGCGGGCGCCGCTTCACGAGGATGCAGCGGCTTCCGGCCCAGACGAGACACGAGCCGCGGCCATCCTCCTTCTCCGCGCCAGGGGCGGCCGGCAAATCGCGCTGGAGGTCCGCAGCTGACTCGTCCGGGACACGGATGGTCGCCCTCAATCCGCGCGAAGCATCGCACGAGACGTCACTCAAGAACGCGCCGCGGAGACCGCGAAGGCGGATGCCGAACGGCGCTATCAGCGGCTCGTGGAGAACTCCCGCGACGCGGTACTCGAAATGGATCTCCGCGGCAGGATCCTCTATGCCAGCCCCGCCATTCGCCGCATGCTCGGGTACAGCGCGGACCAAACGTCCGGCCTGACCGTCGCGGACGTCATGTCCGCTGCGGACATTGCTCGGTTCCGCGAGCTGCTCGGAGGCGATGGCGGGGCGCCATTCGATGGTTCCTTCCTGTTCCGAGCACGCCATGCGAGTGGCCAGTGGCGGTGGATTGAGGGAAGCGGCACGATGATCCGCTCGGACGATGGTGCACCGCAAGGGTTCCAAGCCGTCCTGCGCGACGTCACTGAGCGCACGGAGCTGTCTCGCCAGCTCGATACGGTCCTTGAGAATGCCCCAGTCCTCCTGGCAACCATCGACACGGATGGACGCTACCTCTCCTATGAGGATCGTGGCCTCCGAAGCGTCATCCAAGACTCGCCAAATCTCCTGGGCGAATCGGTCTGGTCGTTGCATGCCGATGCGCCGGATCGTCTCGCGCCCTGGCGGCGAGCGCTGAGCGGCGAACGGGGGGAGATGGAGATCGAGATTGACGACGCCCACTACCGGGTCCACTACGGACCGCTTCGTGACCCTGCGGGGGAAATCGCGGGAGCCACGGCCCTCGCGATCGATATCAGCGAGACGCGTCGGGCCGAGGCGGCGCTCGAAGCAAGCCAGGACCAACTCCGCCAATCACAAAAGATGGAGGCCATCGGTCGTCTGGCTGGCGGTGTGGCGCACGACTTCAACAACCTCCTCATGGTCATCAGCGGTTACTGCGAAGTGCTTGAGGGCCGGCTCACGGCGGGGAGCCCCGCTCTGGAGGAACTCGGACGAATCCAATCCGCAGCCGAATCCGCCGCCGGCCTCACCGGCCCGCTGCTCGCCTTCAGCCGCCGTCAAACGCTCCAGCCGAGCAGCCTCAAGCTCAACAGCGTCATCACTGAGATGAAACCCATGCTGAAGCGCATCATCAGCGAAGAGATCACCTTCAGTGTCGATCTTGATGACACGGTGCAATCCGTGGAGACCGATCCCACCCAAATCGAATAAGCCCTGCTAAATCTTTGCGTCAACGCCTGTGATGCGATGCCCACCGGGGGCACGCTCAGCCTGCGCACCGAACGGACCGAGATCGACGATGCGCAGGCGAACGTGTTGGGGAGCCCCGCGGGCGCGTACTGCTGCATCGTCGTCGAGGACACCGGGATTGGCATGGACGAGCAAACCCGCAGCCAAATCTTCGAACCCTTCTTCACCACCAAAGGGATCGGCGAAGGGACGGGGCTCGGCCTCGCCAGCGTCTACGGGTTCGTCGGGCAAAGCGGCGGCACGATCGAAGTGGACAGTACCCCGGGCGAGGGAACCACGTTCCGTATCTATCTCCCGGAAGTGCTAGCCGCCGATGATCCCACGGGCGAGCTCTCCAACGGCGTCTCCACCGCCGATCTCGATGTCACGCGGCTCGCTGCGGTCACCTGGAACGACGCCTGCTTGGGACTCGCGGCGGAAGATGAGCTCTGCGCACAGGTGCTCACCGACGGCTGGGTGCTTTGGCTAAACGATGGCGCGAGTCTCGTCCGCTATCACACGAATCTCGACGGCTCGTCGTTGCGATCCACCCCCGCAACGGTCGGCCTGGCCGGCGTCCTCGAAGCTCCGCTCCCCTCCGGTGCGATGCCTCGGGCCCTGACGGGGTCTGATTCCGCGGTGGAACCGCTGCCCGACACGTTCGACCGCGCCACGACCGTTTTGGAATTCCTGACCGCCCTCGAACCGACAGGACTGCCCACGGCCCTCCAGGAGATCGCCATCTTCCGTCCGGAAATCAGCGTGCCAAGCGCCGGGCAGATCTCCCTCGATACCGCGACAATCGAGGTCTTCGATCTCGGGTCATTTGCCGCCGGCGAGGCCCTCGTCAACTCCCTGCGCAACGACTCCACGGTGCTCGCCGCGAACGTCACCTACTGGGTCTCCGGTCAAATCGCGATCGTCCTCACGAACGCACCCTCCAGCCCCGATGTGGAGCAAACGATCAGCGGCATCGTCGGCTCACCCGTGCTCCTGACGATCGCCTCACCGCCCCTGCTGCCTGGAAACGGCGACGACACCGCCGGAGCAGACGGCGCCGATCAGGCGACGCCGGAAACGGTTCCCGTCGCGCTTCCCAGTACGGGTTTAGCCGGTCTTGACACGGACGGCACGTCCACAAGGGTCTGGATCTGGATCGGCGTGGGGGCTGGAATCGCTGCAGTGGCGGTGATCGCCGCGACCGCGTTCCGCCGCCGTGCGCAAACGCACTGAGACGAAATTGCGAGCGGCGGTCTGCGTCACCGCCGCTCGCCAACGTCTCCTGCCGGCAGCGTCAGGCGTAGCACGATCCGCTGCTCCTTCCACCGCCAGCACCGCAGGCTGATCACGCACCAGAGATCGCCGCGCTCATCCACCCTCCGAGAAGAAGTCAGCGCGCGGCGTCCCCGTCTCGTCATAGACGGGTTCGGACAGGTCGATCCGATGTTTGAGGATCTGAGCGCCCGTCGCCTTGTACTGGCCCATGTGATTGCGCATGTTGAGGTAGTTCTCACCTTGGAGATGTGCTGCCAACGCCGCCTCTGTCTCCCAGCGCTCGTAGATATAAATACGTCCCGGAATGACCTTGTCTGCCGTCCAGGCGTAGTCCAGGCACCCCTCCCAGTCACGGACGGGCGTGATGAAGGCGCGCGAGCTGGCCAACGCCTCGTCCACATCATCGGGAGCGATCTCAATCCAACCGGAGATGATGATCATCAGAAGACCCCGTCCTCGAACTCGGCAGGCAGCGAATGGAAAGCGTCGGCGAGCGTCGGCGCGCCGCTGTAGAGCGCGTGGAAGGCGCGCCGACCGAAGCGCCAGGCGCCATCCTCCTGAACATACTCGTCGTGGTAGAGGCCCAGGGTCAGCATGGCCGTGCCATCGGCCAGTTGGCCGTATTCCGTGATGTACCAGCACCCCTTGGCCGCGTCTCCATCGAACTGGAGGATCCCTTCGTGCGGAATCTGCACGACCTGCGCCATCCCGCCCATGAGCCGCTCCCACAGCGCCACCACCGCGGCGCGACCAGCCGTCGTCTGGCCCAGAATCGCCCAGGCGCCGTCCGCTGCCCAGGTCGCGCCCCAGGCCTCCGTGTCACGCCGGCACACCGCATCGGCATAGCGCGCGACCAATTCGCGAATCTCCAACTCATCCGCGACTCTTCGCTCAGTCATGGATCCCCCAAGCACATGCAATCCGCCGCGAACATCTGGCAGCGACGGAACTAGCGATCCAATCCCCAGGCAATCCCGTTCCGCAGCAGTTGCAGATAGGCCTCGGATTCCCAGGTATCACGAAGAACCGTGGGCGTGATCCCCTCGGCATGCACGCTTTCATCGACGAACGGCTGGCTGTTCGTCGTCGGGTTGTGGCAGTGCCCCAGCGCGAAATAGGTCACGCCACCCTGACCGACGTCGCGAATGAATCCCAGGGCGCGCGTCTTGCCGTCGGGCAGCAGCGATGTGTCCTCGTCGTAGGCAAAACCGAATCCGGGCGGCGACGGGTCCTCGCCGAACTCGGTAGTCAGCAGCAGGTGCGTCGATTCCGGTTCTTGCAGTTCGATCATGTACGGCTCGTCGATGACCGAGAAGCTGGCGGGAACCCCCTGGGTAAGGCGGTGATCCCGGTCCACGACGTTCACCTCAATCCGACGCACCGGCGGGTGATTAATGAAGAAGCCGCCGAGTGTCTTGTGGTGCTCTCCCTTCACCATGCGACGGGGCCCTTCGCCCACGCGCGCAGCCTTGCCGCCGGTGCTGCCATGCAGGGCGAGCCAGCGCCCGCCAGCCTCCAGCCACTCCTGGATGTACGCCGCCTGTGGATCGTCGGCAAAGGGACCGGACACATAGGTGACGAGAAACTGGCAGTCGTGGAGCCACTTCTGCACGTCCACGAAGTCATTGGCGGTCGTCGTCAGCACGCCCTCTTCGGCTTCCAGGATCTCCAGGAGTCGCATCCGGGCAAAGTCGATGTCGTGTCCAGCCGGTTGCCCAGGCGGAAACCCGCCCGAAATGACGTGCGCTCGTATGCGTGTAGCTGTCACCATGCTGCGACTCCCGCCATCTGACTCCCGGACGATATGACGAGCGGGTACAAGCCCGGGCGCCGCGCCTAAGCTATGCGGATAGACCGCTGTTGTGAAGCCCGATCCCTGCGTGCTCAACTGCTGTCGCGGACCGATCCGTCACGGGCCCGATAGCTAGAGCCAGCCGAGCCGGACCGGCAAGGAGATACCGATGGTGACCATTCGCCGGGCAACAATCTCGGATGAACCTCGCGCGATGGAACTCCTCTCCCAGCTCATCGAAGACGCCACACCACGCCCGGACGTCTGGGGGCCCAGTTTCCGCGAACTGGTCGCCAGCAGCCGCGGCGCGGCGCTGGTCGCGGAGGACGAGACGGGCGTCCTGGGCCTCATCACCACCTCCTACAACCTCGCCGTTCGCTACGGCGGTGAGTATGCGCAGATCGAAGAGCTCATTGTCGACCCACGGGCGCGCGGGATGAACGCTGGCGCCGCGCTCGTGCGTGCCTCGATCGACGCCGCCCGCGCGCATGGCTGTCGCGAGATCGGCCTCTACTCGCGCGAGCATACCCGCGCCTTCTACGAGAAATTGGGCTTCAGTTACGCGGGACCGGAACTCCGCCAGCCCCTCTAGCGGACGACCACGACGCGCACACCGTGGGGCGATCTGCGGTCCCAATTGCCGGTGCATCAGTCGCTGGACGCAGCACACACCCCAAACCGTCTGATCTAGGTCATATGGGCACCCTTATCCGGCCCGTAGTTTCGACGCAGACACCGCAGTGCGCCGCTCGAACGGATGGGGCGGATCGCGAACCCTTGAGGAGACCATCGCAATGACTCTTGCAGACGCCGACGCGGCGACGGAACGACAGACCAAGAAGGGGCATGAACTGCTCGCCAACACGTTCCTGCGCGCCAGTACCAAGGCGGTTTTCTTCGTTCCGACCTTCCTCTATCCCACGCTGGTAGAACTCGCCGAGAGTGACTGTAAGCGCGTCCTCGCCCACTCCGAGAAGGCCGCCGCCTACATGGCGGATGGCTACGCCCAGGCGAGCGGCTCGCCGGGCATCGTCATCACCCAAGGCGGGCCGGGCGCCACGAACGTGGCCGCGGGGCTCGCCGACGCTTGGGAGAGCAACACGCCGGTCATCTGCCTGACGCCGGTGATCCCAGACATCCGCTATCACGGCAACTCCTACCAGGAGGCCTACGTGGACTTCGGCAAGGTCACCAAGTACGACGCCGAGGTGCGGATGCTGCATCGACTTCCCGAGTTCCTGGGCAAGGCCTATCGGGAAGCGACGACCGGAGCGCCGCGCCCCGTCCATCTCTACATTGAAGGGGCCCTGGAGGCCCAGGAGTTCGCCTTCGACGAGAGCTTCATCGACGAGCGCTTCTTCAAGTACCCGGCCTATCGGCCTCAGGCACCGGCCGAAGACATCGCGTCAGTGGTGGCCGAGATAAAGGCGGCGGAACGGCCGGTGATTGTGGCCGGGCGCGGCGCCATCGTCTCCGGTGCCTGGGACGAGGTGACCCGCTTCGCGGAGTGCTTCAACGTGGCCGTGACGACCTCGCTCGGAGGCAAGGGGAGTATCGACGAGCGACACTCACACTCCTTTGGGGTCGAAGGTTCCTACCGTCGCTCCGCCGCCAACGACGTGATTGACGACGGAGACCTGGTCATCTTCATTGGCAGCCACGTCGGAGGCGCTACGACGCTGCTGCAACAGACTCCGGCCATGGGCACGCGTCTGATCCAAATCGACATCGATCCCGCCCAGGGCGGGCGGAACTATCCCAACACGTTCTCGCTGATCGGCGATGCGCGCACGGTAGTCGCCCAGCTTACCGATGCCGCAGACGGTGGCCGGTCGGACAACAACGGCTGGATCGACGCCTGCCGCAAGCGCATCGACGACTGGTGGGCGGCGGAGAACGATAACGTCACGTCCGACGCCTCACCGATTCGCCCGGAGCGCCTGGGTGTGGAGCTGGCAAAGGCGGTGCCGGATGACACCTTGTTCGTGGTGGATACGGGCTACGCCGCCGCCTGGAGCGGGGCCTTCATGGACCTGCCGGCTGGCAAGAACTACCTGTCCTGCGAAGGCAGCCTGGGATGGGCGTTCTCAGCGGCGATCGGGGCGAAGGCAGCGGTGCCGGACCGTCCCGTCGTGGCATGGTGCGGCGACGGTGGGTTCTGGCCGCACATCGGCGAGATCGAGACGGCCGTTCGAAATGAGATCAATTCCGTGACGGTGGTGGCGAACAACAACGCCTTGGTCTTCGACACCCACCTGCTCCAGGCCTTCTGGTCCGCCTCGCATGATGTCGATCTGCTCTCTGAGTTCAAGCACGTCAACCTCGCCAATGTGGCGACGGAGATGGGCGCGTTCGGCATCCGCGTGGAGGACCCGAAAGACATCCCCGACGCGATGGAGCAGGCGTTCGCTGCCAACAAACCGGCAGTGGTCGAGGTCATGATTGACCACGCCGCCGTGGCACCCGTCGCCTTCATGGCGGGGCAAGGCAGCCGTGGCGGCATGCTCACCGAGCCGGAAAAGATGAAGTAGCCCGAAGCCAGAGTGCGCCAACAGAGGAAAGCTCGGCCGCAGCTAGAGTCCACGAACGGAGAGGCCTACCTGTGAATCTCGAAGGAAAAGTGGCGATCGTCACGGGTGCCAATCAAGGGATTGGCGAAGGTATCGCGGCAACGCTCACGAAGGAGGGGGCATCCGTGGTCATGGCCGCCCGTCGCGAGAAGGAGTTGAACGAGGCCGCGAACGCCATCCGGGACGAAGGCGGGAACGTCGCCACCGTCACCGCCGATATCTCCAATGAAGCGGATGTCAAGCGGCTGGTGCAGAGCACCGTCGATCAGTTCGGCACGCTAGACATCATGGTCAACAACGCTGGAGTCGCCGGTCCGATCGGGTCCATCTGGGACGTGGACCTCGCCGACTTCCAGCAGTGTCTGGATATCAACACGACCGGCCTCTGGCTTTGCTGCCGTGAAGCGGCCAAAGTCATGAAGGAACGTGGGAGCGGCCGAATCATCAACATCGGATCCATCTCCGGCAAACGGCCCTTGGCACAACGCACCGCCTACGGCGCCTCGAAGATGGCCGTGGTCGGAATCACTCGATCCCTCGCCGTGGAGATCGGCGAGTTCAACGTGACGGTGAACTGCATCAGCCCGGGCGGCATCAAGGGACCGCGGCTGGCAATGCTCGCCAAGGCGAACAACATGACCCTGGAGCAGATCTACGACGCCGTCTCCGCCGGGTCCGCGCTCAAGCGCGTCCCCGAGAACGAAGACATCGCGGCACTGTGCGTCTTCCTCGCCAGTGAGGCCGGTCGCAACATCACCGGCCAAGACATCAACGTCGATGGCGGAACCGTGATGTACTCCTAGGAGAGCGTGGCCTGGACAAGAACGCTAAAGCGCCGGGCTTTTCGCCCGGCGCTTTGTCATGCGCGGCCCTGAGACGCATCGCCGGCTCGACGAGGCGTCTCCGCTTACGTGTGCCAGGCGTACTTCTGCGGCTTGCGACCCGCACGCGGGTCGATCCGAATGTGGACCAGTGCCGGACCCTCACCAGAATTGGCGGCGGACAGCGCCGGCTCCAGCTCGTCTGGATTCTCCACGTAATAGGTCCGCCCCCCGAAGGCTTCCATCACTTTCTCGTAGCGGGCCTCCGGCAGGAAGACGCCCACCGGCGGCGGCGTTCCATCCTTCAATTCAGCGACACCGCCACCGATGCCATTGTTGTTAATCACAACCACCGTCAGCGGCATGTTGTGCCGGCAGGCGGTCTCCACCTCCATGCCGCTGAAGCCGAACGCCGCGTCGCCCTGCACCGCGACCGTCCGTCGATCCGGGTGGACAACACAGCCCGCGATGGCGAAGCCCAGTCCAATTCCCATTGTGCCGTAGGTCCCGGCATCGAGCCGAGTGCGCGGCTCCGAGTTGTCCAGAATCGTTCGGCCAATGTCCATCGTGTTGGCGCCCTCACCCACGATGATCGCATCCTTGGGCATGGTGTCGCGCACCTCTTTGAGGACGCGGTAGTAGTTCATCGGAGTGCTGTCGTCAGCCATCATTCCTGCGCTGATGCCCACGTTCTTCTCTGAGACGCTATCCAGCGTCGTGCGCCACGCCGTCTCTTCCGGGTACTGCCAGGGGTCGGCATCCAATGCCTGATTCACCTGAGCCATGACCGCCTTGCCATCCCCGACCAGTGCGACCGCAGCTGGAACGTTCGTGCCGATGTCCTCCGCCGACGGGTCAAGCTGGATGACGCGCAAGTCTTCGCGATAGCGAGGCGCCTGCCCAAAGTGCAAAATCCAATTCAACCGCGCTCCCAAGAGCACGATCACATCCGCCCCTTGCAGGGCTTGCGTCCGCGCCGGGGAGACGGCCAGCGGGTGATCATCCGGAACCACTCCCTTACCCATTGGCGTCGGGAGGAACGGCAGCTGGGTCTTCTCGATGAATTCGCGCACCTCATCCTCCGCCCGCGCCCAGGCCATCCCCTTCCCCACGATGACGAGCGGGTTCTCCGCCGTCTTCAGCGCCGCGAGCGTGGCGTCGATGTTCTCCGGGGCAACCGTGGAGCGGCTGGGCTCCGGCACCGTTGGGGCATCCACAACCTCAGACAGCGGGATCTCGTTCGCCAAGACATCGTCCGGGAGATCGAGGTACGAGGCGCCGGGGATGCCGTGCAATGAATGCTTCACCGCCTGCTCCACGTAGAAGGGGATCCGCTTGGTGCTCTCAATCTGATGGGCGTACTTCGTGAACGGTGTCGCGGCCAGCACCTGGCGCTCCTCTTGGAACGCGCCCATGCCATTCTGCTCAATCGACGAGGCCCCCCCCAGCAGGATCATGGGCCAGCGGTTCGATTGGGCATTGGCCAGACCAGCGAGGCCGTGCACCACACCGGGCCCAGAAACGACGAGGCAGCCCTGCGGGCGCCCCGTCAGGTAGCCCGCCGCTTGCGCCGCATACGAAGCCGACTGCTCATTCCGCATGCCGATGTAGCGGATGCCGGCCTTCTGCGCCTCCATCGCTACCTCGGTCACGGGAAATCCCACCACACCAAAAAGAAAGTCCATCCCCTGTTGCTTCAGGGATCGCGCCAAGAGCTGACGCCCGCTAATCGTGTCGCCTGTCGTCATCGTGAGCCTCTCCTACTTTTCTACGGATGCCTCGAACGCTTGCCCGGGCCGCGAATGCACAACGCCGGACACGTTCAACGCTTCAATCTCCTCCACCGACATTCCCAATTCGGCGCTGAGGATCTCTTCTGTGTTGGCGCCGAAAATCGGCGCCGGCTCCAGCGGCACCTCCGATTCCGACATCCGGATGGGGGATCTCATCAACGTGATCTCCCCCTCCACCGGGTGCTGCACCTTCTCGATGAAACCCCGTTCGGCCAAGTGAGGATCGCGGAAAACGTCCATTGTGTCGAAGATCGCGCTGGCCGCGACTCCGGCCTCGCACAGGATCCGCATTGCATCTTGCTTCGAATGTTGAGTCGTCCAGGCGCGGATCTCGGCGTCGAGTGCCTCGGCGTTCTCGCTGCGCTGGCGGGCCATCTCGAAACGCGGGTCGACCAGCAGATCCTCTCGCGCAATCGCCACGCAAAGCTGGTCCCACATCCGCGATGTCGCGACCAGCATGTGCACATAGGCGTTGGTGCCCTCGGGGTCGTCGTCGGTTGGCGCGCAGGGATACATCCCCGACGGTGCCCCAGCGGAGTGGCCCTGTCGCGGAACGATGGCATCCGCCCAATAGGAGACGCCGGTCGTGCGCATGAACATCGTCATGACCTCTTGCATCGAGAGTTCGATCTCCTGGCCCAGACCCGACTGCAAACGCTGCGCCCAGGCGGCGGTGATCGCCAGCGCGGTCTGCATCCCCGTACTGGTGTCGGCGAAGGTGGGCCCAGGCTTGACGGGAGGACCGCCAGCGGACCCGGTCACGGAGACGGCACCGGAGGCAGCCTGAGCCAGCGGATCAAAGCACTTCCAGCCGCTGTAGGGGCCGCTCAAGCCGTAGCCCTTAATCCGTGCGTAGATCAGGGCGGGGTTCCGCTCCCGCAGGACGTCGTAGCCCAGGTCCAGCTTCTCGATCACTCCGGGGCCGAAATTCTCCACGAAGACATCGAACTTCGGGACCAAGTCCAACAACAGGTCTCGGCCCCGCGACTGCTTCAGGTCCAGCACGATGCTGCGCTTGTTGGAGTTGTAGTTGAGGAAGTACTGGGAATCGTCGGATCCGGTCGTAAACACCTTGCGGCCAGGGTCCCCAGCCGGCGATTCCACCTTCACGATGTCGGCGCCGAGCCAAGCCAACATCTGGGTTGCGGAGGTCCCAGCCTCGTACTGGGTCATATCCAGGACGCGCATGCCGTCCAGCGCTGTGGTCTTTGGACCCGTCGGCTGCAGGCCGGTGGTCATGGGCACGGTCCCCCTTCCGCTTTCTCGGTGATCGGATGCTAGCTGACTCCGGACGGTCGTGGAGATTCCGCGCGATCTGTGGTCGCCCATCCCCCAATCGGGACAGCCGCGGTGCGCTAGATCATGCGCACTGTACCGAGTTCAGGCAGTAGAATCCGGAAGACGAACAACTCAGCAAGAGAGAGATTCTAATGCCCGAAGCTTGGATCATTGATGGAGTGCGGTCACCACGTGGTCGGGGAAAGCCAGGCAAGGGCGGGCTCAGCCATCTGCATCCGCAGCGCTGCCTGGCGCAGGTCCTCAACGGCCTCCGCGACAAGGTGGGGTTTGATCCGTCGGACGTCGAAGACGTTGTCGCGGGCTGCGGCTCCGGGAACGGCGATCACGCCCATGATATTGCCCGCATGTCCGTGCTGGACGCGGGCTGGCCCCTCAGCGTCAGCGGCGTCACCCTGCATCGGTTCTGCGGCAGCGGGCAGCAAGGCGTGAACTTCGCCGCGATGGGGGTCATGTCTGGGCTCCAGGAATGCGTCGTCGGCGGTGGGGTGGAATTCATGTCGCACGCCGCTCCACTGCACGCCCACGGCTTCCATGCCAACAACGAGCACCTCTTCGAGCAGTATCCCATGGTGCCCCAGGGCATCTCCGCCGATCTGATCGCCACGCTGGAAGGCTTCACCCGCGACGACTGCGACGCGCTCGCCGCCCAGAGCCAAACGCGCGCCGCCGAAGCCATCGCCGACGGCCGCTTCGACGCCAGTACGATCACCATCTACAACGAGGACGGTTCCGTGGCGCTCGACCACGAGGAGCATCCTCGCCCCGGAACCACCGCCGAGGGTCTGTCTCAGCTCGGCGCCTCATTCGAGGAGATGGGCACGACGCTCCAAGAAGGCTACGAGAAGACCTTCGACGAGATCTGCGCGGACGTCTATCCCGGCATCGATGGCGTCAACCACGTTCATCACGCCGGGAACTCCTCCGGTGTGGTGGACGGCGCGGCCGCCGTGCTCGTCACCTCGCCCGATTACGCGAAGGCGCACAACCTCAAGCCCCGGGCGCGCATCATCTCGACCGCCACGGCGGGCACCGAGCCCGTCGTCATGCTGACCGCTCCGGCGCCAGCCGCCGAAAACGCGCTGGCCAAAGCCGGCATGACGAAGGACGACATCGACCTCTTCGAGATCAACGAAGCCTTTGCTTCGGTCGTCCTCAAGTTCGTCAAGGAGATGGATGTCGACCACGACATCTTGAACGTCAACGGTGGAGCAATGGCCCTGGGGCACCCGATCGGAGCGACTGGCGCCATGCTGATCCAGACGGCACTGGATGAACTGGAGCGTCGCGAGCAATCCACCGCCCTCATCGCCATGTGCACGGGCGGGGGCATGGGCACCGCGACGATCATCGAGCGGATCTAGCGCCAGCGACCTTCTTCAGGCCAGGCCGAACAGGCGGGACGCCCCTCCGGGAGCGTCCCGCCGTTGTTTCCGGGAGCCGCCTCCCCGCTAGGACGCGCCTATGCCGCCGCGAGCAACGCCGTCTGAAGTCGACGCAGCTCGGACACCAGCTGCTGCATTCGCGGGTCGGGAACGCCTCCAGCCCCTGCTGACTCTGTGCCGCTCAAGGCCTCGTGTAACTGGTACAAAGCACGGTTGGCTCCCATGGCGTTCAGCGGCTCATCGAGGGCACGCAACTCAGTGTGTCGTTCCTCAGGCGTGAGCTGCGAATCGGACTCCAACAGTCCGAGAAGCGTCTGGATCTGCGTCGAGAGCGCTCGTGCCGACTGCTGATATCCACGCAAGTCCAGACCAAGATTCCGGGCGACCTCGCGCTGGTCCCGCAAGATCTCAAATCCTGCCTCCCGCGCCCGCTGCACCGCGCGCGGCAGCCCAGGCCCTCGAACCGGCTTGGTCACGATGCCGTCGCACTGCAAAGAGATCGCTTCGCGAACCAGCACCTCGCTTGCCTCTTCCGGAATCAGCACGACCGGCAGCGTCGACCAGCGAACGTCCGCCCGCGCCGCATCCAAGATCTTCAAACCATCGCTCGCGGGCGGGACATGGCCTGCCAACACGACGTACGGCGTCTCCGCCGCCGAGAGCGTTGCCACCGCCTCGTCAAGTCCGGCCACTACGACGGCCGCGATCCGCTCTCGCTCGAGAAGGGCGCGCAGTAGCATCCCTTCGGCCGCGTTCGGCTCGACGATGAGAACAGACACGATGCCCCCTCTCCGTGACCACGTGTTCACGGACTCTGCTGATACAGACTCCACTCACCCCTCGCTAATCTTGAGGTTCTTTGGGGAACTTAGGTCAGTCTCGGCCGAACGTGTGAGCTAGTGGCCGCTCAAGGCCTGCAAGATCCGCAGACGCCCTTGCCCAGCTGTGCGTCGCGCCAGAGGGCACGTTCGTCAGCCCGGCAGGTGGAACACGCGTAGAGCCGGACATTTTCCAGGCCTGTGTTCCACGTCACCCATGGGAGCGCGCAGGCCTCCCAGCAACCGATGCACCGCGCCGTTCCGTCCGGGTACAGCGCCGCCCAAGTGGAAGCCGGGTCGGGTCGACGGCGCGCCCAGGCAGGTTGTATGTTTCGCATGGCACCAGTGTGACGGTCCGCGCGGCGCGCGGCGTCCTCCATATGTCCAGTAGCCCCAGATCCTGAACCCTGTTCCACCCGGCAAAACGTCCTAGACGGGAGGTCGCACCGGACCGCCCCCCCTGCGCGACGGCGACACTCAATCGAACGCGGCCCCGCGCGGCTGGCGTCCGGAGAAGACTCTCCGGCAGGCGTTTGGCTGTGCCGAGACGGTGCACTACGCTGCCTGCTCAAGCAGTCCGCAGGCACGAATGAGGAACACCATGCCAATCTCAGTCGAGGACCAGTTCGCAATCCTGGATCTTTGCTCCCGCTACAACTATCACATCGATACTGGCAAGGGTGAGGCTTGGGCCGAAACCTTCGTTTCCGATGGCGTCTTTGATGGAGCGGGGACCAAGGCGGTTGGCCAAGCTGCGCTTGTGGAGTTTGGCAATAACTTCTCCAAGCAATACCCCGGCTGCATGCACTTCACCGACAACCACCTCTTCGAAGAGCGGGGCGACCACATGGAGCACAAGTGCTTCCTCAGTTTCCAGGTGCCGGGGGAGTCGGGGAAAGTGGAGATCATCCTGAGCGGCTACACCGACAAAGTCGTCAAGCAGGACGGGGCTTGGCTCTTCCAAAAACGGGTTGTGGCGCCGATCAGCTAAGAACACATCCCGCCACCCTAGGGCCGGGGGCTCGCGAGGAGCCACCTGGACCTCGGCTCCAGGGATCTGCTCGGGGTCGTCCTACGGACGGCGCCTCGGGCGGAACTGGGCACCACCCAGGCCAACGACCGCCAGGCCACCGATCACCACAGCCCAGGCCCAGGCGGGGAACCCTTCGTCATCGTCACTGCGGGTACCACCGACGGGCGAACCTGAGCCAATCACGTCCGATTCCGCGAGAGCGCGCACCCGGGGGTCCTGTTCGTCCGTCAACTCCACGCGTCCCCGGATCTCTCCAGCTGGATACTCCTTGGTGAGGACAACGACGTAGACGTAGCCGGCGTCCAATGCCTGGATTAGGCCAGCCAGATCCCCACGCAGTGAGCCCACCAGTTGAGGCGGGCACTGGAACCCACAGCCACTCGTAGCGACGACCTGCGCCCTGACTTCCAGCGAAGAGACCGCGTCGTAATCGAATTGTCCACCGAGCTGCCGTGATCGCTCCCCGGGCCCCTCCACAGACGGGGCCGGCGGACTGACCAGGAAGGCAATCCGCTCCCCGTGCTCATCGACCGCCGCCAAATTCAAGGTGGCGGTGGTGGCGCGAGCGATCCTTGGCACGAGCAGTTCGAACTCCAGGGTATCGCCGCTGGGACGCGCAACGAAGCTGCCGAGCGCCTCACTCTCGTTGGGCGGGATCGCCGCGGCCCCGTTGAGCGTCGCAATGTAGACAGGAGTCTGGGCCTCGATACGGATGGCGTTCGGTAGCCACACCGCTCCAGCAAACAGCGCGACCACCAGGCCGCCGAGGACAAACCTGATCAGTTTCTGAGTCATTCCCAGCCTCCTCGTACGCCCACCCCATCGTACCCGGGCAATCACGGTGCCGCACGCCGCGTGATCCGTTGGCGAAAAGTGTCTCGGTAGGCGGGCCTAGCCGCGATCGGTCTCGGAAGTGTCTTCGACCGTGGGCGGACTCGCAACCACCCCGTCGCGCACGCCGCATCCATCGTCATCCACGACGGATGCGATACCCAACACCGCTAAGCCCCCCAGGACCCCCAGCGCCCAGGTGCTGGCGCCAAACGTTGCGACCGCTCGCTTCGGCATCACGCGGGCCAGGCCCCAGAACGTGATCGGGCCCGCCGCCGCTGCCGTGAAGAGGAGCGTGGCCGCGGCGGCGGTTCCCGCACCAATCACCAGCAGCAGGGCGACCAGCGGAATCTCAAACAGCAGGGGCACGTTGATCAGCACACCCACGGCCGCGGCGATCATGATGCCAAGCAGGTTGTCACCGAGGAATTCCTCCACCACGTCCACGCTGATCCACTGAATGACCAGCCCGCTCAGCAGCGCGGCCAGAACCATGATCGGTCCAAGGCGGAACAGCTATCCAAACGACGCGACGATCCAGTCGCGCACACCCTGACGAATCACGGTGCCCCATGATGCCTGCTCTCCGAGGGAGACCACGGTCGTCATCATGGGCTCGGGCCGCGATCGTCGACCAGTAGCCACCGCCACGAAGGGGCCAAGCACGAGGGCGCCGACCACGCTGAGGCCAATGCGGGCGCCCGCCATCCAGGGGTTAAACACCACGAACAACATGATCAAGGCCGGCAGATTCAACGTCGCCGATCCTTGCACCATGGCGACCACCGTCTCGGCCTGCCCTCCTCGACGCCGGACGGCATTCGCCACCGGCACGATACAGGCCCAGCACAGCGTCATCGGCGTCCCTACCATCAACCCCTTCAGCGTGCCTCGGACCCCCTCGGCCGCGGAGCCCTCCGCTCTCCGACTTGGGGAACAAGAAGACCTCCGTCAGGCCCGCGACCGAGAAGGCGAAGATCATCCCGATCGTCACCAACTTCAGGTAGGTGAGGGAGAAGTCCCACCAACGAGAGAGCAGTGTCGTCTCCGGCGCCAGCGTGACGCAGTAGCCTTGGAAGCAGAGGAGCGCCAGACCCGCACCGCCGCCGCTCGCCGCGGCCGCGGCGAATTCTTCATCCTGGTTGGAGAGGGATCCCGTCTATGCCGCCGCGATGGCCGCCGATTCGTCGATATCCTGGCGCACGCTGTCCAGCTGGGCGCCCGGTTGAACGCCACGAAGAGCCCTAACAGCGTCAGTAGCAGAAACAGACCAATCAAGCGTTTCTTGCCAAGGGCCGTCGCGAACATCGCCCCGCCTCGATCGAAGCCTAGGCGCCCGATCCCGTCCCGCGCAGGCGCGGGTCAAAGATGTCACGCAGTGCATCGCCGAGGAGGTTGAACGACAGCACCGTCAGCGTGATCGCGATCCCCGGCGCCAGCGACATCCAGTAGAACCGGTCGAGGGGTGGGCGGGCGACGGCTTCGAACAGCATGAACCCCCAGGTGGGGTTCTCCGGACTGTTCGCGCCCAGCCCCAGGAACGACAACGCCGCCTCCGTGACGATAGTGCCGCCGATCAGCACGGAGCCGAGCACGAGGATCGGCGCCAACAGCTGCGGCAGGATGTGCCGCGCCATGACCCGGATCGGGGTCGCGCCGATCGCGCGCGCGGCCTCCACGTACTGCTGCTCCTTGATCACGAGCGTCGATCCGCGGATCAGCCGCGACGACGACGGCATGTTGAAGAAGATCAAGACCAAGATGACGGTCAGCATGCTGGGAGAGAGCACGGTAACCAGGACCAGCAGGAGAATCAGCGGCGGTAGCGACATGAAGGCATCCATGACGCGCTGGATCACCAGGTCGACCGTGCCCGCGGCGTAGGCCGAGACCATCCCGATGACCGTTCCCGCCATGACCGCTAGCCCTGTGGCCGCGAGCCCAATGATCATGGCGGTGCGGGCGCCCGCTAGGACGCGGCTAAGGATGTCCCGGCCGATCGCGTCAGTGCCGAACGGGTGATTCCAACTCGGCGCCTCCAACCGCTCCAGAATGTTCGTCTGTTCGGGCGGGTAGGGAGAGAAGCCGGGCACGATGTTCGAGCCGGCGACGTTGAAATCGGTCCCGAAGAGGGCGGCCAGGACGAAGGCGCCCAAGACGAGGGCGCCGATGGCGCCGAGGGGTTTCTGCCGCGCGACTCGACGCAACCGGACATACCAGGGCTTGGATGGCACCAGCTCCACGTAGACCGTGGGCGTGGGGGCTGTGACTGTCGTCATGCCATCATTCTCCCTCGCCCTTTAGCTGTACCGGATCCGCGGATCGATCATGCCGTAGGACAAGTCGACCAGGAGGTTCGTCACGACGACCACGGTGCCCAGCACCAAGGTCACGCCCATCACCAGCGGATAGTCCCGCTTGTTGATGGAGTCCAGAGCTAAGAACCCAATGCCGGGAACACGGAAGATCTGCTCCACGATCACCGTGCCGCCGAGGATGAAGGCGAACTGATTCCCAAAGATGGTGAGGACCGGGATCAGCGCGTTGCGGACGACATGCCGCGTCACGACCACTCGCTCGACAAGCCCTTTCGCCCGCGCTGTGCGCACGTAGTCTTCGTTGAGCACTTCGAGTGTTGCCGAACGCGCCATGCGCATCACCGTCGCGATCAGCGTGAAACCCACGACCAGGGCCGGCAAGATGATGCCTTGCAGATTGGCGACCGGATCATCCCAGATGTCCGGTTTATCCATCGTGCCGATCGAAACACCGAACCAGCGGCTGAAGATGATCAGCACCAGGATGGCGAGGAAGAAATTGGGGACGGCCAAGCCAAGGATGGCGACCGTTCGTGAAATATAGTCTGAGGCTCCGCCTTGACGAGCCGCCGAGATCACGCCGATGGGGACGGCAATGAAGAAGCTCACCATAGAGGCGATGATCACCAGCTCGATACTGGTGGGCAAACGCTGGCCAATCCGACTGAGGACGCTCTGGTCGTTGACGAAGGAATTGCCCAGGTCGCCCTGGATCGCGTGATAGAGCCAATCCCCGTAGCGCTCGATTAGGGGCTTATCCAGCCCCAGCTCGCGCTCGAACTGTTCCAACACCTCGGCGTCCAGGGTGCCGCCGATCGAGCCGCTGCCGGCAATCTGCGCCAGCAGGGTATTGCCGGGCGCAAAATTGATCAGCATGAAGGCGACGAAAGACATCAGCAGCAGCACGAGTACTGCCGCCAAGAGTCGTCGGATTGCGTACTGAGCCACGAACGGTCCTTACGGCGCCGGTTCCGGGAACCAAAGCGGAAGATTGCCTGACGCAACCGGCGGGGACATGGTCACCCCCGCCGGTTGCGTAATTCCTCTGAGCTCGTCTGGTGCTCTTAGCTCGTCTAGGCGTTCGCGAGCTTCTCCTGGTGAATCCAGAGCAGCTCGGAACCCTTCTCGCCCCAGCCGGGGTTCCAGGCGTTGTAGGTGTCGGTGTGGTTGAACATGAACTCGCGGCGATGCTGCATCCGGTACGGGTTCACAGTCCACAGCCGGTAGGCCTCGGAGAGGTCCTTCTGCAGGATCTTCGTCCACAGCTCAGCGCGCTTCACCGGGTCCACCTCAGTGCGCTGCGCCTGCGCCCACTCGTCGATTTCCGGGTCGTCGATCGAGTAGAAGTTACCCGGGCTCTCGGAATGCATCGGGCCGTAGGTGTACTGGTCCGGGTCCTGGGCGGGCCCATACTGGTAGTGCTTGAGGACATCCGTCCAGTCTTGGTTCACCAACCGGCCAAACCAGTTCAGCCACTCGCCGGTCACGAAGTCCACGTTCAGGCGGCCAGCGGCATTGGTCTGCCACTGGTCCACGATCAACTGCGCGTGGCTCAACTGCACGCCCGGCACGCTGTGGAACTCAAACTCGAAGTCCAGCGTGTTGTCGGAGGTGAAGCCGGCCGCATCCAATAACTGATTGCCGAGCGCGGGATCGAAGACGGTCTTGCCCCCGAGTTCCGCGAGTTCCTCGAACGTCCAAGGCCACTCGCGTCCGCCCCAGGAGGTCGTCTCGTCCGGGAAGAACGTCCAGTCCTGCCCGATACCAGCCCCGGCGAAGCCGCCCCAGATACCATCACGCGCGGCCGCGCGGTCCATCAGAGCCGAGAGGGCTTGGCGGACGCGCGGATCGTTCCAGGGCTCCTTCGTCATCTGGAAGGCCACGTAGGGCTGCCAGCCGGGAGGCGGCGCCGTGGTCATCGCCACGGAATCAGGCTGCAATTCCTGGAACTCTTCCAGGTCGATCAGGTCGGTGGCGACGATGCTGAAGATGTCTCCAGTCGACCAGCCAGCAATCTGCGCTTCCCGTTGGCCGAGAAGGTCGATGCCCTCGATCGCGTCGAGGTAGGGGAGCTGGTTTCCGTTGCGCGGGTCCTTGCGGAAGTAGTTCGGGTTGCGCTCTGAGTACCAGCGCACGCCGATCTCTTGCTCCTGAAGGACGTAGGGCCCCGACCCCACCGGTGCGGTGTCCAATCCGTCGGTCCCGATCATCTCCGGCGGGATGATGACGTGGTAGGGCGTCATCATCACATTGATCAAGTAGGGGGCGGGTTCCGTGAGGTTGAAGCGCACCGTGCGGCCGGCCTCATCCGACTCAATGCTGTTGACCACCAGGTAGTCGCGGGCCTGCACGGGGGCTTCACGCAGAGCGTCGTAGCCCTTGGCGATGTCCTCCATGGTCATGTCGCGACCGTTGACCGGATCCACGTCCTGCCACTGGATGTCGTGGTCGACGGAGAAGACCCAGGTCTCGGCGTCCGGCGTCTCCCAGCCGGTGGCGAGGTCCCCCTCCGGAGTCACGTTGTTGTTGTTGTCGAAGTCCCCCAGCGGGAACGAGACGAGCTGGTTGTAGTAGTGCAAGGCGAAGGCGGCCAGCAGAGAGCCGGAGGCGCCTAGCGGATTCCAAGTCCCGGGGTGCACGCTGCCGTACGTCCACTGGCTCCCGTACTGGGGGCCATCCGCCTGCCCGGGCAGGTTCGCCAACTTGCTCCAGTGGTAGCGGAGTCTGAGCTCCTCTTCCACGGTGAGCCCGGCCGCTTCCTGCGCAGCCGTGAGCTCGCCCGGAAGCAAAGCCGCCACCACCTGCTCGGCCTGCTCCTCGGCTTGCGCCTGGACCTGAGCCTGTTCCGCTTGGGCTTGGGCTTGGTCTTGGGCTTGGTCTTGGGCTTGGGCTTGGGCTTGGG
>PVBE010229657.1_pt1 | contig 98161 bp, 75 predicted proteins | sample 1631181 | NCBI WGS metagenome assembly PVBE01 (sample SAMN08397723, study PRJNA350692) | Marine metagenome, whole genome shotgun sequencing project. | isolation source: water | place: Pacific Ocean | collected 2012-04
AAACTTTTATATCGCCGCGAAAATATATTCAGGGCGAAGCTGCTCTTGAAGATTTATCTAAGATAGTAATAAAATTAGCTAAAACTCCGCTTCTTGTTTGTTCAGATGCGGGAAAAAAGAGAGTTCAGAATGTGCTATATAAAAGCTTCAATGATATCCACATGAAACTGTTTTTTGATGGTTTTAATGGTGAATGTTCTGAAAATGAAATTAAAAGATTGATGAATTATGCACAAAAGCATGATTGCGATATTGTTATTGGACTTGGTGGTGGGAAAGTGTTAGATACTGCAAAAGCAGTAGCTTTTTATAAAAAAATACCGTTTATTGCTGTTCCGACTGTAGCCTCAAATGACGGTCCCTGCTTAGCTCTTTCTGTAATATATAATGAAAATGGTAGCTTTAATAAATACTTATTACTTGATCATAACCCTGATATAGTTCTTGTTGATTCTGGTATTATAGCTAAATCACCTACTAGACTATTAACTGCAGGAATGGGCGATGCATTATCGACATATTTTGAAGCAAGAGCTTGTGCCAAGTCAAGTAGCCCCAATTTGAGCAGTGGTCTGGGAACTAATGCAGCTTTAGAATTAGCCTATTTATGTTACAAAATATTATTGAAGGATGGACTTGAAGCTAAGTTAGCCTGTGATGCTAATGTTGTTACAAAAGCTTTCGATAATGTTATTGAAGCAAATATCTTGCTAAGTGGTTTAGGTGCCGAAAGTAGTGGTATTGCGGCTGCCCATGCAGTTCATAATGGATTAACAGTAATAAAAGAATGTCATAATTATTACCACGGAGAGAAAGTTGCATTTGGTACATTAGTGCAACTGGTTTTAGAAAATTCTCAAGATGATGAAATAAATGAAGTTTTGAATTTCTGTAATTCTATAAATTTACCTGTATGTCTTGAAGACCTGGGAGTTAAGATAATTAATAAAAACGAAATGATGAAAGTTGCCGAACTGACATGTGCAGAAGGAGAAACAGTATATAATATGCCATTTAATATAACCGTTGAAAATGTTTATTCTGCCATAATGGCAGCAGATGAACTTGGAAAACAGAGTAAAATTAATACTATAAAATAGCATTTATAAGTGAGCTAATTAAAATCTTTCAAATTTTACAGTTTTGTGTTGAGTCTGATATAAGAAATTTTGTATCCTAAAATTATTGAATTTTATATATAAAATCTATATTAAAAGTTGCAATATTCCATATTTTTGAGATAATATTTTTGATAAAATAACCTTCAATATGGTAAAAATTGATTTTTAATATGGGATTTAATTTTTCAGGTATATCATCAAAAATTGTCGGGGTCAAAGATATTACAATAAAAGTTAATAGTGATACAAATCCTCTGATAGTATTAGCCAATAAAATAGATTGGCTTAATCTGGCAGATTTAGTTTTACCAGACCTTAAGAAAACTACAGCAAAATTATGCTGGTGGAGAGGAAGAAAACTTGAGTTAAGAATTCACCTTGCAGTTTATATTCTTCAGAAAATGTATGATTATAAAGACAGACAAACGGAAGAACTTATAAAAGCCAATGCTGTATATCAAGTTTTTTGTGGCGAAACAAATATAAAAAAGTGGCATTGCCCGGATCACACAAAAATAGAAGATTTCAGATCACGTCTCTCACCTGGCACTCAAAAAGTTATAGCAAATGAAACGGCTAAACTTGGAGTAAAATTAGGTTTTGTCGATCCCAAAGAAGCTGACTGTGACTCTACTATACAGGAAGCTAATATTGCTTATCCTTCTGATGTTAATTTAATGGTTCAGCTTGTAGCACTTGCCAGAAAAGTAGCAGATTACATGAATAAAAATATCCCTTGTTTTAAACTTAACCCTCTCAATATCGACTATAAAAATGTTAAAAGCATAGCCAGAAAATATTTCTTTTCAGATTATAAAAAGAATACAGAAGAACAATTTTTAATTTTAGTAGGAGTGTGGCGTGCAGCCTATAAAAATGTATGCGAAGTAACCAGGTATACAAAAGTACTTCTTAATCCTAAAAGAGAATATATTCCATGGAATATAAAAAACGCAGCATCAACGCTACATGAACATTCATCAAAATATTTTTTAAATGTTATCCCGTTTATTTTTAATCACATAGCAGTGAAGGATAAATTACTCTCTCTTCATGCCTCCAAAGTAGCATTTTTTAATAAAGGCAAATTGAGTAAGAAAAAACAGGTCGGTCGTGTTTTTCAGCTTGGCAGAATCAAAGGGAACTTGATGTTTGTCAGCAAATGTACATCTGTACAAATGCCTGATAAAAAGTCTTTAAAGAATTTAATTGAAACACATCAATCACTTTTTGGAGTTGGAACGCTTCGTTCTGTTAGTTTTGATAAGGGGTATTATTCTATCAATAATGATAAATCACTTGTTAAAAATAATTTAAGTCCATTAGGGTTGCAGAAACCTGGAGGCAGGAAAGATTTAATATCGGATGAGCTAGAGCTTGAACTCAACTTAGCCAATAGAAGAGCTGGTATTGAACCTCTTATTGGACATGTAAAACAGGGAGGACAATTAGACCGTAGCAGAATGAAATCAGATGATACTACTGAATCGGCAGGGTATGCTGCTGTTACCGGATTTAATTTTAGACAAATTTTGAGATATTTGAGCTTGGAAATGAAACCAGTGGGGTGTTAACAAAGAAAAAGAAAGGAAAGGCAGATGTCCAAAAGCAAAGTGAATGTTTAGAAAGTTATAGTATAATTGAGACTTAAAGTAGAATGCATAACACGTTAGCATACATGCATTTCTATTTCGCGACAGCGACTAAATATTGTTTCCTACGGATTTCCAAATAGTGAAACCGGTTATTTTAAAATTATCATAAACTTAGATTTTCATAAGAAAAGTATATTAATTAATGTTATCGATAATGGAATACCATTTAATCTGATTTCGAAATCAGATCCTGATGCCAGTATGTCATTGGATGAAAGAAAAAATGGAGGATGGGGGATTTTTCTAGTCAAGAGATTCGTCAATGAACTTTCCTATCAAAGAAAAAACGATGAAAACATATTATGCCTAAAATTTAATAATATCAATTTACTTGCAGCAAATTGAAGAAGTTAAAAGTTTTTAGCTGAAATGAGTAGAGAAATTTTGACCGGCAAAATTAAATTTTATGACAAAGTACTCAAATCATCCGAATAAAATAAAATGCCATAAAACGATGGATTGTACTGAAGGCCATATTTTAAATGCAGACTACATCTATGACAATTTAAATTTACAACATAGTCCTGTTTTTGGGACATGTTAAAAACATTGCCTTATTAATAGATTGTTGATAAATGTTAATATATCAATATACTATTTGATAATATATGTTGCGGTATATTTAAGTAGACTTAATTCAGAAATGCTTTTATAAATATTGGAAATAAAACATAGATAACAACTAAAGTTTATTATTTGTTCAATTGAATAATATTAAGGTTCAATATGTGTTATTATAATTTTCCTAAAGATTTTGTCTGGGGCACAGCTACTGCCAGTTATCAGATAGAAGGTGCCGCAGATGAAGATGGAAGAGGTCTAAGTATCTGGGATACTTTCTGCAATATACCTGGAAAAGTAAAAAATAATGATTCCGGAAAGAATGCCTGTAACCATTATCATCTTTATAAAAATGATATTCAACTTATGAAAGAGATAGGTCTGAAAGCATATCGTTTTTCAATATCTTGGCCAAGAATATTTCCGGAAGGAGAGGGTAATCACAATCTCAAAGGAATTGATTTTTATAATAAGCTTATTGATGGATTGCTTGAAGCAGAGATTACTCCTTATGTAACTTTATTTCACTGGGATTTACCTCAGAATCTTGAAGATAAATATGGTGGATGGAGAAGTAAAGAAGTTTCTAAACTATTTGGCGATTACTCTGCCTTTATTGCAGAAAAATTTTCGGATAGAGTTGAGAACTGGTTTACTATTAATGAAATTAGGGGTTTCACTTCACACTCATTCCGCTTAGGTAGACATGCACCTGGCAAAATAGAACCTGAGAAAGTAGTTAACCAAACAATACATAATGCTCTTCTTGGGCACGGACTTGCAGTAAATGCAATTAGAGCCCATGCTAAACTTAAACCTAATATTGGTATTGTTGAAAATTTTGATACCACTTGGCCTGTAATAGACACAGAAGAAAATATAATAGCGGCAAAAACAGCATGGAAACATTTGAATGACTTTATTCTTTTTCCTCTGTTTAGAGGAAAATATGATGAAATATATCTGAGTAGAGTTGGTGGTGATGTTCCTGCATACACGGATGTGGAAATGAAAATAATTTCTACCCCATGTGATTTTATAGGTTATAATTATTATGCCGGTGCTCCTGTAAGAGCAAGAATATTCCCCAAAGAATCTTCAGATAAACTTAAAATGAACGGCATAGAAATTGATGATTCAACATATGAAATATTAGAATATTCAGAAGATTTCCCGAGAACTTACTTAAAGTGGCCAATTACTCCTAAATCATTATATTATGCACTGAAGTGGAGCAAGGAGGAATTTGGAGATATTCCAATTTATATAACTGAGAATGGAATGGCGGGCGAGGATAAAGAAACTGAAAATAGAGAGGTAATTGATTTAAGCCGGATTGAATATATCAGGGAACATTTAGAGATGCTTCATAAGGCTATTCAGGCTGGTTGTAATATCAAAGGTTATTTTCTATGGTCTCTTATGGATAACTTTGAGTGGTCACATGGATACAGTCAGAGATTCGGCATTTTCAAAGTTAATTATTCAACCTTTGAAAGATATCTGAAATATAGCGGCGAATATTATAAAAATATTATAAAAGAAAACTCATTAGGTTACTGATTCAAATTATTTTATACTTTTCATTATTCTATCTGATTTGTGCGAGCAGCATGTCAATAATATTTTTAAGTAAGTTTTTAGTGTAATTCTGGTACAGCCAGATTACTGATTATATGGGGGAGCGTAAATAGAAGTTCATTAGAAAAAATGCCACCTGATTTAGGCGGCATTATAATAAGTTTTATTTATCCTTTTGGAATTATAGCTGTAAGTTCATGTTTCAGCTTATTATTATTGAACCATCGGTCTGAATAGACTCTTTGAGATTTAATAATAATATATTTATCTTTAGGTAGTGTGGGTTCAAGATATTTAAAATACATCTGCTGAACAATAAGGATGTCATTCTTATTCTTTTCTAATTTGGTTGGAAAACTTTTCAGATAAGATTCTTTAGTTACAGGTCCTTTTACTTTCAGTTTAATACTTGTCGGAAGATACGGGCTTCCTAAATAAAACATAACATCTCTTGGTGAATCTGTTTCTCTAGTGCTGAGAAAAACTATTTTCCAGTTTTTCCAGGGTTGTATTTTTACTGCCGCCGCTCTTGTTTGACTTGAGAACATTGAATTTCCACCATCCATATCACCAACAGCCAGCATTATATCTGAGATTAGAACGGTTAACAAAGCAAGCAGCATTAACCCTGCTATGACATTTTTAAGGATTTTAATTTTATCAAAATAAATATTGACCCAGTCAGCACCAATAAGGATCGCAAATGGAACAAGTGGTAATACATAATAACTTCTTCTAGAACTAGAACATGATAAAAATATAAAACCTAAAACCAATGCTATAATATAATATTTTGTTCCCCAGTTTGTAGATTTCCATTTTTTTATACCATAATATAATCCGGGTATTGTGCATATTATCCACGGAGCTGAATAAAGAGGTAGATACATTAAATATGTATAAATAGGGCCTTTGTGATCAAAAGCATCGAAATAACGGACTACATTTTCTCTAAAAACTTCATATAATCCGCTTTGCTCATAATGAACAGTATGATCTGTTACACGGGAAATGATGAATGGAGCAGCATAAATTCCTATATTTATTATTAATGCAATAAACATTTTCCATTTGAGATGTTTAATCCAGTGGTTTTTGGGAATTTCATAAGGGAATAAAAATATTGCAATCATTACTGGTGCAATTAAACCTTTACAAAGTGCGGAGAGAGCACAGAGCAGAAAAAATATAAAATAGAAGCCAAATGTTGGATTATCTTTCTTTTTTATATACCATAATACTGCAATAAGAATACCAGCCATATTGAGCATGTCTGCACTAGCCTGTCTTGCCCAAAAAACAAAGAACCATGTACTTGTCATCATCCAGGCAGCAATAATACCTGTTCTTCTGCCGGATAAATGATCTGCTATTTTATATGTGCACCAGATTGCTAAGAGCCCCGATAAAACGCCTGGAAAACGGAGTGCCCATCTGCCGAAAGAAAAAATATAGGAAAAACCTAGAATAAGCCAGTATGACAATAATGGTTTGTCGTAATAATTTACATTATCCAAGTATGGATGAAAATAATCGTGTCTGATGATCATCTGCTGACAAATGTTTGCCCAGCGGGACTCACCTGTCCATAATTCTTTTACTCCAAGCATCAGGAGCATAATTATTATTGATGCAAATATTAAGTACCACGGACTAAAGTTTTCTCCCCACAAATAACTTGATGCTTTCTTAAGAAATTTATTGTCATCAAATTTATACATATTATTTTACCTGTTTTTGGTTTATAAATTACTTTTTTTTATTTTTTGAAGTATACAAGAAAATACACATTTGTTGTGTACTTATAATTAATATTTTAACGGATATTGATAAATATATAAGAGATCTATTATTGGTTATTTTAAAAAATGATTTTATTCTACCTTTTTTTCTGTTAATATCAAGAATTAAAATATTTATAGTTTAGAATTTATATTGAAGTTTATTTATAAGGTTTTTAATAAATAAATGATGATTTATAATTCATTACACTATGCTAATGTACTAATTATTTTTATTATTAGCCCAATAAACATTTATAAAGAGAGAAAAATAAGGAAAAAAACTTTCAAAAACAGAATATCTTAACTGTAAAAATTGTGGTTCCTTACATAAAAATTATTAAGAATTGTACATATATATATGCAAAATAAATTATTTAAAATTATTTTTTTGTCGATGCTTGGTGAAGTCATTGAGTTCTATGATTTCAGTATATTTGCTTTTCTCGCAACAATGTTAGCAAATGTTTTTTTTACTGGTTCACCTTTTTTTAAATTAATAGCGACATTTTCTGTTTTTGCTACAGCATACATTGCAAGGCCTATTGGAGGTATTATTATTTCCCACTATGGTGATAGGTACGGCAGGAAAAACGTTTTCATTATATCGATTATAATTACAGGGGTATCTACATTTTGCATAGCTCTTCTTCCTACATACAAAGACTTTGGGATTTTAGCCCCAATATTACTTATCGCCCTAAGATTAATACAGGGACTTTCGTTAGGAGGTGAATTGCCGGGTGCTGTAACTTTTGTTTATGAACATGCTCCTGAGAAAAAAAGACCATTCGCTACATCATTAATCTATTCAGGTGTCGGGTATGGAGTTCTTCTTGCATCTTCTGTTATATGGTTACTGTCGTTTACATTATCTACTCAGCAAATGAATATCTTTGGATGGAGAATTGCTTTTGCCATTGGAGGTATACTTGCTTTACTTGGTGCCTGGATGAGAGTTGCCTTAGCAGAAACCCCAGCATTTAATGAAATTGTTGAGAAAAATGGAACATTAAAATTTCCATTTTGGAACTTTATATGTAATTATTTTTATGTATTTTGTAAATGTATAGGCTTACTTTTTATATCTCTTCCTGGACCTGTTATTTTTATGTCACTGCCACCTTTACTTGTTTTCAAATATCATCTTATTTTTGAAAAATTGTTATTTATAAATACAATTGGTTTGTTAATAGTTTCAACATGTATTTTCTTATTTGGATACTGCATTCATAAATTTAATCTTAATCCAATAAAATTTTTTATTTTAGGAACATCATTGTTAATAATATTTGCTATTCCTATTTTTTATTTAATAAATAGCAGGAATTATACTTTAATATTATTTGCAGTTATAATATTTGCTGTAGTTAATGCAATTTATTGTTCAAGTCTATATTTTATTGTAGCTAAGCAGTTTCCTGTTGAAATACGATATACAAGCCTGGCTGTAACTCTTAATATAGGAACAATAGTTTCTACCGGGTTAGTGCCGTTATTAACTGCATTGACACTGCAATATTTTAATTCACTCTATTCTCTTAGCGGGATAATAATATTAACATCATTGATAGCGTTATTGGCAGCACTTTTTATTAAAAAAGGTACTATGGTAAAAATTAAAAAAGAAGACTCTGAATATTTTCAATTTAGGTAGAGAATGTGTAATGTTAAAATAATTTGTGAACCTTTTCTTGAAGACTGTCGAGTTAAAATACTCGAGAATGAATATGGTGTTAAAATTTACAGGACCAGTCTAAAACCACCTCTTACAAATGAAGCTCTGGCTGAAAGAATAAATTCAGCTAAAGCTATTATAATAAATGTAAATACTCCAATTAATAAAAATTTACTTAAGAAATGTAATAATCTTAAAAGAATTATATCTTTTTCCTCAGGTATTAATCACATAGATATTGAAGCATGCCAAAAGAATGATATCGAAATAGTTTACTGTAAGTCATATTGCGCAACATCTATAGCAGAAAAAATAATGGGTTATATTTTGATGGCAAAAAATAGATTTATTCCAGCAGTTTTATCTGTAAAGAATGGTGAATGGAATCAGAATTTCCAGGGAAGTGAGTTGTTTGATAAAACTATCTGTGTTTTTGGTGTAGGTGAAATAGGGGAAAAGGTTGTCAGCTTATGTAAAGCTTTTGGAATGCATGTAATTTGTATTAATTCCAAAAGCAGTGCAAATGATATTGAATATGGACTGGGGAAAGCAGATATAATCAACTTAAACATGCCTCTAAATAATAAAACTAAACATTTTTTAAATGAAGATAGGCTTAAATTAGTAAAAAATAATGTTTTAATTGTAAATACTTCAAGAGGAGGCATTATTAATGAAAAGGCATTATTTGATTTTTTAATAGTTAATCGAAAAGCTACGGCTGTATTAGATGTATTAGAAAAAGAACCTTTAACTGATAACCCGCTTTCAGATTTAGAGAATGTGATTATTACACCCCATATAGCTTGGAATTCAGATGAATCATGTCGAAAGTTGAAAAACTTTATTTTTAATGAGGCAATAAGAGCATGTGAGGATTTCTCATAATCCTATAATTTAATCTGCTTCTTCGTATATATTAGTAAAAAAAATCTTCCTCGCCATACATTTATTCTTGTTGATATATCAATATGTTATGTATGTTTTGTCTGCAAATTACATAAAAAAAACAAAACAGTAGACATGGTCTACATTCTATCGGGAAAAAATAATTTTATAATATTAGAAAAAGAAAAAGATTAAGTTACTATTGCAGCATGTTACATAAAATATTACATCTCAAAAAAAATAATAAATCATGGGAAATATAGAGTGAGAAACATTTTCTGCAATGAAAAAATTTTATTGTCATTGTGAGAATATCTTCATTAATATTTTTTTAAATTAAAGTGAATTTAGTTTTTTTTTTGAATAAATTAAAACAAACGTTGTAATGAAACAAATGTTAGAATTATTTGAAGGAGTAAAATAAAAATCGGACAATCCTTTTGATGGGATTGTTGAAAAACAAACATTCGGCTTGTCATTATGCTTAACCAAATTAAGGAGATTATTCTATAAGTATTTTTTATCATATTTATATACGCTAGATGCACATAATGTGAATATTACAAAGAAAATGAAAGACTAATAAAACAAAGGAAATATAAAGTGAGAAATATTTTTTCAAAGGAAAAAATTGTATTGTCAATGGTGGTAGCAGTTTCATTAATTTTATGTTCAAACCTAAGTGCTTTTAGTTTTGTAGCATGCCCGGAAAGTAATGAGACACCTCTAACAGATGTTGGATTATATCAGGTCGAATCAAATCAGAATCCTAATCAGGCATTTTTCAGTTCAGCCATTCTTTTTGCAGCAAATATACATGGCTCAATAGATAATCCTACAGTTTATTACAACACCGCTGATCAAGCTATATTGAACTCAGGTCAAATAGCAGAGCTAAAAGCAAAAAATATCAATTCACAGATATGCTATATGCCAGATCATCAAGCTGCTGGGTGGTCATCTCTTGTTTCACCACAAGCGGCAGAGCAACTTGCAAATGAAATGGTGAATGATGTTGTAAAATACGGAGCGGACGGCATTAATATAGATAATGAATGGTGCTCTGGAGCATCAAATGATTATTCAATGACAATGATTGCATATTATATAAAAAATAATCCTAATTTCAGGGGAAAGATTTTAACAATAAATTTAACCGGTACTTCTCTGCTAAACGAAACTTGGACTCCTCCAGGGCAAACAAAACCAGTCGTGTTGAAAGACTACATTGATGATGTTTATTCAATGAATTATGGTGAAGGCGCAGACTCACTTCAGCAGTACGTTAATGCTGGTATTTCAAAAAATAATGTTTATCTAGGAGTAGAGGCCGGAGATCAAAATGTTTCTACAGATGTTAAGGATCTTATAAATGATGGATACGGAGGAATGATGATGTATGATATTGATGATTCTAGTGGTTCAGGGGATTCAACTCAATGGATACAGACTGCCGGCAGTGCTGCGGGAATGAATGTAATAAAAACTTAAAAGTTAAATAATGTTATGCTTGGTATCTTTGATTCTTATTGAGATGCCGAGCAGAGCAATAAAGTATAAAGCATATAATAATTTGACAGCTCAGTTTGCATAACTAGTGTCCGATTGAAATAATGACAATGAAATGAGGATAATTAAAGTTCATGAAAAAGGAGAGAAATATGGGAAAGTTAATAAAAAAAATGGTTAGTCCGTTAATCCCAGAATTTGCAGTAGAGAAAATGATTACGTTTTAGCGTAGGCTTTTTTGCTGCTAAATTTTTAATAAATTTTTTATTTTTATTTCAGGTTATTTTTTCATATCATCTCCATGTAAATATGTAAAATAGAACGTTAATTATGGATGTTATGTTTCAACTGCATTGCTTTTCAATGACCATGTCAATTCTTCTATATTTTTGAGTATTGATGTGATAAAATTTCTATTTTTAATATCTTTAATACCAATTCTCAGAACTGTTTTTCTAGAATCCATTCCTAATGCTGCAGGTATAATAAAATGATTTATTCTGATTGTGGATAGTTTTGGTATTACTTTTTTCCCTTTGTTTATAACATGCTTTTTAAGGTAAAAAATCAGATTATAGAAAACAAGAGATATCATAGCCATAACAGCTTCAGTAGCCCAGAAACTTTTGAGGTTAAATGAGTCAAGTCCAAATGAATATTTCAATTCTTTTATTACATTTTCATCGTTCGCTCTAGGCTTATATCTATCCCATATTTCTTTGGGTGAGGATATCTCATCATTTGTTATCATTACACTGTATCTGTAGTTTTTAATCTCAGGAATATCAAAAAGCAATGACATATATTTTCCAGTAGCATTAGGTCTTTCATGTACCTCCTGTCTGACCGCTATATATCTTCTGTCTTTCTTCCATTTTTTATCAAGATGCCTAAATCTAAACTCTGTTATTTCTATTCCATCTGCAAGTTTAATCCAGTTTTTTTGCTCAAGTATTTTCCTCTGGATAAGCTGACATATTGGTGATGATATAATATAAGAATAAGAGTTCCTTTCGAGATAAGTTATAAAATTTATCAGATAGAATCCTGAATCACAAATTACTTTTGAAACCTTAAAATCATTCCCAAGTACATTAACGGTCTGTGTAAAAAAATCAATTATACCATTGCCGGCACTGGCATTACCTATTCTATTCCAGAGATTAATAACATAACCACATCCAAGAAAACCAATCATAGGGTTGTGAGAATTCCTGCCTCTTTTTTTTGGGTTATAACCTTTTACAGCACCTTCCTGGTTTCCGTAGCGGGTAATCACGCTTGAATCAAAACGAAGATCATCAGCTTTTACATTCTCCCATTTCAATATTTCAAGTGAAAGTTTTCTCGCTTTGGATACTATATTATCCGATAAGCTAAAACTGTTCACCTTATTCCAAAATCTTGTATCTGAGCTGGGAGCTTTGGTAAATTTTGCTATACCAAAGCAACACCGAAATACTTCTTCTCCATGCCACCAAAGTGATGAATGAGAAAAACGTCTGCCACCAGAAAGAACTGTAATAAAAAGTGAAAGTACTTTGCTATATTTCGAAACACTGTTATTTGATGTATCTTCGATTGGAATATTATCTGTAACCCATTTCTCAAAATTTAACTTCTCAAGATAATGAGAAATTATTGAAGCTATACCACCCCAGGATGTTAAATTTTTAGATGTGAATTCTACTGCTACTGGAATATTTTTACTCTTGGTTTTATTGTTATTACGTTGCATAATTTAATCTCTTTTAGAAGTTTATTTGAAATCTATACAACTAAAACAAATTAAAGTATTTATGCAACTCTAACTTTTACTTTTTTTATCCAACTGCATTATTTGGGTTAATAGAAAGCTGGTCTACAATGGGTGAAGTAAATATTGATAAGTACTGTAATAAAAAAAACAGTATGAATAGAAAAAACAAGTAAAAATAAATACATAAAGAAAGTTTAATTAATGAAAATCACAAATAAAATATGCAAATTATTTTCCTTCATAAAAAAAATAAATGAAGAAATGACATATTTATACAGTACTCAATATAAGCTTGATTATTATGAGCTTGACTATTGCTGCAATGGAAGTAAGAGAATAGGTATAGAAGAAGGAAAGAGTGACAAATAAGGTAAGTTAGATGTGCAGATGAAGGATAGTGAACTGCTTTCTTTTCCTAGACCGAATTACCATAAGGTTAAGGTGTATAAAATATCTGAATTACGTTTAATTTCTAGCTTGATCCATACCTTCAGCATATTTTATACACTTATATCACTGGTCCAAAAAAACGGAAGCATTACATAGAGAGGATAATGATGAATTAATTAATTTAACATATCTTTAATTGTTAAGTCCTGTTTATAATATAAATAAAATGCCCCCTGTAATAAAAAGGGGGCTAATTTATTTGTTATGAATTATGTATAAAAATCTAAAGTTTGATCTAGATTCTTGTGATAATCTGAACGGATTTTAGTATTAACTATTTAGAAGAATAGTTATTCTTTTTTGATAAAATCAATTTTAAGATTATTAAGACCAGAAAAATTTAGGAACTTGAGTATATATGGATATGGTCAAATTGAAGAAAACCTGTTTGTTGTTTGGAATCAGTTTATTAACTTTTACAGGCTATTTGGATGCTACTATTGTCAGTACTGCATTGCCCTCGATACAATCCAGCCTGAATATGTCGATGACACAGCTTCAGTGGATATTGAATGCCTTTTTATTGGGAATCGCCGCATCCATGGCAAGCATGGGCCGTGTGGGGGATATTTATGGGCGCAGGAAAGTATTTTACATTGCTGTAGCCATTTTCGCTCTAGCCTCTATAGGTGCAGGTTTATCTACATCACCTATTTTTCTAATATTTTGTAGAGGAATACAGGGAATCACAACTGGGGCCGTTATTCCCATAGGAATCGCCCTGATTCAAACCAGCCACAAACCTGAAGATGTTGCTAAGGCTATGGGGATATTCAGTAGTATCACTGGTGCCGGTTTAGCTATTGGGCCGGTTGCTGGCGGTGCCTTAGTTTATGCTTTTGGATGGCGAGGAGTTTTCTTTATAAATGTCCCTTTTGTTTTAGCTGGATTTTTGCTATGCCTATTCAGTGTTGAAGAATCGAGAAGTAGTACCGAAATATCACTAGATTATTTAGGCGTTTTATTCTTGACTATTACGATAGTAGGCGTCGTTTTTGGTGTGGTTGAGGCTGCTAACTATGGGTGGAATTCACTTAATGTTATTATTAGTTTTATTGTTAGTGTTATATCATTGATAGGATTGGTTCTTGTTGAACATAAGGTGAAACATCCTATTTGGGAGGGTGGTTATTTAAAAACAGGATTTTTATCACCTGTGTATTATATTGCATTGTGGCCGGCGGTATAATGGGCGTGATGCTATTTATTGATCCTCTGTATATACATATTATTTTAGGACAGTCTCATTTTAAGACAGGTTTGATTTTTTTCACAATACCGATGGTTGTGGTTTTTGGTTCTTATATTATTGGATACCTGAATCACCTTTTTGGGTCTAAAAAACTATTGATGGCTGGGGCAATTGCATGTCTTTTGTCTTCAATCGGTCATATGATATTAAAATCTCAAATGAATTATTGGATCATGATACCAACTTTTTTACTCTTGGGGATTGGGTGGGCTATCGGAAACACTGTACCGGCTACTTTTGTAGGGAAAAGTGTAAATAGTGACCATGTGGGAGTTGCTGTTGGCGCTATGTTTACTTTTTGGAATATTTCAGCATCAGTGTTCTTAGCTATAGCTGTGACTGTTTTTCATACAAGGGCAACTGCGAGTATTCTAACTCAATTTGCGCAGAATAATTTAAAAATAGATACAGTGCAGCAGAAACTTTTAGAGCTCTTTGTGGCTCAACCAGATAAGTTGCAATCGACGGTCAACCAATTTGGAAGAAGTCAAAATCTAATTATAGATATTTTTAAAGATGGATTTATGTCAGGTCAACACATGATGTATCTCTTACCATTGATTTTTAGTGTAATATCTTTGATTGCAATCATGTTTTTTCTGCAAAAAAAAGATTCATAAATAAATAAAATTGTTCATTAATTACAAGTCCAAAATACTTTATAGTTTTTATTGTGGATTAATCAATCTAAGTGGTATTATAGAATTTGAAGTTTTGAAGAAATCTAAGATTCTTTGATTAAAACGTAGAAGAACCCAATTTAAAATACGCTGCTTTGCTGTATGGGGGTCATTTCTGTATTCTCCACTGAATATTAATAATAAAATTCGAGAATACTAGAATTTAACGGCTAAAATGTGGTGTAACTAGATGGTGCAGATTTTACACTTAATTTTTAATATCCATACCTACATTCTAAATTCTTATATAACGTTTCGATTACATAACTTTTATTTTGAATTTTTAGTCCTATTTTATTTAATCAACAGATAGTTAAATAATTATTTGAATCAACAATTCGTATATTATAAGTGAGGCGAAAAATGAGAATGAAAGAAAGAGAAATAACTGACAAAACAATTATCGAAAAAATAATTAGAGATTCAGATATCTGTCGTTTAGGTCTTGCTTATAAAGATGAAGCTTATATTGTCCCTTTGAATTTCGGTTACGCAGATAATGTTATTTACATGCATACAGGAAAGACAGGCAAAAAGATTGAAATGATTAAAGGTAATAACAGCGTCTGTTTTGAAATGGAAATAAATACTAAAGTAGTGAAGGGAAATATTCCATGTAAATGGACAGAGCATTTTCAAACTGTAATAGGCAGAGGTAAAATTTATTTTATTGAAGAGAAAGCAGAAAAAGTTAAAGCTCTCGATATTATTATGAACCATTACGGAAACAGTGAGAATGAATTTCCTGATGCCGCATTGAAAGTAACTGCCGTTTTAAAAATTGAGATAGATGAAATGACTGGCAAGCAGTCAGGATATCCCGAACTCAGTAAATAACAGCATTGTAGTTATTTCAAACTTAACAGGGATATTGTTTCAAAATGGGCAGTGCGCGGAAACATGTCAATTAATCTTGAATGCTCTACGTTATAGTCAACATTTTTTAGCATGTTAATATCTCTGCAAAGAGTATCTGCTGAACAGGATATATATATAATATATTTGGGTTTGTTTTTACATAATATTTGAGTGAAATCTTTTGACAATCCTGTTCTTGGCGGATCAAGAATTACAGCTGTATTATTATTATCAACCCTGTTTAGAATCTGCCCCGATGTTGCTTTAGCATCCCCCGCTATAAATTTTATATTTTTCACATTGTGTATTTCAGCATTTATTTTTGCTGTCTCTATAGCCTTTTCATCTATTTCAGTAGCATAAACTGTTTTGCCAGTATATTTGGCTGCAATGATTCCGAAAATTCCTACCCCGCAGTAAATATCAATTAGGTGTTTAAACTCTATATTATCGAATATTTTTAAAAGTTCACCTATAATTTTGTCATGTTGTGCAGGGTTTACCTGAAAAAATGAAGAAAGAGGTACTTTGAAAATTCCATGTTCAGTAGTTTCTGTCAATAATTTGTCTTTATTATAATCATTATTAAAAATAGTTACTCCATTATTTTTAGTGTATCTAAAAGTAGTTCTATTATTGATAATATAATTTTTTTCTCTCTGGATACAGCTTAAAGCTTCATTAATCTTTTTGTGTGCCAGATAGCAATGATTTGTATTCAGTATTGTTCTGTTGTCGTTTGAGTAATAACCAAAAAGAGAATTCTTATTACCTGAATGAAGTACAATTTTGTTCCTGTAGTATAATTCATTATCAGCCTGCACAGGTACTTTTATGATATTTTCAGTAACTCCGGAAAATTTTTTAAAAAGCTCTGTAAGCTGTCTATTTTTAAATTCAACTTCGTTTTTATATTCAACATTTTGGTATATGCACCCGGGGCAATATTTATTACCGTTATTATTTGGCGAATATGCCAAAGGACATACAGGTTGTATTCTTATTGGAGATGTTTTTAGTATTTCGACTAAAGAGCATATTAAGTATTTTTTTTTCTGTTTTGTAACTTTTGCTAAAATTTCTTCTCCTGGGAGAGTGCCTGGAATAAAACAGACTAACCCTTCATTTCTTCCGATTCCATCGCCTCCGAAACCTAAAGTATCTATTTTTATTTTAATAATATTGTCATTCATTGTTTATCCTGAATATTTATCTGAAATTCCATTTATCTATTGAGTATATTTGGTTTAGGGATTTTTTTTCAGGTTGATGACCATCTCCGTCGGGATATCCAATACTTAAAAGTGATAATACTTTGACCCTTTTTGGAATTGATAATATTTTTTTTACCTGTTTTTCATTAAACCAGCCGATCCAGCAGGTTCCTAAATTATAGGATTGTGCTGCCAGTACTAAATGTTCACCTGCTATTCCAATATCTATCGGATAATATTGTACTTTAGACAGCAGTGGAGCAATCTTATGAGTAATCAATGAAGTTTCAGCGCACATTACGATAATAACGGGAGCTTTTTTCAACCATGGCATGGGGAGTCCTGGCAGTAAACCTCTATCACAAATATTTTTTTTGAGTAAAGAATCTCTAACTACTAAAAATTTCCAGGGTTGTTTATTACATGCTGATGGAGCAAGGCGGGTCGCTTCCAGACAATCTTCAATTATATTATCAGATATACCTTTATCCAGATAATTTCTACAGCTGTATCTCTTATTAACAAGATTTATAAATTCACTATATTTCATATCAAAATTATATTAAAAAAATATTATTACGTATTCTAATATAACTTAGCTTTAATAGTTAATACTTTCTAACAATAATTTATTTTTGATTTTTTTTTATAAAAATACTATGAATATTTATTTATTGTTATACTATAATTTTCGTGAAAATAATAACTACAACTGATTTTTGCTAAATCATATTGCTTAAATAGAGCGAACTGTGGAAGGTTTGTTTTGATTAATGAAAAGTGAAAAGTGAAAAATCTTTAATAAATACTCTAAATAAAAATATAAATAGATACTGTGCAGTTTTGTGTAAGAAATATATAGCAATTATATATGCAGAATTCATATTCTTTATGACATTTATAATACATAAAACACTAGTTAAACATTTTATAAAATACACAATACTATAACCTGAAATAAACAAACGACAGCTGACAAACCGCACGAAGTGCGATGATTTTAAGATACATAAAAGTATCGAACTAAACCAAAATAAGGAGAAGTTAATGAAAAGAGGGGCATTGTGTGCTGTAGGAATTTTAAGTATTGGGCTATTCAGTTTGGGATGTTTTGCTGCAATTCCGGTAACTGATTTCACCGTTAAAAAACTTACACCTGTAGATGTTTTTTTTGTCGGTAAAACCAAACCGCTGGATAAAGTTACACTGGGATTTGATATTCAGGGTAAAATAGAGAGGACAAAGCAGGTTGGAGATATAGTTCATTCTCCTATTTTTGATGGCAGTGGCAAAGAATTGAGAAAGGGTACAGTTGTTGCTGCTCTATACAAGCAACGTCAGAAATTTGAACTTAATGCTGCTGAAATGAATGTCAAAATTGCTAAATATGATTTAAAGCAGTCTTTGGATGATTATAAAAGAAATCAGCTTATGATCAAGAAAAATGCTATCAGCCGTAAGGCGCATGACGAATCAAAAATTGAAGTAATGAAAGCCAAAATGACCCTTGATAATGCTGAAAACAGTTTATCTCAGGCAAAATATAATTTGGCCGCAACAGACATAATTACTCCTTTTACTGGGATTGTTTCTCAGGTTTTGAGAGGTAAGAATCTTGGAACAGGAGATGATGGTGAGGTAATAGAAGTTGTGAGAATGAATCCTATGCTGGTGGAAATACCATTTGCACCAGAACTTATTGATAGACTGGGTAAACAGGATGTTGTAAAAGTATATCCTCCTGGAATGTCCAAACCTGTTCCTACATGGGTTGAATTTGAATCTTTCGGAATACAGAATTTAGAAGTTTATGTCCCAAATAAGCTGATTTCGGAAACTTATTTAACACCTGAACAGAGGAAGCTTCCTAAAGTCTACGAAGTATTTCCGGTAATGCCTATTGTCAATTCAAATACAGCAGATATACATGATGTAGATTTTAAGGACAGTAACGGTAAATCTCCTTTAGCAATTCCTGTTGAAGCTTTGCATAGAGATAAGAACGGATCATATGTTTTTATAGCACAAAACCAAAGATGTTTCTCGCTTAAAGAAGGAATAGATAAAGAGTTTACTGTTAAAAAAGTATATGTTGAATTAGGAAATATAAGACGCTATTTCAATATTGGAAATAAATCCGGTGTGCAGGTGACATCGATCAAAAATGGATCAGTTAAAGAAGGTGATATTGTTGTTCTTCATGGAGACAAATCAATAAAAAACGGTTCTAAGGTTGTGAGAGAAGAGCAGCGCTGGATGTTTTACCCTGATCAAAAAGTCAAAATAGAGATACCTGCAATCAGCGGTCCTGGATTTTATGTTCCTAAAGATGCCATTATTCATCAAGCGGCCGGAAGCAATTTTGTATATGCAGTAGAAGGAAATAAGGCAAAACTGATTAAGGTCGGAATAACCGGTCTGAGTCCGGATAATTATTCTATTCTTGGTAATGGAATAAAAGAAGGTACTAAAATAATAGTAGTTAAAGATAAAAGCAAAATCGATCAATTGTATGACGGTGCTGAAATAAAGGTAACTAATACATTACCTCCATTAACGCGCATAGAACACAAGCGCGCTTATAATGCAGTTATTCCTTTAGACTCTATTAAATTCTTTAATAACTGATAACTTTATTAACCAGCGGGATGCTTATGAGTTAATGGTATTCTGCATGTAATATGATTTAAAAAAGTGCTGGATCTTTCCAGCGCTTTTTTCTTATCTTTATGGAGCTGTAGAAAATTACGGGATAAACCGTATGTGGATGACTTTCCACTTCAAGTATTTTTCCTGCTGCTTTGAAAGCCACACTTTAAGTATTTCACTGTTGTTAAATAACTTTGCAATATGCTTTATTTCATTGCTATTGGATCTGAACAAAATTGCATTGATGCAGTGCTGGTTATCAGGAAATAGATTTTTTAGAGCTAAGACTGCTTTGTGATATCTATTTCTATAATGCTGATTTTTTATTAGCATGTAAACAGGATATATAAAAATTAATATCCAGAAAAAGATTAGGTTAAAATTCGGATACAATAAAAGTTTTATAAACTGCAATATTAGGAGTAAAAAAATAGGTGTAAGAAACAGAATAGGATCTAAGGCTGTTTGGAAGCAGTTTCCTAAATATTTTCTTAAAGGACTGGTGGATATTTTATAAGCAAAAAATTCTTCAAAATATTTATCTCTTATAGGTTCTCTTGCAATATGGCACAATTCGTGTGATAATAATTCTTTTCTACTATAAAAAAGCCATTTTTCTTTTTTTAGAAAAGAGTTACGTAACAGAAAAAAAGATAGGCCTGTATTGTAATTAACAGAGCATCCCCCTGCAAAAAAACCTAAATATTTTATATAAAAACCTGGAACCCAGTTTATTTTAAAAAAATAGGCTTTTTCGGTGATATTTGAAGCTTCTTCAATTACTGTGTTTGGAATTTCGACAGCCTTGTCAAGTTTGAACTCTTTAGTTATTTTAGAATCATTTTTTACATCTGAATTAAAGCTGTTTAATTCACTGTGTAATACTGTTAATCTATTTGCATAACTATTAATGTCTTCATCGTTACTGATAAATAAACCGTTTTTATCCAGTTTAACTAATTTATCCAAATCAGTGTCTTTAAGTGAATCAATTTCTTCCAGTGTAATTGGTAACATTCAGGTATATAAAGTTATTAACTTGATTAATATTAATTTAATTATTATCGATTTAATATGTATATCAATATTGAGATATTCAAATACATGCAAATTACATTAGTTTCTTATAATCAGAAATTATTTACTAAAGTATAGTTTAATTTTTTAAATAATTAATTATATTTTATTTTCATAAACAGATTTATGCTTAAATTCTAAGCAGTTTTACAATCTTCTAAATTTTTAAATAATTTAACTTATTTTATACGGGAATTTTATGTCTAAAAAAAAATTAGGACTTACAATGCTTATTGCCCTTGTTATTGGCAATATGATTGGGTCCGGAGCTTATTTACTTCCTTCAACTCTTTCAACAGTAGGATCAATTAGTTTATATTCGTGGATATTTACATGTTTAGGTGCAATATCACTTGCTTTGGTATTTGGACGATTAAGCAGTGTTATTCCTAAGAAGGGAGGCCCCTATGCATATACAAGGACTGGATTTGGTAATTTTATCGGGTTTCAGACATCTTTTTGTTATTGGGTTTCATGCTGGATAGGAAACTGTGCTATAACTGTGGCATGTGTTGCTTATCTGAAATATTTTTTTCCTATGCTGGCAGTTCCATGGGTCAGTTTTCTTACGGCAGTTGCTATTCTATGGTTTTTTACCTTAGTAAATACTATGGGGGTTAAACATGTTGGAGTGATTCAGACAGTTACTGTTATAATAAAACTCATACCTATACTTGTCGTTGTTTTTCTGGGATGGTTTTTCTTTCACCCCCATTATCTGACAGAGAGCTTTAATGTGACAGCAAAGCCTCATTTATCCAATTTATCAGCAATTTCTCTTGCTGCAACACTTACTTTGTGGGGATTTATAGGCGTAGAATCTGCTACAGTGCCTGCAGGTAATGTAAATAATCCTAAAAAGAATATAGCACGAGCTACAATATTAGGGACAATTGTAGTTGCAGTAATTTACCTATTAAGTTCAGCAGTCGTAATGGGAATGATTCCTAATCATGTATTGCAGTCTACAACAGCTCCTTTTGCTGTTGCCGCAACACTTATCTTTGGATCGGTAGGGGGCGTAATAATTGCAATTGGAGCTATTATCTCGTGTCTGGGTGCACTGAATGGATGGGTTTTACTCCAAGGACAGATTGCAATGGCAGCTGCAGAAGACGGATTGTTTCCTTTCGCTAAATTTTTTGCTAAAAAAAACAAAAATGATGTGCCGGCAAATGCTACTATAATGACTTCAATTTTTATTACTTTGCTGTTATTCGGTACAATGTCATCTAATCTTGTCACTCAATTTAATTTTATTATTCTTCTTGCTACTTCCATAGCTTTATTTATGTATTTTTATGTGGCGGTAACAAGTTTGGTTCTGGCAAGAGTTAAAATTATAAAATCTACTATTACACACCTTGTCCTATCTCTTTTTGCGTGCGTATATTCTTTCTGGGCAATATTCAGTGCAGGGCAAAATCTTATTTTTTATGAACTTATGCTACTTCTTGCTACTTTTGTAATCTATGTTGCGGTTATTGCACCTAGCAAGAGATCATTAATTCATCCGGATGAGTTGAAACAGGATTTTAAATAAAATTTATATATCAGGATTTTAATCTTCTAAAATCAATAGCGTACAAATATTAGAAGTATTTAAACAGATGCAACCATTGTAAATGAATAATTTGAATCCTAAAACTTTGATTGTATTATTTAGAATATTGAACTAAAATTTCCTATTAGAATGAAAATCTTATTAAAAATAATTTTTGGGTAAGTTAAGTGACTTTGATAACAAAGAACAATGATTTTGTTTTAGAGATATTACTTGAAAAGAAAATTATAACTGAAGATCAGATAAAAGAAGGCCGTCAGTATATCAAGGATACAACTGATGCTCCTGATATAATTGGAGTTTTGAAAAAGCTACACTATGTTGATGATAGTGGAATTCTGGCAGCTCTGGCTTCGGAATATGATATGGATATTGTTGATTTATCATCACTAGAGATATCTAAAGATACAATTGATTATCTTTCAGGAGATATCGCAAAGGAATTTCATGTGGTTCCAATAAAAATGGAAAATAATACATTGACTGTTGCCATAGGGGATCCAACTGATATTGATACTTTGGATTCTTTACGCTTCCTATTAAAATGGAATGTAGAGGCTGTAATTGCTCCTTTAAGTCAGATAGATGCAATGATTGAACACTTTTACGGTTCTATCGATGAAAATGTAAATTCATTTTTGAAAACAATGGATGATGACGAAGATATTCAAACAGCAATGGGAGAAGAAGCTTCAGAAGAAGATGATGATGACAGTGGTAGTGCTCCTATAATTAAATTGGTTTCTCTTATTATTATTGAAGCATTTAAAAAGCGGGCAAGTGACATTCATCTAGAACCTCTGGAAAGGAAATTTAGAGTCAGATACAGGATTGATGGAGTTTTGATTGAAGTAGACAGTCCGCCTAAATATTTACAGGCCAACATTATTAGCCGATTAAAGATTATGGCACATCTTGATATAGCAGAAAAGAGAGTTCCGCAGGATGGTAGAATTCAGATAAAGGTAATGAACAAAAATATAGACCTGCGTGTTTCCAGTATTCCTACCTCTCATGGAGAAAGCCTTGTAATGAGAATACTTGATAAATCAAGTATTATGATTGATATATCTTCTCTTGGTTTTTTCTCTGATGATATTGAAGTTGTAAAAAAAATTATTAGTATGCCCGATGGTATTTTTCTTGTTACAGGACCGACTGGTAGTGGCAAAACTACTTCTTTATATGCTTTTTTGAATACAGTAAATGAACCTACAAAAAAAATAATAACTGCAGAGGATCCGGTAGAGTATAATCTTGAAGGAATTAATCAGGTTCAGATCCGTTCAGAAATAGGTATGACTTTTGGGAAAGCTCTCAGAGCTATGATGAGACAGTCTCCCAATATTATTATGGTTGGTGAAATTCGAGATGAAGAAACTGCAAGTATAGCAGTAAATGCAGCATTAACAGGACATCTTGTTTTTAGTACACTACATACGAATGATGCACCAAGTGCAATAACACGCTTAATTGATATAGGAGTAAAACCATTTCTAGTAGCATCCGCAGTCAGAGCTATTATGGCTCAGAGACTTGTTAGAAAAATATGTACACATTGTGCTGAAGCGTATGAACCTAATAAAACAGAATTGGAATTTCTGGGTATTACAAAAAAAGATGTTAAGAAATCTGAGATACTAAAAGGAACAGGATGTGCTGAGTGTTCAAAGACAGGTTATCATGGACGTATCGGAATAATTGAAATTTTTATGGTTTCAGAAGAAATACAGGAAATGATATTTAAAGGCGCTTCATCCTTTAAAATTAAAGAAGAGGCAAGAAAGTTAGGTATGAGGACATTAAGAGAAGATGGCATTCGAAAAGTTCTCGCAGGAATAACAACAGTTGAAGAAGTACTTAAAGTGTCTGTTGCTGACTCTGAATCGTAATTTTAGGTGAATTTATGAATGCTGAAGATTTAGAACTAAAAAATATGCTTCTTACCGAAGGTATTATAGATGTTGAACAGGCTGTTGAATTAGAAGAAGAATTCAAAAGAAACGGCAGAGCTCTATCTAACCTGCTTGTCGACTACGAAATTTTAACACACGAACAGCTTCAGGATGTTATAGCAGCACAACTTGGAACTGAAGTTATAAATATTCATGAAATTGAGATAGATAAACCGGTGATTGATCTATTAAACTCTATGCAGGCTAGAATGTACGGTGCCTTACCGTTTGGATTTGATGATCTGGGTAATCTCAAAGTCATATTAAGCAATCCATTAAATTATAATATTGTTGAAGACTTAAGTTTTATTGTTGAAAAGGATATAAAGGTCTATCTTGCGCCTCAGGGACAGTTTGATCTTGTTATGGAAAAATATTATCCTACGGCTTCTATGAGTGATGTACTCGCTGATATGGATATTGATGTCGCGACAAAAGATGCCAGCGATATGGATGTCAGTGAAATTACAGATTTAGCAAATAATGCACCGATTATAAAGTTTGTTAATGTTGTTTTATATCAGGCAATTAAAGATCAGGCTAGTGATATACACTTCGAACCCTTTGAAAATTCCTTCAAAATACGATATCGGGTAGATGGTGTTTTGTATGAAATGGCTCCTCCTCCCAAAAACCTTGCTATACCTGTTATCAGCAGAATTAAAATCATGAGCGGCTTAAATATAGCAGAAAAGAGACTGCCGCAAGATGGAAGAATTCAACTTAAAATATCAGGAAAAAGTATTGATTTGCGTGTTTCGACAATACCTACTCATTATGGCGAATCTGTAGTATTGCGTATTTTGGATAAATCAGTAGTAAATCTTGATTTAGAAGCTCTTGGAATTGATAGAGAAGTACTTAAAGCCATAAGAGAAATTATTCATTTACCCAATGGTATTTTTATTGTTACCGGACCTACAGGAAGCGGTAAAACCACAACACTCTATTCATGCCTGAAAGAGATAAATAAAGTCGCTGATAAAATACTGACAGCTGAAGACCCAGTTGAATATAACCTTGAAGGTATAATTCAGCTGCCTGTGAATAATGCTTTAGACATGACTTTTGCAAGAGCTTTAAGAGCTTTTTTGAGACAGGACCCTGATATTATAATGATAGGAGAAATACGTGATTTAGACACCGCACAAATGGCTATACAGGCATCTCTTACAGGACACTTTGTCTTTTCTACACTGCACACAAAAGAAGCAGCAGATGGAATAACCAGATTGATTGACATGGGGGTAATGCCCTATCTTCTAAATTCTGCATTAATCGGAATCGCCGGACAAAGACTTGTCAGAAAAATATGTAATTCATGTAAGACTGCTTATATACCTAAAGACGAGGATCTTAAAAATTTGGGTCTTGAAAGAGAAACTATTGGTGATACAAAATTTTATTATGGCAAAGGATGTAGCTTTTGCAATAATACAGGTTATAAAGGGAGGAAGGCAATTGTTGAACTTTTAAGAATTACACCCGAAATATGCGAATTAATTACAAAGCTTTCTCCTACCATAACAATTAGAAGAAAAGCAGTTGAACAGGGTATGGTTACAATTAGAGATGATGGAATAAGATCTATTCTTAAAGGTGAAACTACTGTAGAAGAGATCTTGAGATATACATAATTAATAATAAAAAACATATTTAAGGCTAATTGATATGTCAGTTGAAATGATAGATTTATTGGATTTAATTGTGGCAGAGGAGGGTAGTGACCTACATATTGAAGTTGGTGCTTCTCCGACAATTAGGTTGCATGGTTCTTTGGTTCCTCTTGATTCTCCTGAATTGACTCCTGATGATACGGAAAGACTTGTCCGTTCTATCACATCAGATTATCATCAGAAAATGGTAAGAGAGATTGGAACCGTGGATTTTGGATTTGATTTTAACGGTAAAGCCAGATTCAGAGTTAGTGCTTTTAAGCAAAAAGGTGTTTATGGGGCTGTATTACGACTTATCCCTAACGAAGTACTTTCTCTCGAGGATATAGGTATCCCAATTGCAATAAAAGACCTGCTTTATAAACCTAGAGGATTAATTTTGATAACAGGTCCAACAGGCAGTGGGAAAAGTACTACTTTAGCTTCAATGGTTGATGTGATAAATAGAGAACGTGATGCACATATTATTACTATTGAAGATCCGATAGAATTCTACCATCAGCATAAGAAAAGTATTGTTATTCAAAGAGAAGTCGGTGTTGATGTTCCTGCATTTGATGAGGCTTTAAGAAGGGCTCTCAGACAGGACCCCGATGTTATATTGGTTGGAGAATTACGAGACCTAGATACAATGAAAGCTGCTATTACCGCAGCTGAAACCGGTCACCTGGTATTTGCTACTCTTCATACTATCGGAGCTGCCAGAACTGTAGATAGAATGATAGATGCTTTCCCTGAGAATCAGCAGGCACAGATCAGAACGCAGCTTGCATCCTCTCTTGTTGCCGTTATTTCTCAGGTACTGTTAAAAAGGTCAGACAGAAATGGTAGGGTGGCGGCTTTTGAAATAATGTTATCTGTTCCGGCTGTACAGGCATTAATTAGAGAAAACAAAACTTATCTTATTACTTCGGTAATCCAGACAGGTTCAAAATGGGGTATGAATACACTGGATAACCATTTAATGGAGTTATACACTAAAAAGGTAATATCCTATACTGAATTATTGTCAAAAGCACAGGATGCTGACTTTATAGTGAAAAAACTTAAAGATGATGCATAATATTTCTAATTAAACCTTAAGGAAGATGCAATGCCCCTTTATTCATATACAGCAGTGGATTCATCCGGTAAAGAGATCAAAGGAACTCTAAATGCCGGTAATGAATCTGAAGTTTCATCGGCATTGAAGGCCAACGGTCTTTTTCCCAGTTATATAAAACTTGTTGAAACAAAGAAAAAAAAGAAAACTTCTAAAGTTAAAAAAAGCGGTAAGAAGAAAAGCTGGATGGATATTCAGCTTGGGCCCATAAAAATGCCTCTTAAGAGTCTTGTTCTTTTTACTAGACAGCTTTCTATTCTGCTTGATGCTGGACTGCCTTTGATCAGGGCTCTAAGAACACTTGAAAAACAGGCAAAAAACAAGATGGTTAAAAAGGTGGTTGGGGAAACAGCGGATTACGTTGAGGCCGGTTTTACTTTTTCAGATGCTTTGAGTAAAAATTCCAAAACTTTTGACAAACTTTATGTGAATATGGTAAAAGCCGGAGAATCAGCCGGTGCTATGGAAGTTATTTTAAACAGATTAGCCGGATTCATGGAAAAAACTGCAAAAATCATCGCCAAGATAAAATCAGCAATGATTTATCCTATAGTGGTTATGATTGTAGCAGGTGGTGTAACTGTTTTTTTAATGATGTTTATTGTTCCTAAATTTAAGAAAATTTTTACAGAACTTCTGCAAGGAATGCCTCTGCCTGGATTAACAGTGTTTGTCACTAAGCTGAGTGACTTTCTCGTAGCTAAAATTCATTATATGGCAATCGGAATAGTTGTATTGATCGTAGTATATAAAATACTTGGTAAAACTAAGTTCGGCCTATACTGGATAGATTATGTTAAATACAGAATGCCTATATTCGGAACACTTACATCCAAAACTGCCATAGCCCGTTTCTCCAGAACGTTCAGTACACTTCTGGCATCCGGTGTGCCTGTATTAAGTTCTCTTATAATTGTCAGAGATACTTCAGGAAATACATTGGTGAAAAAAGCAATCCAGAAAGTACACGATGCTGTAAAAGAGGGTGAAACAATTGCATTGCCGCTTGCCTCGGGTAAAGTTTTTCCTGATATGGTGATAAGTATGATTGAAGTCGGTGAAGAAACGGGTAAACTATCTGAGATGCTGGAAAAAATAGCAGATACATATGAGGATGAGGTAGATAATGCTGTTGATGCATTGACCTCGCTGATAGAGCCTATTATGATTGTATTTATGGCTGTCGTCGTCGGTACTATAGTTATCTCTATGTTTATGCCTTTAATCAAAATAATGCAGACTCTGGGCGGTTGATTTATTTAAAATTTGAATAACTATTTAAATACGGAACTTTCAATGGCTGTCTAGTGGATAGCACAGTAATATGTAAGGAGTTTTATTTGAATATGGAAAAAGTTTTTCTTTTAAATGTAGGTAACACGCATACTAGATACGGGATGTGTGAGAATGGAAAAATTCTCTATTCAGGAAGTCATGATACGAATAAACTTGAGAGTTTGAAAGTACCTGAAAATACTCATGTGGCTGTTGCTACAGTAGTGCCTGATGTCATGAAAATTTTTAATAAATATGGAGCTTATCAGGTAACTACTAATTGTAAGACAGACATTGATTTATCATTAGTTGAGAAAGATAAACTAGGTGCCGACAGATTCGCCAATTTGGTAGCTCTGTCAGAATTATCTGAATTGCCTGCAGCAATAATTGACTGTGGTACGGCATTGACAGTTGAAGCTATAAATAAAGATAAGCAGTTTATAGGCGGTATAATTTCTCCGGGGAGAAGCCTGCAGAGGAAAACACTGCATTCGTATACTGCACAACTGCCGTATATTGAAGTTAAATCAGGTCAGACTTTTAAAACGTTTGGATATACAACTGAAGATTCTATTATCATAGGTACTGATTTAGGGGTTATTGGAGCCACAAAAGAGTTTTTGAATCTTACCATGAAAGAGTTAAAAGTTGATAAATTAAACATTTATGTTACTGGCGGGGACTCTGAGCTGTTAATTAAACATATACCAGAAATTAAACCAGTTTCAGTTGATTTCACTTTATACGGTGTTCTTAAATTATGGAGAGATAATAAGTAAGTTTATTTGAATTTTTTAACTTATATTATATATAAACATTTGACTGTAGTATTTTTAAAATTACTTTCTCAAAAGTAAGCAGCAACTTCTTTAAAAGGGTGTAAATATATCTGGTGTTTAGGAATTTTTTCAAAAAAAAATCTGAAAAATCTGAATTAAATTTTGAGTTAATTTTTAACGGTGAAATTATATGCAGCAAATGCGATAAAAAATTGTTATTGAATGAATATACTCCTTTAACATTTTCTAAATGCCGATACTGCAATGAATATTGCTTTATTCCAAAGACAATAAGAAACTACTACTTATATCAGCCCCTGGGAGGTGGAGGCATGGGGACAGTATACAAGGCAGTGGATATTGAAACTAAAAAACTTTTTTCTGTTAAGATAATTATTCAGGATTTATATTCTGAAAGCATGTCCATAGAAAAAATAATAAAAGAATATCAGATTGGAAAATCTTTAGAAAATCATCCTAATATAACTCCAACCATTGATCTTTTTTCTGTTAAAGATAACTTCTATCTGATTTCTGAATTTATTGAAGGAACAAGGTTGGATAATGCTGTTACTTCAGATAATCTGCCTCCTGCTTCTTCTGTTATGAAGTGGACAAAAGAAATTGCCAGTGCTCTTCAGCATATCTATAATTCAGGTTACCTTTATCGAGATTTGAAGCCGCAAAATATTTTAGTTGAAAATAATACGAACTCTATAAAAATTATAGATTTTGGATTAGCAAAAGCTATAGACGAACCTGATGATGGCAATCATATAATAGAAGGTTCACCGGAATACAATATTACTCCGGAAAGAAGCAGTTTTCAGAAAGAGGGTGTATATAGTGACATTTACAGTTTAGGAATGGTAATGTATTTTTGTTATACTGGAAAACCATTTTTTTATTCTGATTCTGTTCACGAATTGGTGAATTTACATAAACATAAATTAAGGTTTAGGAGTGTTTCTTCAAAACTTATAAATGTGGATCCTAAAATCTGTGAAATGATTGATAAAATGATTAAAAAAAATCCTATGGAAAGATATACATCTTATGATGATCTTATAAACGAATTAAATGGAATAGAAATAAAATCATAATATTTAAACTAAGAGGAGATTATTTTGACAGAAAAAGTTACAACAAGATCACTTTTTTGCGGAGGTGATATAAACGGTTTTCTCGGGTTGCTCGGAGACAACCTTGCTTGCCTTTCTTTTCTTGCCGGTATTTTAATTGGAGTCTACCACTTTCCACCTGATGTAATATTTCTTTATATGTTCCCAGGAACCTGTTTTGCTGTTTTTCTGGGTGATATGGTTTTTACAATTGTTGGAGTAAGGCTTGCAAAAAGAATTGGGCACACAAAAATAGCGGCAATGCCTCTCGGACTTGATACACCTTCAACGATTGGTTTGGCTTTAATTGTTATCGGACCTGCTTTTGCAGCAATGAAAGAAGGAGGGATGTCAGTGCACCAGGCTGCTTTGGGTGCATGGTATGTTGGAATGGCAGGTATTGTTATTATCGGCGCATGTAAAATCATAGCTGTTCCTTTTGCAAACAAAATTCAGAAAATTGTTCCCAGAGCAGGTTTACTGGGATCACTTGCAGGTGTAGGAATAGCTTTAATCGGTATGATGCCTCTTGTTTCAATATTTTCTGTTCCTATTGTAGGAGTTATTTCATTTGGTATTGTTCTTTATGCTTTAATTGCAAATATAGATTTACCAAAAAAAATTCCTGGTGTTTTTGTTGCGATAGTTGTCGGTACCGTACTTTATCATATTTTAGGTCCGCTCGGTTGGATTAATATTGTTTATACTGCTCCTCCAACTAATTTTTATTTTGGGTATCCTCTTCCTACTTTGGATTTTGTAAATGGAATAGTTCCAAGTTTACAGTATCTTCCTATCATTATACCTTTTGCTATTCTTGTAATTGTAGGTGACATTAATGTTGCTGAAAGTGCTGTAGCAGCTGGGGATCCGTATAATGCAAAGCAAACACTGCTTATAGATGGATGCTGTACTCTGATTGGCGGACTCTGCGGTGCCGTTGCACAGACAACAGCTTATGTAGGACAGCCTGCTTACAAACGCATGGGATCAAAAATGGGTTATACGTTATATGCAGGTTTATTTATAGGATTTGGCGGTGTGTTCGGGTATATCTCATTTTTCGTAGGACTTATCCCTACATCAGTCCTTGCTCCAATTCTGGTTTTCGTTGCTTTGGAAGTTGTCGGGCAGGGCTTTATCTCGAGTCCGAAAAGACATGCAACGGCAGTGTGCCTTGCTATGATGCCTTCGATAGCAAGATATCTTGCTATTCAATACAGTACAGATAAACTGCAGCAGCTTATATCCCATACAGGCGCAGAACTTCCCGCGGTTTTAGTGACTACAGCACTAGGGAGCGGTTTTATACTGGTTGGAATGCTGTGGGGAGCCTTTCTCGCTGAATTGATTGACAGAAGACTTAAAAAAGCAGCAGTATATCTGCTGATAACAAGTGCCTTCTCATTCTTTGGCATAGTTAATTCAGCAGATTTAAATGGAGCTTTATATCTTCCATGGACATTGAAGGGAGTTGAAGCTTCCGTAGCATATTCATTTGCATTTGGATATTTAATACTTGCTGTAATGTTCTTCTTCCTTTCTTTCACCCATGGGGCAAAGGCCGGGAGATTGAAAAACATTGACTACGATTATTAATACTGCAGATAAAACTGATTAACTTTTAAAGGAGGATTTCTATCCTCCTTTATTTTTTTCTGGATCAAGCTTATAATTTTCTGCTTTTTTTAAGCTATTGATTAACATAGATCACTTTATCTTCAGGATAGATGTGCTCATCTGAAGTGTTACATGAACTTAGAGTTGCTAAAACAAGAAAACAGAAAACTGCAACCAGAATTCTTGTCATAATTTTACCTCCATTAATAATTTTCAGTTTTTCTACAATACAATATTAGAATTAACTGTTTACCATTTGCCGGGAATTAAAGGATTTTCTAGCTTTTGGCCTTGGTAACTGATATAATTATAAATAAATAAATAATATTTCATATAGGGTAATTATGGATAGTGCTAAGAATATAAATATTAATTACACAACAATTTCATTTGCTCTAAGAATTGTTTTTATATTAATGTTTGCATGTAATCTTTTATCGGCAAAAGAGTATACAGGGATGGTTACCCCACTTATTAAGAGTAAAATCAATTCCGGTACTGATGCTGATTTTAACGGTGTTATTATGCATGTGGCAAGGGTAGGCGAAATCGTAAAGCCTGAAATAGTGGATAATAATAATAATATTGTACAGAGAGGTACTCCACTTATAATTCTCAATCCCGATTACTGGCAGGGAGCAGTACTTGTTGCACAGACTAATATTGATTCTGCTAAAGCAGATTTAGTGACAGCAGAGCATGATTATATACGCTATAAAACATTAGTTCAATCTCATTCTGAAAGCATGCAGGAATATGAAGCTCGAAGAGCAAAATATTATGAAGTAAAAAGTAATTTGCAATCCTGGAATATTCAGTTGCTTCAAGCAAAAGCAGTACTTAAAGCCTGTTATACAATTGCACCTTTTGAGGGAATAGTGGACAATGTTTTATTAGCTTCAGGATTGGCGGCTGGTCAGCCGCCTGTTATTGAAATTTCTCAATTAAATCCAATAGGAATAAATGTTGAAATGACAAGGGAAGAAGCTGATAAAATCTCTATAACTACTCCTGTTACTATATATTCAAATAGAACAGGTAAACCATATGGTGTTTATAATATGGATACTTTATTGACTAAAAATGGAGTTACTTTTTTTGCTGAAAATTTCAGAGTTTATTCAGGTGAAACAATTGCTGTAAACGGTAAAAAAGCACGTCTGCATAAAGAGATCCACAGTGTCGCTAAATTTCCTTCTGAAGGTATTGGAGTAAAACTTTCTGTACCTTTAAAAGCAATAAGAAAAGATAATAAAGGTTTTTTTGTCTGGAATGCTGTTGGTAACAGCACAAATGCTCCTGGTGTAGGCATGAAATCAGTTTTCCCTGTCAGTAAAGTTTATATCATACCTGATAATATGAAAACTTTAATCGCAGGTTTCCTAGAACTCCAGGCTTTAAAAAATCCAGGTAAGCTGAAGCGAAATAATATTGTTTTATATAATCCACCCGATGATTTGAAGGATGGGGATTTGATATATACTCATCTGGACAGATATATTTTTATGCCTGGAGATAAAATAAAAGTAGTTATTGGAGAGTAATAAACACGCTCAAAAAAAAGCTCCCTGCATTTCTACTGGAAGCTTAAAATTATATTATACTTAAGAAGAAGCTGACAGCAATCCCTCCATACCAAAATTACCAACTATATCAATATGACATACACCCATTTAGAATTATGTGAACTTTATTGTTAATATTTTATCTCCTACACCTGTTCCTGAGTTGACTGTCACAATTGTTTTTTCGACTTGACAGTCTGCCGGAGCTTTAATTATATAATGGGAAAGGTGAGATTTTTTATTACCTATTTCATACTTAAGTTTTTCAACTTCAATACGACTTATATGATAGTTGAAATAGTCATTTTCTGCTTCTGCCTTGCTAACTGCTTTAGATTTTGCTAACTTGGAAGTTCTTTGATGATCCAAAGTATTATCATTTAATTTTTTTATTGTTTCAGCAAGTTCAAGTTTCTTTATAACTAATTCGTTTTTAGCAATAGTTGAATCAAACTTGACCAGAGGATCACCTTTTTTAACATTTGATCCTTCAGGTGCTAGGTATTTTATAATACCGTCTTCTAAGCTAGAAGTTACATCTACAGAGGCAAATATATTGAACTGAAACATGAATACAGCCATAAGTCCTATACAAAGACTACTCAAAAAATATTTCATTATTTTATCCTTTATTTATAAATAATATTAACAAGATTCTTATTTTCTTTTCTGAATACGTATTTCGTAAACTAAATATTTAACTTTTACAGCACCAACTATTTTTTACAGTACATTTATCTCCATGTTGATCATCAACTGGGATAGGAGGATTAAAATGCATTTTAATATTTTTCATTATTTTTACATATGTTTTGTGCCATAATGCAGGAATTGTTAAACTTGCTAGAAACAGCACTAAGATTATGACATAAACTGTATCACCATATTTACTGGAAATACCTAATCCTGTTTTTAGTGGCTCTATAAAAAAATAAAGCATTAAAATATGAAATGAAAAAACCTGGAGTGAGTGTTTACCAAGAAGATTGAGCCATGGGAATCCATATTTTAGTGGAATTGGTCTTATTAGATTTGCAAAAACAAATGCCGCACTAAGAAAGCTAACCAATCTCAACCATGCTAGATCTATTCTCTTTGTGGCTGCATTTATATTAATTCCTAAATCTACTACATTATATCTTGATAAAAGAGTTATTATATAGACTGCAAAAATGACAATCATAATTATTTTATTGTCCAGTATGTTTAGTTTCTTTCCTAACCTTTTTCGAAACCCTAAAAAAGCTCCTATGTAAAAAAGAAGCTGCCAGCTGAATATGTTAAGTATACCAGGAAATGCTTTCGGGAAATAAACATTTGAAAAAAATGCTACAGGGTTAAAGTACTGACCAATAAACCAGATTCCGATACAAATTGCCAGTGCATAATAATCATAACCTTTAGACATTAGTAAAAGAAGAGGCAGACTGAATAAAATGAATATGGCATACATGGGAAGAATATCCATATATGTTGGTTGATTGAGTAATATAGCTGAAGATATAATATGTTTTAATGGTGTCCCATGAATAAAAAAATAGGAAAGCATATTACACCAAAAAGCTTTATAAGCAGGAATAAGTAAAGCTATAAAAGGTAATATGATAACAAGGATCAAGTGATATCTATAAACAGTAAAACAGCGTTTACATATCTTCTTTGTTAATAATTTAAAATTTGTAATGTACTTACCATATACTAGCGCAAACACAAAACCGGAGACAAATACAAAACCTTCAGCATTGGTTGCATAGCCATAAAATTGCCAGGTATACTCGGTTATCCACCCTCCAAAATGACCTGTAGACATTAATACTAAAAATAGACCTCTTAGTGAATCTATTCTATTATCTCTCTCAACAGGCACTAAATCAAATGTTTCAAAGCCTGCCTTGAATATTGTTTTTTCATTTTTCATCTTAAGTACTTAATTTGAAGTTGGTAAAATGTATAATGTTGAAAAATACATGAACTATTTCTGTGATAACTGCTATTTCTAATTGATAACTTTTTTCTTTTAAAAAGAATTATCTCTATTTTTATGAACTGTTTTTATCTGTTATTCTTCATTCAGTCTCTAAGGTTAAGAAACTTAGGCATTTAATTTATGCAGGTAATCAGGTAAGTGAATTCCAATATTTTAAAAATTATAATTAAATATGGAAAATATTTTAACATGCTGTTTGCAGTTGAAACATGAATGGGAAATATTTACCATAGAAGCATTAAATGAATAATTTTAAAATTGGAAATTGGATATTCCGTTTTGGTTATTGATTATTCAAAGTTTCTATATTTTATGCATTCTATTTTTATTGTATAATACTTTACTTGGTAATATTATATTCGTTTATATTTATCCTATAGCCTTTTTCTGTTTCTGTTTTATAGGTAAATATATTATGAATAATAAAATGTAACTGGTTTAATAAATGATTAAAAAAGACCCTCAAATTATTTTCAGTATATCTGAATTAAATTTAAATTTTGGTGAACAGGTACTTTTCAGCAGTGCCGAAATATCTGTCCACAAAGGAGAAAAAATATCTCTTGTCGGTAGAAACGGTGTAGGTAAATCTACATTTTTAAAAATTATTTCCGGTGAGATGAAACTGGAAAGCGGGAATATATTTTATAAGAAACAGCTCACAAAAACTTTTTTATCCCAGGAGCTTCCAGAAGATTTGGATATGACTGTTTTTGATTATGTTATGAGCGGTGCCGATGAAGTAATTCAATACATTAAACAGCTTGAAACTGTTGATTCAGCTTCTAATGAAGCTGCTCTGCTTGATGCAAAGATTACCGCTCTTGACGGATGGAGCCTGGAGAATAGAGTCTCAACTGTTATGCATAAATTAAAAATAATGCATAAAACAGCTCTGCTTAAAAATTTGTCAGGCGGCGAAAAAAGACGTGTTTCCTTAGCAAGGGCATTAATTAACAGTCCTGAACTTTTAATACTGGATGAACCGACAAACCATCTTGATATTGAATCTATTATCTGGCTTGAAAACTTAATTACATCATATAACGGTACTGTCATTTTTATTACTCATGATAGATATTTCATTGATAAAGTAGCAACAAGAATTGTTGAACTTGATAGTGGAACCTTTTATTCATATAAAGCTACTTATGCCGATTTTCTGCTGGGAAAAGCTAAAAGAGCTGAAGTAAATGCCGAGGCTGAATCGAAAAGAAGAAGTTTTATCCGAAGAGAGATCGACTGGATTAAAAGGCAGCCCAAAGCAAGAGGAACAAAGTCCCAAAGCAGAATAGATAGATTCAATAAACAGGTCGCCCGAGTGTCCAATAAGCAGGAAACTAATTTAGATTTGATTATTCCTCCTTCACGCAGGTTAAGTGAAAAGGTGATTGAGTTCACAAATTTAGGATTTTCATTCACTGACAGAACTCTTTTTGAGAATTTTGAATTTATGATCAATCCGGGAATGAAACTTGGATTGATTGGACCTAACGGGGTTGGTAAGACAACTTTTCTTAAATTAATTACTGGGGAGTATGAGCCTGTAAAAGGAAATATAGATAGAGCTGTCAGCCTTGAAATAAATTATATTGACCAGGAAAGATGTAAGCTTAATTTAGAGAATACAGTCTATGATGAAATATCCGAAGGTTTTGAACATATTAAATTTGGAAACGAAAAAATAACAGTATGGACATATCTGAAACGTTATCTCTTTGAAGATAAAAAAATTAGAATGCCGATTAAATATTTATCTGGAGGAGAGAAAGCAAGACTTCTGCTTGCCAAGTTACTGAAAAAAGGAGGAAACTTTCTGATTCTTGATGAACCGACAAATGATCTTGATTTGACTTCATTGAGGGCACTAGAAGAAGCAATTGAACATTTTACAGGCTGCTGTCTTATTGTCAGTCATGACAGATATTTCTTGGATAGAGTGTGTAACGGTATTTTATCTTTCAATGATAATAAGATAAAATATTTTATAGGTAATTACAGCTACTTTTCATCAAAAATAAAAGAACGGTTGAATAAACATGAAGAGAGTAATAATAATTTCAAAACAAAAACTAATATAGACAGAGATGATAGTAAAAACAAAATTCGAAAGTTAAAATGGAGAGAGGAAAAAGAGTTAGAAGGAATTGAAGAGAAAATTCTGATAATAGAGGAAAGAATTTCTGAAATAGAAGGAATATTTTGCAAACCTGATTTTTTTGAAAAACATAGCAGTGATGCAGATTCTCTAGAAATTGAACTTAAATCAAACAGAACTGATGTTGATTTATTATATAATAGATGGGAAGAATTGGAAAAAATCAAAAACGGAGAAGTTGAAGTTGAATAAAACTATATATTTGGTTGATGCTTATGCGCATATTTACAGGGGATATCATGCTGTAAGAGGTTTATCGACAAAGGCAGGTCAGCCTACTAATGCAATTTATGCTATTGGGAAATTTCTTGTTACTTTGGAAAAGGAAATTTCTCCTGAATTCGGTGTTTTTGTATTTGATAAGGGAAAAGCAAAGGATCGTATAGAAATACATCCTGAGTATAAAGCCAACAGACCGCCCATGCCAGATGATATGAAATCACAGATTGAAATTATCAGATCTATGATTTTAGCTTCAGGCTGGGGAATAGTTGAAAAAGAGGGTTATGAAGCCGATGACCTGATGGGAACCATTGCAGATAAGTTTAAAGATTACAGTGTTAAAATTATCAGTAACGACAAGGATATTGCACAGGTTATTGATGAAAGAATTTCAATGCTGGTAACTACTCCACGAGTTAAAGGTTTCAGTGAAAGAGGAATAGAGGAAGTCAAGACTAAATTCGGAGTAGAGCCTGAACAGATAGTTGACTATCTGTCATTGATAGGTGACAGTTCCGATAATATTCCCGGAGTAGCCGGTATTGGACCTAAAACAGCAGCAAAGTTGTTAAATCAGCTTGGAACAATTGAAAATATGATTTTAAATTGCTCTCAAATTGCAAATGTTAAAATAAGAGATAAAATTGAGAAATCTGAGGATATTCTTAAAAAGAATAAAAAATTAATTTGTCTTGATCTGAATATTGCTATAGATGAGGTTCAAACTGTAAATGATTTACTGATTAACAGTGTAGATATTGATAAACTGATTGATATAGCAGGCGAGTATGAATTGAAGAGTTTGGTTGCCAGTTTTAAAAAAGATTTTAAAACTAAAGAGACTCCTGATCTGTTCAATTTTTAAAATTTCAGAATTGGTAGTTTACAATTTGTAATTCCTGTTTATTTATATTAGTTTTCACAGTATTGTAATTCATAATTTGTATTTTTTAGTTCCAGGTTGCCCGAATTAGATATTAATTTTATAAATTAACGCTATGTAAGAAAAATGAAAACATTAGAATTTTATACTACTGTAAACAAAATTACATCAAAAGATGACAGATATCCTGCTGAAGCTTACGAGTTTATAAATGATGCTGTAATTTATACAGTAAAAGTTCACGAAGAACATAAGAATAAAACTGATAGCAGGCATATCTCTGGAAAGGAACTTCTGGCCGGTGTAGAAGATTTTGCTTTAAAAACTTTTGGCCCTCTCGCTTTTAACGTTTTTGAAGAATGGGGTATTAATGACGGAATAGCTATTGGCAATATAGTTTTTAATATGGTGGAGCATCAATTATTGACTACAAGTGATAAAGATTCAATCGATGATTTCAGAGAAACTATAGAGTTTGAGGTAAAGCTTTCAAAACCTTTTTTACCAAAGGATCCTGATATATTGCTTTCTGCACCGATAATTGCTTAATATTTTTGTTTATTTTTGATGATATTTTATTGGGATTATTATGTATGTCTGAGTTGAGACAGAGACTTGATACAGGAGAGTGGGTTATAATGGCTCCTGAACGGTTGGAAGGAAAAAACATTGTAAAAAATCCAAATAGTCTACAGTGTGAATATCCTGCATACGATGAAAATTGTCCATTTTGTATAGGAAATGATAATCGCTTTCCTGTTGTTGAAATAGCTAGAATTGGGGGAGTCAGATGTATAGAAAACAAATACCAGATATTTTCAAATCATGATCCTATACCTGAAAGAAATGGTTTTATTCAGGATGATATTTATTATAAATATACCAGGGCTGGAAATCATGAATTGATAATTGAAAATTCAGAGCATAATAAAACTTTTGCAACTATGTCTGATCAGGAAGTGCTTGATGTTGTAAAAATGTATGTTAGAAGATATAAAAAACTGGATAACGGTAAAAATTTAAAAACGACAATGTTTAAAAACCACGGAACTGGTTCAGGTGCTTCTCAAAGACATCCGCATTCACAGGTTGTGTCAATGATGGTGGTGCCCGGTTATGTGAGACAGCTGCTTTTTGATGCTATGAACTATTTTGACAGGCATGGCGAATGTGTATATTGCAAAATGCTGAATTATGAACTGAAGTTGGGAAAACGTATTGTTTATGAAAACGATGACTTTGCAGCTTATGTTCCATATGCAGCAGCAGTTCCTTTTGGAATTGAAATATATCCTAAGGCTCATCAGGGCAGTTTTAACAAAATAAATAGCCATGAAATGATTTCATTTAGTGACTGTCTTAGAAAAGTTCTGAAAAAACTTTATATAGCTTTGTCTAATGTTGATTACAATCTAGTTTTTAGAAATCCGCCTTACAGTTTATCAGATACGTTGTATTATCATTGGCATTTGAAAATTATCCCACGACTTATGGTGCCCGGAGGTTTTGAGTTGGGATCAAATATGAGAGTTAATGTTATAAATCCTGAAAAAGCAGCATCCATATTAAATGAAGTTGAAATCTGAATAGGATTTAGTTTAAATTGAAAACACTATATAAATATTATATAATTTAATCGAGTGATAATTTTTTTTGTATTTTGAAAGGTCGTAATTTATGGGTATTGTTAAAGAATTTACTAAAGGAATCTGGAAAGAAAATCCAGTCTTAGTACTTCTTCTGGGGATGTGTCCTGTTTTAGCATGTACATCCAATGCTAAAAACGGTTTAGGGCTTGGACTTGCTACTATGTTTGTGCTGATAGGAAGTAATCTTGTTATATCTATCATAAAGAAGTTAATTCCTAAAAAAGTCAGAATACCATGTTATATAATAGTCATTGGTACCTTTGTTACAATAGTTGACCTTCTTATGCAGGCTTATGCTCCGCCTGAGCTGAATAAAGCACTGGGAATATTTATACCCCTGATTGTTGTTAACTGTATTGTTTTAGGACGGGCAGAGGCTTTTGCTTCGAAAAACAGCGTTATCAAGTCTTTGGCAGACGCTATTGGTATGGGAGTAGGTTTCACCCTTGCATTAGTTGCTCTTGGGTTAGCCAGAGAATTTTTGATGGGAGGTACTATCTTTACAATTAAATTTATACCGGGCTGGACCCGTGACTTTATGCTTACAAACTTTGCCCCCGGAGCTTTTATCATTTTAGGATTATTTCTGGCTGGGATGAATTATTTAAATATGAAAAGAGCCAGAAAGAAAGGCAAAAAAAATATTATCCCACTACAGTTAAGCTGTCGAAGCTGCAATATCTGTAAATTATCAGCAGAAGACTAGTTGAGTTTTACTATAAATTAATTGTTGCTTACTAAATGTCTTTATGGAATAGTTTTTTCATAAAGGCATTTTATTTTTATCATTCAACTATAAGCTATTATAATCTTAATAATTCTTAATTAATTAGGCTTCCTAATCTTTGTAAAAAAGTTTTAAATTCATAATTACTGTTTATATTATGTGAATTGATTTTATTTTATATTTTAGGAGATACGAAATGAAGAGAGAGTATATCAAAAATGTACTGCAGTCAACAGATTATGACAGTTCTGTTAATGTAGCCGGCTGGGTAAGAACCAGGAGAGATTCAAAAGGTGGATTTTCATTTATAGAATTAAATGACGGATCATGTTTTGCTAATTTACAGATATTGGCAGACGCAGAACTCGAGAATTACAAATCAGAAATTACAAAACTGTTTCCGGGCAGTTCTATCTCAGTTAAAGGTAAACTTGTAAAATCTCCAGGCGGTGGTCAGAGTGTAGAGATTCAAGCAGAGCAAATAAAAGTTCTCGGATATTGCAAGCCGGAAGATTATCCTCTTCAGAAACAGAGAATTTCATTTGAAAGGCTCCGTGAACTTGCACATTTAAGAGTAAGAACCAACAGTTTTGGTGCTGTTGCCAGAGTTAGAGATCAGCTGGCCTACGCAACACATAAATTTTATCATGAACGCGGTTTTTATTATTTCCATGCTCCTATTATTACATGCAGTGATTGTGAAGGTGCTGGTGAAATGTTTCAGGTAACAACCTTAAACCTTGATAAGTTACCTAAAACTGATAATGATAAAATTGATTATAACCAAGATTTTTTTGCAAGGCCTGCAAGTTTAACTGTCAGTGGGCAGCTGGAAGCAGAGACATATGCTTCAGCTTTAGGTAATGTCTATACTTTTGGACCAACATTCAGAGCTGAAAATTCAAACACAAGGCGCCATCTATCTGAGTTCTGGATGATTGAACCTGAAATGGCTTTTGCCGATCTTTCTGATGATGCAGATTTAGCTGAAGACTATATAAAATACTTAATGAAATCCGTACTTGACAATTGTATGGAAGATTTGAAATTTTTTGACAAGAGAATTTCAAAGGGATTAATAGAAAATTTAACTAATATTGCTAACAGTACCTTTGAAAGAATCAGTTATACAGAAGCAATTGAAATTTTATCTAAAGCAGATGCAAAATTTGAATTTGTACCTTCATGGGGAGCTGATTTACAGTCAGAGCACGAAAGATATTTAACTGAAGTGCATTTTAAAGCACCGGTTGTTGTAGTTGATTATCCTAAAGAGATTAAAGCTTTCTACATGCGTGTGAATGATGATAATAAAACAGTCGCTGCCATGGATGTCTTAGTGCCGGGAGTTGGCGAAATTATCGGAGGAAGCCAGAGAGAAGAAAGATATGATGTTCTTATTGAAAGAATCAAAGAATTGGGTCAGGATCCTAAGGATTTCTGGTGGTATCTGGACTTAAGAAAATTCGGTTCAGTTCCTCATTCAGGTTTTGGTTTAGGATTTGGAAGAATGGTTCAGTTTTGTACTGGTATGCAGAATATCCGTGACGTTATACCTTTTCCGCGCACCCCGAGAAATGCTGAGTTTTAATTATTTATTTTATAGTTAAATTGTAGAAACTTCTATAATATTTTTATAGGAGTTTTGTGTGTCTGTTTAGTTAACTATAGTTAAATCGCATCATATATTTGGTTATTACAAATAAGTTCAAGTGATTTGTTTTCTCTCAGCTGAACTGTAATGACCAATTATATAATGTGTGATAAATACATATTCTATTAAATAGTTCAGAATCGTTAATAGAAATCAGGCAGTTTATATAATATCATTTAAATCGAGAATACTATATGGAAATTGGAAGTTATACAAGCTAATATTGACTGAAAATTACCGAGAGATTTTTTTTTAACTTTGAATAGCTTATTTATCTGCACTGATCATGTATAAAATACAATGTGAATTATGTCCTAGGTATTGTCTGATAGCTCCCGGTGAAAGCGGAGATTGCCGAATAAGAGTTAACATAGACGGCGAACTTATTGCTGTAACATACGGACATCCCTGTGCATTGCATGTAGATCCCATCGAGAAAAAACCGTTATTTCACTTTTTACCTGGAAGTGATGTTTTTTCGATTGCTACGGTTGGATGTAATCTTCATTGTAAAAATTGTCAGAACTGGGAAATTTCACAACAGCCTCCGGTTAAGGTGCCTGCTTATAAAGTACTACCTGAACAGGTGGCTGAATTAATGGAGAAATATAGATGTGAATCTACTGCATATACATATACTGATCCATCTGTTTTTTATGAATATGCTCTGGACTCATCTATAGAAGTAAGAAAAAAAAATAAGCGAAATGTTTTAGTTACTGCCGGTTATTTCAATCCTAAGCCTTTAAAAGAATTATGTAAGTATACCGATGCTGCTAACGTAGATTTAAAGGCATTTTCAAATGAATTTTATCAAAATGTATGCTCTGCTACACTGAAACCAGTCCTTAACTCTCTTGTAATAATGCGTAATGCTGAGATTCATATTGAGGTAACGAATTTACTGTTGCCTACTCTTAATGACAGTGACAAGGATATTACTAATTTATGTAGATGGGTAAAAGAAAATCTCGGAAAAGAAATACCTCTTCATTTTTCTCGTTTTTCTCCACAGTACAGAATGCGTAATTTGCCTCCCACTTCTGTCAGTACTTTAAGAAAAGCTAAAGAAATTGCTGAGTCACTGGGGATGCAGTATGTGTACATTGGAAATGTTGCCGGAAGAAATTTTGAAAATACGTTTTGTCCAAAGTGCAAATCTCTTCTAGTTGAAAGAATAGGGTATATAGTTAAAAAAAATATAATTAAAGATGGTAAATGTCCTTTCTGTGGAACTATAATTTATGGTATTTGGTAGATGATGCCGATTGGATGTGATAATTGTTAAATTTAGAAAATTAGTTAATGATTGAAATACAGTTTAGTTTAATATTGTTATATAAAACAAGGTGAGATAATTTGAAAACTTTTATAATAATTACTAGTGCCATTTTTTTATCCTGCAGCTTTTTAACTGCTTCATCCAGAAGTGATAAACTAAATGAACTTAATAGAAAAAAGGCAGAACTGGATAAAACATTAAATCCTATAGTCTTGCTGCTGATAAGAACTTTATATATACATAATGAGCAGAAAGTGTATCATCTAAATGAAAACAGCCAAATACCTAGAGAAAATGTTCTGGTAAAATTTGTTGATCCTTTTATCGTTGTAGCACACAAGCCCGGAAATAGAGGAATTGTAGTTACCAGGGCAATTGTTAAAGATAGAACCTATGGAATAAGCCAGCAGAATTTATATGTTGATTTGGATTTAAAAGGTAAGAAGTATAATGCCGGGAGTAAAATCACAATTGATAAGGTATTAATCGTAACCGATATAAAACCTGATGTGTACGAAAATATACCTAATATTGATCATTCTCTTTACCCTGTGGAAAAATATCTTGAATATATAAAATTATGCAGAGAAATTATTTCATATAAAAAATCTGAAAAAAGAGGTAATTCTGATTCAATATCGTTTGAAAATAAAAGACAAAGATAGATGGATTGGTCGGACTGAATATTTAACTCAAAGTAAATTTTATACAGCATGAAACGGCGAAAATTTTTAAAAATAATATTTTCAGGAATAATATTTATTTATTTCAGTAAATTTATCACTTATGCACAAAAACTCCCGATCAGTGTATTGAATGCTGTAAAAAATGGTAAGTACCCCGGTAAGATTAGATTAATAAACGGTAATGAAATAATGAAAAAAGGAAAATGGCTTGGATGAAAAAATTTTTAGTTTTGATATTTCTTCTATTTTTTAGTGGATCAATATTCGGAGCCCGCACATTAAATTCTCAGCTTGCCGGCAAATGGTACACAGATAAACCTGATATTTTAAAAAAACAGCTCAATAGTTATTTTGATAATGTTAAAGAGAGGAAACTTAAAAATGTTATTGCTCTGATACTTCCTCATGCAGGGTATATTTATTCAGGTCTAACTGCAGCTTACGGTATTAAAGAAATTCAAGGTAGAAAATTTAGCAGAATCATTATTATAGGACCTTCTCATTATTCTTATTTATATAATAAAATTAGTGTTCCGAATTTAGAATATTATCAAACACCTCTCGGTAAAGTAAAATTGGATACTAAGTTTATAAAAGAAGTTGAAAGGCTGCCGCAGGCAAGTAGTCAGCTCAGGCTTCATAATGTTGAACATAGTGTACAGATAGAAGTTCCTCTTTTGCAGAGTGCTTTAGGCAAATTTAAACTTGTACCAATATTGGTTGGACATTTAGATAAAAATACAGCATTGGAAATTGGAAAAAAGCTGAGAAATATGATTGATGAAAATACTTTGGTTATTGCAAGTTCTGATTTTACACATTATGGATTCAGCTATCGATATATGCCCTTTCCATTAAATGATAAGACACCTGAAATGATTAAAAAGCTTGATATGAAAGGTATTGAGCAGATAAAAGCGATAAATTTTAACGGTTTTATTAAATATATTAATAAAACTGAAAATACAGTATGTGGGAAAAACGCAATAGCAGTTTTACTTGCAATGCTGCCTCCAGATACGAAAAGCACTCTGCTGAACTATTCAACATCAGGTGCAGTGACTGGTGACTATAAGAATTGTGTAAGCTATGCATCAATAGCATTTACTGGTAAATGGGAAAAAATTAGTACTATTAACAAGAAAGAGAAAAAGATGAATAATCAGAATAAGCAGGAAAGTGAAATTTTAAGCGATGAAACAAAAAAAACATTATTGAAACTAGCTAGGGATAGTGTTGCATATTATTTTGAACATCATAGTAAACCAACACCTGAAAAGCTTGGAATTAAAATTACTTCTCAAATGAAACAGAAAATGGGAGCGTTTGTAACTCTTCATGAAAATGGTAGACTTCGAGGTTGCATAGGCGAGATAATCCCGAGAAGAGCTATTTATGAAGCAGTTATTGAACAGGCTATTAATGCAGCTGTAAATGATTACCGGTTTCATCCGGTTACCAAAAAAGACCTTCCTCATTTGGAATTTGAAATATCTGCGTTAACACCGCCAAAACCTGTTGATTCATACAAGGATATCGTTATTGGAAAAGACGGTATGACAATTGAAGAAAATGGTCATTTTGCTGTTTTTCTGCCTCAGGTAGCACCTGAACAAGGGTGGGATTTAGCAGAAACTTTAACTCATTTATCACGTAAAGCAGGCCTATCAGGTAGTGCTTGGAAGAATCCAAATGCTAAGTTTACGGTTTTTCAGGGGATTGTTTTTAACGAACATAACATTAAATAATAATTTGATATTTGAACCTGATTTATTGAATTTATTCATAAGTATTTTAAATATAGAATAATTCCTGAGCAGGTAATAATACCTGTTTGCTAGTAGATTGCGTATTAACAATAAGAAATGTAGTTTTGTACTTTAAACTCAATCAGAACCAGTGTAATAAAACAATATGAATATACGTTTGTATTCCAGGTTTTTTTCTCTTGCTTGCCTGGGTTTTTTTGGAATTCTTGCCCAAACGCTCCTGTTTCGTACTTTCCTGGTTACTTTTGACGGGAATGAACTCTCTATCGGCATATTTTTCTTTTCATGGTTGATTTGGGTTTGTGCAGGAGCATTAATAGCTAGAATTCATATTTCTTCTAAATTGGCAGATTATTTCTGGTTATTAATATTGATCTATATTCCTGCTTTTTTAATTCAGGACTATTTACTTTTAAATGCACAGGGAATGCTTGGAACTAAATCATTTGAACTGCTTTCCATTCAAACTCTTATTTCATATATTATACTATTTAATGCTCCTATAAGTCTACTTACAGGTTTTCTTTTTGTTATAGGAAGCAAATGGATTATCGATTGTAAAATTCCTGTAATCAGAGTGTATTTATGTGAGGCATTGGGCAGTTTCGTTGGTGCTCTATTTGTTACAGTTTTATTATTTAATAATATATCTGAACACAATATTTTTCTATTATCATCATTAATTCTTATACTGTCCTCACTATTCAGTTTATTCAATAATAGATGTTCTGCTATTATTATCCTCGGAAGAGTCCTGATATCTGTGATTTTTATAATAGGTATTTTGTTTATATCTTTAGGATATAGTGAATTTTGGACAAAATTAAATAATGAAAACCTATGGACTAGTTTACTTCATGGTGGAAATTTAGAAGGGAATATCACTACATCCCAGGCAAAATATTTATATGGTTCTTATAAGGATCAGTTTATTGTAATTGCATGGAATTCTACTTATGAAGTTCTTCCGGATTCTGACAGTTCCGTAGAGTTTGCTGCCAGTTTTTTAGCACAGAAACCTGACGCTGAAAATATCCTTGTTATCGGGCCCGGTTCTTACTCTATCTGCAGATCTTTCAGTAAACTTCCTCAGATAAAAAAAATTACATGGTTTGATACAGATCTTGAATATTCTAAAAAATTAATAAAAGTAGTTCCTGAAAAATATTTAATTAAAAATAATAAACTTATTATACCAGATGAAGATGTAAGATCTTATCTGAATTCTGGTAAAAACAGATATGATATGGTAATTTTATATCTGCAGGAACCTTCAAATTTAATTGCTAACAGATATTATACTCTTGAATTTTTCACTTCAATAAAGAATGCATTGACAAATACTGGTATTGCAGGCATTACATTTCCTGGAGGAGAAAACTTTCTAGGAACTGAACTTAGTTATATAGGGGGTTCTCTTTATTATACATTGAAGCAGGTGTTCAGTAATATAGCATTGAAACCGGGTAATCTTAGTTGTTTTTTTGTTGCTGAAGCTAGAAATGTTATTACCAGTAATCCGGAAATTCTTGCAGTAAGACTCTCTAAATTAAAAGACTTGAGAAAGTATTACAACTTTAATAGGATATCGTCTGTATACAATAAAAATAGATTAGATTTTCAATTGTTGAAATATAGGAATGTTATCAGAAACAAATCACCTGGATTACTGTTGAATTCCGACAATAATCCTAAATCATATCTTTATACACTTTTGTACTCTATTAAAAAATTGAGTAATTACAGCTTTTCTGAAAATTCTTTGGATAAGCTAATAAAAAATTTATTTACCATAATATTATTCTGTATTATTTTATATTTTATAATAAGGATCTTTTATTTCTATTATTATGGAAATAGAACAGAGAACAGTTGTTCCGGACCGCAGAACGCCGATATTTATTTTGCTGTATTAGTTTCAGCAATACTCGGGATGGGAATAACTGTTTTGCTGATGTTTTTGTTTCAGGTCACATTTGGTTCTTTATTTTTGTACTTTGGTTTTATTACAGCACTTTTTATGCTGGGATTATTTATCGGGGGTTTATTGATATCTTTTTATTCTGATAAATTTAGCAGTGTGTATAATATGAAATATACTCTGGCTTCTTGTCTGATGATATTATTTTTAACTTTAGTGTACTTAAAACCACCTGTTACTATTTTTATCTATAGTCTTTATTTTCTTATTGCAGGTTTGTTAACCGGTTTCTTTATCCCTTTAGCTGCCATTTATTTTAGAAAACGAAAAATAAGTTCAATAAAATCAGCTTCAAAGCTTGAACTACTGGATCATTTTGGCGGTGCTTTAGGGAGTATTTTATTTTCTATAATTCTGATTCCTATATTGGGATTAAATTATTCTATATTAGTAATGGTTATTTTGCTGTCTGTTGTTTTTTTGCATTCAATGATTTTAAAAAATAAACAATACGATAGTAATGAATCCGGAATTAAAATTATTTTACGTACAATCAGTATTTATATATGGTCTATTGTTTTGATAGCAGTTTTTATTAGTTATTTATGGAATTATGGCACAGGCAAACTAAAAACAGATTGGAAGTTGAATCATGCCCAACTTGTAGAATTGGCAGGTAGCGGTCACAAATTCACTGTTAAAAATATTATTATCAATAATAGAAATATTACTTACTATGAAATATTTACAGAAGCCGGACTACATTCAGGTTATGTTTTTAGCTCATCTGATTTTTCAAATGACCGGATGGGATATGCCGGACCTATAAATTTACTATCATTTACAGGTAAAAATGGTAACCTTAAGAATTTTGTAATCCTGAATTCAGATGAAACACCTAAATATTTAGATATAGCGCTGAAAAATAAATCAATTTTTATTAATCAGAATAATACAGAAGGTACTCAGACTCCAATAATCAATGCAGTCACAGGAGCTACTGCAAGTTCGGTTACAATATCTAAAAATCTTAATGAATCAATACAGAACTTTTCGCTGCATATTCTTGAAAAAAAAGCGAGGGGGGCAGAATTTCAATATGATAATACTAAAATACATTTCAGTATTATTATTTTCATAATCTTTACTATTATTGCTATATTTATACGTTTAAGGCCTAAATCATATATCAAAAATATTTATTTATTAGTCTGCTTATTTGTTTTAGGAATTATTTATAATTTACAATATTCCAGTGATCATATATTTAATTTATTATCTGCAAAATATACTTGGATAACGTTTGTTTCTGCTGCAGCATTAATTTTGATTGTGCCTATATTAGTTTTTTTATTTGGAAATATTTATTGCGGCTATGTCTGCCCGTTTGGAGCATTGCAGGAAATAATATTTAAATTTTTTATCTTTCTACTTAAACTTATCAGAGCAGATAAGGTTACATATTATATCAATAGAAAAGTATGGTCATGCTTAAAAATTGTAAAATATATAATTTTGCTGTTTCTTATTGTTTTATTTTTTGTTTATGGTAAAAACCTGGCATCACAACCAGATCCCTTAATTTATGTATTTGTGCCGACAAGAACAGGTGATATTTGGTTTTTAATTATTATTATATTATTTGTATCTCTCTTTTACAAAAGACTTTGGTGTAGATGTATCTGCCCGACAGGTGCTTTCCTCTCATTAATTAGTTCCTTCTCATTTATTAAGATACTCAAACCCAGAGTGAAAATAGGTAAATGTGATTTAGGAGTTTATCAAGATGATATTGACTGTATATGCTGTGATAATTGCAGAATAGAATATTCTAAAACGAAATACAAGAAGTCAGTAATCTATAATATAATATTTGTTTTTATTATTTTAAGTTTAGGGGTGTATATAATTATTCAGGCAGTTTTTGGAGTTATGAGGTATGAGCACAAAAAACTGGTGGTTATTCAAAAAACTGAGTCAGCCTTAATTAAGAAGAGAGTTAAACCATTTTCAGGAGAAAAAACTGAGAAAATGGTCTTTCACGATTTAGTTAAAATTAAACCTTCACATGGTGTAACAAGGAAAATTAATGTAAGAAATTATAAAAGCTTAATCAATAGATCTCATTTATCAGATAAGAAAGCTAAATATTATCATATTATAAAGGATTAGAAATAGATATAATCAATGTAAAGTGTATTTTTACTTTATTTTTTGAAAGGTTAAATAAAAATGGGTGATAGGATATGATAAAAACGGTGTTGTGTATCTCAATTTTTTTTATTGGAATAATCTCTCTTTTTGCTTTAGATAGTATTCCAGGTATAAGCGGTATGACTAAAATAAATGATAATAGCTTTCTTATTGTCAGAGATCTAAAAAACCCTATTCAGAAAGGAAATCGACTTGGAATAGTAACAATTTTAAAAAACAGGATTAATTACCAGCCTGTAGAAGTAAATAACTGGAAAGACAAAGAGGGTACCCCCAGTGATTTAGAGGCAGTTTGCGGTATCTCTGGTACAAAAAATGAATACCTTGTTGCAGAATCAGGTTATTATAAGCATAAGTTCGGTCGTGTTTTTAGAATTAAGCTCTTCAAAAATGATAAAGAATGGAAAGCAGAAGTTTTAAATGTTTTGAGAATTTATGAAGTAACGCTGGACAGAAAAGGTTCAACTCCTAGTGCATATCAGAATGAAGGTATGGGCTGCATTTCTTTTAATAAAAAAACTGTTTTGATCTATACCACCCGCGGAAAAGCTGAAAAAGGAAAGCTTGCAAGTATTATTTGGGGAGAAGTTAATTTTAATAATAATACCTTTAAAAAAATGGGAGAAAGTACTTTGGTTGTAAAAACTCTGCTTGGCGACAGAGACTGCAGTGATTTGTATATTGTCAAAGAAAGTGATACTGCTTATAAATTATGGGCTGTTTCTACAGTTGATTCAGGTGATTTAGGTCCTTTTGTTTCTGAAATTTATTCTCCTGGGAAAATAATAATACAGATGGGGACAGTGCAGTTTATTCCTAATTCAGAATATGATAATGGACTTTTAATCAATGGATTAAAAATAGAGGCTTTAGCTGCTCCTGCAGATTTGATACCGAAAAGTAAATTCAGTATTGGTACAGATGATGAAATCTATGGTGGTGTATGGAGACCAATAGGATTAGCAAAGAAAATTAAACTGTCCAGTTAGTATAAAATATGTATTGAATGCTTTATATAACAGAAATGAGTGTTAAAATGTTTTATTAAGCAATAATTTTATGCTTGCTGAAGTGTGTTGAAAAATATATTAATAATTTTATATAAAGAAGAGTATATGTGTAAATGAATATTGAAATTTTTTTAAATTCTCTGATGGCATATTTTATCATAATTGATCCATTGGGTATATCTCTGATTTTTTCCGCTTTAACTGATGGGAAATCAAAAACATATAAGAAAATAATGGCGTTAAAGGCAGTTATTTTATCTTACATTATTATTCTTCTTTTCGGATTTTTCGGTAACAAATTATTATCGAGTTTGGGAATTCATATATACTCTTTTAAAATTGCAGGAGGATTTTTACTTTTTTATACAGCATTCCATATGATTGTAAAACCTGAAGATGAGAATACAGGTGGCAGAAAAGGACATGAAGATGATATTTCTGTCTATCCTCTTACTATTCCTCTCATGGCCGGACCTGGGGTTTTAACCATGACTATTCTACTGTTTTCAAATACAAGTGGAGATGTAATATCCAATATATCTATATCAATTGCAGCAGCAATTATCTATATCGTTGCATTCATATGCTTTATGCTTTCAAGTAATATTAAGCGGGCTATAGGTAAATCGGGTATCAATATTATAAAAAGACTTGTTGGAGTATTATTAGCTTCTCTATCTGTTCAATTTATTGTTGACGGTTTTAAAGCTGCTGGAGTATTATAGTTAAGATAGAACTGTTTTATCATGATATTTTTTTGCTAAATTGGACAATTTAAGCATAAATTCATCAGAGGGAGTCTCTGCTGTACAAATATTTCTTCTGACACCCATTGGACGATATTTTATCAGTTTATAATTTATATCTGAACAATTTAATATTTTTGCTGTTTCTGTAACTGTTTTTTCACAATTGATAAGGGGAGGGCATATTACAGTTCTAACTTCATATATTTTCTTTAGTTTTAGCAATGCCTTAAAATTTTCAATTATTATTTTATTTTCAGATCCGGTTAGATTTTTGTGCTCATTGTTGTTAATTGCTTTAATATCATAAATAAAGAAATCAGTAATATCTATGAGTTTCTTTATATCATCTATATTGAATAAACCGTTAGTATCTACAGCTAAAGTTAAATTTGGGTATTCATTCTTAATAAGTTTATACAGTTCAGTTATCTGAAAGTATTGTAAAGTACATTCACCGCCGCTAACCGTTATACCTGATATAAATTTATTATATCGTTCTATTTTTTTCAAAATATCATCTATTGAATAATTAATTGTCTTGGGAGAAGAGTTGTTAGGGCAGGCATTAACACATAAATCACAGTCGATACAGTATTTTGATCTGTATTGAATTTTGCCTTTTATTAATTTTACAGCACAGGTTTTACAGACTTTGATGCATTGCCCGCATGAGTTGCATTTGTTTAACGTTTCAGGGTTATGGCAGTAGGAGCAGTTTAAATTACACCCCTGAAGAAATACTGCAAAACGGTTACCGGGGCTGTCTACATTGGAAAAAGGAATGATTTTATTTACTGATAAATTTGCCATAAATGGTATTATTGTTTTCTGATTTTTCTATTCATTACATTAAGGCTTTCTCTGGCATTTTGTCCAAGACAGGTTGTATCTCTGAGAACAGATTTGTTATTATCAAGTTTTTCGATTTCTGATTTTTTAACAAGATAACCTGAAATTCGTACAACATCAGAGTCATCAGAATATAGTGAAAAATAACGAAGTCCGTTAGAAAAACTACCTTTAATTATATCCAGTAAAGCTTCAGGATTTTTTTTGTACATTTTGTCAAACACGAATATATCTCCAATTCCTGAAGGGAAATATTTATGAAACGGAGCTGATTGAAGAATATGATCATAAAGCATTGGTTCTTCACCGATGGGGATCCTACAACCCGGGGTTGTATTGTAATCACTGCTGATACCAACCTGAGCATGTAGTAGATATCTGTTATTGCTGCCTTGACAATAAGGTGCAGTATGATTATTTATCAATTCATCAATTGTCTGTATTATCTTAAGTCCTAATTCATTTGCTTTTTCATCATGTCCAAATCTTTTTTCTTTATCTTCAGTAAGAATATTCACACATTCAGCAAGTCCTACTAGTCCAAACATCGCAGTGAAATTAGCTAAATTTATAAAACCTTCTTCTACGAGAAAATTATTTTCAAAGAAACGCGATTCTTCAACAATAAATTTCACTCTCTTATCCATTAAAGATGACATGTTGTCAATAAGTTCAGGGAGTTTATTTTCCATAAAATCATTAATTGATATTGATGATTTAGCAAGTTTATTTAAAAGCACCCTAACAAGTGTATGGCTGCCACCTCCTACTCTCAGACCATTATAGCAGCTTGCTATTGCGTAATCACTGTTAAAATTTTTGTGGAAAATATTATCATTGGCAAAGCTGGGTTTTGCTGTAATCAGTGCACTGTTTATTGCGTTAACTGCAAATTCATCGCTTGTTTTATTATTGTATTTTAAAGTAATATTTGGTGTAGGTAAATTAAGTTCTTTTGCGACTCTGAGTATAATGTTCCCTGCTTTAGTTTCTTCTGGGCCTAAGTTGGAGTGGCAGAAAGAATCTGTAATAGTTTTATCAATGTGAAGAAGAAAAAGCCTAATAGCTTTATAAGCTTCTTCCTCATCAATAATAAATCTGTTTAACAGTTTATCTATATTGCCTATATAAACGGGCATAGTTGTTATTGATGGGATATGTTTATAAAAAATAAGCAGACTGTTTGTAGCTTCCCAGATATCAGATGGAGGATTGAGACCTAAGAATTTACAGCCATGTTTCATTAGTTTATCAAAATCAGCAACAATATATCTTGGCCTGTAAGGAGCATTACCCTCATTCATAGTACATATTATATTGTCTGTGATTAGTTTTCTTTCAGAAAAAGTCAAATCTATAGGGGTTATGCTGTTTTCGGCATGTTGGGCAAGAGAGACAACTTTCTGTTCATATGTTAAACCAGTGTTTTCTACTATTTTTAATACGCTAGGCATATAAAGTTTCCGATTATAAAATTATTTAATGATATTAAATAATTTAAATGCAGTGAGGCCTATTTCAAGATATTTGATAATCATATATAATTGAATAATGTTTATTAGTTCGATTGAGCTTGTAAAGTAACGACAATACTTTAAATAAATTACATCTTTTCTAAAATTTCACTAAATATTAAATTTGGATAATTATAAATTATGAATAAAGTAAAACAAGCTGACAATAGCAGCAAGAGAATAAAATTGAATGCAAACGACTGGGGATGGGTCACCTTGAATATTGGGATGGGTATCGGTGCCGGGATTGTATTTTTACCTCTTCAAGCTGGGCTTGTAGGGTTCTGGATTTTTCTTATTGCAATTGTATTGGCTTATCCTGCCCTTTATTTATTTCAAAGACTTTTTATTAATACTCTGGCTTCTGCCAGAGCCTGTGAAGACTATCCAACTATTATTTCCGAATATTTAGGTAGAAAATGGGGCGTTATCCTCGGTTTTATCTACTTTATCATGTTAATTATCTGGGTTTTTGTTTATAGCCAAACACTTACAAATGACAGTGCTTCATATTTGTACACTTATGGTATTACGCCTGTTGTGTTGTCCAAATATTATATATATGGATTAGGAGTCGTCATATTTCTGGTGTTCTTAGCATTCAAAAGTGAGAAACTCCTATTTAGGCTTTCAAAAACACTTGTTGTTATTATTCTATTGATTCTAATTGTTCTCGGGATAATGATGATTCCGCAGTGGAGAGCTTATCATATTATGGAAATGGTATCTGCTCTCAAAACGACTAAAAGCGTTATAGTGACACTGCCTTTTGCAATGACCTCTATTCTTTTTCTGCAATCACTGAGCCCAATGGTTATTGCTATGAGAGCAAGATATGAAGATGTAGAATTAACAAGGAAAAAATCATTAAAGATAATGAATACATCTTTTCTATTGCTCGGAAGTATTGTTTTCTTTTTTGCATTTTCATGTACTCTTTCGGTAGTGCACCATGAAGCTGTAAAAGCTTTTAATGAAAATATTTCTTTTCTTGCAATTATTGCTAAAGTCTTTCCTGGAATTACATTGAAATTGATGGGGGTAGCATTGGATATTTTTGCCATAATGACATCTTTTTTTGGAGTTATACTGGCATTTCATGAAGCCTGTTTTGGCCTTTATATGAATATTTTTGTCAAGAAAAAAATACCTAAAAAACAGGTAAATGTAAAAAAAGTTTCTGCAGGAATAATAGTATTTATTATTCTGATTGCCTGGGTTGCCATTATTATTAACACTCCAATTCTTTATTTTACCAGCATATGCAGTCCAATCTTCGGTATTATTGGATGTTTTATCCCCGTTATTCTTGTATATAAATCAGAAAAACTAAAGCAGTATCGAGGGATAATTCCAATTATTGTGATTATCACAGGTATTCTGCTTGTTATATCGCCATTCCTGGCTTTTATCCATTGAGATAGAATTTTATAAAGAGTATTAGGATGAAAAAATGAGTAATAAAATAATTATAAGTAATTTTATCTTATATTGTAAAAACTGGCAGAAAGCAGTTGACTTTTATTCGAAAAAAATTGGTCTGGAAATTAACTTCAAAAATGACTGGTTTGTAGAGTTTATACTGAATGATTCAAGCAGACTGAGTGTTGCTGATGAAAGTCGGGCATCAGTAAAAAGCAATTTCGGTAACGGAACTACTTTATCCTTTAAAATAGACGATTTAAATACACAGAGAGAGTTTTTGATAAATAGAGGAGTTGAAACACCGGAGATAAAAGTTCATTCCTGGGGAGCTACTGTTTTATATATTTATGATCCTGAAGGAAATAGAATTGAGTTTTGGGAAGAAAAATAAGATTCTAGCTTTATTATAATATGCCATTTTTATATTCTTTTGTGCTGGGAACTTTTTTCTCATTTAGTGAATAATATTGGCTATATTATTCCCAGGCATATTATCAACTCTATTTATATTTTATGATTCTATAAAACATATCTTTAATAATACATAAAATTCTTACCTCATTTTTGCCATACTCTCGAGTTGTAGAAAAAAATTCTATTTATGGCACACAAATTGCTTAATATAATTTTTAAATAAACAAACAAATTATAAATGAAAGGGAAAGTATATTTAAAAATTACCAATGATTTAAGTCTATACTGATAAGCTTAAAAAATATTAAAATTAAAAAGATACACGATTAAATTAAATCTAAAATTAAGGAGATCTTATTATGCACCATGGTTTTTTTCATATGTGGAATTATTTTCCGCTTATGCCTGTAATTACGTTTATATTTCTAATAATCATACTTTGTATAGTGATAAAATTTTTTAGAAATAGTACCAATAAAGCTGGAAATTATTCTAAGAGAAATGATAATTCAATAACTATCTTAAAAGAAAGATTTGCTAAAGGTGAAATCACAAAAGAACAGTTTACTGAAATAGAGAAAGAATTATTAAGATAATAAATATTGCCTGATTTGTAGAATTTATTAGTTCTATTGCATAAAAAAGCAGGTCAAAACAATTTGACCTGCTTTTAAAAATAATTTTGTTATTTATTTCCTTCTTGGGCACTCAGGTATTTGTGTATCATCTACTTTGTGAACCTCTGAATCATCAGAACAACCATTAAGACATATATCCGGGTCACAGCATGTATCACATACACGTTTAAATGCTTTTACTGAAAGCAGTTTTATGTCAGTTGAAAGGAAACCATCTTTTACAGGTTCATGTCTAAGTAGATCAGTACTTAGATATTTTTTATTGTCATCAGGGAAAACAGTAACAATTGTTTTGTCTGTGCCTAATTCTTCCTGTGCTATTAATGCACCTAAGAAGTTTGCTCCTGAAGAAATACCAACTCCTAAACCAAGTTCTGCCGCAAGTTTTCTAGCCATTATAATTGAATCGCCGTCATAAACGCTTATTACATGATCAAGTTCGTCCAAATGTACTATTGGTGGAATAAATTCATCAGAAATACCCTGTATTCTATGCTTTCCTACCTTATAACCAGTTGTTAGAGTAGGGGAGTTCGAAGGTTCCAGAGGATATAGTTTCATGTCAGGATTTTTCTCTTTCAGATAACGCCCTACACCCATTATTGTTCCTCCTGTACCTACACCTGCGACCAATGCATCAGGGATAAGGTTTCTGTATCTTATTTGCCACCAGATTTCAGGTCCTGTTGTTTCAAAGTGTGCCTGGATATTATCTTCATTTGAAAATTGACGTGGGAGAAATGAATTTTTATTTGCTTTTGCAAGTTCTTCAGCTCTTTCAATACTTCCTTTGAATCCGCCTTCTTCTTTGCTGATCAAAACTATATCTGCACCTAGGCTTTGGATAAGGTTTTTTCTTTCAGTGCTCATCCAGTCAGGCATAAAAATTGTAACTGGATGACCTAATGCTTTAGCAATTGCGGAGAAAGCTATACCTGTATTGCCGCTTGTAGCTTCTATGACCAGATCACCAGGATTTAAATTTCCTCTGATATATCCCTGCTTTAAGATATGGAAAGCCATTCTGTCTTTTATGCTGCCGGTCATATTCAGGTTTTCTGCCTTGGCATAAATTTTTCTTTGTGAACCTTTGTACTCAAAAGAAATCTCAAGTAGTGGTGTATTTCCTATTAAACTGGCAAGTCCATTGATTCTGTCACAGCATGGTTTGTTTTTCATAAAATCTCCTATCACTAAATATTTTAAACTAACTATAAGTCGACATTTTTAGTAGACTTTTTAATATAATTATAGATAAAGTATATTCAATGATTAAATAAGAAGAAGGATAAATAATATTTAGATTGTACAGGAAAAGTATCTTATAGGTGTTTTTAGTATTATAAAAGATTTATAAGTAGACTAATTTGGTAGTGATTTATACAAAAAATTTATTCAAAATATTCCTGATGTTAAAAAGTATTTAGACCGTGAGTTTTAGTATAAAAGTTGCTTGTAACAATTATGTATTCGATTTAAATATTTTAAAAATAAAAGTTATTGTGAGAACTATTCCTATAAAGTGGACCGTATTCCATAAAAATACATCAGATTCAATATGAATTTTATGTGAATAAACTGCAAAAAAAGGATTATATACACATAAAAACGGTATAATGCATACTAGAGATATTAGAAAGAAATAAATATTACATTTTCTTTTTATGGCATTGTATATCCCTTTTATTATATAAAACAGAAGGATTAATAAACTTACAGAACAAAAATAAGAAAGATTTATATCTACATTGCGAACTGAGACATTCATATAATATTCAGAATATGGAATGTAGCTACGATCAGCAAGTGTGTTAATGGTGTATGCTGCTAAAGCAAGAATATTTACTATTCCTGAACAAAGAATCAGAATTTTGTCAAAGATACTATAGGACATTTAAAGGTTAAAGTTTTTTTAAATAATTTTTAATTATATTTTAGCTTAATTGATTTAATTCTTCCATAGTTTAAATTTCAGAATTCATTGCGTTGAATGACATAGAAAAATAGTGCTGTATACTCGCAAGAGCAAAGTTGATTAATTAATATCTTGTTTCAGTATTTATTCTTATAAAATATATTTTCTGTAGATATGAGAAATTTATTAATATAGTAGCTATATTAAATTCAAATATAATTTAATAATTTTACAGAATAATTTCTGTTATAAATAAAGATTGGATATAAAAATGGACGACTGCTATCAACAGAGTATTAGCTACTCACTGGGTAAAACTGCACCCGATTTGATTTTAAAAAACGGAACAGTTTATGATGTGAAATCAGGACTCTTTAAAAAAGGTGATGTTGTTATAAAAGGGCATAGAATTGTAGGTTTATTCGATGATTATTCAACTTCTGTAACTAAGGAAACCAAAGTTATGGATGTTTCTGGAAAATATATTTTGCCTGGTTTTATAGAACCTCATATTCATGTTGAAAGCAGTATGCTTTCTCTGACCAGTTTCGCCAGAGTAGTTATTCCAAATGGAACAACTACAATAATAAATGACCCGCATGAGATTGCCAATGTATTAGGTAAAAAGGGAGTCAGGCAGTTTATGAATGAAGGCGAGGACTGTAATTTAAGATGTTATTTTACTATTCCTTCATGCGTACCTGCTTTAGGAGGAGACTTCGAATCAAATGGGGAAATTCTGGGCGTTAATGAAGTTAAGTCGCTTCTCACCGGCAGAATGGCTATTGGGTTGGGTGAAGTCATGAATTATCCCGGTGTTATATATGCTTTCCCTGATGTATTAGCTAAAATCAATGAAACATACAAAGCTAATGGTTATAAACGAACACCTCTGGTAATAGACGGTCATTGTCCTGATCTGACAGGTAAACAGTTATCTGCTTATATTAATGGTGGAATTATGGCAGATCATGAATGTGCAAATGGAGAGGAATTAGAAGAAAAACTCTGCAAAGGCATGCATATAATGATCAGAAATGGAAGTAGCGCCAAAAATATGGAAGACCTTCTGGAGTATGTAATAAAGAGAAATATAGATACTCGCAGAATGATGTTTTGTACTGATGACATCAATCCGTATGAATTACTTAAAAAAGGTCATATCAACAGAACGTTGAGAGAAGCTGCGGCTATTGCAAAAGATTCGAATGGAAGATTATCTCTTCTTGATATTATTAGAATGACTACTCTGAATGTTGCCGACTATTACAACTTTGACTATCTTGGAAAATTATCTATCCAGACAAGAGCTGATATTGTTATACTTGAAGATTTAGAAAATTTTGATGTCTATGCCACTTTGATAAATGGAAAACTCAGAGCTTTGGAAGGTAAAATAGTTAATGATAATGATGAGTTTATATATCATAAATATATGCTGAAAACAGTAAAAATTAATAATGAAATTAAAGCTGATAAGTTTAAAATTCATTCAGACAAATCAAGAAAAGTAAGAGCAATAAAAATTAATCCAGGGCAATTGGTTACTGAAGAAGAGCATGTAACGCTTGTAAGTAAAAACGGAACTTTAGAAAATAATATTGACAATGATATCCTGAAAATATCAATAATAAACAGACATAGCGGGAATGGTAATAACACAATAGGTTTTATCAAAGGATTCGGTATGAAGTCAGGCGCAATGGCTTCTACAATCGGACATGATTCCCATAACTTAGGTGTCATAGGAACAAACGATGAGGATATGGCCTTTGCTGTTGAACAGCTTAAAGAAATGCAGGGCGGTATTATTGTTGTTGAAAATAAAAAAATTCTTGCAAAATTGGAGCTTAAAATTGCTGGATTGATGTCTACAGAAGAACCGGAAAGTGTAGTAAATGAAAAAATCAAAATCTATGATGCATATAAGAAACTAGGGGGGACATTAAAAGACCCTGTTATTACTATGGGGTTTCTACAACTACCGGTAATCCCAAATTTAAAGATTACAGATAAGTCTTTAGTTAAAATAACACCGCATGGACCTGAAAAAGTTTCACTGTTTATTTGAGTGATTTATTACTAGGCAATTTACAATTCTGCAACCTTATACTTAATATGCAGACAACATGAAATAGATGTTGAGTATAAGTAAAAAAAAATAAATAAAGTATATTATTTATTTTTTGTTGGTAATAGTTTCATGAATGAAACATAAAAGAATGAAATGAACAAAAAACCAATTAAGTCTATTATAAGCCAAATATATGCAGGTAAATTTAAAAATTTAGGTATGTAAATAAAGGCATAAATAATAAAAATATATAGAAGAAATTTAAATATTTTTTGAGATTTATTATTTTTTAAAAGTTTTATAATCCTGAAATTGAAGATCCAAAGTCCTATTATGCAAATATAATTAATTATACAGAGAGTATATAAAGGATTGATGATTGTTCCGCTGTAAATGTAGTTGATGCCAACTTTTCCATATAATAATAAAATATTGTTACAAACAAGCAATAAGCTGATAAAGCATGAAATATATGCTAAAACGGATAATATCAGCAAATATTTCCTTTTTAAAATTGTTGAAATATAGACTGCATTATAATCATCATCATATTTACGGCGATAAATATATTTTCTACAGGAAATTATTAAAAAACTCAAAAACAGAATTCCAAAAATGTGAATTGATACCCAACCTATAATAGTAAGATCAGGATTATAAACGGCTGGAAAGTATAAAACAATAAAAAAAATATTTATTAATATATATGAGGAATAAATCAGAAAATAATAAGAAGATCTCAATATGCATGCTTTCCATAAGCCTTTTAAAATGAAAAACATCAGTATGCATAAGCTTACAAAAATAATAATTGTAAAATCATAGTCAGGATATAAAATGTTAGCATGATAAATGCTGGCTATATAAGAAATATTATTTATTTTCTGAGTAAAATCAGGGATTTGAAAGAGAATTATTGTCAAATAGCAGAAACTTACAATGCCTATGCCTGAAAATACAAATATACATATTTTTTCTACATTTCTGTATAAACTGGTTTTATCATCTATTTGAGTAGTTTTAGTTTGATCTATTTCCTGTGAATATAATGCAAATATTTTATCGTTTTTACTCCCTCTGTTTTTTTGACCTGTTCCAGCAATCAGAAGTATGGTGAAAATAAAAAATATTGCAAAGGATTGAATAATTATCCAAATTTCCATTGGCATGGAATAGAAATAAAAAGGGTAAAACAGAATGATATATATGATAGTGAATATCAAAGATAATATATATAAACCGTTTTTGAGCTTAAGTTTTATTCCATTGAATATTCCCTTTATAATTAAAAAAAATAATATTATAAAAGATATAAAGATAATAACAGACATTAACCACTGTATATTGTAGATCATTTTGATAAAGGGTGATGATTTTTTGTAGGCTTCGAGTGTAGTTGGTATGTAAAAAAGGAAATCAGTAACAGTCAGGGCAAAAAATAAAATAATACTAATAGTGGAAAGTATTAAAATACAAGTTTTTTCCGGTTTCGTATATCTCATTTATATATTTATTTTTTTATCATTAGTGCATAAAATCAGATAGCTGTTAATTATATACCTATTTCTCTAATCCACTTGGTAAATCTGACTGATTAGAAATTTTATGCCATACTTCTGTCCTGCCCAATAAGCTTGTCCCGATATATCCTCTGACATTAAGATTATTGCCTTCAATTTTTACAATACCTGAATATGTGTTACCGCTTTCGGGATCATATACTTTACCTTCATCAAGTTCATTATCTTTGTTTAAAATAAAGTTTTGTAAAATTTTTAAACCTATTATAGGATTCTCTTTGTTTATTTTGTCAGGGTTGTTTCCATCAGTTAATGGTTTTCCATCAGTGTGCAGAGGATCCTTAAGCCATACAATAGTACCGGTATATTTACCTGAATCTTCTGTTATTTTAATAATATTTTTACCATTGTCGCTTTTCCAGTATCCAATAAAATCAGTTTTTTTAGCAACTTGGCCGGACTGCGTATCTTTCGCATTTGATATTTGATGCTTATTTGTAAATAGGAATATACAAATCAATATAATTATGATTAATATAACCAATGATATAATACTAATTTTTTTCATTTTCATGTTATTATCTCGCTTGTAAATGAATAGTATTTCACTATAGAAACCAAATTATCATAATTAAGTTTAATAACATTTTAACATATCTGATTACTTTTTTATACATTTTTTTATTGAAAAACTATCTGTGCTGCTAGAAATTTAAGTATTTTTGTAAAAACTTACGGTTACATAATTATGTAACTTAATACTCATTTAATGTCCTTTTTTATACTATTTTGCTAAAGATACAGGAATATTACGCTTAATAGTGTTAAATAGAATTTTCAGTTGCTTGGAGAATATAGTTTAGCTCCGCTGGTATGGATGATTCAGTATATTAGTAAATTTGATTCTATATGTTTAAAATTAAAACAAGGATAGAAAAATGGGAAAAGTAAGTCCTAAAGGGATATATAAAAATTTAACTTTTTATGGAGATGAAGAGTTCAGTAAATATATGAGGCGTGCTTTTTTAGGTTCTGCAGGCTATGATCAGACAGACCTCGAACGTCCAGTTGTAGGTATTGTGGATACAACTTCAGATTATAATACCTGTCATAGACAGATGCCTGAGATGGTTCAGGCAGTAAAGCGCGGTGTGCTTGAGGCTGGCGGTCTGCCTATGGTCTTTCCAACTATTTCTCTTCATGAAATTAATACTTCTCCTACAACTATGCTGTTTAGAAATCTGCAGGCTATGGAAACAGAAGAAATGATTAAGGCACAGCCTATGGATTCAGTAGTATTATTAGGCGGATGTGATAAAACAGTGCCGGCACAGTGTATGGCAGCTATTTCAGCCGACGTTCCGGCTATCATAGAAGTAGCAGGTCCTATGATGAACGGTTCTTATAAAGGTGAAAGACTTGGGGCCTGTACTGACTGTAGAAGATTGTGGGCAAAATATCGTGCCGGCGGATTAACAGCTAAAGAAATCAAAGAAATAGAATCTGTCCTCTGCTTCACCGGCGGGACATGTATGGTTATGGGAACTGCTCAAACAATGGCATGTATTGCAGAAACAATCGGTCTTATGCTTCCAGGTGGAGCAACTCCTCCGCATTCATCAGGCGCACGTTTACAGCACTGTGCCCAATCAGGAAGAGCTGCTGTAGAGCTTGCCAAAAATAATTTAACACCAAAGAAAATTTTAACTCGTGAATCATTTTTAAATGCTGTAACTGTTTTAATGGCTGTAAGCGGATCAACAAATGTTGTTGTTCATTTGCTTGCAATGGCAAGAAGAGCAGGGATAGAATTAACTCTAAATGATTTTTCAGAAATCGCTAAAAATGTACCTGTGTTAACAGATCTTAAACCTGCAGGCAAAGGCTATATGCAGGATCTTCATTTTGCCGGCGGTTTATCAGTACTTCTTAAAGTCATTGAACCTCTACTTCATACTGAAACTAAATCAATTACAGGAAAAACTTTAAAAGAACAGCTGATAGATGTAGAATCTCCTGGAGAGTGGCAGGATACTATAAGAACAATGGATAATCCGCTTTATCCTTCAGATGCATTAGCTGTTGTGTATGGCTCACTCGCACCTAACGGTGCAATTATAAAAGCAGCAGCAGCATCACAGAAATTAATGGTTCACAGGGGACCGGCGGTTGTTTTTGAATCGCCTGAAGATGCCGCTGAAAGGATAGATGATCCTTCTCTGAATATTACACCCGACCATGTTATGGTATTGAGAAACGGTGGTCCTGTTGCTGCAGGAATGCCTGAATCAGGTTCTCTTCCAATTCCAAAATATTTAGCTCAGCAGGGAGTTAAAGATATGGTAAGAGTATCAGATGCCAGAATGAGCGGAACTGCTTATGGAACTATCGTCCTTCACTGTTCACCCGAAGCTGCAGTGGGTGGCCCAATCGGAATGGTTAAAGATGGCGATATTATTGAACTTAATGTTCCCGAACGAAGAATAGATTTGATAATTGATGGAGAAGAAAGTGAAAAGCGTAAAAAAGCTTTGAAAAAACAGGAAATAACAGGCCGCGGATGGAAAAGGCTGTACAAGGAGCATGTATTACAGGCTCATCTTGGTGCTGATCTTGATTTTTTATAAAAAAGGGGATATGAAAATGCTTAAAGAGATATTTGTTGATTTAGATGAGAAAAGTATTGAACTGAATGAAGATATAAGTACAGGAGTTTACGGAAAAACTCTTGCTGTTAACAGAGTTATAGACTCAGGTAATCCTGATAGAATAATTTATGTCTCAGGGTATACACCAATGGCTGCAGCTGGGCTTGGCTTTGCAGGAAAAATGAATTTATACGGTATAAGTTTGTTGGGCGGCAATCTGCAAGGGAGCAGATGTGGAGGTCTATTTACAAAATACTTGACAAGTTTTGGTATTATCGGTATTCAGATCACAGGTGATACAGTAGAAAAACAGGTAATGATAATTGATGAATCTGGAAATTCTGAACTTGTTTTATTAAATAAATTTGGGGAAAATATTAAAGGAACTGAAGATTTTATTCATCGTTTATACAAAGAATATGATGAAGAAATAGGCGTTGCAGTAGTTGACCCTTCTTCTACTGATTTTATGTATAATGCTGTTGTATGCAATACAAAAAAAGGTGATGTACCTAATCATGCTGCGGGGCGTGGGACCACGATCTTCGGCAGAAATGGTTTAGTCGGTATAGTTGTAAAAAAACCTAAAAATAATTTACATAAACTGAATATGGATCGTAAAAAACTTACTGATCTGCTAAGAAAAATAACTGCAGCAAAGAAAAATATTAATCTTGCAGGCAGTGCTTCTAAAGATAATCCTCTTTTTGGCGGAACTTATGGTGGTGCAGCAAAAGGACGGTTTGATTTTGGGCATGGTTTAACTAATTTGTTCCGCAGTGCAAATGTGCCTGACGAATATTATGATGATCTGCTTCCAGATACAATGGTACATGACCAGATCAAAATAGCTGAAGAAAACAATCTTAAAATACATCGTCATTCCTGTACGGCCGGCTGTCCGAATAAATGTGTTCAGTTTGTTTTTATTCAAAACGAAAACAATGAATGGAAGAGGTTTAAAGCAGGAGAATGGGAAACTTTTCAGGGTGTTATAAATCTTGGTATTTTTAAAAATGTTATGGAAATCAGCTCTTACATTCTTGAACACTCTAATAAATACGCCTATGACCATATAGAGGCTCTTGTTACTCTTGCTGCATTGGCTTTGGTTTCTGAAATTAAAACTGATACCGGTGTTAGGTATGGTGACAAAGAGTCTATATTATCTGCTCTGCATCAGGCAGCTGAAGGTGATACTGAACTTGGCAGGTTAATTCGTAAAGGTGCTGCTGCTGTCGAAGAACATTATGATATCGAAAGACATTTTACTGTTGGCGGTCATGCAATGCCGTTTCATAATGGAAGAAGTTTTCTCCAGACAGGTGTTGGATTGTCATGGACCTACGGACGTCATGGCGAAGCATGTGCAGGTCCTGGCAGACATAATTTTCTTGGAGAAGCTTATGATCCTGCCGACCATACAATTGATCCTAAAATACATATTAAGAACACAATGCATGCAATGACTATGTACGGGGCTATTGATGATAATGGACTGTGCTTTTTCATGGGGCCCAGTGTAGATACTTTGGTAGACCTGGAAATGTTATACGACACCATAGGAGTAAAGGCGGATGTACGTAAAATGATAAGAGATTCAGCAAATACAATATTGAAGATTTATGAGTTTAATAAGAGCAGGGGAGTTAATATTCGACCTTTACCGAAACACTTTTACGAACACGGGACTTATGGTAATAAGCAGACTGAGGAAGATGCCTTACCGTTCAATGTACCTTTTGAATTGATAAAAACCTATGGATTTGAAGTATTGAATAATGTAGCATCAGGATGTGAAACAGTTCCTGAGACTTTGCTTGAAAAATCCAAAAGCAGATATAAATAATTTTAGATGTCAGATTTCGGATTCTTTAAAAGAATTCGGAATTTGTAATTAATGTCTGATAAACTATTTAACCTGTCTAGATATTTGTATAAAAGAATAATCTATAACAGCAAGATAAACAAATATTAGGTTGTTCCTCCTGTTCCGGTATCGCAGCTTCCTGAAACATAGACAGAACCTATATTACAGTATGCTGCGGTTGAGCCGTCAGCACTTCCACCTACACAAGTGTCTCCATGATTCAAACTGCCTAAAGTGTCTCCAGTTACACAGATATTGGGATCGCCGCCTGAAATTGAAGCGCCAACCCTACATAAATTGAATCCGACACTAATATTATTTCCTTGGGGGGAACATGAGTACCCATCGTATGCGTTTGATCCATTTATACATTCAGCGATAGTGACTGAAGACAATATATTAAGCATTGGTTGTTTGTATTTTAATTTTTTTGTAGACATTAGAAATTTATCTCCAAAGAAAAAATCTTATATGCATTCATAAATTATATAATATAGCAATTTAAAAAACAAATATTATATAATATTTATTCCAAAGTTAAGGTGACTAAATATATTTGAAATATAGCTAGGTATCTTACTCAATATTTCGTTTTTTCATCCATTTTTCAGTAAATAAAGTAACAGCCAAAACTATAAAAAATATTGGAATTATTAGAAAGCTCATTGTCAGGCCAATTCTGTCACCGGCCCAGCCGATTAACCAGCCTGCTATTCCAAAGCCGGGAATTCCAAAGCATGCAAGAAAGATCATCAGCAGTGTTGAATCAACTGGAAGTTCTTCTGCTGCTAAGGCCAGGATGCTCGGCCAGAAACATGCGGTGCATAATCCTGCACATGCCAGAAGAATTTCAAAGAAAATCAATGAGTTAACTATTGGAATAAAAAAGCATATAATTGTACCCAGCAAAGCTGAAATCAGAATTAAATTTCGCATACGTATGTGTTTTGTAATATATCCGGAAATAAGTCGGCCGGCAAACATACTGATGGCAAAGATAGCTGTTGCGATGGCACCGAGTTCAGGTAAATTATCAAAACGCAGTCTTACAAAACTTGCACTCCAGAATGTAAATGAGCATTCAGCAGCACCGGCACAAAGCATTGCAGTCCCAAATAACCAGAAACGCCATCTTTTGATAATTTCATAGATGTGCGAAAGTCCAGTTCTTTTTTGAGGAAGAACAGCTTTGCGTCCAAGGTAGAACATAACTGAAACTACAACAGTGCAGCCCGCAATTACCTGCATGATTACTCTCCAGTCAACATTCAGTGATAATGCTTTACCAATAAATAAAGACGATCCAAACACACCCAGAGGGAAAAATGAATTTACAATATTAAGAGCCTTTCCAGGGTTGTTTGGATGTAGATCCTGAACAAGTGGATTAATAATTGCTTCCAGTAAACCGCTGCCGATTCCTATTAACATTATTGATATTACTGCCATTTGGTAGTCAAATGAAAAACTGAATAAAAGAAGACCGGCTATAGTTATCCATCCCCCCATTGATAGTAGCAGAGGTTTTCCTATTTTTGCCGCTATTTGTCCACCAAGAAATAAAATACATAATAAGACAAATGATCTAATAAGTTCAAGTGTTCCGCCATCTGTAAAATTTAGATGCAGATCCTTTATCATTTCAAGTAAACATACTGGAAATACAACTATAGATGCTGCATATATTACAAAGCCAAGACAGCAGGCAACATCAAGGAGCCTTCTCTGACCATGAGTCGGAGAATATTTTATTTCTGCATTAAATTCTGACATTATTAAGATATCTTACTACAATTACATCCGTAGGGAATTTTTTTATTAAAAGTCTAAAGATCTCAAATATACAGCATAAACTATTATTGAACAGTATAGCTCCTATAAAATAAATAGCATTTATATTCTTGAGTTAATGTCGGTGAAAAGTATTCTGTACAGAGATAGAGAAATAAGCATGAGAAGTACGTAAGAAATACCTAAGACAAGGATATAATCCGTATCAATGAATTTTAATAAATAGGTTGAAATAGATCCTATTATTAAAAAACTGAAATTAAAAACAGATGTAGCGTGTGCTTTATCTTCATGAGAAGAGATTCCTTTTACTGCAAGATTTGCAAATGCTAAAGGAAGGCCTAAAAATGCGATGAATACGGCTGAAAAAACAATAAAAACATTAGTACATCCAGTAATAGATGCGATTATAAGGATTATTCCTCCTATAAGTGATATGGTGATACCTGACAGTAGGGTTCGATGCAGAGTAAAATGACCAGCAGCTAAAATATTGAAAACACTTCCCAAAGTATATGCCATATACACTATGAAAAAACATATACTGAATAAAAATGGATTCATATTTAATATATGTATTCCTATGAAAGGTATATATGCAACTGTTATAAATACAATACCGATAGAAAGACCGTACATAATACCAGCTATAATTATTTTTTTATTATTTACTGCATGATATAGACTCATCCATATTTCAGCTATTTTAATACTGGCAGTAACAGCAGGTTTATAAGTTTCAGGCAGCTTCAGTGAAAGAAATAGAATAAAAATATTATAGAATAGGATAAAATAAAAGGAAAAAATCCAGCCTAAATACTGAGTAATATATCCACCTGTAAGAGCAGCTAAACCTGGAAACACTGAAAGCCCTATTAGGCAATACCCTATGGCCTGTCTTGCTTTTTTATCTTTAAAAACATCATTAACCACAGTAAAAGCAATTACTGGGCCGGCTCCTGCACCGATACCAGTGATAAATCTACCGACAATTAAAATTACATAACTTTGTATATATATTCCTAATAAACATAACAAACAGCCAAAAATTGCTAATCCTATTCCAATGTATAGAGCCTTTTTTCTTCCATAAGTATTTGAAATAGGAGCATAAATTAACTGACTGAGAGCATATCCTACTGAGTACAGTATAACCATCTGGTGTGATTGAGAGAAAGTGACTGCAAAATAGCGAGTTAAAGAAGGAAGAGAAGGAGCTAAAAATATCAAATTCACCATCCCCAGTGGGGCTATAAGAATAAGTATCAATCTCGAAGGATATTTTTTTTCTTCAATCATCTTCTCTTTTGCCTTAATTATATTTTTTATTATTAATCTATGAATACTGTATCAAATTCAGATTTGGCAAATACCATATATTCTAAATTAGAAGAACCGTTGTTTTTCATTTCATGTTCGGCATTTTTAGGTATGAAAATAGTATCACCTGCTTTGATTGTTTCAGTTTCATCTTCAATAGTCATTAATCCAGTACCTTTTAAAATGTAATATATGGCATCGCTTGTTTTATGAATATGTCTTTTGACTTCTTCATTTGGTAATTGATATGAATATGCTGCCATGATGTCTGAATTATCATTTTTAGTAATAAGGAAAGTTCCTCTTGAGCCGTATTCCAGTTTTTCGCTTTTTACAGTATTTATGTTTTTAATAATCATAATTTTATCCTTTATATATTCTGAAACTTATTGATTTTAAAAGTCATCATCTGAAAATATCCATTCAGGATGACTGGATTTTATTATAGCAGCAATTTCTGATATATTTTTTTTAATATATTTCGACATATAAAATTTAGGGAAAAGCAGATTGTCGTCAGGGGATATGATACTTTCAGATAGAGCCTGTTCTGCTAGCTGAGTATGCGGAAAAATACGAATACCAAATGTTACATGTGTAAAATCAGATTGAATTTTTTCTGCCAGAGTTATGCTTTCTTTTATTGTATCTTCGTTTTCTCCTGGTCCTCCAATAAGAAGAAAGCCTCTTTGTGAAATATTATATTTTTTGAAAATTTTGCTTACCTTGATAATGTCTTTCGGTGAGAATTTTTTATTATAATTTTTCAACATTATGTCTGAACCGCTTTCATAGCCTATCGCTACTTCATTGCAGCCGGCAATAGCCATTTTTTTTACTAGAGTGTCATCTATTTTTCCAGGAGATGCTATACAACTCCATGATATTTGAATTTTTTTATCAATTATTTTATCACATAAAGAAACCGCATAGTTCATGGGAAAATTAAAGTTATCATCTACAAAAAAGAATCTGTTCATTCCTGCTTTAGTATATTTCTCAAGTGTATTTGCTATATGGGAAGGAGGAATCATATCAAACTTAGTTCCCTCAAAAAATGGAGTTGAACAGTAACTGCACATCATTGGACATCCCCGACGTGTTTTGATTGGGATGAGAACCTTTTCTTTATTTTTACAGTATTGAAACAAAGATGGATCAGGTAAAATTGTGGATGAATAATTATATTCCGATATATGTTCTTTTGGATTATTTATATTGTTCCCTTTGGTATGAAAATTAGATAGATTTGTTAAATTTTGTTTATTTTCATAAGCTTTAAGGAATTCAATAAATATTTTTTCTCCATTCCCTGATATTCCATAATCAGCTTCAATATACTCTAAAGATGCTTGTGGAAAAATACTGTATCCGGCACCTCCGAGGACTATTGGAACAACAGTATTTTTTTTACATAAGACTACTAGTTCTTTGATAGGCTTAAGTAGGAATTGTGAATTAAAAAATACCTCATTATCTATGTTTCTGACGGATATACCTACTATGTCAGGTTTAAATTCATAAATAGATTTAGATACTCTTTTTAGGGGACTAGGGCAAGATAAAAAATCTATCATTTCCACATTATGCCCGGCATCAAGTGCTGCTTGAGCAATATGTGCTAAACCTATAGGTAAAACAGTGTCGTACAAATGTAGCTTATTAGGTGCTATTAATAAAATATTCATTATCGTACACTCCTGTTTTTATATGTTAAACAAAACGACTTACTCCGCATATTCCGCATACACTACCATCATCATCATATATCGGGAATTTTGTGCTTTTAGTAATTCTGACAACACCATTGACTTCGCACCTCTCTCTGAATTCCATAGTTTTTTGAGTTTTCATTACTTCCAGCTCATTCTTTCTCCATTCATCCGCATATATTGTTGGATTAGTTTCCTCATTTAATTTTCCAGTAGTTTTATCCTTTATAGTCCATGTCCCTCCTGATTCAATAATAAATCTTCCTTCTTTATCCTTAAAATAAATTGCTAAATCTAACCCAGTATTACTCATTAAAGCATCAAAAAGTTTTTCTTTAAGCATAATTTATTTTCCTTTTTCCTTTTTTTATTTGTGTAGTTATACAATTAACTCAGGTGCGGAAGTTAAAAAAGACTGTTGCAAATAAAGATATTTATGATATGTTACATAAAGTAACAATAATAAAATTGTCAGTAAATATTATTACTAAAAGTAACATATGAAATTTTATAATGACAAATTTAAGAAAACAAGAATTGAAAAAAGAATATCTTTGCAGGCTGTAGCAGAAAGTTTAAATAAAACTAGAAAAACAATCTGGACATGGGAAACAGGGAAAGTTATTCCTAAACCATCTGAAATTATATATCTGGCAAATTTAATAGGGATAGAAATATCTGAAATATCTAATCTTGTATATAACAATATAAGTAGCGAATCTATAGTTCAGCTGGACACAGATGAATTTTTAGAACTTTCCACAGAAAAAAGAACTTATGTAGAAAACTTAAAAAAACAACTTAACGAAGTTAATTTTATAAATAGTAAGCTGAAGAATAAAATTAACAGTTTATCAGAGAATATAGATAATTTACAAGCATTTATTTATACAAAGGACAATAAACATATTTTGTCCTATGTAAATAGTTCTTTTTCAATATATCTCGGCAAAGATACTAATGAATTGATAGGCAGAAATTTTTCTCATTTATTTTCATACAATGATTTTTCGATTATACACAATATGGAGAAAAATGTTATCAAAACAGGTGAAAAAGTATTAAATGCTGAAATAGATATTCCAGGAAGTAAAAATAAACATAAAGGGTTATTAAATATTAGTCCTATATTTGATAAAAATGGTAATGTAGAGTCAATAACTTCAAGTATTTTAAATATAACAGATACAAAAATTATTAAAGATAAATTACTGCTTTTAGAAAGCTGTGTCAGTAAATTGGATGAAATCTTTTGGATAAAACAATCATTCCCAAATGATAAATTACTTTTTTTATCTGACTCTATTCAGGATATTTACTGCTTAAATAAAAATATTGTTATGAACGACCCTGAAATTCTTTTGTCATTTATACATACAAAAGATTTGGGATATGTAAAAAAACAATTAAAGGCTTTTGATATACAGTCAAATATTATATCTTTGGAGTTGAACTATAGAATAATTATAAAAAGCAGCGGAGAAGTAAAACACATATATGAGAAAAGATTTAAGCTGATAAATAATCCTTCGATATCTTATGGGATTATACGTAATGTAATTGGTTCAAAAAATACTAATGATTCCAGTCCATCATTGCAATAAAAAACAAAAGATAAAACATGCCAAAAAAATTTATAAAAATCCATGAAAAGCTAGATATAGGGAAAATATATAAGGGGTAGGTCAATATTGAATAAATAATAAATATTATTAATGATAGAAATAAGAAGAAATTTCTTTTACGTAATTTATAATTTTTAAATAAACCTTTTAAACTGTAATATACTAGGCCCAATACGCTTATCCAGCTAATAAAAAACATTACAAAGTGTCCATTAAAGGAGAATTCTCCATAGTGATTAATTAAATTTATATTTCTATAGGAAGATACAATGTTCATTATGTTGAAGTATAAATAACAGATTACAATAAGAAATGAGAGGATAAGGATTCCAACTTTATCTCTAAATGTGTATGTATTATTCATATTATAATTAACAGGAATCTGAATTTAAATAAACTTTCATTCTATATTTTAGCTTTTATATATACAAAAAAATATTTTAAATGATAATTTTTTCATATAATATTCTAACGTAATAAATTTTCACATATCTAAAAAAATACACATATAAGCAACAACAGCTTTACGAGAACAATACCCAAATGAACAATCATACCATAAATAATGAGAAAAGATTTGAGCTGACAGATAATGCAAAAATACCTTGCTGGATTATGCTAAGTGTAAGTTGCTTAATAAGGACATTAGTCTGAAAAATTAAATTTATAACTAAATAGGTTGGTTTAGTCATAGTTCCATATTCTGAAAGTTTCAGCCCATTCTTTTTTAAGGCGTTTTTTTATATCGCAGGCTAGATCGCTGTAAACATTTTTCTTGTAGGATTCAATGCTTGTTAAATAATTATTTAATTCAGGTTTGAAGTTATCAAAATTAGAAATATTTAAGGAAGTATATATTTTATTAATTGTTTCTAATGGTTTCTGAGTAATATTCTTATATGAAATTTCGCAATAGTTATTTTCAGGTATTAGTGATTTTTGTTCAAAAAAAGCTTTGTGAAGTGTTTTGTACCTATTAACTATTAAGTCATCTAAACCATCTTCTTTGAAATGCTGAAGCTGCATCCACGGAGCAACTTTAATCAGCATATTTTTTGTAGATTTAAAGACATCAAAAGGATGTCTGTGTATTTTTATAAACTTTGCATTCGGAAATGCCTCAAGCAGATATTTTATTTTGCCAGTATGTGGCGGGCTTTTCAAAAGAGGGATTCTATTTGTGTCATTGAAAACTATTTTTTTTACAAATGTCTGCAGCGCATTTATCCAAATGTTTATCTGTCTGTTGTCTATATCATTAAAAGTTAAATATTTTTCAAATTCATCTCTGTTTTTACCAAAAGCCCATCCCATGTATATAGACATACCTGTCATGCTGCAAAGAGCAAATTCATCCTCAAGTGGATCAGTAAAATTAGCGGCTAGATTATCCATGGGACGAGTTGTATTCGATAGGAATTTACCAAATAATTTTATAGTCAAATTTTTATTTAATAAAAATGAGTTTGGTTGAAAAACTTGAAGAGTCGTAGGGGTAACCAGTTGTTTGTCTACTGATAACATATTCTGGAGCAGAGTTGTTCCGCTTCGCCAATGCCCTAATATAAATACAGGTGGTGAATGTTTTACCTTAGCAATTTGTTTTCCAAATTTAACATGTTCTATAAATGAACATAACGAATTATAGATGCTGTAATTTGTCGTTGCTATTGCTCTAGGAATATATGGTAGGTCGATTGAAAATTTATTGTTCTTTAAGGTATTTATCCATTGATCGAACTTTATTCCTACAATAACAGATGGAGCAAATACTCTTTTTAAAATAATTTTATTTAAATCTTCCATTAAGAAATGTACTAAACAGCGTAAATCATTGAATATGTTATTTCTGCAATAAACCTATTCTCATCATAAAGGGTTTATTGCAGAAAATCTATATATAATTCTAGTTTTATGAATTAAGTTATCCGTTTTAACTTAAAAAGAACTAACTAATTTCGACTGATTTAATATGAAGATCATATTTTTTTAAAATTTATTTCGAGTAAGGAAGGGATGAATGGTGAAGTACGATTTTTACTTTCCCATTCTTATTTTTGATATATCCGAATGTATATTCGACTTTTACTGTTTTGCCTGTCGAAGGTGTAAAGAAATATTCTCCCATGGCCATGGCCATATTATTGTGAATATATATTCCGCTATTAATAAATTTTACTTTAGTCCATGGCTCAAGAGCAAAACCTTTATCTTCAGGAAAGTTTTTGTTGTGTCCTACAAAATATGAAACTGCCCCTTTTTCTGTTTTGCGAAAAGGAATGTCAGATGCTTTTGTCGGTTTAAATAAAACTTCTCCAGACTGATAATCATAAAGATTATTAACTAATTCTGTTGCAACTTTTTTGTAATCGTTACCATCAGTATAAGCCTTGCCAATTGAAACAAGATCTTTTCCCCATTCATTTTGGGCCTGTATGATTTCACTCTTTGTTATATCAGCCTGACTGCTGAATGCAAAACCTGTTAGCAGTACTGCTATAAATATCAAACTTAATAATTTTACAGGTTTAAGGTTTTCTGTTTTAGTTTTCATTAAAAAATCCTTTTGTTAAATTACATGAAGGTTAGAGTGTAATTAATAAATTATATGTAAATATTATATTATGAAAAAAAAAATAAAATAGCTTTTACTTTTTTCTTTTAATAAAGCAAGATATCAGAATTAATAATTATTTATGCAAATATAAATCTGATAATTTTTTATATATCTTTTATGATGAAATCTAAATTATTATTTACTCAAATACAAATTTGATGATCAGTTATTGGTTATCAATAATTTCTAATGCCATATTGATAAGACTTGTATTATCCGGATTTTTTTGATTCATATTATAGTAATCGTTATATTTTTTAATCAGAGTGTTTAAATATTTTTCGTAGAAGAAGTAAATAGGTTAATTTCTAGTATATAACAATATCAGTTTTATTTGTGATGGACATTTCCAGATGTATAAATAGAAGTATTAGAATGCTTGATACCACCGGCTTCATTTCCTGAAAAGAGGCTGCTTATAACAGTATTATCCGGAGAGTGTTGTGCAGGAGAAGCTAAAAGTAAGCCATAACCTTTGTTGTTTAAAAAAGCGCAGCCTGAAAAAAATAGTCTTCTAATTCCAGTTCCTTTTATTACAACACCAGGATAATTTTCAAGTGTTGTGTGAGACATAAATACGCCATGATTTCCATTGCCGTAAATCATTAAGTTATGGAATTTAAGGTCTTCAGAGTCTCTTATGAAAATACCAACATCATTGTTGTCCTTTACTGAACCATTACTGAAAGTTACATGTTTTAATTTATTGTCTAAACTTATTCCTGCACCACTATTTTCATAAGTAAGGAAGTTGTTGACCTGAATGTCTTTACTGTCATAAAATGCCAAACCGTCATAATAATTGTTATGGAAAGAAGAATTATTAATAAATATTCTTTTTGATTTCCAACTGATAACTATTCCACCGCTTCGAGTATCATAAATATCTACATTATTTATCCATAAATTATCAACAGTTCTTATATCAATGCCGTTATTTCGAATCCATTTTTTGCCGGAATCAAACTCTGAGGTTTGCTGTTTTCTATTGCCGTCAATTTCTATATTAGATATATGAATATTTTTTATTAGATCGCTTTTAGTCGGGAACCGTTTATCTGTGCCAATTAATATGACGGGCTGATTAACATTGTTTGCCAATTTAAGCAGTGTTCCCCGTTCCCCGTTAATTGTTACATTTGAACGGTTGATATGCAGTCCTGCTAATAGTAAATAAGTTCCTGCCTTCAACTGGATTGTACCGCCTTTTTCAGGTAAAGAATCAATAGCTTTCTGTATGTTTTCGGTATCAGTTATTGTAGTAGCATAACTAATTCCTGTGACAAACAGCAGGAAAGAAAGTAATATAATTTTACATGCTAATTTAGACATTTTATAATTCTGCAATCCTTCATATTATTAAAAAACAAAATTTTTATTGTTTGCTTCAAATCCTTAATTGTAATAATACCAGCAATATGAAATTCTGCTATCAAAACTATATAAAAATATGTCATATCTGTTATGATGTTTATCTATTTTACATATTTTGCATTGGGTTATATCTTTTGATCATGTTGATAGGCAAGACAGCACTGATGAATTTGATCAATGTATTAAAAGAAAACAGATTTATATGTTTTAATATAACAATGGAGGTTAAGATTATGTTGGAAAGACTTTTTAATTTAGAAGGCAAAGTCGCTTTAGTTACTGGTGCTTCCAGTGGTATTGGTAAAATGATAGCTCAGGGATATTTAGAATTCGGAGCAAAAAAAGTTTATATAACAGCCAGAGGAGAGAAAAGATTAGGAGAAGCAGTTAAAGAATTGTCAGAATATGGCAATGTAGAAGCTGTACAGGCCGATGTTACTTCTGAAGAAGATATTCAGAAATTGATAAATACTTTATGTGAAAAAGAAGATGAATTGAATATTCTCGTAAATAATGCAGGATATTCATTTATGGCTCCTTTTGATGACTACCCCTCTGATGAATTTATAAATGCTGCTTCAATAATGCTGAAAACTCCCTTTACTTTAGTAAGAGGTTTACGTGATCTTCTTGAAAAAGGTTCACATGAAAGAGATCCATCAAGAATTATTAATACAACAAGTATTGATGCACATATAGTTACAGCATATCCTAACTATGCATACTCTGTAGGGAAAGCTTCTCTTGAACATTTAACTAGATATTTGGCTAATATACTTACACCTAAAGTAACTGTAAACAGCATTGCTCCAGGGCCAATTCTGACAAATGTATGGAATGGAATTGAAACTATTAGAGATGAATTTATAGATAAAAACCCTATGAAAAGGCTTGGCGGCATAGAAGATATGGCAGGAGCTGCAATTTATCTGTCATCCAAAGCAGGTTCTTATGTTACAGGAACAAGTCTAATAGTTGATGGCGGTGTTGTAGGAACACTTTCACCTGAATCATTCGATTCAGTAAAAGCTATGTTTTAGTTTGATATATGTTTTTTAGAAAATTTAATATAATCACTCTTTCTGTTGCTTTTGCGGAAAGAGTTTTTTATATTAATCTAAATTAATACTCTGGATATTTTCCCGTTTATCACTGATAATCTGAATATCAGTTCAACAAATAACCAAATTAGCAAATCAACGAATAGATTTTAATATAATGTTTAATTTAGAAAACTACCTGTGTCATCTGGAAAAACTTGTTAATATAGATTCCGGCACAAATAATAAAGCCGGTATACAGAATATTGTTACATATTTGATTAATCTTATGTCTTCGTACGATTTTAATATAGAAATAAATGAACCTGATAATAAATTTGGGCCCTGTATGATAATCAATAATGGTGAACCGCCATATGATATCTTAATTTTGACTCACTCAGATACGGCATATTCTGAAAATATGACAAAAAAGTGGAAATTTTCTTTAAATGACGATAAAGCTTACGGTCCGGGAATAGGTGATATGAAATCAGGTTTGCTAATGGCCTGTTTTGCATTGATTGAACTGAAGAAAAATGATAAATTGCCGAAAATCTGTCTTGCTGTTAACAGTTCAGAGGAGATAGGTTCTGAAAAAACTAAACAATGGATAATTGATTTAGCGAGGAAAAGTAAAAGTTCACTTGTTATGGAAATGGGGAGAGAGTGCGGGTCATTTGTAATGGAACGTAAAGGATGGACAGATGTAAGAGTAGATATCAAAGGTGAAGCAATGCACTCTTCCCACTATCCTATGTATGGGAAAAATGCCATTGTAGAGGCTGCTAAATGGATAGTTGAGCTTTCTAAAGTCAATAATATTGATTTGGGAACAACAGTCAGCCCCGGAATAATCAGTGGTGGATGTGCTGTAAATACTGTTGCTGAAAATGCTTTCATTGAGATTAATATGAGATATTCTTCTAATTCTGAGAAAGAAAAAATTTTCAATAAACTTGAAGAACTAAAAACCTCTTCAGTAGAAAATGATTTTAAAATATCAGTAGATTTTGTTACTACTACTTTTCCACTTGTTCCTAACGATAAGACAAAAAAAATTGCTTCGCTAATGTATAGTATCGGTAAAGAAAACGGGATTCATGTAATTTGGAAAAGTACAGCCGGGGGGTCTGACGGCAATTATGCTGCAGAAGCTGAAATCCCCATTATCGATGCACTGGGACCTGTTGGTAATTTAGCTCACACATCTAAAGAGTTTATCTACCTCGATTCAATTGCTCCAAGATATACAATGCTGACTGAATTAATATCCTCAATATCAAATATATTATAAACCGGAAATAATTTGCCCAGGCAGTTGTGTGGCTTTAATAATGGAATCGATGGAGACATTATCTTTTTTTAGAGATGCAGCTATTTTTAATTTTAAATTATATTCTGTTGTAGCCTTACTTTTGTCTGTTATATCCTGTTCAATATAGGCAACGCAATTTTTGATTTTTGTATTAATTAATGTTGATTCTATTAATCTAATTGACCCATCCGGTTTGATTATCCTAAATGTCCTTTTTTGCGGGGCTTTTACAGATGTTCCGTCCAGCCATTGTTCGCCAAGTTTTTCCTTGTCATCAGGGTGAAGGCAGTGATTCAGCCAGAAATCTTTATGAGTTGTAAATTTATTTGGGGAATAACCATACATATCAATGCAGGATTCTGAAACATAAAAAAGTTTATAATGAGGAGGAGGAGTAAGAAGCCATACAACATGCAGTGACCTATTAACAGCAATTTCTAAAATTCTTCTGATTTCTTCAGCATTTTTTCTTTCAGTTATGTCTACAAAAGTTCCTACTATACCTGCAGATTTACCGTTTGCATCTAAAATTGGAAGTTTAGAAATTAATCCCCATTTTTTTTTTCTTGTTCCTGGAATATATCCTTCCTGATTGATTATAGGTTTTTGAGTAAGCAGTACTTCTTGATCCTGTAATCTATTATTTTTAGCCTCTTTTTTTGCAAAGAAAAAATAATCATCTTTACCTTGTGAATCAAAACCCAAAGGTATAGATAATGTATTTAAGAAGTTTTTATTTACTACAATATATTTTAGGTCAGAGCCTTTTAGATAGAATATTGTGCGCATGGTTGAAAGTAGTGCGTTTACAATAATTGATGTATGGGTTAACTGGTTATTAATATTTTTAATACTGCTTATAACATTTGCTAAATCTTTCTCTCTGGATTTTACGTTTTGATCTGCAGTGGGTTCCCAGTAATTAAGTGATTTTGAAATATCTAGTCCTGATAAATTATCTTTAGATATTATGTCTGAAATATTATCGACATCTGTTTCCAATATATTTGCCAACATTCTTATATTGGCTTCAGAGGGTATTCTTTTTTCTGATTCCCATTCCCAGAGTGTAGAACGTGATATTCCTGAAGCTTTGCAGAAATCAGTTATTGAATATCTTTTTACTTTGCGTAGTTCTTTAAATTTGTCTGCATAAAATATCATATTAAAAATCTTTAAATAAAACATTTATGTCCGATAATAAGACAATATCATACAATAATACTATTTTTTAATTTTTCTTTATCGAAAAAAAAATAATGTTAAATAAGTTCATATATATAAAATATTTATACATTTAAAAATAGGAGTAAGGAGTCATGATTTTAATTGATGGAAATAGATTAACCATTGAAGATGTTATCAATGTAAGTAAAAACTTTGCAGAAGTTGCTTTATGTCCTGATTCAATCGAAAAAATAAATAGTTCCAGAGCTTTTGTCGATAAAGTCGTTGAAGAAGAGAGAGCTGTTTATGGCATTAATACCGGTTTTGGAGAATTTGCTAATAAATCTATTTCCATTGAAGAAGCGGAACAGTTACAGATAAACTTAATCCGCAGCCATTCAGTAGGCGTAGGAAAACCTTTCCCTGAAGATGTTGTTAGAGGCATTATTTTGCTGAGAGCAAATGCTCTTGCCAAAGGATTTTCAGGAGTAAGACTTGTTGTAATACATACTTTGATAGAATTCCTTAATAAGAAAATTTATCCATATGTACCTTCACAGGGATCTGTAGGAGCAAGTGGAGATCTGGCACCATTGTCTCATCTGGCTTTAGCATTGATAGGTGAGGGTGAATGTCTTGTCGATGGTAAAAGAGTTGAAGCTTCTGAAATTCTAAAAGAAAAAGGTATTAAACCGGTAGAATTGAAGGCTAAGGAAGGCCTTGGACTGACAAATGGGACTCAGGCTATGGCTTCATTAGGCTGTCTTGCTGTTACTGAAGCTAGAAACCTTGTTAAAAATGCTCAAATTGCGGGTGCAATGAGTCTTGAAGCACTCCTGGGTACTGCTAAAGCTTTTGATCCAAAAATACATGAGTTAAGACCTCATCCAGGCCAAATCAGTTGTGCTTCAAATATGCGCAATCTTCTTGAAGGAAGTAAAATTATAGCATCACATAAAGATTGTTCTAAAGTACAGGACGCTTATACTCTTCGTTGTATTCCACAGGTTTATGGTGCTGTTATTGATACAATTGAGCATGTAGAAAAAGTTTTAACCATTGAAATCAATTCAGCTACAGACAATCCACTTATTTTTCCTGAAGAGGATGAAGCTATATCAGGTGGAAACTTTCATGGTGAACCATTAGCTTTTGCTATGGATTATTTAGGAATAGCATTATCTGAAATAGCAAATATTTCTGAAAGAACAATAGACAGACTAGTCAATCCTCATAAATCAGGTTTACCGCCATTTCTAATTAATAACGGTGGTTTAAATTCAGGATTTATGATTGCTCAATATACAGCTGCATCATTAGTATCAGAAAACAAAGTATTAGCTCATCCTGCAAGTGTTGATTCTGTGCCTACTTCGGCCGGACAGGAAGATCATGTCAGTATGGGGACAATAGCATGCAGACATGCAAGAGATATTGCTAAAAACGTTGAAAATGTACTGGCAGTTGAAATGCTTTGTGCTGCACAAGGAATTGATTTTTGGTCATTTGCTCCTGGGAATGGAACAAAGGCAGCATTTGATAAAATACGTGAGCATATTTCATTTATGAAAGAAGACAGAGTTATTTACAAAGATATGGAAAATGCAAGAATGCTTATTAATTCAGGTGCCGTAGTAGAAGCTGTTTCTAATAAAGTCGAATTACTATAAATATTCATAATATTCTTAAACATAATTTGGAGAAATTATCATGGCAACAGAAAGACCAATGTACATGGAATTAAAACCTACTGAACCAGTAAAAGCTAAAAGAGGTTCAGAATTAAGATGTAAAACATGGGAAGCAGAAGCAGCATTAAGAATGCTTGAAAATAACCTTGATCCAGAAAATGCTCTGATTCCTGATCAGCTTATAGTTTATGGCGGAGCAGGAAGAGCGGCAAGAAACTGGAAAGAATTTCATAAAATAGTTGATGCTTTGAAAAAACTTGAAGCAGATGAGACATTGATTGTTCAGTCAGGCAAACCTGTTGGTATTATCAGAACATATCCAAACAGTCCAAAAGTTTTAATTGCAAACAGTAATATTGTACCTGCATGGTCTACTCAGGATAATTTTGATATCTATGATAAAATGGGATTGACTATGTATGGACAGATGACAGCGGGCAGCTGGATTTATATTGGGACACAGGGGATTTTGCAGGGAACTTTTCAGACGTTGGCAGCAATTGCAGACATGCATTTCGGTGGTACTCTGGCAGGTCGCTGGGTCGTAACTGGTGGATTAGGCGGAATGAGCGGAGCTCAGCCATTATCTGTTACAATGAATGACGGAGTTATTATTAATGTTGAAGCTCATTATGACAGAGTAAAAAGAAAAGTCGATGAAAATTACTGTGACAAAATGACTGAAAGTCTTGATGAAGCTATTGAATGGATGAAAGAAGCTGTTGCTGCTAAAAAACCTCTGTCAATTGGTCTTGTTGGAAACTGTGCTGAAGTCCTTCCTGAATTAGTAAAAAGAGATTTAATTCCAGATATAGTAACTGATCAGACTTCTGCCCATGACCTTCTTGACTATGTCCCTATTGGAAATGTAGAAGAGGTTATGGAACTTAAAAAATCTAATCCAGAAGAATACAAAAGAAGATCTATTAACGCAATTAAACTTCATACTCAGGCTATTGTAGATATGCAGAGTAAAGGTGCTATTGCTTTTGATTATGGAAATAATTTAAGAGGACAGGCAGAAAAGGGCGGTCTTAAAATTAGAGATGATAAAGGTAAATTTTTATATCCTGGTTTTGTTCCAGAATATATACGTCCACTATTCTGTGAAGGACGCGGGCCTTACAGATGGGCTGCACTTTCAGGTGATGTTTCCGATATAGATAAACTTGATGATTTAGTTTTAGAAATGTTCCCTGACGACAAGATTTTATGTCGTTGGATAAAGCTTGCCAAAAAATCAGTTCCTCAATGGGGACTTCCAAACAGGGTCTGCTGGCTGGGATTAGGTGATAGAGCTAAATTTGCTCTTAGAATTAATGAAATGGTTAAAAACGGTGAATTAAAAGCTCCTATCGTAATCGGCAGAGATCATCTTGACTGTGGTTCAGTGGCTTCACCAAACAGAGAAACTGAAGACATGCTAGACGGTAGCGATGCAATAGCTGACTGGCCATTATTGGATGCAATGTCTAATGCTGTTTGCGGAGCAGACTGGGTATCAATACATAATGGTGGCGGTGTTGGTATAGGAAACTCAACACACTGTGGGCAGGTTATTGTTGCAACTGGAACTGATGAAAAAGCAGAAGCTATTCAACGTGTTCTTACTGTGGATCCAACATTTGGTGTTTTTAGGCATGCTGATGCCGGTTATGAAGATGCAATCAAATGTGCAAAAGAAAAAAATGTTAAAATACCTGGAATTACAATTTAATAAATTTTAGATTTTAAAACTTTGATTTCAGATTGGGTAGATAAAAATTGATTTTATACTATTTTTATCTATCCTTTATGACTTATAAATTAAAACTTAACACTTTAAAAATTGAGATTTTTATTATGAATAGAATAATTGAATGTGTTCCAAATATTTCTGAAGGAAGAAATAAGCAGGTTATAGATTCTGTTGTAGAAACAATAAAAAACGCCGCTGAAGGTATTCAGGTACTGGATGTAGACCCAGGATATGATACAAACCGAACTGTTATTACTTTTGTAGGAGAACCGGAAGCAGTTGAAGAAGCTGCATTTCAATGTATAAAAAAGAGTTATGAACTTATTGATATGAGCGCTCATAAGGGAGCTCACCCCAGACAGGGCTGTACTGATGTATGTCCTATTGTTCCTGTTAAAGATATTACTATGGAAGAATGTGTGGAAATAGCTAAAAGACTAGGGAAACGAGTTTCTGATGAATTAGGCCTTCCTGTATATCTTTATGAAAATGCTGCCTCTGATGAAGAAAGAGAAAATCTTGCTTTTGTCAGAAAAGGTGAATATGAAGGATTGTCAGAAAAACTTTCTGTATTGAAACCTGATTTTGGACCTTGCCGATACAACGATATAGTTAAAAAAGGCGGAGCAATTAATATTAGTGCCAGAGAGTTTCTTATTGCCTATAACATAAATCTTAATACCCGTGATCGCGCTTTAGCCAGAGATATCGCTTTTGCTGTTAGAGAAGCTGGGAGAGCAAAAAGAGATGAAAACTGGAAGATTATCAGATATGAAGACGGGACAGCCGTAAAAATACCTGGTCGGTTGAAATCTGTAAAAGGAATTGGCTGGTACATTGATGAATATGGAATAGCTCAGCTTTCTTTTAATTTAACCAATTACAAACTTACTCCTTTGCATGTTCTTTTTGATGCATCAGTAGAAGAGGCAGAAAAAAGTGGACTGAGAGTAACAGGCAGTGAACTGATAGGCTTAATACCTAAAGATGCTATTCTTGAAGCAGGCAGACACTATTTGAAAAAAGCTGAAAGAAATACAGGCGTTCCTGAGAGTGAATTGATTCATATCGCTTCAAAATCTCTGGGACTTAACGAAATTACTCCTTTCGATATGAATGAAAGAGTTCTAGAATATAATATTTTCAAACAGGGTCAGCTATGCACAATGAAACTGGATGATTTTATTGATGAGGTAGGTAAAGATTCACCTGCTCCTGGAGGTGGAAGTGTATCTGCACTGGCTGGTGCATTAGGAGCCGGATTAGGTTCCATGGTAGCATGCCTTACTCCTGCTAAAAGAGGATATGAATCAACTTTGGAACCTTTAAGTGCAAGAAGTGAAAAACTTATTTCATGTCTTGAAAAACTTAAAAAAGGTATAGATTTGGATACAGATGCATTTAATGATGTTATGACGGCTATGAGAATGCCAAAGAAAACAGATGAAGAAAAAGCAAGAAGAAGAGAAGCTATTCAGGCAGGTTATAAAACGGCGACATTAGTTCCTTATGATACTGCTGAAACCTGTGTCAAAGCAATTAAAGAGCTACTGGAAGTTGCAGAACTTGGTAATCCTAACTCTGCAAGTGACGTAGGTGTGGGTGCTCTTATGACATATGCCGGTTTTGAAGGTGCAGCACTTAACGTAAATATAAATCTTCCTGCAATTAAAGATGATGTTTTTAGAGCTGAAATGAAAGCTAAAATTGAGACATTAAGAGCAAAAGCCATCGAATACAGAGATGAAGTACTGGCTGCTGTTAATAAGCATATTGGTATATAATAAATATTTAATTAGCTCTAATGGAGTATAGTTTTTAGACTGGTCGTGATAACCTTTGACTAAAGCTATGCTCCTATTAGGTTTTTGGGTATTGTCATATTGATGAATCAAGCAGGAACTCAAGTTTTTTGATGATTCAGTAAAAATGTTTTAAATTTTCAGATATAACTTTGAGGTTTAGTATGAGTAAGATCGATTTATTAATTCATAACAGTTCTAAGCTTATTACTCTTGCAGGCTCAGACAGGCCCAGAGTTGGAAAAGAAATGGGTGATCTTGCTGTTATAGAGAATGGTGCTGTGGCAGTAAATAAGGGAAAAATTGTTGAAACTGGTTCAAGTTATGAATTATTAAAAAAATATTCAGATGCTAAGGAAATTATTGATGCAAACGATAAATTAGTAATGCCTGGTTTTGTAGATTGTCACACTCATCTTGTTTTTGGAGGTTCTAGAGATTATGAACTTGGAATGAAACTTGCCGGTGCCACTTATATAGATATATTGAAAGCTGGTGGAGGAATTCATTCCACAGTTGAAGCTACACGAAAAGCTACGAAATCTGAACTGACAAGAATAGCAAAAGAAAGATTAGATACAATTGTTCAACATGGAACTACTACAATAGAACTGAAAACTGGTTACGGTTTGGATTATGACACAGAAAAAAAACTTCTGGAAGTAGCTAAAAACTTATCTGATGAAACAGATGTAGAAATTGTTTCAACTTTTTTAGGAGCTCATACTATACCAAAAGGAATTGATAGAAACGATTACATTAACTGGATAGTTGAGGAAGCCATACCAGAGTTTAAAAATTTAGCAGAATTCTGTGATATTTTTACTGAGGACGGCGCTTTTACATATGATGAAACTGAAAGAATTTTATCTACAGCTAAAGATTATGGATATAAACTTAAAATCCATGCCGGACAGTTCAATGACTTGAAAGCTGCAGGTTTAGCCGCTGAACTTGGCGCTTATTCTGCAGATCATCTGGAAGCTGTTTCTAAAGACCAGCTTGATACGATGAAAATGCATAACACTGTTGCAGTATTAATGCCTGGAGTTAATTTTTTCTTAATGGCAAATGATTATGCTGATGCCAGAGAGATGATTTCAAATGGCAATCCGGTTGCATTGGCTACAGATTTTAACCCTGGCTCAAGCCCGTCTTTTTCTATGCAGATGATGATTGCACTTGGGTGTTATCAACTTAAAATGTCTCCTGAAGAAGTAATTACTGCATCTACTATTAATGCTGCTCATACAATAGACAGAGCTACAGTTGCAGGTTCTTTAGAACCTGGAAAAAGAGCTGATATATTAATTATGAAGATTAAAAAACCTGCTGAAATTCCATATTATTTCGGTGGCAATCTTGTTGAGGATGTTATTTTAGCCGGGAAAAAATATTTCAAAAAATAGAATAAACATTTTCGCAATTTCTTTTATTTAAGAAATAATTCGTTCTTTAAGATATAATCTATAATAGATGAGTTAGATATATTCTGTTGGTTTATTTAGGTGATGGTATGGATGACGGTAGAGATTTTTTAGGTTTTTCAAATTTTGAAATAGATTATTTAAAATATATTATGCCCAATAAGTTGGTTATATCAGAGCAGATAGCTGAAATTATCAAGCTTAGCCGGAATAATATATCGGAAGATATATCCATTGTTGATTTGGGTTGTGGTACTGGACGGTTGACGCGTAGTCTCTTTGAGGATATATGCAATATTAAAGTAATCGCTATAGATGATAAAGTTCAGTTGATCAGACAGTTAAAAAGGCATCATGCAGATGAAATAAATAATGGGCAGCTATCTACTATACTAAATGATATTCTTTCAGCATTAGGGACTATTGAGTCAGACTCAATATCTTATATTGCCTCTCTCTATGTTTTTCATAATTTTAGAAAAGAGTATAAAACAAAACTGCATAAAGAAATATACAGAGTACTTAAACCTGGCGGGCTGTTTTTGAATGGAGATTTTTTCGCTCTTGATGATGTTGATGAAAATAATAAAGTAGAGCAGGAAAGGGTAAAATACTGTATGAAAGCTCTAATAGCTATAAATAAAATTGACTATATTACTAAGTGGGCTATGCATCATACTCACGATTTAAACCCTAATGTTTTGATGTATGAATCAGAGGTGTTTAATGAGTTAAAAACTATTGGGTTTAAGGATATAGAATTCTCATACAGAGTTAAAAATGAGGGTCTGCTTAAGTGCAGAAAGTAGTTCATAAAAGCTCACCGCATTTACTGTGGTGAGCTCTATTTAGTTATTATCTATTACTCTATGTTCATAGTTTCATAAGCTGTATTAATAAGTTCAGCATTTCTGTTTCCGCTGAATTCCCAAATAAACCAGCCACCAAGATTTTGTTCATTGATATATTTACATTTTGCTTCTACAGCCTGTAAGCTGTCATAACTGACAAATTCTCCATTGGAATTAATGTAGTAACTGGCTTGTGCTATATTATCCCAATAATAAAATGACGGATTTGTAGGTAGATTTATCTTATTACTTTTTCCTATAATGCTGTCATAATCGTATGCGGCATTCTCCCATGTTCCACCACCGGATGAAGCATCTTCCTGAAACAAATGTTCTACTCCAGAACCGCTTCTTCCGTATTGAGGACTTCCTATCATAATTTTTTCATTTGGAACACCAATTGAAAGAAGATACTTAACTGCAGCATCAACTGTTCCCTGTTGGAAAGTTGAGTCATTAAAACTGTCAGGATTTTCCGGGTTATGATAAATAGGACTCTGATGTCCCGCCGCATTCCCCCAAGCTACAGCACATACATCAAAAGTCATTGTATCAATATGATCTGCATAATCAGAAATAGTTTTAATATCAATATCTTTTATATTTTTTTCAGCACAGTTAAATGAAACAATCATTTCATAATCAATGCCTGTCTCCATAGTTAATTTATCAAAATCTTCTCTGGTTTCTTTAACTAATGCCACCAGTTGACCGCTTTCTTCCAGTTTTGGTTCTGTATATGAAAACTGAGCACCAAGCACTGGAAATTCCCAGTCATAACAAATTCCTTCAAATTTATATTTTTTTAAAAATTCCGTAAATGAATCAATAAATTTCTTCCTTGACTCAAAAGTTCTTGTCATTTCAGGAAACCCATCACTTCCTGTCCAGCCACCTAATGTAGCAATAATTTTTATGTCTTTATTATAGAATTGATTCACAAGTTCATCTAACCTGTTTAACCTTTCAAAATTACCATAATACTCTTTTGTGCCATTCCAATCACCAGCAGGAAAGACACCGTATTCTTTTTCTACTTCAGGAAACCTTTTGTCGACGGCAGCCCACTTATCCCAAATCTGAATAATGCCGTCTTTCAATTCTAAAAATGCATAATTTATGTGAGTAACATATTTTACAGGAATATCTGTCACCTGATAATTTCTATCGTATATACTCCATTCTGCAAAATAACCATTTATTTTCTTTTTGGATATAACCTGAACCGGAGGCTCCGTAACAGTATGTTGAGCAATAATTACACCAATTGACTCAACAGTCACATTACCACTGTTGTCAATTGCAGTTGCAGTTATAGTATAATCACCAAAATCAGCAGGAGTCCACTGTGCGCTTGTACCTTCATAGCTTACTCCATCCACCTGGATAGTGATTGAACTAATCGTTCCTTCTAAATCTGAAACCATTACTAAAAGTTCTATAGGAGATAAGACTTCAAGTTCAATATTTTCTCCGTCGGAATGTGAAAGAAAAGTAACTACAGGAGAAGTTTGATCAATCTCATTATCTTCAGGTTCACTATCTCCATAAAAATAATCATAATATGAATTTACCCACTCATCAACTGCAGTTTCGCCTTCCGTGGTATTATCCCAGTTAATAGACCAAGTTACCATTCCTCTTATGTCTGGATAACCTTTTTGATTCAGAAGATTATATGATCCACCAAATGACTCTCCTTTAGTTAAATAGTTCAAAGCTTTTATCATCTCTTCAGGTTCCATATAACCGCCGGCAGGAGCAGCTATTGGAGTTGCCGGGCAGGCAAATCCAACCTGATCTTCTCTTAGTGCAGGAAACTGTATTGTATCCCCGGTTACAGGATTTATTACGGGAAAACCTTTAAGCAGCATTTCAGTCATAGCAACTATAAAATCCTTAGTGCCATTCTGATATTTCTGACCATCAAGTGCAATAATTCTGTTGCCGGAACCGACATTCATATATTGAGGCGCAACATAAGTCATAATATCTCTCAGGCCATACATAACAGGTAAATATGAACCATATACACCTCTATATGCTTCCATTCCCTGTTGAACATGACCTACTTCAGGTACAAGGGAAATTATAATTTTTTTATCTTTAGCATTAAAGTAATCATGAATATCTCTAATAGAATCAATTAAATTAATAATACTTACAGTTGTCGAATTTCTAAAATCACCGTCATTGGCATCTAGTGAAACTGATCCTTGCTCCAAATCAACATCCAAACCGTCAAAATTATACTCCTCCATTATATTTATCATAGAGTCAGTAAAGAGTTGTTTATCATTATTGCTTTTCAATTGTACAAAAGCGTTGGCTCCTCCCATTGATATTATTACTTTTCTCCCCTGTGCCTGTAGCTCTTTTATATCCTGTTTAAAAGATTCTTTACTTTGAATATTAGTATCAAGTATAAACCTCATTGTTGGGTCTGTGTAGCTTACAGATTCAGCAAAAGAAATATGTATTACATTATATTTCTCATTTACATCTGTTAATTTTATTGCAGGTGCACCAGGATAATCCCAATTATGCCAGTTACCGACAATAAATTTATCTAAATCAGATTTTTTAAGTATAGTGACAAATACTGTTGCAGAAGATATTATTCCACCAGACTCAATTTCATATAAGAATGAATCATTTCCATTGAAATCAGCATTAGGTGAGTATTTTATTTTATTGTTTTCTATAACAGCAGTACCATTATCGGGATTTCCAGAGATTCCTCTGATACTTCTATTAGCACCTGTATCATTACTAAAAACATCAATTGTTGCAGATGTATTTTCATAAGTAGAATAATTATCATCAATAGCTTTAACTTCTTCCAATTGTTTTATCATTACATAAACAGTTGCTGTTGCAGTATCGCCATTTGTATCTTCAACTGTGTACATAAAACTGTCACTACCAGAAAAATCAGCATTTGGAGAATATATTATCTGACTACCTTGAATTTCTGCACTTCCATTTGAAGGAACTGTTACGTTTACTAATATGAGTTCTTCACCATTGTCATTTGTAAGGGTATTTATATATATACTCGTATTCACTTCTGTTTCAGCACTGTCATTAACTGCTGTAGGTTTAGAAGAACCACTGCCAACAGGCACACCATTTAATGTTATATTATATGGTTCTTCTGTCACGTTACCTGGACTGCCGCCAAACCCAAATGAAACAGATTTTCCTACAGATAAAGTGCCATTCCATGAAAGATTTTTTACTACATAATGATTTCCGTTATGACTCTCTATTTTAGCATTCCAGATACCTGTAATATTATATGGAAAGTCAAACTCTAATGTCCATGAATTAAATGCTTTATCAGTGTTATTAGTTATTGTGATATCACCATTAAAACCTGAACTCCAGTCTGAAGAAACTTTAAATTCGACATTATTACCGGTAACTACAGTGTCATCCAATATCTTTATTGTGACTAATGCGGAAGAAACTCCACCGTTTCCATCGTCTATTTTGTAAGTGAAAGAATCATTGCCGGTAATTCCGTTATCAGGTGTATAAACAATTTTATCTAAATCAAGTACTGCTGCACCTTTTGACGGTGTGGTTATATCAGTAATTTGTAATGTGTCACCATCTGCATCACTGTCATTTATTAAAACATCAATAGTAACATGAGTATTTACATTCGTAGATACAGAATCATCTTTAGCTACAGGTTCAGTATTCCCATTCGGAGGGCCTACAAAACCCCCGTTAAATTTAATATTAGAAGGTTGTACAGTAGCATTACCTGGGTTTGCAATAAAACCAAATGTATGGCTTTCTCCTGGATTTAAATTAGGCTTCCAGGCAGGAGGAACAATTGTATATCTATTGTACTCGTCTCCTATTTTTTGTGCATCCCACAGCGATCCGATATCATATGGATAATCAAATTCAAGTGACCAGTTTTCATAAGCTTGATCGGAAGTATTTGTAACTGTTATAGTTCCCTGAAAGGCGCTTCCCCAGTCACTTACCACTTTATAATTTAAAGTTGCGGTTGCTCCTGCTGATACAGCAAGTACAGACAATACAGTCATCGTATAGATTACTGTCAACGACTTTTTCCACTGCGTAAACATAGTATGTGCTCCTATTGTTTTGCAGCTGAAACAAGTCAATCCGATTCATATAGCTAAAATATTAGCAAATATCATGCCATTTGTTAATAAATTAACTACTTGAACTCAATATCAAATCATAACCATGTACTATACAAAAGAAAAACTGTTCATTAACAAACATTTGTGCGATAATGAACAGTTCAAAAATAGACAGGTATTAAGTTTTGTGTAGTATATTTAATCTTCTTTTAGTTTACAGATACCAAGATAGTATGTATCATTATCTTCAACTACTTTGAAGTGCCGTGACACAAGTTTCACTAAATATCCATTTTTATGATTAAAACGGTAAATAATATCACTGTTTTCTTTGCCAAATTCGATTTGATCAAAAAGATATAAATCATCCTGATGAATATTTTCATTGAAAAGTTTATAGTTATCTTCCATAAGCTCCTCCGCAGTCCAGCCTGTAAGATCCTCAACCTGTTTTCCTAAAAAAACAGTTTGAGACTGAGTATGATTCCATATCCATATGAATTCATCCTTAAGAAGATTCATTATTAATTCAATAATATTATTATGTCTAATCGTATGCATTATCTGAGTTACTTCTTTTATATTAACAATAATGCTTACTACTTCTCCAGATTTATCGAACATGGGAACTATTGAAATAAGTCCTTTTTCTGTATTTTGAGTGCCTGGTATCTTAATCGGCACATTAAAAATACTAAGTCCTGAAGTAAATACACTGCTTTCAAGTTTGATGATTTCTTCTATATCTTTTCTTCCGAAAATGTCTATACTTCTGCGGCCTATCACATCTATATTATTGAATCGTTCAGGCATGTTATTATAAAAATATTTATTGACCTTTAATAATTTGCGGTCAGTATCTTTCATGTAAATAATTGAATTAACCGAGTCTATTAACCTAATTAACTCATTTATTTTTTCAGTTAATTTAATATTTTCTTTCGCAAGCAGTTTTACTTCATCGCTGACAGCCTTAATCGGGAGCAAAGTTTCCATTGGTAAATTAGTATTTTCACCAGTAAGGCTATTAAGTATGTTTAAAGCCTCCTCAGTGTTCATATTTTTTTCTATTTTCTTTAAATCAACAGTATCGGATATTTTATTGACAGGTACATCAAGGATAAGCGCTAAAGCTATAATTGATGAATTATCTGGAACGATATTGCCTTTTTCCCAATTCCAGATAGTTTTTCTGGACTTCTCAAGAAAATTAGAAATTTCTTTAATAGAAATTTCTTTAGAAATACGGAGTTCCTTAAATTTTTGATGATTAAATTTCATACTAAAAATCTGCTTTAATAGGTAAAACTAAAACGTTTTATATTGAAATATGAACAAAATAAGTTTTTTTTAAATCTTAAGAAATAAAATATATAGATTAATATTAACTGTTTAATTATAAATTCTAGCTGGTCGACATGAGTTGTCAACAATGGGCTTGCAGGTGAATTGTTGACTTATCAGTAGTTTTGTTGAAAGTTCAGTGCATAATTCTGTATTTAAAAGTGTAAAATGCAATGATCATAATATTTATGATTCCAGCTAATATATGAATGAATTGACTTTTCAGCTTTATTACATATTGTTTAATGAGCTGTTATGTTCAATTAATATCCAGACTGCTAATATTGACAACCGGGATATTGCCGCTGGAATCAGTAGTTATCTGAACAATTGCATTTTACACCTAACTTCTTCTTCTTATAAATTTATTGATAGTAAACAGATGAACAAAGATTATTTATTTTTTGTTTTAAGTTAATAGGGTAAATATTTCACATCGTCTCAGTTACGTGAAATTATTAGACTTACTAAAGGATAGATGGCTTATAATAATCTATATCATCCATTAATAATGAATATAGTTTTTATGGAGTGATAATTGTTTGTAAGTATATCTAATACAGTTCTAGCTATTATTAATGAAACAGCTTATAACATGTTATAAAATAGTTCAGTATAAACTCTAATTTTTAATTATTTGATGATTTGATATGGAAGAGCTTAGAGGGTTTGAAGGCAGCTTCAGTGAAGTTTATGATTATTATAAATATATTACTCCAAATAGATTAGCAATTATAGACAGAATAGCAGAGATCATATTTTCAGAAAGTGCAGTCCTATCCGGGAATATAACTGTTCTTGACATTGGCTGTGGTTTTGGGAACCTCAGTAAGAGTATTTTAGAAAAATCCATAAATGTTAATATAATTGCTATTGAAGATAAAGGTTTTATGCTCAGGCAGGCGAAAAAGCAGCTGATAGAGTGGGTTAATAAAGATGCTTTGTCTTTTATGCAGAAAGATTTTCTTGAAGGAGTAAAAACAATTGAATCAGGATCGATATCATTTGTTGTTTCTAGCAATGTTATTCATAATTTACATAAAGAATACCGAAGCAATATTTATAATGAAGTATATAGAATACTGAGACCTGACGGCTTATTTCTAAATGGCGATCTTATTGCTTTGGATGATGAAGATAAAAATACAGAAATGGCCATGGCAAGAGCTAAATATTGTATTAATTCTTTGATAGCATTAAACAGAGTAGAGTATATAAGTAAATGGGTTATGCATTTTATAAAAGACTTAAATCCAAATATAATAATGAAAGAAATTGAAACTATTAATGAATTAAAAGATATAAATTTTAAAGATATAGATATTTTATTCAGAGCTAGTACAGAATGCTTGCTTAAATCCAGGAAGTAACTCTGCAAAAGGTACAATGAGCATTTCAAACAATTCTGTTTAAGAATTTATAGGCAGTCAAGCAATATATATCAGTGGAAAACTATATTATAACAACTTTTGGGAATCTATTGAAAGGTGTCATACCGAAAGGATGAAAATATATATAACCGGTATATACTTGAAATAGCAGTATTATTATTGAATATTTATTAGAGAAATAGATATGGATTATGACAGAGAATTCTTATATAACGCAATGAACGATGTTGATTATGTTAGACATATTGAGCCTAATGAATTAAGCTTGGCAGACAAAATAGGTGAAATAATTCAAAGTTATTATCCATCTTTTTCAGAAAAAATAACTACTGTTGATTTAGGAATAAGGATGGGATCTGTATCAAGAACTATTTTAGAAAAATTTGAAAATATAAATATAATTGCAATTGAGGAAAATGATTTATTGTTCAGATGCATTAAACCCAAATTTACAGATTATATTGAAAATAATAAAATTGCATTTATCCATCAGGATTTTCTATCTGCCTTGAAATCTATTGAGGAAGGATCTATTTCATTTGTAACTTCTATCTATTCGATCCATAATTTTGATAATAGATATCGAACAGAGTTATATCGTGAAATTTATCGGATATTGAAAGTTGGCGGTGTATTTATAAATGGAGATTTTTTTGCTTCAGATGATATTGATGATAATACAAAATTGAATCAGGAAAGGGCGAAACATTACATCAATGCTTTAATGCAACTAAATAAATCAGAGTACATTACTGAATGGGTTACGCATCTTATTCATGATATTAGTCAGAATATTGAGATGAAAGAATCTGTGACAGTCGATGAATTAAAAAACCTCAATTTTCATGAGATAGAGTTTCTAAACAGAACTGTTGGCGAATGCGTACTCAAAGCAATAAAAAGACAATAATATGAAAAACCATATTAAAAAAGAAGATATATTTTAATTTTCTTTTGTGGGGATATCAAAATCTACAATATGATCGCCGTTAATTTTTATTTCGAAACTAAGAGATTATCAGTTTTTTAACTACAAGATATTTAAGTTTCTATTTTTATTCCTCTAATTCCATTCTTATAAAGTAATATTCACTGAAACGGGCGACTGAAAAAAGAGGTAATATTTTTTGTGTTATAGTTGACAAAATCAACTAAAAGAGATAAGTTGACAAAATCAACTAATATTCAGCTTGAATATTTTATTAAAATAGAAATGGAAAATTATATGAAACTGCAGACAAATCTGCTGGAAGGTAATATCAGATCTGCTCTGATACTTCTTGCTGTTCCTATTATAGGAACAACTTTTATGCAGATGTCATATAATTTGATTGATATGATATGGGTAGGCAGACTTGGAAGTGATGCTGTGGCAGCTGTAGGTACTGCAGGATTTATCATTAATGTAGGCTACGCTGTTAATTCTCTTTTTATTACCGGTTCTAGTATAAAAATATCTCATTGTGAAGGCCGGAAATCTCGTAAGGAAGCAGAAGAGTATATGAGTAACGGTATTATATCAGTAACTTTGCTTTCAATTATTTTTACTCTGCTTCTTATTATATTCAGAAATCCGATAATAGAAATTTTTAATATACCTAATGACTATGTAAATACTCAGGCTTCATTATATCTGGCAGTATTCAGTATTTCTCTATTTTTTACTTTTTGCAGTATGTTTTTAAGTAGTATATTTTACAGTCTTGGGGACAGTAAACTACCCTTTAAAATCAATATGATTGGTATTGTTCTTAATATTCTTCTAGATCCATTATTTATTTTTTATTTTAAATGGGGTATTGTTGGTGCAGCTATCGGAACCATTATCTCAAATATAATAATATTTTTTATACTATATTATTATTTAATAAAAATACATTCAGTTAGATTTTCTCTACATGGAAATTATGCTAAACTTCTGGATATCTTTAAACTAGGTTCTCCAATGGCAATTCAGCGGATTATTTTCACTGTAATTGGAATTATAATTGCCATTATTATTGCTAAATGGGGCGCAGATGCAATTGCTGCACAGAAAATAGGACTTCAGATTGAAGCCATTACATATATGTCTATAGGCGGACTCAATAGAGCTGTGAGCATATTTGTAGGGCAGAATTATGGTGCTAAACAGATGGATAGAATTCGCATCGGGTACTGGACAGGTATTAAGTTAGGAGTAATAGTCGGTTTTATAATGACTCTTATATTTCTAATATTTCCATACCAACTGATGAGAATATTTGTCAACGATCCTGAAACTGTAAGAATAGGTGTTTCCTATCTTAGAATTGTAGGTTTATCTCAGATTTTTATGTGTATTGAAATGATTTCAAACGGAGCTTTTACAGGAATAGGAAAGCCTCATATACCAGCGGCTATAAGTATTGTGTTTACTTCGCTTAGAATACCGTTGGCTATTATACTTTCTAGCTCTGTTATATTTGGACTAAACGGTGTATGGATGAGTGTTTCTATATCAAGTTTTATAAAAGGAATAGTAAGCTTAACATTAATAATAATAATTTTTTACGGTTTTAGAAAAAGTAAATTTTTCATGATGTTTAAGAGAAAAGGTAATAACTTCTGCCACTAGTTGTTGGTTAGAGTGGAGTAAGGATATAATTTAACTATATTAAATAATTGTTTTCTTAAAATATATCTAATTATAA
>PVBE010119029.1_pt1 | contig 97924 bp, 96 predicted proteins | sample 1631181 | NCBI WGS metagenome assembly PVBE01 (sample SAMN08397723, study PRJNA350692) | Marine metagenome, whole genome shotgun sequencing project. | isolation source: water | place: Pacific Ocean | collected 2012-04
GGAGCTACTGGTCCTCAAGGTGGCACAGGTCCTCAAGGAAATACTGGCCCTCAAGGAAATCAAGGCCCTTCAGGAACCTCTGGAACCTCTGGAACTTCAGGAGCAACTGGCCCTCAAGGAAATCAAGGCGCTCAAGGGAATACAGGGTCAACAGGAGCTACTGGTCCTCAAGGAGGTACTGGTCCTCAAGGAAATACTGGTCCTCAAGGAAATACTGGTCCTCAAGGAAATCAAGGTCCTTCAGGAACCTCAGGGACTTCAGGAGCGCAAGGAGGCACAGGCCCTCAAGGAAATACAGGCCCTCAAGGAAATACAGGCCCTCAAGGAAATACAGGCCCAACAGGAGCAACTGGCCCTCAAGGTGGAACAGGCCCAACAGGAGCTACTGGTCCTCAAGGTGGCACAGGCCCTCAAGGGAATACAGGTCCTCAAGGAAATACTGGTTCTACAGGCCCAACAGGATCTCAAGGCCCTCAAGGTAATCAAGGCCCATCTGGAACAGGGCCAACCGGTCCTACAGGACCAACAGGCTCAGGTGGTACAGGACCAACAGGCCCAAGGGGTCCAACAGGTCCAACAGGCCCTCAAGGCCCATCAGGGACAGGTTCAGACATAAGATATAAAGAGCATGTAGAGGTTTTAACCAACGCTGTAAGCGGTATAAACAGCTTGTCAGGCTTTTATTTTGACTGGACAGCAGATGCACCGCCTCACGAGGTATATGGAGATAATAGGAGAATTGGATTATCTGCGCAGAACGTTCATTCTGTCTACCCAGAACTTGTACAAAGCGGGGCGGCTACTGGCCCTTCAGGAGACATTCCGGACTTTATGACTGTCTCATACGAGAGGTTAGCTGGAGTTTTCGTCCAAGCCCTACAAGAATTAGACTCTAAAGTCGAAACACTGAAGTCTCAAGTGGACAATCTAGATTAATAAAATCTGTCTTTTTTTGACATCGTTGCTTTTTAATACGTGTAATTCTTTGTAACGTGAAGGTAGTAGACATAGCACAAGAAATATATATGGAACTTGGCGAGCCTAGCAGCCTAAGTATGCCAGCAATAGCTTTTTGGATTCGTTCGAATGTTGGAGCCTTAAATAACTACATAGATAAAGCCTTTAAAATCAATGACTCTTCACTAGAAATAGAACAGTACCATAGCGATTCTAGCTCAGATCTTCAAATAGGAAGGGAAGAAAAAGCCATATTTAAGAAAATGTATATGGTTCATTACTATGCTATTAAATTAAGAGAGACTTTAGGGGCCGCTGCTAGTGACCCCATGATTGAGGTTAGTTCTGACGGAGCAACAGTAAAAAAAGTTAATAAAAACGAGCTTAGCAAGACTTATGCTTCAGCTAGAAGGCTAGAATACGAAGAACTCCAACATCTTATAGCTGGATACAAGAAATTTGAATTTCTACCATTGCAGGTTGCTGGGGATGACACGGTGGAAGGTTCACCTACTTATACTCAAATACAGTTTAACAGATTTAGGTAATAATGGCTAGTTTAGTTCCAGCTACAGGAAAAGCATACCTTACGGGAGCTTTGAAGGATCATTTTGATACCTTTAAGGAAACTTTTACTATTTTTAAGGAACCTACTCGGACCCCAACTAGCGATACTACAACTAAATTGTCATATTACGGGTATACAAAGAGACAAAAAGAAGTTCATTTTACGAATACTCATGTCTCTGGAGTATATGAAGGAATAGTGACTTATCGAGGAAATCAATCGGCGGATATGGTATCAGAAGGAGATGTCCGTCATAGATTTTCTGATGGAGATGCTGAAATAAAAGTAGAATCAGATGCCAGAAAGTTTATAAAACAGAATGGTAAAACTTTAAAATTAACTTTTGATGAAAGCACTTTTAATATAGTGGGAGATGAAAGAGTACAAAATTATTTAGGATTAAAATTTTATATTTTTCCTTTAAAACATAGTAAATAAAATGTCAAGAGGAAGAGTAAAATTTAAAAATATAAGACTAAATCATAGATCTTTACTAAAAGATATTAAAAAATCTTCTAGAGCTATTCACAAAGCTGTTTTTCCTATGATAAATTCTAATTTTGAGAAACACAAAGAATCTTTCATGGAAGACTTTGATAATCATCCTATAACTGTTCAAATGCTAGCAGGGGCTGAAAACCCGGGGATGAATTTCCCCGGAGGACCATTAGGGGGAGTTAGCAACTTGTTTGCGTTTATGGGTTTTAAAGACGGGGAAGATCCAGCTCATAAACTAAGGAACATGTTGATTAAATATATAGTCCTTTTAAAAAACTATAGAGTAAAAACCTCCCCCAAAGGTATAATATATACTCATCGCGTTAAAATGCCCTCCATGGAAGATATCTATAGCACTACCCCCATGAGATGGACTTCGAGAAGCTGGATAAAAGGCGTTGAACACGGAATCTCAGGTTTTCAGTTTTTATTAAGAGGGTATAGAAAAGGTAGTGAATCAGGAGGAGCTTTTATGTCTAAAAAACAGAAAGTTCGTTCCGGCAAATTTCAAAACCAATCATATCTTTCTGCTTTGTATCGAGAGTTTCACAAAGTTTTAGCAACGGGTAAAAAAGGTATTAAAAGATGAAGGGCCAATTTGACCATCAAGTAATGCAAAGCTTTCTCCTGTGGTTTGACCACAATTTAATGCTTAAAGGGGAGGCATATACAAACACATCTGGGCAATATTACGATGTCTATGACCAGTATGATGGCTTTTATAGCTATGCTTTACCTTATAAGCAAATAGTTGCAGACCATTCTATAACTGGAGCAACAGATTATATACCCACTGGGGTTTATCTAGGAGGAGATTTTATTACCCCGTCTGGAACAAACGGTCCTGACGCTTACGATTCTTTTAGGGACATCGACTACAGCAATGGGACTGTAAACTTTGTCTCTGGGCAGACAGACACAATAACTTCCGTCTACTCTGTAAAAGATTTTTCTACATACTTATCTAGCGAATCAGAGGAAAAACTACTTTTTGAAACAAAATACAAGCTTTCTTCTGATGTGATTCAGTCTGTTTCAGGCTTAGCTCCTAAGGAGGTTACTTATCCAGTATGCTTTGTTCTTAATAAAGGAAGCCGAAACGAAGGGTTCACTTTTGCTGGAATGGATCAAACTGTTATGGATATAAGGGTTCTAGTTTTGGCTGATAGTCAATTTGACCTAGATGGAATTGGTTCAATATTCAGAGATAAGGTTCAGACTCATATAGCCATGCTTAAAGCTAGCGAAAATCCATTCAATGTATTCGGAGGCTATAAAAATCATACAAATTTCAATTATACAGGTGTAATAAACGGTAAAGGCGTAATAGATAGGCTTTATGTTAATGAGGTAGCGGTTTCGACGACAGATAGGTTAGGGTCAGAGGTTTCAAACAATAATCCGGATATATTTTTCGGTATGATTGACTTTGAAGCTATAGCTTATCGTTACCCTAGAGGGTCTTAGTGATATTTAATTTCACAATGACTTAAAAAAAATGTAATCATGACAAATAAAGGATTAAACTATTATGGCAAGAAATAGAGTAATTTATAACTCAGAGGCACTTTTCGCTGGCCAAAAAGTCGGAAAAAACTGCTACGAACAAGATGAGGGCACAAATAGCATTAAACAGTTACATCGTGTCCAGAACGCAAATTACAGCTTTAATGTCGCTAGAACTGATATTAATCAATTTGGTGAATTGGCTGCAATTGATAGGATCATTACCGATACCCCAACTGTATCTCTAGATTTCAGCTACTACTTGGCTAACTTCGCTAATGAAGATTTCTTAGGTTTTAACATTGGTGCAACAGGTAAGGGCACTGTAGATCCGTTTGGAGACGGAGAAGGCCTAACCACCGCAGTAAAATTCTACCTAGACGGAACTAAAGACCAAAGAAACTATTTTATTCAATCATCCGCAGAAGGTATAGACGCGATCAATGATGAGGACAACAGAAAGAAGAGTGTTATCGGTATAGGTAATGGCTTTTTAACCTCTTATAGTGTTGATGCTTCTGTTGGAGGTCTCCCAACGGCTAGCGTAGGTGTAGAGGCTCTGAACATGAATTTTAATAGCGGTTTAGTTCTGAGTCATTCAGGCATCGGCACTACTGACTATCGAAACTCTTGGAGATCAAGGGGCACTGGTGCTGGTGGTTGGTCCTCGAATAATAGCCAATTTTCTGGAGTTCCTATCCTTTACGATGGAGGCGGAACAAAGCTTGGTTTTCAAACAGGAGGATCTGCTAGCTCTGCAAATGATGGCTGGCAAGGTTTCTACACCCACAGCTCTGACAACGATGGTAGTGAATGGAGAAGCTCTGGAGTCAGGCTTCCATCTGTTAACCCTGTCGATGGACAAAAGAGTGCTGGAGTATACTTCTTACCAACAGCTAGTGGACACGCAGGAGTTGATGCTTCTGGACTGCTAAACCTTTCGACTCTTCGTCCGGGAGATATAAGAATGTATTTCAGGCAAGTCCAAAAAGGAGGCAATGTTGCCCTTAGCGGTTTCAGTGGAGCAGGAGTTACAGATGGTTCGGCTCAGTTCAAAGATCCCGATATACCGGGTGTCGAGCTTCCGACTCAATCTGGTTATAAACGAGAAGCAGCAGATGATGCACTAGGTGGAGAAGTAACAGCAGCTCACATTCAGAGTTTCTCACTAGACTTTGGATTGTCTCGGACTCCTCTGCAAAGGCTCGGAGTTAAATATGCTTATTCTAGAGAAATTGACTTTCCGGTAAATGTCTCTCTTTCTGTTGATGCAATTCTAGCCGACCTTACTACAGGTAACTTGGCAGATATCATTAACTGTGACAGAAGTTACGATGTCGCGATTGAAATGGCTGCTCCAGCTGATTGTATGGGTGGAGCTTCTCAATCTCATGACCTGAGAGGTTTCGACGGTAGACTTCCAGTAGCTACTTATATAATTAAGAATGCAAAACTGGATTCTGAATCGTTCTCTTCTTCGATCGGAGACAATAAGGGAGTTACTCTCGACTTCTCTGCTCAAATTGGCGGGCCAAACCAAAGTGGTAATGGCTTGTTCATGAAGGGAGTCACTGCATCTAATATAGAATCTCAACTTGAGAGTAGCAGCCCTGCCTTCCCGACAGAGACTACGACCATGAGCTAAAAATATCTAAGAATACCATATGGTTCTTTATCAAACCCCCGAATTTTCGGGGGTTTTTCTTTTTTTTATGTAGATTTTAATAGGTTAAAGGTATAATAGGTATATAGGTATGTCTTCAAATGATCAAAAACATATAGACTCGAAATTAGATGAGTTTATAAAGTTCCAAATAAACAGGAAAGTTATAAACCTCTATAAAACTTTTTTTATAATTCTAGAAGACCTTCAGGAACAAGGGTTCTTAAAAATGTCTTCAGCTTCTTATAGTAGAGTAAGAAAAAAAGTCTTAGATGGAGGTAATGATTGTATTCGAGAAATTGAAGATTACTTAGAAAAATTAGATGTTTCTATTAAAGACGATTATAATGTAGACGAATGAAAAAGCTTTACGAATTTACCATAGAGAAGGAAGAGGAAGTGGTAGACGAAGAGGTAATCCACGAAGACGATGGGACAACTACAACTAAGTCTAAAAAAATTAAAAAATTTGTTCCTTATAAATTCTTTATTAGAAAACCTTCTCATTCAATGATGGACGATGCTAGTCTATACTATGGAGTAGAACTAGCCAGATCGGTTAAAGCGGGGATGCTAACAGAATCTATGCTTAGAAAGCGGTTCGAAGACGATGGAGGCTTACTTTCTAAAGATGAAACAAAGCATTACGAAGATCTTTATGTAGATTTAAAACAAATCGTTGAGGATGTTTCTAAGATAGAAGGGTCTAACAAAAAACGAACAAAAGTTCAGACGAAGAAAATCGAAAGTCTAGAGAAAGAAAAACAGCTTATTTTGCGAGAAATTCAAGCGTTTGAAAACCAAAAGTCTTCCTTATTTAATCAAACAGCAGAGACTAGAGCCAGAAACAAGTCTGTAGTCTGGTGGGTTATAAGCCTAGCTTACGAAGTCAACTCAGAAGATGGAAAAGAAAGGCCTGTTTGGGGGACAACTTCTCAAGAAATGGAAGAAAGGATTGATGAATATTACGAGTGGAACGAATCTAATTCTGGAAGCTTATTCGACATGGAGTTAAAATTTAAATTCTTATATTATATTAGCTTTTGGTTCAACAGTTCTACTAGTAGTAAAGAATCTTTTGATGAAATCGCCAAAAGGGCTGATCAGGAAATAGCTACAGAGTTACAATTCGCTTTTGAAGAAGAAAGTTAAAAGCTCTGAGTTAAAATTAATTTTTTCAGAAGTAATAAGGGGCTACAGTGTTATTAATACTAAAGCTTTTGGAGAGGTAAATGTAAAACACTTAAACAGCCTAGACTCAGCCAGTATGGACATACTTAGGCAAAAATATTTTACAGATGCTGAAGACAAAGGACTCCCAACTGAAAAATCAAAACTAAAAGACCTTAATGAAGAAGGGGCTTGGACAGATAACGAGGAAAGATTCATAGAAGAGCATAAGTCTTATTTAGACAATCTAAAACAGACTAGAAGTCAGCTTACTCTTGAAAGAGATATTAAACCTGTTCAAAAGAAAATAGAAGAAGCTGAATCAAAAATATACAGAAGATCAATGTTAAGAGCAGAATTATTGGGCTTAACGTGCGATTTATATTCCGACAAAAAAATATCAGAGTATTTTATCTTATTTTCTTTAAGAAAAAATGATGAATTATTTTTTTCTCCAGAAGATATAGATAATTTAGACCCAGAGACAGTAAATGAAATTAAACTAAAATATACAGAAAAAATGCAAAAGTTTAATTCTGAAAATATAAAAAGAATATCTGTGTCTCCTTTTTTCTTAAATTTTTATCATCTCGCTGACAAAAACCCTCAAGTTTTCTATGGTAAACCTATAGTAGAGCTTACTTTTCATCAAGCAGAGTTGGTGACTTTTGCTAGAAGATATATGAATTTAATGGAAAACGCCAAAAATCCAGCCCCCGAATACCTTTATAACGACCCAGATGGGCTTATAGATTACTACGAAGGAGCCAGAAACGCTGATCATCTAGTAGATTCCGGCGAAGATAAAGACGCTACTACCATAGTTGGAGCGACCAATAAAGAGATGGAAAAGCTTGGTCTTGACAAGCAAGAAGGTCAATCTACTAAGAAAATCAGCCTTGCAGAGCAGGCCTCCAAAAAGGGCGGTTCCTTAAGTATGGAGGATTTAATGAAGATACACGGCGTTAAATAGTGTAATTGCTATAACAGGATAAGGTTATGGCAAGTGTTAGACTAGACGCAGAAATACGCGTAGACGCAAGGAAGACCGAAAGAGAGGTCCGAAGAGCTCTAGGTCGAGCTGAGAAAGGAGTCAAACTCAAGCTCGATGACCGCTCTTTTACTCAGCCTTTAGGCAGGATTACTGGTAACTTAAACGAGTTTCAGAAGTCTATCGACGCTTCTAATGCACGTGTTGTAGCGTTCGCTGCTTCCGCTGGCATATTATATAAATTAACTCAAGCCTTTGAATTCTTAGTTAAAACTACAATAGATGTAGAAAAACAACTAAAAGATATAAATGTAGTATTAGGGGCTAGTTCCGGAAATTTAAAAAAGTTTAGTAACGAGCTATTCTCTATCGCCGGTCAAACTGGGCAAAGCTTTAAGGCGGCAGCAGAAGCCGCAACAGAATTCTCAAGACAAGGTCTTGGTCTGGAGAAAACCTTAAAAAGAACAAAAGACGCGTTGGTTCTAGCAAGGCTTTCTGGAATGGATACAGTCGAGGCTACCAATGCTCTTACGGCAGCTGTAAACAGTTTTAGTTCAGCAGCTTTAACTACAACTCAAATAGTAAACAAATTAGCGACAGTTGACGCAGCTTTTGCTGTTAGTTCAACCGATCTAGCTGAAGCAATTAAACGTTCCGGTGCATCTGCTCAAGCAGCAGGAGTCGAATTTGATCAACTCCTTGCTATTGTAACCGCGGTTCAAGAAAGAACAGCCCGAGGAGGAGCTGTAATAGGAAACAGTTTAAAGACTATATTTACCAGAGTAGCAAGACCTGAAGTATTGAATCAGTTGCATAAGCTTGGAGTAGCGGTAGAGGACACTAAAGGAAGAGTTCTTCCTGCTATGAAAATACTCGAAGGCTTCGCTCAAAAATTCGACCAACTATCTGATTCCACAAAAGCAACAAGCGCGGAGTTACTTGGAGGAGTTTTTCAGGTTAACAATTTAAAAGCTGCATTATTTGACCTAGGAGCCGAATACAGCAGGTATAAAAAAGCTGTAGAAGTGGCGGGCACTGCGACTCATCAAGCTACACTAAGAAACGAAGAGCTAAATACTACCCTGTCTGCACGTTTAAACAAGTCCATGCAACACGTCTCAAGATTGGCTTCTGACATGGGGGAACTAACCGTAAAGCCTTCATTGAATGTAGTATTAGATTGGGCGGACTTGCTCTTACCAGACCCCGCACAAATAGACAAATCAACTAGAGGCATATCCGAAATGATCGGAGAGGGTTTACTGCGTGGGCTTGGTCAGTTTATGGCGGGTCCCGGTTTGGTTGGAGGAATAATGGTTGTAGGTAAGTTTTTGAAGAATTTTGCTGTCTTCGCTCGTCAAGCTATAGTTGACATCGGATTAATGTCGAAAAAGTCTCAGGAGATAAGAGCGAACGAACACTCCCTGCGGTCCATTTACACTCAAAACTTATCTATAGTTAAACAGCTCCAAGACGGAACCATTACGAGGGCTCAAGCGGAAGAAAGAATTTCTGCGGCTTTAGCTAAACAAGCAAGCCTTATGGCTACTATTTCAGGAGCCTCTAAAGCTGGAGCTGCGTGGTATGGCGTAGCAACAAAAAGTATGGGATCAAAAGTCCCTCCGGGAAGATCTTCTGGACATATACCAACCGCTAGCCACGGTTTTGTTCCCCAAGGTGCAGCGATGGCAGAGATAGCAGGAGCCTATGCAGCCGGATATACCCCCGGTCAGGTACGAAGCACAAATATATCTGGCATTGGAAAAGTTGTTTATAACACAAGGGAAAAGATTAAGAAAATTCCCGGAATGTCTCAACCTGCAATTATACCTCCGGCGAGCTCTAAGGGAGGGCAAGCCTATAGAAAGAATTTTGAAAAAGTTAATGGCTTTACTCCTGCGGCAGGGGGCCTGACCCCCGATTATGAAGAGATGCTTAGACTGCTAAAAGAAGATGAAGCGAAAAAAGCAGTATCAAGAAGGATGTCAAGAGCGGCAAATCGAGCCAACTCACCGCTGGGTAGAATAGAGGCTATGACACGCGCGCACGGAGGAGGAGGATGGGGATCTACAGCAACCAGAATTACAGACACAGGAGATCTTAGAGCGATGGGGGCAAGAGGAGAAGTGGGCCTCTCGAACAAAGCGAAAAAAGAAGTCGGTAGAGTTTATGCGAATTTAATAAAAAAAGCTGAGGCAGGCACCCTTACTATGGAGCACGAAGCTAAAGCCAGAAAACATTTAGTAAAGAAATATAAAATAGCTAGCTCGTCTATGGATTTGCTTTCAGGCCAAGTCGCAAAACAGGTTGAAATAACAAGCGCCGGTAACGCAGCAGCTGAGAAAGTAGCGCAACAACAGCAAGAAGCAAAAGCTGCGAGAGCGCAGAAATTCCAGAACATAGCAATGGGCACAGCCTTGTTGCTGCCGATGATTATGGGTGGGGTTCAAACTGCCTTCAGAAGAGAGAATGAAAAAACTGGAGCAGACGCTCTATTTAACAGGCAATTAGGAGCTGGGACTGGTGCGATTAGCACAATAGGAGGTACTGCAGCGATGGGGGCTATGATTGGAGGAGGGCTTCCCGGGGCAGCAGTCGGAGCAGGAGTTGGAACTATTTTGGCTCTGCCGGATATTATTGACGCTTTTTCTTCAGAGCTACCGGAGCTTAAAAAGGATTTTGAGCTAATGCAAGAACGCTTAAACTCAATACATGGAGCTGCTCAAGGTTTCGAAAAGTCATTAATGCTTGTGGAAAAAGTTTTCACAGGAGAGATAAAAGGCCAGAAAGCTACAGACATATTAACAGAATTAGGTAACTCATACGGAAGACTCCCCGCAGGAACGGTCGGCTTAGCTGAACAAAATAGTTTTATGGATGCAATCCATACGTTCCTACAATCAAAAGGAACAGACGAGGCGGCTATCAAACGAATCAGAGAAGGCACTGCTACCATCTTAGAAGGAGGGGCAAGGCAGCAAGAGATACAAGGCCAACATTTAATGATGGAACAAATGGTCAAGGACAGGGGTATGTTGGGGTTTGGCACTACTACCGAAGGCCGAGCTTCAAGTTTCGCTCAGCAAATGATGCAGGCGGATCAGGGCGGAGGCAAGACAATGCAGGGCATTCTTCTTAAGAAGTTCATGGACTCAAATATAGAGAGAGCAACTGCGGCTGGGGAACCTGTTTCTCATAGAACAAAGCGAGTGAATCGTGAGGCAAGCATGATTAAGCAGGCTACTGATTCGCACCCTTTCGCTGTGTCAAGAGGCGCAATAACAGATAAAGACATTATAGACGCGATGCCTTCGGAGTTGAAGGCTCGTTTCAAAAGAGATTTTACTTCAAAGTCAGAGACTGTCCCGTCAGGTGGACGAAAAATATCTGATTTGGCTATTCGTAATGAGTTATCTAGGTACATTGAAGAGACGTTTGAGATGTTAGCTTTCTTGAAAGACTTTAAGCCTCTGGAAGGCGAAGAGCAGATGGACGTTAAAGATTTTCACAACCAAATTAAAGAAATGGTTGATTGGTACGGAAAATTAATCAGGCGGATGTCAGAGGGAATTGAACTTTATAAAGGAGCTCTGAATATCGAAGCTGCTAGATTTAGCGCCCAAAGCCAAGGCTTTATTGCTTTACAGAGCGGACAGACTGACTCAAGAAATATTGCCAGACTCCAATATGAGGCTGGTGTCAAGCAGGCGCAGTTAAACGCTCAGAAGTCGTTTGCCAGACAAATGCCAAAACATATGGAGATGATGACTCCGGGACGCCTTCGAGAGTTTTTTGAGCCATATATTAATTTGAATGAAATGGGATCTAGGACTAGTTTTGGTCCATGGGCTGATGCTGTTAATAAACAAATGAATGAAAAATATAAGGCTGGTCCTCCTATTATTAAAAAAACGCCGCCCACTAAACTTGGCTTACAACGTTCAGCGCCAGACAGGATCTCTACCGTTATGCCGGGTGGGAGCAAGTCACGTACAGAAGAAGTCCTCGACTTTTTACATTCATCACTAATGCATATAGGCGCTTCAATTAAAGCCGCCAAAGGACCATTTGGAGAGATGGATTCCCGAGGCAATAAAGAGCTCTCGGACGCCCGAAGAGCTGCGGGTGATAGGCTCATGGCTATTTATCCAGAGTTTCAAAAAAAGGGTCGCGATGAATCAGATCGTTTAAAAAAAGAGAGACTAAATCTAGAAGAAAAAGAATTAGCGCTAGTAAAAAGTGTCATAGCTATAAGAACTACTGAGATGGCTCAGATAGAAGCTCATGGAATAAAGTATATAGCAGAGCTGCAGAAAATACAGCAAGCTAACATGAAAGCTTTTGGTGGAGGAATTTCAGGCTTCTCAAGTCGTTCAGGAACAGCACGGTCAACAGAATTCCAAGTTAACAGAATGGGCATGGGTATGCGTGGAATTTCTGGCCGCCAAAAAGGGCAAATGGCTCTTCAAAACTTAGACTCTTGGGCGCAGATAGCAAGGCTTCTACCAGAGAGAGAAATGAGTGGAGATATGCTTAAAAGCATGGGAGGAGGACAGCTTAAGTCGTCGTTAGTATCGCACTATGACATAATGACCAAAGGGATGGGAATGAATTTCACTCAAGGAGATTTAGAGAGGATAGCTCAGTCTCAAATAGACCAAAGACTTAAGCCTACTGATGAGGACCTTGCTATACCTTTGCAAGAAAGCATGAATGATATTCTCAAAAGCTTGCATGACGAAGGGTTTAGCATAAAGAACGTCGACGAAATGGCGTCAAAAATTTACAACGCCGTAAAAGCCGCACGTGAGGGAGGCCCTAATCCGAGCAAACCGGATTCGAACCGCAGCGGCAATATGGATCGGACAGGATGGGTAGGCCCCATCACCAGCGACGGAGATGGCCTGCATGTTACTATTGGAGCGACCTCTGGCGATATCAGAGGCAGACGCAGGACAGGAAGCCCGGGGATTGGCTTTCCTACTCCGGTGAGAGCTAATCAAATGGAGGCTAAAAGCACTTTCCTTGACAGCATGGGAGAAGGCTTCTTTATGAACACTTCGTCTTTTGCGGACGGAATGAAGGGCATGGGAAATATGATGTCCGAAATATCAAACGATCTTAGGACAGGCTTTAAAGGTGCGTTACGCGAAGCTATGTTCTCCGCAGAGAGCCTAAGTGACGCCTTAAGAACAGCCGCAGTAAGCCTATTAGACAACTTGAGCTCAAAAATATTTGATGTCGCGTTTGACGCAATGTTTAATGCGGCAGGAGTTAGTCTAGGTTTTGGAAAAGGAGCTAAAGGCGGATATGTTACGACTAGAGGCATCCAAGGGTTTGCTGGCGGCGGGCTTGTAAGAGGAGGAACTGGGTTTAGGGACGATGTCCCAGCTATGCTTTCTCAGGGAGAGTTCGTCGTTCGTAAAAGTGCTGTAGACAAATATGGAGCAGGAAACTTAAATGCTCTTAATCTCCAAGGAGGAGGAGGAGTTAATTTGAATGCCCCTAATACTCTTTCCCCCAATGATCCCAAAAGGCCTACTAGCTTTAAGTATAATATAAGCCCGAGACTTTCAGCCTTAGCTGTAACTGACGAAGACAGGCCTGATGTAGCAAGAAGAAGGAGCGCCGCAGATGCTATAATGAGGAATAACATGCAGCATCAAAAAGCTATGCAGGCTTACAAGGCTCAACAAAGCGGTAGGTTAATCCAAGCTTATACTAGCGCGGCTATGATGTTTGCGTCTTACGGAATGGTAAAGGGAGCGGGAGGCTTCGACCAAAAAGGAGCAGGACAAATGAGGCCCGGAGCAAATCCGGGCGGAGGAATGTACAATGTAGGCAGAGCATCTGGAGGATTCATTCCGGGTTTTGCTTCAGGAGGATACGTAGACAACGTTCCTGCTATGCTGATGGGCGGCGAAATGGTTATGAACCGAGACGCTGTCAATAAACATGGCCGAGGCTTCTTTGAAAAAATCAACAAAGGTCAAGCCCAAGGTTTCGCGGAAGGAGGGTTCGTTGGAGGACTCGAGGGCTCTGAGTCTTCTGGGTCAGGTAGCTTTGACCTTATTGATAGGCTCATAGAGTCTAACGAGGCCTTAAAGAGTTCTATAGACGAGAGTAAATTCGGGAAAAATAATGAAAACTCAGGAATGTCCTCCCCCGCGGCTGCAAGCTCTGCCAATAATAACGTCACCGTCAACATTAACATAGATAAAGGAGGGAGTGCTAAGTCAGACGCTAGCGCATCCTCTAATGGTAGCGGAAACGCAGATTCTCAACGAGATGAAGAGCAGAAAGCTATAGCAATGAGCGAAAGCATTAGGACAGCCTGCTTAGATGTAATACTAAATGAAAAACGCCCCGGAGGGGCGCTTTCAAGACATGGCATATCTCCTGCGTAATTTATAAATTATTAAGTCTTTCTTCTAACTCTGCTATTTTTCTATCTAGTATAGATATAGTCTTATTGTAATGAGATTCTGTTACGTCATTTGTTCCGGGAATAAATGGCATTTTACAATGAGGAGTGAAGTCTCTAGTAATAGTTGCTTCTCTATTAAATGCAGAGTTTCCCTTGTGGGGATGTTTTGTTTCTAATGACCATTTTTCAAAAGAAAGTTTCCCTCCTTGAACACTTTGTTCAAAAGGGGATTCTAAGGAGACTTCTGAGGAAGATCCTTGAAGCTCAACATCCAATACTGTTTTTGTAATTATTTTGATATTGCCGCTTTCTATAAAGTTTATTTCTATTTCAGCCCCTGATCCATATCCGCCTTTCATTCTGCTTACTTCTTTTTCAGCGAATTGTAATAGATACCTACCTCTATTTTCTAGAGATACTTTTCTAATTTCCCCTTTCGATCCTATCTCTTGAACTTTAAAAGTAGCTACAAAAGATTTTCCTTCAAAAGAGTCTTTTACTGAGTTTTCGTTTTCTATTTCTAGTAAGTCTCCAGTTGAATAACCGCTTCCTCCTTGTTTAAGAAAAAACTCATCTACAAGATGTTCTTTAAATGATATTTTAATTTCATCTCCTGTATTAAGAAATGCAGATACGTCTTCAGGAATAGAAATAATAGAATTACCTTTATTTTCAAATTTTTTAATAAAGAAATGTTTTTCCGTATCTAATATAGTATATAGAGTCGATATGTCTTGTACTTTTAAAAAACTGTTAGACCTAATTGAAGACCAATCTGCAGAAGTCCCTGCGTATACCTTATTAGAACCTTTTGTTAAGTTTACTGTTGAGAATTGTTCGTTCATTATATTTTAATTTTAAGAGCCCCAAGATAAATCCACTACATTAGATAAAGCTATTGCTTTTCTTCTATATTCTATAGACTGCTCTGTCCTTTTTCCATATGCATTAATTACACTTCCATCAAAGGTATCATACGGATAAACACAAAAGAATTTTGACGGACTATCTATTACTTCATCTGGAATTTTAATTTCGAAAGACTCCTGATCTATATCCGAGTCGCCTTCGCCTTGCATTGAGTCGTCTGGCTCAAATTTTTCAGTTATTGCTGCGATTTCTTGGTCTACCGTCTTTTGAGTTATAGTTCCATCTTCATTTTGGACTTCTTGCGCTCCCACTTTTCTTGTTATAGACTCCGAAGTCTTAAACGAGTCTATTGACGCTAAACCGTAAATTTGCCCCCTGTCGAAATACGAGGTTCCTGATACGTTTTTTACATTAGACATATAAACTATAAAACCTCCATTAGCTATGTCAGCTAGTCTTTCTGAGGCGAACCCGTCACTAGATACATCTTCTTGTTTCAATACTGGCGAAGCGGCTCTGGTGTAATATATCATTCTGTTTGGCTTGATAGATAGGATTCTCTTCTCTGGCCTAGAAATAGTAGCAACGCAAATTGAATCCACTTCAATCCAATACCCTTTTCCCGCAGATGAAGCAGGAGCTTTTACCCCTTCGTAGTTTTGTAGTAATAAATAGAATTTATTATTTTTTGTTACAAAAGCTTTTTCAGAGTTTATATCTACGTTAGCAGCGGTATATGCATTTGAGCTTACACTGTAAGCACTGAAGCTTCCTGTTGTTATTTCCGCGTCTCCCGGTTTCCTCAAAAGAAAAGTTGGTATTCTTGGATTGCTGATAGTTACCCTGTCCCAGCCTGTATTCGTCCCTGCATCGTCATCAGATGTCGAAAGGTCAGCTGTTGGATATCTACCTAAGCCATCAGCAGAAGCTGAGGTTTTTCCTCTAGATTTGTTTATCACTTCTACAACGATATCGAACTCCCTAGGAGGCCCGTACTCGTACAAGTAGTTTAACTGAGCTCCGTTTGAGTCTGTAAAGTCCAAAAGGTCTTTTATAGAAATCTGAATCTCCCTTGAGTTCATTTTCACTGGGTCAGAGGCTGTGCTTGAAACTTCGAAACATTTTCTTACAAATTTAGCATTTGAAACATTCGAAGAACTGTCTAGATTTGTGAATTCTGTGGCGCTAGCCCAAGGGGCAGCATAAGTAGGGAAGTCTTTAAAATTATATAGGCTCCCTAAGCCATTAGTAGAGTTGTGGTCGACTGACCGTATAGTCATTAGATAAAACATTTCACTAGCTGTTGGCAGCGGGTCTCCTTTAATGCTTTTGCTTGCCCCTAGAATGCCATACAGGCCCAAGAAGTTTATTGATGTTCCTAAAGTGTTCACGCTCCACGACATCGTAAATAAGGTTGAGTCTTGTATGTATACGTCTGCGTTTCCCCCGATGGTATTTGATACAGCTAGATCATCCGAGTTATGTAAGCCCGCTATCTCTATGTCTTGGACACTCTGATCTACTTGAGTTTCGTCTACTGACACCATCTGGAATACTCCTTCGCTAAATTCGCCATAGTAGTTCATGCTAAAGAATGCGAAACTATATAAGCCCGGTGTTTTACTAGCGGCTATAGTATCTTCCATTACTCCTAACGAGCTTCTAGTAGAAAAAGGCTGAAGAAAATGATCAGCATAGTTGTCATTTTTTGGTGAATTAGGGGAGCCTAATTGGTTGCGTTCGACATCTAAAAAGAAATTCTCCTTTAAGAGGGGGTTTTTCCCTTGTGCTTCAAACTTTTGGTAAACAAAAATATTAGAAGTATTGTGATCTGGATCATCATAAGTCACTTCTTTTCCTTGCTCATCCTTCTCTGTCTTCTGTTTTACTTTAGCAGAGTATACTATTTGCCCATTACGAAATGATACGGTAACTTGGTCTGGTTTTTTGGGAGGAAGTTTGGAGTGAAATGGGGATTCAGGTATCTGAGACTCAAAGTCTGTTTCCACTTCTGCAAATTTTCCGGTTTCGTATTGCAGTCCCATTACTTCTATTTGCCCGCCATCTGCCTCTCTAACACTTAGAGCTGAATAAAGTTGAGGTTCTGGATTTGAGCCGACAGGGTCATGTATAGTATAAGTTAAAGGAATCGTTCCCATCTCAGAGGCATTTAAACCTAAGTCATAATTACCTGTATTTATATAATCAGCTTCATATTTAGTTCCTGTTAATGTAATTTCAATTAATCCATTTCTAAATTCTCCAGATGGGCCAGACATGCGGGAGATGTATCCATGAGCGTCGTCATGGTCCGATCCTAAAGCATGCCCTGTCCAGAAAGTGTATTCTAGTACTTGAGACCTTCTTATATCATCTATGTCTCGACTATCTCCAATTGTAGTGGTTACAGGATCATAGTGGTAAGTTGGAGCCATCAAAGAAAGTACTCCTGATCCCATATCTTCGCCTTCTACATTTTTCATGCCTTCAAAAGACATGTATCTGTCTAGAGTTATAACAGCTCCCTTGTCGTCATTTATTCTTATACCAGAAAGTCTTCCTCCGAATTTATACTCTGACCTATTTGAATCACTAACCCTAAATATATCGCCGGGCCTTAGATAGGCTCCTTCCAGTCCAGCATTAAAGCCAACTGTCTCTGTCTGCATGTTTTCTGTCAGAAGAGTCCACCTTCCCCATCTCATGGCTTGAGTCTTACTTGTCGCCCCGTAAGCCGTAACCTCTACTTCTCTTTCTCCGTATTTTTTTATGCCTTCTATATCTTTTACATATTCTACAGCGGGTCTGTAGAATTCGTTTCTATCAAGGTATTTTACTACAGCTATGTTATGTCTTGCTTTTTTGTTACTGGATTGATAATTAAAAATCCCATTAACGACATTACTGTTATTAAACACCATTACAGGATCTTTTAGAGAATCTTGTACGGCGAAAATACTTCCTTGGCCGTAATAAGCTATACCTCTAAATATACTAGCCATATTGTTAATGACTTTAAAAGACTCTTCTCTTGTATTTAAAAGTATATTTGCTGAGAACCTAGGTTCTAGCCCTCCTTCTCCGTCTGGCACTAACTGGTCGCAATATTGACCTATCTTATACAAACTCCATTTGTCTATATCATCTTCATCTACATAATCTCCTAGTCCGTATCTTTTATTGATTAGTAGATCATAAAAAACCCAAGCTGGATTATCTGTCCATTGATCGAATTCTTTAAAAGTACCGTCCCATACATCAGTAGTTCCGTTTACAGTATAATCGCCAAGTTCCTCTTGGCTTAAACCGCTTATATTCAACACCACTTGTGATACAGATTGGGAGTAGTCGCTTGTAGTATCTGGGGCATTTGCGTCAGATTCAACACTTAAGTCTACAATTGCGTCTTGGTCTCCGTCCCAAGACCCTATCTCTGTTCCCGCTGATACAGTTCCGTTTGCATTTCTATGAAAGGAAAAATCGGGAGTCAAAGTTTTTCCAGCTTCATCGTTTTGGCTTAAGCCAGTAGAGCCTTGGTATCTAGCTCCTCCGCTGATTTGGCCGTAGTTCCTTAAAAGTGGGTTGTAGTTGCTAGGAAGTTTAACCTTTTTCATTCTCATGTCAAATTTCCTACTAGGAATTTGAGAGAAAAACTCCGCAGAAAACTTAGAGCTTACTATTGCCGAATGAGGGTAAGAGAAAGAGCTCCTATATATCTCCGTTAAGCTGTCAACAAAAGAAGTATTTTCATATCTAGAATCTAAGGAGTCAAAAGTCTTCCTTATAACTGTTACTTCCCACCCAAGAAAATCTTCTCTTTCTGATAAATTTGGCAGACTTATCTGAGTTGAATTTACAAACCCTTTAGTGATTCGCCCCGTGCAACTTTCATGTCTCTCTCTGTTAAAAGTTGATCTTACAGCCTCAGGCATTTCAGAGAAAACAGTGAATATCGGTTTCACTTGGATCATATACTTGATGGTAGAATCTCTTGCATCTCCCATCTTTTTTGCGTTTTGCATTTCTCTATATTGTAGGGAGGCTATTTTTATGTTAACCTGCACTGCAGCGCAGTTTTTGTTTAGTACTCTATATTTTCTTTGGTTAATGATAGCCCGTCTGTGCCCGTCACTATCTGGATTTTTCGGGTCATATAATTCATCAAAATTCTCGGACGGAGAAGAGTGGCCTCTGCCTAAATTAGAATAGTCAAAGTTTGGCCCTCTTAGCCTCTCGCTTATTACTCTCGTTTTAGTCGCGCTCCTTGTCACATCTCGACTAAAGCTCGATTCATCATCGTCCCGTAGGCCATCAGCAGTCCCTAGAACCATTGCCATATCAATATTGGCGTAATTTAGTTGCTCGGAAGAATCTACTAATGGTACGTCGTTCCAGTATACAGACCTTAGCCATCTAACATTATCAGAGCTAGCTACGTCTATTGATTCTCCAGCAGCAGAAGACTTCGCCTCGAAAGCTCCGTAGGGTTTAAAGCTTCCTGAAACATAACCTATATCTCCAGACTGTCCTGAATAATAAAACTGTCCTGAAACTAATCCTTCCAACTCTCCCTCTGATACCAAGTCAAGAACTTGAATTTGAGTTCTTGATATAGCTTTTTTACCTCCACCGATCTTGGCTAAAATACCTTCGGGGGCAATCTTTGGTGTCCTTGCTTTTTTATGAGCACCAGCTAAGAATATTCCTGACTTGTCTTCTATCATGTTAGCTTGTGTAAGTTGGTTTATCAGCCGGATCTGCCGAGAGATAATCTACGTCGTAGCTTGCTGCAATAATCTGACTCCCTACTAAAAGCCTTCCATACCCAACAGGAATGGGATTGCCTTCTTCGGTAGTGTTTTGAGGGCCATTAAACATGTAAGAGCCGATACTCTGGTCAACCTCGCCGGGTCTAGGGGGTTTTGAAAGCAGATTTGCTAGTCCAGCAGCGAACAAGCCAAGTCCCGCCATGATCATTGTGTATCCCAATGGGGCGTTAGTGGGCACCATTATTATCCCGATAACTATTAGGACAACAGCTACTATCATTGTTAGAATGTTCATCCCGTCCCCAGCTCCTTCAATTACCGGTATTATGTCAATTGTTTCTATGTAGTCGCCTTTAATACATAATTCTGAATTACTTATTGATTCAGGAATAGAAGGGTCAACTGGCCCATCATGTTCAAAGTCTCTACCGTTAATCAAAACGTTATATTTTAAGTTATCTTTATGGTCTTTAATTAGTCTTTTTTTAAGACTATTATTAGTTTGACTGTTAATTGCATTGATAGCTTCTGAAACACTTTTTACCGCTAAAGACCAATTTGATTTCTTGACACTTTTACCTAAATGTCCATGAAGTTTAATTTGTACTAGTTCCTTTTTCATTACATCATATTCTTATGTCTCATTCTTACTACTAGCCCTCTACCTTGAAAATAACTCATTGTTTCTATAGTTGATTTAGTTGGGTATGGGTGATGCATTACCTTGTCTCCTCCTATATATACAGCGCAGTGAGAATAAGCTTTTACAAGCCCGTTATCTGACAGTATTAAATCATTTTCTTTTATATCTTCTTTTTTTTCTATCAGGGAGAATCCTCTTTGTCTAAAAAGAGTAATTAATTCATCATTGTTTCTCCTATTATATCTCCAAAATTCTGGATGGTTTTTCCATTCTCCCGGCTCAATCTCTCTAATTTGGTGGTTAATATCTTTTATATTGATGTTTAGATTTCTTTTATAATAATCTCTGACTAATGTAATACAGTCAATTTCATTAGTTATAAAATCTCTTCCAATCAAAGGTAATTCAAAAAATTGATCTGGTTTATAATTTGAGAACTCATCTTCTTTTATTGCATATATGAAAGACTCTAAATTTCTTTTATGGGCGTAATATTTATCTGTTAGAGTAGGTTCTGTTCCTTGTGGGTGGGAATGGTAAAAAGCTGCTACATCATCTATATTTACGTTTTTTAAGTCAGCAAAGTTTATAGCAAAAGTTTCTTCTGGGAAGCCACTAGTATTTTTGCAAGCATGCAGATCGCCGTTTTTTAACAAAATCCCACAACATTCCTTAGGAGATTCTTCTAAGGCTTGTTCCTTGATTTTAGTTTTATGTTCTTCTGTTAATTGCATTTTAAGTGATAAAATTTATTTTTTTTAAGAGAGTATATTATAAAAGGCACTTCTAGTTTCTTAGACATCCTCTCGTCTGCAGCGGAAGGACCATCTGTTTCTGGATGAGAATGAAATGCAGCTTTTATATCTCCTATATGAGAAGTATCTAAATATTCTTTACAAGAAATTTCAAAATACTTTTGAGGCTCTGGGTGAACATTCCTACATTTTTTAAAAGACATTTCCCCGTCTTGGCCTTGATATAGTAGGCCACAAGCTTCTGTTTTAGGCGACTTCTCAGAAAACCTTTTCATTTCTAAATAGATTTTATCAGGAATTTTCATTATACCGCTCTCTGTTTTTGCGCAGACGGAAACCCTCCGAAAGGTAAAGCAGAGTTTCTATACCTCAGTCTACATCCTCTAACATCTTTTGTGCACTCGTCAGCTAACCAATATTCTTGATTTGGAGGCTTGGTTCCTTTTGGAATATCTCCTTTAGCTATAAAATAATATTTAACTAAATCCTTCTGGACATAAACAAATTCTCCCTTAGAATACCCTATGTTCGGCTTCCAGTCTCCTTTATCGATAAAGGAGTCTTCAGACATTGATAGTAAATTCCTAAACTCTACTCCTATTTCTGTAGCCTTGGGAACCGCTTTAAAAGTGCTGGCTATGGTTTTATCTCCATGAACAGAAGTGATTCTATCCGCGTACTCGTAACAGCACCCTTCTCCCCTATATGACCAAGGGCACCTTTCGCTCATTATTATCCTTCTGGGAATCCTAACTCCTTCGACATCCAGTTTTGAAGCTAGTTCGAATTCTATAACGTATTTATTTTCAGTAGATTTTCTTTCTATATAATATATTTCCCTCGGAAATTCAGCTTTAGTGTCAGGAGCAAATCCCTGAGGAGCTTCTCCTCCTGCGAAATTTTCAAAATCTAGAAACTTAGCAAATGTTTTATATCTAGTGACCTTAGCTCCTACGAAATCGTCGAGCACCCTGATTTTGCTTTTTAATATAGCCAAAGCGTTTACGCTAGAGTCGTTTACAGCTAGGCCCATTTTAGGCTTTGGTAAAGTTCCTTGCATTGTAGACTCAAACCCACCCATCTTAAAAGGTGCGGGATAGTATTGATCCCCTCTCCAAATTATAGACTTTCTTTGGCTTAAGTATGGTTGACTATTATGAAATCTTAGAATTCTTTCGTGTTCGTTCTCAGTCGTTTTCGAAAAAATAAATTGATTATCTTCTAAAATATCACTTAAATCTATTTCGAACATGCTAATTACTGCAGATGGGCTAAGTTGAACAGCCTCTTTCATCAGCGCCTTTGAGGCGGATTTAGCTTGAGTCGTAGTTAATTGCGTATAGTCTGGCATTTTATGCAGCTACTTCTTCAAATGTTGCTTGAATAGTGAAATTATCAAAAAAATTAAAATTATTGCTCCATGACCTACAAACAAAAAATCTTTGAGCACTAGGATTATATGGTTCTGGAGGGGAAAACAAAAAGCTTTCTGTAGATTTTCTAGTATGTAAGAAATGAAGTATCGCTGTCGCTTCCTTTTTTCTTCTCTTGTCAAAGTTCACACTAATCGTTATTAGGTCAGAATTTATAGTTTCTGATACTCTTTGTTCGTACCCGTCTCCAAATACCACCTTATTTACCATTGGTTGGTGAGCAACAGAGCTTGCGTAAGAAGGTTTCCAGATAAACTCCGGAATTTTCGCCCCTTCTACTTGAGCTATTCCTCCCCAAGCCTCATCTGATAAAGTTGGAGCTAAATCAGAGCCATGCCCACCTGAAGTGACATCTTTTCGGGCGTAGTAGTAGTGAAATGTTTTTTGGACGTTTTTATCTGGCTGAGTATTTGTTGTGGCAACAGTCACGGTTCCTCCAGAGTTAACCCATTCGGTTACTACCTTAACTACATCGTTTTTATCGTAGTTTTGACTAGCTTCATACAGCTCTTGCCCACGCTTGTTTAAAGTACTTGTTTCGTATATATTAGCCATTTCCTTAAACCCTTAATAGAATTTACACTAAATCGCGGTTTATTAGTGTAAATAATTCGGAATGTCGTTTATTCCGGGTCCATTAAGGTTAAGGAGAGAGAACCAAAGGTTCTTTATTAATACCAATGAGGTAAGAGGTGCTCAAAGCGTACAGTTTTCTTATGCTGTCCCTTCAGTGCCCCTGCGTCATATAGGTCAAACAGGTGTTCATCATGTCGTGGATGGCCCTTTTATCGGAAACGCGTCTGTTTCTTCGTTTATTTTTACTGGCGACCCATTTATTAAATATACAGGGGATTCCCCGTTTAACGGCTACCTGTACGAGACAGAAGAAGGCAAATCTCTAGATCCTGACTCAATAGATATAGCTTTTACTTCAGGTTTTTTGAATTCTTATACTTTGAATTGTGGGATAGGGCAGATCCCTAGAGTTGATACGCAAGTTGGGGTAGTTGGTAATATAGGAAAGCTTCCCTCCGGAGAAGCTACTTCTTCTTTAGTAGCTAGCCACTATCATGAGATAAACTATAATTCAACTAAAGATTTTGATTTAAAAATAGCTGACCCAAGAAGTTTGAAAATTAGCATAAACGACTTTGAGTCTAATAGACTAAATTCTTTTTCAATATCTATAAATGTGCCGAGAAAGCCAATTTACGCCTTAGGAGAAAAAACCCCTGTAAGTGTAGAAAGAAATTTTCCAATAGAAGTCATGTGCAGTTTTCAAATAGATTTAGATGCTCACAATATGGGGGCTAAAGCAGGATATCAGCATAAAGTGTTAAGGGACTTTCCCTGTTCGGAGACTGTCGAGGACTTAACTTTAAGCTTTTACGACCACTATACAGAATCCGAAATTGTTTCTTATTCTTTCTCTGATTTACTTTTGGTTTCTCAGTCTCACGGGGCTAATATAGACGGAAACTCAGTGGCTTCCTTAGGCTATAGAGCCTTGATAAATAAAAACAAGTTATGATATATTATCAAGATGTAGATATAGCTTTACAGCCAAAAGGGGCAGCCGGTTGGACCGGAGTCCTTGCCCAGCAAGCTCGCCTGCGTATCTCGAATACTCCCGCCGAAACCTATTCAGTAGGCAGAAAAGGGTCAAGTTATGTTTCTCCAAATGGACCTGCGCAAGCTTCGATTAGTATTTCGTACATTTTAGAAGCTCAGTCGGAACCTTGTTTCGAAGTTGTTAGACTTTTAAAAGATAATAGGCAAGCTAAGACTAGAATTTCATTTGCCGGTACAACTGGAGACTTCTATCTAAACTCTTATCAAATAAACTCAACCCCAAATAGATTGTTACAAGCTTCAGCTACGTTTCAATGCTATGATTTAATTACAGGCAAACATGCTGGGAATTTTGGGAAGCACGGTTCTGCAGGGCTAGCAGCTATTGATTATAATACTACAAAATCTACCACTAATGGGTATAGCACCTACTTAGTTGAATCAGGAAATCACCCTAGGAAGAATCCTACTTTTGATCTTTCTTACTCTTTTCAAGCGACTCATGCCCCTGTCTATGTAATTAATAATCAGGTCCCATCTCAAGTTGACTTTTACTCTGCTCGAGAAGTTTTAACTACCACTAAAGCTAAATTTTACAATGCTCACGTAAGCGGTATAAGCGGGCAAGAACTAAATCTTGCTGATACCGGAAGCTTCTCCGGCAATGCTACTTTTGCTCCCGCTTTATTAGCATGTAGCAATGACAAGCCCGATGCTCAACCTGCTCTAGTCATAGATCTTTCTGGAGCTCACATACAAGACACTGAAGTATCGGTAGGTGTAAATGATTTACCACTAACAAAAATTGTAGCGAACAAGTATTTCTAGAATGTATTTAAATTATAAAAATTCTAAAGTTACTATAGCTGATTACGATCCAGCTCAAGGGCCTGCCGGGTCTGACCCTAAAGAATTCCTTGCTCAAAATGTCTCTTTATCCCTTAACGCTTCTTTATCTCCGACTTATATCACTGAAAAAAGATACAGTCATACTTTTGCTCCCAACGACGGAATAAATGGAACCCTGAACTTCTCTTATCTCCTTACCGGGACTGACCCGTTAAAAGACTATATTATTAATGACTCTGGGAACAATTCTAAATACAGAACTCTTAGTGGAAATTTTGGAGGACTAAATTTTTCCTCTGGCTATTTAACCAGTTATGATGCCTCCTTTTCGCCTAACCAACCAATCTCAGCAACAGCGTCAATAAAGTTTTTTGGAGCTTTAAGCGGAAAGCACTCTGAGACTAGCAGAGCTAACATTATTGCAGCAGAGAACACTCCGACCTTAAACGTTCATGATGTCACAATGTCTTCTAATGTAGAAGACCATGAAGAAATAAAACATAGAGTAGATAACATAAGATCCTTCTCTTACACATATGCTGGAGTAGTAGAGCCAAGCTATCAAATAGGAGACATACTTCCCGATCATGTAGTTTTTGGCCCCAAAACAGTTCAAGCCTCCTTAGAAGTAGACTCTTTAAGTGGGGATTTACCTATATACGGCAAATCCGCAGATTTAACAGCAACTCTCTCGCATCCTGAGTTGCCGGGAGTTTCGGAGACTTTTCCTGTTAGTGGTTCAATTAGTCATAGGAATATAAAAACCGCCGTAGGTAATTTAATATCTACTGAGCTTTCAGTCCAGCAAACTTTCTTTGGCCAATGCCCGACCGTAACTAATACTGTAGGAGCTCATGCTTGGGGGAGCACTTATACTGTAACTGGCACAAATTTTATTGACGTTACTCAAGTTAAAGTCGGACAAGTAAACATAAAGGATTACTCAGTCACCAGCCCAACTACAATTCAATTTACTATTCCTCAAGCGGCTACATCAAACAAAATTACAGTATATACAGAAGGTTGCGAGCACGGAGTTTCTTCCAGTAGTAATGTCAATGTAACAGACCCGGGCATAAAAGTAACAGCCTATTATGAGTCAAACGGAGCCACAGAGTCTTATGTGGGTAGGTACCTAAGCAAGATGACTGTAAAAGGTCAGTACTTTGATGGAGTTGATGAAGTGTTTTTTGTAAAAGACTCAGGCCCTGAGGGTTCCGAATCTCTTACTAGAATGAATGCTGATTTTGAGATAATGTCTGTTGGGTCTGCTTCTGAACTGAAAGCTACTGTTCCTGATGGTTGCATATCTGGGCATTTATTGCTTAAGTCTTCACTAAGGAGCGCAACAAGTACGAACGACGCTCATCTCAATGGTAGGCTTTTCGTGCCTTTCCCTGTTATTGATTCCGTCCACTTCTCTGATAACAATAGGCCAAATGGCTTGATAACTTTGTCTGGCAAAGGCTTCTCATGCATGACTCCTTACTTTTCTGCAGGAACTGTGCAGTCTACCGGTGGGGTAAACAACCTTCCTTTGGCTCCTTTGAGTGGGGCCACTAGCTCAGGCTTCCAAGTCTTATCCGAAAGTGGAGAAAGGCTTGGAAATAAAACTATAATTATGGGGGCTCCAAAGCTTAGCGCTGGCTACGCTGGAGGGGTCATCAGGATTTCTGGAGCTAGTGGTGTTACTACTACGGCTTCAATAAACTATCAGCCAACTGTATATATTTCTGGAATTAGCGGTAATCTTTCCAATTCTGATCTTGCGCTTGGGAGTCAGGTAGCTAGCGGGCAAGTAGGGGAAGACATTCGGATCTCTGGGGGGAATTTTTACTCTAACTTGCTTTATGATGTCACAGCTCACCACGCTACTCCTTCCAGCAATGCTTACTCATTAGATTTCAATGGGACTACGGGGGTATTTTATCCTGACGCAACTAATCCATATACTGTTTTGACTGGAGTTGTACCCCAAAACGCAAAAAGTGGTTTGTTGTCTGTGCTTAACCCACAAGGGGAATCTCATCCATCTGGCATGGACTTTTCCGCAGTTTTGCCATGTCCTATAATTAAATCTGTCACTCCTCATTCAGGTGTGGCTGGAGGTAGGATTACTTTAAGTGGTCATTACTTTGATCAAGCAACTGCAATAAAACTAGTCAAAAGAAGCACGTCAAAAGCTGGAGACGAAACGCTCTCCGGACATCTTCGGCCAGACTATTTTAAAACTCCCAGCAATTATACTGAAACTACTCTAGCTTCAAACATAGGAATTATTCATGGAGGTGTGTCAGGGTTCTCTACCTTTTTAGATGTTTCTCAGGGGTCGGACGGAGTAAAAGCAGACTTAATCCAGTTCGCCGTGCCTTCTGGGTGGCGTGGTGGCGCAGCATCCTCTAGCACAGCTGGAACCGCAGGGACTGCATTTGATAATTTAACAGGTCAAAACTTTTTATTCACTGGTCATGGCATATATGATGTAGTTCTAGAAACTGACAGAGGGCTCTATACTTGTAGTGGAGCATCAACTTCTGGGCTATTTGTAATGGGAGAGCCTAAGCCTAGTGGTGTTTACGTGCAAACAGATCAAGAAACAACGCCTCAAGATTCTTTGTCAGGAACCATAACTAATGAAATTTTTATAAGCGGAGAAAATCTTTATCCAAATTCTTTAGTTTATATTAACGACTATTTAAGCGAAAGAGCCAGAGGCATCCCTACTACCTCTTATGCTGCGGCAGGTTATAACGCTGGAACAGCAGGGACAGCGGGAACAGCAGGTACAGCTTCTACGCTTACTCATATACTTTCAGGTCAGTATACAGGACTGTCTTTTTATCTTCCCGCTTTAACTGGAACGTCTAGGCTTCCGCTAAGTAATACAGGGGTTAAGTTTTATGTAGATAACGGTAAAAGCATAAGCGAAGTCAAAGGCTTCGGCTCAAAGGTTCATCCAAATAAAAGCATTACAGATGGAGACAATGATATACTTGCATTTTTAAGGCCAACAATCAGTGGGTTTAGTATTGCAGACAAAAATAACTCCTCTCTTCAAAAAAACAGTGCAGAGGTGGGAGATACGGTTACAGTTAGCGGGGCTTTTCTAACTGGAATAAATTACGTCCGATTAGGAAACACTCGCATAACTTCAACTAACTATTTAAAGACTAAAAATTCTCCCTTACTTGGGAATTGGAAATATACTAATCATGGACATAGCGCTATAGAAAAAAGTATATACGGAACACAATTTTCCTTCCAAGTCCCTACTGGGACATTAGGAGGGGCGATCGTAGTTCAAGCCACCGGAGGACATGTTAAATCTGATCAAGACCTAGCGATGCTTCCTCCTGTTCCACGGATAGATGGATTTACCCCTGAAGCAGCAGGGCTTAATAGAAGGATTTATATATCAGGAAGAAACTTAGATAGAGTAGGAACAGTCTATGTTAGCGGAATAAGCGTTGACGCTCTCACAACTACAACAGATCCAAACTGGAAGCCTCAGCTCGGAGGCGGGTGGAGACTAGATCCGCAAACCATGGAGCTAAACGAGGATGAAATGATTCCCCAAGGAGGGACTGTTCGTAACCCACTCGCGCCTAACACCTCATCCCATAAGCAAGAGGCTATAAAGTATAACCCAGATTATTACATAGAAGTGCCTTGTAAGCCGTTTATGTTAGCGGGCGGAACAGGTCTATACTTTAATACTCCTAGCAATTTAGCTAAGAGTGGGTATGTAAAACTAAAGAGTCGAGATGGAGAGGAAGTAGAATCTTCTAACCAACTATTCCTTAGTAGAATAGAAAAAGTCAGCCCAGAGCTTGCCTTCCTCGATGACCAGAAAATTTTAGTAAAAGGAGTTAACCTAAACTTTCCGGGGCTTGATCTCAGGTTTAGAGGGGCTTGGAATCCTCCTAGCAAAGATCAATTCATGGCAGAAGACTTTAGGTTTGTCCATCCGTCAGGGAGCGTTAAGTTCCACGGGACAAACTATATGGATACAAGTTGGGGAGCTACAGGAGCTTACATATATCCAAATAGAGAGACCCAATGCGAAAGTATATATTTAGTTAGCGGTAAAAAAGCAACTGAAACTAAGGCTACTGGTCCTCACGAAACACATTATACGAACTCTTACGGAATGGTTGTGGACAAGTCTTTTCAAAGATTTATCCCTCAGCCTGAAATTTCAGGAGAAATAAGAAAGCTTACTCCCGGAGCAAACAAAACATATTCCGACGGAGGAAAGTACGGTTTGGTCGGCTTACCTTTTGCAGTAGGAGAGCAGTTCTACATGACAGGAGTTAATTGCTTTAACGTTTCTAGAAACTTAGTAGCAACTTATGGTAGGCAAGCCTTTTCTCATAGAGATGGCAATTTTAAAGGGTACTGGGATGAAGCAATAGTAAGCAAAATAATAACTAAGAATCTTTCAGGATTTCACACTAACGTAAGCGATAAATATCTAATCCCCACTAAAGACGACCCTGTCAAGTCTTACTATGGTCCTATAACAGGCAGCCTTTCTGGCACTTTAACTGGCAGTTCAATTAGTAACTTTGATGCAGGCCATGTTGTCCTTTCTGGCACTTTCGGAGAAGGCTTAAATCTTGGTGGTCTTGGCATCGTCGGCACGATAATGGCCGGACACGAAGTTGATTTAATTATGACTCTTTGTTCTACATGTGATACAAACTGTAATGTAGACGACCAAGTGGAATTAGACGTATGGGAAGACGGTTCAAACTACGCAAAAATTGATGCCCCCAAGGGAGGATCTGTAGATCACTATTCTATTGATTGTGGAGATAAAAACATAATACCTGACCCAGAATTTGTTACAAATGCTCAAGACAGAATTAATAAATTTCTACTAGACGATATTTGCCCATAACACAATGCCTTTAAATCTACCTACATATTATTTAGCTGAAAACACTAGCCAAGGCCCGTCTATATCTGGGTTTTCTCCTACGTCTGGCCCACTAGGGGCTTCTTTCACGATAACCGGAGCCAGATTAAGCGGGGTTACCAATCTGTACTTAATGCACCCCTCTTTTGCTGACGAGAAAAAAGACGGAAGAGGCCTCACTAACATTGAATTGTTATCTAACAGCAGTACAGGCATAGATTTTACTACAGGCTTGGTAAAGGATGCTAACTTGAGCTATGTGCCAGAAGCTAACAAAGTTGCAATAAGTGGAGTAATCCCGACAGACTTCCCCAGATTCCCTCAAAGCATAATGTTTAGGGTTGTAACCTCTGGTTTCGGAGGCACGAAATCGAAAAGGGGAATGTACCACGAAGCTGTAACTGGAAGCTTTACTACGTATTTAGATGATGTTCATGTAAATAACAACCTCTTTCTCCACTCTGGAACTACTTACGAATCAAAAATTTATACATCTAAAGATAGCGCTTTTGGCTACATAAATGTGGATTCCCCCGCTACAACAGGTATAATTTTATCTTCTTTTAGTTTATAATTGGATTTTCTCCAATGTTTTTGCTATTATTAATCGATGTTCGAGTCAGTTAATAAAACATGGTTTATAGATATAGATGGAACTCTAGTTAAACATCTTTCTAACTACTCTTTAGACGTTCTAATAGAGCATTCAGGGGAAAACAGCTATAAAGAAGAGACTCCTATCGAGGGTAGCGTCAAGTTCTTGAATGATATCCCCAAAGATGATACGATCGTCATAACCACCGCTAGAGACAAAAGACACACTAGCCATACGTTAAAAATGTTAGACCATTTTAAGATAAGGTACGATAAGGTCATGTTCGACCTCAGATCTGGTCCAAGAATTATTGTTAACGACATTAAGCCTGTTGGGACAGCGGGAAACACGGAGCCCCTTAAGACAGCTTACGCCATTAACGTAAATAGAGACGAAGGCATTCCTTCGGAAAATAATGGAGAAATGTTACTTAGTAGGGTCTAGAGCTTTTGGAGATACTCTCTGTTCTACCCCAATCTTAAGAAAGCTTTCCATAAGTTATGGAGAGAAGTTTCATGTAGTAACTCATAACCCCATTGTTTTTCAAAATAACCCATACGTCTTAAGCATTGAAAAGTTTGATGGAGACGAAAACGAAAAAGCTGAAGAATGTAAAAGTAAATATGAAACGTTCAAAACTTTTTTCAAAATGGCTGATCACGGGACCCACGAGCCAGAAAGAAAACATAACACTTACGATATAAGACAATTCCACGCTACCGAGCTTGGAATGATGCTAAAGCCGAAGGAGATGGAATGCGATTTCCATCCCAACCCAATAAGCCAAGACTTACTTGACTCTTTCCCCTCTTCAGGATACGTATGTATTCATGCTGGCTCCACTTGGCCATCTAGGACTTGGAGTGTAGAAAAGTTTCAGAGGCTTGTTAATGGATTAAACGACTCTGGTGTTCCTGTCGTTATAGTTGGAAAAGACAATTACGAAACAGGCTTCTGGGGCAGGCAAGAAAAGTCCACTTTTCCTATAGAAGTAAAAAAAGGCGTAAACTTTTGCAATAAGCTAAGCCTTGATGAAACTTGGCATGTTATTAACAACTCGGCATGTTTTGTTACTATGGACTCCGGCTTGCTGCATTTAGCTGGAACGACAGACGCTCACATAATTCAATTAGGCTCATCGATTGATCCAGTACTTAGGGCTCCTTACAGAAAAGGCTCTCAAGATTACAAATACGAATATGTCAGAGGACCTTGTGATATTTTTTGTGGTTCAGACGTTAAATACGGTATACCAGAATGGGGCTCAATACATGGAGTGCCTCCAATTATTTCCTGCTTAGAGAAAAAAGAAACCTTTGAATGCCATCCAGAAGCAGACTCAGTGAAAGAGAGCTGCGTTAAACTATATTCATCTTTTGAGGGTTTCGATAAAAGTCGAGAAACAAAAAAAACACGAGTACTACTAGTAGCAGAGCATCTGTCCACAGGGGGCATGCCTGAAGTCTTTAGAAAAAGGCTCGAAATTCTTTTAGATGAGGGGTGCGATGTTTATGTGGTTGAATTTTCTCTATGGAGCGGAGCTTTCGTAGTTCAGAGAGAGAAGATATTAAGCATGGTTCCTGAAGACAGGTTTACTACTCTAGGAAACCTAAACGAAGAGCCTGAAGAACATGTGAAAAATAGGCTTAGGTTGATGGACATAGTAGAGTCTTTTCAGCCTGATTACGTTCACTTAGAGGAGGTTCCTGAAAAGTATTCATTTTTGGGCTTCCCTAGAGAGCTAGCTAGGAAACTATATTCTTCAGATAGAAAATATAAAATATTCGAAACATCTCATGACTCTGGTTTTGAACCTAATATACATAAAAAATATCTTCCAGACAAATTTATATTTATTAGTAAATGGCATATAGAGAAATATAAGAATTTTAATGTACCTAAAGTGGTGATTGAATACCCAATAGAAAAAAAAGAAAGGCCCAATCGAGAAGAATCTTTGAAAGCTTTAGGGTTAGATCCTTCTTATAAACATGTACTTAATGTTGGGTTATTTACAAAAAGAAAAAATCAAGGAGAAGTATTTGAATATGCTAAAGTATTAAAAAAAGAAAAAATATGTTTTCATTTCATAGGTAATCTAGCTAGCAATTTTGAAAGCTATTGGGGACCTGTCATTGAAAATAAAACAGATAATTGTATGGTATGGGGAGAAAGGAATGATGTTGAAAAATTTTATCAATGCATGGATTTATTCTGTTTTACTTCTCAAGGTAATCCTGAAGATCGAGAGACTAACCCTATAGTTATTAAAGAAGCCTTGTCTTGGGGAATGAAGCTAGCCCTCAGAAATTTAGATGTTTATATGGGAGCTTATGACGATAATCCAGACATCTCTTTTCTAGGCGACGATATAAAAGAAAACTGTAAAACCATATCAGACCTTTTAGATCTCTCTGAAGAGCCCATCTCTCTTCCTTCTACGGTTGTAATAACTCACACTACAGAACAATATTTGAAGACCGCTGAATGCTTAGTCAAAAGTCTTGCTGAGTTTTCTGAAATTCCTATAGCTTTGTATACTATGAATTGCGAAGCTGACTATGACTATCCCAATTTAATAAAAATTCCTTACTATACTGATTACAAGAAAGAACCAGAGTTGGTAAAAGACCAGAAAGGAGATTATTTTAAAAAAGGCACAGATGAAGGGACGTTCAGAACGCTGACGCAGAAAGCAGGAGTAATGTTGGACGCTTTGGACAAAGGGGCAGAACTTTGTGTCTACGTAGATACGGATATGATCTGTAACACAAACTTTGACTCTGTTTTTGATCATGCTAAAGAATTAGGGAATTACCCGCTAGTCACAGAGGGTCCGTTCTTCATTATGGCTTCAGGTGGAGAATATGGAGTCGAAAAACCCCTAATGGACCTAATGAACGTTCCAGAACAAAACAGGACTTGGTATAGACAAACTAACACTATTTTGTTTAATCCAGAATGTAGGCAGTTCATTGAAGAATGGGATTCCCTTTGTAAAGACAAGCGAATTATGGATGATTGGAGAAGGCTTGCTCCGTATCATGAAGAAACAATTGTGAATGTGCTTTTTTGGAAATATAATCTAAAAAAATGTTTACCTCAGACTTTTTTAAATACTGTTAACGTAGAAACAATAAAATATTTTAAAAATTGTACTATCTCAGAAAACTGGAACGAAGAAATGAATAGAGCTCAAATACCCATACATGAACACGAGGGTTCTGATAGAGGGTGGCTATGCTTTAAGGAAGACAAAAGTTTGATTAAGCTTTTTCACGGAATGAAAAATCCTCAAAAAATAAACGAATGTATCGAATACTTAAAAAATGAGTAAGATATTAGGCATATTCGGCGGCAGCCATAACGCTTCAGCATCTTTTGTGAAAGATGGAGAGATAGTCTGCTGCATAGAAGAGGAAAGGCTGAAGAGGATAAAGTCTGGAAATGATTTCGGGAGAGTCCCCAGATTAGCCTGCAAGACAATCATGGAAAAGTATGAGCTCGAAATTAATGACTTCGATCATATAGCGGTTTGCGCTCCATTCTGTAATGATTTTGTCAAAAGTTTAAACCCTGATCCCAAAAAGCTAACTTTAGTCAATCATCATACTTGTCATTGTTATGGAGCGTATCTTACTTCTGGCTTCTTAGATAAGACTTTAGTTATATCTTATGATGGCGGAGGAGACAGGTATTTTGGAAAAATATATTTAGCAGAAAATAATAAGATGACCTTAATCAAAAGTATTCCCTTATGGAATGCTGCTTCTGCTGGTCAAATATACGCCCACACTACAGTTAACTTGGGTTGGCAAATGTTAAAAGATGAGGGCAAAGTTACTGGCCTCGCTGCTCATGGAAAATACAACGAAATTATATACTCTCAATTAAATAATATATTTTTTTATAATGGAGATTTAAGTTTTTCTTATGCTGATGCCCCGGGAAAAGCTTCTTTTGTTTTGACGAACCTCAAAAAAACAAAACATTTAGATTACTTAGATGACCCTGATAGACGTAATCTGAAACGCCCGGAAACAGAGTATAAAGCAGATATAGCTTATAATGTTCAGCTTCTCTTAGAAGAAGAAATGAAAAAGTTTTTAAATGACTTAAATTCTAGATACCCAGAATATAAAAAATTAGTTTTGTCAGGAGGCTTATTCGCTAATGTCAAACTAAACCAAAAAATAAATGAACTGCCTTGGGTTGACGAGGTCTACATCTCTCCCCCTATGGGTGACGACGGGCTGTCTCTCGGAGCCGCTCTTACTATCTCCTGTTTGAATGGAGAAAGAAAAACTAAGAGGCTAGATAACGTCTTTTTGGGCCTCAACTATTCTAACGAAGAGATAGAGGAAGCGATAGACTTTGAGTATATCAAAACTCCATATTCCCCAGAAATTTTAGCAGAGTACTTACATAAAAATAAAATAGCAGGATGGTTTCAAGGCAAGTTCGAACATGGTCCAAGATCTTTAGGAGCAAGAAGCATCTTGGTTAAGGCTACTGACCCTGACACTCATCAAGTTTTAAATGAAAGGTTAGGTAGACACGAAATCATGCCCTTCGCTCCGTTTGTGCTAGCGGAGAAAGCTGACGACATATTTCACATTAAGAAATCAAGAATGGCTGCAGAATTTATGACAATGTGCTACGATACCAAAGAGGGTTGGGCAAAAAAAATCCCAGCTGTGGTTCACGAAGCGGATGGCACGGCTAGGCCACAACTAGTATACGAAGAGAGAAATCCTAAGTTTCATTCAATTCTCAAGGCTTACGAGAAGCTCTCTGGGTTGCCTATCCTCTTAAATACTTCTTTTAATGGTCACGGGGAGCCAATAATTGACAAACCAGATCAAGCTCTCGCTCATTTGAAGAGCGGTATGATAGACTTGCTAGTCGCAGAAGATTATATTTATTTTAAGAAGCAAAATGGAGTTTAACTATTCTTTCAATATTGGTCCTTTTTTTGAAATTCGGGATTCTGAAAACCCCGGGAAAGAATACCTTGTAGAAATTGGCGAATTTTATCTTGGCGATAGATATCAACCAAGACTCCTAATTGATATGGTTAGGCCATCGAATACTACCTATGGACTCTTTAGGGAATGGTATACAGATTGGTTTATTAACGTTTATGATTACGACGAGCAAGAAGGTTTAATTTTAGTTTCAGAACATATATATAATGACTCTAATAAAAACGTAGCAATTATTTTAGATACAAAAGATCTTTATGAAGCTAGGGTTTGGTTAGATAGATGTATCCTTTACCAGAAGAAGCATAAATGTAATTTATTTGTTTTTAGTGACTTCTATGAAATATTTTCTAATTTTAATACATCTAAAGTAAAATGTTTCCCCAAAGACGCTTACTTCGACGACCCTGTTCACAAAGCGGCTTATAACGTAGATAGAGGAGAAGTGTTCGATATCCCTGACGTATCTTCAAAAGAGTTTACTTGGAATGACATAAAAGGCTATTATGCGACTTATAGAATTGGTCGCTATCCTATATGGGAGAATGGCTGGAATATGTTCGGAAATTATCTTCAACAAGACGTGGGCCTCGTAAGAGAACATTGGTGGAAGCTTTACGAGTCTTACAAGAATCCAATAGACTGGAACGGTTTAACATCTAAAGAGGTAGTTGATCACATTTTAGGTTTAGATAAAATGGGTTTAGAAGCTAAAATGAAAAAACTTAAAGGTAGAGACAACTCTACTTTGTCTTTAAGGAAGGCTGACCCCATACAGCACAACCCTAAAGACCAATACGAAGCTACAGAAATAGTTCCAAATGAAATAAAGTATATAGATATTTAAAATGAAAATTTCTATCGTTACAACAAATCGAAACTTAAGCCTGCAAGAGAGTCTTAATATAAAAAGAACTTCAGAAAACTTGAAACTCGGTCTTGAGAAGATGTTTTATGTTGTTGATATTTTTAACGACTTAGGTGAAGCGTTAAGAGAAGATGACAAATACAATTTTACAATTGTTTGTAACGCTAAAGACGCGAAAGAGTTTGCTGATAGCGGCAGAGAGTATGTTTTTTATCTTCACAATCTAAAGGCTTGCGAAATTGGGTCGACCTCTTATTTAGAGTCAAAATATGCAATTGAAAATTCTATATTCTCTATATTTCCATCTTATGATTGGTTTTTTGTTTTTGAAGAACTTAAAGAAAAATGTATATATCTTAGTAATAGTATTCCCGCGGATTATAAGCTATTTAATTTCAGTAGACCTAAGATTAATTTAAAAGATATAAAACTTGTTTGTGTTGGTCAAAATAACGAACAAGGAGAAGATGAATTGAATTTTATATTATGTAATGAATTTGCTAACAAGTTTAGCCTTAGTATAACCTTTTTAAGTTATGGGTGTGAATTTTTTGGTAATGTTTTAAATAAATATAATTTTTTTAATTCAAATAGCAAATGTAACATAGCATGTGACTCTTGGGATATAGAAGAAGCTATTATGAACCATGACATTCTCTTAGACTTTCGCCCTAAGGATTTATTGTCTCCTACTTATGAGATGCTTGAGTTTATGTCAGGAGGCATGCCTACTATATCCTCGAATATAAAAAACTTGCACGACTACAAAGGGGCAATATCTTCAGCTGAGGCAAACATCCCTTCAATAACCTCAGCTCTACAAAAGATAATCGAAGATTGGGAAGGATACGTAAGGTCAACAAGAGACTTCTCCAAAAGAAGGAGTTCTTTCGATATCGCTAAAGTTTTAGACAGGGTATTAAGACAATTAAAAAATGGATAACCTTTTAGAAGAATATAAGAATACCGATTTTAATCCTAACTCTTTTATAGGGGATCACGAAGACACAATAAAACTATTTTTTAATAGAGGAGTGAAGGTTGAGATATTAGGAGACAGTTCTTTTGATGATGGCCCCTACTCGGTTCAATTCATAGACAGAAAGAGTGGTAAAGCTCTTTGCGAGAACGTCATAAATAAGAATCATTGGTTAGCTTCGAGTGAAAAGTATTATATAGACTGGCATGTAAAAGTCTTTCAGGGAGACAAACTTAAAGTAGATCATATTCTAGATTTATCAAATGAAAATGTTTTAATAGTATTTGATACTAAATCTGTAGGAGACACAATAGCTTGGTTACCTCAAGTCGAAGAGTTCAGAAAGATTCACAACTGCAGGCTACATGTAGCAACTTTTTTTAATCATTTATTCAAAAAATCCTACCCTGAATTAAACTTCATAGAGCCAAACGGAGGAATAAACCATTTACAAATAAAATATCAATGGTGGATAGGGGTATACTTAGACGACATAGACCATTATCACCCGAAAGATTGGAGAAAATTACCTCTTATCCAAATCGCTACGGACCAACTAGGGCTTGAACCAAAAGAGATAAAATGCAAAATAGATAAACCAAGCCTTCCTAATAAATCCCTTAAACCGAAGGGTAAATATGTATGCATCTCTACAGCTTCTACCGCAGGGTTAAAACACTGGCAAAACGAGGAAGGATGGCAAAAAGTGGTAGACCACTTGAATTCTCTAGGCTACGAGGTAGTAATAGTCCAAAGAGAAAGGCTTCCTTGGATGGATTTAAAAGAATTGAAAGGAGTGGTACATCCTTTCTTAAGGAATATCGAAGATGCTATTACTTTAATAAGAGATTGTGATTTTTTTATAGGGCTAAGTTCTGGAATGAGCTGGATAGCTTGGGCTTTGGACAAAAAAGTGGTCCTAATATCCGGTTTTACTAAAGCGTTTCATGAATTTTCGACCCCTCATAGAATAATCAACGAGGATGTATGTAACGGTTGTTGGCACGATACTAACTACTTATTTGACAGATCAGAATGGAACTGGTGCCCCAGAAACAAAAAATTTGAATGCAGTAAGTCAATAAGTGCCGATAAAGTCATCAAAGAGATAGGTAAAATAGTGTAATTATCTAAAATGTCGGTCAGAAGGTACGCAGGAGATAAGTTTGTAGGCACGGATAGCGAAAAGTCAGGGGTATTATCCTCGGCCGCTAACGGCGCTACATATTTTGCAACCGATGTACTCAAGATATATATCAAAAAGGCTGGTTCTTGGGTAGTATGTGGGGGCGGCGCAACAGGAGCAACTGGACCTCAAGGCCCTACAGGCCCTCAAGGAGCTGGGACTTCTGGGACTTCTGGTTCATCTGGTTCTTCAGGAACCTCAGGAGCTCAAGGTCCTACAGGAGCTACTGGCTCATCAGGAACTTCTGGCTCATCTGGCTCCTCAGGTTCTTCTGGTTCGTCAGGAACCTCAGGTTCATCTGGCTCATCTGGCTCGTCTGGGACTTCAGGCTCTAGTGGCAGTTCTGGCTCTTCTGGAACTTCTGGTTCGTCTGGTTCATCTGGTTCATCTGGGACTTCAGGAGCTACTGGTGCAACTGGACCTCAAGGGACTACAGGCCCTCAAGGAGCTACTGGCCCTCAAGGCCCTGCAGGTACTTCAGGAACTTCAGGAGCTACTGGCCCTGCAGGTACTTCAGGAACTTCAGGGACCTCTGGTTCATCCGGTTCTTCTGGCTCTAGTGGGAGCTCAGGTTCATCTGGTTCATCTGGGACTTCAGGAGCTACTGGTGCAACTGGACCTCAAGGAGTAACTGGACCTCAAGGGACTACAGGCCCTCAAGGAGCTACTGGCCCTCAAGGAGGTGGTGGAACCGCAGGTACTTCTGGGTCATCAGGAACTGATGGAGGTCAAGGCCCTGCAGGCCCTGCAGGTACTTCAGGGACCTCTGGTTCATCCGGTTCTTCTGGCTCTAGTGGGAGCTCAGGTTCATCTGGTTCGTCTGGTTCATCTGGGACTTCAGGAGCTACTGGTGCAACTGGACCTCAAGGAGCAACTGGTCCTCAAGGAGCTACTGGTCCTCAAGGAAATCAAGGCGCACAAGGCAACACAGGCCCTTCAGGAACCTCTGGAACCTCTGGTTCATCAGGTACAGATGGCCCTCAAGGAAATCAAGGCGCACAAGGAAATCAAGGCGCACAAGGCAACACAGGCGCTGCAGGAACCTCTGGAACCTCTGGTTCATCAGGCACACAAGGAGCTACTGGCCCTCAAGGAGCTACTGGTCCTCAAGGAGCTACTGGTCCTCAAGGAGATGCAGGAGGACAAGGAAATCAAGGCGCACAAGGAAATCAAGGCGCACAAGGTAACACAGGTCCTTCAGGAACCTCTGGGACTTCGGGAGCGCAAGGAGGACAAGGTCCGCAAGGAAATCAAGGCGCACAAGGAAATCAAGGCGCACAAGGCAACACAGGCCCTGCAGGAACCTCTGGAACCTCTGGTTCATCAGGAAGCCAAGGAGGACAAGGTCCAACAGGTCCAACAGGGGCTACTGGCCCTCAAGGAAATACTGGTCCTCAAGGAAATACTGGTCCTCAAGGAAACCAAGGCCCAACAGGTTCAACAGGTCCAACAGGGGCTACTGGCCCTCAAGGAAATACTGGCCCTCAAGGTAACCAAGGTCCATCTGGAACAGGGCCAACCGGTCCTACAGGGCCAACAGGCTCAGGTGGTACAGGACCAACAGGCCCAAGGGGTCCAACAGGCCCAACAGGCCCTCAAGGCCCATCAGGAACAGGCTCTGATATAAGATACAAAGAACACGTAGAAGTTTTAACTAATGCAATAAGCGGTATAAATGATCTGTCAGGGTTTTACTTTGATTGGACAGCTGACGCTCCTCCTCACGAAATATACGGGGACAACAGAAGAATCGGGTTATCTGCTCAAAACGTTCACTCTGTTTATCCAGAGCTTGTGCAAAGTGGAGCAGCCACTGGACCTTCTGGAGATATACCAGACTTTATGACCGTCTCGTACGAAAGGCTAGCAGGAGTCTTTGTTCAAGCTTTGCAAGAGCTGGACTCAAGGGTTAAATCTTTAGAGCAGTAAAATAATTAGAGAAAGGCTCTCCTTTTATCTAAAATCTTTCAGTGCAAGAAAAATCAACTGAAAGACAGTATCTACTCATAGACGATTCTGTTATGGCGTTAGGAGGGACCGCCTTAACTCTTGAAGCTCTTATTGAACCTAATAGAGCAAACGTTAATACTGTTGCTACTGAATATTTTAGATTTAATGAATCTGACGATTTGTTTTACATAGTAGGAAACTGTCTAACTCTTTCTCAGGAATCTTTTGAAAGTCTTTATTACCTTTTTCAAAAAGGCAACTTCTGTAAGATTGAATTTGATTACGGGTTCTGCCAGTATAGAGGGCCTTATCCCCATAAACACTTCACAGGCAAAGAATGTGATTGCCCCACTTATTTACCACTAGAACAGCTTTACAAAGGTATAACTAAGAACGCAAAAAAGATATTTTACATGTCTGACCAACAGAGAGATATTCATCTCGAGCATCTTCCAGACTTAAACAAAGATAAAACAGTACGTCTCTCTTCTACGTTCTTAAATGAAAATTATAAAAAATTCAAAGAGCTTAGAGGTAGAGAAAAAAATGGTAAATACGCCATTATTGAAGGGCAAGGCGGTTGGCATACAGAAGCTAAAGGCATTAAAGAGTCAGTAGAATATGCTCAGAAAAACAAGATAGACTACGATTTGATTTCAACCAAAAGCCACGAACAAATGTTGGAGTTGCTTTCTGAGTATTCTGGAATAATCTTTCTTCCCATAATCGAAGATACTTGCCCTAGGGTAACAATAGAAGCTAAGCTTTTAGGCTTAGATGTTATCACTAATAATAATTCTCAACATACTACTGAAGAATGGTGGGGTGACGACTTAGATAAAATGGAAGAGTATTTGTCTCAAAGACCAGAATTCCTATGGAAAACTTTAAATGAATTATAAATTTGAAATAGTTGTACCGCTATATGGAGATTGCACTCACAATCTTTACAACTTAATTAATAGTGTTAAAGAGCAAGATTATCAAAATTGGCATATTCATCTAGCCGCTGATCTTATTAGTAAGGATACTAAATCTGAATGCGAGCTATGGGACACCCTAGAAGAAAAAATTACATATTACCCAAATAAGCAGAATCGCAGGATGTACGCTTTAAAGAACATCTGTAGAATAGTTGACAAGTTTGATTCTGATGATACAATTGTAGGTATTGTAGACGGAGATGATCAACTCATGGATGAAAGAACCTTTAGCATGGTTCAGCAACAGTATAATAACGGGCATGGAGTAGTTTGGACGAAGAATATATGGGATCAGTACAACGTAAATAACAGCTCGGACCATTTCGACGACGAAAAAAGTCCATACGAGCACCACTGGGTCAGTAGCCATTTTAGAACGTTCCCTCTTAAGTATTATAAACTAATTAGCAAGTCCAATTATAAAGATCAAGATGGGGAATGGTTTAAGAGATGTTACGACCAAGCCCTTATGCTTCCGATAATAGAAATGTGCCATAGAGACAATCGAGAGACTTGTTGTATACCTAAAGCTTGCTACATTTATAGAGGGAGATATAACGATGATGGACAAAACTTAGCTAACCAGCAGGAATTAGAGAAGTTTATTAGAAAGAGAGGTTTTCTTGAGTAAAAATTTCTTCATAGATAAAGTAAACGAGAAAGGCGGAGGGCCGGAAATTTTTGGTCATCGATTAAAAGAAGAATTAGTAAAACAAGGTCATGTTTTTGTTCCTCCCGGTCTTGACTATGGTCGATATGAAGAAAAGAGTGTTGACAATAACTTGTCTATAATTTTTGGTCGCACATATGAGAACTCAAAGAATTTTTTAAGATTAGATGGATTGTATTTAGATTCTAATGATTCCCTTACTGATCAAAAAAACCATCCTATATTTAATAGTTATCTTAATTTTGATCATATAATTTTTCAGTCAGAATTTAGCAAACAAATATATGAGGCTTTTACAGGGGTTGAAAGAGAGTTCTCCGTGATTCTGAATGGAGTCAGCGATGAGTTCTTTAATGCAGAGGAGATGCCAATATTTTTAAGTGCTGATTTCGATAAGCTTTGCGTTGCCTCTGCCAGCTGGAGAAGGCACAAGAGGCTTGAAGAAATAATAGAAGCATTTAGAGACAAAAGGTTGAAAAACGTCGGTTTGCTAGTTCTTGGCGGGACATCTTATGCTCCAGCTCATCTCAACAAGCCTGATAACGTAATCCTTTTAGAAAGAATGGAACATGAAGACTCAGCTCTTTTCTATAAAAACTGCGATGCTATGATTCATATGTGCTGGCTTGACTCTTGCCCTAATTCCGTAGCAGAATCTCTCGCAGCAGGCACGCCTGTACTTTGCTCTCATAACGGAGGGACTAAAGAGCTAGTAGGTAAAGATGGAGTAATTATACAAATTGAAGAAGACTATGAGTACGGCTCTAGAGTGCCTCTTTATAATCCACCAAAAGTAGACACAAATACAATAGTTGAAGGAGTTTTAGAAGTTCTTGAAATGGGGGAGATTGACCAAAGAGACGATTTAAAAATATCTAATGTCGCTTCTAAGTATGCAGACGTTTTTGTATAAATGAACGTATGGAAAAATACGGAGATCCTAGACGAGTTCCTTCTCCAATCTAGCGAACTAAATGTTACTAACGACAAGTCTTCTTGTTCAGTTGCCGTTTTAGGCAGTAAGGCAATAAACTTAGATGAATTCTCGAACTTAAAAGGTATATTTAGAGTTGGTGTCGGAGTAGATAATGTACCTGTAGAAAAAGCAGAAAAAAGAAATATTAAAATCCAAACCACTTCCTTAGAAACCAATGAATACATTTTTGAAGAAACTGCAGATTTTACTTGTTACCTTATATTTAGAATGCTTTACAGTAACTCGGGTTCTGTGGACCCTTGGGATGTAGTTATAAGACCTTCCCCGCTATCAAGCAAAAGACTTCTAATTGTAGGCTTAGGAAACATAGGGAAAAGAGTTAAAACTAAAATGAGTAATTTTATGAACGTTGAGTCTTTCGATGTTTTAAATAACTCTATTTCTGATTTAGATAAAAAATTATTAAAAGCAGATTATGTTTCTCTAAATTTTCCTTTAACGAAAAAAAATGTAAATTTCTTTAATAGAGCTAGGCTCTCTAAAATGAAAACTGGCTCAGTCTTAATTAATACCGCAAGAGCCGGAATAGTGTGCGAGGACTCGCTTTATGAAGAAATAAAAAATGGTCGATTGTCAGCCGCTTTTGATGTCCTCTGGCAAAAACCTTATAACGGTAAACTGAAAGAATTTTATCCTGATCGTTTTTTTATGACTCCTCACGTCGCTAGTAAAACGAAAATTTACATAAAAAACTCTTATGAGGATCTTATAAATTTTACTCAAAAACTGAACAATGATTAAAGCAGGTATACTAGGAAATGGATATATGGGCGAAATCAGAAGAAAATGCCTAGAGCAAAATTCTTCTTACGATCTTACCTCTATGTTTCACACCGAAGAGGTAGTTGGTGATTTCAAATATTTTGATAATTGGCAAGACTTAATTAAAGATGACTCAATAGACGCTGTTTTTGTTTGCCTGCCTAATTATTTAATTAAAGACGCGGTTGTACAGTCCCTAAAATCAGGCAAGCATGTTTTTGCCGAAAAACCGCCCGGGGTTTCCGTCTCAGAGGTGAACGAAATGATAAAAGCTGAGAAAGATTCTTCTAAAATTTTAAAATTTGGTTTTAATCATAGATACCACCCCGCAATAATTAGAGCTAAAGAAATAGTCGATTCCAAAGACTTAGGAGACATACTCTGGATGAGAGGCAGGTACGGTAAAAGCGTCGAATCTGATTTTGAGTCTAGCTGGAGATCGAAAAAGAAATACTCTGGTGGTGGCATTTTAATGGATCAAGGCATACATATGCTAGACCTCATGCTTCATTTTTGTGGGAATTTCGAAGAAGCCAAAGCTTACGCTTCAAATCTTTATTGGAAAGGGGAAATAGAGGACAACGTATTCGCTATACTCAGAAATGATAAGGGCCAAGTCGCAAGCCTGCATTCAACGATGACTCAGTGGAGATATCTCTTCTCTTTAGAAATTTTCCTTTCCGGAGGTAGCGTAATTATCAATGGGCTCCTCTCTAAGTCAGGTAGATACGGCCAAGAAAAATTAGCTTATTCTGTAAACCAAACCTCCTCCCCAATGTCAACTAATTATCCAGATACTCATGTTTCTCACTTTAATATTGATAAGTCTTGGGACTTAGAGGTAGACGAATTTACTAATGCCATAGAAAACAACAATAGTATTTCAGTTGGCAGCTCCCAAGATGCCCTAAAGTTGATGACTTTAATAGAAAAAATTTACGAAAATTCAAGTAAATAAATTTGAAAAAGTGTCATATTAAGTCTATGATTGCCAAATGGATTTTGTTGATCGTTATTTAGATGGCGTAACTGAGATCGCTGACCGACTGCGGGAAGAAGATCTTCGAAAAAGCCTAAACGGCATAGTTTCTACAATCCAAGAAACAAAAATAAGAAAAGGTAGGCTTTTTATTATCGGTGTCGGAGGTGGAGCCGGACACGCAAATCACGCGGTAAATGACTTTAGAAAAATAGTAGGAATAGAAGCCTATTCCCCATCGGATAACGTATCAGAACTCACTGCTAGAATAAATGACGAAGGCTGGGAGTCTTGTTATGCTGAATACTTAAAAGTATCTAATCTAAACTCTAAAGATTGCTTGCTAATATTTTCTGTTGGAGGAGGTAATCCAGAGTTTGGTTTAAGTATGAACATCGTGCAGTCCCTAGAGCTTGCCAAAGAAAGAGAAGCCTCTATCTTAGGTATTGTGGGCAGAGACGGAGGCGAAACAGCAAAACTGGCAAATTTTTGTGTTACGATTCCTCAAGTCAACGAATCTTTAACTACGGCATTGACGGAATCTTATCAAGCTGTCGTGTGGCATTTGATAATATCTCACCCAACTCTATACTCCTCTCCTATGAGATGGGAAACTGCTAAAAAATAAATTATGTCTGTATTCATAGATTCATCTGTACCTTCTGAAATAGCGAAATACCATAAATTAGGAGTAATACGAGGCGTCACTTCCAATCCTTCTATTATGTTGAAAGATGGCGTAACAGGAGGCATGACTGGCGTTAAAGAAAGGTCTTGTGAAATAGCTAAACTCGTTGATCCCTTACCTGTCTCAGTTGAAGTTTTATCGAATGACAAGCAAGAAATGTTAGATCAAGGGAGAGAGTTTTCTTCTTGGGCTCCTAACATCAACGTGAAGATTACAGTTCATGGCCCAAATGGAGAATTAGACAATTTAGAAGTTGTCCATACTCTAGAAGAGGAAGGCGTTAATGTAAATGTGACTGCAATGATGAATGCTCAACAGTGTTATCTTGCGGCTACAGCTGGAGCAACTTATGTTTCCATATTTGGGGGTAGAGTAAATAACATGGGTTATAACTCTAATTATGAAATTTCTAGATTGCGTAAACTATTAGATTCTTTTGATTTGAAATCAAAAATTATAGTGGGATCTGTTAGGGAAACTCTTAATATAGTTGAATGGCTGGATGCCGGAGCTCACATTATTACTGTCCCTCCTGATATGATAAAAAATTCGATAATTCACCCATATACAAAAGAAACTGTTCAAACTTTTTTGGATGACGCGGCTAAAATTAATAATAACTGACTTCGACGGAGTCATATTAAATTCTGAACCTGCCAAAGATCTAGCTTATAAAGAATGCTTTTCTTTTTTTCCTCAACAAGTTGATGATTTTATGTCTTATCATTTTGAAAATCCAACTGTGGGTAGATATGAAAAATTTAAATATTTTTATGAAAATATTTTAAAAATAAAATATACGGATGATTGTAAAAATTGGATATCTGATAGATTTAATGAAATAGCCTATAATAAAGTTTGCTCTAGCTCCTTCATACCGGGAGCTTTAGAGTTCATTCGTGACTTTTCTAAAAAGCTTCCTATTTGGGTCGTAACTGGCACCCCCAAGGATCAACTAATTAGGGTTTTAAAAAAATTAGAGATCGATAAATATTTTGAAAAAGTATTCAGTACTCCACCTAATAAATCACAAATATTATCAAAAGTTCTATCCGACGCAAATGTCTCCCCAGAAGAAACTGTTTTTATCGGGGACATGAATAATGATTTAAATTCCGCTAAAGATAACGGCATACCTTTTATCGGCATAGAAACCACTGAAGTTTTTTCTGGACCTAGAATCGCTCAGATGATAGATTTAAAATCTATTGAAAGTGCATTAAGTTATTATGAGTGATCGTATGAAAAACATTGACTTGACTGGGAAAGTAGCCTTAATTACCGGGGGGACAAGAGGCATAGGAAAGGCGATTGTAAAAGAATTAGTGGCCTCTGGTTGTAATATATATTTAACAGGCATGGCACCTAGGAGCGTTAAAGATTACGATGATATTATAAAATCATTTGAACCAATCAATGAGGAACAATATATAAAATTTATTTCTGCCGACTTTAACAGAAAAGACTCTATACAAGAATTCATTGACATGATACAGTCAATTAATAAAATAGATATTTGTATTAATAATGCAGGCACAAACCAAATAATGAATATCAAAGATATATCAATTGATGATATAAAAAAAATACATCAAGTAAATCTGTATTTACCCTTTATTATTCTTAGCACGGTATTAGAAAAAATGAAAAATAATAACTGGGGCAGGGTAGTTAATATTGGATCTTTATGGAGTAAATTAAGCAGATCTGGTCGTTCCATATATTCTGCAAGTAAATATGGTTTAATGGGGCTTACTGTTACTTCAGCGCTCGAGTATGCCTCGCATGGCGTTTTAGTTAATATGGTATCACCCGGTTTTGTAATGACTGACTTATCTAACAAAACATTAGACGAAAATGAAAAGAAAAACATTGAGTCAAATATTCCTTTAGGAAAGTTTGCTCAACCAAATGAAATAGCTAATGTCGTATTATTCTTATGCAGTAAACTTAATAGTTATATAACTGGGCAAAATATAATTGTAGATGGAGGATACATCTGTGAATAATCTCCCGATACATATCAAGTCGATATTCCGAGAATATAAAGTTAATTTTGATATTAATCATACGCGCCTCATAAATAAATTTAATGGGAATAAATATTTTGTAATTATTGACAATAAAGTCCGAAGCCTCCACAAAGAAAGACTGAAATGGATAGATGATGCAGAGTGCGTTATTGGGATTGACGCTACAGAAGACAACAAAGACATCAATACCGTACAATCAGTGGCTGAGAAATTATTAAAAAATAATATAAATAAAAATGATATAATAATTGTAATCGGCGGCGGAATTGTTCAAGACTTGGCCGCTTTCACTGCGAACATAATAAAAAGAGGAGTTAGTTGGTTCTTTTTCCCAACGACCTTACTTGCCATGTGCGATAGTTGTATTGGCAGTAAAGTGGGAATAAATATGTCAGGTTATAAAAATCAATTAGGTATTTTTTGGCCACCAACAGAAATCTTTGTGGACGTTAATTTTTTATCCACGTTAGATAAGACTGAAATATTGTCAGGCATTGGTGAGATTATTAAAGTCCATTTAATTTCCAGTGAAGAAGATTTTAAGAATTTAGAAAACAGTTACGACGCTATAGTAGATGATTACGACGAGCTAAAAAAATTCATTTATAGAAGCTTGGAGATAAAAAAGGAAATTGTAGAAAAAGATGAATTCGATGTAGGCTATCGCCACATTCTTAACTATGGACATACATTTGGTCACGCAATTGAAGCGTATACAAATAATGTTATCCCTCATGGCATTGGTGTTTCCATAGGTATGAATATCGCTAATTATATTTCTTTACGTAAAGGGTATATTAAAGAAGAGGAATATAGCCGGATGAATAATACAATTAATAAAAACATCATATATGAGAACTTAGACTATAGCGACTTGAATAAAATGAAGAATTATTTAAGAGCAGATAAAAAGTTTGATGGCAAAGAGCTTAAGGTTATTTTATCTAAGGGTGTCGGCAAAATATTTATCGACAAGGTTTGTGTAGATGATTCTCTGGCGAATTTAATTAATGAATATGCAATTTCGTATAAATTATGTTCCTCGGATTAGATGTCGGAGCGTCCTACGCAAAACTAGTTGTTATTGACGCAAACAACAAAATAATGCATAGTGGAAGGGAATTAATGCCACTGTTGAATATTGATAACAATATTGCCGAATGCAATATAAATAAAATAATACAGACAGTTCACGGCTTAATCTCATCAATAGACGAAAGTATTAAAAATAATATTAAACGCATAGCAGTTACAGGGCAAATGCATGGGATACTTTTGGTAGATGAAAAAAATGTCCCATTAACTAATTTTATCAGTTGGCAAGATAATAGGTCAACCGAGCCATTAAATAACAATGGTACCTATTTATCTTTTCTCAAAAAAAATTTATTGAAATATAGGGGGGTTACGGGAACAGAAATTCGACCGGGCATGATGGGTTCCATCCTGTTTTGGCTGCGGCGTAATTATAGCCAAATTTTTAACTCTAAAAAAGTTAAAGCAACATTCCTCTCTGATTATATTGTTAGCCTATTAACAGGTACCAGACCCGTATGTGACCCTACTAATGCAGCTGGTTCCGGTATTTATAATATCAAATCTAATAAATGGATTGAAGATTATTTTTCATTAACTGGAATACCAGAAGATGTTTTGCCTGATGTAGTGAAATCAAATGCTATAGTTGGAGAGGTTAATAGTAAGGCAACTCATTTTTTAGGGATAAAAGAGGGCGTTTCCGTTGTTTCTTCGTTCGGGGATTACCAAACAGCAATTCATGCTTCAGAGATAGATAAGAAATCTATTGCGATCAATATAGGCACGGGCTCTCAAGTTAGTTTCTTGATTGATAAATTTGAAGAATCTAAAAAATATGAGATCAGGCCCCATGTAAATAATCTTTATACAAAATGTTTTTCCGGGCTCCCGGGCGGCAGATATATAGAATTATTTGAGTCATTTGTAAATAATGTATATCAAATTAATAGATCGACTGAACATGATTTTAAAGTTGAGGGGTTGCGTCTTACCTTGGTTGATTCCTTAGTAGATAATTATTATAACGCATATCAAAAACTATTGACAACAAGAGAGAAATTAAAAGTAAACAGTATTATTTTAAGTGGCGGGGTAGGTAGGAAAAGCTCTCTGGTACAACAGGCTATAAAAAATAAATTTAATCTTAAAGTAGTATTGCCAAAATCCGTAAATGACGCTGCCTACGGAGTCGCACTTTTATCAAAAAACGCATAAAGTTTATGAGTGATTATTATTTCATTTTACAGGAGATGAGCGGTTTAAGAACTTACATCCCTCTTATTAGGGAGCTTAACCTCCTAGGAGCAAGGTCTTCTTTTATAGTTTGCCCTAAAGAGAAGTATAACTCTCCCCAAAAGCATAAAGAATATTTAGATAAGGTCTGTCTAGAGGATAAAATAGCTACCATAAATTTTGATAAATTTAGGAAAAATTTCAAAAACAAAACTATTTTCTCTGTCGAAGGAAAAAGGATAATTGATTACGACGGAGACCCTACTATAAACGAGGAAGAAAATGAGGTTTACTCCCTTCCCACCCAAATGGAATTTTTATATCATCACCAATTCCAAAAAAAGAAAAAATTTAAAAAATTATTCCAAGCTAGTCGAAGCATGTGCGACTATTACGGATATAAAGACGAAAACTTCTGGTTTAGCGGGGACCCTAAGTATAATGTAGAATTTGAATCAGCTCTCATAAAACACAAATATAGCATAAAAACAAATAAAAAAATAGCGTTATTCGTCCGGCCAGAAGACTCTTTCGAGGTCCCCCAAGAGGAATGGCACAAGGTTCTAGACCATTTGCGCCGGATGAATTTTTGCATAATTATTAAGTCTCGTGGTAAGCACTCCATAAGGTTTGCCCCAAAGGCTGCTAGAAAAGCAGACTATGTTTTTGAAGATTATTCTTGGTTTCCTCATGACATGATGGAGTTAATTCATATTTCGGACGTTTGCATAAATATGGATTCTAGTGCCTGTATGGAAATGGTAATGGATAACACCCCTTTTCTCAACTATAGAGTATCAGACAGGCCACATGTTAAAGCTTATGCTAAAAGTGTCGGGTTGTCCGAAAGGGTCAATAATTTTATTTACGACTACGGCTTCTGCAAAGATAACGAAGAATTTCTTGATTTCGAAGACTTTAAAAAACAAATTGAATACCTTATTGAAGAGGATCATTCTCAGGAATTTTCGAGAATAAAAGATGAATATTTTTTTGATAAAAGCAAGACTTTGCACAATATTATATTGAACATTTAATGAATGTCTATACAACAGTTAGAAAAGGCTCCGTAAGAGTCCCAAACAAGAATATAAGGCCATTCGCCGACTCTTCGCTGTTGCAGCATAAGATAGAAGTTCTAAAACGTTCTCAAGAGGTAGGCGAGATTCTAGTTACTTCTGATTGCGAAAAATCTCTCGATATAGCGAAAAACTTAGGTTGCCTAATCGATAAAAGGCCCGAGCATCTTTGCTCCTCTAAAACAAGACCTAGAGATTTGTTCAGATACCTTTCATCCCTCGAAATGATAATAGAGTCAGGGCCTGTGCTTTTTGCTAGCGTTTGTTCCCCATTGATGACAAGCGAAACTTACGATGAGATGATTCGTCACTACAATGAAAATTATTTAGAAGATAGAGGTTCTATAAATCACATTTCTTCTCTCGCAGGCTGCTACTCTGTTAGAGAAAACCTTTGGGAAAGAAAGCCTAATCTTAATTATAAAGCTCTTAACTATGTTCCGGGCCAACACCCAGCAAGCCAAGATTTGCCTGATATAGTTTCAATAGCGCATGGAAGCGTCATAACATCATGTGACACCTTGGGTAAGGGGGATTTAGTTGGGGAATTTCCTGAATTTTTTGATTTGCCCAAATATGAATGCATAGACATAGACGAAGAAGAAGATTTCGTGGTAGCAGAAGCGTTGTACAAACATTTTAAAAATAAATAAAACATGAGTAAAGCAGTAGTTATAGGAGGAGCCGGGTTTATCGGCAGTAATTTAGTAGATCATCTCATAGAGAATAAAGTCTATGACAACGTAGTCGTGGTTGACGACATGAGCACCGGAAGGGTAGAGAATAAAAACCCCGAAGCTTTTTATTACGAGTGCGACTTCGGAGATGTAAAAACTTACGCTGACGAGCTTTCTGAGGCGAACTCAGTTTTTCATTTAGCAGCCAAAGCTAGAGTGCAGCCCTCCATAAAAGACCCCGTGTCATTCGATTATACGAATGTCCACTCAATGGTTAAGCTGTTGAAAGCATGTGTTGACAATAATGTCAAAAATTTTGTTTTCAGTAGCTCTTCGTCTATATATGGAGATACGGATCAGTTTCCTACTCCTGAGTCAGCCCCTATGAAGCCTATGAGTCCATATGGGTTACAAAAGTTGATAGGAGAGCAGTATTGCAAGCTTTTCTCTGAAAGCATCGCTTGTCAAGACGGTTCTTTTATGAGTACTGCATGCTTGCGCTACTTCAATGTATACGGAAACAGGATGCTTAACGAGGGAGCTTACTGTTTAGTTATGGGAGTATTCGATAGTCTCAAGAGAAAAAATCAACCATTAACGATTTACGGGGACGGAAATCAGCTTAGAGATTTTACCTATGTCGGAGATGTGGTTAAAGCAAACGTGGCTGCCGATGAGTTTATGACCAGACATGGGGCAGATGGTGAGATATTCAACATTGGCAACGGAGACAACAGGTCTATCAATCAAATTGCAAGTTACTATGACTCTGAAATAGAGCATCTCCCCGCAAGGCTAGAGCCTTTTAAAACCCTAGCGGACCACACTAAAGCTAAAACTATGTTAGGGTGGGAGCCAACTGGCAACGTTGAGGAATGGCTAAAAACCCACTTAGAAAATGGTATTTGATTTTGAGGGCTTCAACTGGGGGAAGTTTGCTGCTACAACTTTACCTCTTGAATTTAAGTCAGGTCTTTACGAGTGCTTTGGCAAAGTAAAAGATGGTGACGTGATAGTAGACATAGGCGCTGGAGTCGGAGCGATCCCTTGGTTCATCTTAACAAACAATAAAAACCCAAAGAGGATTCACATGGTTGAGCCTTACCCGCCAAACCATTACATTATCGAGCAGAATCTACAAGCTTTAAAGAGGGGCTTCCCCGGCCTTAAAGAATCTCCTGAAAATATATGCTCCATAATAAAGGAGTCTATCTCTGACAAGGATGGGTCACACCAAATAAGCTGGGGCTACCATCCGGTTGCTAGCTCGTTAACTTTTAAAACTCTGCGTAGTGAGTATTTTGGAAGGGCAGATTTCCTCAAGATTGATATAGAAGGGGACGAGTATCATGTCTTTCAAGAAGAGAATCTCGAGTATCTAAGTAGAAAAACAGGAGTTATTCATTGTGAGTTTCATCTTGAAATAGAAGGAGGACCTAATAAAAAAATAGATTTAAGAAACAAGTTTAGGTTTTTTAGAGACTATATCCTCCCTAAGATAAGAAAAGAGTATAGTGTTTATTCTGTTGATGGAATTGATATAAAATGGGATTTATGGAATGAGCATTTTATAGAGCATTATAATTGCGCAATATTTATTTTTGATAATCCTTAAATATTTCCTATAATAGTTGAGTAAAAGATGAGAAAAGTATGCCAATTTAAACCTTATATTGATCCAGACGATATAATGAGTTTGGCGGACAGCTTTGACGAAAATTGGATAACAGAAGGACCCAAATCAAAAGAGTTTACAGAAAAAATTTGTGAAATTGCTGGAACTAAATATGGAGTCTTAGCCCCAAATGGAACTTTAGCTTTATACCTCGCCTTGAAAGCCTTAGGTATAGGCAACGGAGATAGAGTCATCGTCCCCAACTTCACTTTCATCGCTTCTGCTAATGCTGTCGAAATGGTAGGAGCCAAACCCTTATTTGTAGATATAGATATAAATAATTTACAAATTGATATAGAAAAGTGTGAGAGCCTTTTATCTCAGAAGCCTAAAGCTATAATGCCCGTCCCGCTATACGGCTTAACGCCGGACTTGCATAAAATTAAAGACTTTGCTAAAAAGAATAATCTTTTAATGATAGAAGACTCTGCTCAAGCCTTAGGAGTAGAGTGGAAAGGGAAGCCCTGCGGTAGCTTTGGGGATGCAGCATGTTTTTCTTTTTTCGCCGACAAAACAATTACTACAGGAGAAGGAGGTTTCGTAGCAACAAACAATGAAGAGATCTACAACAAACTTCTGTTTTTAAGAAATCAAGGAAGAAAAAATAGAGGGTCTTTTATCCACCCAGAAATAGGATATAACTTCAGGATGACTGATATGCAAACATCTTTAGGTTTGAGTCAACTGGAAAAATTCGGAGAAATTAAATCAAAAAAAATTAAAATATTTGAAAAATATTGTGCTTTGTTGGATAAGACTAAAGGAGTCAAGATCTTAAAGCCAGAAAAAGATATCACTTCCTTCATTCCTTTCCGAGTAATACTACTAACAGAAGAAAAAAAAGCGAAAGAACTAATGGATTATATGGGGGCCTTTGGCATAGAAAGCAGGAGTGCATTTTTCCCCCTCCACCAACAACCATGTTTTAAAGAGTTCTTTATGACTCAGTTTTTTAATTTTAACAAATTTGAAGTAGAGGCTAATTTAAAAAATTCAATAGACGCTTACGATAGAGCTATATGTTTACCTTCTTACGCATCTTTAGAAGAAAAAGACATTAAATATGTTTGTCAAACCATAAAATCTTTCTATAATAATAGGTAATGCAGCGTATACATTCAAAAATAGATAAGAACAAGCTTCTTCACGCGTTGCATCGCTTTGCAGATTTTAACGGGAGACAAAACGTTTCTCCAGATGAGCAGTTCCTTCAGTTGGCTACGATTCAAAACGAAAAAGGAGTAAAGTATAAGCCTCACCAACATATCTGGAAGAAAGGCGAGGAAAAAGTCATCGCTCAAGAATCTTGGATCGTTGCTAAAGGCAAAATCCGAGTCTTCTACTACGATACAGACGGAAGTCTATTATCTACCGAAGACTTAGGCCAAGGAGACTGCTCGATAACCTATGAAGGAGGGCATACATATATGGCTCTCGAAGAAGACACTTTTGTTTATGAAAATAAGGTTGGCCCTTATAAAGGAATAGAAAACGATAAAAAACTTTTATGAAAAAGAAAGCATTTGTAACAGGAATTAGTGGTCAAGACGGAAGCTACCTAGCTGAGCTCTTGTTAGAAAAAGATTATGAGGTTTATGGCATTGTAAGAAGACACTCTCACGCTCAAGGGCAAAATATAAGGTTTGCTCATATTAAAGATAATCTAAATGTAGATTACGGAGACCTTTTAGACCAGTCGTCTCTTTACAGGACCCTTGCTTCTGTAAAGCCTGACGAAATATACAACCTAGCAGCTCAAAGCCATGTTAGAGTTAGCTATGACGTGCCTCAATACACAATGCAAACTAACGTTGTTGGTACTTTGAATTTGCTTGAAGCTACTAGGCATTGCTGCCCGAATGCAAAATTTTACCAAGCTAGCTCTTCAGAAATGTTCGGAAATTGCATTGATGAGGATGGCTTCCAAAGGGAGACGACTCCTATGAAGCCAGTAAGCCCCTACGGATGTTCTAAGCTCGCTAGTTATTGCATTATTAGAAACTACAGGAACTCTTACAACCTCTTCGCTAGTAATGGAATATTATTCAACCATGAAAGCCCAAGAAGAGGAGCTAGCTTCGTGACCGCTAAAATTGCTAGAGCTGCCGCCGCTATTTCGAAAGGTCTGCAAGACAAGCTCGTGTTGGGCAATTTAGATGCGTACAGAGATTGGGGTCATTCAAAAGACTACGTCAAAGCTATGTACTTAATCCTACAACACCATGAGCCTGACGAGTTCGTAATTTCCTCCAAAGAGACTCATTCAGTTCGTGACTTTTGTGAAGCAGCTTTTAACAGAGTCGGCCTTAATTATAAAGATTATGTAGAACAAGACCCTAAGTTTATGAGGCCAGAAGAGCTTGCCAGACTTAAGGGAGACTCTACAAAAGCGAGGAAAGCTTTAGAATGGGAACCTGAATATAACTTCAATGGGTTAGTCGAAGATATGGTTGATAGCTGGCTTAAAGAGCTTGAAGAATGAAGCAGGACGACTCTATACTCTTTTTAGGAAAAGAAGGAGACAGATTTTGCCAGAAGGCTCTAGATCTGTGCAAAAAAAACTTCACAAGGGTCACCTCTTACATGAGCTCTAGCTACAATGAAGAGATGCCCATAAAAGCTAAATACTGGACCGGGGATTATGTTATATCTTACCTGAACAGATGGATTCTTCCGGAAGCTCTAATATCAAACGCTTTAGGTGGAGCAGTTAATTTCCACCCTGCTCCTCCAGAGTACCCCGGTTGCGGCTGCGCTAACTTTGCTTTGTATGACGAAGTTGGGATATATGGGGCAACTTGCCACTACATGAAGCCCAAGGTAGATTCTGGAGACATTATTAAAGTGAACAGATTTACTGTGAATCGTCACGATGATCTTGAGACGCTATTAGAAAAGTCTTACTTTTTTCAATACTTGCTCTTCGAAGAAGCAATAGAGCATATATTAACGCACAAAAGACTCCCCCCTGCCGACCCAAACGAGAAATGGGTAGGCGATCCAACAACGAAAAAACAGATGGAGGCGTTGTACGAAATAAAACCTTTCGAAAATGGGGAGCTTATTTCAGAGAACAAGCTTAAAAGAATAATAAAAGCTACCAGTTTTAATAAGTGGCAGCCTAGTATTAATCTACATGGATATAATTTTACCTTGACTTGTAGCGAATAATTGATAACATGAGTGTTTCATGGCTAAGCCAGAACACAAACATTGTCAGTATCTAGTATCTGCGTTTGTCGATCCCTATTCACTTAAACCTGCTCGAAGTAAAGAGGTCCAAAACTTCTGGAAGCTGCAAATCAAATTTGCAAAAACCATCCTTGAAAAGGACCCAGATATAAAATTTTGGGTTTTTCTTAAGCAAAAGGCTCAAAAAGATAAATATCTTAAGTCTTTAATATGGTTCCTTGGGGATAAAGGAAAGAAGTTTCTCTGCGATAAAAGGCTGGAGTACAAAACGTTTTTGTTTGACTTTCCCCAACCTAAGAGATATCTTCTGAAGAACGAGAAGGTAGGAGAGTCTCTCAATGACGAAAAAGTCTCGAAACCAACAAACATTTTAAATTTTCTAAAAAAAGATTATGGGAAGAAGGCCTAAAGCTGAAAAAGAAGAATCATCAGGAGCTACAATAAATAGAGTCCTTTCAGATTTCTTAAATGATAAAGAAAACGCAGATAAGCATCACAACTTCGAAGAAGAGGTAGACTACAAAGTCTCAACAGGAAGTTTGATGCTAGATATCGGCACTGGAGGAGGGCTTGGCCCCGGCTTGCATAGATTCTGCGGAATTAACGAAGGAGGTAAGACTTCTGAGGCTCTTGAAGTTTGCAGAAATTTTCTATCTTCTGTCCCGAACAGCAGGGCTATGCTTGTCAAAGCAGAAGGCAGGCTGTCTCCAGAAATGAAGCAGAGATGTGGAGTTGATTTTATTAACGATCCAAGCGAATGGAAGAATGGTAATTGTTTTGTTTTTGAATCAAATATTTACGAGACTGTTTTTGAGTTAATGAAGAAGCTTGTCGTCAGCAACCATGAAGGCGTTAAGTATCTTTTTATGATCGATTCAGTTGACGGGCTAATAACTTTAAAAAGCCAAGACACTCCTTTCGACAAAGCTGATCAAGTAGCAAGTGGAGCGACAATTGCATCGGTCTTTTTGAAAAAAGTAGCAAATCAACTTGCAAGAAGAGGCCACATGGCTATATTTATTAGTCAAGTAAGAGCTAAAATTGAAATCCAAGGAAAAATAACACAAACGACTACTTCCGCTACTGGAGGGAACGCTTTGCTTCATTTTGCAAACTGGATTCTTGAATTCGAAAGGCCTTGGCAGAAAGACTTGATTAAAGAAAAAGAGAAAGAGCCACAGCATAAAGATACTAATAAAATATTAGGTCACTGGGTTAGAGTAAAAGTCAAAAAGTCTCCTAACGAGATGACAGACTATACTCTCCAGTATCCAGTTAAAAGAGGAAGAAAGAATAGAAGCAGTATATGGCTGGAAAAAGAAGTAACAGACCAAATGGTCTCTTGGGGTTTCGTTAAAAAAGGCGGAGCTTGGTATACCGCTTCTCAAGACTTGATTGATAAAATGACAGAGAACGGCATAGATTTTCCCGAAAAGATACACGGAGAGAATAAGTTGTTTGAGTATCTGGAGAAAAACCCAGAAGTCGTAAATATTCTTTTAGAAATGTTCAAGAATCTTTTGTCTTCGATTCAAAATGAAATTGACGAATGAGACTCTTGAACGTAAATGGTCGCCTAGTTAATAAAAATGTACAAAAGCATAGAATTAAGTGGGACGACAAATCAGCTTCTAAGGTACAATTTAGAGCAAAAAAATTTTTTAAAGAATACTGGAAAAGCCATGTAGTCTACGAAGAGTTTCCGGTTTATGGGACTAGGCTTAGAGTAGACTTAATTAACTTCACTAAAAAGATAGCAATAGAAGTTCATGGTCAGCAGCATTTTAAATTTAATAAGTTTTTTCATTCAAACTCAAGAATCAAGTTCTTTCAATCAATGAAAAGAGATTGGGAAAAAACGGAATGGCTTGAATTAAATGACATAAAGTTGGTAGAATTAGAGGAAAAGGACGTAGATCAATTATCTATCGACTTTTTAGAAGACAAGTTCAATGTGTTTATAGTGTAATTATTTGTATGAGTGAAAAATTCAAATTCCCGAAATCTCTGTTGGATCAAATCAACGAGTGCTCTAACGGGGGTTTCCTGTTGTTTAATTACAACGCTAATGGGACTCCTGAGGTTTATTTCACTTCCGACTCAGATATGCATACATTAGCATTGGTCTCTCACGCTGAAGGATATATTAAAGCTTGTAAAATTCAGCACGAAGAAATAGCAATGGGATCGATTCAAGAATCATTCACAGAGGAAGACCCTCCTGAAGAAGAATCTTGGAGAGACGACGCAGAAGAAGAGTAAAAAAAATGTCAGATGTATATTCGCTCCCGGTAGAGCGACTGGTCTTAAGTGGATTAATGAAGTTCCCGAATTTGTTTTCGGAGGTGGACCACGTTATAACCGAAAACGATTTTTTCGAAAGTAAGAATTATGTGGTTTATAATGTAATTAGAGACCTTCGAATCAAAGACGAAAAAGTCGATAAAACTATCATAGCTCATAAAATTCATAACATGGGCATATCTTTTGTCGGTGAAATTGATATCCATAATTATATAGAAAACATCTCTTTTATTTCAACCACAGAGCAAGCCTCATTAAACGCAGCTCAAGAATTAGTTAAATTAAGGATCAGGAGAGAGATTATAGAGTCTGCTAGTAATTTATCTACATTTGTTAAGAAGAATGGAGACAAAGCTATAGACGAGATAGTTGCAGAGGCAGATAGGATTTATAATGATAATATATCTCTTTATGATATAGAAGATGCCCCTAAGAATCTTTTCGAGGACATGCAGGCGATAGTTGAGGATTTAGGAGAAAATCCTAATAATGACGCGGGGCTACTAACTCCGTATGGGACTTTCAACACGATGTTCGGTGGCTTAAGAGGTTCTAACCTTTACGCCATAGCCTCTCGTCCGGGCCAAGGTAAAACAACTTTCCTAAATGACATAGCTTATAAAACTATGTTAAGGAATGATACGCCTTGTTTAATACTTGATACAGAAATGAGCACGTTGGAAATCCAATTAAGAATGGTTTCCAATATGACAGGTGTTCCACTTTGGTATATCGAAACCGGCAACTGGAGAAGAAATGAAAATATGGTGACTCAAGTTAGAGCGGCTTGGGATACTATTAAAAACAGGCCATACTACCACAAGCATGTAGCTAATAAGAATGTAGACCAAATAGCCTCCATTATTAGAAGGTGGCATTTGTCGAAAGTCGGCAGAGAAAAGCAGTGTTTGATATGTTATGATTACGTTAAGCTAACCGGCGAAAAGATGGGCCAAAACTGGGCCGAGCATCAAGCTATTGGTGATAAAATAGATAAGCTTAAAAGAGTTTCCGAGGAAACTAAATCTCCTATATTCACGGCTGTCCAGTTGAACAGGTCTGGAGAAAACCAAGGGAGAAGAGGTAACGACGTTACTGACGATAGCTCTGCCATATCCCTTTCCGACAGGCTCCAATGGTTTGCTAGTTTTGTAGCTATATTCAGAAGAAAGACTCAAGACGAAATGGCTCAAGATGGCCAAGCTTATGGAACCCATAAACTAATACCCCTTAAGACAAGGTATCAAGGCAGAGATGCCACAGGACACCAAGACTTAGTCAGAAGAAGGAATGAAGATGGCAGTAATGGGCCTTGGGCAATAAACTATTTAAATTTTAATGTAGAAAATTTTAACCTGACTGATCGAGGATCGCTTAGAGATGTCGTGAATAACGCTATCCCGAACGATCATGAACAAACGGGTCAAGCGGAAAACGAAGTAGAAGAACTTTTGGAATAATGGAAGACCTCGAAAAAATATTATCTGACTTAGGCTATACCAATCTCTTGGACAGGGGTAATGAATATCGAACTAATGCTGTTTACAGGGGCGGAGACAATAATAGCTCCCTCTGTATAAGTAAGACAGATGGAAGATGGTACGATTTCAAGGAGAGGATAGGCGGGCGGCTAGAAGAGTTAATTAAAGTCACTTTAAATATAGATTCAGATGAAGCGAAAAAAATTCTAGCAGATAAGAATATATCATCTCCTATAACTACAATAAAGAAGTCCCCAGATGCAAAAGATAGAGTTAAGATATTTAAAAAAGAGCAGCTAGACCACGTTATAAAAGATCATTCTTACTGGGTGGAAAGAGGTATTAGCCCTGAGACAATTAGTGTTTTCCAAGGAGGGCTGTCTTTAAGTGGAAAGATGAAGAATAGATATATTTTCCCCATCTTTAACAAACATCAACAATTAATAGGGGTAACAGGGAGAACCTTTGCTCCGGAAGACAAGAGGGTAAAGTGGAAGCATATTGGGATAAAATCAAATTGGATTTACCCTCTTCAATTCAATCATGATGTTTTAGTTAAGTTGAAAAAAGTTATACTGGTGGAAAGCGTAGGCGACATGCTTTCCCTGTGGAACGCTGGCATAAAAAACACCATAGTTCTTTTTGGTTTGGACGCTAGCATATCTGTTTTAAACTCTTTAATAAAATTAAATCCCATCGAGATAAGAATATCTTTAAATAATGATGAGAGCCAAGCAGGAAATAAAGCTGCTGTTAAATTGAAGAAAAGGTTAGATAAATATTTTTCCCCCAGTCAGTCGAAAGTCTTCCTGCCTCCTAAAAACGATTTCGGAGAAATGAGCACTAAACAAATTAAAGACTTCTTCTCGGGGGATTAAAAAAGCTATGTCTAAAAAAATTAAAACACTTTCTGCTTCGAGGATTAAGACCTTACAAGGCTGTTCTTGGCTGTACTGGGCCAAGTATCACTTAAAACTCCCTGACAAGACCAATACGGGCGCTCTAAGGGGCACTATATGTCACTTAGTCCTAGAAATGATCCTCAATAAGACCAGAACGAGGCATTATGACGAAATGGTTTTAGCTGGTACGATAAAAGCATGCCCATCTGTATATAGATTAGTTAAAAAGCATGCTAAAGCCTTAGGCGATAAACATGGCTTCGATCTTCTAGATGCTGAACACATGGACCTAATGGATAAGATGATAGTTAACGCCTTTAATTATGATTTTTTCGGACAGGGGCATAAGAGCATTAAAGGAGAAGAGGAATTTTTATTAGAAAATAAAGATCCAGAGTATAGAGTATTAGGATATATAGATAAGTCTATTGAATTTAAAGGTAATAAATATAAGATCGTAGATTACAAAAGTTCTAAAAGCAAATTTACAGATAAGGAGCTTGAAACAAATCTTCAAGCAATGATATACTCCTTAGCAAATAAAAAGAAAAACAAAAAAGCTAAGAGTCTAGTAGAATTCCTTTTCTTAAAGTTCGCTAGAGCCGCTTCTCAAACCGTAGAGTTTTCAGATGAGGAGTTACTTGGTCTCGAGTATTACTTATCTGAAGTTTACAAGCTAATAAACAACTTCACAGAACAAGAGGCTAAGAATAGCTTTGCCGCTCACCAGCCTCACCCTAAAAGGGGAGAAGGATTTAAAGGCCCGTTAATGTGTGGTTTTGCTAAGTACCCCGGCCAGCTAAAGAAAGACGGAAACCCAATGTGGCATTGCGCTTACAAGTTTCCTTTTGAATATTATGTCTTGACCGAAGATGAGTCTGGTGATATATTGAAGTCGTCTCTTGAGTTAGCCGACTTACCTTCTGCTGAAGAGGGTCAGGCGGTTGAAAAGAGACAATACGCTGGTTGCCCATGCCACAAAAGCGTCAGCACGGGAAAAGCGGATAAAGATTTCGATATCTTTTTTTAGAATGTTACCTATTTTCAAATCTCACTATAGCGTAGGAAGAAGTATCTTAACGCTAGAAGATAAAGACGAGTTAGAGTCGACAAGCCCGGACTCTATCGTCTCTATTTGTTTAAACCACAAAATAAAAAAACCTCTACTAGTCGATGATAGTATGGGAGGGTTTCTTGAAGCTTATACGAACTTTACTAAGCATAAAATTAATTTTATTTTTGGGTTGAGGGTTACAGTGTGCGACGACTTAACCAAAAAGGATGAAGAATCTAGGCTCTCCGAATCTAAAGTAATTGTTTTTATGAAAAGTTCTAGCGGCTATGAGAAACTAATTAAATTATACTCAACTGCCGCGAAAGAAGGATTTTATTATTACCCTAGGACAGATTACAAGAATCTCGAGGAAGCGTGGGGCGATGACTTACAACTATGCATTCCTTTTTATGATTCTTATGTTTATAACAATTCTTTTACAAATAATATTTGTTACCCTAAATTAAATTTTACAAAACTAACTTATTTCCTAGAAAACAATAATTTGATTCTAGACCATATAGTTAAAGAAAAGATATTGTCTCTAAAAGAAAAAACTCAAGAAGTAAAAAGTATATACTACTATAAAGAGTCCGACTTTAAATCTTACCTTACCTTTAGATGTATTAACAATCGCAGCACCCTAGATAAACCTGAGCTTTTATATATGAGTTCAGATAAATTTTCTTTCGAATCTTGGGCTTCTCAAAATGATATAGAGATTAAGTAAAATGGACGACCATTTAATAAGATTTCAAGATAAGAAGAACGTTTTCATAGATCTGGAAACCTTCAACCTCTGTTTGAACTTTCAGCACAACCGGCCTTGGCAGGTTGCGATGATAAAAACCGAAAAAGATAAAATCATAGATAAGAGGGATATCTATGTAGACTGGTGGTCGGAGACAAATTTAGATATTAGCAAGGATGCAGCTAGAATAACAAAGTTTAATAAGAGCAAAGTAATGTCGAGAGCAATTCCTTCTCGTGACGCTTTCTCCCAGTTAGCCGAATGGTTAGATGATGCAGATAATATAATCGGTCATAACATTATCGGGTTCGATGTCCATTTAATTAAAGAGTGGTATCACCTACAAGGCAAAAGCTGGGACCATTTAGTTGATAAGTTTATTGATACTAATTGCATCGCTAAAGCTTACAAGCTTAATGAGCCCCTGCCCGAAGGGAAAAGCTTGGTGGAGTTCCAGCATAAAATGTACTACAGAAGAGCGAAAGGAATTAGAACTAATCAGACCGCCTTAGGTAAAGAATTTAAAATTGACTTTGATTACGAAAATTTACATGACGCTCTAAAAGATCTAGAGCTCAACATGTTAATATGGAATCAACTTAAATGGAGGATTGAGATTTGAAACTTTCAGAATTTAAAAAAATAGACTTACCCTTACATGGGGTTAGATTGCCTTCGTTTGAAATTGAAGATAAGACAGTATCTTCTAATTACGATTTTTTAGTTAAGTTGTGCTACGATGGGTACGAAGGAAAGCTTAAGAGGGGAGAGATATCGACTTCTGAACCAGAAAGGTATATTGAGAGGATTAAATATGAGTTAGACACTCTAAACGGACTCGGCTTTACAGATTATATATTATTAATTTGGGATGTTGTAAACTTCTGTAAAAAAAGTGATGTCCCAACTGGCCTAGGTCGAGGTTCAGCCGCGGGCAGTATAGTCCTATACCTTATAGGCGTTACAGGGATAGACCCAATAAAGTATAATCTATTCTTCGAAAGATTTGTATCTAAAATTAGAGCTAAAAAACAAGTCGTAGATGGGGTAACTTACCTAGACGGAGAGTTGATGTGCGATGTAGATATTGACATCTGCTATTATAAGAGGTCTGAAGTGTTAAAGTATCTGGAAGATAAATTCAAAGGGAAAACTTCTAAAATATTAACCCTTAATACTCTAAGCGGGAAACTACTAATCAAAGAGTGCGGCAAAATCGTAGCTGCTAAAACAGAAGTAGAAATGAACGCTGTCTCTAGCATGATCCCAAAGGTCTTCGGTATAGTTAAAGATATCGAAGAAACCTACGAAGAAGTAGATAACTTTAGAGAATGGTGTGACGAGAATGACGAAGCTTATAGAATTGCTCTCAAACTTAGAAACCTAATAAAGAACAGAGGCGTTCACGCTTCAGGTATACTCTTGTCCTATGCGGACATGGATAAAAGCTGTCCTACGGAGTTATCTTCCGATAAGTCTACAGTCTCTTCTTATGACATGAATTGGGTGTCTCTATTCAATGTTAAGTTAGATGCTTTGGGGCTTCGGAGCGTATCTGTTGTAGATGATATTTGTAAGCAAGTCGGAATTTCAATATATGATATAGACTTTACAAACCCAGAGATATATCAGCAGTTCTACGATTTAAAAGCTAAACATGGAGTGTTCCAGATAGAAGCTGATACGAACTACAAAGTATGCACAAAGGTTAAGCCTAAAAACTTGGAAGAACTTAGCGCGGTTTTAGCCTTGGGAAGACCCGGAGCTTTAGCTTTCGTTGATCAGTATGCTAACTTCACTAATAACGACGTTTACGAGCCTATTCACCCCTTCTTTGATGACATCCTGTCTACTACTGGAGGAGTCTGTCTTTACCAAGAGCAGATGATGCAAATGGCTCATAAGATTGGTTTCACTCTAGACGAAGCGGAAATCCTGAGACGAATAGTTGGCAAGAAGAAGGTGAAAGAAGTAAGGGAATGGAAAAAGAAGATCTCCCAAAAAATTAAAGAAAATAATTTAGATACTGAAATAGGTAAAGTCCTCTGGAGTGTCCTAGAAGATTCTGCGAATTACTCTTTTAATAAATCTCATTCAATTTCATATGCAGCGTTATCAGCAATAACCGCTTACCTTAAATTTAAATATCCTAAAGAGTTCTTTCTAGCTTTATTAAAGATGACTAGATTTGAACCTGACCCAATAGCGGAAATAACTAAAATCCAAAAAGAGTTAGATCATTTTAATATAAAGTTGCTAAGGCCTCATTTAATTAAATCTAAAATGGACTTTAGTATTGAAGGAGAAAATATTAGATTCGGTCTTTTATCTATTAAAGGTATTTCAGATAAGTCGATTGAAAAGTTAAATGACTTTAGAACAGAGTTTACAAATAAGTTCGAAATATTTCAATCTGCTTCAGATTGCGGTATAGGATTAGGGATACTTTCCTGCCTCATTCAAGCAGGGGCTTTAGATGGTTTTAAGAACTCAAGAACACGGACTGTTCTAGAAGCTCAAATATGGAGCATCTTAACCCTAAGAGAGAAAAAATGGTGTCACAAGCTTAAAGAAGATTATGAATACGACTTAATCAAAATACTTAAGCAACTCAAAGCCCATAAAGATGAAAAAGGTAAATTAGTTATTAAGGAGTCTAGATTCGAAACTATCCTTAAAAAACAAAAACCATACGAAGATATATATAGACAGAATAGAAAAAACGAAGAATTTGCTAACTGGTATTATGAAAATACTTTGCTTGGTTATACTTACGGTAAATCTCTTAAAGATATATTTATCACTAAAGACCCCGGCATTGTAAATATTGCAGAGATGCAAGCCCTAGGTATGAACGTTAAGGCTAAAATGGTCGCCACTGTTACAGAGAGCAGGCTTAGCAAGTCTAAGAATGGAAACGACTATCTAAGGCTCAACTTAGACGATGAGTCAGGCGATTCTACCGTCCTGATCTTTAGCGACAAAATCCGAACAGGCTGTAGGGACCTTAATAATGACGAGATCCCAGAAAAAGGAAGTATAGTCATGGTAAAAGGACTTACGAAAGAAGATTGTATCTTTGCAGATTATATAGTTATTCAAAGTTGGAACATTTATATGAAGTTGGCCGATCTAAGGGCTTAATTTTCTCTTGACTTCCTAAAAAACACTGATATATTTCACCTCATGGTTAGTTTCTATAAGCCAAATAAGAAGAATTCAGGCGCTGCGTGCTCATTTAGTTGGAGCGATAAGGAGAATACAGTTTTTGTTTCCATGATCAAACAGCATTCTTGGAACGAGAAAACGAGAAACGGCTCCTTTAAGGAGAATTTCAACAACCCTAAAGCTAAGCTTTTTATTAAGTTAAGCCCAACGGAAGTTGCCGAAATTATGAATGCTGCAGAAAGGCGCTGCGAATGTTCTGGTTATCATAGCTCTCAAAACCAAATCGTTAAGTTCAGTTTTAAACCGGGTTTCACGAATGAAAAAGAGTTCCGCGGTTTAAGCTTTTCAGCGGTGAGAGAGTCCAAGGAGGATTCAACAGATAAGACTCAGATTCTAGTTGGCTTCAACTCTGGAGATTTAGTTATGATTAGAGAGTTTCTTAGCAAGTGCCTCAGTAAGCATTTTGATAATTTGATCAAAGAAAATTTAGAGAAACTCGCTGCAAGATCAGATAATGGTTCAGCAAATAAAGCTAACCAATATTCCGGCAACAAGGAGCAGAAGGCTCCTCAAGCGGAACCTGAAACTAAAAATGCCGACGAAGACGACGAAGAAATCTGGTAGTAAGAAAAAGGTTTTATACCACTCTGATTCATCATTAGTTAAGACGGGCTTTGGCAGAAACGCTAAAGCCCTTCTCTCTTATTTATATAAAACTGGGAAATACGATTTAGTGCAAGTTTGTTGCTCTAGCGTCATGGGAGACCCCATGTTAGAAGCGACTCCTTGGAAATCTATAGGAGCTGTCACTAATAACCCAGAAGAACAAATGAAGCTCAATCAGAACCCAGAAAAAGGGAGAATGGCTGGGTACGGGTCTCAAACCCTCGACAATATCATAGCTCAAGAGAAGCCTGATGTTTATATGGGGGTTCAAGATATCTGGGGAGTAGACTACTCTGTTAAAAAAGAATGGTACAGAAGAATAAGCTCAGTTATTTGGACTACTTTAGATTCTTTACCTATCCTTCCCACGGCTTACAAAGCTGCTAAAGGGTCTAAAAATCTTTGGGTTTGGAGTAACTTCGCCGAAAAAGAAATGAAAAGGAAAGGGGTTAAGAATGTAGAAACAATGCATGGTTGTTTTGAAACAGACGCTTTCCGCAAGCTTCCAGACAAAGAAAGGGCTTCTTTAAGAAAGATGTTCAATATCGAAGACGATGCTTTCGTGGTCGGCTTCGTTTTTAGAAATCAGTTAAGAAAGTCTATTCCTAATTTAATAGAAGGATATAAAAAATTTAAAGGAAGGATTGACGAAAAGCAAAAAACCTACCTACTTTTACATACTCATTTTTCCGAAGGATGGAATATCCCCGAGCTTGTCAAAGAATATGAAGTAGATCCAAAGGAGATACTTTGTACTTATGTTTGTAAGAAATGTAATAACTACATGGTCAACCCATTCGTAGGGGAAGGTAAGGACTGTCAATACTGTAACTCTGAGAAGAGCTTAATTACTGCAAACTTCAATAATGGCGTTACGGAGGAACATTTAAATCATATCTATAACCTCATGGACGTTTACTGTCATCCGTTTACAAGCGGCGGGCAAGAAATGCCAATCCAAGAGGCTAAGCTTGCAGAGCTGATTACTCTTGTGACTAACTATAGCTGCGGAGAAGAGATGTGCGAGCCTGAAGCAGCTTCACTGGCCTTAGACTGGCATGAGTACAGGGAGCACGGGACCCAGTTTAAAAAAGCCTCAACTGACCCTTCTTCTATTCAGCACCAACTTCTTAAAGTGTTTAATATGAAGCCTAGCGTGCGAGAGGAGTATGGAGTTAAAGCTAGGCAATGGGTTATTGATAACTTTTCCGTAGAAAACGTTGGAAGAAAAGTAGAAGAGTTTTTAGACTCTTGCGAGGAGACGGATTATGATTTTGATTTTTCTAGAGAAAGGAAAGCTGACCCTAACGCTCTTATTCCAGTTAATGAAAACGACTCAGAATGGTTAATTTCTCTCTATAAATATATCTTAGATAGAGATGTTGACCAGACTTACGAAGGGCATCAATATTGGACCAATCAAATTACAGAAGCAAAAGTTCCGAGAAAGGAAGTAGAGGGCTTCTTTAGAAAGACAGCTTTCGACTCTCTAAACGAAAACGCAAGCAAGAAAAAGCAACCTTTTGAAGACCTTTTAGATAAAGACGACGAAGGAAGAAGAATTGCTTTTGTCTTACCTAGAGATTCTCAGGAAATTCTTTTATCTACATCTTTGTTGCCTTCTTTGAGGAGACTTTATCCTGATTACCATATTTATTATATTTGTGATAAAAACTATTTTGATATTTTAGATGGTAACCCCTATGTTCATAAAGTTATCCCTTATATACAAGATATGAATTCTAGAAATTTAGAAGGATTCCTATTACATAAAGGGTTCTTTGAGATAGCTTTCTTCCCGGGAGAAGGAGTTTTAAGTTCTATGAACTATACTCACAATGATAAAGACATTATAGAATTTGATTTATGCACATCTTAGAAAATTTAGCTTTAAACTGCGGTTGTAAAATAGATAAGCCTAAAATACAACAAGTCTATATTCCTCTGGAATTTAAAAATTATATTACAATAGATAACGGCGATTTAGTAAACGAAAAGTCTTACGATTTTTTTAATGCTGTTATAAAAATAATTAAGCCATTTCTCACTCCACGAGGAATAAAGATTGTTCAAATTTCTAAAGCCGAAAATGCAAATGTAATTCATGGGGTAGACAGGGAGTGCTGTGGCACTACTTTCCGTCAGAAAGCCTATCTAGTTTACCACTCTCAATTGCATGTCTGTGTTGACTCGTTTAGTGCCCAAGTATCCGGGCTTTACGATAAGAAAACAGTTTTTGTTCCTTCTGTTCTATTTAGCGGCAACTCCAAACCTTTTTTCTCCAGCCCGAAAAATCTAAAAATAGTAGAGACAGACTTGGATATGAAACCTTCTCTTTATACTCCAGAGCAAATAAAGAGAATCAATCAAGCAAAGCCTGAAGATATCGCTAGGAGCATTTTAGACTCATTGGGTATACCGTTTGAGTTTCCATATGAAACTGTCTTTTTAGGCAACGATATGACTAGAATAGAAGTCGACAGCATACCTAACGCTTCGTTTCGTTTGAACAGTGAAGAAACAGTAAATTTAAGAGTAGATTATTTCTATAATGAGATGAATATTGCTTCTCAGCTTAATTTAAATAAATGCCATATTATAACAAATAAAATTATTCCTATTAATATCTTACATAACTTTAAACATAAAATTACTAAAGTTACTTATATTATAGATGACAACAACGATCCCCAGTTTATTAACGCTCTTAAACAAATGGGTATTAAAATAATGCTAATGACATATGATGAAGAAAAAATTAAAGATTATAAATTAGCTTATATGGACTATGGAACAGTATTTCTTAAAAAGAGATTCAGCTTTGATAATTTAAAAAATTCAGAAGCAAACAAAGACCTAAAAATTGAAGAATTATACTATGTCTCAAATAAGATACTTCAAAACGAGCAAAAACTTTATCCCGGATTTTTAGCTAGTATCCGAAAACAAGACAGCGAGTCGCTGGCTAGAGAGTATCCTAATGACCCAATCAAGCAAATCGTTCATAAAGCTGAAGATAATGACTTCTTTTGGAGGGATATTTCTAACTTTTGGATATTGAGAAAAACTTGACTTTCTAATCTAATTTGATATATTTAACTCATGGCGGTTAAGAAAAAGTCTTCCAAATCTCAAGAAAGTTGTATTCCTCCCTTTTCCAATTTAGGAGAAAGGAACGAGTTCGGCCTTCTCTGTAGCGAAGGAGTCGAATACAAGTATCACGAAGACGGGACGATCAACTGGAGGAAGATGGTTAAGACTGAATACCTCGTTCCTAATAAACAAAAAACAAAAGAAACAGACATCTCAACCTTAGATGATAAAGACCTGCTTATCTTATTGGGAGGAATAAAAGAGTTAGCTCAAATAAGAGGTTTTAGATCTGTTAATTATTCAGTAAATTCCCCGTCATCAGATTATGTTGTCGCTACCTGTACTATAAAATGGATTTCCAATTATGAAACAGAAGGGAAAGAAGTAGAGTTCTCCGCTATCGGAGATGCTGGGCCACATAATACTACAAATTTCGCTAGAAACTATTTAGGTCCTATAGCTGAAAATAGGTCTTTCGTAAGGTGCGTTAGAAATTTTCTTAAGATTAATGTCGTGGCATCAGATGAAATATGTATAGGTAGTCCAGCGGCCTCTGCATCTTCCGAGTCTTTCGACCCCAGTGATCCTGTATCCCTTTTAGCTAAAGTGATGAACGCTAAGTCTGTTAATTTCGAATCTTTAAAGAATAAATTAGCCAAAGAAGGCTTCGAAGGCGCGGAATCTATCAAGTCTTTAAAAGACATTCCGGGGCCAAAGATTTTCGAACTCTTACAAAGACTTCAAAATAAGAAATAATTATGAAACTACTTGACTGGAAATCATTCGCGATTGGAGTTTTATTGACTACTACAATAGTACTCGGAACAGGTGCCTCAAAAGAACCAACTGTTGATTTATTGAAAAAGCTTGAAATTATTCCGTGGGATGTAAATCAGCAGTGGGAGTACAAAACCTCCAATACCAAAAATATTCCTAAAGGATGGGAACCATTTGCTTACGATAGCAACGATAATTTTGATCCACTTCTCTTACGTCGACGCATCAAATAATTTTATGATTTATTCCGCCAGAATAAAAAACGAAGTAGAGGTTGAAGCTCCTTCCTTAAAAGAAGCTAAGACTGCTGCGATCGAAAAGTTTAAAGAACTTCTAGATAAGGATGAAGTCAAAATCCAAATCGAAGAAGAACTTGATAGCTACGATTAATTAATCTGCTATACGCTTAGCGTGTTAGGGTAACTTGCTGCTCCTACTTCTCCGAATACATCTTCGTTCCATAGTATCGCGGTCTTAGAAGCGCTTAGTTGAATCTTCTGGAACTCTAGCCTATGCAAAGCTTTACCGCTAATTTTTGCTGGCTCTGCAGCAGTAGCGGTTGTTATGTTAGTCTTACATTTACTTAAAAACATAGTGGAAGCCGAAGAAGTCATGCTGGCGATATCTGTTCCATCAAACTGTAGGAACAAATCCATTCCGTTTCCTGAAGCCCCATCTTCATTATATAGAGTCAACAAAAAGGTTTGACCAACATTCAGGTTCTGGATATTTATATAAAGATCTTGACCGGCAGAACCGTTACTATTAATTCTCAGAGAGTATTGATTCATTTCCCTTGCGTTGAGGGGCAAGGCGTCATTAGAGGTGTCATAAGAGGTGCCATTAGCTGTTAGCAAATATCTCTCACTCAAAGATATTCTAGCTCCATCAAGGATAAGTCCATAAGGAGATTCATCTGACGGGGCGAACTTAAGTTCAGCGTCTCCTAGAACAGCATCGTCTTTCTCATATAAGACAGCTTGATTTGCTATGCTTGTAAAATTAACTCCTGCGCCAGATGTCCCTGAAGTTCCAGATGTGCCAGAGGTTCCTGAGGTTCCTGATGTTCCGCTAGGGCCAGTTTCTCCTGTTGGGCCTGTCGATCCTGTTGCACCTGCGTTTCCTTGAGCGCCTGTGTTTCCTTGAGGGCCTGTATTGCCTTGAGCACCTTGAGGGCCAACAGCTCCTGAAGTCCCTGAAGACCCTTGAGCTCCTTGAGGGCCTGTTGCTCCTGTTGGGCCAGTCGGACCGCCACCACCACCGCCACCAGAAGCTAAATCTGTGTTAATTGTATATAAGACTCCCTCTTCAACATTATAGGCAAGATATTTGTCGTTAGTTAATATGGCGGACTCTCCTCGCATTTCATGAACATGCAATTGGCCTTCCGCAAGATGCACTCCGCTCGCGAAGTTTAAGGTCATACTCTTATGACCGTAGGTCTTTTTAGACGCGGAGGTTTGATCGGTAAATACGACCTGTCCATCACCGCTTTCAAGGTTTACGTTTCTACCAAATACAAAACAGCTATCTCCTGACACATTATTGTCCCTGCCAAAGACGGTGTTATATTGTCCTGTTACCTTATTTTTGTAGCCGCCTATTATTGAAGCATCCCCACTATGTAATTGATTCTCATAACCGTTGAGTATAGTCGAGTAGCTTGAGTCTATTAAGGTGCTATTGTATCCCCCGACGATAGAAGAATAGTCTGCTCCGTCTCCAGATAACAAATTGCTGTAGCCTCCTCCAATAAAACCATATAAGAAGCTATTGGCATCTTGAGCTTTAATTGTATTGCTATCTCCTCCCCCTATAAAGTTTCCAGCTCCAGATATAAAATGATTACCTCCACCTGCTATTACGTTGCTGTCGCCTCCTCCTATTATGTTAGCATTTCCTGCTCCAATAAATGAGACATCAGAATCGGTTTTTATTTTATTAGCTGTTCCCGCGCCAATAGTACTTCTGAAAGCTCCGGGGTAGATTTCGTTGCTATCTCCTGCTCCAATAAATGACTTGCTCCCTTGTAACGTGTTATTTGCTCCACCGCCAATAAAGTTATAGTTTGAATCAGCGTGATTTCCATCGTATGCGTGCCCTGATATTAAATTATTTTCTCCTGCTCCTATTGAAGAGAAATCACCGGATACTCTGTTGTGTTTTCCACCTAGAATACTGTAATTGCTTCCCGCTCCCGTGTTTATGCATCCGGCTATCAGATTACCGCTTACGAAAATGTCTCCGTCACAGCTGCTACCAAGGAACCACCTGTCAAGATCGTACAGAGTAGTTTTTTGAGTAAACCCATTGTTTACTACTGCTACCAGATCGTCTGACGTATGAGTCGTTACTCGATCTAACTGAGATATTTTTTTGTTAGCCATTTACCTTTTCCTTTATAGTTACACTTAATATAGTGGATTTAAATTCGTTACTAATAGAGATTTATCTTGAGCATTTCCCCCTTCTCTCTGTAAAAATCCTCCATTTTGATCTCCTCCCGAGCTATTTCCTTCCATTAGGAAAAAGTCTTCTATTTTCTCTACATTCAATAATCCGCTTATAAATAATCCTTTAGATAAGTCGTCTGGATCGATTTCTACTGCAAAATTAAAATCTCCTCGCTTAAATCCTCCTATAGAAGAAGTGAAGTTCGCTCCCAAGAATTTAGCTTTTTTAAATTCGTATACAATATTATCTAAGCCTTGATGGAGAGGCAATGTTCCTGCTTGGTGTGGATTAGCCATCCCTGTTACGGAGGAGTCCTGAGCGGAGAAGTTGACATCACATGAATTTTTTACCTTAATTTGAAAATCATATTTATCATCTCTTTTCATCGTGTCGCATAGGCTGCCTGTAGTAGAGTCTTTTACAATAGTTATAAAATTCAAATTAGCAAATACTGGAAAATTAGTCCCTCTGTAAACAGGATGCTTATAAGATAAGGAGTCCATCACGTCCCTATTTAAATCTAAATCTATCGTGAAGGATTGAATATGAGCATCATCGAAATCAACTCCCATTCCGCTTATGTCATTAGGAACTTTCATAGTCAAGTCCCCTTGCCTAAATGCTATCGGCCCTTCATCTGGAAATTCCAATGGCGTCACCATTCTTGTGCATATATCATCTGGCGCAGTAAGCTTGTATGCGAGTATGCCATCCCCTAAAGTATACGGGCCAGTTGCGCTAGCTCCTTGGAATCCAGTTGGGACAGGAGTCGATCCTCTGTTTAAATCTTTAACTCTTACTCCTATCTTACCTCCTCCATGAACAATAGTTGCGTCTGAGGGGAGATTACCAGAGTTGTAACCACTCAATGCGTGACCCATTCCTGAAATAATCGTTTTAGAGTGACCGTCGGATTGAGAAACATCTTTATATACCCCATCTACGAATCCAAATTCGCTTGCGTTAGTAAACCTAACGTCTATTCCGACGTTGTCTCCGCTTCCTCCGAAGTAATTAAAGCGTGAGTCTCCTGAGTCGTAAGCAAAATAAGATCCCGAATGATGAGATAACGTATAGTTTCCCGGAGGAAAATATAAAGGATTCCCGTTTTGAGTATTTTTAAAATATGTATACGCGGAGCTTGTGGCTTCTGGTCTGGCTACGAAACCATCAGCTGCAACGTCTACGAATGTAGAACCTGTCTTTAAGTTTAGAGCCGGAATACATTTACCGCTTGCGCCGCTATGGTACTCGACGTTTTCAGCCGAGTAAGCTACATTGGCTCTCATTACATCGCCAACTTGAGCGGTTACGCTATATCTGGATAAGTAGCAGTCTCCAAAAGATATTAAGTTATGGCTTGCGCTGTTAGGATCAATTTGCTGTACAGTGTCGTCGACGTTAAAATCTTCTCTCAAAGGTTTTTGATGAACGTCTTTGTCTCCATCAGTTCCATCTGTTATTATAGCATATATGTTTCTTCTATCTCTATATATATACGGTGGCCAAAACCTATCTGCTCCAGCCAATGCTCCACTTCCGCCAGCGGACGTGCCTACTTCGGGCCATACATTTCCAACCCCAGTATAATCAACATAAGCTAAACTATTTGTGTCAAAACCAGACAATAAACATACTTGATCATTTTTTTTATAAAAGGCTTTTCCGGTATGCGGGTATTCGAATTGGCCATAGTTAACATGAAAACCTAACCTAGCTTCGTTTCTTAACCCGTTTGGCAAATAACTAAAATTTAGTTCTACTTGCGGGTAATTTATATTAGGTCTAGCTAGTAATCCCTTACTACCCAAATGGGTTACGTCAGTCCTATTAAAAGAAATAGAATATCCGAAGTCTTGGACTCTAGTTATCTCTTTGAGTAGATTATGATTTTTTATTAACTCTGTAGAGTCGTTATTGAGTTCTCCAGTATAGCTAATAAAGTGATAACCTGTCTCTGGCGATGGACCTAAAAACAGAGATTGGCAATTGTACCTGACAACATTTCTGACACTACTGTTGCTCATTTTGACTTAAGTAGAGTATGCTAGCTAAAAAGTAATCTACGCTATGTTCAAAAGCTATAGACTCAATTGCTTTGATTCTTTCCGGGTTTGTATCCTTCGGATTTTTTATATAACTACCTAATTTAGAGCTCCAGTTTTGCGGGTTTTCGTTCGCTACAATTATATTAGAAATTTCTTGAGCGACTTCTTTTTGCTTTCTGGACATTTTTCTCAACCCGTGCTTCTTCCTAAGAGCTCCCTCGACTTCTTTGAGAAGTTTTTCAGAGCTTGCCAAGTTTTCCTGAATTTTAGTTAAGCTAAAGGTAGCGCCTATCGGGCTAACCTTTTTGCTTTGCTGCGGGATTCCTGTTGTCCCGGGAGGTCTTCCGACCATTCCGGAATTGTTAGGTTTTTTCTTCTTAGGAGCTTCTCTCGTGTTTTCTTTCTCTTCTTCGACCCCCTCTTCGTTTGTAGAGTTTGAATGAGGTCCTCCCATTATAGGCTCGTAGAAACCTTTGTCTCTCAATTCCCTGTAATCCTCTTGAGACTCAACAGACTCGTCTTTAGTCGGCAACCTTCCAGTACTTAAAGCTTCTAGCCCTTCTTCGGGAGTTAAGATTCCAAGTTCTATTAACCTGTTATATATTCTAGCGTAAGTTGAATCGTCTTTTAAGTCGATGTCATGGAAGCTTGGGTTAGGGTAGGTTTTGAATCCTAAAGCCTGAGAAACCCTTCTTATTTCCGGAATCAGAAAATCATTTAAGAAGGCTTGCCTTGCTCCTTTAAGCCTCTCTATGAAAACCTGAACCTTAATACTTGTGTTAGCAAATTTTTCCGAACCGACTAACACATTGTTTAGGCCCATCCGAATGTCATCTTCTACTACAGCATATTTTTTAGGATCTAATATTCCTGCTATATCAGGAATTACAAATTTAGCTTCTGTAGTATAATCCGATATTAAAACTCTACCTATAGATTCATTATCAAATAAAGTTTGCATAGCTTCTAAGTTTCTTTGGCTTATTCCACCTTTGTCTGGTGGAGCACCCATAGTAACCAATAATATAGCTTGCTGGATTGTCCTTGTCAGAGCCATGTCCATTTTCTTCAACTCTGCTTTGAAGTTTATATCCTCTAAAACTGGATAGCCCATTGGAACAGAGAATGGTTCATAATCTTGCTTTTTATAAAAAACTGGAAATATTCTGTCTGAATCCAGATTTAAATAAACAATATGATTACCTTTTTTCTTAATAGCTTCTTTAGCTTCTGGAGAAAGAGAGTCGTATACTTGTTGATCTTCTTCTGTTCTTGGATTCTTTAACCTTTCTAACTCATAATCAGTTAAAACTTTGTAGAACTTTCCAGCAACAAAAGAGATGTTTCCTCCGATTTGAATGTCTGCTGGGTTTAAGATAACATATCTTGCGGGTACTTTTATACTGGCTTTTGATTGCAAACCATATACTTGAGTAATTTTAGATATATCTTCAGATTCTAAATCAGCATCATATCTATATACAAATACATTACCTGATCTATAATACTCTCTAAAGAATTGATCTATCAAATTGTCTATATTTATTTTTTTAAATAAAGCAGAAAAGAAAGACCTAGACTTCTTGCTACCTCCACTGAAATACAAAGAGCTAGTAGAAAACTCTGTCATTAAATCTACAGTATTTCTAAATACAGAAAAATTATAATAAGCTTTCTGGCATAGAATGACCGCATCTCTAACATCAATATTAGATAGGTTCTTTACTCCCTTAGAGTACTGGTAAGGAACCAAACCTTCTTCGATGTTTATAAAACGATCAGACCTATCTATTACAGAGGACTTATTTCTTCTCGTTTGGGTTTGCCTCGCTGTTGAAACTTTCAGAGGTTTAGCTTTGCCTCCGTCGGTATAGGAAGCCATTAGAGGCTCCCCTAAGTCTTGCTCGTTTTTCTTTTTTGCCGCCATTTTATGTTACCCCTTAGTCTGTGAAACCTTTTGGAGCATTCAATCCACCTATAGCAGTATAGATTATCATGCCCGGTTTGTTACCGCTATATACACCTCTATGGACAGTAGAGCCTTCACCTAAAATTCTAGTCAGCTGCTCAAATCCATATTCTAGGTTTTCTTGAGGCAATTCATCTAGAACATCTTGGTTACCTATTACAACGCAAGCCGCAATGTCTCCTGAAGAAGGCTCTAGATCAGCCAAGATAGTTCTCTTTAGGTTATCTCTAATCGCTTGACTTACATCTGTTGGCTGAGCCCATTTTCTAAGAGGCGTAGCCCCAAAGGTGATGATTCCAGAAGCGAATATAGTCTCTAGATCAGCTTTATCGAATGAAGTATATACTGATTCCTGCGCTGATATCCTATTAAACAAATGGAATAAAGCGCAAACGCTATTATTGGATGTTCCCCAGAATCTCCTAACAGGAAGTTTTGGATATATCTGCTTGATCCTCTCGTTATCTAACAACACTAACGGCGTTAAAGCTCCAAGCTCCTTTAGTTCTAGGACTTTTTGCATGGTTCTCTTTGTGTTAGAAGCTACTCTATTTCCCTCAGCTTTACTTGGTAATGCTACGATAGCTCCTACTTTAGCGATGCTACCTTCTCCTCTAGTCTCAACCCCTAAGCTTTCGCATAGGTCATGAGCAATTTCTATAACAACGCTGCATCCGCCTGCTCCTGTCCCGCCTCCTGCTCCAGCGCAAACTAGGACTCTATCAAATTCGTCTCCAAACGTTCTCTTTAGGAAGTCTAGAATATCCTCCCTATGAGCGTTAAATATCTCCTCTGCGATTTCTGGTTTCTTCCCAGCTCCATCTCCTCCAACTAGAAGCTTATTCTCTGTTGGCATATCAATAGGATCTAGATCCTGTTTTGCAGTGTTAATGATAGCTACTCTTCTATAGCCAAGGCTCCAAAACGTTTGAGCTAGCCTAGAGCCGCCTTGACCTACCCCAACTACAGCGAACTTATAAGCTCCTTCGAACTCGTCTTCTATAGTATTAGAATCCTCTTCCTCATCTGGAATTGGTATATCTGGGACATCTACAGCGTATTCATCTACAAAACTGTCTTGAGCGGCCTCTACTGGCTCAATAACTGGTTCTGCTACTGTTTCTGCTGCTGGCTCAGGAGCTGATGGCTCTGGAGTTGGCGTTGCAGGGGCTGGTGCTGGAGGGGCAGCAGGAGTTTCTCCGGGAGTAGGAACGTCCCCGACATCTACGGGCTGTGCATTTTCGTCTGACATTTTTTTAAGTTCTTTAAGTTTTACTTTTTTAAGGTCTTTTTGTGTTTGCTGAAATGTCCTCAAAGAGAAGTTGCCTGCCTCTTTTATTAGCTTATTTCTGGAAACATATTGATTATAGTCTGTATTTGGCACTATATCTAAAAATTATTCTAGAATACATACACTTTATTGTAGCATTATTGGGGAAAAAGTTTGAGTTATCTTTTCTTCTTTCGTGTTCATCATATCGAAGTAGCATTTTGTAGCCCATACCCCTAGCATTAAAGTAGTATAATTATCCTTTCTGGCCTTATTGGCTGAGGTGGACCTTTTTAAATGTTGAGGCAGGTCAAAGCTTTGGTTACCCATGGCTGTACTCTTAACCTCTACTAGAGCGCATTGTTTCTTTGTCCCATATACTAAAGAATCTTGAAACTCTATTAGATCTAAGAGAGAGTCATGCTTAGTTAGCTTTGTATCAACTTTAGCAGAGATCGCTTTATTGAAAGCCGTTTCGTTAGCAGTAGTCCTCGAGGCAAACCATACCTTTTTATGATCTATACAAGACTGTAGGTATTCATTTGCATTTCTTAAAAACGGACTAGTAAAGAGTTGTCTATAAAATATTTTACCGTCAGACACGTTAACTTCGTTCTTTATTCTTCTCAACTGCATCAAATAGTCGACGCCTTCTTTTTCTGAATTGAATTCGAAAAAACTGAGAGGCTTGTCTTGAAAATGTTTAGACTCATTTGCGCTATCAATGAATTGAGATCCAGCATTATCTATAGTAGCAAAAACAATATTAAAAGATTTTATTAAATAACTTAAATATTCTATATGATCCTTCAGGTCTCCTCCAGCGACAGCATACCCATGAACTAATATAGACTGCTCTTTCTCTTCGTTTAATTCCATTACAGACATTGCAAAGTAATCAGAGCTAGGGCTATTACTGAAACTAGGGTCGATAGCTAAAATATATTTTTTATCTGGGCTTCCCGCTATTAAAGTAGTAGGAGATTCTCCGTCAGGCACGGTACATTCGTGCATTTTTTTTGCGCTAAAGTAACTGTCACTTCCATCTGTAAACTGAGCGCAATACTCCCTTTGAAAAGAAGAATGAGAAGATCCTCCATTCGCAGCTTCTTCAATGACTGTTCTATCAATCATATCTTCTGGCAAAGCTTCGTAGCTTAGTTGAGATACAAAGTATTGAATATCTGTTTCTGAGGTTTTGCTTTGAATATTAGCCAGCCATTCTTGATAAGTTTTATATAAGTTTTCGAACGTAAAACTAGCGGAAGAAAGGGCTAGCATTTTTGTGGTGTTTTCAAACTCCATTCTGTCTTCTTCCTTCATTACCCCCTGCTCGATTAACTTATCTTCCGTCTCTCTTACCTTAAGTCTTTCTGCCATATTTTGTGGCGCTACCAAGAACGGCATCAAAACTGTTTTTATAGTTTCTTCTGGCAGGAGCAAGAACTCGTCCAGCACCAAAATGTTTGCCCGGAAGCCTCGAATCTTTTCCCCGCTTAAAGGTATCGCAGTTATGCTTCCGCCATTTATCCTCCATTCAAACTGATCGTTTCTCTTCGACTTATTTTTTATTTCAAAAGCCTGAGCGAGAAGTTGACCATCTTTACTCTCAACTATCTTTTCTATATTATTAAATATAAACCTAGCTGTTCTGAACGTGGGTCCTGCTATGATAATTTTTGTATTAGGTTCAAATATGCATTGCACGATACAAAAGATTGCCCCTATAAAAGACTTTCCACAACCACGCCCCCAGACGCACATGGAAAAGTTTCTATTTAACATTCCCCTCAAAGTTACCTCTTGGAATGGAGCTAGCTTTATTCCGCATAAAAGCTCCACAGTAAAAGACAAGTTGTTCCTGAGAAATTTCGCTAAAGTAATCTTAGCTTGCTTATCTTCTAGCTCGCCTTGAATTTCCAACAAGTTTTGATTTACTTTGTCGACATTTTTTTTATACTTGTCTGGGCAATACCACATATTAATCTAAATAAGCTATAAGCAGAACAAAAAGAATTATGGTCGCAACTTCAAATTTCGATAAGCAAATATAATCGTCATCTCTCATAAAATTTTCAAATCGTATGCCAACTGGAGGTCATATTTTTTATACTCTGATCCGCTGAAAAATATTTTCTCAATTACTCTTACCGACTCTTCCCTTCCGTTCACAAATAAAAACTGAACATTAGGATATTTTTGAATTAAAGTTCTGACATTCGAGAATATAAATTCCGGAGTTGCTTTAACTTTCTTGCTAACGTACGGAAGCTTTCTAAAAGCTATGCACTCGTTTAAGCTTCTTTCAACTAAAACCACTAAGCTGCTATGCTTCTCTTCAGCTCGTTTTATTTCTTTTTCAAACCTCTCGAAGCCCCCACTTAAGGTTCCTATAAAATCTTTTATAGACTTCCTCTCTATATAGCAGTTTTCCGTGTGAGCATCGTCAAAAAAACAATAGTCTCCAAAGGGTAGGGTCTTTACTCTAATAGAACACTTTTTAAACTTTAGAGGAAGCTGTTCTCTAGTGTCTAGATATACAATTGGTTCTTCAAATTCTTTAATTTCTTTAAAAGCTGCTTCGGATATCTTTTCGTATTTTATTTTTAAATTTAACTTATCTTTACAATGCTTGTAATAGTCTCCATACAGGATTTCGCAATACTGAACTGGGGGACTCATGATTGTTCTTAGCTCTACTTGACTAGGAGCGTATTCTATCTTCTTTTTTTCTTTTCTGTTTAAAAATATTTTATCACAATATTCTTTAGCTTTAATTGTAGGTTGGTTTTTAAGCCAGTGCTTAAGATGTATTCTAGAATTGAAATCAGAAGAGAAGTATTGGTTTTTATTCTTGAATTTAATTATGTCGCCCGTATGTAAATCGTATCTAGGAAAATGGGTTTGGTAATACTCAACCATCCTCATAGAATGAGCTCTTAAATGCCTATGAAGACCAGAATCGTCTTCAAATTCTTTTTCACAAATTTTACACTTAGCCATCTATAGCTTCTTCCTCACTTAAGCCCATAATCCTAGCTTTGATCTCATCCATGTCCGTTAGCCTATCAACTTCTTGTTTGATAGCTTTCTTTCTTAGCTCCGCTAGGTGGATCATCTTCTTCCTACTCTCCTCGTCTTTCCACATTTCTACTAAATTTAGAATAGAAGCATGCTCTTTTATCTGCTTGCTTAACCTAGCGCTTCTCTTTTCCTTTAAGTCGTTAAGAAGCTTCTGTTGTCGATTAACGCATTGATTATATTCTGATGTACATGTACCAATGGATTCAACAAGGCTCATGGAAATCCTCCTGCCTTCCGAGTCGTTAGCTGACTCATCCAAATGCTCTGTTAAAGTATTTATTCTGTTTTGAATATTCGATGCTATTACAACTTCTATAGATAAGACTATGTACTGATCAACTTCCTCTTGAGTCAAGTCTGCTTTGTCCCATGTATACCTAACAAAACTACTCTCAAAAAGTTCTCTTTCCGTTACTGTCTCGTAGTTGTTTATTTGATGAATGAATCTAAAGGTATGCATGTATTCTATTAAGCTTGTTATAGATTTTTTTTGAGCAATAGATACCTTCTCTTTATCTATCCCATTCATGACATACTTATTGATTCTCGCTATAGCTGTGTCGAATCTTTTAGGTGGTTTAAAATCTCTCGGAGCGATCTCTTCCTCGGAATATACCTCTGAAGATTCCAACGTATTAGCATATTCCTGAATCTTCCTAGACTCTAAACTTAAGTGAGTTAATCCCGGTTTATTGAATAGCACTTTCGCCATGTCCGCTGGCTTCATCATTTGAGCATTATTTTTGATGAACTCTTTCTGCTCTTCTGAAATAGTCAGCTCTCTTTCTGGATCTCTAGATGTTCTAGCTTTAAGCTCCCTAGTATGAAGGAAAGCTCTTACAGCTCTACCCTCTTTAGTCCTCCCGTCTGCGTTTTTAATATCCGGAAAAGCTGATTTGATTAATTCGGATATTGAGGGAGGAGGCTTATTTTCTTTTGCTGCGTTATTCCAACTTCTTAATACGCCTTGCTGCTGAGTTTGACTGAGTACTAATTCTTCCATACTTTTTATAGATCAACACCTTCGTTTAACATCTTCTTAGACTTCTCAACAATTTTTTTGACTATGTTGTTTATCTGTTTGTAACCCGGAGTTCTGTTTTTCTCGTTAGTCTTAAAATTCATTTTCTTAGCTAAATCTTCTTCGGACCCCAAGTCTATATAAAGATGTTTGTAGACTCTCCATTCCATAGGTTTTAAAACTTTCTTAAGGGCTTCATTAAAATTTTCTATAGAATGAGTTATCTCTTGCTCGTAGAATTGACTATGTACTTCGGACTGGTGATTCTCTATTGAAACTGGCAATTTTGTATCATGTGCATTTTTTTTGCCTTTGACCCAATTTATGTATATAGGACAAGGAGACCCTTGCTTTTCGTATATCGCACATAAATCATAAGACTGAGCTGCTGCGCATTTCAAACATGGTCTACAATAATTCCCATAGTTATTCCGTATTAAATTCTTGATTTGGTTGGAAATTATTCTATTAAGCCAAGGGCCAAGAGGCTTTTGGGTATCGTACATTTCCCATTTCTTGTAGATATGTAGCCTCAATATTTGAGCTACATCATCATAGTCCATCCAAGATAGTACAGAGAGTTTCCACTTACTTTTCCTTTTCTGGATTTCTCTGTCAATTTCTTCTATCTTGTCTTCGAACTTTGGCTGTTCTTTTGCCTCAGGCATTTAGATAGAATCAGACGATTGCTCTCGGCCTGTCGTACCGGCTTCTTTTTTAAAGTCCGCTAGAATTTGCTTCTTCGAAACTCTTTTTCGAGAATAAGCTTTAGGTCTGTCAATTATCGGGAGGTTTTGATCTGATGTCCCCGCTATCTGCTCTAAGGTTAGTTTTCTTGTTCTGGTTCGTTCCACTTCAAAGGCTAGTCCGTCCATATCTTCGAAACCATTTTCTGATCCTTCCGTGGATAACTCGAACTCTAACTTGGGCTTGGGCTTGTCAACCGTGGCTCTAGCTGAAGCAATGCTACTGTTAGTCTTTGCTGGTTCACCAGAAAACGAGTCTCCGCAAAAGGAGCAGAACTTCGGCTTCTGGGACGTAAAGTTTGTGCCGTGGCCACATTTTTGACAATAAGCTTTCATCTTTCGTAATTATATTTTATCCGGTTACACTTACTATCTCTAATAAATGTTACGTAACTCGCTTATTGAATTACACTTAAAATTCGTTTTATGATATGGAAGCCATCTCAGAAAATCTTTGACTCAGGTATTTCACTAGTTCTGACCTTACCACATCTTTATGATCGAATTTAAAAGTATGAATTCCCATATCTTGAGATTGATCGTCGTTTAACAGGTCGTATATCTTCTTGAACCCTCCTCTATTTCCGTTTTTTAAATCAGTTTGAGTAGGGTCAGCTAGGAGAAATATTTTCGAAAATTGGCCCATTCTGGTTAAAACAGTGATTATTTCCTTTAATGAAGAGTTTTGGCATTCGTCGAATATTATACATTTAGCATTCCAACTCATACCTCTAGCGAAGTTGACAGGATGGCATGAGATTCTCTTATCTTTTTGTAAGTTTTTTAAGGATGTAGGAGAAATCAGCTCGTCTAATTTATCCATAAATGGCAAATTATAATATTGCAACTTTTCTTCTGCGTCTCCCGGTAAGAACCCTAATCTAGCTTCAGAACTCTCAACAGCAGAACGCATATATATTATATCTGAAACTTTTTGTTGATTAAGCAGGTGAAGAGCGCAATAAGTCGCCAGAAGAGTTTTAGATGTTCCGGCTGGACCATCCGTTAAGAGAACTTGTGTTTCTTTATTTAAAGCTAGCTCTATAAACTGTTTTTGCTTATTCGTCCACTTTAAATTATCTATCTGGAACTTATCTTTAGGTTTAATACTCTCTCTCTGGTGGATTTTAACCTTAGACGCTTTACCGTCGAATTCCAGATCCTCAAAGCAAATATTTACTTTAGGCATTAAATACATATACACTATTTTATGTATCAGTGTAATTCTAAGAAGAAAAATGGAAGAACAATTAATAAATCCCGAAACAAAGAAAGTCATAGAGCATATAATCGGGTCGTACGGATGGTTCATAATTTTTGCGTTCATCGCCATCCTTGGCAAAGACGCTCTACATAAAGCTGCTGAAGGTTTTTTCGTATGCGTGGGAAAAGACTTTTGCAATGATGACATTCTGTATATTTCAGGTAGGCAAGCTCGCATAGTCCGTGTTGGATTTTTTAAGACGATTTTTTATATGACAGATCGCAAGACCAAGATGGTCGTGCCAAATGACAGACTAAAAATGCTTGTCGTAGAAAAGACTCTTCCCAAAAATGGAGGCTTCCCTTACTTATTCAAAGGGGGAGAAGCTGGATACGAAGAACAAGAGAAGATACTAAAACAATCCGCAATATGTACGAATACGAAGCAAAAGTCACCAAAGTCGTAGATGGAGATACAGTTGATGCCTTAATAGACTGTGGCTTCTCCATTTTCTCTCACCAAAGGATAAGGCTACTAGGCATTAACGCCCCAGAAAGCCGCACTAGAGACAAAGAAGAGAAGAAAAGGGGTCTAGCGGCCAAAGCAAGACTAAAAGAGCTTATACGCGAAGGTAAAGGCGAAATCATGGTAAAGACTTTTATGGACAGAAAAGGTAAATACGGAAGACTATTAGGCGTCTTGTACAACCTGTCCGTGAATGAAGCTACATATAACGATGTTTTAGTCGCGGAAGGACATGCTGAAGATTATTATGCTAAAGCTAGGTAGACTCGGCAGGAACATCTTTCCCTTTACATTTATCGCAAATAAGTTTTATTATTCTATCTACTGTGATCCAAGTTAGTTCTGTCTCAGGAAAGCTCTCTTTACATTTAAAGCACTTGCACATGAACACTATGCACCGATTAGTCATCTACCGGTCTTTTGTAAATCTTCTCTAACTTTGCGTCTAGTTTATCGAATCTATCATGAATAATATCTATAGCATGAGTTAAATCGTTTTTAGTCACATAATTTTTTGGTAAGTCGATAGCTATATTGGTAAGCTTCGAGGTCATCTCATCGTGCTTTTTCCATAGTTCATCTATACTCTGATATGCTCTCTTTATAATTAACGCGACCATAAATCCCCCGCAGGCTAAAACGCCTTCAATAATATAATGAACTTGATTTTCCATAGCTTGGAATTGAAATTACACTCTAATTATAGAAAAAAAGATTTTTATCTTTGTGTAATAAATAGAGAGGGATTATAAAATTGAAATTTAGAATAGAATGAAAAAGCATAGATTTATGACGAAAGTCAATACCGGAGAAAAGATTCATAAACCTAAAAAAGGTAAAGGATCTTACGACAGGAATAATATAGAAGCAAGAAATAATTTACAGTGGCCCTTGAACAGTGAATGCGTGGGTAGAACAGAATCAAATTTTGAAGATTAATTAAGAACATCATGCCAGAAGAGACAACAAAAAATAAAATAACTTTTGCAGACTTAGATATAGTTCTTAAAATCGCTCCAATTGTAGGGTTAGCTCTTTTAACTTATCTCCAAACACTCTTTCCTAGTAAAGCGGAATTTGATAAATTAAATCAGCACTTGATTCAAATGGATAAAAAAATGACTGAAATGAACGTTCTTCATAATAAACAAGTTATTACGGACGACATAAAACAGCTAAATGAAAGGGTTAGGTCATTAGAGCTTCAAGTAGCAAAACATAATGCTGAATCAGGAGCCCCTTCGTTTAACTGGTCTCCTATGGTGGGGCCTAGAAATAGCTCTACTGAAAGAAATACCAATTCCAATAGGCAGACCCCCAAGAAGACCGAAAAGCCTTCTAGAACTAATAATAACGTAAATAAGAACGCGGGAAATAAAAACGCCGCCAACAGAAATAAGAATAATCAAAATAAAAAATTGAAACCTCAAGAGCTAAGAGCTATGACTAAAGAGGTTATGGATAAGAAAAGGGCTAATGACAGAGCCACCACAAGAAAGAAGTCAGGCAATTCCAATAATTCAGAGCAATGAAAAGCAGAAAAACTTTATTCTATGTATTATGTTTTGTTATAGGTTGGCTTATGACCGTGGCTGCTCACGGAAACATATTTGACCCTGACGTGGAAGTTAAAGTATATGGTTTAGTTTGCCCTAGTTGTGCTATTGGGATAAAAAATGGCTTGAAGAAAACTAAATTAATTAGAGATATTAAATTTGATACAAAAAAACAAATATGTTTAATAGAATATATCAGTATAGAAGTTCATCCTAGCCAACTTGTAAAAATTGTTAAAAATGCAGGTTACGAAGTTAAGTCTATACGATGGCTAAAAGATAAAGAACCAAATAGATATAATAAACCTTAATAATAAAACATTATGGCAGAAATAGAAGATAAACTAACGGAAAATGTAGACGGTAAGTATTTTGTAGACTCTGAATGTATAGATTGTGATGCGTGTCGCGAGACCGCTCCTCACAATTTTACTAGGGAGCAAGATGAGGGCTACTCTTATGTTTTTAAGCAGCCAGAAAATCAAGAGGAAGAAGAGTCGTGCTATGAAGCTATGGAAGCCTGCCCTGTGGACGCCATCGGAATTAATCCATATGGGTTCGAGGACTGCTGCGGCAAATCTTGCGGCTGCCATTGATGAAAATAACTGTATGGGCATGGAAAGACGAAAGATGGAGCGCCGATAAAGAAACCTTAGATAAAATAAACGAAATGATTAAAAAAGAAAAACCAGTCATAAGCGGTATAGGGGAAAAAGTCTTTTTGGTGATCGGATGGATAGCCGTATCCCCTTTTGTCATTTTCGAGTTGATTACGCTTGGTTTTAAGCGATTAATGAAGCTAATCCGTAAATAGTGTAATTATCTCAATGACGAAATCTCCAAAAATAGATAACGATACCAGCTTAGGTATTAATTTAAGGTGGCTTATACAGATTATAGTACTAGCAGGCGCTGCAGTATGGGGTTATTTCGGTCTGACATCTAAAATCTCTCAATTAGAAATAGACGTATTGAGAATGAAAGATAGCGTGGAAATGAACTCGGATTTTCGAGTAAAATGGCCCTTAGGTCAACTTGGAGCTCTACCAGATGACGCTGAGCAGAATATGCGTTTAAGATTTATAGAAAAAGACATGGAAGTAATGGAAGCTCATGTTGATACTCTTAGAATAAAGTCCGTACAACAAGAAGAGTTGCACAACCCTCCTCATCCTTTCATGCCTCAAGTCTCACCATTAAAGCATAAAGAATCAGGCGCAGTAAGGTGAACGAGTTTCACATTTATGTAGTTTATTTAAGAAAAAAGCATTTTAAAAACACTGATAAATTCTGTAAGGTATTAGGCGTAGATAGAAATATGTGGCGAAAGATAGAGAGAGGTATAAACCCTCCTCCAAGAAGGTCTTTATTAAAAAAATTTTGTAATTTAGTTTTTGCTCTAACCTATGAGGAAACTCAATTATATGAATTAGCTAGAAGATGGAAGCCTCATAAAGATACAAATACATTTAATCATTTATTATCTCATAAAGGTATGTCTTCAGATTGGTCTCAAGCTATCATGGATCAAAATAGACCTGACTACGAGCATAAGCATTGGGGAAAAAAATAAACCCCTCATCAATTAAGACAAGGGGTTCACTAAAAAAGGGTTATACCTTATTTGGTTTCTATAACGAGCCCTTTAGTTGATTTTAATACAATGTTTGCGATCCAAGCGTAAACTGCGCCTGTAATCCACCCGCCGATACCGTATGCAACAACAGTAGGCAGATCTGCTGCAATGGCGTCAGCTACCCCTTTGATTGTTCCATCTACATCAGCTAAGCTGCCAGAAGCTACTAGAGCAAATACTGGCAATACTATAGCTTTAATCGCACCTGTTACGACTCCTAAGATAGCCATAAAGTTAGCGAATCCAACTACGCCGATTTTATTAATAATGATTTTTTTCATAATTTTTAACTTTCCGATAACACTAAACAAAAAGTGATATAAAGAAGTAGAATCTATATACACTTAATTTTCAGCGATCTTAGGCAGAAAAAACCCCGCTCCTTTCGGAACGGGGCGCTATCTCCTTGACGTATAGTTAAATAAGGATTAGAAGCTATATTTCAATCCGACGGTAACGTTAACGTCTCCGTCTAGATGGTCGGAGGCGAAGTTAAAGTTCTCGGTTTCAATGTCACTGTCAACATATGATACTGAGGCAAATGGTTGAAAGTGAGAGAAAAAGCCATTTTCTACGGTCAGGTTCAAGTCAACTGCTGCTACAAATGAGCTGTAGTCAGTATATTCAAACCACTCCACAACGGGAGACGCATTTAGAGAAAAGCTATCTGCACCCAAAAGGTCGAAACTCTTGGTCACACCAACGGAAAAACCGTCTTGTTCCAAGTCTAAGTCGCTTAACACCTTAACAAAAGGAGTCGCCCAAGGATTCAGAAGAGAAGCAGTTGCAGAAAGCTCTGTAGAGTCAGGAATTCCTGCTGCATGCTGGCGATAAGCCACATCTGCGTCTAAACCGATCCCCCAGTCACCTACAGCGAGGTCTTTGCCAACACCGAGGCTCCAGTGAGACTGGGACGAATCTCCATTAGGTTCTGGTACGAGTAGAGCGGAGCCATGGACATTTAGTAGGGGTAGAGCTTTATTAAAGCCAAAACCTGCAAATGCAGACCTATCCCCATGCCTTGCCACACCGTTTACAACGATTTGAGAAGTATAGCCAGCCTCCAATGAGATATTGTAGGTTGACAAGTCGCTCTCGTTTCCATCATTTGCGCTCAAAGAACACAAACTTGCCGATAATATGAATGTACTAAGTAGTTTCTTCATAAGTCTATGAATTACACAATATAGCAACGGAGGGAACTAAAGTCAAGAATTATTCTCCGGGCTTGTTACCGTCGATAACCTTGTCCCGTTTATTCTTAAACTCCTTCTTGATTTCCTCGATGCGTTTACGGACTTCTACGCGGTGTTTTTTGGCTCTTTCTGCCCATTCCTTCTGGCTACTCTTCATTTTTTCCCTCAGGGCAGCTTTTTGCTCATCGGTAGCATCTTTCCACTTGCTTTTGTCAACGCCGCCTTTCAATTTCTTGGATGCTGCCTCGAATTCTTTTCTGAGTTCCTTAATCTTCGCGTCATTACGAACTAGTTTACCAAAAGCTTTACCTTTATGGTGAATCTTCTGTCCTTTCTTCTTCGCGTCTCCTCGGCGCTTGTTACGCTTCTCAAAAGCCGCCTTCAAACGCTCTTTAACTTTCTCTCGATCTACTTTTTCAGGACGAGGCTTGTTAGTTTTACCCTTTTTTCCTTTAGGCTGGGCTTGAGCCTCTGATATGGATAACACTGTCGCAATTGATGCGATCAGTCCGAGCTTGAAAATGTTTTTGATAAACATACGTATATAGTTACATGCAGAAATCGTGCCAAATTAAAAAAGCGCAAAATAAAGGCCATTTTTTGAAAATAAGAAAAAAAATAAAAAAAAAGAGAAATAATCCCCAACCAGTTGAGGAATAGTACCCAAAATAAGAAAAAGTGGAGAGGCGGTCAATGAAACGTGAACGGAACGCGCGAGCGACGTGATATCCAATTACTTGTATTTACAATAGTGATGTTATAGCACACGTTGCACCATCTTAATAGGTATTCTATACCTCTTCCACTATACAATTATATCTTGAACATATTTAATTATCTAATTAATTTTTTATTGTTCGAGTCTATGTAATTTAAAATTACCTTTTTGATTTTCTGTTACTAAAGTAAAGTTTTTACAAGAATCTCCGGTATTTATATATATTTTACCTTTTTTCATGGTAACTATGTCTGGCATATGGAAATGACCACAAATAACGCCATCAAAATCTTTTTTATAGCATTGTTTCATGATCCTATCCCTAAAAATCTCGTTCGATTGCTCTCTGGTCCTCCTGCCAAGCTTCTCTGCTATCGTATGAGTCCATTCGACCATCTTGTAGGTGAACCAAGAGATGAATTTCGGGGAGGAATAGGTCATCATCCTAAAAAGGCGGGAAAATTTGTTCAGATAATCGTATTTTTGACCATGACTTACTAAAAACTTCTTATCTTGGGCTGTAATATGAAAAATTTCTTCATGAAACTCAATTCCACCTGCATTCAAGCCATTAATTTTCTCAAAGAAGTCATCGTGATTGCCAATCATATAAAAAACCTTAGAACCCTTGCGGTGCATTGATAATATTTGCTCAATAAACAAATTAAAACTATTATCCCACTTACAATTTAATATTAATTCCCATATATCAAAAATATCACCCAATAAATATATATATTCAAATTCTTTATTCTGCAAAAACTTCAAAAGAGGAAGCACACTAGGCTTGGAGCCATGTCTGCTACTGGTTTTACCCATATGCAAATCACTAACAAATAAACTTCTATATTTTATTATTTCTTCTTCTTTTTTCAATTTGACCTCTAGTTTTACACAAACATATTTCTTACATCCATATGATCAACTGTTTCGCAGGCCCACACACTTTTTGATCTATGTTTTATATTCTCAGCCCCCGTTGAAGCAAATTTAGTATAAAAATCTTTATTATATATTTCCTCAGCTTTATCTAAATCTTCTTCTATTATATTCCATTTAGACTTAGCAAAGAAACAATAATATTTTATTTTTTGTGATAGGTCCCATATTTCTTTTTTTTGTAGATATGGTTTAGGCATATCTAATGCTGAACCTCCTAGAAGGTAGCCATCTGCAGATACCCAGTCTTTACTAAGCATACCATGTTCTACTGCATAATCTCTTAGCACGGTTCCATGATAAGGTATAAATATTGCTATTCCTATTCCATCGTACCCCGAAAACCTCCTAACAACGTCAATAGTCTCGAAAACCATCTCTCTCGTCTCATGGGGAAGCCCAATAATAACATTTAGACCATAAGGAATACCAGAATCGTTGATAATTGGTATTTTTTCGTCGTATGTTTTATTAGATACATTTCTTTTTAATACTTTTCTTCTATATTCATCATTACCGCACTCTATTCCGAACTGTATGCGATCACAATGGCCAGCTTTCATCGCAGCCATGACATCTTCGTGCATATTTTCTATCCTAGTATTGCACCACCAAGGAATTTTATACTTCTCTAGCAATTCACAAAGTTCAAAAATCTCTCTTTTCGGTCTTGCAGCCCACGAATCATCAATAAAAAACCAATAATCAGGATCATATAGCTCAACATACCGATCTAACTCCATTTTAATCTGATCCATCGTCTTTCTACGAAGATAATCCTTGTCCATAGTCCTAGTCATTGGACTATTACAAAAAGTACAAGAATAAGGACACCCTCTATATGTTTCTACGTTAATAGCCCTAACAATTCTTCCTCCAATAGCGCGATTAAACCTATTCGGATGATACAAACTGTAGTCTGGCGTTACCTCATTTATATTACAAAGCGGTTGAGGCGCGTTTTTCCTCTCTTTAGTCCATAACCCATTGACATCATCCCATGGCTTACCTTCTAACATGCGATTAATAACGTCCCTAACTACATATTCCCCCTCGTATCGACACATGGCCTTTATACTTGGGTGACTGATGCAAATTTCGGGGGCATTGATTGGGAAGACTCCTCCCACAATATGAGGAACGTTAAGATGCTCGATTGCTTCAAGCATAATAACAGTATCTTTAAAGGTGTCTTCGACGGTCGAGAATAAAACTAGGTCAGGCTTGTACTGTTCCACCTTCTTCAAGAAGTCGTCCATCATAGCATTAGTTGGTTTCAACTCCATGCCTAGGTCTTTTGGGGTATATGCCCTGCCTCCCCCGATCTTGGTTTTATAAAGCATCCCCTTATTCGGGTCATCGCTATAAGCTGTCGTCTCGAACAACTCTACATCAACATTCAGGGACTTACATATGCCAGTAAATAACCCAACAGAAACTGCTGGGATTATCATCATTGGGAGATTAGGATATGCGATCAGGACCTTCACTAAGGTTTCTTATACTTCTTATCAATGTAGTCACGCCTATTTATAGTATACCTCTTGATTATGTTGGATTCTCGGCATTCGTTAATTACACTCGCACTAATTGAGCGTTTCTTATCTCTATTCATACCTTTATTCAAGGCTTCCGAGGAAATAACAATAACCCAAATCTAAATGAGACAAATCTCCTTCTTCACTATAGAACCCAAGTACAGCATGCTGTCCAACTTGTCTTGGACCCACAAATCCTGTTGTGAACTTGCCAGATTTTACAGTTCTGTTTCCTTGCGCCGCTAATTTAGGATCTTTATGTTTTTCAGTTTGTTCAGGTATTACCTTAAACTCAACTTCTACTTCACCTATAAAAAAGTCACAGATCTCTCCCGCTGGGATATCGCAATGCTTCTCAAGCGTCTTTTGCAATCTAACCCCAATTATTCGCCTCTCTTCTGCATCTAAATGATACAGCGATGTATAGTCCGTCATCTCATTAAAGAAAACGTTAACCAATGAGAACCCGAATGCATCCCTAACTCTTTTTTCGTCCAAGCAACTCACGAAGTTCATGATCTTATACTTGGGCGAGTCTTCGCCTTCATACATAAGAACGTCAAAGAGTGTCAGTTGCTGAGTCATCGGTTGCTTCGTTTAAGCGCTTTCTACAAAACTCCAATATCAGTAAGACATTGTGTATGTCGTTAGAGCCTATATTGTAAGGAGAGCATTTATCCGCGTTATCTCCTATAACATCACAAAATTCATTCACACATGCCGCTATCTTCCCGCATAGTTCTCCCGGAAGATTAACTGTCTGCTCTACGGTTGAAAGATCTTGAACAAGGACAAAGTAGTCCTTTAGGATATTGTTCTTATTTCGAGCTTCCTGCTTCTTAACGACCCCCATCTCAAGCAACCCTCCTAAAGCGCTCTGGACAGCAACCCTTTCTTTAATATCGCTTGAGTCTGTGATTACGAGAAGCTTCTCATAATCCTCGTCCATTTCAAAGCAGTCATTGTCTTGAAAAAATAAGTAGAGCGAGACTGTCGCTTCTATGACATTCATAGGAGATTATAGCCCCTTTTAGGCTACAGGTCTAAATTATTTAATTCCTCGAGTGAGGAGGGAGAAAATCTGTTTCCTCTTCGGACTCTTCGTCGTCATCTCCAAACACTCCCACTTTCAGTTCAGACATAAGGTCATATAAGACATCCTCCGTTCTTTCGAAAAGCTCCTCTAACGAAGCTCTTTGGCTATCGCTTAAGTCAGTGCTTTTCTTACAAGCTATCTTAAACGTCTGGTAACAAACGTTAACAGCTTCCAAGCAATCTTTTTCCATACTCCAAAATTAACCTAAATTCACAAAAAGTCCAGCGGAAATTTTCGGATTTACTGATTTACCTAAATCGGAATATCTCGGGCAGAACTAAATTACCCTCCCCCCGCTTATATTAAACAAATAAACGTCTTTACTTTTTCAAAAATGGGTGGGTGCTTTATTTTGACAAAAAAAAGTGAAAAAAAAGTGATATTTTTTGCTTGTATTTTCAAAAAACGCTTTTTTCCTAGGAAATAACACCAAAAAAAAATCTTAATTATATGCTTTTTTTCTTGTCAGCCTACCCCTTTAGGGGTAATTTTTTCGTGTCCGCCGGATATGCGGATTGATAACATGAAAAACGAAGATACAACGAAAGCCGGTTTGCTTAAATTGCAAGCTGAACAAAAAGCTGCCCGTCAAGCGGTAGCTTTGCTCGACGAACGAATGAAAGTTGCAAAGCAATTTTTCATTAAAAAGGCCGGTATTGCTCCGGGATTAACAATAGAAAAAAAACAGGTACAGACCGTGCCTTGTTTTAAGGGAATCGACCTTGTTTTGAAACCGTCAAAACGGTATACCGTGCCAGCATCCTACCGTGCTTACTGGCAGAAGGCCTAACAATCACGGGAGGCCGAAAGGCCTCCCTTTTTTACCTTTAAAATAACATGAAAAAACAAATCAAAAAAGTGCGAATCGTTCAAAGCAAATCCTATTCAGGTGAATCAATCTGGACTCCTATTATCACTCGTGGCGGCAAATTAATTGAGGCCATGAAATCAGAAAAAAATCTTAATGCTGCTTACGCAAACGCGAAGCGGGAGCATTGCGGTTTTGATGACGAAGTCGAGATGCCGGAAATAGAATACTTTGACGGGCCGGTGTTTGATTCCTCCGGCGTAATGATCAACGAGCCAATGAGATTGTCTCGGAGAGTTCCAATGGCCTTTCCTGTCGCGTGGCTATATGCTGCGACTGCTGGCATTGTCGTTGTGTGTGTGCTGGTTGCCTTGTTTGGATTCAAGTAAGCCAAACACTAGACTAGACCAAGGCCCGCCTAGTGCGGGCCTTTTTTTGTGTCTACTCAACAAATAGGGAAAAACGCTTGTTTGCTAGGGAATAATAAAAAACGCGTTTGCTGGCCCGTAAAGGCATCGCCAAGGCCTTTTTAATCCGTTTGGCTGTACCGATAGCCAAGGCAAAAACAAAGGCTAAATATAACGATAAAGTGCGTTAACGATAAAGTAAATCTGCCCGTGATAGTTTTAAGTTTTTTTTATAAAAAAATCAAAGCGCTATAGCGCTAGCGCTAGCGCTGGTTTATATATTATTTGGTATTTAATAAATTGTAATTTGTATTTGTTATTTATTTAATTGTAATTTGTTATTTACTTATTAGTTATTTCTTTATTAATAATTTATTTATTTGTAATTGAATGAGACAAAAAAAATCCCCCCGACCGAAGTCGAGGGGACTGATAACATGAAACAAATATTTAATTGTCTGCTACAACATAAGAGATTTCATCCGTCTCCTTGTGATAATGTAAACCTCCCGGCTTCTCATTATCTTGCCAAGGGAATCCTATCACCTTCCGGCCCTGTGCCTGTACTTTGTTAATCTCTTCTATTAGGTCGAGAGTTTCATCAGATGGTTCCACGCCTAAGCGTTTCAACTGTTCACCTACAACAGCAGGGAGAAGCTCTAGCATATTCTGCAGGGCAACAGCATCACATCGCATTAGCTTATGCTTATCTGACAATTCACCCCAACCGTTTCCCATATAATCCTTTTTTTTCTTTGGCATTAGTTTCACCTCCTTTCAATTACTTTTATTATTAATATTGAAAACCAGATTCCAGTTGCCTGCAACACGAATCACATTTGTTATAATGCGGCAATAAATAAACCGTTTGGCCGCACATTGTGCATTCTTTTTTAATGCTTTCCTCCCGCACATAACGCTGGAAGTTTTTAGTTTCCTGTTCTTCGGCAGTCTGTTCATCCCATTCGCCGAAATTGCTATCCTCGTAAGACATGATTATAAACCTTTACTAATATATTCCATGCTACGAACACCGAAACGAGTTTCTAAAGTTGAAAACCTTTCAACCTTATCAATCTCCCTTGCAACCTCCACCTGTTCAACCGTCATCAGGCTAATCTGTGGATATTCAGAACCATAGGCAAACGCTTCGCCTGTTCTGCTGTCCGCTATAGGGCCGATGTGGTAAATATAAAACTTTCGGCCCCAAACGTCTTTAAACCAAATGTGACCTTTTTGCACATTGCCTCTAGCGTCGTGGTTTCTAAGCCACATCGGTTGCCAACCTTCCTGTTGGTTTGGATTGCCTTGTCTAATGCAATCTTTTCGCCATTGGATTTGATCCTGCCGAATAGATATCCGGCTGTGACCAACTCCCTCAAATGTTGCTAATAGATCGCCACGCGTGAAATACAATTGAGGAACCCATTCGCTATAAATAGATCCTTCGTTGTCAACACAAGGTTGCAGATCCAGAAGCAACTCCACCTTGCCAAACTCTTTAGTTTGGAAAACGTGGATTGTCATCTGTTTTTGTTGTTGTTTCATTGTTATCTTCTTGAATAGACCAAGAACCAAAAAGCAGGATAAACACATAGTTAAAAAAATGCAACCTTTTTTTTTATATAGTTTTATTATAGTTTTACCTGAGTTTTATAATAAAGCGACAGCGATCACGCTACGCGTGACAGAATTATATATTATTTGTAACTTAATAAATTGTAATTGGCTGCGCCAATGATAGGTTTATAGTTTATTTGTAAATATTTCATTTATTATTATTTATTATTTCTGTAATTATTATTTATTATTTATTTAATATTTATTTATTTCTTATTTATTGTTTTCTTATTTATTATTATTTCAGTTATTATTATTTCTTATTTTAATAATTATTTTTTGCAACAAAAAAAACCGGCCGCCAAAAGGCGACCGGCTGCAGATCAGAAAAGCTATTAAATAGCAAGCTCTTCTATTTTCAGATCGGCGCGAGGCTTAAGCAGATCTTTCAAATCAACTTTACCATTGCCGGAAGCGATCCCGCCAAACAAGTTGGCCAAAGACTGGCGCTTGTTGGCAACATCGTCAAGGCGTCCCTCAGCCTCGCGGTCGCGCAGTAGCGCAGTCGCTGCAGAGTAGACATGCCAAGCATTGCGCTGTCCGCGCCCAGTACCGTGCAGATTCTTACCGCGATGCTCGCGCAGCATGGCAGAATCAGGATCGTTGAAGAACCCCACCAGCTTAATGCTGTCGTCTTTAGTAGACTTGAGGTAATCCTTGATCAGGTGGCCGATCATATTAAGACCGTCCGCGTGCTTAAACTCGATCTGCTGCAGCTTCTTAATAGCGGCAACATCATCAGAATAAGCTTTCAAAAGAGCTTTAAAACTCTTTTTGTAGGCATCCATGGACAGCGTACCGTTATGCTTTTTGTCAAAAGCGGTTTCAGTGCGCTGCATACCGACCATGCCATTATCGCAGATCAGATCCAACATGCCTCCAGCAAGCCATAGAGTCCTGCGACCCGTTAGGCTGTTCCCTAGGTTCAGCCGGAAGCCTAATGCTTCGCCGACTTGAACCTCTTGCTTCGCCTTACCGTTTGACAAGTCAAAGGTAGCGCGAATTTCCCCACCATTATCAAAGGTGGCGACGGTACGCTTAAATGACTTGTGACCAAGTTGCCTAAGCGCGCTCTCCGCTGTTTCAATAGCGGTTTGATGCTGAACCACCTGATACGATGGCGAACAAATCGCCAAAGTCTCAAGCGTATCAGTGCGGAAGACTTCCTTTTTACCAGCCCAAGCTTTGCCAGACTGGTTGCGGAAGTCGCGCGTAGCAGCAGTGAACTGCCATGCGCTGGTTGCGTTCGAAAAACTCCGTTGAGTTTTCATGGTAACGATGTGCTTATGCACGATGGCAGAAGAAAAGGCCAAGACTACTCCAGCCCGCGACTGGATCGCGGTCTTGGTTGTCATCTCATTCTGGCCATTCTTGATAAGCACGAAAAAAGGATGCCTTAAGCATATAGTTAAGTCAACCCCTCAAATGAAGTTTATTGAAAATAATTTTTTTGATAAAATTATACTTTTATCATGTAGTTATAAACTACTATGGTCTACTATGGTCTAGAGTTGTCGCTACGCGACAGCTGAATTATATATTATTTAATTATTTATAAATTGTAAATGGCTCATGCTTCGCATGACAGTTTTATAGATTATTTATAATTATTTCATTTCTAATTCATCGCTGCGCGATGATGCTTTTAGGGTTTATTTATAATTATTTCAATTGTAATCGCTCATGCTTCGCATGACAAAAATATTAATGATTTATAATTATTTAAATTGTA